>Ga0308396_1000008_pt1 | contig 196629 bp, 145 predicted proteins | sample Hotspr2SamplePe2_FD_202359 | JGI IMG/M metagenome (GOLD analysis project Ga0308396, IMG submission 202359) | Hot spring phototrophic mat microbial communities from Mushroom Spring, Yellowstone National Park, Wyoming, United States - 20050930_Pe2 ... | reverse complement strand
CCTGTTTATCTGTAAACTCATACTCTAACTGCTCAACTTTTTTAGTTAATTCTTTCATCCCTGCAACCTATTATTTTTGTTAAAATTACAAAAAATTAAATCTTTTAATTGCATATTTCGGGTTAAAAAAATCAGATGTCTGATGGTAAGTTGGTTAAGAAAAAGGAAGAAGGTGTTGAAATATTCACAAGCGGTTTTATTCCCCCTTTGCCACAAGGCATTTTAGTTGCTTAAATCGATTACTTCTATCCCGCGGGGAATTTTGAATTCAAAAAAGTTCTTTTTTATTTTTGGATTGTACTCTATCTTCAAAATTTTGTAAAATGTAGGCTTTCCATCATTTTCAAATTCTACGCCTTTGATATCCAGCTGTTCTGTCAAAAAGATTTTCACCACTTGGTTGGTAGAGTTGGACTTGACCTTTAAAATGTAATTGCTTCCCAATTCGCTCGATAGTTCTTTGGTATAGGATAAAGGAGCAAAATCTTTGCTGAACTGAGAGAAAAAGTTTTGAAGTCCCGAAGATTCCTCTGTTTCGAGGCTCGAAATGACTACTTTTTTCTCGAACAGGCTGTAATTCCACACTTTCTTGCCGTTCGAGACGATAATTCTATCGGTTTTCAAATCCTTCTTAAGTTCGAGCCGATACTTGCCTGTAAGGTCAACGAAAAGTATACCGCTGTATCGCGACTTTCCAAGATTGAAGTTGATTTTCAATGTTTTGACGCCGGAGAGTTTGTCCAAAATTTTTTCGAAGACTTGCTTCTGGTCAAGTGAATTTGCTTTGGACGAGGGAATAACTCCCACGATGAATGTGATTACAATTGTTGCCCAGATAAATTTCCAGAAGTAAAATTGCTGCTTCAATTTATAAGTCGCCATATTGTGGTCTAATCACAAGTTCTTCGACCATAACTCCATTGCGAAGCGAAGCCTCGATGTTGCACAGAATTGCCTCGGCAATCTCGTCGGGCTTCATCATACGCTCGCCATATTTTTCAACAATATGCCGGTTCCAGATGTTTGTCGCAGTTGCTCCAGGGTATACATTGATTACCTTAATATTTTTTTCGCGGAGCTCTTCACGCAAAGATTTACTCATAGCAAGAACAGCGGACTTGGTTGCTGAATAAACAGAAGCGTTGGGGAAAGTCTTTATTACTACCACCGAAAGAATATTTACAATAATTCCGAAGCCTGCTTTCACCATTTCGGGCAAAACTGCTTTGGTGCAAAGAAACACGCCACGTACATTTGTCGCAAAACTCTCGTCGAACTTCTCCAAAGGAAAATTAAGAAACGGACCACTATGATAACATCCTGCATTATTGATTAGCAAATTTATTTTTAATCCGCTTAGCAAGATTCTATCGTAAACTGCCTTGACTTGTTCGGGATTAGAAACATCGCAAGGGAAAATGAAAACGCGTTTGTCGTTGTCAAACGTTTTCAGTGCTTCGACAAGTTTTTCTTTTGAGCGACTGGAGATAATCACAGTTGCATTGCGATTTGCAAAAGAGCGGGCAAGAGCCAGCCCAATCCCGCTACTTGCTCCTGTAATCCAAACATTTAAGTCTTTGATTTCCATTATAGTCCTCAAAATTTTAAGAAATTTGTTCCTTTAAAGCATTCTTAATTTCAAATTTTTTTCGTTAAAAAGGAGATAATTTCCAAAGCGTTTTTGATTTGGTTTTTATCGACCATATCGGAGAATTGGAGTTCGGGCTTGTCGAATATTTCTTTTGCTTCTTCGAAGCGATGCTCCATCAGCAGAGCAGTTCCCCAAACCAACAGGCGAAGTCCTTCGCGGTGTTGGTCTTCGCTGATAAAGTTGCAAAAATCATAGACTTTTTCGTATTCGTCTTTTTTAAGTGCAATTTGACCCAAGCGAATTCTTACCATTTCTAACTGTTCGGGGTTCAATTGAACGGAGTCGGTTAATCTTTCGTAAAGCGATTGTGCCTTTTCGATGTTTCCAATCGAAAATTCTGTCTCAGCAAGATTGAAGAGCGACCAATCGTCGTCGGGATTTTCTGCCAAAGTCTTTTCGAGTATCTTTCTGTTACGGCTAACCTTGTCTATGTTTATTGTTGAGTAGCCGTAATGGTCGATTGTTATGTCCGATTCAATCAACTCGAAGCCTGCGTCGAGGATAGATTGGGCTATTTGTTCGTGTATGGGACCTTCGAACCTAATCCTTGGGTCGTTGCGAAAAATTCTTGTGTAGGTATGATGCGTTTTGGTGTAAGAATCGCCCCTTTGCACGTGGTTTACAATGTGAACTCGAATTCCGCCAACGTTGGGTTGTTCAAGGAGATGGGCGTTTTGGACGAAACTTTGCTTGTTCAATTCTTCGTCGTGGTCGATAACAAAAACCCACGGATAGCGAGCAAAGAGCAAGCCGTAGTTGCGCGCTTTCGAAAAGTCATTTTCCCATTCATAAAAATATAGTTCGGCACCAAATTGCGAAGCGATAATCGGGGTTCGGTCTGTTGAGCCTGTGTCCACAACAACGATTTGTTTAGCCAAATCGACTACCGACGCAAGGGCTTTGCCGATTCGCTCGGCTCCGTTCTTTACTATCATAAGTGCTGTAATATCATACATTTTCGGTTTCTAAATTGTTTCAAAACAAATTATTTTCCCTTGTTTTTCATTTATGCAAAATTTGAAATTATGAAAATAAAAAATAAAATGAAAATTAATGCTCTATTCACCTTCGACATTAGGAAAAATTGTTTACAAAAATCGATGGTTGGAACCTCCACACATAAAATTTTTCGACGAATTGTTGCTTTCGGTGGCTCGCCGGGAACTCCGTAGGTTGATTGTAAATATTCCGCCGAGATTTGGCAAATCTGAATTGATTTCCAAGCTTTTTCCATTTTGGTACATCGGCAATATTACGAACCACACGGTTATGGTTGTTTCGTATCAAAACAACTTAGCAAAGGAATGGGGCAAGCGGATTCGAGAATTAATCGCTGAGCACGGGGAATCGCTATTTTCGATTACGCTTGACCGAGCCGACCGCTCTGCATCGTCCATCCGTGTTCTTCCCGGCGGAGGTAAGATTTATTGCGTTGGTGCAGGGGGCTTGCTGACTGGTCTCGGGGCGAATGCAATAGTTATCGATGACCCGATAAAAAACCAGAAGGAAGCTTTGAGCCTTCGGCAAAGGGACTCGCTTTGGGATTGGTTCAAGGCAACTTTGTTCACACGGCTCGAGCCCGATGGCGTTTTGCTTCTTGTGATGACACGCTGGCACGACGACGACCTCGTGGGCAGAATCTTGAAAACGAACGATTTTGTGGAAATCAAGAAGGATGGTTTGGACAAGAATTTAGGCAAAGAAAATCCTTCGCTTTGGTTTTTGGTGAAAATCCCCGTAATTGCAGGGCAAGAAGACCCGCTGGGCAGAAAGCCAGGGGAACTGCTTTGGGAATCGCGCTTCGGTCGCGAAAGTGTTTTGGAACAAAAAAAGATTTTGGGGAATTTTTGGTTTTCGGCTCTGTATCAGCAAGAGCCGATATTCGAAACTGGAAGAGTTTTCAAAAAAGAAAAGTTTCGCTATTTCTCTGTTGAAAATAATTTGATTATTGTCGATAAAATATCGAATCGGGAAGTTAAAAAAGAATACCACCGAATTGAAGATTGTTCAATTTTTGCAACTGTCGACCTTGCAATAAAAGAAAAAGAGCAGTCCGATTACACCGTTGGGGTTGTTTTTGCAGTCAGCACGAATCGGGAAATTTTCATTCTCGAAGTCGAAAGAAAGAAAATCGAGGCAGCAGGGCATTTGGATTTCCTTCTTCAAATTTTTTCTCGTTGGAAGCCGACAGTAATAGGTATCGAATCGGTGCAGTATCAATATTCTTTGATTCAAATGGCAAGGCGACGGGGACTACCAGTGAAGGAGCTTAGACCCGACAAGGATAAATTTGCCCGAGCGCTTGCTGTCTCGGCTTTGATAGAATCGGAAATGGTTTACTTGCAGCGGAATGCCTATTGGCTCGACAACTTTGAGCAGGAACTACTACAATTTCCCTATGGCAACCACGATGACCAAGTCGATGCGGTTGCCTACATTCCGCAAATCATCGGACCACTAAGCTTTTCCCGAGTTGTTGGAGTAGCAAGAAAAAGCGAAGTTGAAAACTTTAAATTTATCAAATAGTTACAACTCTATTTTTTGATGTTAGAAATGTAAATTTTTGGTGATTAAAAATTGATTCCAACTTAGCAAGTGTAAATCATTAAATCTACCTTTTATCAATTGTTCTGGAACGGCAAACATTCAGTCGCCCACATCTTTGTTTAAAGACATCGGATGTTTGCGAAACATCCGATGTCTAATAAATCTCCAAAGGTTTAATTCACCTGGGAAATCTTGAAAGATTGTAGGGGCGACCGGCCGGTCGCCCCTACATTTTTGGCAACTTTGATAACATCATATTGGGGCAGACACATAGGTCTGCCCCTACGATGGTGACGATGGTGGAATGGTTGGAAATTGTGTTTTGTTGTAGGGCCGAATGATTATTCGCCCCTACAAGATTTTAAATTCTTTGGTGGCTTGACCGATAACCCTCGTTCGTGAAGCTCAGGGAATTCATTACAAAAAGACATCGGATTTTTGCGAAACATCCGATGTCTGAAAAATTCTTGTAGGGCCGAACCAGCGCGTTCGCCCCGATGTTACATCCTATGACTTTTTGTTTTATTGGGTAAGATGCTATGTTTTTTCACGAGCAATTCATAAATTGCCCCAACAATAGAACAAATTATGATTAAATTTTAAAGTTCAAATTTAGTCTCAATTGTTTTGAGCAATTACCAAAAATAAAATTTTTTGAAATAAAATTCAAGCAATTCGTCGGAGTTAGTTCAAAAAAATTTTTATGAAGATTTGGATAATTTAAAAAAATATATTAATTTTGTAGTCTCTAAAAAGGGCAGGTACCGAAGCGGTCAAACGGGGCAGACTGTAAATCTGCTGGGGTATCCCTTCGGAGGTTCGAATCCTTCCCTGCCCACGAGTTTTGCGGGAGTAGCTCAGTTGGTAGAGCATCAGCCTTCCAAGCTGAGGGTCGCGGGTTCGAGTCCCGTTTCCCGCTCGATGAGTTAGGTTTGCGGGAGTAGCTCAGTTGGTAGAGCGTCAGCTTCCCAAGCTGAGGGTCGCGGGTTCGAGTCCCGTTTCCCGCTCTATTGTGCTGATGTAGCTCAGTTGGTAGAGCGCTTCCTTGGTAAGGAAGAGGTCACCGGTTCAATCCCGGTCATCAGCTCGGGAAAAGGGGTGTAGCTCAATTGGCAGAGCGGCGGTCTCCAAAACCGTAGGCTGAGGGTTCGAGTCCTTCCACCCCTGCTAATTTTTTGATTATAGGGCAGTTTTATGCTGGGCAAAGTAAAAAATTATTTGAACGAGGTCGCCCGCGAAATGAAAAAAGTTTCGTGGCCTACTCGCGCTCAATTACGCGAATCGACTTATATCGTTATTGGTACTATGTTGATTTTTACTGCCTTCGTCTATTTGGTCGATTTAATTATGGTTAAAATTATGCAATTTATTTTTTAGTTGAAAATGGATGAGGTAAAAAACATAACAAATCCCGATGACGAATTGAAATCTGGTGAAGGTGGTAAACTACCCGAGTTCAAGTGGTATGCTCTGCGTTGCTATACGGGGCACGAGAATCGTGTGAAATTAACGCTCGAAGCGGAAATTAAGCGATTGGGTCTGCAAAATAGAATTACCGATATAATTATCCCGCAGGAAACTGTTTTCGAGGTTCGAGGAGGGAAAAGAAAGACAAAGGTTAAGAACTTTTTGCCGGGATATATCATTTTGCGTGTTGCATTGGATAAAAAGTTGAAGGATTATATAAATTCATTGCCTTCGGTTGTTAGTTTCGTTGGAACAAAGACCGAGCCCGTGCCTTTAACCGAAAGCGAAGTTAATCGAATTATTGGCAGGGTCGAGGAGAGGAAGAATATCGAAACGATTGGAACAGAGTTTCAAGTTGGAGACCCGGTGAAAGTAATCGACGGACCATTTACGGGATTCCACGGGACGGTGAAAGAAGTTAATTATGAAAAACAGAAGTTAAAAGTCGAGGTGGGAATTTTGGGACGGAAGACGCCCGTCGAATTGGATTTCCGCCAAGTCGAAATTGGTGCAGTTTAATTTATGATTAACAAAAATAAGAGATAAAAATGGCAAAGAAAGTATTAGGTTCGTTCAAATTGCAATTACCAGCTGGCGAGGCGACGATGTCGCCACCGGTTGGACCGGCTTTTGGTCAGCGAGGTTTGAATGGAGTTGAATTTGTTAAGCAGTTTAACGCAAGAACTGCGAAGCAGAAGGGAACAATTCTCCCTGTTGTTGTAACTTTTTATTCGGACAAGAGTTTTACATTTGTTGTAAAATCTCCACCGGCTGCGGTTTTGATTATGAAGGCAGCTGGAATCGAAAAGGGTTCTGGTCAGCCGCACAAAGTTAAAGTTGGGCAAATCACTCGTGCACAATGCGAGGAGATTGCTCGAATAAAGATGGAAGATTTGAATTGTGATACATTGGAAGCTGCTGTTTCGATGATTAAAGGAACAGCAAGAAGTATGGGAGTTACTGTTGTCGATTAACTTTGAGGGAAATTTATGAAAAAACGTGGGAAACGCTATAATCAATTGCTGAAAAACTACGACCCAAAATCTGCTTATCCATATAAGGAAGCAATTGAGATAGTGAAGAAGAATGCAACGGCGAAGTTCGATGAGTCGTTCGAAGTTGCAATGCGTCTTGGGGTCGATCCACGCAAAGCTGACCAATTGGTTCGAGGCACAGTAACGTTACCACACGGGACTGGACGCAAGGTTCGCGTTCTTGTTCTTTGCAAAAGTCCAAGAGATAAAGAGGCACTGGAAGCGGGAGCCGATTACGCTGGCTTCGAAGAGTACATCGAAAAAATCAAAGGGGGATGGACTGATGTTGATGTAATAATTGCTACCCCCGATGTTATGGGCGAAGTTGGTAAATTGGGAAAAATTCTTGGGCCTCGTGGGTTGATGCCAAACCCCAAAAGTGGTACCGTTACGATGGATGTTGCCAAGGCTGTGAGGGAGGTGAAGGCTGGAAAAATTGAATATCGCGTCGATAAGACTGGAAATATTCACGCTTCGATTGGGAAATGTTCGTTTACTGTTGAGCAACTTGCCGAAAATGTCCAAGCTTTGTACCAGAGCATTATTAAAGCGAAACCTTCGACAGCAAAGGGACGATACGTGAAGAGCATTCATTTTTCGTCAACTATGGGTCCAAGCGTCGAAGTTGTTGAATCTTCGTTCCAAACAAATTAATGGTTAAGAAGCTATTACGCACTCATAAATGGTAACAAGCGGCTTGCTTCTCGTTCCTTTTGGAATGTAGTCGCTTAAAAGGAAAAGGAAGGGTAAAAAAATGATAACGAAAGAGAAAAAAGTTGAACAGGTTCGGCGACTGGTTGAATTGTTCAATAAAGCGAATGCCTACTATTTTATCGATTTTACAGGGATGACCGTTGAAAATACCCTTCAATTCCGAAGGGAACTGAAAAAGAACCAGATGGAATTGAAGGTATCGAAGAACACATTGCTTGAACGAGCAATTTCGGAGTCGGGGAAACTGGGCAATTTTACTGGTGGCTTTCGTGGACCAACGGGAGTTGTCTTTGGTTTTGGCGACCCGATTCAGCCAGCCAAATTGTTGAAGGAAAGAATCGATAAATTCCAGCAGCCGAAATTCAAAGGTGCTTTTGTCGAAGGAGTTGTCTACGGGGCTGACCAATTGGACAAACTTGCATCGTTGCCATCGAAGGCAGATATAATTGCAAGTATTCTTGGGAGCTTGAACGCCCCAATCTCTGGAATTGTTGGTTCAATAAACTCGCTTATGCGAGACCTTGCATCTGTTATCGAAGAAGTTGCAAAGAAAAAATCATCATAATTAATAATGTTTGTTAAAAATAAGGAGTTCTGAAATGTCTGCAATAGTAGAAGAATTGGTCGAGAAGATATCGAATTTAACGCTTGTCGAAGCTGCTGAATTGAAGAAGGCACTCGAGGAGAAGTTCGGGGTAACAGCAGCCGCACCAGTTATGGTAGCCGGTGGAGCGGTACCCGGAGCGCCTGCAGAAGCACCAAAAGAAGAAGAAAAGACTGAATTCGATGTTGAATTGACCGAAATGGGACCGAATAAACTTAATGTTATCAAGGTTATTCGCGAGATTACCGGGCTTGGCTTGAAGGAAGCTAAGGAATTAGTCGAAGGTGCACCGAAGATGGTCAAAGAAGGCGTTAGCAAAGAAGAAGCCGAAGATATTAAGAAGAAACTCGAAGCCCAAGGTGCTAAAGTTACTTTGAAATAAAGTAATTGTTTGGGACTGGGGCATTGAGCCCCGGTCCAATTTTGTTTAACAAGGAATTTTGAATGGAATAAGACAATTGATAAAACAAGTTTTAGCTCCCGGCTTGTTAAAGGGTGAAGCCATGTTTATGGTTTTGCCATATATTTTTTTGAAAATAATGAAATAAAATAAATTCGGAGGAAACAAGTGAAAAAAGAATTATTCGAAAAAATAGCAAAAGAAAAAGGACTGAGTATCCTTCGGGGTGTTGAAAGCGATGGAACTGTGCGCCGGACCGAAAGGCTAAATTTTGGCAAAAACCGTCGTTTTGCCGATTTTCCAGATTTGCTCAGTGTGCAGTTGGAATCCTACGAAGAGTTCCTTCAAGAGGATGTTCCGCCCGAAGAAAGGCGGAATGTCGGCTTGCAATATGCTTTCAATTCCAATTTTCCAGTCGAAGATACTTCAGGAGTCTATCAGCTTGAATTTATAAGTTATTCTATTGAAAAGCCAAAATACACCGAAGAAGAGTGCCGAGAGCGCGAGCTTACCTACTCGAAAGCTTTGAAAGCGAAACTCCGTCTTTCGAGCAAAGCTGCACCCGATTCCGAAGATTATATCGAGGCAGTAGAACAGGAAGTGTATTTGGGCAATATCCCGGCGATGACCTCTCGCGGAACATTTATCTTCAACGGCTCCGAGCGAGTTGTTGTTTCGCAGTTACACCGCTCCCCGGGAGTGTTCTTTGATGATACACTGCATCCAAATGGAACAAGGATTTATTCTGCACGGATTATTCCATTCAAAGGTTCTTGGTTGGAATTTACAACCGATATCCACGAGGTCCTGACTACTTACGTCGACCGCAAGAAAAAGTTTTTGACGACAACTTTTCTGCGGGCTCTTGGCTATTCATCGGATATGGAAATTATTCAATTGTTCCAATTAGACGAAATAGTTACAAATGAACAATTGAACGAGAGTTATGCAGGGAGAAAGCTTTCGAGCGATGTAGTCGATTTAACAACGGGCGAGATTATTGCAACCCGCGATATGATTTTGACCACCGATTTAATCGAAAAGATAAAAAGCACACAAGTTCTGGACATTCGCCTTTATAAACCCTACGACCCAAGCGAAGAACCTGTGATTGCAAGGACACTTTCGAAAGACCCGACACGAAACCGCGAAGAAGCTTTGTATCATATATTTAGGCAGTTACGAACAACCGACCCGCCCGATTTAGCTGCGGCGGAAGGACTTTTGGAAAAATTGTTCTTCAATCCAAAACGCTACGATTTGGGTATTGTTGGTCGGTTTAAGATAAATAAGAAACTTGGGTTAAATATCGACCCCGAAATCACTGTTTTGACAATCGAAGATATTATTGCTTCGATTAAGCATCTTCTTTATCTGCACGACAATAAGCTGAGCGGAGACGATATAGACCATCTTGGAAATAGAAGGGTTCGAACAGTTGGCGAGCAACTAACTGCCCAAGTGAATCTTGGTCTTGCACGAATGACAAGAACCATCCGCGAGCGGTTAAGTGTTCGCGAAGCCGAAAGCCTTACTCCGCAGGATTTGGTTAACGCTCGAACGATGAACTCGGTGATTAACCAGTTCTTTGGAACGAACCAGCTTTCCCAATTTATGGACCAAACGAATCCACTTGCGGAGTTAACACATAAGCGCAGAACTTCTGCTCTTGGTCCCGGCGGGTTGAATCGCGAACGAGCTGGATTCGAGGTTCGCGACGTCCATTACACCCACTATGGTCGGCTTTGCCCGATTGAAACGCCCGAAGGTCCAAACATTGGTTTGATTTCTTCGCTTGCATTGTTTGCTCGAATAAATGAAAATGGTTTTATTGAAACACCTTACAGAAAAGTTGTTAATGGCGTTGTTACCGACGAAATTGAATACTTAACTGCCGAAGATGAGGATGGGAAAATTATTGCAACAGCTCAAACTCCATTGGACGAAAACGGTAGAATTCTTGGGGATAAGGTTAATGCACGAGTTTCGGGCGACTTCGTGATTGTTTCACCCGAAGAAGTGAACTATCTCGAAGTTGCGACCGAACAGATTGCAAGCGCTGCTGCTTCGTTGATTCCATTCCTTGAACACGACGACGCAAATCGTGCCCTGATGGGTTCGAATATGCAACGGCAGGCGGTTCCTTTGCTTCGACCCGAGGCCCCATTGATTGGTGCCGGTATGGAAGCAAAAGTGGCAAAAGATTCAAGAACTCTGCTTTTAGCCGAAGGACCCGGTGTTGTGACTTATGTGGATTCCCAAAGAATTAGGATTAAATACGATGATATTCGCTCCGAAGAGGAAAAGCTAACCGATTTCTCGTTCCAACCTGAGAAGGAATACCAACTTTTGAAATTTTTCCGAACCAACCAAGATACTTGTGTTAATCAAAAGCCTATTGTTAGAGTTGGCGACAGAGTATTCAAGGGAATGCCTATTGCCGATGGAGCGGGAACGGATAACGGGGAACTTGCGCTGGGCAGAAATGTTTTGGCTGCTTTTATGCCATGGCGCGGCTATAACTTCGAGGACGCAATTGTGGTTTCGGAAAGACTTGTTGCCCAAGATATTTTCACATCGGTGCATATAGAAGAGTTTACTTTGCAGGTGCGCGATACGAAAAGAGGAGAAGAAGAGTTTACTCGCGACATTCCCAATGTTTCGGAAGAAGCCACGAAAGACTTGGACGAAGATGGCATTATCCGTGTTGGAGCTAAGGTTCGGGAAGGAGATATTTTGATAGGTAAGATAACTCCCAAAGGCGAAACGGACCCAACACCCGAAGAGAAATTGCTCCGCGCAATCTTTGGCGATAAAGCTGGCGATGTTAAAGATACATCCTTGAAGGCTCCGCCGGGGTTGAAAGGTGTGGTTATCAATACAAAACTCTTTTCGCGAAGACATATCAGGAGTTTCGAAACCGAAGCCGAAGAGAATCGCAAACTTGAACAAATTAACCGTGCAGAACAAGAGAAACTTCGTGAGTTGAGCCACGAAGCAATTGTGAAATTGGCTAATATCTTAGATGGTCATAAGGTTTATGGATTGAAACTTAAAAATGGTGAAGTGATTTTCCCCAGCGGACACAAAGTTTCTGCCGAAGAGGTTATGCAATTCTTTTCGACACAATCTGTTACTTTCGAAGCGATTGATTTTCCAGCAGATAAGCCAGTTGTTGCAAACAAGGAGCGCGAAGACCTCCTCCGGAAAATGATTAGAAATTATAATGACCAAAAATATAAGATACAACAAACATTTAGAGCTCAACGAGCCAAAATAACCACTGGCGACGAGCTTCAGCCCGGAATTGTAAAGATGGCAAAGGTTTACATTGCTAAAAAGAGAAAGCTTATGGTTGGCGATAAAATGGCTGGTCGCCATGGGAACAAGGGCATCGTTTCGATTATTGTTCCTGTCGAAGATATGCCATTCTTGCCCGATGGAACACCTGTCGATATCGTTTTGAATCCTCTTGGTGTGCCTTCGCGTATGAATCTGGGACAATTGTTCGAGACTTCTTTGGGCTGGGCAGCTCAAAAATTAGGATTGAGATTTGCTTCGCCAATTTTTGATGGTGCCACTTGGGAACAAGTTTCGGAGTTTTTGCAAATGGCAGGGTTGCCAGCCGATGGGAAAACAATTCTTTACGATGGTCGAACAGGCGAGCCATTCCACGAAAAAGTAACTGTTGGAGTGATTTATATGATGAAACTTGTTCATATGGTCGAAGATAAAATCCACGCTCGTTCGATTGGTCCTTATTCGTTGATTACGCAACAACCTTTGGGCGGAAAGGCTCAGTTCGGTGGACAGAGGCTTGGGGAAATGGAGGTTTGGGCTTTGGAAGCTTACGGCGCTGCACATACTTTGCAAGAAATGCTCACAATTAAATCCGATGATGTTGTAGGCAGAGCTAAAGCTTACGAAGCAATTGTCAAAGGCGATAATTTGGCCGACCCCAATGTTCCAGAATCGTTCAATGTCTTGGTTCGTGAATTACAAGGATTGTGTCTTGATGTTATTATTGAATAAAAATATTAAAAATAAATTGGTGTAAAAATGCAAGCAAAGCCAATTCCAAAAAAAGGTTTTCGGAAAGTTATGATTAAGCTGGCTTCCCCGGATTCTATACTTGAACGCTCTCGCGGGGAAGTTACCAGACCAGAAACTATTAACTATCGTTCTTATCGACCAGAAAAAGATGGTTTATTTTGTGAGAGAATTTTTGGTCCCGTAAAAGACTGGGAATGTGCCTGCGGGAAATATAAACGAATTCGATACAAGGGAATAATTTGCGACCGTTGCGGTGTCGAGGTTACTCAAAAGACCGTTCGCCGAGAGCGGATGGGTCGTATTATGCTTGCAACTCCTGTTGTGCACATTTGGTTTTTGAGAAGTTTGCCCAGCAAAATTGGTGCGGTTCTTGGTTTATCGACCAAAGATTTGGAAAAAATAACATATTACGAAACTTATGTAGTTGTTAATCCCGGCCGGTTCCCATTCAAAAAATACGACCTTCTTTCGGATGTAGAATACCAGAACATTATGAGCCAAATTCCCGAAGAGGAGAAGTATCTCGATGATGACGACCCGAACAAATTCGTTGCTTTAATGGGCGGACAGGCTATTAAAGAGCTATTGAAGCGGGTCGACGTCGAAGATGAATATTACCGATTACGTCAGGAGATGCGAGATGAGACCAACCTACAGAAGAAACAGGAATTGTTGAAGCGACTTAAGGTTTTGGAGGCATTTCTACCGGACGAAAAGACTGACGAACCAATCAACAAGCCCGAGTGGATGGTGCTCGATGTTATCCCGGTTATACCGCCAGACCTTCGACCTTTGATACCACTCGAAGGCGGTAGGTTTGCTGCTTCGGATTTGAACGATTTGTATCGCCGGGTTATTATTCGCAACAATAGATTAAAGCGATTAATTGATATAAAAGCTCCGGGCGTAATTATCCGAAACGAACAGAGGATGTTGCAAGAAAGCGTTGATGCTTTGTTCGATAGTTCACGGAAAGCCACGAAGACCGAAGCTACTCGACCATTAAAATCCCTTGCCGACGCATTGAAAGGCAAACAAGGACGGTTCCGTCAGAATTTGCTTGGTAAGCGTGTGGATTATTCTGGCCGTTCGGTTATCGTTGTTGGTCCAGAATTGAAGATGCACGAGTGTGGCTTGCCGAAAGATATGGCTGTCGAATTGTTTAAGCCATTTATTATTAGGAAGTTAATCGAGCGGGGCTATGTCAAAACCGTTAAAAGTGCCAAGAAAATGGTCGAGCAAAAACGGACCGAGGTTTGGGATATCCTTGAGAAGGTAATCGAGAACCATCCCGTATTACTCAACCGCGCTCCGACACTTCACAGAGTTGGTATTCAGGCATTCCAACCAAGACTAATCGAAGGAAAAGCAATTCAACTACATCCGTTGGTTTGTACAGCGTTCAACGCAGACTTCGACGGCGACCAAATGGCTGTGCACGTTCCGCTAAGTTGGGAGGCACAGCTCGAGGCTTTGCTTTTGATGCTGGCTCCGCATAACATTATGCATACTCAAAATGGCGACCCAATTGCTGTTCCTTCGCAAGATATGGTCTTGGGAATCTATTACATTACAAAAGCCAAATCGGGCGTAAAAGGCGAAGGCAAGTTGTTTAATTCTCCCGAGGAAGTGATTATTGCATACAATAACGGCGCAGTTGACTTGCATGCTAAAATCAAAGTGAGAATGGACGGCAAATATGTCGAAACTACAACTGGCAGAATTTTGTTTAACCAGATTGTGCCGAAAGAACTTGGATTTATCAATGAATTGTTGACAAAGAAGAGATTGCGCCAAATAATTGGTTATTGCTTCCGAATTGCAGGGCTGGCTACAACAGTTGAATTTTTGGACAACTTGAAGCAAATGGGATTTGAATTTGCAACGCGTGGCGGTTTGTCGGTGGGTATTCCCGATGTAATTGTGCCAAAGGAGAAGTACGAAATTATCGAGCAAGCCCAAAAGCGCGTCGATGAAATCGAAAATGCTTACCAAAATGGTGTCATTAGCTTTGGCGAAAGATATAATAAGATTATCGATACTTGGTCGACAGCAACAAATCGTGTTGCGGATAAGTTGTATAATGAAATTGCCAAAGTATATCAAGGGTTCAATACATTCTGGATGATGCTTGATTCGCAGGCTCGTGGTTCCAAAGAGCAGATACGACAGCTTGCTGGGATGCGAGGTTTGATGGCAAAGCCTCGTAAATCGTTGACTGGTTCAACTGGTGAATTAATTGAGAACCCGATTCTTTCTAATTTCAAAGAAGGATTGTCGGTGCTTGAATATTTCATTTCCACACACGGTGCAAGAAAGGGACTTGCCGACACCGCTTTGAAGACCGCCGATGCTGGTTATCTAACTCGACGCTTGCACGATGTTGCCCAAGATATTATCATTACCGAAGTAGACTGTGGCACAATTCGTGGTGTTAACACTACTGCTTTGAAGGAAGGCGAAGAGGTTAAAGAAACTTTGTACGAAAGAATTCTTGGTAGGGTTGCACTTTGGGATGTTGTTAATCCGTTGACCGGCGAGGTCCTTGTCAAGGCTGGAGAATTGATTGATGAGGAGATTGCACAAAAGATAGAAGAATCACCAGTCGAAGAAGTTACAATCCGAAGCGTTTTGACTTGCGAATCACGTCACGGAGTTTGTGCAAAATGTTACGGACGGAATCTTGCAACAGGTAAACTTGTGGATGTTGGCGAAGCAGTTGGGACAATTGCGTCGCAGTCAATTGGCGAGCCGGGTACTCAGCTGACCTTGAGAACATTCCACACTGGTGGAACTGCATTACTGATAACGAGCCAGTCCTCTGTAACAGCAAAATTCGATGGTGTAGTGCAATTCGAAAATGTCCGAATTGTAACCTACGAGGAAGATGAAGAGGAAGTTCAAGTTGTTGTGTCCCGAAGTGGTGTTATAAATATCGTTGAACCTGAAAGCAACCGAGTTTTGACCAAATACGATGCTATGTATGGTGCAGTTTTGAAGGTTCGCGACGGCGAGCAAGTCAAAAAAGGTCAACTTTTGTACGAATGGGACCCATACAATGCTACGATTATTACGGAAGTTAGTGGTAGGGTTCGTTTCAAGGATATGATTCACAATGTTACTTATCGTGAGGTTAATGATGAACAAACCGGACATATTACGAAGGTTGTAATTGAATCACGAGATAAAAATAAGCAACCTACGATTGAGATTCTTGACGACGAAGGCAATGTGCTTCGTTCCTATTCTATCCCCGTTAAGGCCCAATTAAGAGTAGATGAGGATGAATATGTTGGTGTTGGAACTGCACTGGTGAAAATCCCACGAGATTTGGGTCGTATGCGTGATATCACTGGTGGTTTGCCTCGTGTAACGGAATTATTCGAAGCAAGGGCACCGCAGAATCCTGCTATCGTTTCCGAAATCGATGGTATTGTTACCTTCGACAAAGTCAAGCGTGGACAAAGAACGATTTTGGTTACTTCGCTCGATGGGAAAACAGTGCGGGATTACAACATTCCGTTTGGGAAATACATCCTTGTTCAAGATGGGGATTTCGTTCGCGCTGGCGACCGCCTGACCGATGGAGATATAAACCCGCACGATATACTTAGAATCAAAGGACCGCACGCTGTCCAAGAATACTTGGTTAATGAGATCCAAGAAGTTTATCGAATGCAAGGTGTTAAGATAAACGACAAGCATATTGAGATTATCGTTCGTCAGATGTTGCAAAAATATAAAATTTCCGACCCGGGCGATTCCCGCTTCCTTGAAAATGATTATGTCGACAGAATCCGTATTCTCGACGAGAACGAGAAGTTGAAGAAGCAAGTTGTTATTACGGATAAGGGTGATTCGAAGTTTAAAGTCGGGCAGATAGTAAGCAAGGACAAGTTCCGCGAGGTTAACCAAGATTTGCGAAAGAAAGGCAAGAAAGTAGCCCAAGCCCGACCTGCTGAACCGGCGATAGCCGAGCCTGTCCTGTTGGGCATCACCCAAGCTTCGTTGGAGACCGACAGCTGGCTTTCGGCTGCGTCGTTCCAAGAAACCACGCGTGTTCTTTCCGAAGCCGCCGTCGAAGCCAAGGTGGATTATCTTTATGGCTTGAAGGAAAACATTATTCTTGGTCAACTCATTCCCGCTGGCACAGGCTTGAAACATTATCAAGATATGATAGTTAAAAGTAAAGTAGGGAATATATTTGCCGAAGAGATTGAATTGCCACCGACCGTTATTCAAAGGGCTACCCCAATTGAACCATCGCGGGAAATCGAATCGTTGTGAGAAATATAATTTTTTCGGAGGTTAATTATTTGAATTATATGGGCGTAGCAATGAAAATGAAAATTGCTACGCTCATTTTAATGTTTTTACAATAATTGATAATGTTTCCGAAACAGAATTTTTAGAAATTTGCTTAAAATTAACATAGATTAAAAATATTTGTTGTTTGAAACCTTGAAATTTTTGTGAACAATTTGTTTTGTTTATGGACCATATTTATAATTTAAGTTTAATAAGGAATATAGGGATTACCGCTCATATTGATTCTGGTAAGACCACACTGAGCGAAAGGATATTGTATTACACTGGGAAAATACACCAAATTGTTGAGGTGCGCGATAAAAGCGGAGCCGGACCCACTCTCGATGCGATGGATTTGGAAAGAGAAAAAGGAATTACAATTCAATCTGCTTCGACTTATTTTAAGTGGAAAGATTATCATACAAACTTAATTGATACACCCGGGCACATAGACTTTACAGTAGAGGTTGAACGGGCTTTGCGAGTTCTCGATGGTGCGATACTTGTGTTGTGTGCTGTTGCTGGTGTGCAAAGCCAAACTATTACTGTGGACCGGCAGACTCGTCGCTACAATGTGGCACGGATTGCGTTCATCAACAAAGTAGATAGGTCGGGTGCCAATCCCGATAAAGTCTTACAGCAGATGAAGGAGAAATTGAACCTTAGGCCTGTGTTGGTTACAATGCCTATTGGGCTCGAAGATAGCTTTGCAGGGGTGGTCGACCTTTTGAAAATGAAAGCGGTATATTTCGAAGGAAATAATGGCGAAATTGTTGTCGAAAAAGATATTCCCGATGAGCTTATAGAAGAAGCAACCTTCCGACGGCTACAACTTGTTGAAACACTGGCTGATTTTGATGATGAAATTGCTGAACTATATCTTGCCGACGAGGAAGTGCCAACGGAGGTGATTATTCCTGTGCTACGCCGCTTGACAATTTCGCATCTTGTTACCCCCGTATATGTTGGCTCGGCAAAGAAGAACAAGGGTGTTCAACCTTTGCTCGATGGAGTGGGTATGTTCCTGCCAAGCCCCGATGAGCGAGAAAACGAAGCCTTCGATTTAGATAATAGCGAAGCGAAGGTGAAATTGTCCTGCGATATTGATAAGCCTTTTGTTGGCTTGGCATTTAAACTCGAAGATGGTCGCTTTGGGCAGTTGACTTATATGAGGATTTACCAGGGCAAGGTTAGGAAAGGCGATGTAATTTATAATACGAAGAGCAAGAAGAAGATTAAAGTGCCAAGAATTGTAAGGATGCATGCACAAGAGATGCACGATATCGAAGAGGCTTATGCTGGAGATATTGTAGCAATGTTTGGTGTTGAATGTTATTCAGGTGATACTTTTACCGATGGTACGGTGAATTATTCCCTGCAATCTATGTTTGTGCCTACACCAGTGATTGAGCTTTCTGTTGCACCGAAAGAGAAGACCACGCTTTCGAACTTCTCGAAAGCATTGAATAGATTCCAAAAAGAGGACCCAACATTTCAGGTTATGCGCGACGAGGAAACTGGCGAAACGATAATAAAAGGTATGGGAGAACTCCATCTGGAGATTTATATCGAAAGAATCAAAAGAGAATACAATTGTGAAGTAGTGGTTGGGAAAACCAAGGTTGCGTATCGCGAGACAATCACTCGTAGAGCGGACTTTAATTATACCCACAAGAAGCAAACGGGGGGAGCAGGACAGTTTGCACGCGTTGGTGGTTATGTCGAACCGATACCAGCGACCGAAGGTAAAGAACATGAATTTGTCGACCAAGTTGTTGGTGGAGTAATAGCCCGAGAATTTATCCCGGCTTGCGATAAAGGATTTCAAGAGCAATTGAAGGAAGGCATTTTGATTGGGCAACCAGTTGTTAATGTGCGAGTTGTTTTGAATGATGGACAAACACACCCTGTCGATTCATCGGAACTTGCTTTTAAGCTTGCATCGAAATATGCATTGAAAGAAGCACTTGCAAAGGCGGGACCTGTGATTTTAGAACCAATTATGAAGTTGGAAGTAACAGCACCCGAAGAGTTCCAAGGAGTGATTATTGGACAAATTAACCAAAGGCGTGGAATAATTATGAACACGCGAATTGATAATGGCTTTGTAGTTATCGAAGCCGAGGTACCATTGAAGGAAATGTTTGGGTATTCTTCGGATTTGCGTGGGGTAACTCAAGGCAAAGGGGAGTTTACGATGGAGTTCCTTAAGTATTCTTCCGTGCCCAAAAGCGTGCAGGATGAATTAATCGAAGAATATCGAAAGAGTAAGAAATAAAAATTTTTAAAAATTTTTTAAAAACTTTTTAAAAAGATTTTGATATTAATTTTTTTTTCTCTAATTTTGTAGTCTCTTTTTTTTGAAAATGTGGAATTTTATTATTTTTAGGAGAATTTGAGTGCCAACGATAAGTCAGTTGATTAGGAAGCCGAGAAAGAAACTGCAGAAGAAAAGCAAATCGCCGGCATTGAAGGGATGCCCGCAGAGGCGTGGAGTTTGTACTCGTGTATACACGACTACGCCGAAAAAGCCTAATTCAGCGTTGCGAAAAGTTGCCAAGGTGCGATTGAGTTCAGGTTATGAAGTTATTGCGTATATACCCGGCGAAGGACACAATCTTCAGGAGCACTCAATAGTTTATGTTCGAGGGGGCCGCGTTAAAGATTTGCCCGGTGTTCGTTATCACATTGTTCGTGGAGTTGCCGATACGCAAGGAGTCGAGGGACGAAAGCAAGGTCGGTCGAAATATGGAACTAAACGGCCCAAACAAGCAGCTTCTAAGTAATATTATATGAATAGGGATACTATACAATGAGGAAGAAGAGAGCAGAGAAGAGACCAGTTGAACCCGATCCGAAGTATCAGGACATCCTTGTTGCAAGGATGATAAACACGGTATTGCGGAAAGGGAAGAAAAGTTTAGCAAGGAAGATTGTATACGAAGCATTGGACATTGTTGGTCAAAAGACCAAACAGAACCCGCTGGATGTATTCCGGAAGGCGGTGTCGAATGTTGCTCCTTTGATTGAGGTACGCTCTCGCCGAATTGGAGGAGCAACCTATCAAGTGCCTGTAGAGGTTCGAGAAGACCGAAGGATTTCGCTTGCTTTGCGATGGATTAGAGTGTTCGCAAGTCAAAGGAAGGACAAATCTATGAGCGCGCGTTTAGCATCGGAAATTATCGCAGCAGCCAACAACGAAGGTGCCTCTGTCAAAAAGCGCGAAGACACGCACCGAATGGCAGAAGCTAACAAGGCTTTTGCTCATTTCAAATGGTAACGACTATGATGGTTCTTTGTCAATAGAAATGCTGTTAGTGTGTTATGCCCCGTAAGGTTGGAATAGAAAAGGTTCGCAATATTGGGATTATGGCTCATATTGACGCGGGGAAAACAACCACTACAGAAAGATTTTTGTTCTACACCGGATTTTTGCATCGTCCCGGAGAAGTCGACGAAGGCACCGCCTTTATGGACTATATGGAACAGGAAAAGGAACGAGGGATTACAATTACGTCGGCGGCGACGACTTTTTTTTGGCGAGACCATCAAATTAATTTGATTGATACACCGGGGCACGTCGATTTCACTGCCGAAGTCCAGCGTTCGCTCCGAGTACTCGATGGGGCCATTGCTATTTTCTGTGGCGTTGGCGGGGTTGAACCACAATCGGAGACTGTTTGGCACCAAGCCGATATGTATAACGTCCCTCGTATTGCTTATGTTAACAAGATGGACCGAATGGGCGCGGATTTTTACCGTGTTATACAAATGATGAAAGATAAACTCAACGCAAAGCCAGCTGTTATTGAATTGCCTATTGGTGCCGAGGATTCTTTTGTTGGTGTGGTCGACTTGATTAGAGAAAAGGCGATTTATTTCGACGAAGAAACCAAAGGCTTTAAGTATTACTATGATGAAGTGCCTTCGGATATGGTTGATTTGGTGAAGGAATGGCGCGATAAACTTGTTGATGCAGTTGCTGAATGCGACGATGACCTGCTAAGCTATTATCTCGAAAATGGGACACTTACCGAAGAACAGGTTGAATTGGGATTGCGAAAGGCAACTTTGTCGAATAGTCTTGTTCCTGTACTTTGTGGTTCATCGAAAAAATATATTGGTGTTCAGCCTCTGCTCGATGCTGTGATTAAATATTTGCCTTCACCGACCGATATAGGCGTCTTTTGGGGCTACGATTATAATAATCACGAAAAGAAAATTTCTCGAAAAGCGAATGATGATGAGCCATTTTCTTGTCTTGCTTTTAAAATCCTTTCGGACCCGTATTTGAAAAAACTAACATTTGTTAGAATTTATTCCGGGACGATAAAGGTTGGGCAAGTTGCTTTTAATACGAATTCGGGAAAGCGGGAAAGGATACAGAAGATTTTGCGTTTGTATGCGAATAGGAAAGAAGAGTTGAACGAAGTTTATAGCGGAGAGATTGTTGCCTTTCCCGATTTAAGGTCGACTAAAACTGGCGATACTTTGTGCGACGAAAAGCACAAGATACTTTACGAAAGAATTACTTTTGCTGAACCTGTTATAAATCAAAGGATTGAAGCGAAGACTCAGCAGGACCGCGACCGATTGCTCGAAACTCTTGCAAAATTTGCCGAAGAGGACCCAACCTTCCGATTTACAAACGAAGAGGAAAGCGGCGAAATTATCATCAGCGGTGTCGGGGAGTTGCAATTGGAAATAATTGCCGATAGGCTGAAACGCGAGCATAATCTCGATGTTAGAATTGGTAAGCCCCAAGTTGCTTATCGCGAAACGATTAGCTTGCCAGTGGAGGAAGAATATAGCTTTGAACGGCAAATTTCGGGGAAAAACAACTTTGGTTATGTTCGGGTGTTGCTTAAGCCTAACGAAAGAGGCAAAGGGAACGAAATTCGATTTCAAATATCCGAAGAAATTATTCCCAAACAATTTTGGAGTGCTATTGAAGAGGGAATTAAGGAAGGTTTGCAGATAGGCTTTTTAGGTTATCCGCTCACCGATGTTATTGTGGAAGTTACTGGCGGTAAATACGAACAGGAGTTTTGTACCGAGCTTGGCTATAAAATTGCTTCTTCAATGGCAGTCCGCGAAGCTTTGAGAAAGTGTAAATCGATTTTGCTCGAGCCAATATTTAAAGTGGAAATTGTTTCGCCCGAAGAATATGTTGGCGATATCATTTCGGATTTCAATTCTCGGAAGGGAAGAATCGAAGAACTGGATTTGCGAGGGAATTTCCAGATAATTCGAGGCTTTGCGCCACTATCGGAAATGTTCGGTTATGTTACTCATCTGCGTTCGTTAAGCCAAGGCAGAGCTTCGTATACGATGGAATTTTCTCATTATGAACCGGTTGTAGAACAAAAATCTTTCGTCTAATGGCATTGAACTTTTTTAAGAATTTTATTATTAATAAATGTTGGTTTAATTAAGGAGTTTAAAAATGGCTAAAGAAAAATTCGTTCGTTCGAAGCCTCACGTTAACATCGGAACCATTGGTCACATCGACCATGGCAAAACGACTTTAACAGCAGCAATCACAATGGCTCTTGCAAAGAAGGGCACAAACACCCAAGTTCGAACATTCGATTCGATTGACAATGCACCCGAAGAACGAGCACGAGGTATCACAATCAACACTGCTCACGTGGAATACGAAACCGAGAAAAGGCATTATGCACACGTCGACTGTCCCGGGCACGCCGACTACATTAAGAATATGATTACCGGTGCTGCCCAGATGGATGGTGCAATTCTTGTTGTTGCTGCCGACGATGGTCCTATGCCTCAAACCCGTGAGCACGTGCTTCTTGCTCGCCAGGTAAACGTTCCGTACATTGTTGTGTTTTTGAACAAAATAGACATTGCCGACCCAGAGTTGGTTGATTTGATTGAGATGGAAGTTCGCGAATTGTTGAATAAATACGAGTTTCCTGGCGATGATGTTCCTATTATTCGTGGTTCTGCTCTTTTAGCTATGCAAGCAGGGCTTGACCCAAATGCAAATGTTGACGACCCCCGTTTTAAACCAATTTACGATTTAATGGATGCTGTTGACGAATTCATCCCCACTCCACAAAGAGATATCGACAAGCCTTTCTTGATGCCAGTCGAAGATGTTTTCTCGATTACAGGCCGCGGAACTGTTGGAACTGGTCGAATCGAGCGTGGAATTATTCGTCTCAACGAAGAAGTCGAAATCGTTGGCTTTGGTTTGCACAAGAAGACAACGGTTACTGGTATCGAAATGTTCCGTAAGATTCTCGACGAAGGCGTTGCAGGCGACAACGTTGGCTTGTTGCTTCGTGGTATCGATAAAGATGAGCTCGAACGAGGAATGGTTATTGCAAAGCCCGGCACAATTACACCACACACCAAGTTTAATGCACAAGTTTACGTTTTGAAGAAGGAAGAGGGCGGACGACATACTCCATTCTTCTCGGGTTATCGACCCCAGTTCTATTTCCGAACAACAGATGTTACTGGTGTGATTCAATTGCCACAAGGCGTCGATATGGTTATGCCCGGAGATAATTTGGATAACATTACAATAGAGTTGATTACACCTGTTGCAATGGAGGAAGGACTTCGTTTTGCAATCCGCGAAGGTGGTCGAACAGTTGGCGCTGGTGTTGTAACAAAAATTATCGAGTAATGCATTTTAATTGCTCTTTTGAGCAAGTAAGATAAATAGGAGAAAAAAAAGTGGCTGCGACACAAAAAATTAGAATCAAATTAAAATCTTTCGATCATTATTTGATTGATAAGTCAGCCGAACGCATAGTTCGAACGGTGAAACAAACTGGTGCTATGGTGTCGGGTCCTATTCCGTTGCCAACCAAGCGTTCTATTATTACTGTTAATAGATCTCCACATGTCGATAAGAAGTCGCGCGAGCAGTTTGAGATGCGAGTGCATAAAAGATTGATAGACATATACAGCTCGTCGCAACGAACTATTGATGCTTTGATGAAATTGGAACTACCTGCTGGTGTTGATGTAGAAGTTAAAGTGTAGGTGTGAATTATGGGCTCAGCAATTTTAGGTCGAAAGATAGGTATGACGAGCTACTTTACCGAAAAGGGCGAGCAGATACCTGTAACGGTTATCGAGGCTGGTCCGTGTCCGGTCGTCAAAGTCAATACCATTGAAAGAGACGGCTATCAGTCGGTTCAAATTGGTTTTGGAACTCGCTCGGAAAAACGAGTGAATAAGCCCGAGTTAGGACATTTCCGTAAAGCAGGCATTCAGCCGACTCGTTTCCTGAAAGAATTTCGAGAACTCGATATAAATTTAAAGCCCGGCGATGTTCTTTACGTTGGCGATTTGTTCAAAAAAGGCGATAAGGTTAAGATTTCGGGCACAAGCAAAGGACGCGGCTTCCAAGGCGTTGTTAAAAGGCATCACTTTGGTGGTGTGGGTATGACTACCCACGGCCAATCCGATAGAGTAAGGGCGCCGGGGTCGATTGGTGCTTCGTCTTTCCCGTCGCGTGTATTCAAGGGAATGAGGATGGCTGGTCGTATGGGTGGAAAACGAGCAACTATTCGGAACCTTGAAATTGTTGATATTTTACCCGAGCAAAATCTTATGCTTGTTAAGGGTGGAGTTCCAGGACCTATTAATGGTTTGTTGGAAATAGTAAAGTTGTAGGGAAGAAATGACAGTTGATGTATATTCGAAGGAAGGTAAAGTTGTTGGGCAAATCGAATTGCTCGATGAAATTTTTGGTGTCGAGCCTCACGAGCACGCAATGCATATGGCTGTTGTAGCCTATCTGGCTAATCAACGACAGGGGACGCACAAGACGAAAGTCCGTTCGGAAGTCAGTGGTGGCGGAAAGAAACCCTGGCGGCAGAAAGGTCGAGGAACTGCGCGTGCTGGTTCGATTCGCTCGCCTTTGTGGGTCCACGGCGGTACAATCCACGGACCGAAACCCCGAGATTACACGATGAAGTTGAATAAGAAATTGAAAGCGTTGGCTCGTAAAAGTGCTCTTTCGCTCCGGCTAAGCGAAGGGAATTTGATTGTGGTCGAAGATTTTGCTATGGAACAACCTAAAACCAAGGAGTTTTACACTGTTTTGAAGAATTTGAATTTAGCTGGAGAGAAAACATTGGTTCTTCTTCCCGAAAAGTCCGATGTTCATTATCTTTCGGCAAGGAATATCGAAAATGTTTCGGTTTTCTATGCCGATAAGATTTCGACTTATCATATTCTTGCACATAAAAAATTGTTGATTTTCAAAAGTGCGGTGGAACAATTGCAGGCTTCTTTTCAAAATTAGTATTGGAGAATACTTATGATAGAAATAATTAAACGACCGATTATCACAGAGAAGGCGATGAAGTTAGGAGAACAACGGCAGTACGTTTTCGAAGTCGACCCGAAAGCGAATAAGATAGAAATAAAGAAGGCTGTCGAGGAAATGTTCGAAGTCAAAGTGGAATCGGTTCGGACTTTGCGAGTAAAAGGGAAGCAACGCACTCGTTACACTCGACGTGGTGCGATGCGAGGCAGGACACCGCTTCGGAAGAAAGCCTATGTTACTTTAAAAGAAGGTTATTCTATCGATTTGGTTGCAGGAGCGGAGACTTAATTAAGGAGAAAAAATGGGAATAAGAGTATTAAAACCAATAACGCCGGGAACAAGATTTTATTCGGTATCGACTTTCGAGGAGATAACCACCGACCGTCCCTATGAACCCTTGGTGGTTCCCTTGAAGAGAACTGGCGGCAGAAATAACACGGGCAGGATTACCTCGCGCCATCGTGGTGGTCGGCACAAACGTCAATATCGAATAATAGATTTTAAGAGAGATAAGCGTGGAATACCAGCCACGGTCGAAACCATCGAATACGACCCAAATCGGAGTGCACGAATTGCATTGGTTCGCTACGAAGATGGCGAATACCGATATATTCTTGCTCCCGATAATCTTAAAGTTGGCGATACGATAATGGCTGGACCCAATGCAGAATTTAAAGATGGCAATGCTTTGCCTTTAAAGAACATCCCTGTTGGATTGTTCATTCACAATATTGAATTGAAACCGGGAAAAGGTGGCCAACTTGCTCGTTCAGCAGGTGTTTTTGCGCAACTTGTTGGTTTAGATGAACGTTACGCCCAAGTGAAACTACCTTCGGGCGAAATACGGAATATTTTGAACACCTGCTATGCAACGATTGGACGAGTAAGTAATCCTGACCACGAAAATATTATGTTGGGTAAAGCGGGAAGGTCGCGTTGGTTTGGTATTCGACCGCAGACACGTGGTATGGCAATGAACCCAATCGACCACCCGAATGGTGGCGGCGAAGGGCGTTCGAAATCTGGCGGTGGTCGTCAGCATCCTCGCTCTCCGTGGGGACAACTTGCCAAAGGATTGAAAACTCGTAAAAAGAATAAACCATCGGATAAATATATTATTCGTCGTCGAAAAGGATAATTTGGGATAGATTATGTCAAGGTCATTAAAAAAAGGTGTTTACGTATATTGGAAGCTTTTGAAGAAGGTCGAGGCATTGAATCAAAGCCGAAAGAAACAGGTGATAAAGACCTGGTCCCGAGCTTCGACCATCGTACCTGAATTTGTAGGGCATACTTTTGCAGTTCACAACGGGAATAAGTTTATTCCAGTGTACATAACAGAAAATATGGTTGGTCATAAACTCGGGGAGTTTGCTCCAACGCGAACGTATCGTGGTCATGCTGGTCATAGGAAAGAACAAAAAGCAGCAGCTAAAAAGTAAAATGGAGGCTAGATGGAAGCTTATGCAATAAAAAGGTATTTGAGGATGTCGCCACGAAAGGTCAGATTGGTGGTCGATTTGATTCGTGGCAAGAAGGCAAGCGAAGCGCTTGCTATTTTGAAGTTTTGCCCAAAGGCTGGCTCGATAGAGGTCGAAAGAGTTTTGCGTTCGGCTCTCTCGAATTTGCAAAATTTGAAGGAACGTGGCACAGTAGACCCCGAAAATGTTATTGTTAAAAGGGCTTTCGTAGACCAAAGCGTAACGTTGAAGAGAATACTTCCGGCGCCAATGGGTCGAGCTTATCGTTTGCGTAAACGCTCTTGCCACATTTCGATATCTGTCGAGGAAATTCAACCAAAGAATATAGTTAAACCGAAAGTTAAGAAGGAGGAGAAAGTTGGGACAGAAAACTAATCCAATCGGTTTACGGCTTGGAATTATTCGTGGATGGGACGCAAATTGGTTCGATGAGCAGAACTTTGCCGAGAAACTCCACGAAGATATTAAGGTGCGTAATTACATTAAGAACCGATTGCGTCGGGCGGGTGTTTCGCGAATAATTATTGAAAGAACAACCAAGTTGCTGAGAATTACCATTCACTCTTCGCGACCCGGATTAATCATTGGGCGTTCGGGTCAAGAAATTACTAAGTTGGAAGAGGAAGTTCGACGGTTAACGAACAAAGAGGTAAAGATATTAATATCCGAAGTTAAGAAGCCTGAACTCGAGGCTGTGCTTGTTGCCGAAAACATTGCAGCCCAAATCGAAGGCAGAGTTTCTTTCCGCCGTGCAATGAAGATGGCTGTTAGCAATGCTATGAAGATGGGTGCTGTTGGGATAAAAGTTCAATGTTCGGGCCGTCTTGGTGGAGCCGAAATGGCTCGTTCCGAACAGTATAAGGATGGAAGAATTCCATTGCATACGTTACGAGCCGATATTGACTATGGCTTTGCAGTTGCCCAGACAATTTATGGAAGTATTGGAGTTAAAGTTTGGATTTGCCGAGGGGAAATACTTGGCAAACCGCAATTGGCATAAATAATTAGAGGTGTGATATGTTATTGCCAAAGAGAGTAAAATATAGAAAGACACAACGCGGACGAGTTCGTGGTGTTGCAAATCGGGGGACGACCGTGATGTTTGGTTCCTATGGTTTGAAAGCACTCGAAGGTGCTTGGATAACCAATAGGCAAATCGAAGCTGCTCGTATTGCAATCAACCGATACCTAAAACGAGAAGGAAAACTATGGATTCGTATTTTCCCCGATAAACCTGTAACCAAGAAGCCACTTGAAACGAGAATGGGGAGTGGAAAAGGTTCGCCCGAGTTTTGGGTTGCTGTAGTTAAGCGTGGTAAAGTGATGTTCGAAATTGGCGGCGTTTCGAAAGAAAGGGCACAGGAAGCGTTGAGACTTGCTGCCCAAAAATTGCCTATTAAGACAAAATTTGTTCAACGAGTGGATATAGAAGAATGAAACCACGAAAGGCAAAGGATTTAAGGGAACTGACCGACCAGGAATTGCAGCAAACATTGAAGGAGGCAGTCGAAACTCTTGCTCGGTTGCGTGTTCAACATTCTTTGAGTCAATTGCAAGATACATCCTCGTTGAAAATTTTACGCAAAGATATTGCAAGAATAAAGACAATTCTTTCTGAACGGCAAAGAGTAAAGGGATAATATGGAAGAAAACATTATTACAAACGAAGGAACCAACTTGGTGAATACAAACGAAAGCAATAATCTTGGTAGCGGGACCGAAACTACCGAAACCCAAGTCTCGGAAACTGCAGTCGCCGAAGCGAAATCTGAAGTTCCCGTAGCAGAAACAAAAGCCGAGAAAGCCGAGCCGAAAGTTGGTAGGCGAAGAATACTCGAAGGTCGGGTGGTTTCGAACAAGCCAAATAAAACGATTATTGTTTTGGTTGAACGATATGTTCAGCATCCATTGTATAAGAAATATTATAAAAGGTCGAAAAAATTTATGGCACACGACGAGAAGAATGAATGCCAAGTTGGCGATTTAGTTCGAATTATGGAATGGCGACCTTTGAGCCGAAGGAAACGTTGGATGTTAAAAGAAATAGTTGAACGGGCTAAATAAGGAGGTGGAAGATGATACAGGAAGAAACAAATCTGGTGGTTGCTGATAATTCTGGTGCCAAGCGTGTTCGATGTATTCGAGTGCTTGGCGGACACGAAAAAAGGTATGCAACTGTTGGTGATATTATCGTTGTTTCTGTGAAGTCGGCATTGCCACAGTCGGCGGTGAAAAAGGGTGAAGTTTGCCGTGCTGTGGTTGTGCGAACCAAGAAAGAAATAAAGCGGAAGGACGGCTCTTTTATCCGTTTCGATGATAATGCTGCGGTGATTCTAAATAATCAGGGTGAACCCCGAGGAACCCGGGTGTTTGGTCCCGTTGCTCGTGAATTACGTGAGAAAAATTTTATGAAAATTATTTCGTTAGCACCAGAGGTTTTATAGAGGTGAAGAAATGAAACTTAAGTTGAAAAAAGGGGATTTGGTACAAGTTATAGCAGGCAACGATAAAGGGGCTGTGGGACGGATTTTGGAAATTTATCCCGAGAAGATGCGGGTGCTGGTCGAAGGGGTTAATGTTCGTAAAAAACACACGAAACCGACTGCCCAGAACCCGAAAGGTGGAATAGTTAGCAAGGAAATGCCTATACATTATTCAAATGTTATGATATTGGATTCGGATAAAAATCCCACACGGATTGGTATTCGCTTCGAAGAACGAGATGGAAAAATAGTTAAAATTCGATATTCGAAAAAGAATGGTAAGGATTTGTAAATCATAAGGATAAGATAAAAGATGGCAAAGGCAACAACAAAGAAAAAAGTTCAACCGCAGGCAGTAGCCTCGAAAAAAGTTGAGTTTAAACCCGAGGGGAAACGATTAGAAGATGTAAAGGATAAGGAAATTCCGGTACCTCGGTTGTATGAGTATTACAAGAATACTATTATACCAAATTTGATGAAGAAGTTCGGTTATAAATCGCCGATGCAAGTGCCGCGATTGGAGAAAATCGTGCTTAATATGGGCGTGGGAAGTGCAACACAAGACCAGCGGCATCTTTTGAATGCAATTAATGAACTCGAATTAATTGCTGGGCAAAGGCCTGCGATTTCGAAGGCGAAGAAATCTATTTCGAACTTTAAATTGCGTGCTGGCGTTCCAATCGGTTGTTTTGTAACCTTGCGTCGGCAAAGGATGTATGAATTTTTAGACCGATTCATCAATATTGCTGCACCGCGAATTCGAGACTTTCGCGGATTTTCGGATAAGAGTTTTGATGGTCACGGGAACTATTCTGTTGGTATCAAAGAGCAGATTATTTTCCCTGAAATTGATGTTGATAAAGTTTCGAGGATTTCGGGTTTGGATATAACTTTTGTTATTCGCTCGAAATCCGATGAGGAATCGTATGCACTTTTGCAAGAGTTTGGTTTTCCATTCCAAAGAAAGGAATAAGATATGGCAACAAAGGCAGTAATTGCAAGGAACTTGAAGAGGATTAAACTGGTCGAAAAATACCGAGAAAAACGACAGGCTTTGAAAGAAGCTGGCGATTATGTTGGGTTACAGAAATTGCCCAAAAATAGTTGCCCTGTTCGTGTGCGAAATCGATGTAGGGTAACTGGACGCGGTCGTGGTGTTTATCGAAAATTTATGCTTTGCCGAAACGTGCTTCGGCAAATGGCACTTGAAGGGAAAATTCCCGGGATGAGAAAAGCAAGTTGGTAATTAATTAATTTAAGGATAGATTGAGTATGCCAGTAACAGATGTAATAGCGGATTTTTTAACAAGGATAAGGAATGCTGGTCGTGCCCGGCACAACGAAGTCTTGGTTCCTTTTTCAAAGATGAAATGGGCAATTTGCCAGATATTAAAGGACCAAGGTTATATCGAAGATTTCGAGAAATTGGACGATAATGTGCAGGGTACAATAAGGATTAAATTGAAGTATTACAATCGGCAGCCTGTGATTCGAGAAATTAAGAGGGTAAGTAAGCCGGGGCGAAGAATTTATGTTGGAGCAAAAGAAATTCCACGAGTGAAAAATGGACTTGGGATTGCTGTTGTATCGACCTCGAGAGGAATAATGACCGATAAGATGGCGCGAAAGTTGAATATTGGTGGTGAATTGCTTTTTACAATTTGGTAATATAAGGGGAGACGAGCCGTGTCTAGAATAGGGAAAAAACCAATAGAAATACCAAAAGATGTGCAGGTGGAATTTAAGGACCGCACGTTAATTGTTCGTGGTCCCAAAGGTGAACTTTCTTTTACTATTCCCAACGGAATTGAATATAGCTATCAAAACCAAACGCTAACATTTTCGCGGACCGATGATGACAAAAAGGTTCGAGCTGCGCATGGTCTAACTCGAGCGATAGTAAACAATATGGTGCAAGGTGTTCGCGAAGGATTCGCAAAGACATTGCAAATCGAGGGTATCGGTTATAAAGCTGAAATGAAGGGAAAGAGCTTGATGTTGACGCTTGGTTATTCGCATCCAATTTTGTTTATTCCGCCCGATGGGATAACGATTGAATCACCGAATCCCACTACGATTGTTGTCAAAGGAATCGACAAGCAAGTCGTTGGAGAAGTAGCCGCAAAGATTCGAATGCTTCGACCACCGGAACCTTACAAGGGTAAAGGGATTCGATATCTTGGTGAGTATGTCCGTCGTAAGCCAGGTAAATCGGCTTCAAAATAAAATGTTTAAATTAAGGAAGTAGGTTTTCAATGAACAGACTTGAATTAAAGAAGGTAAGAAGGGAAAGGCGAAAACTTCGAGTAAGGAAAAAAATAATTGGAACAGCCGAAAGGCCCAGATTGAGTGTGTATCGCAGTCTGAAACACATATATGCACAGATTATTAATGATGAGCTTGGTCATACTTTGGTTGCCTGTTCAACGCTGGACAAGGAAGTGCGAAGCCAAATCACCGAAGGAATGAGCAAGGTCGAACAGGCGAAAATTGTTGGCAAAGTATTGGGCGAGCGTGCTTTGAAGGCTGGGATTCAAGCTATTGCATTCGACCGAAATGGATTTCTTTATCACGGGCGTGTCCGAGCACTTGCCGAGGGCGCCCGAGAAGCTGGATTAAAATTTTAGTAAAACAAGGTTTTTTAAGATATGGGAAAAATTAAGGCATCGGAATTAGAATTAAAAGAAAAACTTGTTTATGTTGGAAGAACGGCGAAAGTTGTCAAAGGTGGACGCCGATTTGGATTTACCGCTATCGTTGTCGTTGGCGATTACAATGGTCACGTTGGTGTTGGAATGGGTAAAGCAGCCGAGGTAATTGATGCGGTCAACAAAGCCACCGAGGCGGCAAAGAAAAGCGTGGTTAAGGTAAGCTTGAACAACAACACTGTTCCCCACGAAGTTATCAGCAAGTATGGAGCAGCGAAGGTTTTGATTCGACCTGCGTCCCCCGGAACTGGTGTTATTGCCGCTGGTGGAATTCGTGCTGTTTTGGAACTTGCCGGCGTCAAGGATGTGTTGACTAAAAGCCTCGGTTCTTCGAATCCCCATAATACCACAAAGGCAACTTTGAAGGCGCTGATGATGATGGAAGATATAGGACAAGTAGCAGCTCGGCGAGGTATTTCACCACCAAAAGTTCTTTTCGGTTAATGTGGAGTTGTTATGAAAAAACTAAAGGTTACACAGATAAGAAGCATAATTAAGACAAATAAGAAGCAAAAAAGGACTATCGAGGCTCTTGGGCTTGGCAGGCCAAATTACTGGAATATCCTGCCCGATAATCCTCAAACTTGGGGTATGATAAAGGTTGTTCAACATTTGGTCAAAGTCGAAGAAATTGAAGTTAATGAATAAGGTGTGAAATGAAACATATTGGAAATTTACAACCAGCAGCCGGTTCGAAACATAAAGATAAGAGAATAGGCCGAGGACCCGGCTCTGGTCACGGTGGAAGTGCTACTCGCGGAACCAAAGGGCATCAATCCCGAAGTGGATACCACCGCAAATTGGCTTTCGAAGGCGGGCAGATGCCATTGATTCGACGAATCCCAAAATTTGGCTTTAACAATCGAAATCGTGTTGAATATCAAGTTGTGAACCTTGCGACGATACAAGATTTTATCGACCGTGGTAAAATTACATCCGATGAAATCGATGTCGATTTGATGTTCCAAGTGGGTTTGATTGGGAAGAAGAATCAGCCAGTCAAAATTTTGGGCGATGGGAATATTGCGAAACCAATAACAATTAAAGCCCATAAATTTTCTAAATCTGCTGTAGAAAAAATTGAATCAGTTGGAGGTAAGATAGCACAATATGAGTAAGTTTGTTCAAACATTTCAAAATATTTGGAAAATTGAAGAGCTCCGGCAAAGGCTTCTGTTCACTCTTTTTGCAATAATAGTAGCTCGAATTGGAGCTCACATTACTTTGCCCGGAGTCGATTTTCAAGTCCTATCTGCTTTCAACAAAGGTGCGGCACAGGATTTATTTGGGTTGTTCGACTTTTTCGTTGGTGGGGCATTTTCGAATGCTGCAATTTTTGCATTAGGTGTGATGCCCTACATTACTGCCTCGATTATTATGCAGTTGGCTGGAATTGTGATTCCCGAAATACAGAAAATGCAGAAAGAAGGCGAAGAAGGTCGAAGGAAAATCAATCAATACACTAGAATTCTGACGGTTCCAATCTGTGCTTTACAATCTTGGGGAATGGGTGTCCGACTTGTAAATATGGAGGCAAATGGAATCCCGGTTGTTCCCCACTCGGGATTTTTCTTTTTCCTCTCGACAATTGTGCTTCTAACCGCTGGAACAATGTTTTTGATGTGGCTTGGCGAGCAAATAACCGAAAAAGGGATTGGGAACGGAATTTCTTTATTGATTTTCATCGGTATAGTTGCTCGGTTCCCCGACGCTCTTTATCAGGAATTTTCGCAGGTCTTCACTCTTGGCGAACGCCCCTGGCCTGTTGAAATTATTATTTTGACATTCTGGGTGGCTATCGTTGCTTCGATTATTTTTATTTCGCAAGGAGCCCGTCGGATTCCTGTGCAATATGCAAAGCGACAGGTTGGTCGAAAAATATATGGTGGAACGACTCAATATATTCCACTTCGTGTTATCACTGCCGGGGTGATGCCAATCATTTTTGCCCAATCGATTATTTTTATTCCCCAAACAATTTTCAACTTTTTCCCGACAAGTCAGTGGCTGCATACTATTGTGGTTGCTTTTAGCGAGCGGTCTTTTGTTTATGCAATTTTGTATGCCGGTTTAGTTATTTTATTCACTTATTTCTATACCGCTGTTATTTTCAACCCTCGTGATATTGCAGATAATATGAAGAAGCAGGGCGGGTTCATCCCCGGAATTCGACCCGGACAGCAAACCGCTGAATACATAGATTCTGTTCTTACGAAAATTACTTTGCCCGGTTCGATATTTCTGGCTTTAATCGCTGTAATTCCAACTTTTGCAATTCATGTTCTTGGTGTGACCACTTCGTTTGCTTCGTTCTTCGGTGGAACTTCGATTTTAATCGTTGTGGGAGTAATTCTGGATACTCTACAACAGATTGAATCGTTCTTGCTAATGCGCCATTACGATGGCTTTATGAAGAGCGGTAAGATTCGTGGTCGTGCTGGTGCTATTGGAGGTATTTAATGAGGAAATCCGACAAAAAGGTTCAACCGAGTAATGTTAATTTCTCTTTGGTCAAGACGGCTGAAGAGATTAAACTTATTGAGAGAGCCTGTCGGATTGTTGCCGAGACTTTAGGTCTTTTGGAAAAGTATGTAAAACCGGGTGTCGAAACCATTGAATTGGACAAGATTGCCGAGGATTATATACTTTCGCACGATGCTTTACCAGCTTTCAAAGGCTACCGTGTCGAAAATAAAGAGTATCCATTTACTTTGTGTATATCAATCGATGATGAGGTGGTCCACGGTTTGCCGGGCAATCGAAAATTGAAAGAGGGCGAAATTGTTTCGTTGGATTGCGGGGTCCGTAAGGAAGGATATTACGGCGATAGTGCTGTTACGTATCCTGTCGGTCAAATAAACGAAGAGAAAGAGCGTCTATTAAAAGTTACCCAGCGTGCATTGGAACTCGGAATCGAAGCTGCGATTGATGGGAACAAGGTTTACGATATTTCTCGTGCAATTCAAACTTTTGTCGAGGCAAACGGATTTTCGGTGAACAGGGAATTGGTGGGACATGGCATTGGGAAGCGGCTCCACGAGGAACCGGCGATACCAAATTTCGTTCCACCTTTGCTGGCAAGGAGGCAATATCCGAACCTGAAATTGCTCGAAAATATGACACTGGCAATTGAACCGATGGTAAACGCTGGAGAATACAAGGTAAAAACCAAAGAAGATGGTTGGACTGTTGTTACAGCCGATGGGAAACCTTCGGCACATTTTGAACATACAATTGTTGTTACAAAAGATAAGCCAATAGTATTAACATATAGATAGAAAGAGAATATGGCAAAGCAAGGAATGATACAAATGGACGGTATAATTGAGGAAGCCCTTCCGAATACTCAATTTATCGTTCGTTTCGAGAATGGGCACAAAGTCCTTGCTCATATTGCCGGCAAAATGCGAATGAATTACATTAAAATTTTGCAGGGGGATAAGGTTCGAGTTGAAATATCTCCCTACGATTTGACCAAGGGCAGAATAATTTATAGGTACAAATAATAGAGGTGGATTATGAAGGTTAGGGCTTCTGTTAAGAAACGCTCTCCGGAGGATAAAATAGTCCGGAGGAAAGGGAGAATTTATATTATCAATAAAAAGAATCCAAGATATAAGCAACGACAAGGATAAAAGGGAGGAGTAGATGGCAAGAATAGCAGGTGTAGATTTACCAAAGAATAAGCGTGGATTTGTTGGGCTAACTTATATCTATGGAGTTGGAAGAACAACTGCAAAAGAAATTCTATCGAAGGCTGGTGTCGATGAGTTTAAAAAAGTTGGAGAATGGACCGATGAAGAAATAGCCCGTATCCGACAGGTTATTCAGGATTACAAAGTCGAAGGGCAGCTTCGTAGCGAAGTGCAGATGAATATCAAAAGATTGATGGACATCGGTTGCTATCGCGGATTCCGACATCGCCGAGGATTGCCCGTGCGCGGTCAAAGAACTCGAACAAATGCCCGCACTCGAAAAGGACGAAGAAAAACCATTGCTGGAAAGAAGAAAGCGGTTGGAAAGAAATAGTTTTTGTAATATTAATTAGTGGAAGAAAATGGCAACTCAAAAACGAAAGACAAAGAAAAAGCAAGTTACCGAGATACACGGTAAAGCCTATATCCTTGCTACTTTTAACAATACTATTGTAACTATAACCGATATGTATGGCAATACATTATGCTGGTCATCGGCAGGGAAGAGTGGATTTCGTGGCTCCAAAAAAAGTACGCCCTATGCTGCTCAGATAGCCGCCGAGAAAGCAGCAAAAGAAGCATACGATATGGGCTTGCGGAAGGTTGATGTTATTGTAAAAGGTCCCGGTAGTGGACGCGAAGCAGCCATTCGAGCTCTTGCAACTGCTGGTTTGGAAATTCACAGCATTTTGGATAAAACTCCTATTCCCCATAATGGTTGCCGTCCACCAAAACGGCGGCGTGTTTAATTGCTAATTAGTTAAGTTGAATAAATTTGGTTTAAAATGTTAGATATCGATTTGTTTTTGCTTCTTCAAATGCCCGATATGGTCATTATCGAGGAGACAAGCGACCCTAATAATACTCGCTTTATTTTGCAACCACTCGAAAAAGGTTACGGCGTTACGATTGGTAATTCTTTCCGTCGCGTCTTGATTTCTACTGTCCCCGGCTATGCTATTATTGGGGTGAAATTTACTGATGTGCTCCACGAATTCCAAAATATTCCCGGGGTGCTCGAAGATGTTACCGATATTATTATGAATTTGAAGCAGGTTCGAATTCGAGCAACCGAAGGTAAACCGTTCAAGGTAAATCTCCATTTGAAAGGACCTTATACTTGGACGGCAAAGGACATACAGCGGAGCTCTGCACTGCTGGAAGTCACTAATCCTGACCTCCATATTGCAAGTCTTGCCGAAGATGCTGAGTTCGATGTTGAACTCCGAATTGGATTCGGCAAAGGCTATATCCCAGCCGAGGAGCATCCTTTGGTAGATTATCCAATTGGGATGCTTCCAATTGATGCTATTTATACCCCAATAAAAAATGTTATTTACACAGTTGAACCGCATCGGGTTGGTCAAAAAACTGACTACGAAAGACTGATTTTAGATGTATTGACCGATGGTACTATTACCCCAGCCGAGGCGGTTCAATTTGCTGCCAAAGTTTTATCGGAGCATATACAGTATTTCTTAACCTTCAAAGGTATTGAAAAACCAACCATAGTCGAAACAACTCCTGCTGATGAGACTCTTGAAAGCGAACAAGTCCGATTGCGAAGGATTTTATCGATACCCGTCGAAGATTTAGAAATAAGTGTTCGTGCATATAATTGCTTAAAGTCTAATAACATAAAGACATTGGGCGATATAGTTTCGAAAACCGAAGCGGATTTATTGAAACTGAAAAATTTTGGTCGAAAGTCGCTTAAGGAATTGGAAACGATTGTCCATCAATTTGGACTTGAATTTGGTTTAAATTTAAGTCGCTATTTAAAATCCGAAAAATCGAACCGCTCTTTCGATTATGATTACTAATTAAGATAAGGTGAGGCAATGAGACATTTGAAAAAAGGATGGAAATTAAAAAGAACAGCTAGTCATCGTAAGGCTTTGCTAAGAAATTTAGCTATGTCTCTTTTTGAACATAAAAAGATTGTTACAACAGTAGCCAAAGCAAAAGCATTGCGACCTTTTGTGGAAAAAATAATTACTCGAGCGAAACGAGCCGTAATTCGTGAAAAGAATGGACAACTACCCGAAGGAATGAAATATGACATTCATTCGCGTCGATTAGTTGCAAGCCTGATTCCCAACAAAGCAATTGTCCAAGAGCTTTTCGATACAATTGCACCAACTGTTTTGGACAGACCCGGAGGCTATACCCGAATTGTTAAATTGGGCTTCCGTCGTGGTGATGCAGCCGAACTCGCTGCCATTGAACTTGTTGATTGGGGAGCTCCACAAGATGGTAATGTTTCGTTGAAGCAGAGCAAGAAGAAAGCGGCGAAAAAGACTTCGAAAGCCAAAGCCCCTGCAGAATCGAAGAAGAAGGCTGCGAAAGCTACCGAACCAGTCGCCGAGCAGACTCCCGAACCAGTTGCAGAGAAAACCGAAGCGGTAATGCCTTCGACCGAAGTTAAGGAAGAAAAACCGCAAGCCGAAGTCAGCTCGTCCTCCGAAGAATCTGCCCTTGCAGAAGAAGCCCAAACAGCAGAGGATGTTACTTCTGCTTCGGCTGAATCCGATGCTATTTCCGAAAAGCCTTCGCAAGATGAAATAAAAAGCGAAAACTAAGAGAAGTAGCTGACATTTTTTAAATAAATAAGAGGGTTGATATGAAGAAAGCATTTATTGTTACTTTTGTAACAGTGTTTCTCTTTTTTGGTTGTGGTGGAGATAAGAGCCGAGATTCAGGTCAGAAAACTTCGGAAGCAACAACATCGGGTCTGACGCGGTTTGAGTTGGAAAATGGGATTGGACCGATAAAAGAGAAATTACAACTTGGTCCGATTGATACAAATTGGCAGCAAAAGGGGAAGAGATTTGGAAACAAAAGTGTTCTGCTTGCCACAAATTGAATGAGCGTTACATAGGACCAGCACATAGTGAGGTTCTTAAAAGACGTACCCCTGAATTCGTAATGAATATTATGTTGAACCCAGAAGAGATGCAAAAGAAACACCCCGAGGTCAAAAAGTTGCTCGCTGAATATTTATCGGTTATGCCTAACCAAAATCTTACACTTGATGATGCTCGCGCAGTTTTAGAATTTTTGAGATTATCCACCAAATAAATTTTTTTTATTCTAAAATCAGATTTTTTTTCTTATTATATTTTATATGGAAAATTTTTTTTTAATTTGCAATTTGGTATTTTGTGTAGGCACAGTTCTACACAAAAATGTGTGTTAAACAATTTGAAGAGGTTCTTATGTTCAACGCATTTACGAAAAAAGCAATCTTAATCGGATTGACTTTCGCTGCGTTAGTTGGTATCTACTTTGGATGTAAATCATCCAAAGAAGTTGTAAGTGGTGATGTTGCAAAAGCAGTTTATGTTCCCCCCGGAAGTTACGACGAGTTTTATCTATTTACCTCCGGGGGATTTAACGGGCAGGTAGGTGTGTATGGGCTTCCCTCGGGTAGGCACTTCAAAACCATTTCTGTTTTCTCGCAAAATCCAGAAACTGGGTATGGCTATACCGAAGAGACCAAGCCAATGCTTATGACATCTTATGGGTTTATACCTTGGGACGATTCCCCCCATCCAGAACTATCGATGACCGATGGCGTACCCGATGGACGCTTTTTGTTTATTAATGCGAACAATACTCCTCGAGTTGCCAAGATTGATTTGCGTACCTTCGAAACGACAGAAATCATCGAAATACCCAATGCAGCAGGAAATCACGCCTCGCCTTTTGTAACAGAAAATACTGAATATATTGTGGCTTCAACAATGTTTAGCATTCCAATTCCACAGGCGGATGTTTCGATTTCTTCTTATAAGGAAAACTTTAAAGGGACAATTAGTTTTATTGCGTTAGACCCCAAGACAGAAAGAATGAATCTGGCTTTTCAGATTTTAGTTCCCGGATTTGATTACGACCTTGCTCACGCTGGCAAAGGTCCATCGCACGATTGGGCATTTTTCACTTGTTATAATACTGAGCAAGCTAATACTCTGCTCGAAGTTAATGCATCGAAGAACGATAAAGATTTCATTGCCGCTGTCAATTGGAAATTGGCTGAAAAATATGTACAGGAAGGCAAAGCAAAAAAAATGAATGTGGAATATTACCATAATGTTTATGATGAAAAGAAACATATGGCTACAAGCGAAGTAAAAACCGCAGTCTTAGTGCTCGAACCAAAGGATTGTCCGGGTATGATCTATTATCTACCAACTCCAAAATCTCCACACGGTGTAGATGTAGACCCAACAGGAGAATACATTGTCGGTGGGGGCAAGCTTGCTACAGTTATTCCTGTACATTCATTTTCTAAAATGTTAAAGGCTATCGAAAATAAGCAGTTCGACGGAGAAATCAACGGAATCCCAATTTTGAAATATGAAGCGGTGATGGCTGGTGAAGTTCAAAATCCCGGGCTCGGTCCACTGCATACTGAATTCGATGGCAAAGGTTATGCCTATACTTCGTGCTTCGTTTCATCCGAAATAGTAAAATGGAAACTTGGCACTTGGGAAGTTGTCGATAGAATCCCTGTATATTATTCGGTTGGACACCTTTGCATACCCGGAGGAGATAGCAAAAAGCCTTGGGGTAAATATGTTGTTGCATTGAATAAAATTACAAAGGACAGATATTTGCCCACAGGACCGGAACTTACTCAATCTGCACAATTGATTGACATAACTGGTGAAAAAATGAAGATGTTGCTCGATTTCCCAACAGTTGGAGAGCCACATTATGCTCAGTCTATTCCAGCAGAAATACTAATGAAAAATAGTGCCAAGATTTACAAACTCGAAGAGAATCAGCATCCTTATGCTGTTTTGAAAGAAGCCGATGCCCGAGTGGAACGTAAAGGGAACGAAGTTCACATTTATATGACCGCTATTCGTAGCCACTTTGCTCCCGATAATATCGAAGGTATTAAAGCTGGCGATGTTGTTTATTTCCATGTAACAAATCTTGAACAAGATTGGGATATTCCTCATGGATTTACAATTAAAGGCTTAACAAATGCTGAAATGTTGATAATGCCTGGGCAAACAAAAACAATAGTATGGAAACCAACTAAACCAGGGGTGTATCCATTTTATTGCACTGACTTTAGCTCCGCTCTGCACCAAGAGATGCAAGGATACGTCCGAGTTTCGCCTGCAAATGCCAATGTTCAGATAAGCTACAACACAACAGGGAAAAAATAATTTGCATATGTTGCTTATAGTAAAGAACGAATGAGTTGGATTTAAAGTAGTTTTTATGGATTAATCCAAAATGTTTTTAAATATTGTTTCCATCTATAATGTTAGTTTGAATCTGTCGGGGGAGGTTTTCTCCCCCTTTATATTTTAAGTGGTCAAATTGTTAATTGTTAAATTATTTATAGGCTAAAAAATGAAAAAAAGTTCAAAGATATTATTGTTGGTTAGTTCATTAATTCTTATTGGAATTTTTTTCTTTCCGCTTTGGACAATCGACTTGCAAGCTCCGCAATACCCCGAAGGACTTACAATGGGTAGCTGGATTAACAAAATATCGGGAGATCTGAAAATAATAAACGATTTGAACCATTATGTAGGAATGAAGGAAATCGTACCCGATGCTATTCCAGAGCTCAAGTATATGCCCTTCATTGTTGGTTTTCTAATTGTTTTTGGTCTTGTCAATTTCTTTTTAGGGAATAAAAAATTAGTTTGGGTTTGGATTATTCTTTTCGTTCTTTTAGGGGCCATTGGTCTTTATGACTTTTATATGTGGGAATATGATTATGGCCACAATTTAAATCCAAATGCTGCAATTAAAATTCCTGGAATGGCTTACCAGCCCCCTTTGATTGGTTCGAAGCAAATGCTCAATTTCCATGTTGACTCTTATCCATCAATAGGGTTTGTTATAATAGCAGTTTCTATTCTTTTAGCCATTTTAGCTATATATTTGAGTAGAAATGTTGAACATAAACAGGAGGGGTAATATAATGAATTTTCTTTTGTTGATTTCTGTAATTGGATTGTTATTCTTTGGATGTTCACGAGGTCCCGAACCAATTGATTATGGTAAGGATGCGTGTGCTGCTTGCAAGATGACAATAATGGATAATAAATATGCAGCGGAAATAGTAACGAAAAAAGGGAAAGTTTATAAATTCGATGCAATAGAGTGCTTGTTTAATTTCAAGGCAAAAAATTTAAAGGAAGAGGATATATTTTCCGAGTGGGTATGCGATTTTTCGGACCCCGGTAAATTGATTAATTTAAGGAAGGCATATTTCCTTCATACCGAAGCTTTCCAAAGCCCGATGGGACTGGATGTTCTTGCTGTAGCCACCAAAGATAAAGTTAAAGAGATTCAGACTAAGTATGGCGGACATATTATGAATTACAATGAGGTTCGGGACTTTGCAATTCAAAGAAAAATGATGAATGAGATGGAAATGAAACATTAAAAAGAAGTATGGAAAAAATGAGAATGTTTTTTAGACTTTGGAGTCTAGTTTTTATACTTTTGCTATATCCTTTGCTGAGTTATTCTGCTCGGACTTATTTGATTTCAAATGAAAAGGAACTAATAAACACATTGCGAATAGTCGCCGATGGAGATTCCATTGTTGTTAAGCCGGGGAGGTACTTAGTTGATAGTTTGGTGATTCGCAGGTCAATTAGTTTGATAGGGATAAACTTTCCGGAGATAATTGGAAACAAAAGGGATGAAGTGATAACTATCCGTGCCAATGGGGTACTGGTTAAAGGGTTAAAAGTCAAAAATGCGGGTATTAGTTTTCTTCGCGAAAATGTCGCAATAAGATTCGAAGAAGTTAATGGGGGCGTTGCAGAAGGCAATATTTTGGACAGCAATTTTTTTGGCATTTATATTTCAAAATCTCAAAACTGTGTTGTAAAGAACAATGTGATAGTTGCTTATAACAGAACCGAAACATTTTCTGGGAACGGCATTCATCTTTGGTATTCAAAAAATATTACTATTATAGGGAATAAGATTCAAGGACATAGAGATGGAATTTACTTTGAGTTTGTTAAACATGCGCTTGTAAAAGGGAATTATAGCAAAGATAATCTTCGCTATGGTCTTCACTTTATGTTTTCCGATAGTTGTGGTTACATCGAAAACACTTTCGAAAGCAACGGTGCTGGGATTGCGGTTATGTATACCAAAAATGTTACAATTAAATCGAATCGTTTTATCAATAATTGGGGTTCCGCTTCTTTTGGTTTGTTGCTTAAAGAGTTGACCAACTGTTTGATAGAGAACAATCATTTCGAGAAAAATACTAATGGACTTTATTTGGAAGGTTCAAATCGTATTACAGTGAAACGGAACAATTTTATTCGGAATGGTTGGGCTATCAAATTGATGGAAAATTCAATGGAAAATTACTTTACCGATAATAACTTTGTTGGAAATTCATTTGATGTGCTTTCGAACAACAGAACTACTTACAATACTTTTTTTAGAAACTATTGGAGTCGATATACAGGATTCGACTTGAATCGTGATGGTTATGGAGATGTTCCCTATCGCCCTGTCTCCTTTTTCTCAATTATAGTCGAAAGACAACCTAATGCTTTGGTTTTGTTGCATAGCCTTTTTGTGGGTTTACTTAACTTTGCCGAAAGTATTATTCCATCGCTAACGCCAATGAATTTATTTGACCCAGAACCAAGAATTAAGAGTTTTCCAATAAGTTTATCTTAATTAATTGAACAATGGTTGAAATTCAAAATTTATCGAAAAGATTTGGGAGATTTGAAGTTTTAAAAGAGATTAACGCAAATTTTAAAAGCGGGAAAATTACGGCAATTGCTGGTCCTAACGGTTCGGGTAAGACTACGCTTATCAAAATAATTTTAGGTTTGGTGAAAGCCGATAGTGGGAAAGTGTATGTCTTCGGTGAACCTATTAACGGCGTTTGTAGTTATCGCCAAAAAATAGGATATATGCCCCAAATTGCCAATTACCCCGAAAATTTGACCATTTCTGATATCATTAAACTCATTAAGGAACTAAGAAATGTTCGTGGGAATATCGAGGAAAAATTCATTAGAGAATTCAATTTAGAGAACGATTTGAACAAGCCAATAAGGACACTTTCGGGTGGTACGCGACAAAAAGTTGGGGCAGTTCTCTCCTTGATGTTTGACCCAAGTGTTTTAATCTTCGATGAACCAACTGTTGGGATGGACCCTGTTGTGAGCAGCCGATTCAAAGAAATTATGCTCGAAGAAAAACAAAAGGGCAAAGTCATAATTATTACCTCCCACGTTATGAGCGAAATCGAGGAGCTTGCCGACGAAATTCTCTTTCTTTTGAATGGGAAGGTATATTTCAGTGGCTTAATCAGCGAATTGTTGAATGCTCAAAACGAGACTAAATTGGAGCGTGCCGTTGCCAAGATTTTAGAAAATCAAACAATTTTGGATGTTTAACAATTCAGGTGTTCTATGATACACATTAAATTTTTCGATTGGTTTGAAAATCATATTAATATTGCCTATTCGCTTATAAGAATTTTTCTCGGCTTTGCGTTGTGTATACGAGGTCTTTTGTTTATGTTTGACCCACAGACATTGACCAATCTTGCTGGCGAACCCCAAAATTTTTGGATTTTTGCTTATACCTCTGTGGGGCATCTTATTGGTGGTTTTCTTCTAGGAATTGGCTGGTTCGTTCGGCTTGGTGCTTTAATCCAAATACCAATATTACTTGGAGCAGTTTTTACTATCCACTTACGTGTAGGACTGCTAACCTCTGGACAATCGCTTGAACTTTCGGTGCTTGTTCTTTTTCTCCTGGTTGTTTTCTTTTTGTTTGGTGATGGTGGCATAACAATCAAAAGCATTTTCAAGAAAAGCTCTGTTACCAATTAAATTCAATGCGGATTGCCTTTATTACATATGTGTTAGGGGTTCTATCATATTTTATAACTATAAATGCGAATCTTGTCGCATACTTTGAATATTTGGTCAATTATGATTTCATAGTGCAAAACCTTTGTGTGCAAAAAGATGAACCTATCAACACTTGTCACGGACATTGCCATTTGCGAAAAAATTTGGAGAAAGTAGAGGAAAATAATGGAACGAAAGAAAGAAAAAATGTAGAGTTGAAAACTAATGTCAAGATAGAAAATCATCGTTTAACATCAACAGTTTGCAATTTAATACCGAACATTACTTCCCTGATTTTTTACAATTTTAATGTCAATTACTTGATTAAACCTTTTGTTGAAAAAAACGATCCCCCTCCAAGGCAGTTTTCATTTTGAGTTAAAATTCTAACTCACATATTTAGCGTTTTTCTGTTGGGATAACATTTGAATTATTTTTAAAAACTTATGTAAATTTTTTGATAAACAATAAAAGGGGGATGTTATGAAAAAATTATTAATTTTTCTTTTCCTTCTTCCATTTGTGTCTTTTGGTGAGGCAAAAGATACTTTAAAGACATATAAAACAAGCGAAGTGGAAATTATATCTCGTCGTGAAATCCAGTTTGTAAAACTTCAAGATTATGGTCCGGGTTATAGCAGCGAACTATTAAATCGGAATGGTTACCAACTGATTCGCCGCGGATTGAGCTTTACGCAAGACATTTATTCCGATGGGTTTAAGAAAGGTGATATTCGAGTTGTTATTGATGGGGAATATTATCATAATGCTTGTCCAAATCGTATGGATGCCCCTGCAACAAGAGTGAATCCGGTCGACTTGTCGGAGGTTGAGATAACCAAAAGTACGAGTTTATTAAGCACTGGCTTATACGGAAAAGTTGAGTACCATAGAACAAAACTGGAGAAGCCGCTTAGGTTCAAATCCTTTGTCAGCGGTCAAGTCGGTGCAAATTCAGAATACGATGTAAGTTTTTCTGCCCAATCACATTGGACAAGTATAAGTGCCCGATTTTCTCAAGGGATTCCTTATAAGAATGCAAAAGGTAATAGTTTTAGGGACCTTTATAGGTATAAAGATAATTATAAATTTTCATTTGGAAACATTGGGATTAGAAAACTTTTACCGGAATTAAATTTAGAAGCAGGCTTTAATTTTTCCTACGCAAAAGATATTTCCTTCCCCTATTTGATGATGGATGAAAGAAGCAGCAAAGTATTTAGTGGTTATTTACAATATAAAGGATATAAGGCATATTTGAATTATACTGACCATTTAATGAATGATGGATTGCGAGAGAATGCAATGGGTATGGAAACACGGGCTAAAAACATTACCACTGGAATTAAAGGCGATTTCTTTGAATTTGTCTATCGGAATTGGAATGCGGATAATGTTATAATGCAAATTTCAAACAAAATGCTACCAAATGTCGACCAGTTTGCATTAAATCTTGCTTCCGATTATTCACTTGGCTTTGTGAAGTTATTTTTTAAAGGGGGAGTGAATTATCTTCGCTATAAAGACGAATCGCGAAAGGCATTTTTCGAGTCGCTTTATCCCGATGCAAAGACAGGACGAATTTTCATTTCTGGAGGTCTTAGCGCAATAATTGGGCATCAATTCTCCGAAAAACTTCTGTGGTCAGTTCTTCCAGAAATTGCAACAGATGCGCCAGAGCCTGAAATGCTTTTTCTTGCACTCGTTCGGCCTATGAACAAACCCGATTGGAGCGGTAATCCAACTCTGAAACAACCGATAAGAGCTACTTTGCGAACATCGTTGCAAACAGATTTCTTAACCCTTGAGCTTTTTGGAAATTATGTTTTGAATTACGTTGATATTGTAGTTAAAAAGAAAGAAATGAAAAATGCAATGACCTACAACAACGTAAATGCAATCATAGCTGGGGCAAATTTGAAATTTAACTATAAGTGGCTGACCACAGAACTTTCCTACCTTTGGGGAGAAAATGAGGACAATAAGAAACCGCTTGCCGAAATTGTGCCACTTTCAATTTCTTCCAAAGTGGAAATTCCGATTGTCGAAAATCTTTCCGTCTTGCTAACCCACAGGTGGGAAAACGCACAAAAGAGAGTTAATCCCGATTTGAAGGAATTTTCCACTCCGGCTTGGAACACACTGGGTTTGGGGCTTGTTTACTCGTTTAGTTGGATACATTTCGATTTACAAATACAAAATCTTCTCAATCATAATTATTACAGATTTCTTTCGTTTTCGAGGAACCCATTTTCCGCTGGTTTGCCAGTTTATGAGCCGGGTCGTGTATTTATGCTAACAGTTTATTTCAATAAGAATTAGTTTTTTTTACTTCGGGAACGGAAATTCAAACAGCGAAGAAGGGGACAATCCCGTTTATTTCAATAAGAATTAGTTTTTTTTACTTCGGGGCTTGCCAATTCTTGGCGAGCCCCATTTTGCGATTTATACCTTAAATTTGTTGTTTTATCGAGGCAAAAATGAATTTTGTTTTTAAGATTTTGAAGATAGAATTAAATAATGTAATCAAAAGCCGTTGGTTTTTCTTCTTTTTTGGCTTTTTCTTTCTTGTCTCCTATGCATTGTTATCGTTTGAGGACAATATTCAGAAAAGTTTATTAAGTCTTTTAAACTTGGTGATTTACCTTGCACCATTAATAACGCTGATTTTTGGGACTATGTATTTTTACAATTCACAGCCTTACATCGAGATGATGCTTAGCCAACCCATTCCCCGAGCCTCATTGTTTGTTGGCTTATATCTTGGAACTTCAATCCCGTTAATGTTGAGTTTTATTTTGGGGCTATTCCTTCCTTTTTTATTGTTTTCGGATATTTTAGCTTACTTAAATCTTTTCTTAATCCTATTATTAATTTTAATTCTTCTTACGCTTTCTTTTGTATCAATTGCTTTTTGGATATCAACGGAAATCGGTGATAAAGTAAAAGGTTTGAGTCTTTCGATTTTGATTTGGCTGGTTTTTGGCATAGCATTCGATGGTTTAATTCTTTTTATTACTTTTCTTTTCTCGGATTATCCTTTGGAGAAAATCTTAATTGGCTTAACTGTTTTAAATCCAATTAACCTTTCTCGCACTATTTTTGTTCTTAATTTTGAAATCTCCGCGCTAATGGGTATCACTGGTGCAGTATTTAAAAAGTTTTTTGGCAGTTCATTGGGAACTTTTGTCTCTTTGGGCTCAATGTTGTTTTGGATTGTAATCCCGTTTCTTTTTGGGTTAATTGGCTTTAAACGAAAAGATTTTTAACTATATTTTTTAAAAATATTTTCCCTCCTGCTACGAAATTCTTTTTTCCTTTGGATTTTTTATTTTTGAATTATGCTTTGCGTTAAGGATTTGTCTTTGCAGGAAATTGAAGCATTTGTGAAGGATTTGGGCTTTGAACCATTCCGAGCCAAGCAGATTTTTTATGGTATATATGCTAATCGTGTCGAAAATTTCGAAAGTATCACCACTTTGCCCCGTGAATTAAAAAATATCCTTTCGGAGAAATTCTACATAAGCAGTATTAACTCGGCAAAATACGAAAAGGCAACAGATGGTACAATAAAGTTTTTGTTTTCCTTAAGGAATGGTTCCGCTGTCGAAAGCGTGTTTATCCCTTGGGATTATGGCTTAAAGGAGCGAAGGACTTTGTGCGTTTCTTCGCAAGTTGGATGTGCATTGGGATGTGCATTTTGTGCTACGGGGAAACTTGGGCTCGAGCGAAATCTTTCGGCTGGGGAAATCATCGACCAAATCTTTGAATGCGAAAAGATAACAGGCGAACGGCTGACCAATATCGTATTTATGGGTATGGGCGAGCCATTACAGAATTTTCAAAATCTCGTTAAGGCTTTGGAAATTCTAACGAATGATTTTGTGAAGTTATTCAGTAGAAGGAATATTACCGTTTCGACTGCTGGAATTGTCCCCAAAATATACGATTTGGCGAAAATCGAGAAGCCAGTGAAACTTGCGGTCTCTTTGCACTCGGTTTTCGACGATGTTCGACAGAAGTTGATGCCAGTTGCTCGGAAATGGAGTTTGAAGGAGGTTCGCGAAGCCGTGGTCGAATATTATCGAATTACGCGAATCCCAATAACTTACGAATACATTTTGTTCGAAGGGCTAAACGACGGCGAAGAAGATGCTCGCCGTTTAGCAAAATTTGCGAAGGCTGTACCCTCGAAAGTGAATCTTATACCTTTCCACCGAATAGATTTTATGCCGTTGGATGATTTCGCAAGGAGCCTAAAGCCCGCAAGCAAAGAACAAATACTGAAATTTAAATCTTTGCTCAACTCATTGGGCGTCCGAGCGTTTATTCGCTCATCAAGTGGATATGAAATAAACGGGGCTTGCGGACAACTTGCCTTTGCAAATTTGGGAAACAAAAACGAGTGGCTGAAAAATTTTGTTAAATTGCAAGGTAATTCGTTTCAGAAAATTGAATAGTATGAGGAAGATATGGTGATAAAAAAACTTAAAATATCGAACTTTAAAAGTTTCGATGAGTTAGAAATCGAATTGAGTAGGTTCAATGTATTAATTGGTGCCAATGCATCAGGGAAGTCAAATTTTACACAAATTTTTAGGTTCATAAGAGATATAATATCTCAGGGCTTGAACAATGCTATTTCTTTGCAAGGTGGCATAGAGTATTTTAGGAATATTAACATAGGTTCGGCAAAAAATTTTTCATTAGAAATTGTTTCGGATGAGAAATATGGAATTGGAATAAGAGGAGAAGACAAAAAGGGTTATTTTCTAAAAACATTTGAAACCGCTTATAAATTGGCGTTAGAGTTCAAAAAGAAGGGGGAAAAATTTGGAATTGCTGATGATGTGTTGAATCAAAAGTTCGAAATTTTTGAAGTGGAGTTTAATGAAGAAAACTTCAAAGAAAAAGGGAAAGTTGGGGCTGGTGAATTATTTATCTCGAATGTGGGAGGGAATCTGAAAGTTGATTTCAACCTTCCCAATGGAATAATAATTGATGAAAATTTCATACTACCACCATTTATAAAAGAACGGGGTTTAAAATCCTTTCAAATTCTTCTTGAAATAACCCCTTTTCTTATGGTTCCACCCTTTTTCAAAGACATATTGATTTGCGATTTTGACCCCAAATTCCCCAAAAAGGCAGCACCAATAAGTGGAAAAGCAGAGATTGAAGAGGATGGAAGCAATCTTGCTATTGTTCTAAAAAATATACTTGAGAATAAAGACAAGAAAAGAAAACTATTCAATTTATTAAAAGACTTGCTACCTTTTATTGATGATATTGATGTAGAAAAATTTGCCGACAAAACTTTGCTGTTTAAACTAAGGGAAGTTTATTCAACAAAAAACCGCTATATACCAGCATCTTTGATTTCTGATGGCACTATACATTTAACAGCTTTAATTTTAGCTTTATATTTTGAAAAAAATAGTTTAACAATAATTGAAGAGCCAGAAAGAAATATACATCCGTATCTTATCTCCAAGGTTGTTGATATGATGATGGACGCTTCGCGAAAAAAGCAAATCATTGTTACAACCCACAACCCTGAAATAGTTAAATATGCAGGTTTGGAGAATATTTTGCTAATTTCTCGGAATAATGAAGGCTTTTCTGTTATCTTTAAACCCATCGAAAAAGAACAGGTTAAGATATTTTTACAAAATGAATTAGGGATAGATGATTTATATGTACAAAATCTTTTGGAGTTGTAATAATGAGCCCCAAACAGCTGTTTATTTTTGTCGAAGGAGCCAACGATGAAAGATTTTTTGAAAGAGTTGTAAAACCGAAATTACAGCAAAGATACAATGTAATAATCATTCATACTTATGCAGAAAGAAAGGATAAATACAAAAGGATTAATGCTTTCCTTCAAAGTATTGCGTCTTTAAAGGCTGAATATATTTTTGTTACAGACATAGACAATTCTCCGTGTATTACTGCCAAAAAAGAAGAGATTAGAAACAGAATTCGCGATATTGACGCAAATCGAATTTTGGTTGTTGTTAAGGAAATAGAAAGTTGGTATTTTGCAGGTTTAGATAATATTAGAAGTAAGAAGTTAAAAATTCGTCGCAACTTTGAAAATACTAATAATCTAACAAAAGAACAATTTAAAGCCTTAATTCCAAAAAGTTTTGATTCTGAAATAGATTTTATGATAGAAATTCTAAATCTTTTTTCAATTGAAATTGCGAAGAACAAGAATGATTCTTTTAAGTATTTTCTCGAAAAATTTAATATTCAAGCTTAAAGAGAGTTGCTCCTTTTCCGATGTGAATTTCGCGATAAAATCTCTGGAAACTTTTAAAGTTAACTTTTCGTTTATTTCTAATTGTTAGTGGTTGTTTTATGAGCATTAAACCATTGTTTCTGCTTTTGTTTATTTTGGTTGCTTTTGTTCAGGCGGTTGCTGGGACGAAGCCGAAAGAACTTCAACTCGGCGAATGTTATGTGATTCGTTTGACTAATGGCGATGAGCTGGAAGGCAAGGTCGATTCTTTTATTTCCGACCCTGAAGAAGGCGATGGAATAAAGTTCGACTCCGAAATTGGGATTGCCAAAATCTATTTCTCTCAAATTTCGGAAATCGTTCAATGTAGCAAGTATTATCGCAATGGTCATAAGTATTTTTTGCTTCCGACAGCAATTGGAATTGGGAACAATCATTTCATTGGGATGCTGGAGATGTTCTTTTTATATGGCGGCATCGGAATTACGGATTATTTTTCTGTCATAGCGGGCAGGTCTTTTCTGCCCGGTGCTTATTCAAACCAGCAATTATCTTTGATTAACATAAAGGGCAGTTTGCCCTCAATTGATTTTGAGGACATTCCCCGAAACCTTTATCTTGCCTTTGGTGGGAATCTTGGCTTTGCTAACAACAATAACAAGTTCATTCATTTCTACGGCGTTGCGACTGCTTTGTTTTACAAAACCAGCCTTTCGCTTTCTGTTTTTTATAAAGCTGGGAGCGAGGATTATTATTTGGTGCGATATGGTATAAATTCTGTCGATGTTAATTATCCCGATGGCTCTTTTGGTGTTGCGTTTGGAGTTGATACGAAAATACCGCACCATAAAGGATTGCATTTTATTGCAGAGTTGTGGAATATCGATGTCCAAAGACCTACACACTCGGGATTGTTTATGGGAATTCGTTTGGCGAACACATCAGTTTGTTTCGATTTTGGGTTAGGCTGGTTCACTCAGCCTTTTGTTGTTCCTATTGCCAACTTTTCGTGGAGTCCGTTCTGATGGGAAAAGATATTTCTGCTGTGGGATTTATACCAGCACGTTTGCAGTCGACAAGGCTCGAACGCAAGCTTTTGATTGACCTTTGCGGGAAGCCTGTACTTCAAAGAACTTGGGAAGGAGCAAAAGAATCGAAGTTATTGCAGAGGCTAATGATCGCCACTGATTCTGAAGAAATAGTCAAGTTGTGCAAAAAAATCGGTGCCGATTTCGTTTTGACTCCCATGGATTTTGCATCGGGCACCGATAGAATCATCTGGGCATATAAGTATCTCGGTTTGGATGCCGATTTTATTCTCAATATTCAAGGCGATGAGCCATTTGTTGAAGGTGAGTTAATCGACCGCTTAATTCTTGGGTTAAAAGGGAGCGAGGCTGGCGTTTCTACTTTGGTTTCCAAAATCGAAGAGAATGGCGAAATCTTTGACTCCTCTGTTGTTAAAGTGGTTTGTTCGGCTGATGGAAATGCCTTATATTTTTCCCGTAGCCCGATTCCGTTTATTCGAGATTCGGAAAAGGAGTTATGGCATATAAAATTTTCGTTCTATAAGCACATAGGAATTTATTGCTTTCGCCGAGAGGCGTTAGAAACTTTCTCGAAATTGCCACAGGGGGAACTTGAAATTGCCGAAAAGTTGGAACAATTGCGTTTGCTGGAAAATGGAATAAGGATACATTGTATTGAAATCGACCGAAAAATGGTTGGAATAGACACGGCTGGTGATTTGGAAAAGGCTAAGAAGCTGATTCAGTCATCTTACGGGAAATAAGCAAGCTCAATTCTTTATAGACTAACTGAGGTGGAACGAGCGACATATCGTCGAATTTTTCGGGTTCTGTGGTTTGGGGTGAAATAGTTGTCGAAAATGGTCCGATTGGTCCCCAACGTTTAGCGGAAAGATGTGGTGTATTTGGGAAAATTCCAACTGTTGGAATACCGAGCACCGAAGCAATATGAAGTATGCCGGTAGAGTTGGACACAAAACCTCGTGCAAGCGATAAAAGTGCTATCGTCTGATATAAATCCAGCCTTCCAATCAGATTTATTGCCTCCGGTGCTTTGTGTAAAATCGTTTGCCCAAGCTGGCTTTCGAATTTGCTACCAGTTAGGATAACATCAAAGCCGTGTTTTAGAAGAATTTCGGCAAGCTCTCCAAAAAGTTCAACAGGCCAGACTTTCGTCGAGCCACCACTTCCGGGATGAAGCACGATGAAGTTGTTTAAATCAATATTCAGTGTATCGAGCAAGCCAATAACTTTTACCTTTGCGGTTGGATTTACTTTGATTGGAACATATCGAAGTTCGAGCTTTTTGTTGAAAAATGTTTCGACCATATGAAGATTGTATTCGGCTTCGTTGTAAAGCGAAATCTTTCGATGTTCCTTGATTTTATGTGTAAAAAGAATAGAATACAAGCGATAAGATGTTCCAATTCGAATTGGAACATCTGCTTTGAATGCACCGAAAACTTCGTTAAATTTCGGTCGCGGGAAAAAAACTACTTGGGGCTGAACAGATGAAAATATTTCGATGAAGTCGTTTTTAAAGTCCTCGATAAAAACTGCGGAGTCAATTGCTTCGCATTCAAAAAGCAAAGGTTTGACATAGCTTCGGGCAATTAAGATGACTTGTGCCGAAGGCAGGGCTTCCTTGATAGCCGCACACATTGGTAGCGTTAGTACCATATCGCCAAGGCGGTCTGTTCGAACAACAGCAATCCGCGAAATATCCTCTGCAATACCCTCCGTTTTCATAATTTGCATTTTTTAAAAATACAGAAAGCAAATTAATTGTTTAAAAAAAGATTAAAAAATTCTTTGAATTTTTGCTGTCCCTTGCTTTTTTCTGTTTTGATTTCTATTCGTATTCTGCAAGGGAATTCCGATGTGTTTGCTCTTCATACTAAAATCACATTTTCGCAGGATAACGACCGCATAGTTTTTCTGTTTTTACCGTTTAAGGATACATTTTACTATTTGGGGAATCAATATATTGAAATAAATCTTGGAAAGCAAATTGCAATGCTTTTTTCGAGGGATGGCACCATAGATACAGTTAAAATTTCGAGTGGAAATAAGTTTTTGTCGAAGGGAATTGAAACGCCAACTGGTCTTTATGCTGTTCAAAACAAAGCACCAATACAAATTTCCCGTCAGTTCGAAAATGCAGAAATGCTGAACTGGATTGGCTTCAACGGGAACATAGGATTTCACGGACTGAAGAAGACGGGATATTATGCAAGTTTGGGAAGGCGACCATCTTCGCATGGTTGCGTTCGTATGGCAAACGAAGATGGAGCAAGATGGTATCAAATTGTTAAAATTGGAATTCCTGTTTTGGTTTATAGGAATGAGCCAATTGTTACAATAAAATTTGCTTCCTATTCCGAAGTTGATTACAATAAGGATTTGGTTATCCAAAAAGGGAACCCATCCATAAATCGAATTCTAAATGCTCGAATTAAGGATATTTCAAAGGGGAAGTATTACAGGAACCATTTATATAAGGTTATTCTCGAAGAAAAACTTGCACTTTCGAACCCAAATCTTGCTGTTGAGAAAGATTCTATAAAAATTCCATTCCAATTGCCTCCACTGGTTTTAAGAGCAGATCCAAAGGCAGAAAGAATTTCAACCCACAATGTGCTCGATTTGATGAATATGAAGGACACCTGTCGTGTGAAGTTTTGAAAGAGTTCCCTCCGAAAATTTTTTGAAAGAAATAGGGCAAAATATTAAAACGACCTGCTCTTGATAACTCAAGGATGCGATTGATTTGAATGGACTGATTTTCCCTCACTTATTAATGAATTTTGACAATTGGAAATGGTTTGGAATCAAACGAAACAACGAAATACATTCCGCTTGGAAGTTCTTTTAAACTAACTTTAAAATACTTCTTGGTGTCCAAACTCTCCTTCGGTATTCTGATAACTTCCTTGCCAAGAATATTAATAATCGAAATGTCGGAAAGTTGATAATTTTGTTCAGGCAGAATGATTATTAACTCATCAGGATATGAAAAAATGAGTTTGTAATGAGTTTCTGGCTCTTGAACAAAAGTAATTCCATTCAAATCCCGAACTTTCATATCGATATCAGTAACATTTGCATCGGAGGTGGTAACAATAAGTTCACCCAATCGAGTGCGGAAGTCTAATGGCAAGACATTAATTTTACGGACAATGTCGAAAGGCTGGATATTTTGGAAGGATTTTGTGATTTTTACCCTGCCATCGGGCAAATTGAATTGGTCAGAAACTTTAAGCAGTAGAATATCCGAATTCCCGTTGCTAAACGAATATGAATATCCCGCCACAAGCAAAGTTGTATCGTCGAAAACTTCGGGGACGTAACCGCTTTCGTTTTCACTACCGCCAAAAAGTCTTCCCGAAAAGGTGAAATCGGGAACTTTTATAGAGCCAATAAGCACATCTGTATTCTTTGAGTTGTCGTTGAATGCGAAGCCCGTAAGGTAAATTTTGTCTTTGTAAAGCATAGAATGAGAAATATAGCCCGAAAAGTCGTAAGTTACAGCCGAAACAAGTTCCAGTGAATCATTGACAACGATTACAAATGGGGATTTGTCCGAGTTGAAATAAGATAATGATACACCAGTAATTAAATAATTATCGCCAAATTGGAAAATGTCGGTTGGGAAAACGTAACCGGTAATCGAGGTTGCGACATCGGATTTTATAAAGAAAATGTTTGAGTCGTAAAATTTGCCTTGTTTTAGAAGATTTCCAGAAGAATCAATCAGAGCAATCCACATAACAGTGCCATAACTTGTGTCGTTAGTTGTTCCCGTTATAATCATATTGCCATTTTTTGCACGGGTAAAGCAGCGAATGTCCTCGCTGGCTGTGGAGCCGTAGCATTTTTGCCAAAGGAGATTTCCCATATTGTCGATTTTAAAGACAAGCCCATCGTGGGAACCATTGCCGAAAGAATAAGTCCACCCAGCAACAATAAAGCCACCGTCTTCGGTTTCGATAACTTGGGAAACCGATTCATCGTCGTATCCTCCGTAAGTTTTTTGCCAGAGAATTTTGCCGCTTCGGTCGATTTTGATGAGCCAAATGTCGCTGCTTCCCTGACCGAAAGATTGAGCAGTACCAGCCACAAGGATATTGCCCTCGGATATACTAATTGCCGATAGACCAACTTCGAGGAAGGGTCCGCCAAGAGATTTCTGCCAAATGATGTTTCCGTCTTTATTGCAGTAAATCAGTATCAAATTTTCGGTTTCTTGGGGAATATTATTTGTCCATCCAACGAGAAGGAAATCTTTGTTTGGGAATAGCAAAATTGAATGGATTACCTCGCTCGAAGGGCTTTCGATAAGTTTAGCCCAATATGTTGTTTGGCATATCGCAAAAAATGGGAAAAGTAGAATCAGCAGGCAAAGCTTACAAGCAGAGAGTAAATGAATTTTCAACATTTTAAAACCTCTAACTTTTTACATTCAAAAATAGCAAAAAATTTTCAAAAAAGTTTTTGTTATTTAAATAAAATTTATTAATTTAGCAATCCTGAAAGATTGAAAAGCGGAAGTGGCGGAATTGGCAGACGCACCATCTTGAGGGGGTGGCGCCCGGTAGGGCGTGCGGGTTCAAGTCCCGCCTTCCGCACAGGTGTTCGGTGCTACCGTAACTTTTGGATAATACGATTGGAACTGCTCGATTGTTCATCCTAAGCCCGATGATTTGAATTTGATAAAAAAACGAGGAGTTTTCCTCGGTGTATGTTTAATAAATTCGGGGGTTGTTATGGATGAACAAATCCAATCGACTGGCGAAAGCCAGGTTTATCCTGTTTCTTTCATCGACCTCAGCGTAGGCTCAATTATTTCTAATGGCTTCTCGAAGGGTTTTAAATATCTTTTTCTCTATGTGGGGTCTCTTATCCTCTGGTTTATCACCTTGTGGATTCCTTATCTAAACATTGGCACAACAATAGGACTTTATGGTCTTATTGTTAAAATGAGCAAAGACGAAAAGTTCAGCCTTGGCGAAATCTTTCGAAAGGATTATCGAAGCCTAATGCCCGATTTCTTCCTTCTTCTCGCTCTGATGACGATTGCTCTTCCATTTGCTTATGCTTTTGTTATAATTCCCGGCATCGTGCTTGGAATAACTTGGCTTTTGAGCTATTATTTCTTAATCGACAAGAAATTATCGGCATTTCAAGCTCTTTCTGCCTCGGCGAAGGCAACTTATGGATTTAAGTGGGACATCTTCGGCGGATTGTTCATTCTCTTCCTTATTCATCTTGTTTTGATGATAATTGTTTGGTTGATATTCAAGGAGCCTGTCGATGAATTTTCCGCTTTACCGATTGGTATTTCAACACTTTCGGTGATTGGATGGATTATTTTTATCGTGATAGGTTTGATATTCTACTCAATTTACGCTGGTGCCATTTCGCACATTTACAAGGAACTTTCGAAAAGGGCTTAATTTTATTACTTTGGGGAAAAGAGCAGAAAGCAATGGCACGGAAATTGCTCTTTTCCCTTCTTTTTTCGAGGTAATTATGGATGAGTTTTTTCAATATGAGGATATGTTTAAATCCCAAGATGAAATTGCATTGGAAAACGCGGTCAACAATGCGATTGTGCACTTTCAGAATCAAGATTTTGCTGCCTCTTTGCCCTTTATTGTCGAAGCAATAGAAATTTGCGAAAAGTTCGGTATTGGAATCCCAAATCTGTTTTTGATGAAAGCATTTGCAGAGATGCAAACGGGTAAGTTAGCCGATGCTTTGAACTCAATAAATATGGAGATAGCCTACTTTCCAACCAATACACGGGCATACGAACTTAAAAGTGAAATTGAAGCACTGAACAGCGGGCAAGGAATTTTTTAAATGATTTAGCCCAAGTTTTCGTTTAACTCATTTCCAAACGAAAAGGCTCTTTTTTTTGTTTTTTGAATGAGTAATTAAATACACACAGGTGTAAAGAAATTTAAACTGATTTTACCGAGGGGAATGTTCAGAAGCAAGAAAAGGGAACGGCAAGATAAAGCAGAAATGTCCTTCTTGGAGCATATTGATGAGCTTCGGAAGAGAATTATAATTTCAATTGTTGGAATTATTGTTGGATGCATACTTGTTGGAATCAAGATAGATTTTATCATAGAAAACATACTTCTGCGACCTGCAATTCAAGCAGGTTTGAAATTACAGAATCTTCAGCCTTTTGGACAGCCTTTCTTGTACTTCAAAGTCATTACCATTGGTGGTGTGATTATTGCCTTGCCTTTTGTCCTTTATCAGATATGGAAGTTCGTGGCTCCGGGGCTTTATCCAAACGAGAAGAAGTGGGTACGCTTGATTACATTTTTTACGGCGATATGTTTCTTTTGTGGCGTTGCATTTGCTTATTTTGTGATGATACCAATAATGTTAAATTTTTCGGCATATTTTGGAACGAAGGCAATCGAGAACAAATTCGATGTTAATCATTATTTTGGTTTCATTTCGATGATGGTGCTTGTTACCGGTTTGGTTTTCGAAATGCCTATGGTGAGTTTTATCCTTTCTCGTTTTGGGATATTAACATCTAAATTTTTAAGGAAGTATCGAAGGCATTCGATTGTAGTCATATTAATAATTGCTGCGGTATTGACACCGACACCCGACCCGATAAATCAATTGATTTTTGCCCTTCCGCTGTTTGTTCTGTTTGAACTTAGCATCTGGATTTCGGCTTTGGCAGAAAGGAAGAGGAATAGTGAAATTAGCGGTGAGAGCAGTGAGGTTAATCAAGGGTAGCTATAATCTATTGGAATATAAAAAAATTAAAAATTCATTTTGGAAAATTGATTTTTTAAATTAAATTGCATTTTCTTTTTTGTGGTTTTTGAATAATTGCGACGGACGAGTTAAGGATTGTGAAAGAAGATTGACACTGTTGTAGATATTAAACAAGATTTGGAAGAAAAAAGAGCAAAAAAGAAGAAAAAAGGGAGAAATTTGGAACTTCTGTTAGTTTTTTTAGTTTGTTATTTGTAATTTAGCATTTGCGGTTTTGTCCACAGACCGCAAAAGTATCTTTGGAAAATGAAAAAGGGAATTAGGAAGTGAAGGCGACAGTAGAAAAGAAACAAGTTGAGCAGGTGACTGAGAAAGAGCCCAGTGCCTTACAGCAGTTCATCGAAAGGAACCAGAAGGCAATTAATATTGGGGCTGGGGCTGTAATTCTTCTAGTGGCTTTGATTTTCGTTATTAGATATTTTGTTTTGAAGTCCGAAGAAGAGAAGGAAATAAAAGCTTCGGTTGCAATTTCGAGAATTTTGCCTTATATCGAAAATGCTCAATATGAATTAGCATTACGCGGCGATAAGACCAAGAAGGTTCGTGGCGAAGAGGTGATTGGTTTGGTAGACATTGTTAGGAAATATAAAGGTGTGGCTCCATCGTATGTTGCAGCATTATATGCTGGCAATTGTTATTTGCAATTGGAAAAATATAGCGATGCAGTAGAATATTTCAAGATAGCATTGGATTCGAAATCGAATATAGTTTTGGAAGGTGCAACGGCTGGTTTGGGTGTTGCATACGAAAGTATGGGCAATTTCCAAGAAGCAATAAAATTTTACGAAATGGCTTCGCGGTATGCTTTGCCAATTGGTGTTAAAGATAGATATTTGTTTTTCCAGGCTTTGTGTTTCGAGAAGATTGGGGAAAAGAAGAAAGCAGAGAAGCTTTACAGAACAATTATCGGGGATAATCAATCGGAATTTGTTAACGAAGCAAAGGCTGGACTTGTCCGACTTGGCACAATTATTGAGTGAGAAATATATGGTTGTGTTAAATAAAGAAAAAGTGTTGAAAATTTTTAACAAAGAAATAGATAGTTTTAAATTAATTAGTAGCAATTATTAGGAGGAGTTATGCAACGATTACTTCGTCTAAGTCTCTTTTTGGTTTTGTTAGGTATTATAACATTTAATACCTATGCACAACCACAGGTCTATGTGTCCGGGCGAGTGGCTCCGGGCGACATTCGCGTTTTCTTCAAAGATACGGTCTATATCATTAATCGCGACTTTGTGATAGGTGGAACACTTATCATTGAACCAGGAACAACTGTTCGGTTCTATCCGAACGGAAGATTAATCGACTCGGTTGGCGGTCGAATCATTGCCGACGGATTTGCTTCTGCAACTTACACTGCAAATCCCGGCGGTTTGAACCCAACTGCAATTCCCGGCTCGCAAAACAACCCTAATGGGTGGGATGGCTACTCGGATGTTAACTACTTCCTTTTTAACGGGGTAGTTAATGTTGGTACGACACGCGACCAAACTATTCACCCGAACAAGTACGATTATATGTTTGGTGTTGTGTTTAACAAAAACCTTCGTTCTTTCAGTAATTATCCTGAAATTCCAGTGACATTAACTCCCAATCAGGTGCTTTTGCCATTTGAATATGCGATTATGTTCTATGCTGCCCGATTGAATAATGACCCAACGAACGACCTCAACCTGTGGATGCTTCCTTGGACTCGTTATGGTGGACGTTCTGTTAATGTGGTTCCTGCCAAGATTCGGTTTATTGGGCAACCCGAGAATAACTTTTCGAGAGAATGGGGGCACATTGTAGTTCTTCCCGGGGCGAGGGCTGCATTCTTCCGAAACTGCTCTTTCGAAGGGTTCCGAAAAGATATTACTGTTGGAAATAAACCATTCTATGGAACTAATTTAGGGGCAACTTGGACTCAATTGAACGAAACTTTGGCAAAACTGACAAATGGAACTGGCGGTGCTATTACTTCTTTGTCTTCGAGACTCTGGCTTTTGAACTGCGAATTTAGAAATAATATGGCTCGACATCGAGGTGGTGCATTGGCATTGCTACAAGCCCCCGATGGCTATCCTGTTGACCCAATAGTTAATACTTTACCGAATTATCCAGCCGATAAGAACCCGAACTATGTTGAAAAAGATGGTTCAATTTCCAAAATTTTAAGTAATTATCCTATTAAAGCATACGATTTGATTGATGAGGAAAGCGATGAGCCATTGACTGGTTATCTACGACAAGCACTCGAAGATGCTCGATTGGCTTTGCTCTTGGGTCGTATCCGCAATGTTAAATTCGAAAACAATTATGTGCAGCTTGCAAATGTTCGAACCCGATTAATTGGTAACCCACCAATTCCAGTTGTAACCGATGCAACCGATGAGCCTGCTGCCTACCCGCAACAATATGGCAATGTGGCATTTGGTGGTGCTATCTACATTGCAGGTCGAGATGACCAATATGGGCAAGATACTCGAATTGAGGTTGGACTTGGTGTAAACAATTCAATTAAAACAAATTCAAGAGGGTTGGTAACCTTCTCCGATGATACATTCGAAGCTATTGGCAATGTTGCAAGCAACTATCAAAATAATGGTAATACATTTGGTGCACGTGGTGGTGCTATCTATGTTGGTGCCAACACTTCATTGATTGTTGCTGGGAAATTCATTTCTAACGAAACCTATGTTAAATATTTACAGGATTCTATAACTGGAACCAATAGCGGGTATTTCTCTCGTGGTGGTGCTATTTACTGCGAAAATACTTTTGGTAGGCTCCAAGTGAAAGGTGGTCCGAAACGACAGAATGTGAACGAAACTGAATTTACCAATAACCGTTCTGGTTCTGGTGGTGCAATCTTTGTCGATGGGAACACTTATCCCGAGATGTCGCCTGTAATAGGTGGTTCCGATGCAACCCCAATTACTCGTGACTATGGCTTCAATATTAGATTTACTGGAAACACTGCTACTGCGTTTGGTGGTGCCATCTACACATCGCGCAATATGAGCGTTGTTGGTGCGGGTGGTGTCGTAGGAACTTCAATTATTGGTTATGGTGGATTTTACCCTGTTGTTTTTGAAAACAACAAGGCTGGGTTTGGTGGCGGTGCCATCGAGATACACATTCCACAAGGTTCCTTGTTGATACCACCGCAACAGAAAGCAGTTGAATTACGAAGAGTTCAATTTATCAACAACACGGTTGGCGAAGGTGTTGCAGAAATCAACAAGCCATATATTCGTGGCGGTGGTGCAATGTACACCATTAACGCCGACTTGAATGTTGTTAAGGGCGTGCAATTCATTGGCAACAAGGTTTACAATGGTAATGGTGGCGCCCTTGCAATGGTTAACCCCGAAACAAATACCAAGAGATACTTTGTAACCGATGTTGACCAAGTAACAGTTGACCCAGTTACCTTGTTGGCAGTTGACTTTACTTCGACCAACGATGTGTTTACATATAAGTCGAGTGCTTATCCACCCGATACAAGAATGTTGACGCAATTCCTCGACAACGAAGTTCTTGTTGAGGATAATATCCTTGCTTCTCAAAGTGGAAGCGGTACAACTCAAATCGAGGCTGGAACCGAACAAACTGTTGCTGACCTTTATGATGTAGCATTTTATGATGCAACATCTGGATTTGCTGTTGGTCAGAACGGAACGATAATAAAGATTACCCAAGGCGGAGATAAATGGCAATATACAAATTATTCTCAGCCATATCGATTGATGTCCATTGTATTCAAAGGAAACAATGGCTTTATTGCCGGCGATAGAGGTGTGATTTTGAAGACTGAGGACAATGGTTCAACCTGGCGAGAAGTTCATCCAGCAATTTATTCCTATGTTCTAAATGACATCTTCTTCCCAACAGCAACTGTTGGATATGCAGTTGGTTCTAATGGAATGATGCTTAAAACTACAGATGCCGGCGAAACTTGGACACAAATTGGTGATGGAGTAACTAACCATACTTTGTGGAGTGTTTACTTCGTTTCGGCAACTCGTGGTTATGTTGTTGGCGAAAGAGGAACAATCCTTGTTACTACCGATGGTGGTGCAACTTGGGATGTTCGCTTTGCAAATACATACGCTACTTTGAAAGATGTGTACTTTACAGACATTAACACAGGATATGTTGTTGGACACTGGGGTGTGATTTTAAAGACAACCGACGCTGGCGCTACCTGGGCTAAGATATATGAGAATCCTCAATACAGCTTCAACAAAGTAGTGTTTACTTCGTTGACCACAGGATATGTTTTTGGTGAATATGGAGTTGCTTGGAAGACCGAGGATGCCGGAGCAAACTGGACACCTCTTGACATTGGAAGTCCTTACAGTGTCTATGGTGCTATATTCCCAACAAATCAATGGGGATTCATTAGTGGTGACTATGGCTTGCTGAAGCGAACACTCGATGGCGGTGCTACTTGGAGCGATATTAAACCAGCAGATGCTCGCTATGTTGACGTCCGCCGTAAGAATTGGGACACCGACCTTCCCGAAAACGGAGTTGGTCTTGGTGGTGCAATTTACATTCTTGATGTTGTTGATGATAATCGTGCTAATCGAGTTGATACGATATTCTTCAACAGAGTTCGGATTCAGAACAATAAAGCTTACACTGGTGCAGCAGTTTATTCCGATAATTATAATCTGCGATTGGTCTTCAATCGTTCTTTGATTACTGGTAACGAAGCTTATTCAAGGATTGGATATGAGCAAAATGTTATTTCCGGTCCGGTGAGAAGAGATAACAACCGCAACATTGTTGGAAATGCTGCATCGAGCGACCTTGCCGGAGCGATTTTGTATGGCGAAGTTGTTGGACCATTGCCATCTACATTGGCTCCCGAGGCTGCAAACTCAATTTACAATAATAAAGCAAGATTTTTGATTAGGCTACCTGATGCACCGAATACAAAGGGTGTTCTTGCTGGCTCGAAAGTTGGGTTTGGCGGTACCGATACATTACGTGGTAATTACTGGGGTAGAACAGAAGCAAATGTGGTTCTTTCGGTTGTTTACCAAAAGAAGATTATCGCAATTAATGGAAACGATACGATTTACGCCGAACCAGCTCAAATGGAAACATTTTTTGTGGACTCCGACTTTAATCCGAAGAACGAAACATACCTGAAGTTTATGTTCCCAGCAACTGCTGACCCACGCGAGCAAGGACCATTTGAATCGACTCATAAATTTACATATCGACCAATTCCACTTGATAATGGTACGGACGAGAATACACCCGGACAATATAGTCTACCTGAGAAGCTTTTGATGTCTGGTCTTGTTTATGACCTATATGATAAAGGAACTGATATTAAAGTTGCCGACTATTCGAATCGACGAATGGTTCCAATCGAAGACTTTGCCGTTGGAATTCCGCCTGTATTGCGATTGTTCAATGACCCGTCGATGCCCTCTTACGGTAAATATGTGAAGCGATGGACAAGAGACCCATTTGTAGCCGAGGCTAAGGATGAAAACGGTAATTTGAAGTATCCTTTCATCGCTGCAATGCAAGATGAGTTCAGACCAGATGAAAATGGTGAATATTATCATCCGATAGGATATCCATTATTCCTTGAAGCCCAAGTTAATTATGAAGGCTTAGCGGAAAGGTCGAACCACGACCCGAGATTGCTCAACGAAACAGTATTCTTTGTAATAAACGAAACCACAGGTGATTATATTCGAGTTCCATTGCAACAAGTTGGCGAGAATGCACCATACCGCGAAGTATTCCGTGCTCGCGTTGAATTAGTGCCCGATTCAACAAATAGGAATCCGAATACAACAATACGAAGGACCGAGGAAGGCTTGTATAACTTAGGTGCCGGTGACTATCTGTTGCGGCAACTGCGATGGAACCCAGAGAAAGAAGACCGTGGTGCACTTCCCGGCAGAAGGTATCACGCTGGAACCACAGCATTTGGAAAGGTTCCGAACCTCTTCTCGAATCGACCATCGATGCCACCATCGAATCAAGGGAACCAAACCTTCTACGCTGGTGAGCGATATCGTGCATTGCCGGTTGATACGGGTGATGTTGTAAGAATTGTTTCCCGAACAGTACTCTGGAAAGAAGGTGTTGATCTTGCTTATTACCACGGAATTAGCTTCAAGATTGTTGGTTCAACTGAACCACCAGTCTTTACTGGTAACATAGTACATTTGCAAAATGATACTATAGTTAAGATTGTGCCTTCTGAATTCCCGAGCCGTCAAGGTAAAACCGATACTTTGAAACTTGTTGAGTTCTTGAATACTATTTTCTTGACCGAAGACAGGGAATATCCTCAATATCCCGGAACATATTCTGGATTGCGACCCGAAGAAGGACAAGGACGCGATAGTATTCTTGCTGTAACAGCTATGGACACAAATAAATACTTCGACCCGCGTTCATTCTTGTTCCCGAATTCTTATGCACGACTCACATATCACTGGTCGGTTGAGCCAACAAGTGGTTTGTCGCGATGGTTACTTGTCGATACAATTCCCGCAGGTGACCAGACTGTGATTAATCCGAAGGACAATGCACTTGGTTATCTTGTATTCCGTGGTAAACCGATTAACCCATATGTTGTGCCCGGTGGTGAATGGGTATATGTCCGCGCCGAAAACTATCCGCCAGCATTCCGTGTTATCGATTCTCTGAAAGCTGCTGGCGTTAGCCAAGATACAATTGACAAATTCATTTATACTTTTGCACCTTATCTGAGTGCTTATAAATATGATGTTCAGAACGCAAGATACTTACAGCAAGATACGATTCTTAATGGTGGACAGTATTATACAGATTATGCCTTTAGAATCTTCGTTATCGATAGTGTGCCAAGATTTATGGATTGGGTCGAAACTCCCGAAGAAGCCGACAATCGTGCTGAGACCATTTACAAGAGGATTGACCGAGCTGGAACAAATGTCGTACCTTATGTGGTTTATAAGCCATCGGTTTATACCTGCGGTATGACAGAAGATAATAAATTGAAGGCTAATTTGACTAATAAACTTCGATTCCAAGTTGACTTCAACACTGATGACGAGTTAGAAGATTTGGCTGCTGAAACTCTCGACCCACGAGGTTGGGACTTCCGCTATGGTAAGACCGCTTATGGATTTATGAATATAGCTATTCGAAATCGTGATTGGTGGAACAATCCTGGCGATACTGCTGTGATTGACACCACGATTTACGACCAAAATATGGATGGAATAAAGAACGAAGCGGTTATTGTTCAAACCCGACCTGTGTGGATGGGCAACCAATATTTGATGAAGTATGGTAGCGACACTGATACAGACCCATTTGGTGTCGACCTTACAACCCATGGTCAAATTAATATCCGAATCGACTCTGCAACAGCTTGGAACTTGCTGAAACCATCACAAGCTGTTCAATACCATAATGCATTGAATACTGATACCGTATTCACCATTGTGGTAAATGATGGTCACGGCGGTGTTAATTTTATGACGATGCCTGTGTTTATCAATGTGGCACCAATTATTACAACTGAAACTTTACCACCTGCCAAGGAAGATATTGACTATAATCCAGAGCTTATTGACTCTTCGAAGGCTATAAAGGTGTATGACCCGAACTTTGGTCAAGCCCACGAATTCGAACTTATTTATCCTGACTATCCGCAAGACCAGATACCACGAGACCCATGCTTCCCAGAAGCTGGTGTTTGGGACCTTACGAATCTGAAGACCACCCCACGATGGCTCAAGATTAATACAACCAGTGGTTTGCTGTATGGTAAGCCGGGATTGAACGATGCACCAAAGACCGAACAGGTTGTAGTTGCAGTTTGGGACATCGTGAATGGGCAACGACAACTTTCGGCAATCAAAGTATTGTCGCTCTTTGTCGATTCGACCAATCACAAGCCAAGAATTACGAATGCACCAAAGGTTGTTTGCGTTGACGATGGCAAACCATATAGCGATACACTACTTGTTTGGGATTACGACTTGAAGCGTGTACCAGCAACCGAAGAACTTACGCTACGAGTTATTCGACCTGCTGGATTCACTATTGAGCCATCAGTTATTAGAGGTACACTTGCCAAAGATACTGTTAAGGTTTTGATTAAGTCTAATGCATTCCCAGGCGGTCAAAGAGATGCTGATGGCAAGGTGACAATATTTGTTGAAGTTACTGATGCAAGTGGTGCAAAAGATACATTGATTTATCGTGTTGAAGTGTCTGATGCAACTGATTTCATCTGCACATTGAAGATTGAAAATACCTTCCCGGGCAACATACCTGGCGATGGTAAAAGCGCTTGGCAGGAATTGAAGTTTGGTACAGCTCCAAGAAATGCAACGACAGGCGAAGGTCTTGACGGAGAGCCTATTGGTACACTCGACGCTAACTTCTGCGAATACGAATTACCATCAATTCCGCCAATCGATGTGTTTGATGCTCGATGGACAATTTCGCTTACGAATGGAACATTGCGTAACATATTCCCACGAGCCCAGAACAAACCCGATGTACGCGTTTACAAGGGTCGATTCCAAGCTGGTGGCGTTGTTGGAAACACCTCGCTCTTCTATCCTGTTGTGATTCGATGGGCTAAGGATGAAATTCCCGATAAGAACGATGCACAAAGGAATCCAACTGGCGGTCAGTGGTTCATCCGCGATGATAAATCTAATGGTAATGTCTTCAATTACAATATGAAGACTGGCGAAGGGTATCCACAGGAAGGCGATATTAAGTTGATTGACGAAGGTCAGTACTGGAAACTCCAAATTGGCCGCGATAATGTTACAGGATTCCTCATCGTCCACGACTGGGTAAGCAAGGTTGAGCCAACAGAAGCTCCTGTGTTCGGAATCTCCGCTGTAAGTCCAAATCCAGTATCGAGCAGCGCAACAATTACATTCGGATTGTCTGAGGAAGGACAAATTAAGATTGAATTGGTCGATGCTCTTGGTAATGTTGTTGGTACAATCGTAAATGGATACTATGGAGCTGGACAATACAGGGAAGTCTGGAATGTTTCGAATGAAATCGCTAGCGGAGTTTACTTCTTGAGATTGACGAGCGGAACGAAGACATACAATTATCCAGTAAACATTATTAGGTAAAACAGAATAGGCTTGCCCCTTAATTGGGGCAAGCCGGAGTTTAATATGGAAGGAAATTATGTATTTAGAAATAAAAAAGGAGATGTGAAATGAAAAAAATCTTCGGACTAACTGTAGGGATAGCAACAGCAATAGTATTAATGTTATCCTTGCAGATAACAGCAAAAGCGCAAGTTTACGGGGATTTCGATACCGTTCGTCAAATTCGAAATGTCCCGTATGAGCCTTTGGAAGATGGAATTGAAATTCCAGCTGGAGCATTTGGCCTGCCACCAACGTGGTCACAAGACCTCGACGATGGATACTCGTTCCCAAATGGAATACCAATTGGTTTTCCATTTGAGTTCGGTGGGGAAGTTTACACACGCCTTTGGGTATGTATCAATGGGTTTGTAACATTCTCCCAACCCCCTTATACTCCTGCAAAGGACCCAACAGCTTTGTTCTACGATAATACTTCTTATCCCAAGAATGTGTTGGCGCCTTTTTGGGGAGACCATTACTATCATTTAGATCAAGAAAGATCTAATGGCTACAAACCGACGAAAATCTACTACAAATCTGACCCTGACCGGGGAGTATTTATCGTAGAGTGGCGATATTTGAATATTAACGATGTTAATGTTCGATCCAGTATTGCCACATTTCAGCTTCGCCTTTATAAGTCCCAAGACCCGTATTCTGCTCAGGGCGATATCGAATTTGCTTATGGGCAGGTTGGTGGGAATGAGTATACCAACGATACTCGTGTTATTACTCGAAATGCTTCGGTAGGAATCAAGGGGGAATTTTCTCCTGCCGACTTTTTGAATGGTCTCGAATTTGAGAAAGACCCCTACATTGCCCGTACAAGTATGAAATTGACTAACGAATGGGCACCCTCGGGCGGAACAGACCATAGAATCCGATTCCGTTCAATGGCTCGATTCAATGTCGAAGAATTCTGGGGCGATGGTGATGTTGACCTTTCGAAAGGATATAATCGCAAGCACTATAATATGCCTCAAAGCCGATATGTTACAGTCAATGATGCTCGCATTATAATGAAGAGTATGGCAACGGGCATTCCGTTAGATAGCGTACGCAGACGAGCTGCTTACCACGGTGATGTAAATCATAATGGTAGGTACTATTATAATCAGTCAGGTCAGAAAGTTGAAATTAAGTGGCGGAATAAAAACTACGCCGACAGTTTGCCCGCAGATGTTGGCTCCATCAAGCAAATATTCTATCAGGTTAATGAATACGATGCTGCATTGATTTTGCATTACATTGCAGCTCGACTCCCTGAATTGCCTTGGCTGTACGATACAATTCCACTTTATGGCAAAATTTCGGCGACTGAACTTGCTAATAATGTCTATTTTGGTTCATCTGAAGAATACAATGGGAAGATTCGTATGCCTGTTTATTTGAATGGTGAGTTGAAAGGACCTCTTTCGCTCTTTGTTCAAATGGACGAACCATTCAAAATCGAAGCAAACAATCCAGATTTACTTGTTGAAAATGGAGACAATCGAGCTGTGTTAGTTGGCTCTGGCGTCTTCTCTCCCGACGCACCTATTGCTTACCTTGTATTCGAAAATAAGCCCGTAGTTATTAAAAAACTTAATGTTCGATTTAATGAGCAAGAAGTTAACCCAAGATTCTTGATGAAAGTAAATCCATCAGAAGAATCCAATGGGCTTAGCATTTTGGAAAATGGTACATCGAATCCACAAATTTGGCTGAATTTAGAGAATGCTGGTACATATAAAGTTAGCATTGTTGACCTTGCTGGCAACATTGTTAAGGCATTTGATTTCACAGTTACAACTCCAAGTCGGTTTGCTGTTGATTGGAACTTATCCGATGTGAATGGCAATGCTTTGAACACAGGAGTTTATTTCGTTCGACTTTCTGGTAATGGCACGAATATCATCGAAAAGCTGGTACTTGTTAGGTAACTTTGTGATGCTTGTCTGGCTGGCAGTTTTTGCCAGCCAGACAGGACTTTCACAAAGGAGAGCGAATTGCGAATTAAGTGTTTATGGCTCTTTGAAAATTGATGTGTGCGGGAATGAAAAGAGTAAACAATTCATTCTCTTAATGAGTATTGGAGAAGTTAAAAGGGCTGATTCTCTTTATGGCTTCAATTACGAAATCCAGTTCAATAACAAGAAAGTAAAGTTTACTGATGCTTTATATTTAAATACACTAAGCGAATTTATGGATGCTAAAACAGCAAATATTAATAATACGCAGGGCAAAATTTCTGGATATGCAGTTACTTTTGGGTTAGAACCAATCTATGCAAATAAACCATTGATAGCTTTTAATGGCTTATGGATTAGTGATTGCCCTGATACCGCACAATTTGTAATCAATTATATTGAATTTACCGATGAATTTAAAGTAAGCATCGATACATTGAAACCAGCGTTTTTGATAGGAGTGGTTGATTCCACCAAAGATAGAATTTTTAAATTTACTGTTAGTCCTGATTCAGTTTGGATAGGAGAGAACACATTTGAGTTTGACGCTTCTGTTCAAGTTCCTTTGAACTCAAGATTAAGTTATTTTGACATTGATACGAAATATGACCCAAACTTGATTATGCTTGATTCTGTTGCAGTAATTGATTCGAACATTGAATATTTGATTTCTGATTATAACGAAAATGGAACGACATTTAAATTTAGTGTAAAATCTGATGACGGCAAAGTTTGTAATCTTAAGTTTTTTGGGAAAAGCAAAAACAACCTTGATTTTTCAACTGAGATATTATTTAATCCTGTTTTTGAAAGAGAATGTAAATGCGTGGTCAGTTCAACGAGTGATTCATTGATTGTTTCGAGAAAAATGGCAAGTCATGTTAATGATAAAGAAAATAATATAAATGATATAGATTTTGGAACCAGTATTTTGATTTATGATGTGATGGGAAATTTAATTTACAAAGGCGAAAAAATACCAGACAATTTGAGTTCTTTGTCAAATGGTGTTTATTTTGTTGTTGAATATAGTGGTATGAAAAAAATGTTAAAGAAATTGATAAATGTTAATTATTAATTATTCACAAATTGGAGGTTCTATGAATAACCAATCGATTTACAAAGGGATTTCGAAGCTTTTGTTAGGGTTACTATTAACCCTAAGCGTTACTGTTCTTATTCCTTTAAACAAAGTGCAAGCGCAAGAAGAGAATCGGCCTATGATTCCCCGCTTATCATTAATGGGCGCCGATAATGACTGGGATGCTACGTGGTATCCTGATGGACGAATCTGGATTCCACCATCAATCGACCCAAATAAGCCGAGAGAATTTCTTGTGCCTGTATTCATCGAGAACAAGTGGTATCTCCACGAGGAAACAAAGGACATTTACATTCCCGACCCAATAACAAGTTTTAAGTTCAAAGTGCAATACGACTCAACAGCCGTAAGAGCAATAGGGGTTCAAACATTTGGATCTCGTGAGCTTAATATTTTCCCCGATGAGCAGTATAAGTATCATACTCTTGCAAAAGACTTTAATATCTCTTGGATGGACGATAGGGATACTACTTACCGTACCTATTTGAATCCAAATACGCCTTATCAGGACAAACAAAAAGGGCGTGCAATTACAATCACAGGTACATCAATTAAACCTTTGCCAGCAAGCGATGGTTTTGTTGTGTTGCTTTATATCCGATTTATGTTGGTACCGAAAGCTGGTGCTCCAATTGGACTGGCAAGTAACACACCATTGATGATTGGAACAGACGAGATATGGTATAATGATTTGAATGTTCGCAAGGAAGCACCATTTAAGAAATATCGTCCTGTTTGGAAGGGTCGTTTTGTTCAACAAGATTATCCCGACCCAGGACAGTACACTGGCATTGCCGGGGTAGATAATAGTGCATACGCACCGAAGTGGAACGATGAGCCTTGCTTGCCTGGTGTTATCTATCTGCGAATTAGCGATAATGTCCCAAGATTTGGGTTCATCCTTGAAAGAGCAATTGGTTTAACTCCTCAAATTGCTCAAATTAGTGATGACGGCTCGTTGTATGAGATGAGAGATCCAATAACACTTGATTCTGCAACATTGGTTGCTCCGCCTTTTGGTGTGAGGAGCTTTAGATTGACAAACGAGGTGCCTGCTTCGCGATTGTTGGATATATTTGTTGAGTCTGACCAACCCTGGTTAACCTTTAGAACATTCATTCCAAGAGGAGCAAATGCTAAGAATCCAATTGCTCAACAAACTACGAAAGGATACATAAACTACATCGATAATGGTATTCTTGGAGATGTTGCTCGTGGTACCCCCTTTTATGGTCGCCAGACGAATCCTGACCCTGAGGTCCATTTCCAAATAATGTGTGACCCAAGATACATTAACCCAAATTCGTCTGAACTTGTGGGAATTTATGTTGGATACATTACGTTTAAATCTCACTCGGCTCAGATTTCGCCTGTAAGATTGAAAATTACATTTATCCATTTCCGAAATCCAGTCGAATGGTTTAATAATACCCGACCTGCTGGAATTAATTTGACTTTGATTCCCAGTGGTGGATTCGGAACACCAGTGAAGCTGATTTTTGGTACGGGACATCGTGCAACCATTGGTGTAGATACTCTCTTTGGCGAATATAAATATGAATTTCCTATGGACCCGAACAAGTTCGAAGCTCGTTTCTTCCCACCACCAAATGCACCCGAAGCAGTTAAACTTGAAATTCAAAATGGTTTTGGTAACTTTAGTCCCGATGATGACGATAATGATGGGACCCCAAAATATTGCGTATCGCGAGACATTCGTAGCAGTGATGATACTTTGCAATCATTACTGTTCCTTGTTAGGTTGAGCGCCGAAAATCCATCTTATTATCCAATTATTATTACTTGGGATATCCAAGACTTTCCAGATGGCGCTAACTTATTCATTCGAGATACCGCTAATGGTCAACTGTTCCCAGCAGTAAATATGCGTAAAGCTACAAATATTGGTGGAACAGTTTATTCGTACCAGATTACCGATTCACGAGTCCGCTCATTCTTAATCGAATACACTCCTGCGCGAGTTATCGATTATGTTGATGAATACGGCAACCCAATTATTAAGAAAGGATGGAATTTCTTGTCGTTACCTGTTCGACCAATTAACAACCAGTGGAATGTTGTATATCCAAATGCTATTAACAAACCATTCTTCTGGTCGCAAAACCAATATCAATTCGATGAATTGTTGCGTGTTGGTGTTGGGTACTTTGTGAAATATAGTGACAAAATCGATACTAAATTTGCAGGTTCATACATCAGCGAGATTTCTGTTATCGGTTCGGGCGATAGCGTGAAGATTTATCCGGGTTGGAATACAATTGGTTGTGTATCTTCGCCACTATCCATTCGCGACATAACATTCTCGAACTTTGGTGCAGAAAGCCCAACACCTACAGAAGTCCGTAAGAATGGTATTTGGGCATACAAGACCAATCGCGGTTACGAAGAAGTTTCTGAGCTTCGACCAGGTCTTGGTTACTGGATTAAGTCCGACGCCCACGGCTATCTCCGCTTAATTGCTCGATTCAAAAAATCAATTGAGAATAGCCAACCTGACATCAAAGATGAGATAGTTGCTCAAAGTGTGAAGATTAACTTTGCCGATAATGCACAACACGAGAAGACCTTGTATCTTGGCTTGAACAAGACGCTCGACGCCAACGTGTTTGAACTGCCCCCAGTTCCATTTAACGATATGTTCGATGTACGCTTTGCAAACAATTCTCTGCTTGAAGTTTCCGACAATCCAGTGTTGAAGCTTACAGGCGTCGAATATCCCGTTGCGATTTCAATTCAAGACCCAATTAACAAATACACCTTTGTCGATGCCATTACTGGCGAAGTTCTTGGAACAATTACACCAAGCAACAATACTATTGTGATTAACCATTCAAGCAATGCCGTCAGAATACTAGTTTCCGATGCATCTACTGATGTTACACTTGCTGCTTACCCAAATCCTGTTACCAGCAGCTCGATTTTGCGATATACACTGCCCGAAGATTCTGACATTAGGCTTGCGATTTATGATGCTCTCGGTAACGAAATTCGAACGCTGCAGAATGGTTTCGTTCGAGCAGGCGAATACACTGTTTCCATCAACGCTGCAAACTTTGCCAGCGGGCAATATCTTTGCAAGCTGAATGTGAACGGGAAATTAGCCCAGATTCTATTGCTCAATATCGTGAAATAATGAACCTAATTTCTTAGGTCTTTGCAATGGGCAACATTTGTTATGTTGCCCATTGCTTTTTATTTTAAAGAGGTAGATTATGAAAAGATTATTGATTTTAATTGCATTGATTACTTTTTATAAGCAAATTGGCATTTGTCAGGAGCCAATTAGAATAAGATTGAACCTGTTTGGAAACGATACGATAGTTTTCAACAAGCTTGTTTTTGGCTTCGACAAAGATGCCACCAATGGCTTGGATACAGGGCTTGGCGAAGTGGATTTACCTCCTTTCGTTCCACCAAGCGGTTATGGAATCTATGGAGTTCTAGTGTTTTACGATTCTGCCTCGGGTGGAAATGTTTGGTCATATACCGACCTTCGTCCTTTCCCAGCAAAATCAAGCGATACTATTAAGTTTTTGCTCAATGTTTTTCGTGAATCTGGGATTAAATTAAAAATCAGCTGGTTTGGACTGAACGACTATTTCCGTTATGCTTGGCTTGTTGATGAGTATTTAGGAACATTGGTTCAGGTTAATATGCTCGAAACGAACTTCGCAACCATTACAAACGAGTTTTTAGACAAATTTTACATTAAAGTTGTTCTGAATCGATTTAATGATATCCGAAATGAATCGGAAATTGATGCCAAGTATTTAGTTAAAGAATTTCCAGACAAACTTTTGATTAAAAGTTCCAAAAGCACGGTGAGTAATTATGAATTTTTTGATATATTTGGAAACCAAGTTTTAGGTGGGAGCTTTGTTGAAAGTGTTGAAGTTTCGTACGAAAATTTTTCAAAAGGAGTTTATTTGCTTAAAGTAAGTGATTTCTTCAATGGAGAGGTACATTTTAAAAAGGTTTTGATTTATTAAATGAACAAAGAAATGAAAGAGAATCAAAATACAAAGGAACAGAATCAAGCACGCGAAAAATTTGCGACAGCGAACCAAAAGAAAAACCCTAACAACATATTGATTAGTGTTGTAATTCCTCTTTATAACGAGGAGGAGTCGATTATTGAACTTGGGAATAAGCTGCAAGAGGTTCTGAATAAAATTGCTCGCGACCGTTACGAAGTTATTTTTATCGATGATGGCTCGACTGATGATTCAAGGGAGAGAATCCGCGAATTGCATCGGCGAAACCCAAGAATACATTGCATAAGTTTTCGCAGGAACTATGGGAAAAGCGCTGCTTTGCAAATTGGATTTCGTGCAGCTCGCGGGAAATACATTATCACGATGGATGCCGATTTGCAGGACGACCCAGCGGAAATTCCAAATCTTTTGAAAAAACTTAACGAAGGATACGACCTTGTTTCGGGATGGAAAAAGAAACGGAACGACCCCTTGATTAAAGTTTGGTCATCGAAGTTATTTAATCTTGTTACTTCTATTGTGAGTGGACTTCGATTGCACGATTTCAATTGTGGCTTGAAGGCTTATCGTAATATTGTTGCAAAGCGATTAACTGTCTATGGTGAAATGCATAGATATTTGCCTGTGCTTGCCCATTGGGATGGTTTCCGCGTTACCGAAATACCTGTTGTTCATCATCCACGTCAACACGGGAAGTCGAAATTTGGTGCTGGTCGTTTCATTAAAGGCTTCTTGGATTTGCTTACGGTTATGATAACCACTCGTTTTATGCAAAGACCTTTGCACTTCTTTGGTTCTATTGGAACTATTGTTACTTTACTCGGTTTTATTGTAAATTTGTATTTGTTAATCGAATGGTTTTTGGGTAAAACATATTTGAGCAATCGACCTTTATTGCTTTTTGGTATTACATTGATTATTTTTGGTGCACAGTTGATTTCTATTGGACTGCTGGGAGAAATGAACATTAAGTCTTTTGTAGAAAAAATAAATTACAATATCAAGGAAAAGTTTTGAGGTTGTTATGATTCGATACATCTTTTTCCTGTTGCTTTTCTTGTTCTCTTATGCATTAAGTTTTGCACAGCTTAAAGATTTTGCAATTGAATTTGGAACTTGCCCCACCTCCGTTTTTGGAGATAATGGTGCAACATCTGTATTTATCAATCCCCAGAAAAGCACGACCATTGGCGGTGGCTTTTTTGGTTTCCAAAATGGCATTTATTTGCGTGGAATTTGGCAAAAAAGTGATGCAAACTTTGCAATTCCAATTGGGTTTGAATACATTTTCTACCGAGCATACCACCGTGTTCCTTATGCACCAAAAGTTACTTTGTATCTTCGCCATTTCATTGATGTGCCAACAGTTACTCTTGGCTTTCGGTACTACTTATTTAAACTGCCGTTCGCAAATGTTAAATGTTATTCTGAAATCGATGCTCGCGGAAGTTTCGTTGGCAAAAGCAACTACTCCGTTAGAATCGATTACGAAGCTTTCGATTCGACTGTGGTTAAGTCGGTTTCCTACAAGAACGCCGTGTTTCGATTTGGCGGGGATTTTCGTATTGGCTTTCTCGGAGAAGTGGTTTATCCTTGGTATGTTAATATTTTTACAAACGTTAGCTACGTCAACTTACTTGGACGTAATAATAAGCGTGGTGAACTACTAACTCCTGTTCCAGATTATGAACCCAAAGAAAATCCTGTGTATAATTTTCAACTTGGTATTGGTGTTTATTACAAGTTTTAATGGTAAAGAGAAAGTACATTTACAAAGCGGATTGCAAATTTTTTCGTGGTGATGTCCCCTGTGTTCCACACAAAAAGTTTGGCGTAGTTTGTGCAGATTGTAGTTACTACATTCCGCAGGAAAACATTATTCTGATAATCAAACTTGGTGCTATTGGCGATGTTATCCGAACCACGCCTTTACTTTACAGAATAATGGAAGAACACCCAAGAAGTGTAATTTGGTGGCTAACACGAACGCCCGAAGTGGTGCCGTCGATTGTTGATAATGTACTTCCTTTCACTCTTGAATCAATTTTATTGCTTCAAGGAACCCAGTTCTACAAAGTTATAAATTTGGATAAAGACCCCTATGCTTGTGCACTTGCGAAAAGTTTGAGAGCAAAAGAAAAGTATGGATTTACTTTGGAGGATGGCAAGCCTGCACCTTCGAATGAACGAAGTTTACATAAGTTTTTAACAGGAATTTTCGACCCACTTAATAAAGAAAACACCAAGTCGTATCTGCGGGAAATTTTTGAGATAGTTGGATGGGAGTACAATAATGAAAAATACATTTTAGAGGTCGACAATAGCATTCGCTGGAATATTCCTAACGACGGGAAACCCATTGTTGGCTTGAACACTGGTTGTGGTGGTCGATGGGTATCGCGACTTTGGCCCGAGCACAATTGGGTCGAACTAATTGGTTTGCTTCGGCAGAACCATTATTTCCCGCTACTTCTTGGGGGCAAGGCAGAACACGACAAGAATTTGAAACTTGCTGAACAGACGGGTGCGTATTATTTGGGACATTTCCCATTGCAGAAATTTATTTCCCTTGTAAATCAATGCGACCTTGTTGTTACTTCGGTTACAATGGCTTTGCATATTGCAATTGGGCTTAAGAAAAAAGTCGTTCTGTTTAATAATATATTTAATCGACACGAATTTGAATTGTTCGGTCGTGGGATTATAATTGAACCCGAAAAGCCCTGTAAATGCTTTTTCAGTCCTAAATGTACAAATACTGAGTATTTTTGTATGGATTATATTTTCCCATCAAAAGTTTTCGAGCAAATAAAGAATCTTTTGCCATATTCACCATATTGATTGGGGTGAAAATTGTCCAATAAAGAGAATGAATTTATGTTTGAACTTGAGAAGTTCGGTATCTTAAGGGTAGCAAGCGTATCACCTGAAATCAGAGTTGGGAATGTACCTTTTAACTTCGAACAAACTTGTAAAGCATTACAAGAGCTCGAAAAGAGCGAAGTACAAGTTGCCGTGTTTCCTGAACTTTCGTTGACTGGATATACTTGCGGCGACCTGTTCTACCAATCCACTCTTCTAAAGAGTGTCGAGCTATTTTTAACAAAGCTTATTGAATTTTCGAAAAATATCGATTTAGTTTTCATTGTCGGCTTCCCAATGAATGTTGGCTCCGACCTTCTTAATTGTGCCGGTGTAATTGGAAAAGGCAAGATTTATGGCATTGTGCATAAAACATATTTGCCCAATACAAGAGAATTTTATGAAAGGCGCTTGTTTTCGGACTCCACCGAGGCAGAAAGTGTGGATATTAACGGCGAATTTGTTCCAATTGGAAATGATTTGTTATTTGTTGATGGCGCAAATTCAAACATTGTTTTCGGTGTAGAAATTTGTCAGGACTTATGGAGCATAATGCCACGAAGTTCAGAATTGTGTCTTGCAGGTGCCAAAGTTATTTTCAATTTAAGTGCCAGCGACGAGTGGATAGGGAAGTCTGCTTATCGCAGGGATTTGGTCCTGTCGCAATCCGCCAGATGCAATGCTGGCTATGTTTATTCGGGATGTGGACCTTGGGAATCATCGACCGATATGGTTTTTTCGGGGCATTGTTTGATTGCCGAAAATGGGAAATTACTTGCCGAAAGCCGAAAGTTCTCCTTTTCAACAGATTTTGTTGTAGCAGATATCGACCTTGAACTTATCAAAAAAAAAAGACTTTTGAACGATACTTTTAATACTGCCAAAAATCTAAGTTATGTTGATTTCAGGCTTGTTGAAATTAATTTACCCAAAAGGAAGTCTAACAAAATCTTACGAAAAATCAATAAGCATCCGTTTATTCCCGAGCAGGAGGAGAGCCGACACGAGGTTTGCGAAGAAATTTTCCGAATTCAATCCACAGGGCTTGCCCGTCGTCTGCTTCATATCGGAGCAAAAGATGTTGTCATTGGGTTGTCTGGGGGATTGGATTCATCCTTGGCACTGCTTGTTTGCTTAAAGTCTTTTCAGCAATTGAATTTCGATATAAAAGGAATTCATGCAGTTTTGATGCCGGGCTTTGGAACAACCACGAAAACTTTTAGTAATGCTAAAAAACTATGTTCAGCCTTTGGAATTCCCTACGAAGTTATTGATATTAAAGAATCTGTAAAAAAGCATTTAAAGGAGATTGGCTCTTCTGTTGAAAACCAAGATTTGGTTTTCGAAAATGCTCAGGCACGAGAGCGAACTCAAATTTTAATGGACCTTGCGAATAAATACAAAGGCATCGTTGTTGGGACGGGCGACCTTTCGGAAATTGCTTTGGGGTGGGCAACATATAACGCCGACCATATGTCGATGTATAATGTGAACGCTGGTGTGCCCAAAACGCTTGTTCGCTACATTATCCAATGGTATGCGAACTCGCTTTCGGACAGGAAAATTTCTCGTGTGCTTCAGGATATACTTGCTACGCCAATTTCGCCCGAGCTGGTTTCTAATTCACCCAATGAGATTACACAAAAAACTGAGGAAATTGTTGGACCATTCGATTTGAACGACTTCTTCCTTTATTATTTTGTTCGATATGGCTTTTCTCCCGAGAAGATTCTGTTTTTTGCTTCCATCGCTTTTGAAAAAGAGTACACGAGAGAACAAATTTTACACTGGCTAAAAAATTTCTTGCAAAGGTTTTTCGTCAATCAATTTAAGCGGAGTTGTATGCCCGATGGACCGAAAGTTGGTAGCGTTGACCTTTCGCCGAGGGGGAGCTGGCGTATGCCAAGCGATGCAGATGTTTCTCTTTGGTTGAAAAATTTAGATAATTTAAAGTAAATTACTAAAATATGGATACTTCGGACCTACTACCAGAAAAAATTAATGTTGTTATAGCAGACGACCACGAAATCGTGCGGGCTGGCCTCCGACGAATTTTGAATATCGATAAGCGGATTCAAATTGTTGGCGAAGCTGTAGATGGAGAATCTGCTTTAAAATTAATCGAAGAGAACCTTCCCCACGTTGCCTTGCTGGACATTCATATGCCCGTCCTCGATGGAATTGAAGTTGCAAAAATCGTTTGCGAAAAACATCCCGAGATTGTTGTTATAATGCTTACTGCTTACGAAGACTACAAGCACGTCGAGGAAGCTTTGAAAGTTGGAGCCGATGGCTATCTTTCGAAGGATATCTCTCCCTCTTTTTTGATTGATGCAATTTATAGGTCTCTTTTGGGCGAAAGAGTTTTTTCGAAATCTATTTTAAGAGTTTTGGAAAATCCTTTGCTTTCTCATCAGGAAATAGAAAATTCCAATGTTACCATAACTCCAAGGGAACAGGAGATATTGAACTACCTTGCCCAAGGAAAAACCAGCAAAGAGATTGCAGATATACTTGGGATTAGCATTCGCACTGTTCAAAACCATCGTTCAAACATTATGCAAAAGCTTGGTATTAAAACTGCTGCTGGGCTGGTTCGCTTTGCAGTACTTCATACCTCGAAATTTAAATCACCTGAATAAGTAGTTCTACTTATTTGCCTCAATATTCATTTAATTATTTTGCAGTTTGTAACAGGGATGTTATATTAATTGAGTATTTTATGAACAATTCAAATGAAGTTACTGTCGTTATCGCCGACGACCATCCTTTGGTTCGTTTTGGTTTGAAAGCCTATTTGGCTGGCGAACCGCGTTATAAAGTAGTCGGCGAGGCTTCCAATGGATTGGAAGCCTATAACAAAATTCTCGCCTTGCAACCACAGTTGGCAATTCTCGACATTGTTATGCCAAAAATGGATGGCTTCGAAGTTGTTCGCAAACTCCACGCCTTCCCCTTTAAGCCCAAAATTCTCTTATTAACCGCTGTCGAAGAGTTTGTAGACCCATTCGAGGTTTTAAACTCTGGTGCCGATGGTGCTGTTTTGAAGGATATAAAGCCACGAGAATTTCTAAGTGTTATCGATTCAATTATGGAGCGAGGGAAAGTCTACTCAAAAGCTTTCTTTCAGTTAGCTTGTAATCGTTACGGAACTTTAAAGAGTTATACCAAAGAAACATTATCTATTTCCGATTTACAACAAAAAATTATATCTATGCGTCTAAATGGTTACCATTTTGCAGAAATTTCAGATATTCTAAAAGTGGACTTTTCAGTTATAGCGTCCGAGATTACTAAATTTCTTGAATGTGTGGATGAATTTGATTTCTTGATTCGTGGAAGTTATCGAACTGGTATTATTTTTGATTAATTTTAATTTCAATAGTTGGAAATGTGAAAATTTTATAGATGTAAGATGAAAACAAGAACATTTTTTGGCAAAGTTTTTTTTGCACTTTGTCTCTTCCTTCTTCTATCGAGCGAAGTGTGGTCCCAAAATAATGTTGGGATAGGAACAACAACTCCCGATAATTCTGCTATTCTTGAATTGTATTCAACTTCGCATGGTTTTCTGGTGCCTCGATTGACAACAACTCAACGGAATGCAATTAGCAGTCCAGCCACTGGGCTGTTGATTTATAATTTGGATAACCAAAGGTTTGAGTATTACAATGTAACGCAATGGATTGGAGTTGTTTCATCGGTAGCGACTGTGCCTTTCAACTTAATTTCAACAGGGACAAATACTACCGCAACAATGACCGTTGGTTCGGGGGCATCGATTCTGCTTGGCGGTGGAGCGATTGAGTCGAATATATTTAAAGGGACTGGCTCGGTTTCGGATGCTGTGGATTTAGCCACTGCGGAGGTAAATGGTGTCCTTCCCATTGCAAATGGCGGAACAGGATTAAGTACAACTCCGACGAATGGACAACTGCTCATTGGCAATGGAAGTGGATATACATTATCGACTTTGACGGCTGGCAATGGTATAACGATTACGAATGGTTCGGGCTCAATTACAATTTCGGATGCCAATTATGGGAATGAAGTCGAGGGGAGCGGTTCCGCTGGTCAGGTGGCTTTTTGGAATGCAGGAAATGCAATTGCGGGGAACAATAACCTTTACTGGGATAATACAAATTCAAGATTAGGTGTTGGGACTAATATTCCACAGGCGAGGGTTCATATTGAAAATGGTGAGCTGTGGCTGTTTAACAATGGAAATAATACAAGATTTGTCATTGGAGATAATGGAACGACAGGACAGTATGGTTGGTTGCAATGGGATTCGAATTTGGATTTGTTCCGAATTGACCAATCGAACGCTCCCGGAGATGGATTGAAGCTAAAAGGGAATTTTATGACCATTGGAAATGTTCCTGTGGATGAACCGCTGAAAGTTGCTTATGGAACAACTGAACTAATGCGCGTTACAAGTACAGGTAATGTTGGGATAGGAACAACCACACCAGCCGAAAAACTTGACGTTGCGGGAAACTTTCGACTGAGCGGAGCCTTGATGCCCAATGGTCAAGCTGGAACCAGCGGACAAGTTTTGGTTTCCCAAGGCGCTGGAAATCCACCAATTTGGAGTAGTTCCATTTCGAGTTTAGAAAGCGACCCGATATGGAGTGCAGCGATTAGCGGGAATCAGACGATAACGGGGAATTGGACATTTAGCAATACAATCAGCGGGAGTATTAGTGGTAATGCAGGGACGGCAACTGCGTTGCAAACAGCAAGGAATTTTTCTTTGAGTGGGGATGTAACCTCGCCAAGTGTATCGTTTAATGGGATAGCGGATGTAGTATTGAGTTCAACGATAGCAGATGGAGCAGTAACGAGTTCGAAGATATTGAATGGGACGATATTGAACGAGGATATAAGCGCAAGTGCAGGGATAGATGTAAGCAAGTTATCGGTAACACAGAACAACATAATAGTGGGGAATGGTTCAAATGTTGGAAGTCTATTGGCGCCCGGGAGTAATGGGCAGGTATTAGCCATCAGTGGAGGTGCGCCAGCGTGGGTAAATGCAAGCGGAATAGAAAGCGACCCGATATGGAGTGCAGCGATTAGCGGGAATCAGACGATTACAGGGAATTGGAATTTTACTGGGAATTTTAGCTTATATGGTCGACAATTTGATAATTCAACTCCTACACAAGGACAAGCATATCGCTGGGATGGTATTTCCAACAAATGGGTTCCATCGGATGTTGGTTCTGTTACAAGTGTTGGGTTGGTGATGCCTTCGGAATTTTCTGTTACAGGTTCTCCGGTAACCAACAATGGCACATTTAATGTAAATTGGAATTCGACTGGGGCTAACACAGTGCTTGCTGGTCCAATTTCTGGGACTGGGACTCCTACGTTTCGAACTCTTACCGATGCTGATATTCCCGATAATATAACAGCTTCGAATTATCTTCCTTTGTCCGGTGGTACAATGACTGGGGTTATCAATTTTGCTATTGGTCAAACGTTCCCAGGTACAATAACGGGAGGTGGTGCCTCGCCATATATACCAATTTGGAATGGTGGTTCCTCTTTAACTTATGATACACGTTTGCAATTTAGTTCGGCAGAAAATGCTCTTGTAATACAAAATTCATTGGGACTACTTAATTCTGGCTTAGGTTCAAATTATATCCGAACCAATCCCACCCAGACTACTGCTATTTCTTATTATCTACCAACGAGTTTAACCCCAACAAATACAATAGCGACGGGTATCCTACAAACGGATGCAAGTGGCAATCTTTCTTGGCTGAATCCTAATTCTTTAAGTGGTTGGTCCCTTTCTGGCAATAACTTATCTGGTGGTGAAGTTTTAGGTTCAACAAATAATCAGCCATTAGTATTTATAACCAATAATTCTGAGAGAGTGAGGATAAGTGGTGATGGTAATATTGGTATAAACATTACAACGCCGAATGCTCTGTTGCATCAAGACCAAGGAACAGGGAATGCAACCTACCACAAATTCACTGCTGGGACAACAACTGGAACTGGCACTACCGATGGGTTTGACATTGGAGTTGACAATAGTGGGAATGCTCAATTGCGACAGAATGAGAACCTGCCAATGATTTTCCAGACCAACGGAACCGAGAGAATGAGATTGCTCGCTAACGGGAAATTAGGCATTGGAACTTCGACCGTTATCGATTCGGTTTTGGTTCAAACCTATGGCGATGTTTATATTGATGGCGATTTGATTGTAACTGGAAATATCGACCCGAAAGTTGTTTATCTTCAACCTTTAGCTTCGGCACCATCGGTGATTTCCAAAGGTGCGATTTACTACGATGGCACAAACGATAAGTTGAAAGTTTACGATGGTTCCAGCTGGAGTCCATTAGTTACCCAAAGCAGTTTACAATCGGAAGTAGCCTCGGTCGCTTGGAAAACTACTGGGAATTCGGGTTTGAGCGAAGCAAGTAATTTTATTGGGACGACCGATAATGTTGGATTAAAAATTAAGACCAACAACTCCGACAGGGTTTACATCTCTTCCGATGGTAAGGTTGGAGTTGGAACAACGTCCCCGAATTCTACTTTCTCCGTCGAAGGTTCCGTTTCGAACAAGGTTTCGATAGTAACTACGAATACTACGTTGGACGAGACCTACCACACAGTTTTGGCTAACGCGACATCGAATATAACAATTACTTTGCCGACTGCAAGTTCGAGTAATGTTGGGCGAATATATGTCATTAAGAACATCAATACTGGTGTTGTAACCATTAGTGGCTCGATAGAAGGTGCCACGTCGATGACACTTTACGAAAAACAGAATGTTGAATTGATAAGCAATGGTAGCACTTGGGTTGTAACAAGCAGTTATCAGCCGGTTCCACCGATTGGGTCTATTATTGCTTGGCACAAGGACTTTTCTAATACGCCTGCACTTCCCTATGGATGGGTCGAATGCAATGGCCAAACTTTGAATGACCCGGGAAGTCCTTATCATAACCAAGTTATACCAAATCTTAACGGCGACCCGAACGGTGCAAACTCTCCCGGATTGTCCGAAAAAGCGCGGATGTTCTTACGTGGTGGAACCCAATCGGGAAATGGCGAAAATGATGCATTTCAAGGGCATCGTCATAACATTTCGGGTAATTATGATATTGCAGCTACTTGTAATTCGGGAAGTGCTGACAGACGTGCTGATTGTACCTCTTGGGGTACTTCTGTAAGTATTTCAATTGGCGACCCAACAACGGACGGCACGAATGGTACCCCAAGAACTGCAAACGAAACCAGACCCAAAAATATGAGCGTTGTTTGGATTATGCGAGTAAAATAGAAACCGCATATGTGTAAAAATAAATTTAAATTTAAAGGGAATATGATACATAGGTTGATAATTGCACTGCTGGGAATTTTTGTATTTCCCCCTATCAACCTTTATTCACAATTTTTCCTTAATTCAAATGCAAATGTATATCTTGCTCCAAATGTTGTTTTACAAGTAAATACAGACCTGACCCTTTCTAATGGAAGTAGCTTAACCCAAAACGGAACCGGAACAATTTACATTACAGGTAATTGGACAAATAATAATGGCACATTTTCGGCTGGCAATGGTGTTGTTATATTCGTTGGGAATGGGAATTCAATCATTGGGGGAACCTCGCTGACAGAATTTTACAATCTTACGATAAACAAAGGAGTTTCTGCCATTGTTCTTCTCGATAACAATGCGAATGTGCTGAATGATTTCCAAATTCAGAATGGAATTTTACGGCTTGGTAATTCAAATTTTGTTCGCTTCATAATTTATGGTAATGCCACTGTTGATGCAAATGGGATTTTTGATGTAATAAATACATCCACAGCACGAGATACTGTAAAGATTGCAGGGAATTTATTGGTTAACGGTTCTTTGGATTTCAATCTTTCCAATGGCAAAGCTTATTTGTTTTTCATCAATTCAGGGAATTCAAATTTCGACGGAACGGGGTCGAAAAATCTATTCGAAGTGCTCTTGCGTAAATCGAGCAAAAATGATTTGGTTACATTTAAGAGTGCTTTCAGCACCCCGAATGGCTTCCTTTCGCTCGATACTGGTACTTTGAAAATCGAAGGAAACTATTCTCTTACAAACACGTTCTTTAAACCTTCGGCGGGAACTGGGGATTGCTTTATTCAAAAAGAAGCTGGCTTCTGGTTGGATAATCCTAATGTTACCGTTCAAGGTCAGCCGCTGGCTGGAAATCTTTATCTTCGTGGGAACTTAAAATTAACACAAGGAACGATTAATGTTGGTTCAACCGGTCAAAGTTCTTTGATTTATGATAATACAAGCCCAAATAAATCCGCTCTGACGGTTGAAGGTGGTCAACTGAATGTTTGGACAAGGCTTTCGCCCCAAACTTATGCAAGCAATTTGATAGATTTTACATTTAGCGGTGGGACGATTAATATCGGAACTGGAAGCAATAGCACCGAAACTTCTGTTGGGGTCTTCGATATAAGTGCCACAGGTTCCTCGTTTAATTGGAGCGCAGGGACTTTAGAACTTCAGCGGACAAGTTCCACTAATTCCGTTGCCGATTATGTGGTTTTGGCTTCGACTTATAATGTTACAGGTGGGCTGTTGCGTATTAATTCTGCAGCAGCGGGACAAACTTTCGACATTAACTCGACCGTTCCTGTTTATGATTTTGAAGTTAGCGGTACAAACGACCCAATTGCCCGACTTGTTTCCAACAACTTAACAATTTTGAACGATATTACTTTTGCTGGTTCGGGTGCCGGCAGGCTCAATGCAAACAATTTGAACATTAATTTAGCTGGGGATTGGATTAACAATTGCGCCTCTGCCGATGGCTTTACTGCTGGCACTGGGACAGTGGTCCTTAATGGCTCGTCTTTGCAAAGTATTGGTGGAACACAAACTACGAAATTTAATAACTTGACAATTAACAAGAGTTTGGGAAATGTCGAGATAAACCAACCAACCCGCATCAATGGCAATCTTCGCCTCCTATCGAATACCCTTGTCGATTTGAAGAGCAATGACCTTACTATTGGTCCTAATGGACATATTTATTCGGACAACTCGACAAGCGAAGATGTGGTTACCTTCAGTGCCAGCAAATATTTAATCAATTCAGGAAGTGGCAGTAATCCATTGGTTGGAGCAAGATTAATTCGTGAAATCCCGACTTCTGCCACACTACCTTTAACCCTGCATTTTCCAATAGGGACCCCGAACCACTACACCCCTGCTGTTGTTATGTTTAACATTGGCGGGGCTACTTTTGGTTCAAACCCCTATGTGTTTGTTAAACCTGTTCCGCAGGAACATCCCGAAATCGAGCAAACAGGAAAGTCTTTGACTAAATATTGGGTTGTTGGTAAGAACGATGTAACAATTGCCAACGACGGGGCTTCGGTTCGATTTTATTATCACTCCGATGAAGTGCAAGGCACCGAGAGTTCCTATGCAGTCCTTTGGTATAACCCTTCGTATAACGACCCGAGTGGCTATTGGCGGGTAAATCCCGGACAAAATAATTATGTGGATTATAATAACAACCTATTTTATTCTTTGCAGGTCGATGAAATTGACGGGGACTGGGTAGCGGGCGAATCTGATGCTGCTTATGCAGTCTTCTACAGCCGTGCAAATGGCAATTTTAATAACCCAAATACTTGGTCGCTCGTTAATTTTGGTGGTCCAGCAGCGGGAAAAGTTCCAAGCAAAAGAAACCACAAAGTAAGAATCCAAGATAATACTGTTACGGTTACTGCCGATATTCCACCAGTAAATTTAATTTCTGTGGAAGATGGAACTGGTGGTCGCCAGCCTGGCAAATTAACCTTTACGGGAAATTACATTGCACAGGGCGACACTTTCCGCCTTGAACAGAATACGACTTTGACCATAACCCATACCGATGGTGTTTCTGCTGTGCCAAATACTACTGGTTGCATTGTTACAAATGTACGAACCCTTTCCAGTAATGCAGTTTATGTTTTCTCTGGAAGTAATAATCAAACAACGGGCGACGGTTTGCCTAATGTTGTAAGAGGGTTTGTTGTCGATAAATCCTCTGGAACGACTGTTACGCTTGGGAAAATCTTTCAGATTTCTGACTCGCTTGTAATAAACAATGGCATTCTCGACCTTTCCACTTATGGAATTAATGGACAAACCGCGGGACGGACTTTAATTATGCGAGGCGGTGAACTAATTATTCGTCAGAGCTTTCCAATGAATTATCAGCCGCCTACGTTTTCTGCTGGAAGAGTAACTTTCGACGGAACAGGGAATGTAACTATCCCAAGTTCGGGTTCAACCCCCGGGGTGAATAGATATTACGATTTAAAGATTGCGGGTAATCCTCGCTCGGGCAACGTTTCTTTCGAAACATCCGGCGAAATAAGAATTTACAATAGCTTGGATATTTCAAGTCTGAATTTTGCAAATAATTCTTATAGATTCTTTACGAACGGTTCCACTGTGCGTTTCTGCAAGAATGGCGGGACTCAACAAATTCCACTTCAACCAGCCTCGCCTTCGGATTCTGTGGTATTCCTTGAATACTACAATTTGATACTCGATAGTGCTGGAACAAAACAACTTTCCGCTTCTGGCAGTCCAACATTTAAGGTTTTGGGGAATTTAACTCTCGACAATGGGGTTACATTTTCGGCGAACAATTTCAATCTTGAAGTTCAAGGTAATTGGCTAAATTCCAATGGTTCGATATTCCAGCCCGGCTCGGGAACTGTGATTTTCCGTAATCCTAACTCGTTGGCTACAAATACAATCACTGTCCGCGATACAACCGATAATCCTTTTAACAACATTGTGATTGCTGGCACTGGAACAGTGGAAGCATTGGACAATATTAAAATTCAAGGGAATTTCCGAATTGAAAATTCCGCAACCTTCAAGATGAGTTCCAATTTTATGTCGCTCTATGGCAATTGGAATAATCTTGGGGGTACATTTACCTATGGAACATCCACAGTTGCATTCAATGGAACTTCGACACAGAGCATTACTAAATCCACTGGCAACGAAAGTTTTTATAATCTTATCATAAATAATATTAACAATGTTGATGCTTCGGGCGTAGGCTCATCGGGCAATGGGATTATCGTTAATAATGATTTGACTTTGACCAATGGTATTTTGCGGGCTCGTTCGGGGAGTAGTTATCGTTTTGTTACTGTCCTCGGCAATTTAACTCGCCCCGGCGGTGGCTATGTCGATGGCGAACTTCGGAAAAATGTTGGAACAGGAACAGTCTCGGCTACATTCGAGGTGGGATTTGGTTCGAGATATACCCCGGTCGTATTCAATGTGATTGGAAGCGGCGGGAGTTCGGGTCTTGTTGCTGTTCTTTCCGATACAATTAATACTTCGACATCCCCGGTGAGTTGGAATACCGACCCGCCAACTGCAATTTTGCCAGCCGGTAGTGGTATGAGTCCGCAAAGGCACGTTGCAAGGCAATATACAATCTCTATTCCGTCGGGCAGTAGTTTCGCTTTAGGTGGTTCACGGAAGTATGTGGCAACATTTACTTTTGTGGGTTCTGCGGCTCCGAATGGTGATTTGCGAAATGGAGCTAATCCTTCGCTGTTCGAAGCCCGGTTGCGAAGCGGGTCGAATTGGATTGGTCCTTTCTACTATGGCTCCTATCCTGTGATGGGGACAAGAGCCACCAACACAACAGAATTTGATAGTCTTGTTGATTTTGGAACTTTCATTGTTGGTGAACCTGATATTCTTACTTTCTACACTCGTGCGAATGGGAACTGGACAACTGCGACGAATTGGTCCACCCAAGGGTATGGGGGTTCCCCTGCGAGCGAATATCCCGGTCAAAACACATCCAATTTCCGTGCTTACATTGGCAATGGTAATTCGATTACTTTAAATACAAATATTGTTGTAAATAATTCAGCGTTGGGTAATTGCTGGGTTCAAGTAGATTCCTCAGGCCTGTTGAATTTCGGTACTTATGTGCTTTCGGGCACTGGCGAGTTCCGACTTGCCAAAGACGGAGCAATTGAAACAGCGAACCCAGCTTGCTTCCGAGCTTCGGGTGCACTGGGCAGTGTGCAAACAAATACACGGAATTATGATTATGGAACTCATGGGCGAGGGCATTTTATTTATTCTGGCAATTCGGCTCAAACTCAAGCGAACGAAGCCTTGCCAAGTAATGTTGCAACCATAAGGATTAACAAAACTGGAAACACTTTGAGCTTTAATCGTCCGGTGGCAATTGCAGATAGTTTATACATTCAAAGTGGGTCGGTAACTCTTGGTGCCAATCTTACGATTAATGGGAACATACGAAGAAATTCAGGGACAACATTTAACCCCGGAACCACCACTATCACTTTTTCTGGCACCAAAGGCGATACTATAACAAATCTCGATTCGAATCCTTTGAACTTTTACAATGTAACAGTTGCCAAGAATATTGGAACAGGAAATGTAGTTCTTGCAAGCAATACAAAAATCCAAATTACGAACAACTTGACCTTCTCGACGAGTGGAACAAATAAAGCATTGATTGAAGCCCAGAGTTGGAAAGGTGCTTATGTTCAAATGGGTTCGAGCGCCACAGTGTCGAACGCCAGCAACTCGCGGGGTTGGGTCTTTGGGGAATTGAGGAAGAACATTCCCGTAGGCGATGCCCCAGCGATAACTTTTGAAGTTGGGGATAGTCTTCGGTATTCACCATTCGTTTTGGATTTCCGTAGTGGAACCGATAATGGAACTGCTGGCTATCTTGCCGTCGAGGTAATACCCGGTGTACATCCTTATATGAATATGGCATATAACCCGCCGGTGGCTCCGACGAGGTTGATTGGTCCGAAATGGTGGAGAGTGAAAAAGCCACAGGGTTCTACTTTCCGTCGTGGCACAAGGAATTTCGACCCCCGAGCATACTTCGTTGTTCCGGGTGATGACGCCAATGTGGACTATTGGGGCTGTGTGGATTTAACTTATATCCGAAGGTGGACTGGGTCCGTGGATTGGCAACCTTTGTATCCAAATTCAACGAATAGCAACGATGGAAGTTTCGGTTGTCAAGATACGAGACAATCGGGTCTTACCCCAAGCTTTACATATTCGGGAGCTCTTTCCGGTGGGCTTGCTTATGTGAATGTTGCAAATGTGAACACTTCGTTTGGCTCGACCGAAATTCTTTCGGGCGATACGCTTTTGGGTGATTTTGTCGCAGGTAATCAAAATACAATTGCAAGATTTTATACATTCTATAGCGTGCGAGACGGAGATTGGACCGACCCGGCAACTTGGTCGACTGTTTCTTTGGACGATACTTTAAATCCGACAAATCTGGCTGCATCGGATACAACTGGCGGACGAAATCGAATTATTTATGGCTTTCCACGAAGACAATACGACAATGTTGTTATCGGTCGTGGCAAACGTGTTCGCCTTGATGCAAATATTGGAACTAACACATTAACAGATATAACTACTCTTGAACTTAATGCATTGGCAGGTCCATCGGTTGTTGTTAGAGATTCAGGTATTTTGGATTTGAATTATCACGTCCTTCGAGGAAATTCATTCGAAATTAAAAACGGTGGAAAACTGATTTCTGGTAGTGTATCGGGGATTACCACAGGTAATTCTGGAAATATAAATCTTTACCCAGGTAGTACACCTTCTTACAGCGATAGTATTTCCGTAACTTATACTGCCGAAGGGTACACCAGCGATGTTACTCGTTATTTTAGCACCTGGCCTAACCGCAATGGCACAACATATTACCTTGAATCTGTTTCCGTTCAAAGAGTTTCCGATAATGCTATTCTTATGCAAAACACTACTTTGGATACTTTAACTCGTGCCACAAGATGTATAAACATATACATACACAAAAAAGCAGTCTTGGAAGCTGGCGGAACATACCGTTTACTTATCGACCCGTCGAATACTGGTGGAAACCGCCGATATAGAGTCTGGATTGATTACAATAGGAATGGTTCTTACAACGATGCAGGCGAACTTGTTATTGACGTTACCTCGAATTCTAATACTCAATTTCAAACGACTTCATTTACGGTGCCAACTGGTGCAACCCCGGGCTCAACTCAAATGCGAGTTGGGATGAATTCAACCACTTCCACTTTTGGTCCCGAAGCTGCTGGTACCGGAGAGTTCGAGGAATATACCATTGATATTGTCAACACAAGTACAACAATTACCCAGCAGACGGGCAACGGCTTACCGAACATTTTGCGTTCTCTCGAGGTTCATTCTCCTCGCAATGGAAGCACTGTTCAGCTGGGGAAATCGGTTACAGTTCTGGATTCAGTCAAAATTCGCAGTGGCGTTTTGAATGCCCAAGCAAACAATATTACTCTTTATGGTGATTTTATCTCGGATACAACGAATGGGTTTAATCCGGGTACGGGAAGTGTATTTTTCAGCCTTGCTGGAAAAGCAGATATTCGTGGAAATTCGACCAACATAACCTTTAATAATCTTTATTTCCGAAAGACTTATCTCGATACAATAAATGTTAAAACGAGTTTAACGATTAATACTTTAATGCAACTGGATTCGAGTAATATCATTAATTTGATCGATGGCTCGACGATTACGTTTGGTTCTAATGCGAACTTATCATACTCCGGAGCTGTATTCTCGAACAAGAAAATGATTAAAGTCTCGGGGAACAGTTCTTCTGGTTACCTTGCGAAGTATTTTACTGCTGGGACAGGAGTTACACGGACTTTTACATTCCCACTTGGGATAGATACGGTGTTGAATCAGGCAAATGTTTCGATTACTGGCAATTTCTCTGGAACATCGTCGCTCGAGGTAAGGTTGCGTAGTGGTAAACATCCAAACAGATTGAACGATTGTATTTTGAATAAATATTGGAGATTTCAATCAAGAGGTATTACAAATGTAACTGCTAATTCATATCAATTTGATTTTGTCGGTGCGGATACAAGTTGCGACATTAGCACATATATACCTGCAAGATACCAGTCTTCCGCAGGCTGGGAAATCAATCTTGGTTCTAATCCAACAATTTCGCCGATTGCTGGTGGATATAGAACTCAAATAACGAATGACACAACTTATAACGGAAGTAAAATTAATGGCGATTGGACTGCGGGTGTCCCAACTGTATTTTTCAATGGGAGAGTGTTTTATTCTCGCAGTGGTGGTGATTGGTCCAATAAATTAAATTGGTCGAATGACCCTGTTCTTAAACATAATGGTCCCCCGGCTGCTTATTATCCAGGTCAGATTTACACCAAAGATACAGTAAATATCGATGGGCACGTAATAACATTCGATAAACAGTTTGTTGAAATTGACTCGCTTCGGCTTGGTGGGACAAACTCTGCTGATCCCAATCCGGGATTTTTGGTATTTGGAGTTTTGGCTTATGGCAACAATAAAGTGTTGAAGACCCGACAATTGTTTATCGATGCGGAACCTTGTCAAATTAGACCAGCCCCGCAATCTGTATCACCTCCGGTTTCCGATACACTGATAATCACAAAGGACTTAATTCATAATGGGACAGGACCCTTTGGAATGAATTTGTTCTATCAATCTGTTGGTAGCGATAGTCACTATGTTGTATTAAAATTTGCTGGGAGTGGCAATTCTCGTATTACTGGAAATGGGCTTTGGGCTTCGCTGCGAACAATTGTCATCGAGAAAAACGGCGGCTTGAACGATACCGTTTTTGTTCAAGCAAATGGCTTAGCCAGCAGTTCTTCTTCGAGTGCCAAGCATTACTTTGTCTTTAAAGGCGGGGTGTTTGCTAAGTTATCGACGACCCCTGCTTCTTTGTACATTTCGGGGTTGGATGTGTTCCCAATTACTCTTGGTCAAAACTCTGGAATTACTGTTTTCAATGGTTCTGTTCGGGCTCGCTCTTCGTTGACTACACAAGCCAACACGAAAATCCATATTCAAAATGGTGAACTTTACGTTGGCGAGCCATATCTTTATAGCACTGTATTTGGCGATTTGAATTATAATACTGGTACTACGATTCGTATCGACACTGGAATGCTGTGGATTGCTTTTGCATTGTCGCGGGCTCATACAAATTCAACAATTGATTTTACATTAAATCCAATGGGTGTTGTCAAAGTCAATGCCAATAACAGCGGTGGCTCGTATAATCCTACTAAAATTGGCTTCGACATAAGCAATCTCAACTCGGCATTTAATATGAGCGGTGGCAGGATTGTGGTTTGCAATGGTCGGGGTACATCACCTTCTGCCTTCGATTTTCGTGTTAATGCCCAAAATGGTATTGGAATGACTGGTGGTGTCTTGCAATGCGGTGATACAACTATTACACCTACGGGAACAACAATTAAAATTGGTGGAACGATTTCGATTAATTCCTTGCATTGTGCAAATAATGCAACTCGTGCAGTGTCGACCAAAATTGCCGAGCAGACATTCACAGTCAACGGAAACATTGACATCGACGTAAACCATACTTTGAGTTTGGATGGGAACACGCTCCGCCTTGGTGGGAATTTTACAAATTATGGTTCTTTCGTTGGAGTTCCCCCGGGTGTAACTTCAAATCCTTGGCAACTTGAATTGATTGGTTCAACAGTCCAAACTCTGTTTTCGAATTCTTCCAATATTGAACTTTATAATTTGAAGTTTGCAAAACCTTCTGGAAACGTTTTGTTGTCATCTTCGGGTAGTTCGAATCTAATCGTTCGTAACAACCTTGAATTTTCGAATAGTAATAGCTCGTTGCTTATCGCTCCAATACAATACGGCAGGTATGTCGAGATAAGCCCAATGACGGGTAGCAATCCTGCGATTATTCGAAATGGCTTAGGCCATATTGTGGGGAGACTTTATAGATATGTTAGTACGGGCAATCAAAACGTTTGGTTCCCCGTTGGCGCCGATACACTAATTAGTTACCGACCAGTTTGGTTCGAGACTTCTGGTGCTGGTAACACTCCCGGTTTGGTTGGCGTCGTTTCGTTTAATTTCGTCCATCCCGATATCGTAGATGCAAATATCGATTTATCCCAATACATTATTCGTTACTGGAAAGTAACAACGCCAACATCTGGTGGATTCCAACTGGGTTCTGGCAACACATTCAATTTGAAGTTCCAATTCTTAAATCCCGGGGATGTTACGAGCGGAAGCAATTTGAACTTATTCGAAATGTACAATTACAATCCGCCTTGCCCCGACCCGCCAACTACTTGCCCCGGCACAGGAACTTGGACAAGGTTGAATACAACAATTCGCACGGACACAACGCTTTACTCAACTGGCAACACATTGTTTGGCGACTTTGTTGGCGGCAAACCTGCAACAGTTACATTTTGGAGTAGAAATAATGGATTGTGGAACAATCCCAATACTTGGTCTTTAACAGATTATTATACAGACGACCCACCGACCCGAGCCCCAAATCTTGCTTACGATATCGTGCGAATAGGAAATGGTAAGGAAGTGATACTACCCAATGGCTATGTCCCAAATGTTTACGAGGTGTGGGTCGAAAAAGACCCCGTCAACCAATTGCCGGGCACTTTACACATTCAAGGCTCATTGGGCTACCTAACCGGCACTAAATTTGTATTGGAGGATGGTTGTACCATAGGTGTTCAGAACCAGTATGGCATAACCCGAGCCATCGATGGTAATGTGGGGGCTGTGCAGACTTCGATACGAAACTATGGTGTCGGTCGCTTTATTTACAATAGCAATGTAGCATCTCAATACACGGGTCTTGGGCTTCCGGATTCGATTAAAACGCTAATTATCGACAATACATTTACTTCGAATCCTGTTGTAAATCTTTCGACTTTGCTTGGTTCTTCGGCTTTGAAGATTGCCGATACATTATTTATCCGACAAGGCACGTTCAGTATTGGGTCCCGAAATCTTAAAGTTTACAGCGTAATGATTCTCGATAGCATCTCTTTGGATGGGAAATTGAATCCCGGCTATGCCGAAGTTCAATTCGCTGGTCCGGGGAACAAATATCTAATCCTTCGTAACCAGACGGGTGCAAACTTCTATAATCTCGACATTGGCGGCGGGACTTTGAGTATTACCCGTCCTGTTGTTAATAATGCTAACTTACAGCATACTTTCGTTGCAAATACATTAAACTTTTCGAGCAATAATACATTGATTAAACTTAACGATGGTGTTAATTTAAAGATAACAAATCCTTCGGCGTCTGCGATTACGAATTACTCTGCTTCGCGTTACATCGAGACATCACTTTCGAGCGGTATGCTGATTCGGGCTGTTTCGACTAATCAAAATTATGTTTTCCCAATAGGTTCGAACGGATATTACACACGGGCGGAATTTAGTGCTTCTCCAACTGGCACTGCTGGGGTGATTGGGGTTAGAACTTCCCGAGGGCAAAGCATTTACCACCCAGATGGTCATCTTGGGCTTTCCCCGAGCACCACTGCATCCTTTATCAAACGCTATTGGACGATTGATAGTGTTACAGCACAAATTAATGGCAAGTGGACTTTCTACTATGATGATGCAGATATTTCAGGCAACGAATCGGAATTTATTAAAATAGGTCGCTGGCGTCCTGCTTGGGAAACCGCTGGCGGGTCGTGGAACTTCCCGTTTAATCCTTCGAGTATTGATATAAACAATAACAAATTCGAAACTTCGAGCAACTTTGCATATTCCGGGTTCTATGGGGATTGGACAATTGGCAATGAACACGCTTTCCGCAGAATATTTTATAGCAGGCAATCGGGCTTGTGGACTAGCGATAACTCTTGGACTTATTCGCCTACTCATAGCGGACCAATTGCCGGGCTCGGAATTTATCCAAATGCACCCGGCGACTCCGTTGTTGTTGGCGGTGGTAATAATGGAAGCGGGAACCACGAAATAACCCTCGATATGTCGAATCCGTTTAGCTCACCCACTGGTGTTGGTATTGCTGTTGGAACTTCCGCTACTAACACTGGAACTTTGAATCTTGGTGCTAACATTCTCAACGGAGAGTATTTCACTCTTGGAGATTATTCAACTTTGAAAATTGGCTCGCCAGCAGGGATTACAACAGTGGGAAATGCATCCGGTAACATTCAGACAACAGTAACCCGAACATACAGCACAAATGGAATTTATGTGTATAACGGTTCGTCGAATCAATCGATTGGCAACGGATTGCCTTCGACAGTCTACTCGTTTATTGTCGACAATTCCGGTACTTATCCAAACAATGTTGTTACCATAGATAAAAATATTACCGTACAAAACGATTTGCGGATTTGGAATGGTATACTCGATTTGCAGACCTATTCAATGAATTCGACTATTGGTGGTCTCGGGACATTTGAAATGGCTGCCAACACGCGGCTGAGGGTTGGTGGAACCAACGATTTGAGCACAACAATCAATAATTACTTGACTTATACGATTAATACATTGAGTATCATCGACTTTAACGGAACAAATCAGGTGTTTACAAATAGACCTATTAATTTGACCCAGAATTTTGTCACTAACACAGGCGGATTGGGCACCGTTTGGCTTTCGAATTCTGGCACAAAAGTTGCAAGTTCTCCATTGCTTATTCGAGGTGATTTGTTGATTAATGCAGGAGTTACATTACAGAATAATTCAGGTGTCGATGCACTTTCGGTTCGCGGCAGTGTTATTAATAATTCTGCAATTTTAAACGAAGGAGTGATTGAAATTGGAAATTGTCCTTGATATAGGTACTTATACTTATTTGATTTTATATATGTTAAATTAATTTTGTAACACAAAATGGAGGTTATATGAAAAACAAACAATTATGTCGAACTAATTTGGAGGCAACAATGTCTCGGAAAAGACACACTGCGGGCTACTTTGTAGCTTTGGTTCTCTTTCTTGCGTTTGCATTTTCGGAAATTTTCTCCCAGGATTTTACAAATAACACAGGAGGAACCTACCAAGTAGGTTCTGGTGGTGGAACGATTCGTATGCGTTCCAGTGGCGGTAAATTCAATGGCACTGCCCCCTATGGGAGTGCCACGAACCCTGTGCCCGGCACTGTGATTTGGTATTGTAGCAATCCTATGAATGTTGGCGGTTTGCACAATGGCACAAATTATTTGCCAACTTACTACACTAATCTTGGAACCGCTGATGCTGGCGTAAAAACCTTCTTAGAAGATGTGTACATTTCTGGCACTTATAACCCACAGGGAGGTAATCGCGACTACACAGCAAATAGTGTTGTTGTAACTTACAACGGAACGAGCGGTAATCAAACAATAGCAGGCGAAAACACGGGTAACGGAACAGGATATTATTCTCTTGTTCTTGATGGTGGTTCCACCAAGGAAGTCGCTTCGGGTTCAACAGTAACGGTTTCAAACACCTTTACCCTTCAAAATACAAGTGGTGCTTTAACAAACAATGGAACTGTTACCTTGAACAACACCGCGGCAAGCACTGCTGATGCAAACATAACCAACAACGGTACCTGGAATTTCAGTGGTACGGGTACATTTGCAAGCACTGCTGATTTCACTAATAGCGCCACTGGTGCAGGTGGTGGTGTTTACGTTAACTCTGGCGCTGGCAATGTAACTTTCAACAACTTTGCTAATAATAATGGTGCATTCCAACTTGCTTCAGGTACAACTGTTTTTATGAACGGCAACTTTACCCAAACAGGTGGCACCATCACCTTCGACTGCGCTTCGAACTTCCATTATTCTGGTGGTGCTCAGACAATCTTGGGCAATGGTGCTAGCTTTGCAAGCTATGGTAATTTGTTCCTTGTCGGAACTGGGCCAAAGACAGCCGGTGGTAATGTATATGTTTGCAACAACTTGAATGTGTCGCAAGAAGTTGATATGGCTCCCGGCGCAAATGATTATATACTTACTATGCTGAATACTGGCGGTAGTGCCGCAGCTTCATATTCAGGCAATGTAGAAGTTCGAGGTAAATTCCGCTGGCAGAACTTGACACCGGGAACCAATTACACATTTAATAACGCCAACACACAGGTTACATTCTCGGCTGCTCCAACTTGGTTCCAATTGGATGTTCGCCAGCAAACAACCCCAACTAATTTGAACAACTTCCAGAATACCACCGACATTAAGCGTTCCATTACAGCAAACTTTACCGGAACGGGTACTATTAGCTCTCTCTCATTGTATTATGAAGATTCAGATAAAGATGGTACTTTTAATGGGGACGAAAATAAGATGCGATTTGCCGAAGGGTATAGCAATGCAGCTAACCATCAGAAGCTTGTTCGCTCTGGTGCTACCTACACAAGAAACGTTTCCGCTGCTCCGAAATATGTTACCTATTCTGGTGGTAGTGGTCCGGGTATTAACCTAATTGCTTCCTCTGGTGGTGGTACTGTTAACGAACTTTCTGATGGTTCCAACATACTCTTGACAACTACACCAATGACTATCATTTCGGTTACAAATGGACGCTGGACAAATCCCGGGACTTGGGATGTCGGTTTAGTTCCTACTGCTGACGATGATGTGGAAATTCGCCACGTTGTTTGGACTGGTATTGACCAAGCTGTATTTGGTGGTTCTGCTTGGGCTGCTGACGAAGTGGATGGAAGTGCTTCTGGTGATGCTGGTGCAGCTGCAAACAGAATTACCATTGCTAATACAAGTGGTGCAACGCTCGTTATTGGTAACCAAGACCCAACAATGGGTACTGGGGAAAGAATCTTCCGAACTCGACTTGTTGCTGTTTCGGGATATTCGACTCCGGGTATCTTTAACGAGAACATCAACGCTAACTCAGGCGATGGAGACGGCTCAAGTTCTACTGGTTTGAATGGTATTTGGGTGCGACCATCTGGACAATTCACACCAGTTCTTGGAACACTCCAGCTGGTCAACAATGGTTCAATTATGAACAAGAGCATTATCGAAATTGGCATATGCCAATAATCAACCTGCCCGGGGGGGTTCGCCCTCCGCCCCCGGGTTCCTTTTTATTACTTAATTCGAAGGAATTATGACTGAACAAAGGTTTAAAAAAGTTAGCGTAAAAGTGATGAGGAGATACCTAATAGTCTTTCTTGCTTTTCTGGCTTCTGTATATTTACTTGATGCCCAAGGCATAAGTTTGGATAACACTGGCGGGCGAATTAATAATCTGGGGACAATCCGGGTAAGAGCAGGTCAGGTGAAAAATCTTAACGACACCCTAGATGGCAGATTTGAGTTTACTGCTTCGTGTCCTGCTTTTACCCAGGAGGTTCCAAACATTGTTTATAATCAATTGGTTATTAGTGGTTCGGGATTAAAGATTATCGATACGGTGCGAAAAGTTGGGAATCGGCCGGTTCCTTTAATTGCTCGCGATAGTTTGCTTCTTGTAGATTCAGCTAGGATCAACTTGCTTCGAGGGGATGTCTGGGCGCTGGGTCCCGTTGCAAATGCCAGTTCAATCTTTGGAAATAAAGAAATTCGACTTGCTGGAAATAACTGGCAGGAGCTGTGGGGCACTGGGAACTTCCCAATCCTCCATTTGGATAATCCTTTCGGTGCAGTTGTTATTGGTGGTGGTGGTTTTAAAATCGACTATCAATTGATACTTTCACGTGGTGAGTTCAGGAATTCTCTTGGCAATAACTTTTCGCTGGGTGATTCGGCTAAAATCATCCGCTATGTTGGTTCATCGATTTCAGAAACGCCTTTGTTTGGAAAACGCGTTGATGTGGAGTATCGTGGTTCAGGAAAAATTGCTAGCGGACCCGAAATACCTTCCGATAGTTCAACCTTAGGAAATTTAGAAGTTAACACAACTGCCGGACTCGAATTACGAAAGAATGTTGTTGTTAACGATACTCTTAGGCTACGCTCCACGATTTATACCGAGCCCAATGATAGCGCACGGTATACTTTAACATTGACTTCCTCGAACAATCCGGAATTTCAAAATCCTAATGCAGAAATCGATGGCAGTTTCCGAAGAACCAATTTAAAAGCAGATTCCAGCAAGATTCTTTTCAATAACATTTATACTTATTTGATTTTCCCGAACGAGCAGTCGAAAAATGGTGCATCGGAGGTAACATTCCGTGTTAAACCAAGAACTTTCCCGCTCCACCAGCCTATTGCGAACAAAGTTCGTAGGTTGATTTCTATCGATGCCCGAGATATTTATGGCTCAACAATTTCGGAATTTTATCCAATCGTTGGCTATGGGTGGCGGCATAGTGCAGATACGTCCATTGACGAAACTAACGGATTGGATGCGTATAAATTAAAATTGCAATGGTGGAATGGTTCGAATTGGGTCAATGTTGGCGAAGATGACGTTGTTCAATTCGACACGGTCAACGGTTGGGCTTATAATATAGTAAAATCTGGGGCTCAAGTCAAGACGGGAGATTTTGCCATCGGTAGTTCGATTTATTACCCATTGGCGTTTTCGGGCAAAGTGCTTTTGGAAGGGGCGTGGCGAGGCGGTACAATGGCAAACGATTTGCAAAAAAGAAATCTTATTCCTAAAACTCCCCCCGATGTTTTCCCATATAATCGAGACCCGAATAGAGCAAAAATTAATGTTAAAACAATTCCCGATTCCGTCGTCGATTGGATAGTCGTTGAGTTCCGTCGAACATTGAACGACTCGCAGCCTATCGTTTACACTGGCTTTCTAAGGACCGATGGCAGAATTGTTGGGCAGAATGGAGAATATCCTTTGACAGACTCAATGATTAAGTTCGATTCTGGTCCGGTATCATATTATATTGCTATTTTACATCGAAATCATCTTGCTGTTGTCACCGAAGAAAAAGTTGATATTAGAAAGACTGTCGCTGCATATCTGGATTTCACCAAGCCGGAACTTGTGATGGGACGCGAAAATGCATTGAAGCCGTTAGCAAGGACGCCGCAGGGGCTTCTTTTCGGTATGCCCGCTGGGGACATCAATGGCGATGGTGTAATCGATTTGCTTGACCAAATTGGAATTTGGATAGAACGAGATTTCGAAGGCTATTTTGTTTGGGATACAAACCTCGATGGAATAATTACAACACGAGACCTGAACTTTTCAATTAACAATAGGAATAGAAAGACTTTCGTTCCATGATGAGAAAATTTTTACTTATCATATTGTTTTCGTTGTTAATAAATTTCCCATTGTTTGCACAAGTTTCCTCGTTTGCAAAAGTAACAATTGATAGTGTGATGCTTGTGGTGCGGGGAAATGAACTGGAATTTGTGTTAACGCTTACGAGAACTTCGGATAATTGGCAGTATTTTGTTAATGCTACTTTTGCATTTGCCTTCGATAGTGCTAATTATAATGTTTCGCCCGATAGACACACGATTGAACTTGTTCCCAACTCGAGCGATTTGAAAATTATTGGTATTCCTGGCGTTCTTCCTTCTGTGAGCTATCTTGTAACCCCGAATGTTCTGCCGGGTCGTTTCAGCATTACAATTGCAGGACCGGAGGATTTTAGTAATTGCATACTTACCCAAAAGGATTCTCCAATTAGGATTGGCAGGTTTATTATTAAAACGAAGGATGGCACAATCCCTCCGCAAAAACTTAAATGGCTTGAACCATTTTTGTACTATCAAGCTTGTGCTTATAAACTTGACCACGATAGCCTTTTCGTTCCGAATTTATTTTATGCACAGGTGAATGACAATATCGAAATGGACGACGGGCTTCGGAGCTTTGTGGAATATTCAAGCATCGATAGACCTCGACCTCAAACCGTTTTGAAATATTTCGATGTCGAGTATGTTGGATTGAAGAGGCTGAGATTATCTTGGGAAACGCTTTCCGAAGCCTATGTCGATGGTTTTATTGTTGTTCGCGGGCTTCGAACTCCCGAAAATCCCAATCCACAAAGTGTTTACTATGGGGATACCGTTGCCGATTATCGCCGTGGCGACCTTCAAAACCAAGGTTTGATTGGGCTTGGAACCTCTTCGGTGGGGAAGCAATATTCATTTGAGTTCGATACTGTTGCCTATCGTGGCTTTGAGTATTGCTACAAGTTGCTTTATAAAGACTTCTATGGGAATCTTATCCCTTTGGCATACGATTGCGAGCGGATACCAAACTCTATCATCACCAAAGCCACTCCTTCCCCAAATCCTTTTAGTGTTTCTACTCGAATTGAGTATATCGTCGAAGATGATGTAATTCTCGATGCATTTGTTAATGACCTTACTGGACGCGAAGTTGCGAAATTGCTCAAAAGCGTTTACACTACCAAAGGAACACACACACTCGATTTCATCGCTTCCTATAATGCACAGGAAGGACTTTACAACGTCGTGTTTATTGCTTATCCAATAGATGACCCGACTGTCGAAATTTCTCGTGCAATTGTTAAATTGCAGTTGATTAGATAGTGAAAATGTGAATTCGATATTCAAAATCTTATGTTTGCTTTTCGTTTTAATATTTCCGTCTAATTTTTTATCTGCTCAAATTCTTTCGCCTGCTCCCTTGGATTCTGTCATCGCAGGGAAGGAGATTAATTTTAAATTTCAGATTAGTTCAAACACTCTTCAAGAACTCCATTTCTCTGTGGATAAAAAATTTTGGCAGGAAATCGGGGTTTTTGTCAATCGGGAAATATTAAAATGGTTTCCCCCATACGACGATATTGATTTTCTGTTCTTTCGCTACAATGCTTTTAGTTTTACTGAACCTGTGAAATCGAAGGAGATAAATTCTGCCCACGCTCTGGAGATTTCTTCGCTCGATTATGAACCGCGGGACTCATTGTTCCTTTCCACCAGTCTCGATGGTAAAATTTATCTTTGGAGTTTACAGTCATTCGAAAAAGTTGATTCGATAGATGTAAAAAAGAAAATTTACTCTGCAAAGTTTTTCGGCAGTTCCGAGCGAATAGTCTTTGCCAGCGAAAATTCCATTTTCTTGTTCGAGCCAAAGGGGAAAACTCGATTGAAACTGCTCGATACTTGTCAAAATCTTGTTCGAACACTTGCTTTTGCGGAAAGAACAAAGATTTTAGCCTGTGGCTCCTATTCGGGTGAAGTTTTTGTCTTCGATTCGACTTTGTCAAAAATTTATTCTCTCCAAACGGGCAAACAAATCTATTCCCTTGCTTTTTCGAGCGATGGGGAATGGCTTGCATTAGGCGATTACAATGGCTTTGTAACAATTTTCGATTTAAAAACGCAAAAAGTTGTTGCCGAAATTTCAACGAATCGGGATAGCACTTTCAAAAATGTTGTCTGGTCGATTGCATTTTCTTTGGACGACTCATTGCTGGCTTGTGGCGGGATTGATGGGAAAGTGCGTGTGTATTCGCTTTCAAATTTTGCACTTGAATATGTTTTACCATCCCATACTTTCCACATTCGGGGAGTAGGCTTTCCCCTTTATGCCCCAGTAGTTACTTCGGTGTCGCTCGATAGCACTTTTTCCCAAATCTTTTTCGCAAGGAATTTCGCAGTTCATCAACCAATCAAACAAAAGTCCGCTATCACAAGTTTAATATTTCTCGATGGCGGAAGATTCCTTCTTTTGGGTTTGCGTAATGGAGATATTGTTTTCTACAAAAATTTCGATTTTCAGGAGATAGAGCAAAACCTTGCTTTGCCATATTTTATTCCTGTTGCTGTTAAGTGCAAGTCATTTCAAGCATTCGCAGGGAGATTGGAGCCTGTTCCTATCGTGTTCGAAAATATTTACGAAATTCCATTGCGTCGGTTTAATTCCGATACATCCTTTGCTGTGCTTCATTTACCAAAGGAGCATTTTGGTGTTTACCATTCCGAGACATCGAGATTGGTTTTGGGCGATTTCGACACGGTTTTTTCCGATTTGCAGACAATTGGCAAAAATGACACTTTTGCAGTGATTTCTGTGTATACTTTGCATCCTTGGTCTGAAAGAAAAGCAACCTTTGGCATTCAATCTATTAGTTTTCGAGGCAAAAGGAATATTCAATGGTTGATTGAAACCGACACGGTGGAAATCGTCGAAAAATGTAAGCCAATCAGCGATTTGGTTCGTTTCGAACTAATTCCACAAGTGGATTTCGATATTGTCGAAGATACCAAAAGCGACGAAGTTTACATTAAATTTTTGTCCAATGAAAGGATATTTTGTAATTTAGTTATGTTTAACCTTTTGGGCGAAAAAGTAGAACAAATATTTTCGGGTGAAGTGGAAAAAGGTGAACATTTGATTTCGACCGACTTAAAAGGAATTCCGAGCGGAACCTATGTGCTGATTTTACAAACCAAGTATCAGAATTTGGCAAAGAAATTGATATTGTCCAGATGAACAAATTGGAAAATATGAGAAAGCTGGCTGGTAAAGTTGTTATTTTGCTATGTTTTTTTGTCACTTTCGAAGCCAATGGACAGGCTCCTTACGGTTCGTTCATTGATTATAAAGTTTTGCCCAATCTCGATACTTTGGTTCTAAATCGAAGTTATGGGGATTGGTGGTTCGGAATTTATACGAATGGGCTTTTTAGTTTGAATTTTGGAGATTTGTTAATCCCCGAACGACCTTACCTTCCAATTAGTGATACATTGAATAGACTGCTCTTGCACAAAAGCAAGAATAGTTACAATGTTACTTTCGGTTTGATAGGGGAGTATGTGCCGAAAGGTTCTCATTGGGGCGGGACTGTTAAGCTTGCCCTTTTGGATAGAAGATGGATTGAATCGAATGCAGAGTTATCGCCCGAACATACATATTCTTTGGTTCTCGATTTTCGTTCGATAGTTTTTTCGCCCTCCGTTCGATATAATTTTTCTATCGAGGGTTTGCATACTTTTGCAGGATTCGATTTAGAATATTTTTTTAGTGATAAATCGAAACTTCAAGAAGTTGAAATCAAGAAAGAAGGCGAAAGGTTGGTAACCGATTGGGTACTTACAGCCTCGCCAAAGCAATTTCGCTTCGGAATGCGTATCGGTGCGGGTTGGGATTTGTTATTCCTCAATGTAGCAAAGATAGCAAGGATACACTGGAAGCCATTTATTAGCTTGCACTATGGAACTGTTGTCTTCGATGGGTACAATTCCAAGTTGAATTCGTTTGGCATTCGCGGTGGAGTTGCCCTTGCTTTCTCTTTCGACGATATAACTTCCGAACTTCGTAAATACGATTCAACTTATGTCAAGCCACCGGAAGCAATAGTTCAAGCACCACCAACGGTTCGCCGTGGTGTGAATTTTTCTGGTTTCGAGCGCACTCCATTGTTTGCCTCCGTTGAATTGAGTATGGTGCCTTTATCGCAGGTTTCAGGTGAGGTAACAATGAGCGAAGAGGAGGAAAAAGTACAAGGTGAAGTTAAAGTAGTTGAAACGCCCGAAAAGCCTACTGTCAAACCTAATCAAAAAATTGTTCTACAAGGTTACACTCGTGCAGATTTAACTGCTTTGACCCCTGCGATGAAAAACACATTGGATGCTATTGCCGAGTTCCTTCTGGTTAATCCCGAATATATTGTTGTAATCGAAGGACATTCGGACAACCAAGGTACTTTGGAACAAAACACTGAACGTGGTCGGCTGCGAGCCCAAGCCGCTGCAAACTATTTGATAGCGCGAAAAGTAAGCCCTTCGAGAATTCGTACTGCTTCCCGTTCATCATTCTATCCAATTGCCGATAACTCCACCGAAGAAGGGCGACGCAAAAATCGTCGGGTTGAAATTTTGATTGTTAAATAAATTTGTTTAATTTTATTTTTTTCGTTTTGGAAATGATGGAAAACAAAGGTTTGATTTGCATCGTCGAGGACAATAAGTCGATTGCAAAGCTTTTTGCAACAATTTTGAAGAAAAATAATTATTTAACTGCTGAATTTAACGATGGGAATAGTGCTCTAAATTGGCTTGCCGAAAATGTTCCAGTTTGTGTTATCACCGATATTCTTTTGCCCGATATGAATGGAACCGAGCTTCTTTCTAAAATTCGTTCTATCGAAAGTTTGCAACAAGTTCCTGTGATTGCAATCACTGGTTTGGCTCAACCCGGAGACGAGCAGAAACTCCTTTCTGCTGGTTTCGATGGTTATATGTCTAAACCAATTAATGTTGCTACTTTTGTTCAGGATATTGAAAAAGTCATCGAGAACAAAAAGTCAAAGTATTGATTATGAAAGATAAAGACAAGGATATTTTGAGTTACGAAGCCATACTCCGGGATATTTCCCGAAAGAGGAAGGGGGTTTTTTCGCTATCCCGGTCGTTGCCAGCCTACTTAATTTTGGTTGTTATGCTTGCTTTGAGCTTGTTCATCTATTACAATTTTGAACAGCAAATTAAAAATGAACGAAGGATTGCATTCGAAAAGGCTGTTAATTCCGTTGTTACTCGCTTTCAAATTGGTTATAATTCGCATTTACAAATTGCAATGTCGATTCGCGGTCTTTATGACAATTTAGTCCAAGTAGTCCGCGATTATTTATTGCTTTACGCTTCGGTTCCTGCCAAAACTTATAAATCGATTTTGGGTTTTATGTCGGTTCAAAAGGTTCCACGAAGTCGGGTTACGGAATTTGTTTATTATGTTCAAGGACAAGGTTATTACGATTATAAAATTTATCCAGCTGTCGATAAAAGTGTTTACTATCCAATTGAGTTTATTATACCAGAAGCGGAAAACAAAAGATTTCGAGGTTTGGACATCAGCACCGTTGAAGGGCTAAATGGTTGGTTTCAGTTATCCATAGAAAGCGGGAACCCCACTGCAACTCGGGTGTTTAATTTTCGAGGTGGCGATACATTAAGTATGTTCCTGATTTTTCCAGTGTACGATAAAACTTTTCCAATTTCAAATAGCCGTCAAAGACGCGAGGCATTTAAAAGTGCAGTCTTGATGGAAATCAATATTCCTGTATTTTTCAAGCAGTCTCTTGGTGCTGGGGTTCCAAGCGACACAAGTATAATTTTCTACTGCTATCAAAAAGACAACGATATACTCGAAACCCGGCTCTTTAATTCGTATAACATAAATTTGTTGCAGCAAGGTTTTAAGCCTTTGCTTGCACAGACCGTGGAGTTTAAATTTTTGGACAAACCAATATATATTTACTTTGCAACGATTCCCAATTTTGGTGGAACATTTCAAAAGTATCTTCCCCTGATTACCTTGGGAGTTTCGGTGCTACTTTCTTTTGTTTTCTTTGGGTTTGTAATTTCGATTACAACCAGTCGTGCCCGGGCTATCGACCTTGCCGAACGGATGACTCGTTCTCAACGCCGAATCTTGGAATCGACGAAAGATATTATTGCTGTGCTTGGTTTCGATGGTGTATGGAAAACTATGAACCCTGCCTCGAAACAGGTTCTTGGCTACGAGCCGATTGAACTTATCGGTAACAAGATTGATATTTTGTTTTTAAATTCCCGAGACTTGAAAGATTTTTATTCTGGATTGGAGAATGTTGGTTCCGAGACTACTCGCAAGGTCGATTATCAAATGAAAACAAAAGCGGGGGAGGAGCGTTGGATTAACTGGTCGTTTACAATTTCGCCTGCCGATAACCTGATTTATGCAATTGGAAGGGACATTACGCTCGAAAAGCGTGCCGAAATCGAAGAACGAATCAAAGCCAAGCAAACAATTCTCGCCGAACAAATTTCTCGCGAAGCAAGTGAGTTTAAATCTTACTTTATGACCAAGTTTAGTCATCAACTTCGTAATGCTTTGACCACAATTTCTGGTTACCATCAGATTCTTGCCGAAAAGAAATACGACAATGAAGAAGAAATGCGAATGTATCTAGAACTTGCGATGAACGAAACGCAAGAGCTTTTGAGCTCGAGTTCCGACTTATTCGATGTTGCTGGTTTCAAATCCGAAGGTTCGAAAATATTAAGCACTTTGAATGTTTTGAATGTTATTAATGAGTCTTTGGTTAATTTCCAGAAGAAGTACCCATACAAGAATCTGAAGTTGAATGATGAAGAAGAAAGTAAAAATGTTACCGTTGCAAGTAATAGGGAGGAGTTGAGAAATGCCTTCGAAAAATTATATCTTGCGTTGATGGACGATGTCGAAACTTTGGAAATCCAAGCTCAAATTATCGAGAGCAAATCCGAAGGGATTGTTGAAATTCAACTTCTTGCCTCGCCAAACGAGAAAGTGGAAAAGATGATTCATTTGTACAATGAAAATATTTCCAATCTAATCGAGGCTGTTCGATACGATGTTGAGGATATTTTGTTGAATCTTGCTCTTTTTGCCTCGATGGTGCGAATTTTAAATGGACAGGTGAAGTACGAATCTCTTGGTGCGGATGGCAACTTGGTAAGTATCATTCTTCCTAAGAATCAATAATCAATCTTTTTAGATGAAACCATTAAGGGTTTGTTTTCTTTGGCATCAACATCAGCCTTACTATCGAAAAGGTGATTATTTTATACTTCCTTGGGTGCGTTTTCACGCAGTTAAGGATTATTTGGACTTGGCTCTGCTTTTGGATGAATTTCCGGGGATGAAGCAAACCTTTAACATTGTTCCTTCGTTGCTTCTTCAATTAAATCAATACATTTCCGAAGGGGTTCTCGACCGCGTTCAGGTTCTTTCGGCAAAGGAACCAAACGAATTGACCGAAAGCGAAAAGGAGGAAATTCTTCGCCAGTTCTTTGTTTGCAATTTCCAAAATATGGTAAATCCTTATCCACGCTATCTTGAGCTGTATCATAAAGCACAAAATAAAGATAAGTTCAGTGAACAGGACTGGTTGGATTTGCAAGTTTGGTATAATTTGACTTGGCTGGGACCCATTACCCGAAATCAAACCTTTTTCCGACGATTATTTCAAAAAGGCTCTGGATTTACTCGAAAAGAAAGGGACACCTTGCTGAGTTTGCATCTCGATGTTATTCGAGAGATTGTACCAACTTTGAAACGGCTTGTTGAGTTCGAGCAAATCGAACTTAGCGTTTCGCCTTTTTACCACCCAATTTTGCCTTTGCTTTGTGATGTTGATATTGTTAAGGTTGGGCTTCCGGGTTTATACATTCCCGAGCCGAAATTCCGTTTTCCCCAAGATGCTCAAATGCAAATTTCCAAAGGGAAGCAGTATTTTTCGGAAAATATTGGTTTTGAACCTTATGGGCTTTGGCCCTCGGAAGGTTCTTTATCTACCGAAGTTTTGGATTTGATTGCCGATTCTGGTTTCCATTGGACTGCGACCGACTCGAAACTTTTATTAAATTCGCTTGGCTCCGATAATACTTTGTTGCAATACTTTCCATATTCATATTCTAAAAATGGCAAGAATTTGATTTTGTTTTTCCGTGATAGTCGACTTTCCGATGCAATTGGATTCACTTATCACCGCTGGGGGATTCACGATGCTGTCGAGGATTTCCTTTCGCAATTGAAATTGATTCGCTCGGCTCTTGTCGAAAAATTTGGTGAAGATTCGCTTGAACAGGCTTGCGTTCCAATTATTTTGGATGGGGAAAACTGCTGGGAGTTTTATCCCGAAAATGGGCTTCCTTTCTTGAAAGAACTTTATACCCGGCTTTTGAACGAAAATTTATTTGTTACTACGACTTTTGAAGAAATTGTTAAGAGTATTCCACCCGATAATAAATTCAGGCTCGAAAGTATTTATCCGGGTTCTTGGATTAATGCGAATTTCTGCACCTGGATTGGACAGCCAACAAAACAAGTTGCTTGGAACTGGCTTGCACGAGCAAGAACATCAATCGAAAACCATAAGTCGAACGAAGAGGTCTATAAGCAGGCGATGGAACTTGCTCTGATTGCCGAAGGGTCGGATTGGTTCTGGTGGTATGGCGATGACAACATTGCACCGAATAAGTCCGATTTCGATGAACTTTTCCGTTGGTATTTGCAGGAAATTTACCGAACTCTTGGACAAGCACCTCCCGACGAGCTTTTGAACCCGCTTTCGGAAAATATAGCCACTCCCCAGCTCATTACATCGTCGAGGCGGTTGACAGAAAATAGCTTGAATATCCTTTCCAACGAGTTGGGGTGGGGTTGTTTCAATGCTCGCTCTACTTCCGGGACAATGCAAACAAGCGGTGCTTTCCTTTCGGATGTTTTCTTTGGTAATACCCGAGAATTGTTCGCTGTTGGTTTGAGATTTTCCAAAAGCTTATCGCAAGACGATAAAGTTAAAATATATTTCATCAAGCCTGTTGAATTTGTTTGCGAGATAACTTCAAATGAACTTCGGATAAATTCAGCAGAAGCAAAGAAGTTTACTCGTATCTACTTCCGTTTCACCACAGAAATGCTTTTCGGAATTGGGTTAGATTCTTTATTTGGTAAAAAAGGAGATTACACTGGTTCAATAGTTGAATTCTTTGTCAAAACAACCAACGAAACTGGAGAAATAGATTACCCATTCGACGGAACAATCATCCACGTCGTTGTTTAAGAGTTTTAAAACCTATAACTACATTTTAATATTTCTATCCCTCAAATCAAAGAATTTTGATTACTCTCGTAAATTTCATAAAGATGAAAAAAATTTGGATTTATTCTACCTACCTTGGGGGGAGTGGTGATGATAATGGTCGTGAGATAGCCCTAGATGGTAGTGAGAATGCATATGTGGTAGGGCTTACAAAATCTGCAGACTTTGATGTTACCTCGGGGGCATTTCAAACGACCTATGGTGGAGGAGATTATGATGTCTTTGTAACGAAGTTGTATCATGGTGGAAATACAGGTGTAGAAGAACCATCCACTAAAAAATCTTGGTACATATTTCCTAATCCCACTACCACCGGTTGCTTTATTTTACAAACCGAACAAGGCGGTGTGTTCGAGTTGATTGACATATCTGGAAAGGTTATTCAAACTTATAATGTAAAAAACACAACTGAACAAATTCAAGTGGATTTGCCCTGTGGAGTATATTTTATTCGTGAACGAAAAAGCGGATATACACAAAAATTGGTCATAGAATAATAATTGAATTGCATTTTTAAATCAAAGGGAGCCGGTAAGTGGTCGGCTCTCGCCTTGTTTTTAAAAAATAATGGCATTTATTTTGAGTTAGTTTTTCCCTGTGGTTTGGTCTAAATTAACGACACCTTCTACGATTGAGTGATTGACCTTAGGAGCAAACAATTATTTACCCATTCAAAGCATTGACATTTTTATTTGCCCTTGGCTTATGTTCTTATAAAATAGTAAATATCACACAAAAATTTTTGGTGGCAAGATAAAAATTGCTAATTTTAAATTTTAATTCTTTGGAGGTCAGATTATGAATGAACTCGATAAAGATTCTTTTGAACTTACTCCTTCTAAAGATATTATTAAACCTATTAAACTTTCTTTGAAAAATGTTTTAGAATTTCATAATGAGCATCTTGAACTCGTGCCCCTCTTCGATATGAAAGAAATAAATTTGGAACAGAAGGAAATTGCCCATTCGACATTAATCCGCCCCCAATTTGCTCTTGCTGGTTACCTCGATTACTTTACCGACAAGTCGATTGTTATTCTTGGAAGAACTGAAGCGAGTTTCCTCAATCGTTTCGATTTGGATGAACAGATGACGATTATTAGCAAACTTGCCAAATTCGATATCCCCTGTGTCATAATTACCAACAACAATGAAAATATGTTCGACCCAAAAATCATCGAGATTTTTGTCCAAAATAATATTCCTGTGTTTAAAGCCGCCGGTCCAACACCCATCATCTTTCATCAATTAATGGACATAATGGACGACTTTTTCTCATTGAAAAAAACTATTCACGGCAATCTGGTGGAAGTTTTTGGTGTTGGAATTCTAATTCTTGGCGAAAGTGGCATTGGGAAAAGTGAGCTAACGCTCGACTTGCTCGAAAAGGGACACCGCTTCGTTGCCGACGATATTGTGGTTTTGATGAGGAAATGGGGACACAAAGTCTACGGTTACGGTCCAATGAAAACCCAGAAATGGATAGAAATTCGTGGCGCTGGCATTTTAGATGTTACACAAATGTTTGGTGCTAACTTAGTCGAAAACATTGTGGAAGTTGAAAATGTGATTTTCCTTTACGACGATGAAAGAATGATTGAAAGCGTTACTAATTTTATGGTAAAAGATTATTCCAAAACTACTGGGGAGTTTATATCGCCTCAGACTGAATGGAATGATATAAAGAAAAAATTTTTAAAAATACAGGACGAAAAACTACCAAGTATTGACTTGCGGATTTATAAAAGGATAATCAAGTACCATCCCTTGGATAGAATATCCGATTACACCTTCCAATGCTATATTTTAGGCATATCTAAAGCACTTTACCCATTAAATGTCTCATTATCCAAAAATAGTTCTGCAATTATAGAAGCTATTGCATCAAGGTATAATACAAAGAAAGTTGGGTTCAAATTGCCTATGGAAGAGAGATTCAAGCGTCCCAGCAGTCCCGATAATATTTACTTTCCACCTAATTGGATGGAATCTAAAACATAGTAAAGAAGAAGGAAGGCATCCGATGTTTCGCAAATATCGGATGTTTTATACCTGCAAGAATGATTTTCAATCCATTTTTTAAGAAAATTTAAATAGCTTCATTTCGTTATACTTAAATTAACATTTGATGTTCGGTGACAAATGAGAACACTTCTTTCAATAGTAGTCCTTCTATTTGCTGTAAGTCTTTCTTACTCAAAAGACAAGAATCAACATTTCGAGTGGTCTGCAACTGCTTCCGTTCCGAAAGCAAAGACGGGAGAACAATTCACTATTCAAATCGACTTTGATTTTGAAAAAGGCTGGTACATTTACGACATCATCGACCAAATCGGACCGGAAGGTTTAGGACCCCAGAAAACCGAAATTTCTTTCTCGCCAAAGAATTTCCTCAAAATCGCTGGGAAAATTAAAACCCCAAAGCCAAAAGTTAAATACGACAGTGCATTTTATATCGATATTCGGACCTTCTCGGGCAAATTTTCTTTCGTTGTCTCTGTTATTGCACAAAAAGACATCGACTTTTCGCGGGACAAAATTTTCGTCGAACTTTATGCACAGCAATGCAAAGATAATTTGTGCCTGCCGGGAATGGACTTCAAGCAGGTAATATCTCCCGGCAAGGGTCAATCGGCAACAAATGTTCAACCATCGACCGAAACCGATACCGCTTTGAGCCAAGCCCAAACGAGCTCTAAAAGTGAAACGGCTATAATCCAAACGAAGGAAACTTTAACCGATACAAGCAAAGAAATCCAAACTGCACGACAAAAAGGGCTACTTGCCTACTTGCTTTTTGCAATGGGCGCTGGTGCTTTGGCTTTGCTTACCCCCTGCGTTTTCCCAATGGTACCGATTACAGTTTCATTCTTCACCAAACGAGCAGAAAAGAACCCGGGAAAAGGTCTCCGCGATTCTTTGATATACGGGCTTGGAATAATTCTGACTTTCACCGCTTTGGGCTTCTTGCTTGCTCTAATATTCGGTGCCGCGGGAATACAAAATTTTGCCACAAATCCTTGGCTCAATCTTGCAATTGCCCTTTTGTTCATAGTCTTTTCGCTAAATCTTTTCGGGGCTTTCGAGTTTCAACTTCCAACTTCGTGGCTAAATGCGTTGAATGTAAAAAGTCAAGGTGGCGGAATTTTAAGCGTGTTGCTAATGGGGCTCACATTTTCGTTAACTTCTTTTACTTGCACAGTTCCTTTTGTGGGGGTTGCGCTTGTTTCTGCCGCTGGAGGCGATTGGTTTTACCCAATAGTTGGAATGCTTGGTTTTTCTTTCGTTTTCGCTCTCCCCTTTTTCTTTTTAGCCCTGTTCCCATCGATGATTACCAAAATGCCCAAGAGCGGTGCTTGGATGAACAACATCAAAGTCGTAATGGGGTTCCTCGAAATCGCCGCCGCAATCAAATTCATCAGCAATGCCGACTTGGTTTGGGGTCTGGGAATTATGCCACGCGAACTCTTCCTGGGCATTTGGATTGGCGTTGGTTTGCTCATAACTTTCTACATTTTGGGGCTTTTCCGACTTCCGCACGATTCGCAAGTCGAAACAGTTGGAACAATGCGAATTCTTTTTGCAATTTTCTTCATTTCCATAAGCTTCTATCTTGTAAGTGGCTTAACAGGGAAGAAATTGGGCGAACTCGATGCATTTTTGCCCCCTCCTGATTATGAGCAGATCATCTCGGCTGGTGTAAATTATTCTGGAAACATTCCCACAGCAAGCATTCAAACAACTTCTGAACAGAAAGATGAATGGCAACAAGATTATCAAACAGCACTGAAAATTGCAAAGGACACAGGCAAACCAATTTTCATTGATTTTAGTGGTTTCACCTGTACAAACTGCCGTTGGATGGAAATTAATATGTTCTCGAAACCAGAGGTTAAGCAATTGCTTTCGGGAATGGTTAAAGTCCGCTTGTTTACCGACCGAAAAGAGGAACCATATATCTCCAATAAGGAAATGCAAATGAAAAGGTTCAACTCGATAGAGCTACCTTTGTATGTAATTCAAACCGCAGACGAAAAGGTTATTGCTACCAGTGCTTTTACAAGAAATCTTGACGAGTTTATTTCGTTTCTTAAAAAAGCATACAATAGCAATTAAAATATGAAAGAACAAAAGAAAATTCTTGTGGTGGTCACCGACGGAACCGAAGATATCGAAGCAGTTGTTCCGATTGATTTATTTCGCCGAGCAGGTTTCGATGTAACCGTTGCTGGCGAGAGGGAACAAGTCGAATTTGCCCGAAAAACCAAAGTCACTGCCGACATCGTTTTATCGGAAATTCACAACTTCGACGATTTCGATTTGATTTTCATTCCGGGCGGTGCAACAGGCGTTCAAAATCTTCTTAAAAATCAATTTCTATCTTCTGTTTTAAAGGAATTTCACCAGAAGAACAAATATATCTCGGCAATTTGTGCTGGTCCGCTTGTATTAGCAAATAGCGGGATTTTAACGGAAACAACAAAACTCACAAGCCATCCATCGGTAAAAGATGCGTTAAGCCAATTTGATTATTCAGAGGAGTCTGTTGTTGTTTCGGGGAATATAATAACAAGCAGGGGCGCAGGAACTTCAATCGACTTTGCACTCAAAATAATTGAAATTCTTAAGAACCGCGAAACAGCGATGAAAATTGCAAACGATATTGTTTACACAAAAAGCGGGGGGAAAAATGGCTAAAAAACGAGCAGAGTTCCGAGTTTACGGCATTGTTCAGGGAGTTGGTTTCCGTTATTTTGTTTACCGAATTGCATCGAGTTTGAACCTCTGTGGATTTGCAAAAAATATGTACGATGGCTGGGTTTATGTCGTTGCCGAAGGCGAAGAAGACAAACTTAAAGAATTGCATCAACATTTGAAACAGGGACCTTCGCACGCTTATGTTCAAAAAGTCGAAGTCGAATACCAACAGCCCAAAAATGAATTTCATAGATTTGGAATATACAGATTAGTCTCGATGAGTAAATTTCCCGTATTATTTTTAAGCATTTTCGTTCTCGCCAACTTTTTTGTGGGAAATTTGCAATCAAAAGAAATCACAATCACCCCCGAAAGCTTAAAAGTTAGAATTGGACTTGCCCTAAGCGGCGGAGGTTCGCGCGGAGTTTCACAAATTGGTGTTCTTAAAGTTCTTGAACACGAGGGAATAGAATTTTCGGCAGTCGCAGGAACAAGCATCGGCGCTTTCGTTGGCGGGCTTTATTCCATTGGTTACACTCCCGAAGAACTCGAAGAAATTGCACTGAATACAAAATGGGATGACGTCCTTACACTGTTAAAAGAGCAAGAAAGGAGCGAACTTTTTTTCGACCAAAAAGTTATTCAGGATAGAGTCCTCGCTTCGCTTCGCTTCAAAAAGTTTAAGTTGGTTTATCCCCAAGCACTTTCCCTCGGATGGCGATTTAACTCGTTCATTCAAAAGTTGGTGTGGAAAGGAGCATATTATTCAGACGACTTCAATAAATTAAAATTTCCATTCAGGGCTGTTGCCACCGATGTTGTATCGGGCAAAACGATTTCTATTTCCAAAGGGAATCTGGTTACCGCGTTGCGCGCAAGTTCTGCTATTCCATTGAGGAACACACCAATTACTTTCGACACATTGATACTTGTCGATGGTGGATTGTTCGCAAATATCCCCGTCGAACAGCTAAAAGAATTCAAGCCCGATGTAATTATTGCAATAAATACCACTTCTCCACCATTGGAAAAGGAGGAACTTCAAAAACCTTGGTCGCTGGCAAGCCAGATTATTAACATTTTTATGGACAAATTCCTCAAAAATGCTACATTGTCGGCGGATATCGTCATAGAACCTGCAATAGGTAAGCATCCAAATGACAATTTCAAGGGGCTCGACTCTTTAATATTTCTTGGGGAAAAGGCAGGGAGAGAACAGCTTCCGAAAATTCGAGAAATTTTAACTGCTAAAAAAGATTCAATAATTGCCAATCTACGCAATGCAATCGCCCGAGAATTTGGTTTGAGTTCAAATTTCAATGTAATTCCCTATTCTGATAGTTCAATTTCTCTTTCTAAACAATCTTTCGTTCTGAAAGACACATCTTCGGGATTAGATTTTAAAGAATTCATCGGCAAACTCGACTCTAAATGGATTAAACAAATCAGAATTTTCGATACTGGTTATGATGCAACAAATAATGAAGCCCCAAAAGTTGTATTAGAAATTGACACTTTCCCAAGAATCAAAAATATCGTTTACCATTGTGAAATCGAAAATGTAAAAAATCAAATCGATACAATCATTCAAAATACTATTGGAAAATTCGACTCGCCCGAAACAAGAAAATCTCTAATTGAAGAAATCAAAAAGTTATGTGCAAAAAGTGGATTTTCTTTTACCAAAGTTGTCGTCTCGCCATCCGAAAACAGCGAAAATTTGCATCTCGAAATAACTCCAAACAAGATTGGAAAAATAAAAATAGATGAAAAAATAACCACAAGCGAATACATCATACGGCGGGAACTTACATTCCGCCAAGGTGAATACACCAACGGCCACAAAATTGCACAATCGTGGTCGAACATCATCAGCACTGGTTTGTTCAGCGATGTGTTCATCGATTTTGATGTCGATACAATTGCATCACTTTGCAACATTAAAATTTTTGCACAGGAGCGAGGGACCCAAGTTCTGAACTTTCTTATGAGAATTGACAACGAACGGAATCTTCAAGGTGGAGTGGATTTTATTCACGAAAATCTTTTCAACACTGGAACTCGCTTTTTGGTTTCTGCCGCAGGCGGGAAATCCGATTTTGTTGCGAAAATTGGATTGAACCAAACTCGAATTTGGAAAACAAATTTCTCCCTTTCTGCCGAAGCTGGATACATCTGGAAGGTAATTCCAATATTTGTTCGTTCAAAGACTTCCAAACTCAATCGCTACGAAAGTAGCGTCGAAAAGGAAATAATTGGAGAAAAGTTGGGTGCATACATATCCGCTGGGACACAAATCGAACGACTGGGCAATTTCTATCTTGGATTTCGTTCCGAAAAACAAAGATTTTATGACCAAAATGAATCGAGCAAACCTAATTATTACAACTTCTATACACTTAAAATCGGTTTGATTTACGATTCCCGGAACCGATTGGAATTCCCATCCGATGGTCGACTCATAAATATTTTCCTCGAAACTCCTCTTTTCAAAACTACTTCGAGCATTGCATTTACAAGGGCATTTTTCCAACATTCAATTAACTTTCCGATAAAAGACTTGGTTATCAGGCCTACAATAACTTTTGGCTTTGCCGATGCAGGTTTACCTTTCCCTGAATTCTTTTCGCTTGGTGGAGAAGACAATTTCCCTGGTTTCTACGAAGACGAATTACTTGGAAGGCAAATCTACACAACAAAATTTGAATTCCAATACAGATTACCTTGGAAGCTTTATTTCGACACCTTCATAACTTTGAATTACAACATTGGTTCAATCTGGAGCCAGTTCGATGCAATTCGAATCAGCGAGCTTAAGCATAGTTTCGGCTTTTCGTTTGGTTTATTAACCCCAATCGGACCTGTTTCTTTTTCCTTGGGCAGGGCTTTCTTTTTTATCAAAAACCCAAATGCAGTCGTTTGGGGACCAATCGTCCCCTATTTTTCCATAGGCAACCGTTTATTTTGATTAAATTTTTTGTTCCGGATGATTATATTGCCATTTAGTATTCATTCTAAGTTCAGAATGATTAATAGTTTAATCAATTTATCAATAGTTTCAAAATTTTTTATCGTAAAAGATGTACGATAGTAATTTATCGGAATTATAATGTTTAAAAGTTGGGAAATTTAACCACATATTTTGCTTTTAAAAATAATTAATCAAGGCAATTAATTTCATTCACTTTTAAAAATTAAAAGAGGGCTGCCGAAAGATTTTTGGCAGCCCCTTTGGTTGGTAATGAAAATCGACTTTTAGTGGTTTTCTTTGTTTTGAGCGTCGACGACAGCGATAGCAATCATTTCGAAAATTTCGTTTGCAGTGGCACCGCGCTGCAAAACGTGTACGCTCTTGTTCATTCCAAGCAGAATCGGTCCAATTGGATGTGCACCGCCGAGTCGCGACAAAAGTTTGTATGCGATATTACCGCTGTCGAGGTCTGGGAAAATCAGGACATTGGCTCCGCCTTTGAGTTCGCTGAACGGATAAGTTTCCTCGATGATTTCGGGCACAACAGCAGTATCTGCCTGCATTTCACCATCAACGATTAAGTCGGGTCGTTTCTGTTTGATTAATTGCAAAGCCTTGCGCATTTTTTCGGGGATTTCACCTTCGGCAGAACCAAAGTTGCTGTACGAAAGCAATGCGATTTTGGGCTGAATCTCGAAATTCTTAACGAACTCGGCTGCTTGGAGCGTAATGTCGCAAATATCTTCTACTGTTGGGTTGAGATTAACAGTTGTGTCGGTAAGGAAGTAAACCCCTTTCTTAAAGGAAAGGATGTAGAGTCCCGAAACTTTGGAAAATCTTGGGTCGCGTCCAACAATCTGCAAGGCAGGTCGAATTGTATTGGGATAGTGCTTTGTCAATCCCGAAATCATACCGTCGGCATCGCCCATTCGAACCATCATCGACCCGAAATAGTTGTATCGGTAAGTCATATCCTTTACGGCGGTTTCGTATGTAACTCCTTTTCTTTGCCGTAATCTGAAATATTCTTCAATGTATTCATTTAATCGTGGGTAGGTTTCGGGGTCGATAATTTCTATTCCATTTAAATCATAATCATTTTCTTTTGCAACTTTTTCGATGATTTCTTTTTTGCCAAGCAAAATTGGATAAGCAATTTTTTCTTGGACGGCGAGCGTTGCAGCACGAATAATTTTCGGTTCGTTTCCTTCGGGGAATACAATTCGCTTGGGATTGGAAGCGGCTTTCTGGAAGATAGGGGTCATAATCATTTGGGCTCGTCCCATTCGGATGTCGAGTTGTCGTTTGTATTCTTCGAAATCGGTTATAGGCTTTCGAGCAACCCCAGTGTCCATTGCTGCTTTTGCAACTGCTGGAGCCACCCAAGTAAGTACTCTTGGGTCGAATGGCTTGGGAATGATATATTCCCGACCAAATTTCAATTCTTTAACACCATATGCTTTTTTAACAATTTCGGGAACTTCTTCTTTTGCCAGTCGAGCCAAAGCATACGAAGCTGCTTTTTTCATCTCTTCGTTAATTGTAGTGGCTCGAACATCGAGAGCACCGCGGAAGATAAATGGGAACCCCAGAACATTGTTGACTTGGTTCGGATAATCGGAACGGCCAGTAGCCATAATGACATCGGGGCGAGCATCGAGAGCATCTTCGTATGTAATTTCGGGGTCGGGATTAGCCATTGCAAAAATGATTGGATTTGGAGCCATCGAACGGACCATATCTTTGGTTAGTATGCCTCCAATGGAAAGGCCCACGAAAACATCTGCCCCGACCAATGCTTCTTCGAGTGTCCTTTTGTCGGTTTCTACTGCAAAATATTCTTTGAACGGGTTCATACCTTTGGTTCTTCCTTTGTAGATTACACCGTGGGTGTCGCACATAATAATGTTTTCTTTTTTAACTCCAAGAGAAATATGAAACTTGGCGCAGGCGATTCCCGAAGCCCCGGCACCATTGTAAACAACTTTTACTTCATCGATTTTCTTTCTGGCTATTTCAAGGGCATTTAGCAATGCAGCTCCGGAAATTATTGCAGTGCCGTGTTGGTCGTCGTGAAATACTGGAATTTTGAGGGTTTCTTTGAGTTTCTCTTCAATGTAGAAGCATTCGGGAGCCTTGATGTCTTCCAAATTAATTCCACCAAAAGTTGGCTCCAGAATTTGGCAAACACGAACAACTTCATCGGGGTCTTCGGTCCGGAGTTCAAGGTCGAAAACATCAATATCGGCGAAAGCTTTGAAGAGAACGCCTTTCCCTTCCATAACTGGCTTTCCAGCTTCGGGACCAATGTTCCCAAGTCCCAAAACAGCAGTTCCATTGCTAATAACTGCGACTAAGTTCCCTTTGGCGGTGTACTCGTAAACTTTTTCGATGTCCTTGTGAATTTCGCGGCAAGGCTCGGCAACTCCCGGTGTGTAGGCGAGCGAAAGGTCACGTTGCGTGATGCAAGGTTTGGTAATAATAACTTCGATTTTACCCTTTCTACCAGATGAATGGTATTCGAGTGCTTCTTCTCGTTGAATTTTCATTTTCAACCTCAATTACAAAAAATAAAAAAAATTTAAAAGCAAAATTAACAATAAAGTTTAGAATGATTTACAGAAAAATGCAAAAACACAAATAATTATTCTATCTTTTTTGTATTTTTGTTTTTTCTTTTTATGGTGCAAAAATGAAATTCCTTGTAGGTTGGGGATTGTTAATCTTCTCGTTTGTTTCGGTCGAGCTTTTCGCTCAAACCGAAAAGATAAGCGAATATTTGAAAATGGTCAATGAAGGGAAAATCACCGAAGTTAAACTTGTTTTGCCCGATTTACTTGCAGAATATCCGAACGATCCGGGTGTTCAATTTTTGCACGCATCTGTTCTCGAAGATGCTTCGAAAGCTGTCGAGATATACGAGAAAATCATCCGAAATTTTCCCCAAAGCGAATACACCGACCAATGCTATTGGCGAATAATCCAGTACTATGTAATCAAAGGCGAATTGGAGCGCGCTGTGAAAGAGTTCGAAAACTACAAAAAGAACTTCCCGACTTCTACTTTTATTACTCCCGCTGGAGATTTAATTAGAACTGCAACTTTGTTGGCAAAAACTTCACCTTCGAGATTAAAGTCGACCAAGAAAGAAGAGGAGCAAGTGAAACCGAAAGAAACCGCCCCGCCAAAAGTTGAACAGCTAGCAAAGAAAGGGACATTTGGTTTGCAAGTGGGTTTGTATTCAACGATTGAAGCAGCAAAAGCCGAAGCCGAGCGGTTCAAAGCGTTGCGCCTTCGAGCCGATATTTACACAAAACAAATCGATAACGTTACAATGTATGCTGTTGTAATTGGAGATTATCCCACCCGCGAAAAAGCAGAAGCCGAAAAATCTGTGGTTCAAGCCAAATGTGGCTGCAATCCAATTATTTTCCAAAAATGAAATTTTTGATTTCATTCTTATTCTTTGTTTTATTTTTACAAGTTTGGTCCCAATCCATATTTAAAATACCATTTAACGATTCAACATACGAACAATGGGCAAGTTACATTCGTACCTATGCACCATCGGATAGTGCATTTCGTGTTTTGAATTACCTTTTGCAAACTCATTTGAATCAGCAAAAAGCAATAAAAGCTTATAAATTTTGGAAAGAATTTTCGAGCCTTTTCCCCCAGCGCGAAAATCAATTGAACAACATTCTTCGAAATATTAAGGAATTTGTTATTTATGGGAATCCCAAAGAAGAAGATTATGAATTGCTTGAAGATTTTATCCGGCAATTTACTCCGTCCGAAGAAGCATTTGTTGCGTTGCAAAGGCGAGCCGAAAATTTAATCAATTACCGACGCTGGGACTCTGCGGTGATGGTGTTTCGTCGATTTCAGCCACTTTTCCCACAAAAGAAAGAGTTTATCGATAAAATTATTGATATTTTGTTGGCACCATCAGAGGGATTGAAGATTAGAAATTTGGGTCCAAACATTAACTCCCAAGCCGATGAATGGGACCCTTGTCCTACTCCCGATGGTAATTATATATTTTTTTCAACGCGTGGTCGACCCGACAGTTACGGAAACTCGGATGTGTATTTTTCGAAGAATGAAAACGGGGTTTGGCAAAAAGCCCAAAACGCTGGTCCGAAAATAAATGGCACTCGGGATGAAACAATTGATAACATCGATGCCGATGGGAACGGTATTTGGCTGTCGGGTACTTTCGAAGGCACTTTTGGGCAGTTCGATATTTACTACATCCGGCGGGAAGAGAACGGCTGGGGTCCTTTGCAACATTTACCTTATCCAATCAATACTCAATATGTTGACGAAGGGGCTTGCCTTTCTGCCGATGGTAAGGTGTTGATTTTTACTTCCGACCGTCCGGGTGGCATTGGTGAATATCATCCCTATGGTTATCTTTATCACGGTAACCATATGGGAAATATGGATATTTATGTCTGCTTTAAAACCGACAGTGGATGGAGCGAGCCAATCAATTTAGGACCAACGATTAATACTCCTTATGCCGAACGCTCTCCCTTTCTGCATCCTGATGGCAAAACGTTGTATTTCAGTAGCGATGGACATCCAGGGCTGGGCAGGCTTGACGTCTTCAAAAGTGTTCGGTTGAGGGAAGATTCTTGGACAGAGTGGAGCGAGCCTGTTAATCTTGGCAAGGAAATCAACACAATTTTGGATGACTGGGGCTACAAGGTTTCTCTTTCGGGCGACAGTGCCTTCTTTGCAAGCCATTGGAGGACGAATGGTTATGGTGGATGGGACTTATATTCTGTTTCACTTCCAAAATTTGCAAAGCCGCAAAAAGTTGCTACTGTGAAAGGCACAGTTAAGGACCCACTTGGGAAGCCACTTTCGGCGACCATCAACATCGAGGACTTATCGTCGAACAAAAAGGTTGGTTCTTTGACAACGAACCCCGAGGACGGCAGTTTCTTGATTATCCTTCCACTTGGTAAGAATTATGGATATTTTGCTGAGAAAGCGGGTTATTTCCCATTGTCGAACAATTTGGATTTGCGTTCTTTCCAGAAAGATACAAGTATCTCCTTCGACATAGTTTTATATCCGATGGATTTCCTACTGGAAAAGCAGAAGAAAGTTCGATTAAACAATATATTTTTCGATTTCGACAAGTATGATTTAAAGCCCGAATCTTTTTTGGAGCTTGACCGCGTGGTAAAAATTTTAAAGGATAATCCAGACGTTAGCATCCACATCGAGGGTCATACCGATAGCATCGGAACCGAAGAGTATAATTTGCAGCTTTCCCGAAAGCGTGCTGAATCGGTGCGAAATTATTTGGTATCGAAAGGAATTTCACCCGAAAGGATTACGATATTTGGATTTGGTGCTTCTATGCCAATTGCGACGAACCAAACCGAAGAAGGAAGAGCACTAAACCGACGCGTCGAGGTTTGGTTTGTCCGCCGCTGATTGCTTTAAATTTATAGTTTTGTTGCAAAGCGAAGCCTCCCTTTTATCGTTTGTTGCAATTACAATTATTTTTCCCTCTTGTTTGAGCTGTTCGATAATCGAAATCACTTTCTCAATTCCCAGCTCATCGAGATTGGTGAAGGGCTCGTCCAAAAAAAGGAGTTTTGGAGATGAAATTAGTGCAAGGATGAATTTAAATCTTTGCTTCATACCCGAAGAATATTCCTTAATTGGCTTATGCAAGGATTTGGTTAATTCAAAAAGTTCAAGAAGTTTCAGTACTTCGGATTTTGTATATTTTTCGGAGCGGATTTTAAAGACGATTTCAATATGTTCCAAAGGCTTAAACTCTTCGAAAAGTGTTAAATATGGGGCTACGAAGCCTTGAATTTTAATTTGTTCTTCTGCGGCGATTTCTTTTCCATCCAAGGTGCAAATTACTCGTCCATCAGTAGGGGAAGTAAGCCGAGAAAGAATTCTCAGGAGAGTAGATTTGCCGCTGCCGTTAGGACCGAGAATGCCAAAGATTTTTCCGCTTTTAATTTCGAATGTCAGATTCGAAAAAACGAAGTCGAAACCATTGTAGGATTTCGATAATTCCTTTGCCGATAAATTCACAATTTGCATAAGTTCAAAATTAACAAAGAAATTGCAAATTATTAATTGATGGCAACTTAGCAAAGTGTAATAATTTAGATGGATTTTCGTTGTAACTTTTTGAATTTTTTTAGGTTTATTTAATTTTGAAAATTTGTAATTTGTAAGTTTTTATAGGTTGACATATGAAGAAATTATTTTTGACTGGCTTTTTGGTTTTGATAGCTTTTTTGAAAGCAAATTCAGCAGTTCAATTGCTGGCTCCTGCAAACAATGAGCGTTGCCAAGATACTAGCGTTCTGTTCATTTGGTCCCCTGTTTCTGGTGCGATTTCATACTCATTGACCGTTTCGTATTATTCCGATTTATCAAATCCTATACTTGATAGTTCGGGTATAACCACGGCCCAAGTAAATGTTCATTTGCCAGGATTTAATGTTCAGTATTATTGGAAAGTAACTGCAATTCTTAATCTTAGTCCTTTGCAAACCGATGAATCGCCAATTTGGAATTTTACTACCAAACCATCGGCACCTCAAGCTTTGGCTCCTTCGAGTAATTCATCCTGCAACCCTTTGAAAGTTACTTTCCGATGGTCAAGTGTGAACAATGCAATGAATTATAGGCTGCAAATTTCTAATACAAATTTGTTCCTTACAATTTTAAAGGATACAATTGTTACTTCTACCGAAGCATTGGTCACGGTTCCAAATTACAATACCAAATATTACTGGCGGCTTTCTGCCACTACTAATTATAATTGTACAACTTATTATTCTGCTGTTGATTCTTTCAGAACCAACCGTGTTCCCCCAACACTTTTGACACCGAATGATAATGTAACATCTATCTGGGGGGATATTGACTTTTCTTGGAATGTTCCTGTTAATGCAAATTCATATAACTTGCAAATTTCGACGGCTCCCGATTTTAGTATTGTCCTTTATGATGAAATAACATCGGATAAAAACTTAACGAAATCAATTACAGATTTCAACACTCGATTCTACTGGCGAGTCAAGGCTGTTTATACCGATTGCGAAACAGACTTTTCTCCTGTTTTTACCTTTTTAACCGCTTATGACTCTCCCAAAAATCTTTATCCTTTGCGCGATACCCAGTGCATTTCGAACAAAGTTGATTTTATTTGGGATAATGTAAATGGGGCACAAAGTTATCGTCTGCAAGTCTCCCCAGGAATGGTATTCAATGCCGATAGCCTTGTGGTCGATACTTTAATCAAAGCAAGGACATTTTCATATTATTTCGGTGCAAGTTTGCAATACTATTCTTGGAGAGTGCGCGCCGAGGATGCAACGAACGTTGGCTTGTGGTCGGACACAATGCGTTTCCAAACAACTTTCGCTCCACCGAAACATATTTCCCCAGCCAACGGTACAGAAACTTCCAAGACCGTTGTTTTTAAATGGACTAAGGACATAATGGGCTCTACTTTTAATCTTCAGGTGTCCGACACAACTAACTTCAATCTATTTTCGCACAGAATTTTTGACTTGCAAAATCTAACAGAGGACTCAATAGTCCTTACACTTCCACATTTCAACAAAGTTTACTACTGGCGTGTTCAAGCTTCTGATGCATATTGTCGCTCGGATTGGTCGCAGCCAACGAGCTTTAAAGTAAAACTACAAAAGCCTCTGCTTGTGTTTCCTTCGAACAATGCCATTAAGATGCCTTTGAAGGTTACGTTCGAGTGGTCCAAACCCGAGGGCGCCGAGACATATCAAATTGTTGTGGCAACCGACCCGCAATTTAGAGATATAGTGCAAGGACGTGTTGGTTTGACAATAAATAAGGTAACAATTTCGGGTTTCGACCCAAGTACCAAGTATTATTGGCGAGTTCGAGCCGTTAACGCCGAAGATACCAGTCGTTGGTCCGACGTCTATGCCTTTACAACGGGACCAAATCCGTTAGAAATTCCAACCCTTATTTCGCCAGTGAATAATTCCGATAACCAACCAACCACTTTGCGTTTGGTGTGGAGTTCCGTTCCCAAAGCATTATATTACCAGTTGCAGGTCGCTCGCGATTTGCAATTTAGCCAAATTGATTTTGATGTTAAAAATATCGAGGACACGACATATCTATTGAACAATTTGAATACAAGCACTGAATATTTCTGGCGTGTGTTGGCCTATAATGACTCATCGACAAGTCAATGGTCGAGCATTTGGCGTTTCCGAACTGTACCACCAGCCCCAGTCGGTCCTGTTCTGTTGATTTTGCCACAAAACGAAACCGTTGGTGTAAATGTTTCCCTGAGTTTAATTTGGAATGTTGTTAATTATGCATACTATTATCATCTCCAAGTTGCTACCGACCCGAATTTCGTCGAGTCGAGCCTTGTTGTCAACGACTCTACTTTGCTACAACCAACTAAAATTGTTTCGGACCTTGAATACAATACTCAATACTTCTGGCATGTGCGCGCGTATAATCCGGGCGGAAGCACTTCTTGGTCCGATACTTGGTGGTTCAAGACTATGGTCTCTTCGGTCGAAGATGAAGATTTGAATGCTTTCCTTGTATTTAATCCCAACACCAAAGAACTAATGATTAACCTGCTCGGGTTGGATTCTGATAATCCACCTTTGAAAATTGAAGTTCTTGATTTGCTTGGCAAAGTTGTATTTTCCAAAAATCTTGAATCCGAAAATTCCACTTTGTCTGTCGATTTGGCGAATCTATCGAAAGGTGTCTATTTCGTGCAAATTACAACCAGAAGGGGTTTGATAAAAACTCGAATTATTCTTTGAATCTAAAAATTTATGAGCTTCGGGGTGGTTCAAACCCCGAAGTTTTTTAATTTTGTAACTTAATTGAATGTTTATTTGTCTTAATATTTTTTTATGGAGGAAAAATGAAAAAAGTAGCAACTTTACTAATTTGTTTGTTTCTTATCCCTGTTCTTGCTTTTTCGCAAATGAAGGGATATCGCAGTTTGGACGATTTACTCTCGACGCCCGCTCCTAATCTGAAACTTGCTTATCCGCCTGCGGTAATTGATGATGGAAAAACTGCTGACCAACCCAATTTGAGCTACACGACAATAGCTTCGGTTATCAGTGGTCAGTTTTCGCTTTTCAATATGATAACTCCATTCGTTTACGACCCGATTTCAAAGGCTTTGGTGCTTGCAGTTGCAAATTACGGAGCTTCGGGAAATGACCTTGCAGGGACAATTACTCTGTACATCTCTACGAATTATGGGCAAAGTTGGCAAACCCGAGGAATTTATTCAAAAGTTGGGGAAGTTCCAGTTCTTGCTTCGCTTGGTGTAATGAATCCCGACAAGAGCACAAACCCTGCCCAATTATCTTATTTTGTCTATACCCCGTTTGCCCGCAAAGATATCTCAAATCAATATCCTTGGGCTGGTGGACTCTATACAATTGCCACTCCGGGTGGAACTGAAAGCATCGATTTTCTTTATCCGGGTACTCTTGCAGGTTATTCTTGGTGGACTTCTCGCGTTGTTGCCCATTCAACCAGTGATGGCAGTTTTGCTTATAACGTCGGGATGCTTCGAAATTCTCCTACAACCCAATATGGTCAGTATGGTTTTTCTGCATTTAGCTTAAATGATTATGATTTCCTCTTTCAAGGTTGTCCTTTAAGTTGGTCTTTGTCTAAATTCAGAACCTCGGATAATCTTAACTCCACATACAATTCGAATATGCTGATTGATGTTGACAATAATGGTGCAGTTTATGCCGCAGTATGTAATTTCTTCCAACCTAATGTTAATAATGCAACCGACAGAGTTCCGGGAGTTTCGAAATCGACCGACTATGGTGTTACTTGGAGCGAGTTTATGCCTGCTCCTTCGAGTGTATTTACAGATTATGCTTCCACTTGGGGTGGAACAGTCAACCCACAATATGGTGTCATTGTTTATCCCTATGACCCAAATGCCTTTGTTGTTTTAGGTCCAGACCAATATAGTTTCTTTACTCGAGCTTTTATTATTAATGATAATAAGATAGTTGGATTACATATTATTGAGGCAAACTATAGTGGGGGGCTTTGGACTGTAACTAAGGTTGCCGATTTTGGTGGTTTTCCTTATATTATTGAAGATGTTGCCAACGAGCCCAATGTTCTTAAAGATTCTCTTTTCAAAAGCTTTATGGGAAATGAATTGCAAGCTGCAAAGACGGCCGATGGAAATTACATTGTGCTTAAATGGGTCGATTTTATTGATAAATTAATCATTGTTAATCCACCATTGAGGATTTCCAATGGCGAACAGACATTGGATACCCTTTTAACTACTGATGTATTTTTCTCTTATCGTGAGAAGAATCAATTTATGTGGAGTTCGCCTTTGAATGCAACCAACGACACCGTTTACGATAAAATTACTTGGATACCCAATATTGTCCCGTCTTTGGATAAAGTTCCTTTAGTTAAGGAGAGAACGAGAAGAATCCAGTACACAGACGCAAATAACCCAAGAAATTCTTATCCAGATTTTATCCAACAACTTGTAGTGGATTATCCACAAGATGTTGTATTTGCTTTGGTTAATCTGACTGGCATAAACGAAGTTCAAGAACCTGTGAACAAAAGCTTCTACTTGAAGGACCCGCAACCCAATCCAGCTAATGGCGATTACACGGAAATTGGCTTTGTATTGGATAAGCCAATGGAAATTCGGGTTGAGCTATTCGATTTGATGGGCAACCGCATTAAAACGCTATACAATGGTTTTGCATCGGCTGGTGTTCACGCTGTTATGCTTAACACATCGGAATTATCCTCTGGTGCATATTACTATAAGCTTTCAACCAGCGATGGCAATTCGATTACTAAGCAATTGAACGTTATCCGCTAAGATATTTCAAAGTTGTTTGCAAAGGCTTCCGAAAAGATTCATTTAGCCCTTTGCTATATGAAATTCGAAAATCTTCCTTTCACTGAAAGGAGACCGTAAATTATGACGATGTTGTTGCCTTCGTTTAACCTCATAGGGGGAAAAGAGATAATGAAATTGCTACGTAACTTCCCCTGACGATGATTAAACAAACTTCTTTTATTATCTTTGCAGGCGCGCTTTTTATGGACTTAAAAACAAAAAGATTTATAATTAAAGAAATATTGAAGAAATAATATGACCAAAGAAGAAAAATTTTATAAGGTACTGCAAGATGTTTTTATCGGCGCCAAGATTGAAGGCACTGGTGGTTTTATTAATTTGATGAGAATAAAATCAAATTACTACTGCAAGATTGAAGATATCCTCAAAAAAGATATTAACACTGCCTTGGAAAGATATCCTGCATTTAGGGACGAACTTTTTGACAAACTCTACTCCTTTTTTAACCGATATTTTACGGAAAGTGGCTCAATTTATTTCAACTCTACGCCGTTTCATAACAACATCTATGAAAAAGTTTATACCGATGAAAAGGATGTTATTCTCTTCTGGAAAACACAGATGCTTTATTATGTAAAAACTGACCGGATTTTCAGGAGTTTACCCGTTGAATTTGACGGATTTAAGTTTTACTTTGACGCTTCAAAAATTGAGACCAAGAAAGCCAACGAAAAACGCAGTTTGATATACGAATTAAAAGAAGTAAAAGAAGATAAAACAATTGTTTTCAATGTTTATTATTACGAAAAAGGGAGAGTAACCAAAACCGAAGACATACTCAAAGAGCTAAAGAAAAAAGAGATAAAGCTTGACGAAGAAACCTTAGAACGTGCATTTCGCATATTCGAAAAGCAAAGCGAAGTAGATTTTTTTATCAACAAAAACGCAAAAGCATTTTTGCAAGAACAATTTAAGTTATGGAGTTATCAATACTTTTGGGAAGGAGCAAAGGAATGGACAGCCGATAGAGTTAACGAATTGCAAATTCTTAAAGATATAGCATTTAAAATAATTGATTTCATAAGTCAATTTGAAGATGAACTTGTAAAGATATGGAACAAGCCGAAATTTGTGAAGAATTCTAATTATGTGATTACGTTGGATAGATTAAATGATAATATTATTGAAAAAATTATTTATCATAGAAACTTAGATGAACAAATTGAGGAATGGAAACAAATAGGGATTGTAGATGAAGAATTTGAAATAGAACATATTTTTGAAAATTTTAATAATAGAAACAATGAATATGTTTTAGATTTATTTTCAAAAGAGGAGTTGCAAAAGGAGGGGCTCATATCTACAGGGTATCATTTACCTTACAATCCTGATTTAGTGGAAAGGGCAAAGGATCTAAGAAAAAATATGACACCTGCGGAGAAAAAATTGTGGTATGAGTACTTGAGGAACTTTAAGCATAGAGTTTTAAGACAAAGACCTATAAATCATTTTATTGTTGATTTTTATTGTCCTGCGCTTAAATTGGTTATAGAGATAGATGGTGAACACCATTTTACTGAGGAAGGAAAATCTTATGATGAGGAAAGAAGAAAGATTTTAGAAAGATATGGTTTAAGAGAGATACGATTTCGAAATGATGAAGTGATAAATGAATTTGACAGGGTGTGTAAGGAAATTGAGCAGATCCCCCCTGTGTCCACCCTTGATAAGGGGGAATACCCCCCTGTGTCCCCCGAGGGAAGAATTAAAGAGGAAGGGATCCCCCCTGTGTCCCCCCTTAGTAAGGGGGGAATTAAAGGGGGGATAAAAAAACAGTTCCTTCACCTTCCCATAGATACCAAATACTTCAAAGACCTTGAACCAGAAATCCTAAGCCAATTTGATGATTTAGACCAATCCCTTGATGGCTGGCTTATAAAAAGTGAAAACTACCAGGCATTAAACACAATTTTGCAAAAATTCAAAGAAAAAGTGCAGACAATTTATATTGACCCGCCATTTAATTTGGATTCATCCGATCAATTTCTTTACCGCACAAACTACAAAGACGCCAACTGGGCAACGCTTCTTGAAAATAGGTTGAGAATAGCAAGAGAATGGCTGAATGAAAAAGGAAGCATTTTTGTCCGTTGCGATTACAATGGAAATTGGATTGTGAGATGTTTGATGGATGAGATTTTTGATGGTAATTATAAAAATGAAATAGTTTTAAGCAAATCAGCAAAGTTAACCGAAAAAATAAACAAATATCATAGTGCACACGATTCTTTGTTTTTCTTCACAAAATCTGATAATTATGATTTTGAACCAGCAACTAGAAAAAGAGAAGAACCAAAATGGAGAGGTATGCATTTGCCAGGTATTCGATGGTCTCCTATTCCTAAAGAATATGTAAAATTGTTTTCAGAAGAAAATATAAAAGAAAAGAACGGTAAATTTGTAACACGAGCAAGGATAATTTTAGGCAAAGAGTTATTGCCGCCAGAAGGAAGACACTGGGCGTTAAGCCAAGAGTCAATATTTGAATTAGAAAAAGAGGGGAAAATTAAGTTAAATGATAAGGGAGAACCGCAAACCGAAGAAGCAGAAACTCAAAAATTAACTGATAACTGGACTGATTGGGTTGGTTACTCTTCAATATGGGGGTTTGCTACCGAGAATAACGAAAAAGTAATTGAAAGAGTTATTAGAACTTCTTCATTTAGAGAAGACGATTTAATCCTCGACTTCTTCCTCGGCTCAGGCACAACAACAGCAGTTGCCCATAAACTTAGCAGAAAATGGATTGGCGTGGAGATGGGAGAGCATTTTTACACGGTAGTTTTGCCAAGAATGAAAAAGGTTTTGGCTTACGATAAATCGGGAATTTCAAAAGAAGTAAAAGAATATCAAGGCGGCGGTTTCTTCAAATACTACGAATTGGAACAATACGAAGAAACACTTGCCAATACGGTTTATGAAAATCACGATATGCTTGTTATTGGAGATAAATCACCTTATGAGCAATATGTATTTTTGAAAGATGAAAAAATGCTCAAAGCATTGGAAATTGACTATGAAAACAAAAAAGTAAATGTAGATTTGAGTAAGTTGTACGAAAATATCGACATTGCCGAGACAATATCAAACCTAACAGGCAAGTGGATTAAGAAGATAAGAGAAAATGAAGTTGAGTTTGCCGATGGCAGTATTGTCAATATAAAAGATTTGGATTATAAATTAATAAAGCCGCTAATTTGGTGGGAGTGATATGAAAGTAGAATATCAATACATAGAATCGGACTTTAAACATTATAAAGGTGTTTCATTCTCTGATATCGAATATAAAGAACTTTTAAAAAATGAAGTGAAAGATAAATTACTCGATACACCGCAAAGAAATGAGATGATTTCAAATCTTAAAGCACTTAAATCAGAAACTGGCTTTGAAGTATCAGAAAGATTATTAATTGATATTCAGTATTTACAAAACCCAAAAGTAGATGTACAAGATTTTAGAATTGGCGAGGCGTTTGCTGAAGTTTGTTTGGAAAAACATTTTAATTGTCGTTTTTATTGGAATGAACTTAGGGACGCGCGAAATCCAAAAGGGAATAAAACAGGTGCAGATTTAGTGGGATTTATAGAAATAGGTAATGAAATATTGTTTTTATTTGGAGAAGTTAAAACATCTTCCGAGCAAAAGAGCCCACCACAAGTAATGACTAATCCAACAGGAATTGAAAATCAATTAAGAGATTTGTATAGAGATCAAAATAAGAGATGTATTCTAATTAGCTACATTCAAAATAAAATTGGGTTGAGTAAGAATAGAAATTTCCAGAATGATTTTAATAATGCAATACTAAATTACTACAGGCAAAACGAAGGTAAATATATGTTATATGGAATATTAGTTAGGGATACAGATGTAAACGAAAATGATGTAAGGGTTAGTTATAATAAATTAAAAAATCAAATACTTGACCCTATAGGATTAAGGTTATTGGCAATTTATGTTTCAATACCTAAAAATCAGTGGCTAAAAATTATAAACGGAGATAAAAATGTTAGCAACTGAAAAATTTAAAATACTTGAAGAATATTTTCCCGATTTGCTTCAGGGAATTTCCGAAATAATTCAAAAGGGTAAATTATCTAAGAGATTTAATACATTGCTATTAGATGCAAATAAAAAAACCGAGATAATTAAAGCAAAAGAACTTTGTGAATTAAAAATATTAGAATTATGGCATAATCAAGATGATGAAAAATTTAAAATATTATGTTCTGTTTATTTTGATATATCAACATTATTAAACTTTGACATAAAGACAGAAGAAGATATTTACGAAGTTATAAAAATAATTTCTTTGGGGTATTTGGGGGAACATTCTCATTTTGTAAAAGATTTTTTGAATCAACAAAAACAAAAAATAGAAGATTTAATTGTTACAGATAAATGGAATAGTCGTTTATTAAACAATATCTTTAAAGTTATAGTAAGCTTAGTTATAAAAAAATCCTGGAAAGATATTTCACAAGCAATTAAATTAATCAATCAATTAAGAGATGAGCAAAAAGAATTTGAAGAAAATTATTTAAATCAATTAGGAGAAGAAAGTCGACCATATGGAGCAGCAGAGCTTGTTTCTCTTTATCACTTTGCAAAAACATCTGAAATATTAGGTCAATATCTTTTAGAAGGGAAAACACCAAACAATGATTTTGATATTGAGAATAAGGTAAAATACCATTTAGGAATCGCAAAAGAATTTGCCAATGCTTCTGGTAACATAATGCTTGAATTATTGTATCAATACGTAGAGGCATTTAGCATCAAACTTATTAGAAACACTATTTGGTATTCATTAACAGGTGTAAATCATTGGGTAAGTACGTTTAATAAATTTATTACAAAAAAAGAAAATAACCCCATTTTTGAATTATTATATCCACAAAAAGACACTATTATAAATGGTCAATTATTAAATCCATCTTATAGATCTATTGTAGTTAGTTTGCCAACTTCCAGTGGAAAAACTTTAATTGCCGAATACAAGATTTTACAGGCACTAAATGAATTTAAAGAACGGGGCGGATGGGTTGCATACATTGTGCCAACTAAGGCTCTTGTGAATCAAATATATGTTCGTTTAAATCAAGATTTGAGTAAAATAGGTTTAAAAGTTGAAAAAGCCAGCGGTGTTGCAGAAATAGATGGATTTGAAGCATATTTAGTTGAAGACAAAGGCGACAATACGGATTTTGATGTTTTAATTACCACTTATGAAAAATTAAATCTTTTGGTCAGACAAGGACTTGGAACTACCGAAAAAAGACCTCTTGTACTTACAGTTGTAGATGAAGCACATAATATTGAAGAAAAACAAAGGGGACTTTCATTAGAGTTGTTATTAGCTACAATTAAGAATGATTGTAAAGAAGCTAATTTTTTGCTTTTGACGCCAGATATACCAAATGCTAAGCAAATAGCTGAATGGCTTGGAGGTGAAAGAGGAAAAGAAATAAATATACAATTTGATTGGTGGCAGCCCAACGAAAGGGTTATTGGTGGAATAAAAGTAGAAGGAATAGGGAAAAAATTCCAAGTCTATTTAGAAACATTAAATACAACAAAAGGGACATACCAAATTTCAGAAAAAATACCATTAGTATCTTCAGATAATATTAAAAATTTAAATGAGTATAAATCGCAAATTTCTAATTCAAAATTAAAGTTAGCTCAATTCGTAGGTCGGAACGTTTTAGATATCAACAATCCAGTTATAATATTAGTTGCTGGTATAGATGAAACTTATACTGTGGCTAATTATTTATACGAAAACTGCAATCAAGATTTTGAGGTTGATGAAGATATTGAATTGCTGAAAAAATTTATTCAAACAGAAGTGGGTGAAGATTTTCCTTTAATAAAATATTTAGACAAACGAATAGCAATTCATAGTTCAGCAATACCTGATGAAATACGACAATTAATAGAAATGATGATGGTTGAAGGGAAATTGCAGGTATTAGTTTCAACCACTACAATAGCTCAAGGAATCAATTTCCCTGTTTCGGCTGTGATAATGGGCTCATACACTTATCCTTTTTCTGGTCCTATGCCTACTCGTGATTTTTGGAACCTTGCTGGCAGAGTTGGGAGAGTGGGACAACAATCTATGGGATGGGTAGGAATTGCGTGCAAAAATGATAAAGATTTGAAGGTTCTTGCTAAATATGTTAAACAAGCCTCGCAAGATTTAATTTCGCAATTGGAAAGTGCTTTAAAAGTAGCCATGGAAGATGAAAATGAAGATTTTTCTAGATGGCTTTATAAAGATGAGCGATGGTCTTCTATTTTGCAATATATTTCTCATTTAAGATGCCAAATATATGATCTAAATGAGTTTATCAATCATTTAGAGGAAAAATTACAAGCAACTTTAGGTTTTAGTCAACTTGAAGAAGGCAAAAGAAAATTTTTAATATCAAAGCTAAGAGAATATGCACAAAACCTCACCTTAGAAGATGCGAAAAGAGCAGATTCAACAGGTTTTTCTACTGTTTCTGTTAGACAAATAATTTCAAAATTATCTACTTCAAATATTTCTCCAAATGATTGGAAAAAAGAACAGCTTTTTTCAGAACAAAATAAAACAATACAGAAACTGGTTGGTATTATGCTAAATATTTACGAAATTAGGAAATCGTTAGAAGAAATCAAGATTGGTGATAAATCTTTAGACCAAAAAACTATTTCTAATTTGATAATAAATTGGGTTAATGGAAAAAATATTTCTCAAATAGCAAATTCATTATTTCCAGAAGAGCAAGACAAGAATAAAGCAATCGAATCAACGACAAAGTGGATTTACAAAGCTATAGCCAATATGGCAAGTTGGGGAATTGCAGCAATACAAAAAATGCCTACAAGTGGCATTGATTGGGATTATCTAACTGATATTGAAAAGAAAAAGATGATGAATATTCCTGCTTATATTTTGTATGGTGTAAATACTGATGAAGGAGTGTTGATGAGAAAAGCAAATGTACCACGAAGTATAGCTAATAATTTAGGAACAGTTTATAAACAACAATTTGGTGATGAAATTTATAATTCTAAGACATCTCAAGTTATCGAATGGTTAAATTCTCAAAAAATTGAAGTTTGGGAAAAAGTTTTACCTGCAAACTCAAAGCTATCAGGTGAAGAGTATGTTAAAATATGGAAAAAATTAAACTATAATTAATAAAAAAATTGGTGATTAAGTTATGAACCTATACCTTCAAAACATAGTAGAAAACTTTAATCAAAACAACCTGCCAGCCGATTGGCTTGGAGTAGATTTTAAAGAATTTTCAAAAGAAAAATCGCTTTTTGACTATCAACAAAAAGCTTTGGAAAATGCATTAAAAGCGTTATATCTTTATTATGAACAATACAAAGAAAATAAATCTGATTTTTACAAGCATTATCAAAACAATGGACTAAATCAAGATTTAAGCTACAATATAAAGAAAGAAAGTAAAACAATAAAATACCTACTGGAATACGATAAAGAGTATCCAATTAGTAATGATAAAATATCTTTTGAATATTTTATCAATCGAATGAGTTTTTGGATGGCAACTGGTTCAGGTAAAACACTTGTTATAGTAAAACTTTTGGAATTACTTGGCTATTTGCAAAATAACAAAATTCCTAGAAAAGATATTTTGTTTTTAACCTATAGAGACGATTTAATTGATCAATTCCAAAAGCATATAGATGAATTTAACAATGCTGGCCATAATATCACAATTAATTTAATTGATTTAAAACAATATGCTTCATATAAGCAAAATCCTATTTTAAAATTTGGCAATACTATAGATGTTTATTATTACCGAAGCGATTTAATTTCTGATGAGCAAAAGGATAAAATTGTAAATTATAAAAACTATGATAACAACGGCAACTGGTATATACTTTTAGACGAAGCCCACAAGGGTGATCGTGAAGATAGCAAAAGACAAACATTCTATTCTATTTTAAGTAGAAATGGCTTTATTTTTAACTTTTCTGCAACGTTTACAGATGATAGAGATTATGCAACCTGTGTCTATAACTTCAATCTTGCAAGATTTATAGAGAATGGATATGGAAAACATATTTATATTTCAAAAGAAAATATCAAGGCATTAGAAAAAAAACAAGATCTCACCGATGTAGAAAAACAAAAAATACTGCTTAAAATATTTACTTTACAAGCAGCAATCAATAAACAATTTGAAGAAATTAATAAAATTTCAAATGATTTATATCATAAACCACTTTTACTTACACTTGTTAATTCTGTAAATACAGATGATTCTGATTTAGAGATATTTTTCAAAGAAATCGAAAAAATTGCATTAGGCAATGGCAATAAAGAAATTTTGGAAAAAGCAAAAGAGGAAATTATTGCTGAACTATCTTCTAATGAAGCAAAATTTGAGTTTGAAGAAAAACAATTAAATCAAAATTTACAAGAAATAATTCAAAATTTAAATTATTCGGATATTTTAAGCTATGTCTTTAACTCATCTACAAACGGGAAAATTGAAGTTTTAAAGATACCATCTAATAAACAAGAGTTGATATTTAAACTTGCTACATCCGATAGACCATTTGCTTTAATGAAAATAGGAGATATTACAGAATGGATAAAAAAAAAGCTTAACAATTATGAAATAATTGAAAAATTTGATAACGAAAGCATTTTCAGAAATATCAATAATAACGAAGATATTTCAATATTAATGGGATCTCGTTCTTTCTACGAAGGATGGGACAGCAATAGACCAAATATCATTTTGTTTATCAATATTGGAAAAGGCACAGATGCCAAAAAATTTGTTCTTCAATCTATTGGGCGAGGAGTAAGAATAGAACCATTGCCAAATAAACGAAAAAGAGCTGTTTACCTTTATAATAATCAAGAAATAGATAAAGATATTTTTGAAAACATAAAAGATTATATCGAACCGCTTGAAAGTTTATTTGTCTTTGGAACAAAAGCAGATAACTTAAAAGAAGTTGTAGAAACTTTAAAACAAGAAAAACCCGAAGTTTTACTTGGCGATTTGTTCGAAATCAATCCCGATGTTAAAGATAAAGACTTACTCATACCTGTTTATCGTGATTCGGACAAAATAATTATAGAAGAAAATGATGTTGTAAAATTCCCAATCAATGCTAATGATTACAAAATGGTAAGAGATTATTTTAATTATATTGGAGAAAAAGTGGCATTGATTAAATATGACTGCGATGTAAGAGTATTAAATAAAATAAAAGAAGCTTTTAATGGACATAAAAATGATTATTTTAAGGTGACAAAAGACCAAATAAAAATCAGTAATCCTCATTTTTTATTGCAAAATATATTTAAGCATTTTTCAAATAAAGCTAAAGAATTTCAGTCGTTTAAGAAACTTGATGAAGAAATTATTCATTTCAAGAGAATAAACATTACAGCCGATAAGTTAAATTCACTAAGAGAAAAAATAGAAAAAGTAAAAAAAGCAAAGGATAAAGATACACTCAAGAAAGAGTTAAAAGAAAAGCTACAAAACAATGAAATTAATATTAATGAATACACATCTGAAATAGAAAATATAGCTACCAATATTGTTAAAGAGATTGAAACAGCATATTACCCAAATGACAAATTGAAAATTAAATATCTTGCCAATCATTACTATATACCAATTGCATTATCAGAATCTGAAAAAGCAGACTATATACAACATATCATAAAATACAAAAGTGAAGTAGATTTTATAAATGAATTAGATAGATATTTACAAAACGAAAATAACTTTTTTAAAGAATTTGACTGGTGGTTTTTTTCCAAAATTGACGAAACATTGGATGAAGTTTATATTCCTTACTACAATCCAAAGACAAACAGAATTGATAAATTTAAACCTGATTTAATTTTTTGGTTAAAAAAAGGTAATGAATATACTATCCTTTTTATAGACCCCAAAGGCACTGAACACACAGACGGATACAGAAAGATTGACGGGTATTCAAAGATATTTGAAATTGGCGAGCTAAAAGAAAGCAAAAATTTTTTGTATAACGGATTTAATATAAACACAAAGCTACTGCTTAAATCGCAACGAGGGATAGCGGAAGTTCTGGAAGATTACAAAGGATATTGGTTTGACAACTTTGATAATTTTGCAGATAAAATAAAAGCACTGCCCTTTTGGGAGAGCATTGAATGACTGAAAACAAGAAAAAACTACGGCAACAACATAATTTATGGTAGGTTTTCGAACTCTGCGGAAGCCTTCGGCTTCCTTGCTACGTTGCACTCTCGCCTTTCGGCTCGGGGCACATAACAGCGGATAAACGGTTCGGCTCTTGCAGAGCCTCACTCAAATTGCCTTCGGCAACTTCTTTTATCCGCAAAACGCAAGGTCAAATATGCCACACCTTCGGGTTGTGGCATATTTATTTTGTATGCAGGTGCCGGCTAAATCCTGTGGTTATTTAAGACATCGGATGTTTTTGAAACATCCGATGTCTTTGGCTGAGCAATCAACAACCATTCGGCTTTCGCAAGGTGGCGTCCTCCATTTTTCAGACACCAGATGTTTTTAAATCATCCGATGTCTTTGGTTTTAATACTATAATTTGTTTTGGAATAAAAATTGAATATCCTTTCTGCTATTGAAGGGTAAAGTAATGTTTTAAAAGAATTACTGTGTAATTTTTTTAACATTTTGGAAATTGTTAATTTGGAAATCTTAAAGTTTGCAGTTTTTATGAGTTTGAATTTGGGTAAATATTTTCGATTTGTTTTTATATCTATTCTTTTGATTTCGGCTGCAAAGTTCTCCTTGTTTGCCCAGAATCAAGTTCTGATTTTCAATGAATACACTGCTTCCGACACCGTCGATATGGGAATGTGTGTTGTTGGCGATTCTCTCGAAACCATTTTCAATATTGTGAATTTAAGTGGGAAAGTATTGAAAATTGGTGGAAATGATTATACATTTCTGATTGGACGAACTACTGACGACCCTAACGACCTGAGCTACTTTGAATTCTACGGACCACGGGATTTGCCTCGAACTATCGATACGAATAGTAATTATTTATTTAAGGTAAAATATGTTCCATTCACTCCATCGATTCAATTCCCCGTCGGAAAAAAAGTTGTATTGCTTCGACTGGGTGTTTTCGACCCCAAGAAAAGCGACCCTCCACCATCGATGGAAGCATTAGAGAAGAAGCGGGAATTTATCTTGATAGCTCGCAAGAGCGACAAGGAACTCGATGTTTTCGAAAATGTTATAGATTTCGATTCCGTCTGGGTTGAACCTCGCGATACTATCCGAAGAGTTCTGATAGTGCAAAATAACACTACCCGGGATTTGGTTGTCGATAGCATTATTTTCCTGCGTTCATTGAATGCGGAGATACGGCTCGAAAGGAAACAATTACCCGTAGTGTTCGACCCATATCGTTCAGGCGATGAACGACGCCAATGGCAAATCACTTATTATCCAACGAATCTTGGAAAGGATACTGCTTTGCTTTCTTTTGTGTACCGCTCTCCAAACAATCCCGATAGCGTTAAATCTATCCAAACTATTATTCGGGGCGTTGGTGTTACCCAAAAGTTGAAGCTTCATAAAGTCGATAATGCTGAGATATTCGATGATTTTATTGACATTGGTTCAATCCCGCTGGACACAAGCAAAGAAGTAAAAATTTTTGTGCAAAATACTGGAAATCTGCCTTTCGGAGTCTTTAAGCAAGAGATTTTGAATTACTACACCGAGACGCCATCGAGCGGATTCAGGTTCGCCGATTCATTGAAAAGCGAAAAGCCTTTGCTTCCGACGCAGATAGATTCGTTTACAGTGGTTTTCCAACCAACCCAAAGAGATACTTTTCTTGCACGCATTACTTTTCATAGCGATATTGTTAATCGCAAGATTATTGGATACCCAGAATCGGCAAAAAAAATTGTTTTCAACATTCGTGGAGTTGGCTTGGCTCCCAAATTAGCAGCCGATGTAGATTCTGTTGACTTTGGGAATATAATAATAAACAATGCCGAAGGTTGTCCAACAATTCGCGATACAACAATTTATATCGTTAATAATGGTAACTATGTGCTTCGTCTCGAGAATGCACGAATTGAACCTCCTTATCCCCAGACTCCTTTCAAAATTTTAGAAGAAAATATAGAGGTTCCAGCCTATTCAAGGCGTAGCCTAAAAGTTATTTTCGATTCTACCGCGAAAACAACAGGACTTTACGAAGCTTTTTTGGTGTTAACATCCTCGTTTTCCCGCACTCACGATACTTTACGAATAAAATTGAAAGCCAATGGTGTTTTGCCCGACCCAATAAATCTTTCTTTCCCACAGGATTTGTCTTTTAATCCCGGAAATGTCCTTTCGGTTCCTATTTTGGTCGAAAAAGGGAAGATTTTGCGTGTAAAGGAATATTCCGACACACTTCAATACAATCCACTTATCCTGCGATACCGTGGTTATACCCTTCAAGGCACTGCTTCCGAAAAAATCGAGGTCGCCGATGTTAAAGAAAATGCAAATGGTTTGCTTCCCATCTACTTGAAGACCAAATGGAATGAATTTTTCCAGCCCCGAGATACATTAATACTGCTTAACTTCGACACTTTCGTGGGCAATGATTTCAGTTCGCCACTGGAATTTCTTTCCCCTCGGTTTGGCGACGGGATTTGCTCAAGGGCTTTGATTCCTGTCATCAAATCTACTAATGTTAGGATTGATTCTCTTTGTGGGCTTAGATATAAAATTTATGATGGTAGCAAAGGTGTGTTTTTCCTCGACCAGCCGATGCCAAATCCTGCAACAACATCTGTAAACATTAATTTTGGTGTGGCTTTCGATGTTAAAACTTCGTTGGTTGTTTACGATTCCTATGGGAATATGGTCGAAAAATTAGTGGATGATGTACTTGAGCCAAATATTTACAATTACCAGTTAGATATATCCAGTTTGCCAAAGGGGGTTTACTTCGTTCAGTTTGTTTCGGGAATTTATCGGGATGTTAAATATTTTGTTAAGACTTACTGATGAAGCGAATTTTAACCATATTGTTTTTTCTATATGCTTACAATGTTTATTCGCAGGGCTTCCCTTGGGAACTTTCCCCTCGTTTTCCATTTTATATTCCTGTTACTTACGTTGGGCTTGATGGCTACTATGCGAAAAGCCAATTTTCGGGCAATATGACTTTGTTCGAGAATTTCTATGTTTGCTCAAAATTCGATGGCGGGACGGGAAATGCATTTGCACTGGGGGCGACAATTGAACATTGGTATTGGCATAATGTAGCACTACAAGGTTTCGTCAACTTTCAGACGAACAGAGGGAAAATGGTTGCACAAGGCGATTCTTTCCCCGTTTTGATTAAAGGTATTCCAAAGATTGCCAAAGTCGAAAATGAACTTTCGATGGATTTTAAATATCTAAATTTCGGAGTGGGGGTTAAATGGCTTCCTTTTCGGAATAATCTTTATCTTCGTGGTTTGCTCGAATTTGGATTCAAGGTTTCGAGTTTGTATGAAATCTACGAGCAGATAAAATCCCCGCCAGAGTATCACTTTATCGATAACACACAGAGGCGGAAAGTTTTGGAAGGTCGGCTTTCGGATTTATCGCTGTTTAAAGTCGAGCCAAAAGTTTGCATTGGCTACGATGCTCCTCTTTTTGCGGGGGTTTATGCCAGCCCTTCGATTACTTTCGACTTGCCGATTTACAACTTTTCGAAGGACGAAACAATGCGTATCTTTTCAATTCAATTTGGCTTGTCTTTGTTATTCGGAATCTGGTAAATGTTTCAATTGATTTCGATTTTGGTATCCCCAAAACATAAGAAGCCACTTTATTACAATAAAATTTCCGAGACTCTTGTTTGCGACGAAGGAGAATTTGAAATTCACGAAGGAATTCCAATTCTGCTCGCCAAAGACAATTTGCCGAATTATGTCGTTCATTATCAAAAAGATGCAGAGTATTTCGATTATTTTGCTTCCAGATTTCCCGAAACAGAAAAAGAAGAGAAAAGAGTAAATCAATATATCGTGTCCCGAATACCTCCAAATGCTCGATTAATTGCGGACATTGGTTGCGGGAACGGCTGGCTTGCGCGCTCTTTGCTTCGGATGGACAGAATCGTTTGCTCGCTCGATATTTCTTTCAAAAATGTTCGGAAAGTTATCGAAATCAACCACGGCGAAAATCATTTTGGAATTGTTGCAGACGCATATTTCCTGCCTTTTAAGGATTCTTCGCTCGATTGCGTCGTTGCTTCCGAAATCATCGAACATTTGGCCGAACCCGTTGCTTTTTTGAAAGAACTTGTTCGTGTTGTGAAGAGCAAAGGGAAAGTTATCATTACAACTCCATACAAGGAGAAAATTCGCTATACCTTATGCATACATTGCAACAAGCCCACGCCTATGAATGCTCATCTGCATTCGTTCGACGAGGGGAATCTTTCCGATATTCTTAAACAAGTCGAAGGGATTCGCTCTTGGCGATTCTTCAAGTTTGGCAATTCTTTGGTTCAGTATTTTCGTCTCTATCGAATTTTTTCCATCTTCCCTTTTGCTTTGTGGAAGTTGATTGACAAGTTCTTGAATTTATTTTTTTTACCAAAGCATATTTTGATTGAAATCATTAAGGAATAGATATGGAAGGCTTTGTAAAGACAGAAATAATCAATTCAGTGGGGGTGGTAAGTTTTTACCATCCCAAGGGAAACTCGTTGCCAAGCAATTTGTTGAGCGATTTGCAAAAGGCAATTGAAAATCTTTCCGCCGATGATTCTGCCAAAGTGATATTGTTGCGGAGCGAAGGGACTGGTGCTTTTTGCGCTGGTGCTTCATTCGACGAGCTTTTGAGGCTCGAAGATTTCGATTCAGCCAAAAATTTCTTTGCGGGTTTCGGTCGTGTGATTAATGCAATTCGCAAGTCTCCGAAATTTGTAATTGGTAGGGTGCAAGGCAAAGTTGTCGGCGGAGGTCTGGGCTTGGTTTCGGCTTGCGATTATGTCGTTGCAGTAAAGACCGCTTCGGTTCGTTTGAGCGAATTTTCTATTGCCATAGGTCCATTTGTCATCAGTTGTGCAGTCGAAAGGAAAATAGGCAAAAGTGCGTTTACACAAATGACAATCGATACCGAATGGTACGACGCCGAGTGGTGTCTTTCGAAAGGGCTCTTCAACAAAGTGTTCGATTCAGTTGAAGAGATGGACAAGTTTTTGGATGGCTTCTTGCAAACTCTTGTCGGGCGAAGTTCAAAAACACAGCAAGAGTTGAAAAAACTATTCTGGCGGGACACAACCAATTGGGATGCAATGTTTGACGAGTTGGCAGAAACTGTGGCCCGCTTGGCACTATCCCCCGAAACAAAAGAAATCATAAAGAACTTAGCGAAAAAGTAATGCTGATGCCAAAGACATCGGATGTTTCCAAAACATCCGATGTCTGGAAAAAGTTGCCCCTGCGAAAAAAAAGATTCACCCCGCAAAGACTTTCTACCTGCTAAAAATCCATAATGAAAAAATTGTTATGGGTTGAGCGACAGTTCGAAGATTTAAAATTAAAAATAATTTTTTTAAAAATTTTTTGAATTTAAAATTTTTTTACTATTTTTATACTAGTAAAATGTTGAAAATAATGATAGGGGTAGAAGAAAATATTTTATACTTTCGACTCCTAAGTCATTCAAAATATTATGCTTACGGGGGGGGCGAGATTAATAAAAATTTTTCTTGGCAGACCCCCACCTAATTTTATATCCTTTGCTCTTTTCGATTAGCTTTTGTAAATATGAAAAAACTTCTCAACTTAATATATTGTCTTAAAACAAATTTAATTTCTTTAAATCTTTAAATTATTTTAAAAACAAAATAAGGAGAAAAAAAATGAAAAGAAAGATATTTGTTTTAAGTTTTTTATTAAGCGGTTTGTTTTTCTTTGTCGCCACACGTGCAATGGCAGATTGTCCACCTAATTGGGATTCTAGGGCAATAGGGGTTTAAAAAATTTTTATTATTTTGTAAATTTTAATGGAGGTTTAAAGATGATTAGATTTTCGATTTTATTATTTCTTCTTCTCCTTTCTGCATCATTACATTGTGAATTGCCGTTTGAGATTGAGCGGTATGGGACAGATTACATTGGTATTGCTAAAAATGATAAGACTGTTTTGCTTTATGGCAAGTATGGAATAATTACATATACACACGATGCAGGACAAAATTGGCGACAGGTTTGCATTGGCGACGATTACGATGTTCAGAAAGTCATTTCCGTTTGGAATGTTTTTTATGCTTTGACTACTAATTCAGTATTTGTTAGCCACGACGATGGAGAAACTTGGGAACGGCACGAGATTTCGGGCGAAAACCCTTGGTTAGATTTTTCAACCGATGGAAATAATTTCTATTTAATTTCCAAAACCGAGTTATATAAGGTTGGCAAGGAATTAAAGGACAAAGAATTATTATTTCAATTCGAAAACTTTATAAGTTTGACCGAGATTGCAAGGTTGGGGAAATATCTATTTATCGTTGATGCGGGAATTGCAATATACAGATACGATACCGAAACGAATCAAATAGACGATACGATTTATGTTGGTTCGGGAACCCAGCCTATTAAACGGCTAAAAGTCGAAGGTTCAACCTTATATGCTTTGCTTCGTTCGGAACAATCGGCTAGTTATGAAGATAAATTTTATTTCGTGCGACATAGTGTTTTAAAGTCGACAGATTTAGGCAAAAGTTGGGAGACAGTCACAAGGGATTTGCCAGTAACGAAAGACTTTATAGTCGAAGGGAAATATGTTGCTACTTTGAGTCCCAAGGTAAACACTTCTTTTAATGTTGTTGCAACATCGTATGTTGTAGCCGATACTACTGGTTTGGTCAGGGAAGAAGTTGTTTTTGATACTTCAAATGTGTTCATCCCATATTTTGGGATAGCCAACAATGTTTTTAATGATTTTTACATAACCTGCATCGAAAGGATAAATGATAATGTAATTATTGCTGGGGGTGTGCAAAAGTCTATTATGCTTTCGGTTGATAATGGAAAAACTTGGAACGTTGTTTCATATTTTAGACCATTGTATAAGCCATTTATTTTCCCCTTTGCTGATAGATTTATGCCAATTGGAAACGACACTTTGATTATTTTCTCAGATCTTAGGCCTTTTGTTTTTTATTCTTTTGATGGTGGAGCCACCTTTAAGTCTCTTTCTGTCGCAAGAGCTTTAGAATTAGTAAATATAGGTTTCAACGATTTTGGAACATTTATTGGAAGAGATGGTAAGTTCGGTTGGGTTGTTGTCGAAAAAGAGAAAAAATATAAACTTACCGGCAACTTGATTTTGGTTTATTCAAAAGATTGGGGAAGGACTTTTGAACGTCAATACATTTCTTTGAACTCTATTCCCAGTTTTTCAAAGGATTCTGTGAGTTTTGTTTTATTTACTTCCGCTAAATATTTCAATGAAATCGGACGTATTAGCATTCCTTTTGTGATTTATCAAGATAATCAACAAAATTTGATAGGTCATTTAATCATAGACGAAGATTGTAACTTCGTTGACACTATTTTCTCTCCTTATCTGTTGACCGCAAATCCTTTTCGTCTTTTTGGATTTTGGGATGAAAGGAATATATATACAGTTATTACTGATTCGCAAAATACAATTATACTTCGTACAGTTGATTTTGGAAGGAATTGGATTGCCTTCGATACCATTCCCCGGGTTGGATATAAAAAGAGCGATACCGACTTTATGAATTTTACTTTGGAAAAGATTTTAGGGAATGGTTTGTATGTTATTCGGATGCAAGTTCCCGGGAAAGGATTTTTGGTTTTGTATGATTCAAAGAAAAAAACATTTGATTCGCTTGAGACCCCATTTTACTATGGTTTATATTACTGGGGTAATATGGTTTTTGTTGTTTCGCAAGATAAAGTTATAATTGTGCCCGATATAACCAAAGGGCTTGTAGAATACTACGAAACAGATTTTCCCGAAAAGTTCCAGCGAAAACAAAAATATGAATTGTTGGATATACTTGAACGAGGGGGTAAGGATTTCTTAATCATAGGTAAAATTTATAAGGATTTGCTGTCCGATAATTAAGAAATTAATTTATGCAAGATAAGGAAGCGAGGGGGAATTTCCATTGTAGTAGAGATGAAGGATGAGGGAAATCCATATTTATTTGTGTTGCCGTTATATCCCAATCCAGCAAAGGACTTTGTGGTGTTGCCCTTTTTCTGGGAGCCGGGATATAGTGTTGATGATGTTAAGATTTCGATATACGACATAAACGGGAACTTATGTACGAATTACATTAAATCATACAGTCCAACGAGTGCAAATGCTGGTGCGATACGGGTGGAGTGTGGAAATTTACCCGAGGGCATATATTTCCTGAGTGCAAAAATCTTCGACCGCAACTACATAATGCCATTTTTAAAGATTAAGTAATCGGGGGCGAGCAGTAAAAGATAAGGAAGGTTTTTGCTCAAATTAATCCACCAAAAATAATCTTGAAGAAAAAGAGACATCGGATGTTTCCAAAAACATCCGATGTCTCGCAATAACCGACTTCTCTTTGGATATTGTCAACATTTAAGGGGAACAAATTCAAATTTTAGACCGTAGAATAAGTTTCTTTTATCCACTGCAATATCATTAGCCGAATATTTTGGTAATTTTGTAGTTCTTAAAAATTCATTCCCTATGGAAGGCGAACAGAAAAGGAAAGTGATATTAAGCGGGATGCAACCAACTGGTGGTTTGCATATCGGACACCTAACGGGTGCACTGCGAAATTGGGTGGAATTCCAAAGCGAATTCGAGTGTTATTATACCATAGTAGACCTTCACGCAATAACTGTTCGGCAAGAGCCAGCAAAGCTAAGACAATGGACGCTCGACCTTGCTGCAACATTCATTGCGGCTGGCATTAATCCCGAACAGGCTCATATTTTTGTTCAGTCCCACGTCCCCGAGCATACCCAACTTGCTTGGGTGTTGAATTGTTTTACGGGGATGGGGGAATGTTCCCGAATGACTCAATTCAAGGACAAGTCGCAGAAGTATCCTGAAAATGTCAATGTTGGCTTGTTTGCTTATCCTGTGCTTATGGCGGCGGACATTTTGCTTTATCAGGCAGATTTGATTCCCGTCGGTGCCGACCAGAAGCAGCATCTTGAGTTAACAAGGAACCTTGCCGAGCGGTTCAACAATCTTTATTCGCCCACTTTCAAGGTTCCAGAACCGTATATCCCGAAAATCGGTGCTAAAATTATGAATTTGCAAAACCCGACTAAAAAGATGTCGAAAACCGACGAAGCCCAGTTGGGAGTTTTATATTTGACCGATACACCCGAGCAGATAAAGAACAAAATCAATCGGGCAGTAACAGATTCAGGCAGTGAAATAAAATTCAGCGACACGAAACCGGGCATTTCGAACTTAATCACCTTGTATCACATTGCGACGGGCAAATCCATCGAACAAATCGAGCAGGAATTTGCTGGGCGAGGTTATGGGGAATTCAAAAAGGCAGTAGGCGAGGCCCTTGTTGAGTTTCTTGAGCCGTTCCGCAATCGCTATAAGGAACTTCGAGCCGAGGAAGGCTATTTGTTCGATGTTCTTCGAAAAGGTGCCGAGCAAGCCCGTGTTGTTGCACAAAAAACATTACGAAAAGTATATAAGAAGATTGGCTTTGTTATGCTGTGAGTGGAGAGTATTTTCAAATTTTTTGGATAAATAGGAATTGCTTTTTAGAAGGAATAAAGATTTAGTTGTTTTGATTCGGGCAGTTTGTTTTTATCGTCTGAATTCAAGCTTTCAAGCCTCTTTCGGGCGATTTCAACATATTCAGGATTAATTTCAATACCAATAAACTTTCGACCCAAGCGTTTGGCAGCAATCGCTGTTGTTCCACTTCCAACAAATGGGTCAAGCACAATAGAATTTTTGTCTCTTGTGGTGAGTTTTATCAAATATTCGCAAATTGCAAGGGGTTTAACAGTTTTGTGAAAATTATACTCACCTTTTTCTTCCAAATCGGGTTTTGGCAAAAGAAAATATTTGTCTATTTCTTCGATAATTTTTTCAGTAGTGATAACGTTCGATGGGAACATCCCGTTGCCAATTTTAATATTTGTATTGACTAATCCGACGTTGTATTTTAAAATGTTTTCGAGGAAAGTATTTTCGTAAGGTTTTTGAGCCATCATAATTGGTTCAAAGCAGGATTTTATTTGTGGGGTTTTCCATCCCTTTAAATTTTCTTTCAGATTTTGTTTTTCCTTTTCGGGTAAATCCATTTTATCGATAAAATGATTGAGCGACATAGCCTTTGGCTGGTTTTGTGTGTAAAGCCAAATGAAACAATCTCTGATTAAAAATCCACAATCGTCCACAGCCGATACCATTCGATGATAAAGGCGAGGGCTTGAAAAGGAAAAGAAAAAGCCACCGGGCTTTAAAACACGAAATATTAAGCTAGCAACTATTTTATACCATTCGTAGAACCTTATTCCTTGTTCGCGGTCAAATTTCATTCCCGGAGGGAGAGATTTGACCACTATGCAATAGTCTGTGATTGTAGAAACCTTTTCTGGGTCCCATTTATCGTCAAGTTTGTCTAAAAAATAAGGTGGGTCAGTCAAAACTAAGTCTATTGAATTTTCTTCCAATTCTGGCAGAATTGTTAAAGCATCGCCTTCTATTATTTGATTTAAAAATTTTTCATTCATCTTTAACGCTCAAATTTCCAAATTTCTTTTCTAAAAGTTCATAAATAGCTTTTTGAATTTCTATATCGGCTTTTAATACTATTCTGGGGTTAGCAATGTTTCGCACCCGACCCTTATTGTCAAAAATCCAAAAATTGCGATAAGCTCTGTTGCAAAATTGGCACTGAGGAATGATATTATCCGTTGTTATTGGCTTTCGGGGGTCGAGATGTGCTTTTTGGAGCTGAGTAATTGCACTTTTCCAGTGGAGATGTTTTTCGTTTTCCTTCGAGCCGCAAGTTGCACAACGATAATCATATTTCTTCTTAATTTCCTCCCAAGGAATGTTGCTTGCTTCCCTTTTAGCCCGAACAAAATTGGGATAAGCTTTTTCCAAAGTGATAAGCTTATATTCACCTTGATTTAATTCCAAAATTCCATTGCCTCTTGTTCCAGACGCAATATACCATCCTTTTTGTGCTGCAAGATGTCGGGCTTGTTGAACATCGTTTGTGTTGGGATAAAATTTTCTGATAAATTCAGTAAGTTCTTGCTTTGTAACTACTTTTGTGTTTGGATAATGTTGAGCGAGATAAACTAAAACCAAAGCTTCTTTTGAAAATTTCCCTTTGTTGTTAAGTTTGGGCAACTGTACACCTTCTTTCTGCAAATACTTTTCGAAATAACCTTTAATCATTTCGTAAATCTTTTCAATTTCTTTTTGCTTCATAAATAATTTTTAATAACAAAAATGATTACAGCTAAATTACCAAAAATTTTAAATTTTTTCCACTTCGGATTTCTTTATCCATCCGATATTGCCATTGGGAAGTCGGACTTTGTACCAGTTGCCGATTTCATCCAAGATTTCCACTTTTGTCCCTTGATGTAAAATGAGTAGGTCGGTCGAACTTTCCTCGGGCGAACTTTTAATGTAGGAATTAACTGCAAACACAATTGCCCGATTGTGGTTTGTTTCGAATTTATATCGTGCAAAGCCAACTCCAAAAGAAGTGACAAAAAGCAACAGAAGAAGTGCTCCAAACAAAAAGAGAACTTTTCGGGTTTTGGGCGAAGCAATTATGAGGAAAAGAGAAAAGCACACCGAAGCAGACCAAATCGAAACCAACCCGAGAGTTCCCCATTGGGTAGAACTTAAGCTGTCGCGCAAATTTTCCCACCATTCTTTGATGAAGAATTTAGGCTTCTCCTCGAACTTGTCCACAATTCGAAGATTTGCCATTTGGAGATTGAATTTGATGTCCTCGTCGAAAGGGTCGAGCAGTCGAGCCCTTTCCAGATATAAAATGCTCTTGTGAAACTCACCTAATCGATAATAAACATTTCCCAAGTTGAAAAGCACTTCTTTGCTTGTATATCCGCTTGCTAAAATCTTTTGGTATAACTCTTCGGCTTGGGAATAATAGCCTTTTTGGTAGTATTCGTTGGCTCGGTGGAAAAGCTTCGATAATTCTTCATTATTGATTGAAAAAGTTTCGATGGGAATGAACAAAATGACGACGATAATGCTCAAGATTTTCAGGTTATTCGCTTTCATAGCAATTTCTCGCTTAGTTTCGACAAAACTTCGACAGATGTGGCATAGACATTTTGCAACTGCACGTTGTTGAATTGGGGAGAATAGCGTGCTTCTTCGCAAAGATTGATTAAATCGATTAATTTATCCACAAGTTCGTTGTCGGGAACTCTTTCGAGCAGGCGTTCTTTTATGTTTTCTTTGGTTAATTCTGCTGGGGGAATATTCAATTTGTTTGCAACAAAAGCCCAAAGCGAGCGAGCTGTTTCTTCGTAAAATAAATCCTTGTTCCCTTCATCAACTAATTTTTTGGCATTTTTCAGATACTTCTGAGCAATTTTACTTGCCCGAATTTGTTTCATCAAAACCAAGTTTCCTTCGATTTGTTCACGCCGGCGAACATAAAGAAAAACCACAACCCAAAGGAATATCGGAATAATCGAAAAAACATAAAACAATGGGCTAATCATCTGGCTTTCCCCAGTTCGTGAAAACCGTGGTGTGGATGTTTTGATGTAGCGGATATCCTGTCCAAGCAGTTTAACATCTTCCTTTTTAATGTTAGTTACAAAAGTTTGTGTAGTGGCGCCTTGTTCAACATTCAGTAAAAAAGGTTGCGTAGTTAAAGTAACGTATTCTTTCTTATCGAGGTTAAAGTAGGCGAAATTAATTGGCTCAATTTTGTATTGACCGGGATTTTTGGGAATTAAGTAATACTCAAAAACGACCGAACCGGAGACTCCCGATGGTGAAACATTGGTCTTGTCGATTACTTTTGGCTCGTATGTGTCGATGTCGTTCGGGAGTTTCAAAGAGAATGGAGAGAGCAACTTCAAATTTCCTTTCCCAGAGATTTCCAACCGAAGTGTAGCAACTTCGCCTGTTTTCAGATGGTCTTTATCCAGCGAAGCTTTGAGCTGCATTGAACCAACACCGCCGTGAAAATCGGCTGGCTGTGGAGATGGCAATCCAAGCACCTTGATTTGGATAAGTTTAGAGCGAACGGTAAATGGGAAATCACGATATCGATTGGAAAAAAATGGGTCGTTGAAAAACGGGTCATCGAACAACATATCGAAGGGGTCTCGGTATCGCTTCTTTTGTTGTTGCTTGACAAGGAGCCGAACAACGAACTCAATCTCCATCGGGTCGATTGTCAAAGTTCCCGTTTGTTGTGGAATTAGAACGACTTGCTTTAAATCCGCAACCTTGAAGGTAACACCATTTACAACTTCTGTAGAAAATTTTAGCTCTTTAATTCCGAAATCTTGTGTCCAAAACCCGTTGAAGCTCGGCATTTTTGGAACGGAAATGTTGACTATGTTCAAATCGGGATGAACATACAACTTGTAGGTAGCAACAATTGTTTCGCCAAGATAGGCTTGGGTTTTGTCGACAATTAAGCGGATAAAAAGATTGTTTCGGATGATTTCATCGGCTTGCTGCGAAAGTGTTTTTTCTTGGTTCTTTTCCTTTCCTTGTCCCGAAGGCTTTTGGCCGCCTTTAACCACTTTAATTGTAATTGGATTGGATGTTAAAACATTTCCATCGACTGTGATTTTTGCTGGCTCGATGGTAAAAGTTCCTTCGAGGTCAGCAGAAAGGATGTAGATGAACGAAAGGGAGCTCGAAATCTGCCCGTTGATTATTTGTGTGCTCATCGAACGGCTGGGACCTGCGAGCACAGTAAATCCTTTGAAACTCGGTGGTTGGAAGTTTTTGCCATTCGTTGTATTCAATGTAAATGTAACTTGAATTTGTTCTCCGACTTCGACGGTTGTGCTACTTGCTGTTGCGGTGAACTTATACTCTGCCATTGCAAAAGCAAAGGAGAGCGCAAAGATTAAGATTGCAACAACCAACCTTTTCATTTTCCTTCATCCGAAAAAATTCATAGATTAAAGAAGTAGAAAAAGTGAAAAAATTATTTTGAAAATTCATTATTTTTTTGCAATTTTGTATTTTGCAAAAGGGCTCTTAGCTCAGCTTGGTTTAGAGCGCTTCCTTGACGCGGAAGAGGTCACAGGTTCGAATCCTGTAGAGCCCACAAAGTTATATTTTCTTACTGCTTTAAAAATTTTTTTTCAATACATATTTTTAATCGGTCATTTCCATTGTTTTTTTCACAATGGTTAAATGCTCCCGTTGGATTATATCAGACATCGGATGTTTTTGGAAAAATCCGATGTCTTTATATTCCTATTCTCGATTTGGGTTCTTTGTTTGCTAACTCATTAAGAAGATGAATAATAATTTTTGGGTAGATATCTTTTATCAGAATTTTATAAATTTTATGTAACTAAAATCAATTTTTTTTGTTATATTGATTATTTAAATGGAGAGTGTTATGAAAAAAGTTTTTTATTCGGTTTTGGTGTTGTTGGTTCTTGCTTCGGCAAGCCTAATCAGTCAGAAAATCACTGCTGAGCAACTGCTGTTCAATTCTTCGCAAGGGCGAGAATTTTGGATTGCCATTCCTCCTAACGAGGACGACCGCCAACCCATTGGAAATACTCAGGAGATTGCAATAGAAATTTATGTGACTTCATCGAAGAATTGCTGGGCTACGGTTGAGGTCCCTGGTATGGGCTTGATTAAAACAAAAAAAGTCGAAGCTTTCAAGATTACTACTTTTTCGACAATTACGAATGATCTGATGTGGGATTTGGAAGTCCGAGAAAGCGAGCGTCCTGTTGGAAAAGCAATACACGTGTATGCAACCGAACCAATATCGGTATATGTTTTGAACCATCGGCGTTACACTGCAGATGGTTATCTTGCAATTCCAATATCCTCGTGGGGAACTAAATATTATCATCTTTCGTACTACGATTTTCGCGAAGACCTATACGGCGGTGAATACCGTGGCAATGGCTTTCTCATTATTCCTTCCGAAAATGGAACCGAGGTTTTGATTAAATTGAATGGGCGTGGACAATCGATAGGACAAACTATTGGCGGACGCAAAATTGGGGACCAGTGGAAAGTAACATTAAATCGGGGGGAAGTTTATTGTGTAATGGGTAACGGTGCAACTCGTGGACAGTTCGATCTTTCAGGCTCATTGGTAATCTCGAACAAACCTATTGGTTTTATTTCTTTCCATAAAAGAACATTAATCCCATCTTTCGATTTATGGAACGGAAGGAATATGTTATGCGAGATGATCCCCCCTGTTCAAGCTTGGGGCAAAAAGTATTATACCGTCGAATTTCAAAGGAAAGGACGTGGCGATTTCTTCCGCATCCTTGCTGCATACGATAATACTACATACACTGTTAAATGGTACGATTTGAAAGACGGTAGGTTCCTTGGGCAGCGCGGACCGAAAATTTTGAAAAAAGCAGGTGATTTTGATGAATACGAAGAAGTTTATGTTCCACGCGGGCAACCTAATAATCAGGAATCAATCAAAGGAACCTCGGTGTGGGAAGCTGACAAACCTGTTTTGGTTATGCAATATTCCTATTCTACGGATTGGGATAACGCTCCAGAGTTCGACCCATTTATGATTTTGGTTATTCCTCGCGAACAATACGTTCCCAACACTGTGTTTCAAACACCAGCCGAGCAGGCTCAGTTTTTGGATAACTACTTCAACATAATTGCAATTGGAGATCCAAATGACCCCGAGAACAAATTGCTTAAATCTATTACGCTCGATGGAAAACCGATATGGCAGTTGGAACCTAAGTTTCTGTTCAATCGAATTCCCGGAACTGATTTGTATTGGGCAAAATTAAGGGTTCAGCCCGGTACACACGTGGTTCGGAGCCAGACCAAGTTTGGTGGTTATATTTATGGTTTCAGCGAGGCAGATGGCTACGGCTGGCCTGCTTGCACTGCATTCAACAAAGTCGATGAAACGGACACACTCCCGCCAGAAATTTTCGTGCAAGAACACTGCGGCGTGTTCACCATTCGAACCACTGAATTGCGTAATGGCAAACCCGGAGACGACCCTCGCCAGGTTGACCAAGGTGTGAACGATATTTCTCTGCTCGATAGTTCTTACAATTTCGAGATAAAATTTATTAGGGAATTTAAAACATATCCGCCGCTGTATGATTACACTTTCATTGTCAAGGTTATTGATAAAAACAAGCCCGGCGTTGCATACTTACAAATTACCGACAGAGCTGGAAACATTGCATACGATACATTATATTTCTATCCCGACACACTTCTTATCCAACCCTCCCCAATTAATTTTGGAAAAGTTAGATTATTTACTTCCAAGAGATTGGATGCGCAAATAACTAACATATCGGATACCCTCGAAAACGTCGTTTCCGTCTTTTTGAAGCGAGGCGAAGCTTTTAAAATTGTTAGTGGAAACGTCCCACCCGAAATAATTCTCCAACCCAAAGAATCCCATACCATTACAATAGAATATACCCCAACTAATGAATCATTAAGTCCAACGATGCTTGATTTGGATACCCTTGTGGCAGTAACGGACTGCGATACATTCACCGTTCCTGTTATGGGAAGAGGAGTGATACCCAAAATCATTGTTGAAGATTGGAATGCCGGACAAGTTGTTGTTAAGAGGAAAGTTTGTAAACTTCAGCAAACAGGCACTGGTTTGAGAATTCAAAATCCAGGCACCGATACATTGATTATTGATGGAATAGATGGTGTTACGTTGCCATTCTCATTATCTTCACCATTTGTACCACCTTTGGACATTGTTATTCCACCCGGTGGAACCGTTTACTTGGAAACTCCTTGTTTCGAACCGCAATCAGTAGGCGATTATTCAATCGATGTTCTGTTCCATAGTAATGCTGGAAGCGGTGATAGTATTTCCAACTGGACTGGGGTTGGGATTCAGCCGGGTCCATATATTACCGATTACGATTGGCAGCGCCGACGCGTTGGTACTTCGAACGAAGGAAAAGTATATTTGCGTAACTCTGGTACTTCAAAAGTTCGGGTTACCGACATCAAACTTGGTGCGAATAGTCCGCATTTCCGTATCAAACCCGGTGGCATAGTTCCGGAGCCAACTCCCGGTGCACCTGTTGATTTGATGCCCGAGTCGGGAACTTCTGGTGTTCGCCAAATTGAAATAACAATTCTTTATGAACCAAAGGATGAATTCGACCATAATAATACAGTCGTTCCGGAGTTTCATCCCGACGACAACATCGAGCCGGGAAGTGTTGTTGGAAGCCTCCACGGCTATGGCTATTTGCCGAAAATCGAGGTGCGAGGCTACGAATTTCAACCGCCCGTTCTCGTTGGAACACAGCATCCAGACGTTGGCTCTGTTGTAATTAAATCTACCAGTTCAAGTGCAGACTTGTATATCGAGTCAATCAACTGGAATCAAAATAATTTGAACGAGTTCGTTTGGGTTACACCACCTCCGACGAAAATTACTCTTCCGATGGGCGATTCTTTGGTGCTTCCTGTTCGCTTTACTCCGAAGGCTGTGAACAAACGACTTGCTTATGTTGATGTTGTTAACGATGCTTCGCCCGCCCCAGATTCGATTATTACCACACGCACCGAAGTTATTGGTTATGGCATCGAAAAGGGAATTGTCGTCGATTCTATAAATTATGGTCTTGTCCTTCTTTGCGATGAACCTATTAAAGAGTTTACAATTACAAACACGAGTTCCACAACTCCAGCGATTATTGATAGTGTTGTATTTGTTTCGGGAAATGTTGCCAATTTTGAACTTGTTGGTGCTACTTTCCCGCTAACTATAACACAACAAAGTTCAGTCAAAGTAAAAGTTAAGTTCTCGCCCGATAAAACAGGCAATTTCCGTGCTTTGCTGCGTGTCTTCAGTGATGTAGGCAACAATTATTATGTCGAACTTGTTGGTGTTGGCTACGATGTCCCCGTTAAACTTACGTTAAGAGACTTTGATGCCGATTTGCATCTTGCTCCCGGCCTTAATATTGTATTGACAACTACTGCTGCTTCGAAAAATTGGCGCGATGCTGGGATAACATCATTTGAATATGATATTATTTACAAAACAGACTGGCTTAAATACATTTCGATTGAAAAGGGCGCTATTCTTGATAATACTTGGACAATCTCGGCAACCGAAAATAGAATTGATGAGACCTATACTAAGTTGCACATTCAGGGAAGTGGAAAGAATCCAATCAGTGGCGATGGTGAATTAGCCCGACCGACTATGCTGTTGATGTTAACCGATGCCAAAATTTTCCGTCCATACATCGACAATATCACTTTCCACGACCGCGACAAGTGCGTGGTTCCTTCGGGCGATACTTGCTTCATTGTCATAAATACTTGCGTTGTCGATATAAGACCTATCGAAATTGCTTTGACCGATTATTACCTTGAGATGAACCAAAATCCTGTTAGTACTTCCAGCTTTGAGGTCGGTTTCGGTGTCGGATTCGATGGCTACACGAAATTAGACCTCATCAATCTCGAGACTGGGGCAGTAATTCCAATATTGAGCGAAGTTGTGAAAAGCGGGAAGTATGCAATTCAAATTTCGACAGAACAAATCTCTTCGGGAGTCTATGCTTTGCGAATGCTTGCGGGTAATTACTCAAAGATTGTGAAAGTTGTTATTGCGAAATAAAAGGAAAAGTTAGCGTCTGAAATATATTTTGGAAATTATATTTATCGAATATTAAGTCGCTATAAAAACAAACGAGTAACAAGTCGCAAAGGTTTTATCAGACATCGGATGTTTTTGGAAACATCCGATGTCTTTTATGAATTGTTTTAAGTCGAAAAAGTATGACCAAATACAATTTTGACAAATCTCAATATTTTATGCAACTTTTTGCCTCTATATCCGTATTTTTGCTTTGAGCCAATGCAAGGGAGAAAATGAAAAAGGTTTTTATTTTATTTTTTCTGTTTTATGGATTTACTTTAATTGCACAGGAAAAAGGGCAAACCCAAGTTTTTACTCTTAGCGAGTGTTTGAAGATAGCGCGGCAAAAGAATCCTCGTTTGAAAGTTGCAGAAGCAAACATTTCGACTGCGGGAGCGGAAATTACTTCTGCCTTTGGCAACTTTTTGCCCTCTGCTACTTTTAATATGGGCTATACTCGCCAGCTGAATGTCGAAGCCGGGCAAAAGATTAACATCGGTGGGCAAACTATTGTTGTAGGCAAAATCGAACCAAATTCTTACAATATGTCCCTTTCGCTGAATTACAACCTTTTCGACGGCTTCAACCGTGAAGCACAATACAATTCGGCGAAAGAAAAGCTTAATTCTGCCTTTTCGTCCTATTCACAAACCATCTCGGAAATTGAGATTGGGGTCTATCGTGCCTATATAAATGCTCTACGATTAACTAAAATACTCGAAGCAAGGCGAAAAGATTTTGAGCTTGGACAGAAAGAACTCGAAAGGGTGAGGGCGCTTTTCGAAGCAGGCTCGATTCCTATTACCAATGTATTATCCCAAGAAGCTGAACTTGCAAACAAGGAGATTTTAATCATTCAAGCTGAAAATGATTTAAAGAATGCAAAGGCGGTTCTTCTTTCCTCAATGGGTATGGAGCCAGACATAAACATTGAAATTTCGGAAAAGGATATACCTTTGGAATATTCCGAAGAAGAGATTACCCAATTTCGTTCCCAATTTGTTGTTCTCGAAAAAGTCCTGCCGAAAGTATTATCGAACAGGAAGGACTTGCTTGCTTTGGAACAGCAAATCACAGCCAGCCAAGCCAATCTTACAATTGCGCGTGCGAACTATTTTCCAACGCTTTCGGCTTATGGTGGTTGGTCGTGGGCAAACAATGAATTCAACAAATTCTCGGAGTTGGGCAGGTCTTTTGTTGGGCTGGCTCTTCGAGTTCCAATTTTCGAAAACTTTAAGACCAATTACCAGATTGAGCTTGCCAAAGCCCAGATTGTTGAACTGGAAACACAGAAGCTTCAACTCGTGCAGAACATAAAATCGCAGCTTATTCAGGCAATCAATAATCTTGACGCTGCTGAGAAGCAATTATCGGCAACCAAAAAGTCGGTCGAAGCAGCCGAAAAAAATTTCCAAAGTGCCCGCGAACGTTACAACGTTGGTTCTGCCAGCGTAACCGATTACCTTTTAGCCAACAATTTGCTTGTGAATGCACAAATAAACCAAATAAATGCAATTTATGGCTATTATCTTGCTCAAAAAGAGCTTCTTTACACGATAGGATTGCTTACAAACAAATAAAAGGTTAATTATGAGATGTGAAAAATGCCAAAATGATTATCCATCGACATTTTATTTTGCAACGCCATTGATTTGCAAGGCTTGTTTCGAGAAACTTCCCGAAGAGGAAAAACTTCGCCTTTCTAATCTTCAAAAGCAATTTACAACCGAGCAAACGTTGGAATTTCGTGCAAGGTTTGGGAAGCGTTTCCTTGCTTCCTTAGTAGATTTTCTTTTGATTAGTGTAATTGTTCTTGTGATTTACAAACTGGACGGCTTTTTGTCTGCCTACGGTGATTTTTTGCAAGAAATTAAAAACGCAGGCACCGATGCTGAAACAATTAAATTACTTCAGAACGAATTTTTTGGAAGCAATTTGATTAATCTGGCTATTCCTTCTGTGTTAACGTTTTTCTATTTTCTTTCAGAAGCAATCGCTGGGGTATCTTTGGGCAAATATATTCTTGGTCTTAAAATCGCAAACACCGATGGTGAAAATGCTTCATCGAGGCAGTTGTGGATTCGTTATGTTGTGAAAAATTCGAGCGGTGTATTGAATTTACTTGGGATAATTACAAGTCTTTCAATTATTAACACAATCAATTCTATCTGGGCTTTCGTTCTGTTTTTTGGGTTCTTTCTTATTTTGGGTCGCAATAGGCAAAATATTCAGGACATCATTGCAAAGACCACTGTGTTTAAAGTCGATGATTTAGAAGAGCTACAGAATTTAAAGGAAGGGAAAATTTTTGATGCCGAAGTTAAAGAAGAGGAAAAACAATAAAGGGTGAAAAATGGCAAAGAAAAAATCGAAGAAAAAGAGACTTATAGTTTTTGGAATTATTATTGCAGTAATCATTTTAGTTGTCGTAGCATTTGTTGCGGGCAAAAAGGACGATGTAATTAAAGTAACAACGGCGAAAGTTGAAAGGCGAACGATAGTGCAGACGGTTTCGGCAGTAGGCAAGATACAACCCGAGACGAGTGTAAAGATTTCGTCGGAGACCAGTGGCGAAATCATTTACCTTGGAGTACGCGAAGGCGATACAGTTCGGGCAGGGCAGTTGCTTGTCAGAATCAAGCCTGACATTTTCGAGACTCAGCTTGAGCAATTTAAATCTGCAGCCGAGGCAGCCAAGCTCGAAACCGAAGCTATGCTTGCCGAAAAAATTCGTGCAGAAAGTGAACTCAAGCGAGTTACTGAACTTTACAAGAAGGAGTTTGCCTCGAAACAGGAATTCGAATTGGCAAAAGCAAATTTCGACCGTGCTGTTGCAAATTACAACGCAAGTTTGTCGCGCTATCAACAAGCCCTTTCTGCCTACAAACAAATGCAAAAAAGCTACGAACGAACAGTTATTTACTCACCAATAAATGGAATTGTAACTTCTCTTTCTGTCGAAAAAGGCGAAAAAGTCGTTGGAACTGCACAGATGGCTGGCACCGAGATTATGCAAATTGCCGACCTTTCTGTGATGAATGCAATTGTTGAAGTAGACGAGAACGACATTGTCAATGTCAAAGTTGGCGATACTGCCGAAATCGAAGTTGATGCAATCCCAAACGAAGTGTACAAAGGCGTAGTTGTCGAAACGGGGCATAGTGCAATTACAAGCCGACTTGGAACTCAGGACGAGGTTACGAATTTCAAGGTGAAGATTCGCTTTTTGAAACCCGACAATCGGCTCCGACCGGGAATGAGTTGCAACACCGAAATCCGAACAAATGTCCGAGAAAATGTTCTTGCAGTTCCATTGCAGGCTGTGACAGTTCGTTTGGAAGCCGGGAATCTTGCAACCGACGTTGCTTCGGGCGAAATCGAGAAGAAGACCGAAGAGCCTAAGGAGAAGACCAAAGCTCCACCGTCGGTAGTTTTTTTGAACGACAAAGGCAAAGCTAAGATGGTCAAAGTTAAAACTGGAATAAGCGATAAAGGTTATATTGAAATTATCGAAGGCTTGAAAGAAGGCGACGAAGTCATTTCGGGCAGTTTTATGGCTGTTAGCAAATTGTTGAAAGACGGCTCGCCAATTAAAGTCGATTCGACAAAAACCCGTTTTGTAAAAAAATCGTAAACAGAAATGGAAAAGAATAATAATAGCCAAGATAGACAACCATTAATCGATTTGCAACATATATCGAGAGTGTACCAAGTTGGTATTGAACAGGTTTTTGCTTTGCGGGACATCAATTTGAAGATTTACAAAAACGAATATGTTGCAATAATGGGACCTTCGGGCTCAGGTAAATCGACTTTGATGAATATCATTGGTTGTTTGGATACTCCAACCGGCGGAGCGTATTACTTGAAGGGAATTAATGTAGGCGAACTTGATGATGATGAACTGGCAGAGATACGGAACAAGGAAATCGGTTTTGTATTCCAGATGTTCAACCTTTTGCCTCGGGCGAGCGCTTTGAAAAATGTTGAGCTTCCTTTAATCTATGCAGGGGTCCCGAAACACATTCGGCTCGAGCGGGCAATGAATGCTTTGAATGCTGTTGGTATGGGCGACAGAATTAACCACAAACCAAATGAACTTTCTGGTGGGCAAAAGCAAAAAGTTGCGATTGCAAGGGCGTTGGTTACTAATCCTTCTATTATTCTTGCCGATGAGCCCACGGGAAACCTTGACTCCAAAAGCGGGGAAGATATTATGAGGATTTTCCATAAGCTTTGGCTCGAAGGAAACACGATTGTGCTTGTAACTCACGAACGCGATATTGCTCTACACGCACAAAGGATAGTTCGTCTTCGCGATGGTTTGATAGAATCCGACGAAATGAATCATCATCGGTTTGTTTTCGAGGGGGTTAACGAATGAAAATCCTTGCGGAAATCGAAGAAAGCATTCGAATTTCGGCCGAATCGATTTGGGCAAATAAACTTCGTGCGTTCTTGGCAACTCTTGGTGTGGTGATTGGCATTTCCTTCGTTGTTCTGATGGGTTGGGCAATTTCGGGCTTGGACAAAGCACTTCAGGACTCAATCAATCTTATCGGCGAGGATATGTTGTACATAGATAAATGGGATTGGTCGGGCGGGAAACGTTGGAAGGAAATTCGCAACCGAAAAGACATCACTTACCAACAGGCGAAACAATTAATTTCGGGACTTACCCTTCCCGAAGTTGCTGTTCCGCTTGCCAGTGCTTGGAACGCACAAGTTAAGGCAAACAACATTGTTTATTCTGGAATTAGTATTGCTGGAACATCAGCCGATTTTGGTAGAATTCCTTCGGGGGATGTCGAAAAGGGTAGATTTTTCTCCCAAGCCGATGAACGAGAAACTCGCCCCGTTGCTGTTCTTGGATACAAGGTGGCTCAAACACTTTTCGCCGACCAAGACCCAATTGGCAAAGAAATCAAAATTATGGGCAGAAAGCTCGAGGTCATTGGCGTGGTTAAGCGTCAAGGCACATTGCTTATGGATTTTATCGATAATAGAATCTACATCCCGATTGGAAACTTTTTGGAACTTTTTGGTGGAGGAGAGCACCGCCGAAGCGTCTCGATTGGTATCAAAGCGGGAAGTATCGACCGTATGGATGAAGTTCGCGAAGAAGCACGCGGAATGATGCGGGCTATTCGCAACTTGAAACCTTGGGAAGAGGATGATTTTTCTATTAACGAAACGAAAGCATTCGAGGAGATTGTCTCTACTTTCCGATTGTATGTTTGGGGGATTGGAATTGGTATGACTATTCTTTCGTTCGTTGTTGGTATTATTGGCATTATGAACATAATGTTTGTATCGGTTGCCGAAAGGACGAAAGAAATCGGTATCCGTAAATCGGTTGGAGCCAAAAATCGTTCGATTTTATTGCAGTTTATTATCGAATCTGCATTCCTTTGCTTTGCGGGTGCAATGACTTCTGTCGTTGTATGTTCGATTCTTGTTTTTGCTGTTGCAAAGATATTGCCTAAATTTGTGCCCGAAACTGGCTTTTTGCAGCCATTTTTGCCAGCGGATTTTGTATTTATTGCTTCAATTGTTGCTATCTTTGTTGGCATTCTTGCTGGCTTTTTGCCAGCGTTGAGGGCTTCTCGGGTCGACCCAATTGAATCATTAAGGTACGAGTAGGAGCGGTTATGGACTTTACGGAAAGCATTTACCAAGCAATTGATTCGATTCGAACAAATAAGTTGAGAACATTTCTGACTCTGTTGAGCATTGCGATAGGTGTTTTTGCTTTAATCGTTGCAGGAACTCTTATTAATTCTTTCGAAAAAGCTGTGCTGGCACAGCTGGAAGAAATTGGCGAGACGACTTTCTGGATACAACGGCTCCCATCGATACAAACAGGGAATACTTGGTATAAATATCGACAGCGTAAGCCAATAACTTATCGTCAATACAAAGAATTGGTGCGAATGACTAATTCCACCCCTTGGATTTCTGCTCATTCCTACACTTTTGGTATGACTATTAACGCTGGTAATCTTTCCACCGACCCCGATGTCTATGTTACGGGCGCCGACCCGAATTTCTTTATAACCAATTCGATTGATGTGGAATTTGGTAGAACTTTTATCGAAGAGGATATAGATTACAACCGAAATGTTGCGATAATTGGAAATGATATCGTTGTTAAAATTTTTCCAAATGTTAATCCTTTGGGCAAGGAAATTTCCATTAAAAATCAGAAGTATACTGTAATTGGGATACTAAAAACGCGTGGGGCTTTGCTTGGTCAAAGCAAAGATAATATGGTTATAATCCCAATCACGAATTTCCTAAAATATTTTGCTTCTCCTTGGGAAGAGTCTTTGCAAATCACCGTTAAAGCCATTAGCAAAGAAATGCTTCAGGCGACAATGGACGAAGTGATTGGCAATATGCGTGTGATTCGCAATGTAAAGCCTTGGGAAGCAAACACATTCGAGCTCGAAACGAACGAAACCATTTCCCAGCAATTTGGGAGCTTTGTCAATTTCCTTTCAATTTTTGGATTTATTTCGGGCGGGTTCGCACTTGTTGCCGCGGGAGTTGGAATAATGAACATTATGCTTGTTGCGGTCAAGGAGCGAACTCGTGAAATCGGGATACGCAAAGCTGTTGGGGCAAGGCGTCGCTGGATACTTTGGCAATTTATTCTCGAAGCAATCACACTTTCGCAGATTGGCGGATTATTCGGGATAATTTTTGGTGTGCTTGGCGGCTATCTCCTTGGCAATGCAATCAAGTTGCCCTTGTTCTTTCCAGTGCCTTGGGTAGTTCTAAGCATAATTGTTTGTACAATACTTGGTATTGCCTTTGGGACATACCCTGCGTACCGCGCCGCCAACCTCGACCCAATCGAAGCCCTGAGATATGAATAACGCTTCTCTAAGTCGTTTTTTTCTACTTTACAATCATCATTGTAAAACATCTTCATTCTTTGGGGAGTATTCACACTTAAGTGTTCTGAGCAATCGAAGTAAATTCCAACAAAACTGATTTTATGAGTTTTTTATCCCCTTCACGCAGTCGTTAATTCTTAATTTTGCATTTTAATTTATGGCAATTATGAGTACTTTGTTGTTCAAAGATTTTGAAGAGATAACGGAAAATGATTATAGGGCGATAGGTTTTCGGGCGGGGTTGGAAATCCATCAGCAGTTGGATACTCGCCAGAAGTTGTTTTGTCGGTGTCCAGCCCCCCATCCGCCATACGACGATTTTTTTCATATTGAAATTGCTCGAACGCTTCGACCTGCCTTGTCGGAGCTTGGGGAAATAGACCCCTCGATTCTTATGGAGTTTAAAAGTCAAAAGCAAATTATTTACAAGATAAATCGCGATACAATTTGCACATACGAACTCGACCAGAGTCCCCCATTTGAAATCAATCAAGATGCTCTTGATATTGCAATATATTATTGTTTGAAATTTAACGCCAAGATTGTCGATGAAATCTATGTTTGCCGAAAGTATCATCTGGACGGCAGTATTCCAAGCGGGTATCAACGCACTGCTATGATTGGACTTCAAGGGTTTTACGAGTTCAAAGGGAAGAAAATCCATTTCCCCGAAATCACATTGGAAGAGGATGCGGCACGCGAGATTTCGGACAAGTATCATATTAGAGAATATTTCACCGACCGATTGGGCATCCCTTTGATTGAAATTGTTACCGAGCCCTCATTTACTTCGCCCCAGGAAGTAAAAGAATTTGCCGAGGCAATTCGAAATGAGTTTTTGGCAACCGGAGAAGTTCGCAAAGGGAGCGGAACTTTGCGAATGGACTTGAATATAAGCATAAATGGTTCCGAGCGCTGCGAAATCAAAGGGGTCGATAAAATAAGTAAAATACCTATTCTGGGATACAACGAAGCTTTGCGGCAATGGAACCTTCTTCGTCTGCGCGATGCCTTGCATACAAGGAATATTACCCCGGAGAATTTTAAAGCGACAGTTTACGACCTTCACAATGTTCTCAAGCACACTTTCTTTTATCCAATCCAGCAAGCAATAAAAAATAATGGTGAGGTTTATTGCATTAAACTGCCCAATTGGGCAGGCTTTTTGAAATGGCCCACCCAGCGATATACAACATTCGCTCAAGAAATATCCGAAAGAGTTAAAGTCATTGCTTGCCTAACCGATTACCCGAACATCATTGTTTCCGATATTATCGATAATACTATTTCCCGCGAAGAAATCGACAAGACAAAGAAATTTATTGGTGCAACAAGCAACGATGGCTTCGTAATTGTTTGGGGGCCGCCCGAAGATGTTCAAATTGCTATCGAAGAAATCAAAAATCGCGCATACGAGGCAACCATAGGGGTTCCATCAGAAAGCCGAAGGGCTTTGCCCGAAGGAACAACTGCCTTCGAGCGTGTGCTTCCCGGTCCACAACGAATGTATCCCGACACAGATTTACCCCACATAAATATATCTAAAAGTAGGGTCGAGCGACTTCGACTGAAGCTAAAAGAAAGTTTCAGCGATAGAGTCAAATGGTGCGAGGCTTTCGGTTTCCCCCCTTCTGCAATCAAAAGAATTTGTACTTCCGATAGATATTTGCTCATTAAGGAATTGGTCGAAAAATTTCGCATTCATCCAAATTTTATTGTCAGAATTTTCTTAGAATTTTTGCCTTTCCTTGAAAAGCGTGGATTGAAAACGAAAGTATTAACCAATGAGCAAATAAGGACAATTTTTGCAATGTATTCGAAAGGGGAAATTCTTCGCACTGGGGTTTTTAGTGCAATTGAATTTGCTATGAGAGGTGAATGCGATAAAATTCCAAGCCATCTGTATCCCGCAACCAATGATGAATTAGAACAGGCGTATAATCAAGCAGTGGAATTCTTATCCCAAAACAGAATATACCATAACGAAAAGAGAGCAGAGATACTCACCGGCTACATTATGCGAATTCTTCGGGGTAGAGTGGAAGGCAAAACTGTGAAAGAATTTGTCGCACAAAAGTTGGAAAAAGAGAATGGAAGCAACTGGATATAAAGGATACAAAGGGAAAGCGTTATCGCTTCTTAAATCGTTTGGGGTTTCGGTTTGGAGCGAAGTTAAAATCAAGGCAAACGGCAACGAAATCGTTGGGATTATCCTCCCCCGAAGCGAAATTGCCGACGATAGCCATATTGTGGTTAAGCTCCGTTCTGGCTATAATATTGGGATTTCGGTCGAGAAAATCACCTCCATCGAGTTCATAGAAAGAGTAGAACACCATCAGGTTCTGCAAAAGCAAGAAGTTCCTTTCGACCCCGATAAACCCAATGTTAAATTGATTAGCACTGGTGGGACTATTGCTTCCCGAATGAATTATCGGACGGGGGCTGTGGTGCCAGCATTCGAACCCGAAGAACTTTATGCTTTTGTGCCAAAACTTTTTGACTACTGCAACTTAACAACCCAAAAATTATACAGCGTGTTGAGCGAAGATATTGGACCCGAAGAATGGATGGGAATTGCCAGTGCTGTTGCCAACGATATCGAAGCGGGTTATGAAGGGATTGTAATTGGCCACGGAACAGATACTATGCACTATACTTCGGCGTTGTTGTCGTTCATTATCCAAAATCCTCCGATACCTATTGTGCTCGTTGGATCGCAGCGTTCGAGCGACAGGCCTGCATCGGACGCTCCATTGAATTTGATTAATAGTGTGAAAGTTGCTGCCGAGAGCGACATAGCGGAAGTTTCGGTTTGCGCCCTTGGTCCAACATCTGACAACTACGGGCTTCTACATCGAGGGACACGCGTCCGGAAGATGCATTCATCGCATCGTTCGACATTCAGAACCATTGGAGATATACCTTTGGCAATCGTCAAAGCCGATGAAATTCGAACATTGCGAAAAGATTACAATAAACGAAGGAAGGACAGGCAATTCAACTTCCAACTTGCTTTCGAAGAAAAAGTCGCTTTGATTTATTACTACCCGAATATGAAGCCCGATATTATTGATGCTCTCGTGGATAATGGATATCGGGGAATTGTGATTGCTGGAACTGGATTAGGGCACGTGAATCGCCAGATTTATCCCGCATTGAGACGGGCAACAGATAGCGGAGTCGTTGTATTTATGACTGTTCAAACTCTTTGGGGTTATGTCCAAATGTATGTTTACGAAACTGGACGAAACATTATGGAGCTTGGGGTTGTCCCCGGAGCAAATATGCTTCCCGAAGTAGCATATATGAAGCTTTGCTGGGTGTTGGGCAGAACCAATAAGCCCGAAGAAATCAAGGAAATAATGCTAACTCCTATTGCAGGGGAAATCACCGAACGCGAGCCTATCGATGCCTACTTGATTTTCCAAGGCGGCATCCCCGAAATCGATGATTGGCTGAAACAAATCAGTAAAAATTTTTGAAATATTATCGGACTTTATCGTTCAAGAACAGATTCTAATCTCTTGCAAGGATTTTCACAGCGGGGAGTTCGGAAAGCATTTGATGAAGGTAGAGAAATAGCAGGACAGATTCGAACGCCCCTTCGAGTTCCGGTTCCCAATGCCAATAGATTTTGCCTTTTCGCTCGGAATATTTTGAACTTGAATCCAATATCTCTTCGGTCTTAGCTAATTGAGCGGAAGCAAAAGAGGAGACAATTTCTTGGATTTTGGGGGGATAACTTTCGGCTCTGCAAACCCAGAAACCAAGCGGAAGAGGTTCTTCGACAAGGTCGAACCACTCTTCGCTTACATCGAGCGAAATATCGCCGCTTTCGGCTTTGCCCCAGATGATTGCTGAATCGTAATTCAGAAGAATGTCGCTTTTGCTTCCCGTCATTTTCTTAATCTTTGCATCGATACCGAACTTTTCGTTTAAAACAAGTTGCCCAAGCAACATCATAAAATCATCGGGCGTTGGCGAATAAATCGTATTCACATTTTCAAGACCTTGTTTAAAGTAAATTGTTGCCAGACCAGTGTAATTTTCCGAAACCATCATTGGTCCGGGGATAATTCGATAATCGGCAACTTTTACGCCTTTGCCATAGCCGAGCGGGGAAAGAAATGCAGCGTCGACAAGATTCCGCAGCATATAATCAGAACATTGAGTTTCGGAAAGCCGATAGCAGCGAACTTCATTGCCAAGGCAGTATTTTTCGCTGCCTTCGAACAATGGCTTGTAAACGGGGTTATCCGGAAAGGCTAATCGAATCATCTTAACCGATTGACTATTTCTTTAAAAACTTTTCCACGATGTTCGAAGTTTTTGAACATATCGAAAGATTTGCAAGCAGGCGAAAAAAGCACGACATCGCCCGGAGTGGCTATTTCCCTTGCCCGCCGAACAGCATCCTCGAGGGTATCTTCGAGATAACACCTTTTGATTGTGCAAAAGTTCGTAAAAATCTCTCCACGAGCTTCGCCAATAGCCACAATTGCCTTAACATTTTTCTCGACGATGTCGTAAAGGAATTCGTAATCGTTGTTGTCGCTTCGACCGCCGGCAATCCAAACGATAGGTCGATTGTAGCTCCGGAGAGCATAATACGCTGCGTCGACATTTGTTGCTTTGGAATCGTTTACGTAATCAACACCGTCGAGTGTGTGGACCAATTCCAGTCGATGTTCGACGCCCGAGAATTCTCTCAAGGCTTGTCTAATATGCTCGTTTTTAATCTCGAAAAAGCGAGCAGCAATTATCCCGGCAAGGGAATTGTAAAGATTATGAACTCCCGGTATTTTAATTTCCCCAATATCCATAAGAACTTCCTCGTTTTTTGAATCCGGAAATCGCAAGCAAATTTCATTGCCTTTTACATAAACCCCGTGTTCAACTTCTGTGAACCCAAAAAAGGCAACTTCCCCCCTTGCCAGCGATTTCGCTAAATAAGTTTCTTTATCATCAAAATTCAAAATTAGTAAATCTTTTTCATCCTGATTTGCAAAAATTTTGAACTTGGCATCGCGATAGCTTTCGTAATCCCCATGATATTTTATGTGGTCAGGTGTTATGTTTAATATCACAGCAACTTTTGGTTTGAATTTCTCTGTTCTGTCGAGTTGGTAACTGCTAACTTCCAATACAACAACGGTTTCCTTGTCGATTCTATCGACAAAATCGCTAAGCGGAGTGCCGATATTTCCAGCAGAGACGGATTTTCGCCCAGCGGTTTTGAAAATAAAATCTACCAAAGCAGTTGTTGTAGTTTTGCCATTTGTTCCCGTTATAGCAATAATTGGATTTTCGAGGAATTGGCTTGCAAATTCGATTTCCCCAATGATTTTCCTTCCCCTTTTTGCAGCTTCGGTAATGATTGATGCATTTGGTGGTACTCCCGGGGAAGTAACAACCAAGTCGAATTCCTCAAGCAGGTCGAAACTATGCTTGCCAAACTCATATTCGATTCCATTGGACTCAAAAAGTTCGATTAGTTCAGCAGAGTTTTCGGGTTGGCTGCTTTCGCTAACAAAGACCCGCTCGAAGCCCTTCCTTCGGGCAAGCAACCCTGCCGAAAAGCCACTTTTCCCCGCCCCAATGATATAAACGCTTTCCACAATCTTAAAAATTTACCAAATACAAAAATATGAATTATTAGTGTAAGGGAGGTTTTTGGGGTTTTGCTTATAGAACAAATTACATTTTTTGTAAAGAATTGAAAATTATTTTGCAGCCATTAATAAAAAAGGGTCAGTTCGATAGTAAATGTTAACAAAATTTTGATTAGAATATCGAACTGACCCCAAATATAATTATCCGAGTTTAGTATAAACTTTTGGCAAGTTTTACAAAATAAATGATATTTTCATCTCGCTTATTGCCCAAGAGAGGCATAATTTTCTCAATTACATTTCCATTATCGGAATCAATTCCAAAATCATCGTCGTTGACAATTGCAATTTTATTTTTATCAATAATCACTATGCCCTCGGGCTTGTCATGGGGATAATTTGGAATTGACAAAATGTCGAAAAATTCTTCTTTCGAAACAGGTTTGATACCAGAAGCAATTATCTCATCATTACTTAGTTGTTCAATTGTTTTCCCGTTTATCATCAAACCGTTAGCGTTGACATCGTGAACATTGGTAGCGTTGGAAATGTCGATTTTATACAATTTTTTTATTATACCCTGGTCTTTGCCTGGGGTTTTACCATCTCTTTCAAGCACTAAAAAGGTGGTATTGGTAATTGCTGCAATTTCGGAGACTGCTGTTCCAGTGCTTTCGAGCAGATAGATGTATTCCTTGAATTTTGCGGTTGCGATTTCGTAGAAGAGTATTCTGCAGGCTTTGGATGTTTTTTGAACATCTTTATTTGGATTTAAAAGAGGTGACTGCATTATTCCAACCAAATATTTTTTATCGGGCGTTATTGTTAATCCCTCCATTCCACGATTTGGTCTGCGGAACTTGTAAACCTCAGGAAGTTTTTTACTACCAACGCCATTGCCGAATGGATTTAACCATTCGAGTACTCTTCCATTGGCATCGAAATGAATTAAGTGTGGACCATACTCATCAGAAACCCAGAAACTACCATCCTCTAAAACAACGAGTCCCTCAGGGTCAATTCCCTTTGGGTCGTGATTGAGTTTATTACCATTGAGATCCAAAGCATTCTCCCCAGTACCACCAAAATTTAAAGGATTAGGTAGCCCGGTAAGATTTTTTCCCGTTTCGTCTTTAAGAAGGATAATTCTTTCTAATTTTAATACTCCGTTGTTTAAAGAAAACTTTCCTATTTGAGGTGTAAAATCGGGCTTTGGGAAGATTTTATCGTTCGAATTGGCTCCATCGAAATTCGGTCCTCTGTCGGTTAAAGCATAGAAATATTTCCCATCGAAAGCTAATGCTGAACCAAAACCTCCATTAATTATTTTAACACCGTTTGGTGTAGTCAATAATACATCCTGCTTGTTGATAACTGATTTTTCAGGCAAATTTTCCAGAGGATTTGTTACATTATCATCTTTAGAGCAGGAAACGAAAGTGATAAGAAACAAAGAAAAAGCTAATATACTTTTAAATAGTTTCATAAAAACCCCATATTGTTGAACAAAAATACAAAATTATTGGCACTGTGTTAAAGTTTTCAAAATAAAACATTAATATAGTGTAAATATCTTCAAATTCTTTCCGTATTCTTATTTTAAGTTCTTGGCATCTCTAAATTCTATGAATATATTCTTTTTTGAAAGATTAAATTTGGGTTAACTGAAAATTATTAAAGTTTAATTTTGCTTTTTTAATTAGCAAAGGAAGTGAAATGATTGTCAAGGAAATTATTGAACCAAAAAGTATTGTAGTTGTTGGGGGCTCGAATGATACCCGAAAGCCCGGCGGGAAGGTTTTGGAAAATATTCTTCGGGGCGGTTTCGATGGCGAACTTTTTGTTGTCAACCCGAAGGAAAGTTCAGTGCAGGGGGTCAAGGCTTTCCCTTCGTGTGGAGATATTTCACCAGTCGAGCTTGCAATTTTTGCCATTCCGGCGGGGATGATTCCCGAGGCAATGGAATTGCTTGCCAGCCGTGGGACTCGCGGATTCATTGTCCTTTCGGCTGGGTTCAGCGAGATGGGTGAAGAAGGGAAAAAGCTCGAAGCAAAAATTGCCGAGATTGCTCGAAGCGCTGGCGGAACGTTAATTGGACCGAATTGTATTGGGGTGATAACACAAAAGTACAAGGGGGTGTTCGCCGGTCCAATACCCGAGTATGACCCAATGGGATGCGATTTTGTTTCTGCTTCGGGGGCAACAGCTGTGTTTATACTCGAAGAGGCAATCGTTCGGGGCATCAAGTTTTCCGAAATCTTTTCTGTTGGCAACTCTGCCCAAATTGGTATCGAGGAAGTACTTGAATATTGGGACGAGACATATCAGGAGGGCAAATCGTCGAATGTTAAATTGATTTATGCCGAGCAAATCGTCAATCCACAAAAATTCTTGAAACACACACTATCTTTGAAAGCGAAAGGTTGCAGAATCGCCGGAATTAAAGCAGGAAGAACCAAGGCTGGGCAGAGAGCAGTTTCGTCCCACACTGGTGCAATGGCGGGCGAAGACACAGCAGTCGATTTGCTTTTCCGCAAGGCGGGAATAATTCGCTGCGAAGGCCGTTTGGATTTGGTCAATGTTGCAGGAATTTTGTTGGGGAAGAAGCCCAATGGCAAACGAGTTGCGGTGGTTACCCACGCAGGTGGACCGGGCGTTATGTTGACCGACACATTGGAAAGCGAAGGAATTGATGTCCCACGAATAGAAGGGAAAGATGCCGAAGAACTGCTTTCTCATTTAAATTATGGCTCTTCTGTGTCGAATCCGATTGATTTTTTGGCAACGGGCACTGCTGAACAACTCGATTTGATATTGAATTATGCAGATAACAAATTTGATAATATAGATTCAATCGCGGTAATTTTTGGAACGCCGGGATTATTCGATGTAACAAATGTGTACGAAGTTTTGTTCAGTAAACAACGGAGCTCACGGAAGCCAATTTTTGCGATTCTTCCGTCGATTGTCCAAGCAAAAGATGCTATTGAAAGATATAAGTCGCTTGGGGGGAATTACTTTAACGACGAAGTTGCTTTCGGCAAAGCTCTGGCAAAAGTGTTGAAAACGGAATTGAGGGAAACCGGCGAAACCAAAAGCTTCGAGGATATTGATGTTGCGAAAATACGGAACATAATTCAGCAATCTCGCGATGGATTTTTGCCTGCAATGGGAACCATTGCGATACTCGAAAGTACGGGAATTCCCTTTGTGGCAACGAAGCTGGTTAAAGCGAATGAGGAGTTAATTCCAGCAATCAAGGAAATCGGTTTACCTGTGGTGATGAAAGTTGTTGGACCGGTACATAAAACAGAAGTTGGAGGAGTTGAGGTCGGTATTGCTTCGTTGAGTGAAGCAGAGGCAAAATTTGCGGAATTAATGAAAATAGAAAGGGCAGAAGGTGTGCAAATTCAACCGGTGGCCAACGGTGTGGAATTGTTCTTCGGAGTGAAATATGAGAAAGATTTTGGGCATATCATTGTTTTCGGTCTTGGGGGGATTTTTGTTGAGTTGCTAAAAGATGTGCAAATGTGTTTGGCTCCTATAACCACTGCAGAAGCAATGGAAATGGTCGAAGGTATACGAAGCAAAGCGATTCTGGAAGGATTTCGTGGAAAACCTTCAGTCGATAAGGTTTCGGTTTGCAACATTTTGTTACGAATTTCAAATCTTGTTCAAATTGCACCTGAAATAGTGGAAATGGACATAAATCCAGCATTTGGGAATGGTGGAAAGATTTTAGCAGTTGACGCAAGGATAAAAATTCAAACAACAAAATGAAAATTTAAAAAAGAATATTTTGTCCGATTTAATGTTTTGAAATAATTTTGTAATTTGTTTAATTAAAAAGGTGAAAAAATGGAGGAACTTTATATTAAGCTTTTGATGGATGACCATTCGATTATCGAAAAGGCATTGGTCATCATTGAGCGACAATTAGAGAAAAGCAAAAAGAATTGGTCTGCAATTAGCACTTTGTTGGATGTACTTTGGGATTATGGCGAGACTTGCCATAATATGAAGGAAGAAAAAGTTTATTTCCCGTTACTGCTCGAAAGAGGAATGCCACCACAAGGACCTGTGGCTGTTATGCTTGCTGAGCATCAGAAAGAGCGGGATTACTTGAATAAATTGAAGAGTTTACTTCCCGAGGCGAAGCAGAACAAAGAGCTTGAACAAGAATTTTCAAACATATTTGGCGAGTATTCTGCTTTGACAAAAGACCATATCTGGAAAGAGAATGATATACTTTATCCAATGGGAAGAAAATTTGTTCAGCCCGATGATGTACCTTATCTTGCAACGGAATTCAAAAGGATTGAACAGGAATCGCTTGGTGTTGGAGCCTATACTCGATACAAGACACTTGTCGATGCTTTGGAAAAGGAGACAGGCGAACGAATTAATCTGCTTGCTTCTCTTCCCATTGATGTTATAAGCGATATGCTGGATGCTCTGCCAGTTGAGTTAACTTTTGTCGATGCAGAAGATAGAGTAAGGTATTTTAACAAACTGGATAAAGACAAAATTTTCTCGCGAACGCTATCTGCAGTTGGACGCTTGGTTCAGCAATGTCATCCACCAAAAAGCATTCATTTGGTCAACCAGATAATTCAAGAGATGAAGGAAGGAAAGCGAGAGCAAGCCACATTTTGGATACATTTTAATGGGATGTATCTTTTCATAGCCTACTACGCAGTTCGAGATGAAAATGGGAATTATCGTGGCGTTGTCGAAATGGTTCAGGATGTTAATCCTTATCGAGCATTGGAAGGCGAAAAACGTTTACTTGATGAAAGTTAAAATATAGGTGTATTATGAGAAATTTCTCACTTCAAAGAGTTCTGGATATTGCGATTAAAGCAGAAGAAAAAGGGATGCAAGTTTACGAAAAACTTGCCGAAAAGTTTTCTAATAAGCCTGAAATGGCGGAAGCATTTTCGCTACTTGCTCGCGATGAGCAAATCCACTTATCTCAGTTTATGCAACTGAAAAATTCGCTCGAAGCCAAAGATATTTCTTTCGACGAAGTAAATAGTGAATTGCTAAGTCAAATTGGCTTGGAAAGATATTTCGACAAGTTTGCCTCAATTGATGACAATGTTTTGGAAATCTTGAAATTAGCGTATGAGTTCGAAAAGGACACCTACTTGTTTTATTCCGCTGTTAGGGATGTTGTTGGCGAAAACGAAATTTTGAACTCGATAATCGCAATAGAAAAATCTCATATGGTCAAACTCTTTAACTATATTCTTTCTGAACAGAAGTTTAGAGGGATTGCCGATAAGTTTTAAGATTGGTTAAGAATAAAAGTCAACTACTTTTGCATCGAGCGCGCGTTCGAGGATGAATTCTAATGTTTGTTTGTGGTGCTCATTGCTTTTATAATTTTCGAGGGCTTGAAGATTTTCGAATTTGGAAATCAAAACCAAATCGTAGGCTCTTGGGTCGTTCAACGAGTTAATACCAACTTCGTAATATATTATTTCGGGAATTAGGCGTGGGAGCTTTTCCAATCGTTCCTTGATTTCTTGTGCAATTTCATCCTTCTTTTTCCCTTGAAACTCATCTTTTAGTTTGAAAATGAATGTGATTTAACATATCATCTTTCCAGTTTAATTATTGAATACCGAGAGACAAATCTGCTTGTGACAATCACAAAGTAATTTCCCGAGGGCAGTCGATAGCCATCGTCGGTTTTCCCGTCCCATTCAAGATGTAACTTTCCTGTTGCTTCGAAGCCATTCCAAAGATTGCGGACTAATCGACCTTGGGTGTCGAATATTTCGACCGAAAGGTTTGTTTCGGGTTGTGTTTCTATTTCGATATGAGTTGAACTGCTGGTTGGGTTTGGAAATACTTGGATATTAATTTCTTTTGCAATATTTGGCTTTGTTTCGGCGACATCGAGCACTTTTTCGATCTGGAAGTCCCAAATACCTCTGCCATAGGTGGCACAGCGAAGTGTTTTAAGTTCGGGAAGGTATTCTAAATCCCAGAAAATCTGGTCTGGGCAATTTTCCCCGCTCAAAGAATACCAACGCCGTTCAGCGAAATGATAAACAAAAGGACCGATTTCGGTCGCAGCGAAGAGCAGCGATTCGTCCTCGTTGAATTCAACATCGTAGAACATTGTCGAGGGAATTGAGTTGTCGAGCGGGACAAAAGTCGCCCCGTTATCGTAAGAGATGTACACACCTTTGTTAGAGTAGCCGCTTCCAGCAACCACGATTTTGCCAAACTGAAGCCGGGAAGGGAGAATTTTGGTTCCGTATAAATAATGGTTACCGGGTCCGGAAAAATCTGGTGTCATTTCCCAATTAATACCTTCGTCGGTGGAGCGGAAAAATTTTCCGTCGTTAGTGATTGCGTACCAAACTTTGCGGTCGAAAGGCGAAATTGCAAGATATGTTAGTTGCCGATTTATTTTGTCTTGTGCAAAATTGAAAGGTAGAACTTCGTAGCCCATACTGTCCAAGCTTTCGAAATATTTCAATTTGTAAATGAAGGAAGCAGGTTGCGATAGGGAAACTTCGTTGTCGCCACCAACTAAGTATGCATATATCGAAGTGTCGGGGTCGGGAACTATCGGAGGCATCCACAAAAACCGCCTGCCAACGAAATTCCAGGTTTTCAATAATGATTGTTCCATATTAGGCTGAACCACCAGCATTGCAAAGCCGGGGTAAACTCCCCAAAGATGAAATCCACCATTGCTTGAGCAAAGGTGTCCGTAATCGCCGCTTATAAGTTGAGAAAAAGAGAGAACCTTTCCCGAATCATTTAGGCATCGCTGGAAACCTTGGTCTTGGCTTCCGGCGAAAAGGATTTTCCCTTTCTTCTCGTATGTGTAAATCGAATAATATTGAGAAATGTTTAAATTTTTTAAGGAAAGATTTTTAACCATTGTAGGTTGGTAGTATCCTCTTTTGAATTGCAAAAGGTAAAGCCCACCGTCGGTGCAAGCAAAGACATAGTCAATAAAGTCCTTTTGTTTTTCGTCCCACTTGCGAATACTTAGAATTCCTGGGATATCGGCGTGTAGTTTTGTTTCTGGCTTGGAATAGTATTCCGTCCAAGAATTCAGCCGATTCCAATGCAGAGCATTGTTGGTGCTGCAATAAAATTCAACTTGACCGAAATAAACATTTTGTTGAGTATAATAAGGGTTTAAAATTGGTAATTGCGAAACTTCGAAGCTATTGACTTCGAATGGGTAAAAATTGAGTTTGCCTTGTTGGGTAAAGGTTTTCCCGCCGTTGGAAGAATAGTAAAAGCTGGTTTGAACATTGTTCCCGACCACGCCCAGGTAAATATTCACATTATTCCCCGATGTACTTCCCCGAACCATTACCCTTTCGGTATATTGGTCGATAAAAGAATTTATGCTGACGATGTTGAAATTGTCCTGTGCATCAACTATGTAGAGTGTATCTTTGACGGCGAAGTAGAGAATGTTTTTGTCGTACCGGGGAGCCCAAATATCGCAAAGGAGAGCGTTGCTGTAATCGAGATAAAGCGAGTAAATCGGGACGAATGTTTGGGCAAAGTCAGTCGATTTATAAAGGCTGACCATACTCTTCCAAGCTTTCATATCCCATTCAGTAAGCAGAACATATACGTTCTGGTTCAATGTTACCTGCCCGCGAATTGTCCATCCCCATTTCTCTGCGTTGTCGAAACCTTTTGCCTTTGTCCAAGTTGTTCCGTAATCGTCGGTGTAATAAACCGAGGATGGCGAATTTGCAGCTACGACAACCCGGCGTTTGCCTTCGACAAAAAGAATCCGAACCATACGTGGATTAGGAAACCGATGTGAGTTATTCATACAGACCCAGTCGTTGCCGTTGATTGAGCCGCGCCAAATGTTCCCACCTGCCGAAGCAAGGAAAATTGTCCAGTCGTTCGTGTCGATGTCGAGAGTATGCACCCTTCCAGCTTGGTTATTGCTTCCCTTTTCAATCCATTTACCAATGATGCGACCATTTGCATAGGAATTTTCGAGTGTAGCATCCAGATTGCTTTTACTGGTGGACTTATGGAAAGTTTCCTTGGCTTTGTTGTCCAAAATCCAGTAGGGCAAGTTTTCTTCGCAGCGATGCATATTCCTAATCCATTCCTCCCGCCTTCGGTGAAATTCCTCTCGCTTTTCCTGCTCCATTAATTCATTGATAACTACTTGGCTTGACGAAATTGCTGGAAGTAGAATGAAAACCAAAAGTGTTAAAATTTTTTTCATAGTTCTTTTAATTTATTCAAAACTCAAATCGCTTCCCAGCTCCAAAAAAGAGAGAAGTATTAAAACTGATAATATTTTATTGCAATTTTGTGACGAATGTAGTGAAACAGGCTGGGTAAGAATCGAAACGTTGTTTACGATAGAATGGAGGCAAAAGCCATAGACTGATGACAGTGAGCAAGAGGGAACAACACTTAGTTTTTTCAGACATCGGATGTTTCGCAAACGTCCGATGTATTTTAGTTAAAATATCTAATTTCATACAATATTTTGCCTTTTTTTTCATTTATTGATTTTTGGAGGTTGCGTTATGAAATATGTTATCGACGAAAAGAAACAATTTGATTTAATTAATAATGTGATACAAAAGACTGATGACATTGTTCGGTGCATAAAAAGGCAATGTCAAAACGATACAAGCCTGTATTTATCGATTACTTTGGTGCTGATGTTTTTGCATCAGGTGTCTGCCTTCCTGCCGATGTATTTCAAAGTGAAGAAGCACAAAAATATAGATTTCGATTTATTGCTTTCCTTCGAGCAAACGCTAACCAACTTGACCGAAGAGTGGAAAAATTTTGACCAGAATAAAGAAAATTTCTTCACTGCATGGGATGAATTTCTCTCTGTTTGGCTAAAAATTTATGATTTAGTCCAAAAACAGCCAGATGCATTCGATTTTTACAAATTTTATCTGAATTAAATCAATTGTTTTGTTTCACTTTCGTCCTATCTAATTATTTTGGAGAATAATGAAGAAAATAATAGCGAAAAATGGTTTTGGGTTTACTCTTTTTCCACCTGTAATTAAGTCATTGATTTTAATCAATGCAATTATCTTTTTTCTCGATGTATTCTTTTTTGGAATTTATCGCATTGGCGATGTTCCTTTGATTTACTACTTTGCCAAATATTTTTACCTTCAACCAATAGAAAGCGGGAACTTTTACATTTGGCAATTAATCACCTACCAATTCATTCACGGTGGAGTGTGGCATCTGTTTTTCAACCTATTCGCCTTGTGGATGTTTGGAGTCGAATTGGAATCGATTTGGGGCAGTCGCAAGTTTTTGACTTTCTACTTGCTTTCGGGAATTGGAGCTGCTTTGTTCCAGTTGTTTGTGGCTCCGCTATTTTCCGAGCCATTACCCACAATTGGTGCTTCGGGGGCTATTTTTGGCGTTCTTGCAGCCTATGGATTTACATTTCCCGACCGACCAGTGTTTATGTTCCCAATTTTCATTCCAATTCCTGCTAAGTTTTTTGTAATCTTGTATGCAGGGTTGGCATTTTTGCTGGGGATAACAGGTTCAGCGGGTAATGTTGCCCACATTGCACATCTTGGCGGTGCTGTTACTGGTTTTCTTTTGCTCAAATTTGGCGATAAGATTGGAATTTATCGACTTGTGAATAGATTAACTGGCGGGAGTGCTTACCATCCCTACGAAACTTATGGCGGGGAATATTTTGTCCGTAAGCCACGCTATCGCCAGCGTGAGCCTTTTATCGAAGAGCCGCCATATTACGAAATTTATGACGAACCAAGCAAAAAGCAACCTAAAAGCTACTTTACGTTCGAAGGCGAAGAAATTACCCAAGAAATTGTCGATAGAATTTTGGACAAAATTGCTGAACGCGGCTATCAAAGTTTGACTGAAAAAGAAAAAAGAATACTTTTGGAACTCAGCAAAAAACTTTAGTATCTTGTTAAACAACGAAATGATTTAATGTGCCATACACTCGTAGGATTTCGCGTCAGGTCAATGTTGGAGGGATTCCAGTAGGCGGGGGAGCCCCAATTTCTGTCCAAACAATGACCAAAACAAAGACTGCTGACGTCGAAGCAACTGTTGCTCAAATCAAAAGGTGTCAGGAAGCAGGAGCCGATATTGTCCGTGTTACTGTTAACGATAAATATGCAGCCGAGGCAATTCGGGAAATTGTTCGGCGCGTGGACGTCCCAATTGTTGCCGATATTCATTTCAATCATATTTATGCCCTTGCAGCAATCGAGGCAGGGGTAGCAAAGGTTCGAATAAATCCTGGCAACATTGGTTCTTTGGACAGGATTAAAGAAGTCATCGAAGCTGCAAAGAAGCGACGAATACCGATTCGGATTGGTGTCAACAGTGGCTCTCTGGAAAAGGATTTGCTCGAAAAACACGGCTATCCCACTGCCGAAGCACTTTACGAAAGCGCAATGCGACATGCAAAATATTGCACCGACCTTGGCTTCGAAGATATTGTGATTTCCGTTAAAAGCACCAACGTAAGACTGATGATAGAAGCCTACCGCTACATTGCTCAGGAGACGGATTTCCCTCTCCATCTTGGAGTTACCGAGGCTGGAAGGGAAACCGTTGGGACTATCAAATCGGCTGTGGGAATTGGAACACTGCTTGCCGAAGGCATTGGCGACACGATTCGTGTTTCGCTTACTGCTGAGCCCGAAAAGGAAGTTGAGGTCGGGAAAGAAATCCTTCGTTCGCTAGGTTTAACACAGCGAACTGTGGAGTTGATTTCCTGCCCCACTTGTGGACGACTCGATGTTGATTTGTTCAAAATTACAGCGGAACTCGAACAAAAGCTCAAAAACATAAAGAAGCCCGTCAAGGTTTCCGTTTTGGGTTGTTCAGTCAATGGTCCCGGAGAAGCCCGCGAGGCCGATATTGGAATTGCAGCGGGCAAAGGCGGAGGATTGTTGTACATCAACGGCGAAATCGTTCGCAAAGTCAAAGAAGAAGAGATAGTCGACGCTGTTTACCAAGCCGTGATGGAATTCCAACCAAAAGAAACGCATTCGTGAAGATAATTTTGAAGTCTTTTGCACAAGACATCGGATGTATTTGAAACATCCGATGTCTGGCATTGGAAAAGCCTCCGATATCAGAAGTAATTTGTTTACTTTACTTTTATCACACTATCCCAAGTTCCTTTTTTAGCAGAGAAGGACTTAACTTTTTTGAGAAAATTAAATTTAACATTTTGTACACAAGGCGGGCGGTGGTTAAGTCGGGGTAGTGGAGTTTCTTTATGGGGGCAAGTTCAACGACATCGAAGCCGAGAATTTGCTTGCCTTGGGCTATTATTTCCCGAATTATGTTCAGAGCGTCGGAATAAGTAAATCCATCGGGTTCGGGGGTGCCGGTCGAAGGCATTACGGTTGGGTCGAAGAAATCTACATCGAAAGTAACATAAACCTGCTCGGATAGCGATTCCACAAGCTGGGATATCCAATTGCTTCCGTAATGGTTTTGCTTAATCTTTGAAGCAAAATATGTCTTGATTCCGGATTTTTCGATAAGTTCAGCTTCTTCGGAACAGAGTGCTCTAATACCAACTTGGACAAGCCTTTCGGGCGGGAAAAACTCGATGATTCTCGCCATAACGCAGGCGTGGGAAAATGGATTGTCTTCGTAAACTACTCTCAAGTCGGAATGGGCATCGAATTGAAGCAAAGACATATTGGGGAATCTCTCGAAAAAAGATTTAACAATTGGTAAGGTGATTGTGTGTTCGCCACCAAGCGAGACAAGAAACTTCCCGTCTTTCAATATTGTTTCAACAGTTTTTTCAATCAAGGAAAGGCTTTCCATTTGGCTTAGATAGTCGAATTGCAGAGGTTTAATCGTAGCGATGCCTTTTTCGAAGCAGAGTTCCCGTTTGGTCTCGTCGTCGTAGAACTCGACATAGGCGCTTGCTTTAAGAATTGCCCGAGGTCCTTTGCGAGTTCCTTTGCCGTAGCTGGTTGTTGCTTCGTAGGGAACGGGGAGAATTACAATTTGTGAATTTTCGTAATTCGAATACTCTTTTTCTATTGCCAAAAAATTATTTGCTTTGTTAAGAGTTTCCATATTTTACCAACTTAAATTCATAATTTTGCTAATTTATATAATGTAAAATGATTTTAAAGGATAGATACACAAAATATTTTTTACTTTTGTTGTTTGGATTGTTTATCCTTCGAATGATTTTGCTTGGGCAATTCAATCTTGTTCCACAGGAAGCATACTATTGGCTTTACATCCAGAAGCCCGCTTTAAGTTATTTCGACCATCCGCCTGTTTGTAGTTACACTATTGGCATTTTCACATACCTTTTTGGGAATACCGAATTTGGGGTTCGTTTCGGTATGCTTCTCTATTCGCAGGGAACATCCATCTTTGTTTTTCTTTTGGGTAAGAAGATTTCAGGCTCCACTCGATTTGCTTTCCTTAGCGTAGTGTTTTTGAATCTTACAGTGTTTTTCAATCTTCACTCTGTTGTGGCAACGCCCGATGCCCCGCTTCTTTTCTTTTGGTCTGCTTCGATGTATTTTTATTTCAAAGCGATTAACGAAGGAAACAAATTGAGTGACTGGCTTCTTGCGGGTGCCTTTGCTGGCGTTGCAATGGCAAGTAAATACACTGCCTTCTTCATTTTCTTTTCGTTGTTCCTTTATTTGATTTTGACAAAAAACTGGAAGGAATTTCTCAATTGGAAGCTTTGGCTTTCGGTTTTAGTTGCCTTACTTGTTTTCTCGCCTGTTATAATCTGGAATTTCCAAAATGGATGGGCTTCGTTCCTATTTCAAACGTCACACCGAGCCAAAGGCGTCCGTTCCTTTGGTTTTAATTACTTTTTCCAACTCATCGCAAGCCAGATTTTCGAACTAACCCCGTTATTCTTTGTTTTGCTCTGGATAATTCTGTGGAGAATAATAAAAAGGTTTACTGCTTTATCAAAAGAAAAGCTTTTTTTAGCCTGCTTTGCGTTTCCACTCGTTTTGTTTTTCTTTGCAGTTAGTTTCACATCGCTTGTGAAAATGAACTGGATTTTGCCTGCGTATTTATCATTTATGCTATTGGTGGCTGATTACTACGAAACTTTGTCGACCAAAGGCAAGAAGGTTTTTAACTCCGTCGGCGGCTCAACGAGTCTTGGGCTAATTCTTTTGACTTTGATAATAATTGTCTTTCCAGTTGTACCAATAGAAAAAGGTGATACTTGGACTGGATGGCGGGAATTGGCAAGCAATGTTGTTCAACTGAAAAGCGAAATGGACAAGGAGAAACCTACTTTCATATTTTCGAACGAATACAAAATTCCTGCTGAACTTGCCTTTTACACTCCATACCGAGAACACATACTTGCCGAGAATGTTTATGGTAAGCCCGCATTGCAATTCGACTTCTGGTTCGATGTACACAAATTTTCGGGTTGGAATGCATTGTTCATCTACTCCGATTTTAATCCCTTTGGAGAATTTAAACGATTGGAAGAATACTTCGAGAGGGTAGAATTTCACGAGGAATTACAAATCGTGCGCCGTGGAATTGTCTTTCGCCGATTCTTTATTTACAAATGCTACAATTACTTACCAAATAAAAAAATACCTACCGACGTGAAGTATATTTCAAAATGGCTTAGGGAAAATTAAAAGCGTTTGGGAATAGCTCAACAAAGGCCACCCAATATTTAAACTTTAAAAATTTATCATTATTCGCCCCTACAAGTTAATTTCAGACATCGGTTGTTTCAAAAACATCCGATGTCTTTCCGTAACAAATCCAAGAAATCGGGTTTCTGGTTAAAACACAAAAAGATTTATATTGAATGTTCTTGTTTGTTAAATAAGCATTGATTTTTGGCGTTCGGTTAAGTATTTATCGTAGTCGCGGAGGAAAAGTTCCAATCCCTTGTCGGTAAGTGGATTTTTCAGGGATTGCATCAAGACATTGTAGGGAACGGTAGCAATATCGGCGCCGGCGCGTGCAGCCTCGACGATATGGAGAGGATTACGAACCGATGCTGCAATGATAAGGGAATCGTAGCCTTGAACATCCCAGATTTCGCAAATATCGTTGAGTATGGCTATTCCATCGTATGCAATGTCGTCCAATCTGCCTAAGAATATTGAAATGTAAGAAGCACCAGCGTTTTGGGCTGCAATTGCTTGGGTTGCCGAAAAAATTAGCGTCACGTTGGTGGGTATCCCACGTTTAGTTAATTCCTTCACTGCTGCAAGTCCTTGTGGAATCATCGGAATTTTGATTGTGGCTTCGGGGAACCATTCGATTATCTGCTCAGCTTCGCGAATCATCCCATCTTTGTCGGTGGAAATTACCTCGACGGAAACGTGTCCACCAACTAATCTGTGGATTTCCAGTATCCTCTGTTTGAAATCCACGCTTGGGTCTTCTTTTGCAAGCAGGGAAGGGTTTGTAGTTACTCCCCGAATTATCCCAAGTTCGGCAACTTCTTTGATTTGTTCTAAATTGGCTGTATCTAAATATAGTTCCATAGTTCAACCAAAAAAAATGCAATTTACGAATTTTCTACTTTTTTGACAATTTTAATTTTAAAACTATAAAATACTTCGATAAAATCAAAAGTGCAAGCAAACCAATGGTGATATATAGAACCATTCGAGATAGAAATGGAATTATGTTGGCTTTACGAACAAAATCCTCGGGAAGAACAAAGAAAAGGAATGGACTGATGACGCTCGTTGCTGGATTTGCAATGTCCATATCCTTTTTGACAAAGTTGTAAATTAATAACCAAAGGATAACCCAAAGAAGAAGAATTATAGGTTGGATGAGAAGAAGAACACCAGCAGATGTAGCCAGTCCTTTGCCGCCTTTGAATCGAAGGAAGAGGCTAAAGTTGTGTCCCAAAACAACAGAAAACGAAGCAGCAAGAATTGCGAAATCGTCATCGGGAATTAAATGTCTGCTTATCAACACAACCGAAATTCCTTTTAGGAAATCGAACAGAAAGACGAGAAAGCCGACCCACTTTCTCCCCGTAACTTCGTAGGAGTTCATTGCTCCGACATTTCCGCTTCCTTCCTTGCTTATATCTTTGCGGAAAAATAAGCGAACAATTATGTATGCAAATGGTATTGAACCTACGATATATGACAGTGCAAATATGATTAGATATTTACTCATAATAACGTTTTCTATGTTTTAAATAATACTCTAACAATTTGTTTGTTGAAGAGTTAAGAGCATTTGAAGTTTTTCCTGCCTCGATTTCTTTTAATATCGATTTAGCAAGTTGTTTGCCGAGTTCCACACCCCATTGGTCGAAAGAATTGATGTCCAGAATAACGCCTTCGACAAATACTTTATGTTCATAGCAAGCAAGCAAAGAGCCAAGAGTTTTGGGGGTGAGCTTGCGAAGCAGAATGGTTGTCGAAGGACGATTACCGGGAAATACTTTGTGTGGTAGAAGTTCGGTTTTCTCCAGTGGGTCAAGGTTTGAATTTTCCAGTTCAAGGGCAACTTCTTGCCGTGTTTTGCCTTTCGTAAGTGCTTCGCTTTGGGCAATTAAGTTGGCAATCAACACATCGTGGTGATTTGTAAATGGGTGTTCAGGTTCAACACAAGCAAGAAAATCTATTGGGACGATATGGGTTCCCTGATGAAGTAATTGGAAGAATGAATGCTGGCTGTCGGTCCCGATTCTTCCCCAAACAATCGGGCTTGTAGGATAATCGATTTCGCTTCCGTCGCTGGCAATGCGTTTTCCATTGCTCTCCATTATGAGTTGTTGGAGATAATCGGGCAGTAGTTTCAACCGCAAATCGTAAGGAATAATGCCGTAGGTATTGTATTTCCAGAAATTGGTGTACCAAATGCAAAGCAGACCCATCAAAACGGGGATGTTTTTTTCGAAAGGCTCGGTTCTAAAATTTTTATCGATTTGGTGGGCTCCTTCGAGAAGCTTCAGAAAGTTTTCGTAACCAAGATAAAGAGCAATAACCAATCCAATTGCACTCCACAACGAAAAGCGACCACCGACCCAGTTCCAAAAATGAAACATATTTTCGGGTGGAATACCAAAAGCTTTGCAGGCTTCTTCATTGGTAGAAATTGCAATAAAGTGTTTCGCGATTTCTTTTTCGTTACCGTTTGTATTTTTCAGGAACCATTCCCTTGCTGTTGTTGCATTGAGTAAAGTTTCCTGTGTTGTGAAGCTTTTGGATGCAATGATAAACAAGGTTCTGCTGGGAACGACTTGGTTCAATGTTTGTGCGATATCCAAGCCATCAACATTCGAAACAAAATGAACATTTATGTTCGGTTTTCGGTATTCTTTAAGAGCATCGCAAACCAAGCGGGGACCAAGGTCTGAACCGCCAATGCCGATGTGGACAATGTCGGTAATTCTTTCGCCGCGATAGCCGCGCCAGAATCCGCTATGAATCATTTCGGTGAAATTGCGCATTTTTAGGAGCACAGCATTGACTTTTGGAACAACATCCCAACCATCGACTTTGATTGGGCGGTCTTCGAGATTTCGCAAAGCAATGTGCAAGGCTGCTCTTTTTTCGGTGAAATTGATTTTCTCGCCGTTGAACATTGCTTCGATTTTTTCGGGCAATTTTTGTTCGGTTGCCAAGTCGGTTAAAAGGCGTATTGTTTGTTCAATGATTAGATTTTTGGAAAAGTCGAAAAGTATGTCGTCGAACTCCAACGAGAACTCTTCGGCTCGATTTGGATTCGCATCAAAAAGCTCCCGCAAGGATGTTCTTGCGATAACTCTTTGGTGGTCAATAAGTTTTTGCCAGCTTTTTGTTTCCGTTGGTTTCATTTTGTTTAAACAATAAATAACAAAAATAAAAGTTTTTAGTTTATAAAAGAAATTGAAATGAAAAAATGGCAATATTGAAAATTGGCAATAAAATTCAGATAGAGGATGCAGTTGTTTTGGCTCCGATGGAAGATGTAACAGAAAAGCCATTCCGCTTGATTTGCAAAGAATATGGAGCCGATGTTGTCTATTCAGAATTCATTTCGAGCGAAGCATTATATCGAAAAGTTGAGAAATCAATTAAGAAAATAGATTTCGACGAGGCGGAAAGACCAATTGGTATCCAAATCTTTGGAGCGAATGATGAACCAATGGTTGAATCGGCTAAACTGGTCGAAAGTTTTTCGCCCGACTTTATCGATATAAATTTTGGTTGTTGGGTGAGAAACGTGGTCCGCAATAATGCTGGGGCGGCGATGCTGAAGACACCGAAGAGGATGCAAGAACTCACCCGCCTTGTGGTAGAGAGTGTGAAGTTACCTGTTACGGTTAAAACTCGACTTGGCTGGGACCGAAAAAGTATCGCGATAGTCGATGTTGCAAAGATGCTCGAAGATGCTGGCATCGCTGCGATTGCGATTCATTGTCGAACACGCGAAGAAGCCCATAAATCTCAAGCCGATTGGTCTTGGATTGCGAAAGTTAAACAAAATGTGAACATCCCAGTAATCCTGAATGGGGATGTAAAAACTCCGCAAGATGTAAAAAGGGCTTTCGAGGAGACTGGTTGCGACGGCGTTATGATTGGCAGGGCTGCAATCGGGAATCCATTTATTTTTCGTGAAGCCAAAGAATACCTTCGCACAGGTAAAATTCCCTATCCACCAACAATTTCGGAGAGAATTGAGGTGTGTTTGAAACATTTGCGTTTGAACATAGCCACCAAAGGCGAACACTATGGTATCATCGAATTTAGAAAGTTTTATAGTGGTTATTTAAAAGGCTTGCCCGATTCAAGCAAAGTCCGCTCGAAATTAGTTGTTTCCGAATCCTACAACGAAATCGAAGATTTGTTGAATCAATATAAGCAGGAACTTGAACAAAAAATGTCTGAACAATGTAAAGAAGTTGAAATCTCGTAGTAGCGACCATCCTGTCCCCCAATGTTCCTGGATTTTCGGTGCAGACACATAGGTCTGCCCTTACGGTAATGACGATGGAGTGGAAAGAGTAAGGAGTTATTTTTTAGTAAGGTAGATAATTATTTGCCCTTACAAGATATTAAATCATTTGGTGTTTTACCTGAAAACCAGTTTTCTTGACCCTAACTGAATTTGTTATGGAAAGACATCGGATGTTTTTAAAACATCCGATGTCTGAAAAGTTGGGGCGACCGGCTGGTTGCCCTTACATTGTTGGCAACAATTTGTTACGATTTTGAGGAAATCGTTTCCATAGCAACTCAATGTATTTTCTTAATTTTGAATTTTCTAACAATTTAGGGAAAGAAAAAATGGATGGTCAAGGTAAGAAAAAGTATCGAATTGCTTGGCTTCCGGGCGATGGAATTGGCAAAGATGTTATGGAAGCCGCAAAGATCGTTTTGGACAAAGTGAATCTCGACGCAGAGTTCATCCACGGCGATATTGGATGGGAATTTTGGTGCAAAGAAGGCGACGCATTGCCACAGCGCACGATTGAACTGTTGAAAAATGTCGATGCTGCATTGTTTGGTGCTATCACTTCGAAGCCTGTAAAGGCTGCCGAAGCGGAATTAGTCCCCGAGCTTCGAGGCAAGGGATTAGTCTACCGCTCTCCAATTGTCAGGATGCGGCAGTTGTTCGACCTTTACATTTGCTTGCGTCCTTGCAAAGCCTATCCGGGTAATCCTTTGAACTACAAAGAAGGAATTGATTTGGTTGTTTTCCGAGAGAATACCGAGGATTTATACTCTGGCGTGGAGTTTTATCCTGTTCCCGAAGAATTGAAACTTGTTCTCAATAAGCTTTCGAAGAATTTCGAGCCATTTTCTAATTTGAACCTTGATGAATATGCTGTATCTTGTAAAATTAACACTCGAAAAGGGTCCGAGCGAATAGTTCGTGCTGCATTTGAATTTGTACGAAAAAACAATCGAAAGAAGGTGACTATTGTCCACAAAGCAAATGTTGTTCGTGCCACTGATGGACTATTCTTGGAAACGGCACGGGAAGTAGCCAAAGATTATCCCGAAATTCAATTCGACGAGGCAAATGTTGATGCAATAATGATGTGGCTTTTGAAGAACCCGCACAATTATGATGTTCTTGTGGCTCCAAACCTTTACGGTGATATAGTTTCTGATTTATGTGCCCAAATGGTTGGCGGTCTTGGATTTGGTTGTTCAGGGAATATCGGCGAAAAGCTCGCTGTTTTTGAACCAACCCACGGTTCCGCCCCAAAGTATGCTGGGATGTACAAAGTGAATCCGATAGCCACAATTTTGGCAGCCAAGATGATGCTGGAATGGCTTGGCGAAAACGAAAAGGCACAAGCCATCGAGAATGCTGTTGCAGAAGTCATCCGCGAAGGCAAAGTTCGAACCTACGATATGGGTGGAACGGCTTCGACTTTGGATATGGCACAAGCCATCGCCGATAAGTTGTAATAGATAGGAGGTCGAAATGGATATATTTATTCACGAAGTAGGTCTGCGCGATGGCTTGCAGATGGAAAGCGAAAGTGTTCCTACAATTACGAAATTGCAGTGGATTGAGACTCTTTCCCAGGCAAATGTTGATATAATTCAAGTTGGTTCTTTCGTAAATCCCAAAGTTTTGCCCCAGATGGCAGACACAGACGAGATTTTTGCCGAATTGAACACCCGAAACGATTTGCCGAAAAATGTAAAATTTTCTGCTTTGATTTTAAACGAGAAGGGCTTGGAGCGGGCTTTGAAAGCCAATGTCGAAATGATTTGTATGGGTGTTTCTGCCAGCGAAACCCATTCGAAAAAGAACACAGGGATGACTACAAGCGAGGCTTTAGAAAGAATTATTGCCATAGCCAAAACTGCGATGCAAGAGGGAAAGGAGGTTCAAGTGTCGGTTCAATCTGCATTTGGATGTGGTTACGAAGGCGAAATTCCCGAAGACCGAGTTTATAGAATTGTCGAAAGATATTTTTCCGAAGGGATAAAGAAAATCAGCCTTGCCGATACCTCGGGCTATGCTTTTCCATCGAAAGTCGAGCGTATGTTCAGAACTATACAGAAAATGGAGCCCAATGCGGAGTTTGCTTGCCATTTCCACAACACCTACGGCTTAGGGATTGTTAATTCCTACGTGGCAATGCAGAATGGTGTGAAATACATCGAAACTGCATTCGGCGGGTTGGGTGGATGTCCTTTTACAAAGCAACCCGCAGGAAACGTTTGCACCGAAGACTTTGTGTATATGCTCCAGAAAATGGAACTTCGTAACGATATTGATATTGGCAAGATTATTTCGGTAACCAAATATGCTTGCGGTTTCTTTATGAAAGATTTACCGGGTTATGTTTATAAAGTTTGGAAAGAAAAATGAAAATTTTAGAGGGTATTAGAGTTTTAGATTTAACGAATGTGTTATCGGGACCTTTTGCAACATTGCATCTTGCGTGGCTTGGAGCCGAGGTGATAAAAATTGAAAACCCCAAAGACGGCGACCTTGCTCGTAAACTTGGATGTGTGACGCAATACAACAAAATGTTAATGGGGACAAGTTTCCTTGCACAGAATGCAAACAAAAAGTCCTGTACATTGAATTTGAAAGATGAACGAGGCCGTGAGATTTTCAAAAAACTGGTGGCGATTTCGGATGTTGTAGTCGAAAATTTCCGTCCCGGAGTTATGGACCGGCTTGGGGTTGGCTATCAAGCATTGAAAGAAATAAACCCAAGGATTATTTATTGTGCAATATCCGGTTTTGGTCAAACAGGTCCAGATGCTTTCAAGCCAGCGTATGACCAAATCATACAAGGTTTAAGCGGAGTGATGGCAATTAACGGGGACAAAAGGTTAAATCCGCTTCGTTGCGGTTTCCCTGTTTGCGACACTGTTGGCGGCTTGAATGCTGCATTTGCTATTATGGCTGCTCTTTATCATCGGGAACGAACGGGCGAAGGGCAATTTATCGATATTGCTCTGCTCGATTCAATTATGCCATTGATGGGATGGGTTGTGGCAAATTTGATGCTTGGCGGACAGCAACCAGAATTGCTTGGCAACGACAATTTTACTGCTGCACCATCGGGCACTTTCCGAACAATGGATGGTTATATCAATATCGCTGCAAACAAACAGGAACAATGGGAGACTCTTGCCGACCTTCTTGGGCTTTCTCATCTTAAAGAAGACCCGAGATTTAAAGAACGAGATATTCGCAAAAAGAACAGATTTGTGTTGAATCCTTTGATTGAAGAAAAACTGATGGAGAAGCCAACAAAATACTGGGTTGAACTTTTGAACAATAACGATATTCCAGCGGGCGAGATTCTTATGCTCGAAGACGCCTTGAATCAACCCCAAATACAGCACAGAAATACTTTTGCAACTTTGAATGTTGAAGGTATTGGACCGATTAAAGTTTTCAATTTGACAGCAAAATTCGAAAAGACGCCGGGCCTTGCCGAAACCCCGCCGCCTAAACTTTCTCAGCATACCGAAGAAGTCCTTGCTCTTATAAATATTTCTAAAGAGGAAGTAGAGCAACTTCGCAAAGAAGGTGTTGTTTGATTAAAGGAGAAAAAAATGGGTAAGACAATAGTTCAGAAAATATTAGCAAGAGCGAGTGGCGTTGCCGAGGTCAACGTGGGCGATATACTTGAGCCTGCTGTCGACCTTGCAATGTCGCACGAAAACGCAGCTTTGGTAATTAATCAATTTTTGGAGATATTCAAAGGCACGGGTTTAGAACCAAAAGTTTGGAACCCAAGCAAAATTGCGATTATTTTCGACCATAGAGTTCCAGCCGAAAGTTCCAAGACCGCCACGAACCAGAAGAAGGTTCGTGAATTTGTTGCTCAGCAGGGAATCACAAAGTTCCACGACATTCGCGGCGACGAGATGGGAATCTGCCACCAAATACTTCCCGAAAATGGATATGTGCGTCCCGGTTACCTTGTCGTTGGAACTGATAGCCATACGACGAGCCACGGTGCGCTTGGTGCCTTTTCCTTTGGCATTGGAGCAACGGAAATGGCTTCGGTGTGGACTCTTGGAAGGATACTTAATGTTCAAGTTCCCGAAACTATTAAAATCGTTGTGAATGGTAAACTTCAGGATTTTGTCGAGCCGAAAGATTTAATTCTTTATATTGTTGGGCTTTTGGGTGCCGAAGGTGCAAACTACAAGGTAATAGAATTTCACGGGGAAACAATACGAACGATGAACACTTCTGGCAGGCTTACTCTTTGCAATATGACTGTCGAAGCAGGAGCGACTTCGGGAATTGTTCCACCTGATGATGAAACAATAAGATATCTTCGTCAAGTTGCAGGTGTTCAGGATGAAATCGAAATGGTTACGCCCGACCCAGATGCACAATATTGCCAAGAGATTACCATCGACGCATCGAAGCTGGAGCCGCAGGTTGCCTGCCCCCATACTGTTGACAATGTCAAGCCAATCAGCGAGGTTGAAGGGATAAAAATCAATCAAATTGTGCTTGGTTCGTGCACGAATGGGAGATTGGAAGACCTTGAGACTGCCTACAACATTTTGAAAGGCAAAAAGATTGCCCGAGGGGTGCGAATGCTTGTTTTCCCAGCCTCTGGCAGAATCTATCGCGAAGCAGCGAAGCGGGGCTATCTACTTGGGCTTATGGAAGCTGGGGCAGTTGTTGTAAATCCGGGATGTGGTCCCTGCCTTGGTGTTCATCAAGGGGCATTAGGCGACGGCGAAGTTGCACTTTCAACAACGAATAGGAATTTCAAAGGGCGGATGGGCAACCCAAATTCCGAGGTCTATCTCTGCTCGCCGAGTGTTGCTGCTGCAAGTGCTTTAACTGGTGTTATTACTGACCCAAGAAAAGGAGGTTGAAATGGGAAAAGTTATCTATGTTTTAGGCGATGATATTTCTACTGATATAATCTATCCGGGTAGATATATGGCAACTGTTTTGCCAACCGAAACACCAAAGTATGTTTTCAACGACATCAAGGAACTCCATCAGATGCTTGTCGAAAACAAGTTCAATCCGGGAGATTTCATTGTTGCTGGTAAGAACTTTGGTTGCGGTTCATCGCGGGAGCAGGCAGTTTCGACGCTTCGCGGATATGATATAAAAATTATTGCCAAAGATTTTGCACGGATTTTTTTGCAAAATAGTATCAATCTTGGATTGCCGACATATATTTGTCCCGAAATCGAAGCCTCCGTTGGCGATGAGTTGGAAATTGTTGGAGATAAAGTAATTAACCACACAACAGGTAAGGAATTCAAATTGATTCCCCACCACAAATCCCGTCAGGCAATCATCGATGCAGGTGGATTAATTCCTTATACTCGGAAAAAACTTCTTGAAGAAAGAAAGCAGTAAATTTTAACGATTTTGATTGTTTAGAATTTCGGTTTGGGGCTGTCCTGTGCTTGGGACGGCTCCATTTGTTGTTTTACAAACATCCGATTTGCGAAACAATGAATGCATCGTTGCTCTGTTACCAGGCAAATGAACGACAGCTCTTTGTTCACCAATCTTAGTTGAATCAAAGTGGATTTGAATATAATTAATACATTTTGTTTATGTATAATACTGGGGTCAGTTCAAGCTATAATTTATACTTGCTCAATACTATACACCCCATATTTGAACTTTAAAAATTTAGCAGAATTTGCTTTATTGTTTGGACAATTTATGAATTGTCCATTAAGAACTTACCAACATACACAAAAAAACGTATCGTCATAGAATGTAATACAAGTGGCGAACACATAGTAACAGGAAGCGAAAAAACAGACTCGCCCCTACAAGAATTTGTGAATTTTTTTCAGACATCAGATGTTTTGCAAACATCCGATGTCTTTTTGTAACGAATTCCATTAGGGTTACGAACGAGGGTTTTCGGTCAAGCCACCAAATAATCTTGTAGGGGCGAATAATTATTCGCCCCTACAGCTTTGATGAAATTAATTGAGTGATTACCTTCTTTTTTTTCCTAATCGAAATATTAGTTCAAAGGATTTTGTAACTTTTGTAAGAATTTTTTATTATTGAATTTTTGTAATTTACAATTTTCAATTCGTTGAACTAAATGGGGGTTGCTATGAAAAACTTATTCAGTATAATTCTATTAATCATTCTCTTTTCGGCAATGTCTATTGCCGTTCGAGCGGGGGATGCATATACAGAAGAGGACATCAAATCGATGCTTCCCAAGATGCTCGGTGCAAATAATGTTGGGAAAGAGTTTTGGTTTTCAATACCGCCTTGCTATCCAAGTGACCCAACTGATGATATAAAAGTTTATGTTACAAGTCCTTATCGAACTTTAGTAACCATCGAGGTTCCCGGGGAAGGATGGCGCCAAAGCAAGATGTCTGTACCGAACGATGTAATTGTTTTCGAGGTGAGTCCAACGATGGGACAGCCCTATTGGAAGTTACCTTCGGACCCTGAAGTACCCGACAATGTTTTTGTTGGGCGTGGTGTTCATCTTTATGCGAACGACCCCATTGTAGCATATGTTGTTGTGCGTTACTATGCAACAAGCGATGGCTTTTTGGCTATCCCTGTTTCTTCATTGGGTAAGGAATATATTGCAGCCGGCTATCCCGTTGACCCAATGTTTAAGGCAATGTGGAATATATATTTACCAAATGTTTGTCTTGTTGTTGCACCCTATGACCAAACTAAAGTTAGATTTACGGTTGGTGGGAATTCTCTTACAGTTACCGCAGGTGGATTACGTCCGGGCCAAACTAAGGAAGTAGTATTAAACCGTGGAGATGTTCTTGGAATGTCGACGAAAGGCGATGGAGGAGACCTTTCGGGTAGCAGAATTGTAGCCAATAAGCCTGTTGCTGTTATTACGGGAAATCAATGTACTAATATTCCTATTGGTTGGCAATGGTGCGACTACACTGTGGAAATGGACTTACCTACCTTCACTTGGGGTAAAGAATACTTGGTACCTAAAATTCCGGGCAGAAAATATCCTACTATTATTCGAGTTTATGCCAAAGAAAAAAATACTACTATTTATCGAGATGGTAAAGAATTTGCATTTCTTAAAAATACTTCAGGAACCGAGGGCAATGGCTTCCTCGAGACAAGATTGACTACTGGCGTTATAAAGCCTGCAATAATTTCGGGCGACAAGCCAATTGGCGTTACTTTATACAATACTGGTTCACAAGAAGATGGTCAGCCTTGTATTTCCGACCCATTTGTTATGGCAATAACCCCGATGGAACAATTTCAAAAAGAGATTACATTTTGTATGCCCGGAACCTTTGGTGGCAAACAATTTAGAACAGCGAACTATTTGGCTTTGGTGTACGAAACTGACTCTCTTGGAATGACTCCCGACGATTTAGAATTTGCAGAAGTTAAGAGTGGAAAGTTTGTTTGGCAAAAAATCAAGAACAAGTTCCCCGGGGTAGACGATTTGTTTTCCTATAAGGTTAATGGCAAACAGTATGCTTTGAAAATACTCGACTTGCCGAGCGTTGGTGTATTTAAAATTAGAGCCAAGAACCCATTTGCCGGCTACTCTTTTGGTTACGACTATTGCGATTCCTATGGCTATCCGACGAGTGCAGCGTTGGCGGATTTGGAGAAGCCCGACACATTGCCACCTGTTCCGAAGTGGAAAGATTCGTGCGGAGTTATTTCCTTTGCTACGGTTACCGATATGCCC
>Ga0308396_1000006_pt1 | contig 204215 bp, 230 predicted proteins | sample Hotspr2SamplePe2_FD_202359 | JGI IMG/M metagenome (GOLD analysis project Ga0308396, IMG submission 202359) | Hot spring phototrophic mat microbial communities from Mushroom Spring, Yellowstone National Park, Wyoming, United States - 20050930_Pe2 ... | reverse complement strand
AACAACATCCCTTCCATCAACCTCAAGTTTGTGTTCCTAATGCACCGTATGGAGTTGAAAGCTTTTACGAGGGTGCTTATGATCTTGTAAAGATTTTTGTTCCTAATGCACCGTATGGAGTTGAAAGTCTGGCTACCACCCTCTGACAGCCTTCTTGGAATACTGTTCCTAATGCACCGTATGGAGTTGAAAGTCTGGCTACCACCCTCTGACAGCCTTCTTGGAATACTGTTCCTAATGCACCGTATGGAGTTGAAAGAGCAATGAAGAGGATTTTAGAGAAAGAAACAGGGCGCCGTTCCTAATGCACCGTATGGAGTTGAAAGTAGACCAAGCATAGATAAGCTTTTCGCTCCTCTGGAGCGTTCCTAATGCACCGTATGGAGTTGAAAGATCTCTGCAAGTTCCTTTAAGGCTAAGTTCTCCTTCTGTTCCTAATGCACCGTATGGAGTTGAAAGAAATTCAATGTAAGAATAGACTGTGCGTTTGCTGAGGCGTGTTCCTAATGCACCGTGTGGAGTTGAAAGCTCCATGAATGCCTCGCCTTGCGTCTTTCCAGCAAACCTGTTTTGGTTCCTAATGCACCGTGTGGAGTTGAAAGATTGACAAGGTGCTTTTTTTTGTATGATAATAATTCCATGCAGTTGGACGATAAAGCCATAGCCCAAAGGGTAAAGGAGATGGTCTTGCCCATTGTTAGCAAGATGGGATATAAGCTTTTTGATGTGGAGTTTAAACCTGAGAGGGGGTGGGTTTTGAGGATAATAGTGGATAAGGAAGGAGGGATTACGGTGGGAGATTGTGAAGAAATCAGCAAGAGGATCTCCGCCCTTTTGGATGTGGAGGACATTATTCCCGTCTCTTACATGCTTGAGGTTTCCTCTCCGGGGCTTACCCGGGAGCTAACAAAGGCAGAGCACTTTAGCTTTTTTAAGGACAGGCTTGTTAGGGTTATTCTAAGGGAGCCCATTCAGAACAGAAGGGAGCTTATGGGAGAAATAGAAGATGTAAAGGAAGACGTGCTAATGCTTAGAGACAAAGGGACTGGAGAACTGCTACACATTCCCCTTTCAATAATAGCAAGGGCGAACTTGGAGATAGAAAAATGGTGAGAAATCTAAAAAAACTCATTGAACAGGTGGCGAAGGATAAAAATCTACCCGAGTGGCTTGTGGAAAAAGCCCTTAAGAATTCAATAGTTTTAGCCATAAAAAAGGACAAAAAACTAAAGAATAATTTAGAAGTAGAGCTTACAGAGGACCGCATAAAGGTTTATCAGGTCAGAAAGGGAGAAAGGTTCCTCTTGGACATAGTTCCAGAGGAGTTAGACCGCATCGCAGCCTATGCCGCAAAGGAAGAGTTTTTAAAGGAGCTTGAAAGGGCAGACGAGGAGAGGAGATACTTAGAGTTTATAGAGTTGGAGGGTGAGATTGTAATAGGCATTGTGCGTAGGGTTCTGGAAAACGGCGATCTGGTGGTGGACCTTGGGAAGGTTATGGCGGTCCTTCCTAAGAGGGAACAAATACCCAAGGAAAGCTACAAACCGGGAGACCGAATAAAGGCACTGCTTTTGAAGGTCATCAAAACGAAAGGCGCTTATGAGATCATCCTCTCCAGAACTCATCCCAACTTTTTGAGAAAGCTCTTGGAGGCGGAAGTTTCCGAGATAAAAGAGGGAGAGGTGGAGGTTTTAAATGTTGTCCGGGAACCCGGCGAGAGGGCAAAGGTTTTGGTAAAGGCTAAGGACCCACGCATAGACCCAGTGGGATTGGTGGTGGGGTTGCGAGGTTCCAAGATCGCACCTATAACCCAAGAACTCTCCGGAGAGAGGATAGATGTAATAAAATACACCGACAACATAGAGGAGCTTGTAAGGAAGAGCCTTTCGCCAGCCCCTGTTGTAGATATTAGAATTGACCCAAACCAAAAGAGGGTTGAGGTAGCTGTGCCAAGGGAAAAGCTCTCCTCTGCCATCGGAAAAAGGGGCGTCAATGTAAAACTGGCAAACCGAATAACGGGATGGTACATTGATGTGATGTCGGAAGAGGATTTCAAAAGGCTTTCCCAACTAAGATAATATGGGTTTAGACCTGTTTGTCCAAAAGCTTGTGTATGGTGGGTATGGACTTGGGGAGGCTAAGGGTAAAAAGTTCTTCATCCGATACGCCGCACCAAAAGAATTGGTGGAGGTGGAAATTCTAAGGGAAAAGAAGGACTATACGGAGGCGGTGGTAAAGACCGTAAAGATAGGCTCCCAATGGAGAAGAACACCACCCTGCAAATATTACACCCACTGCGGTGGCTGTCAGCTTCAGCATATAGAGTATCAAGAGCAGCTTAGGGCAAAGGGAGACATACTCTTAGAATCCTTGGAGAGGATCGGAAAAATAGAACTGAACTCTATTAACAGAGTCCTTGGTTCCAAAGGGGAGTTTGGCTACAGAACGAGGGTTCAGTTTAAGATAAGGGAAGGACATCTGGGCTTCTTTGCTTGGGGCAGTGGAGAACTTGTGCCCATTGAAGAGTGCCTTTTGGCACATCCAAGGATCAACCAGCTGATACCCTCCCTGAAAGAAACTGCAAGATTGGTAAAGGAACTTCAGGAAGTTCATGTTTTTTACTCACCTCAAGAAGATGAATTTCTTTTAAAGCTCATAACCATAAGCCCTATGGAAACTCAAAAGCTGAGAAAGCTGAAAGAGCATATCCTGCCTAAAGAGGTGGTGGGCGTGGGCAACTACACTCTCCTTGGCGGAAAACCCATTAAAAGGACGGTGGTGGGAAGGGAATTTACCTTTGTTAGAAGCGGGAGGTTTGTCCTCAGAGTTAGCAACGATTCTTTCTTTCAGGTAAATCATACCCTCTATGAAGATTTTCCCAAATTGGTGGCGGAGGGAGAAAGGGTAAAGAGAGTTCTTGAGCTTCATAGTGGTGTGGGTTTTTTCAGCTTTTGGCTCTCAGAGACTTGCGAGTTTCTCTTTGGCTCTGATGCCAACCAGAGTGCGATCAAGGATGCCATCTACAACGCCAAGCTAAACCAAGTTTCAAATGTCTCTTTTGCCCACGAGAAGGCTATAGACACCCTTAAAAACCATGCGGGAGAGGTCATAGACCTTTTGGTTCTGGACCCTCCAAGGGAGGGGCTCTCGGAGGGCGAGGCAAAGCTCATCGTCCAAAACAAACCCAAAAGGATCATATACATATCTTGCAATCCCACCACCTTGGCAAGGGACCTAAAGGTTTTAACCTCCGGTGGATATAAAATAGAGGGCGTGCATTTGGTGGATAACTTCCCTCAAACCTATCACATAGAATCTGTGGTTAAACTAACTATTTAGGAGGTTCTGCTATGGGTAAAGTGTTGGTGCTTTATGATTCAAGGACAGGGAACACGGAGAAGATGGCATACCTTGTGGCGGAGGGTGCCCAAGGGGTGGAAGGCATTGAGGTAAGGCTCAAAAAGGTGGATGATGCTACAAAAGAGGATGTGCTTTGGGCGGATGGTTTGGCGGTGGGCTCTCCTACCCACATGGGTGTGATCTCTTGGAAGCTTAAGAAGTTCTTTGACGAGGAGTTAGGAGAGCTTTGGGGAGAAATTGACGGGAAAATAGCCTGTGCCTTTTCCTCCTCCGGTGGATGGGGTGGAGGAAACGAAGTTGCCTGTATGTCTATTCTGACGGTTCTTATGAACTTTGGCTTTTTAGTCTTTGGTCTGACGGACTATGTGGGTAAAAAATTCACACTGCACTATGGGGCGGTTGTTGCTGGTGAGCCTCGCTCCGAGGAGGAGAAAGAAGCGTGCAGAAGGCTTGGAGAGAGATTAGCCCAGTATGTGGCAGTCTTTTTTGACGGCAAAAGGGAGCTCTTGGAACATATAAGAAACTTTGAAGGAAAGTTTAAGGATTGAGAAAAGTGGCTTTGAACTCCTCCAAAAATTTTTCCCTTTCGCAAACTACAAAAATTTCTTGCACGGAAGTACCGTTTTTGTATAAAAGCTTATATCCGGTGGGTGTTTCATACTTCAAAAACAGACCCTTGGAGCCTATGCCCTTGTTCTGCCGGACGATCCTGCCGGGAATTATGGACTTTACTGAGCTAAAACCAGAGAGCTTTTTTAAATACTCCTCCAAGCCCTCCAGAAGATGATGCTCTAACTTTACCTTTCCCCTTCGGTGTTTTCCCATAGCAAGCTTTTTGCGTCCACCACTTTGCTGTTGGGCACTACTAAATCCGCCCCAAGTTCCTGAGCTTTCTTTATTAGCTCTATGTTTTTGTGCCCGCAGTAGGCTATGACCCTTTTTGCTCCCTTTTCCTTTAGCTCTCTTATGATCTCCGGTGGGTTAGTTTCCACATTTACAAAGACCACATCTTCCCCTTGCCAGTCCTTACCCACTCGCACATCGTAGCCACTTGGGGAATTTTTGACCCTACTTGCCAATATGAGATTGCTTTCTATCAGTAGGATTTTCATCTTAACTTCTCCTTTAAAAGCTCCAGAGCCTTTTCAAAGTTCTCTGGCTTTGTGCCCCCACCCTGTGCCAAGTCCTCCCTACCTCCACCCCCACCACCAAGGACTTTTCCTACCTCTTTTATAAGTTCTTTGGCAGAGAGGCTACCCACCAAGTCCTTGGAAAGGGCAATAAGGGTGGAGAGCTTTCCTTCCCTCTTGCTTGCCAAAAAGACAACTGTCTTTGCCCTCCCCTGCCTGAATTGGTCTGCCAACCCTCGGAGAAGGTCTCCCTCCACCTCTTCCAAAACTCCATAAAAGAGTGTGTATTCCCCAAAGCCCTCTTCCTTTATCCTTTCCTTTGCTTGCTTTCTCGCAGATTCAGATTTTACCCTTTGCAGTTCCCTTTCTAACTCCTTTACTCTTTCTTGGAGTTTGGAGAGACCTTCCAACACCTCTTCTGTGCTGACACCCAAGCTTTGTGCTACCTGCTTTAGTGTCATGGATTCCAAAAATGCCTCTTCCACAGCCCATCGCCCTGTTTTTGCAACGATCCGCCTCAGACCCGCACCTATGGAAGATTCGGAGATGATCTTAAAGTAGCCTATGTCTCCTGTCCTTGACACGTGGGTGCCACCGCACAGCTCCTTTGAAAAATCCCCCACGCTCAGCACCCTTACCCTTTCTCCGTATTTTTCTTCAAAGATAGCTATAGCACCCTCCTTTATGGCTTCCCTATAATCCTTTTCCTCTACCAGCACAGACTCATTCTTTCTTATCTGTTCATTGACCAGCTCTTCAACCCTCTTTAGCTCATCCACACTCAAAGCCTGAAAGTGGGTAAAGTCAAACCGCAGGTATTTGTCCGCAACCAAAGAACCCGCCTGTCTTACATGTTCTCCGAGCACAAGCCTAAGGGCTGAATGCAAAAGGTGTGTGGCGGTGTGGTTTCTTTTTATGTCTTCCCTTCTTTCCCGGTCAATACTTGCGATCACTTGGTCTCCCACTCTAATGGTTCCCCTCACCACCTTTCCTTTGTGGCTTACAACACAATCCACAGGAGCTTGGGTATCATCCACCACAAATACACCGCCTGCAGACTCAATACTGCCAGTGTCTCCTATCTGTCCGCCCCTTTCCGCATAAAAGGGAGTGATGTCTAAAAATACCTCTCCCTCTTCTCCCTCCTTCAGTTCAGAAACAAGCTCACCGTTTTTCAAAAGGGCAATGACCTTTGATTGGGCTACATACTGCTCATAACCCACAAAGATGGAGGTCCTTCCTATGTTTTTGAGATGTTGGTATATAGGTTGGACCTCTTTGGTTTGGATTTTAAAACTCTGCCTTGCCCTTTCCCTTTGAATTTCCATCTCTTTTTCAAAGCCCTCCATATCAAGGCTTAAGCCTTTCTCCTTGGCTATTTCCTCCAAAAGGTCCAAGGGAAACCCGTAGGTGTCGTAAAGCTTAAAGACCTCTTCACCCTTCAAAAAGCTTCTTCCCTCTTCCAAAGCAGTGTTTATAAACTCCTCAGCCACAGGCATGCTGTTTTTAAAGGTGTGCAAGAACCTCTCCTCTTCTGCCTTAACTACTCCCTTTACAAAAGCCTTTGTCTGAAGAAGCTCCGGATAGGCATCCTTCATAACTTCCACCACCACATCCACGCCCCTGTAGAGGAAAGGTTCCCTTATTCCCAACTTGTATCCAAACCTCAGAGCCCTTCTGAGGATCCTTCTGATCACATATCCCCTTGCGGTGTTGGAGGGCAAAACTCCATCGGAGATAGCAAAGGTAAGAGCCCTAAGATGGTCTGCGATGACCCGCATGGCAACGGTGTCCTCAAAGTTTTCCCCGTAAGCCTTACCGCTGACTTCCTGCCCAAAATCTATCAAAGGTTTTATAAGGTCTATCTCAAAGTTTGTTTTTGTCCCTTGCATAAAGCTTGCGACCCTTTCCAACCCCATGCCCGTGTCTATGTTGGGATTGGGAAGAGGTGTCAAATTACCCTTTTCATCCCTGTTGTACTGCATAAAAACCAAGTTCCATATTTCTAAAAACCTCTCCTCTCCATACTCCTCCCCTCTATCCACATAGATCTCCGAAGATGGTCCGCAAGGACCAGTGTCCCCCATCTGCCAAAAGTTGTCCTCCTCCCCAAGCCTCCATATTCTGTCGGAGGGAATTCCCACCTCCTCGTTCCAAATTCTGTAAGCTTCCTCGTCATCTCTAAAGACGCTAACATAGAACCTCTCCTTTGGGAGCTTTAAATACTCCGTTACGAACTCCCAAGCGTAAAGTATGGCTTCCCTTTTGAAGTAATCCCCAAAGGAAAAGTTGCCCAGCATTTCAAAAAAGGTGTGATGCCTTGAAGTATAGCCCACGCTTTCTAAGTCGTTGTGCTTACCAGACACTCGCAAACATTTCTGACAAGAAACCGCCCTTTTATAAGGTCTCTTTTCCAACCCCAAAAACACGTTCTTAAAGGGCACCATCCCTGCGTTGGTAAACAAAAGGGTTGGGTCCGACTCGGGAACAAGGGAGGCACTCTTTACCCTTGTATGCCCTTTGCTTTCAAAAAAACTCAAAAACAGCTCCCTAATCTCATTGCCACTCATCGCTTTTTATTTTAATCCTATTTGCAAAAGGTTTTTATTAGCATAGTCAGAAATTCCACACGGTGGGTTGGGAACTTGGGAATAGGAGGTGGTATGAACCCGTCTCCCTCAGAACCCACAATATTGCTATGGCTTTGTCCAATTAATATCGAAGCTTCCCCGAGAGCGTTCTAAAAATATAAACCCATTGATGCACAAGAGTTTTTCCGCTAAGACCTAAGCTTGATGTTTGTTAGCCTGCAGTTCAAGCTTGAACTAAAGAAGGAAGACAAAGAAAAACTCATAGAGTTGATGCGTAAGCAATCTTCTGCCATCCGAGTTGCATATAACATGCTAAATGGTAGAAAGGGTGTGGGATAGGGTGAGGAACAGGTTATCTCCTTTATCCGCTGGAGGGGCACCCCGATGAAGGATTTTTTAGGACAGCCTCAGGGAGTTTGGGATATAATAAAAAAGCCATGCTTTCAAAGAGGGTCTCTCATATAAAGCCCGCCCCAACCTTAGCCCTCAGTGCTAAGGTAAATCAGCTCAAGAGTCAAGGTTTTGATGTGGTGGGCTTTGGTGCCGGAGAGCCAGACTTTGATACCCCAGATTTCATCAAAGAAGCCTGTATGAAAGCCCTAAAGGAAGGGAAAACCAAATACAGCCCCTCCGGTGGAATACCTCCCCTAAGACAAGCCTTAGCAGAAAAATTGCTAAAAGAGAACAACGTTGAGTACAAGCCCTCCGAGATTGTAATAACCGCCGGTGCCAAGATGTCCCTTTACTTAGTCTTCTGTGCTATACTGGACGAGGGTGATGAGGTATTGTTGCCATCTCCCTACTGGGTAACATACCCGGAGCAAATTTTACTGTGCGGTGCAAAGCCGGTGGAGGTCAGACTAAAGGAGGAAAACGGATTTATCCTGAGGGCGGAGGATATAGAACCATACATAACCAACAGGACAAAGGCTCTGGTGCTTAACTCTCCATCAAACCCCACCGGTGCGGTGGTACCCGAGGAGGAGATAAAAAGGATCGCAGAGCTTTGCCTTTCAAGGAATGTGTTTATTATTTCCGACGAGTGCTACGAAGCATTTGTCTATGATGGAGAGAAGTTTGTTAGTCCCGCCAGCTTGTCAAAGGAGGTCCGAGAAATCACCTTTACTGTGAATGCCTTTTCAAAAACCTATTCTATGACCGGTTGGAGGGTTGGTTATGTTGCCTGTCCGGAGAGGTTTGCCAAGGTGATTGAGGACCTAAACAGCCAGACCATATCCAACGCCACCACCTTTGCCCAGTATGGAGCCTTGGAGGCCCTAAAAAATCCCGACGCCAAAACCTTTGTCCAAACTATGCGTTCTGCCTTTGAAAAAAGAAGGGATTTAGCTTACAACTTACTTAGGGATATCCCCAACATTTCTGTGGTAAAACCAAAGGGTGCTTTTTACATCTTTCCAAACCTAGGCTACTACTCTTCTAAGCTGGGTTCAGACCTTGCCCTTGCGGAGTTTTTGCTGGAAAAGGGGAGGGTGGCGGGAGTTCCGGGCTCTGCCTTCGGAAGGGAAGGTTATCTGCGCCTTTCCTACTGCCTTTCGGAGGATACCATAAAGGAGGGCATAGAAAGGCTCAAAAACACCCTCGCCCTCTTAGAAAGCTGAGCTTTATCATCCTTTGACGACTTGACTTGCCATTAAAATATAAGCAAAACCAAAAAGGAGGAAGTGCTATGGCTCAAACTGTTAATTTAAAAGGCAATCCTGTTGCCCTTTGCGGTCCTACCCTACAGGTAGGTCAGAGGGCGCCCGAGGCAGTGGTGGTTACCAAAGACCTTCAGGAAAAGGTTATTGGCGGTGCCAAGGGTGTGGTTCAAGTGATCATAACCGTGCCATCTTTGGATACTCCCGTTTGCGAGACGGAGACCAAGAAGTTCAACGAGCTTATGAGTGGCATGTCTGGTGTGGATGTAACGGTAGTCTCTATGGACCTGCCCTTTGCCCAAAAGAGGTTCTGCGAGAGCTTTAGCATAGGCAACATAACCGTAGCCTCTGACTTTCGCTACAGGGATATGGAAAAGTATGGTGTTCTTATCTCTGAAGGCGCACTAAAGGGCATACTGGCAAGGGCGGTCTTTGTGGTGGACAAGGAAGGAAACATAGCCTACATCCAACTGGTGCCAGAAATCACCCAAGAGCCCAATTACGAGGAAGTGGTAGAAAAGGTAAAATCACTACTTTAAAACCTTCCCCCTTCGGGGGGATTTATAAATAAAGGCTAAACTCCTGCCTATCCTTACCTTGAGAAGGGCTTACTTCCCTTGACCTGTTTCCTCTTCTGTCCTCTTGTCCCTGTCTAAATTCCCACTGCAGGTTTTTACCGTTCAAGCTAAGCATCTCCATTCTAAAACCTACCTTAGACAGACTTTCTATTAAATTTTGCACCTCTTGGGCAGTGGGCGGTCTAAAATCTTCCCTAAAGTCCACCTTAACACTTAAGGCATCTTTAATTGCCCTTATCCTAAAGTCTCCCTCCTCAAGCTTTACATACAAGCTTCTTGTCTCATGAAAAGTGTGGAAGGGCTTTGTATTTTTTACCTCTTGGACGTTTTCTATCTTATCTTCAAACCTTTGGTGAGAAACTCCCGTGTTGTAAAGATGCGAATGTTCTTCTTTTCTTTTGTCTTTTTCTGCGGGCAATAACTCAGATTTCTCAGCTTTTTGAGACAAATCCTCAAGAACATTTTTAGCTATCTTTACGGAAATAGGGGCAGGGTTATTCTGTAGGTCTGCTTTCGTATTTTCTTCCTTTGGATAAAACTCAAGTTCTGAACTATCAAAAAATCCCCGTGCGAATTCTTTTGTCTGAAGTTCATCTCTAATTTCTAACTTCGCATTTTTTACAATACTTGTTTCAACATTTGTGTAAGAGTTCTCGCCCCTTGGAGCATTATAAAGTTGCTCTATGTTAGTTGTTTTTTGAGTATTTTCTGCCTTGCTATCAAAACCATATGAAAAGGGCTTTAAATCTTTGGTTTTTGATAGGTCGTTTATAAGCACAGAGCTTGGGAGAGGTTCAACATTGTCATTTTTCAGACCATCACCAACATTTGTTTGGTTGATGTTCAGAAGGTTTTGTGGGTTTTGGTCAGTGGATAGAGTTTGGCTTTCTATGGTTTGATAAGAAGTTTTGGCAAAAAACTGTGCAGTATTTATCTTAGTGTTTGGAACCTCTACCTGGGTGTATTCTTTACCTACATTAAATAGGTTGCTCACTTGAGTATTTCTTCCTTCAACAGGTTTAACTATGAAATCCACTAAGAACTCATTATTCCCAATTTTCTCTTCTTTATTAGCTTCGGTAAATAGTTGTGTGAATGTATTTCGAGGCTGCTCTTCTAAGCTTTTAAATTGAACCAATGAAGTGTTTGTCTTTTCTTCGGTGGATAAGTCTGTATCAGTTCCGTTAAGAACATTGTCTGCCCTTGCATTCTCTTCTACAAGGTTTTGGTTCATCTGCCCGTAGGCAAACAAACCAAAAATTGAGAGATTAATTAGAGAGTCGTTGCTCTTTTGCCCCTTGCCAGTCGTTGGAGCTTCTTTCCCTTGCCCTTGAACTTCCAAAGAACCTTCAGGAGGTACGGCTGGGTCGAAAGGGATCTCAGAGCCTTTGCCTTGTACATTCTCTCCTACTGATATTAAATTCAAAATATCCTCAAAGCTTGGCGCTTGCGATGACGGGTCAAAACCAACGCCCTTCCCTCCAACGTTTAGCTCCGCTTTGTTTAGCTCCCCCACTATTCTCATTCCTAAATATATAATTTAACCCGATGAGAGTTTTTAGTCAAGGGTTTTTTTTCCTTAGCCTTCTCTTACCCATAACCGCTTTTCCTAAGGTGGTGATCCTTTCCAACTATCCCCTGCCAAAAAACAACTTGGAAAGCACCGCTAGTGAAGAAAACTACCAAACAATTGTGGAAATTCTTAGAAGTTTGGAGGAGGTGAAAAATGTAAGCGTCGAGGAAAAGGATGGGCAAATAACCATTAAAGTGGAGAGGTATCCAATACTAAAAAGCTTAAAAATAAGAGGCAATATAGCGGTTTGGAAGGATGAAATTTTGAACTATTTGACCCTTTATGAAGGTGCACCCTTAAAGGAAACGGACCCTAAAAGCTTAGAGGATAAACTTAAAGAGCTGTACAGAGAGAAGGGATACATTGAGGCAAAGACGAAGGTAAATATACAAATTGACGAGCTTGGGTTTGCGTCCATTGAGATAGAAGTGAAGGAGGGAGATGTTTTTTTTATTGGTGGAGGAGTTTACAAGGGCTCAAGCTTGAACCCGAGCTTTTTGGATGAACGCTTGGGAATTATAAAAGGAAGGATAGCCAAGGAGGGAGAACTTTCAAGAAAACTTTTTGACCTGCAGGAGATATACTTATCCCTTGGCTTTTGGGACAGCTTTGCTTACTATGAAGGACTGCAAAAGGCTAAGATGGAAAAGCCCTTTTGGAGGGTTCTCCTGCCCACAGACCCAAACATTGAAAGGCGACCCCTAAGGCTTGTAGGCGCCTTGGCGGAGGGTATTAAAAACCTTTTCAGCCATCCCATAAGCACCCTAAAGGCGATCTCAGGTAAGGGAAAATTAGCTTATCCCGTTTTTTATGTCTATGAAGGGAAAAGGTATCAAGCTTTTTTTGAGGGAAATAGCTTTTTTAGCCCGCAGGAACTGTTGAAAATTTCAGGACTTCCTCAAAAGGGAATAGACATGTTTTCCTTAGAAGAGGCTAAGGAAAGCATAGTAAATGCCTATCAATCAAAGGGTTTTTTTGATGTAGAGGTAGAATACAAGCAGGAGGTGGAAAGGATCTTCTTTTCCATCAGAGAAGGTGAAAGATATAATGCTATTTTAAACGGTCAAACCCTGCCCTACGATGAGGAAAACTTAAAGAAAGAGTTAGAAAAAATGATAGAACAATTAAGAACAGAAGGTTATACTCTCGCAGAAGGAGAAATTAAAACAAACCTGGACAGGGATAAAAAATTAGTAAATGTGTCCTTTGATATAAACAAGGGCAAAAAACAAATTCTTAAGACCACAAACTATGTTGGCAACAACAAAGATATAGCAAAAATTTTCAGAGAGGTTAATAAGAAACTGCCGGCAGTTTATAACTCTGCTTTGATAGAACAGTTGAACTTAAGAATAGAAAAATACCTGAAGGGTAACGGTTATATGGAGGGTAGCTTTGAGGCGGAGGTTATGTTGGAGGAAGAGAAAGATGTCATAAACTACATATACACCTATAAAGTTTTAGAGGAACCTAGATACAAAGCGGGCTTGGACCTTTACTACGGTGCGAAAGTCACCAGCAATAGAGAACTCTCCTATATGACAGTTCGAGAGGAATTTTACTCAGAGAAAGTCTTGGATGAGACCTTATACAACTTTATAAACAGCAATCTTTTTATTGGTGTGAAGATAGACACATTTTTAGACACGGATAAAAAGCAAGTGCATCGGCTAATAAAATTGCAAGAAGACAAAAGGGGTTTTTATGACCTTGGAGTGGGCTATAACTCTCAAGAAGGTTTGGTTCTGGACTTAACTTTAGGTCTAAAAAATCTCTTTGGTGTAGGTTTGTCTTCCACTATAAACTACAAACGCAGTGAAAAAAGGGAGACATACAGTTTAAATTTTGAAGACCCTTTCCTTTTTACACGAAGACTTTGGCTTAAAAGCAATGTTTTTAAGGACTATCAGGAACACAGAGTATATACCTTAAACACGCAGGGCTTTGCTCTTAGCTTAGGCTATAGGATAACTAGATACACCTCATTGGGTCCCCTTTTTTCTGTTTCTGATAACCGATATTTAGGGACAAGTGCAAGGCTTAATAAATACGGTTTATTTCTCTTGAGAGAGTATAAAGACGACATTTTCAATCCTAGCAGAGTGCATTATGACAGCTTGAGCCTTTTAAATGCTTCTGGAGATCTCAATTATACAAAAGCAGAACTTAACACCTTTTATTTCATTCCTATAACCGCAAACTTAAACCTGAGCTTCAAGGTCTCTGGAGGCTCCGCTTGGGGCTCGGTGCCCATATTTGACAGGTATTTTTTGGGTGGAGTGAGGGACCTAAGGGGCTACTCTTACGAGGAGGTGGGAAGTCCAACGGGTGGAAAATCTTTTGTCTTTGGTAGGATGGAGTTGGAGGTGCCGTTGAAGGGTTCCTTTGTTTTTGTGCCTTTCTATGATGTGGGAGGTGTGGAAGGATCTTCCAGCCGATTGCCAAGAGATATAAAACATAGCTTTGGCTTTGGGGGTGGCGTAAAAACGCCCGTGGGACCCATAAGGTTAGACTTAGCCTTTCCAGGAGAGAAGAACTTTCTAAAAAGGTTCAAACTTTACCTGTCTGTTGGATATATCTACTAACCACACCCTCAAGAAATTTTAGAAACTCATCCCGAATGTCCTTTCTCTTTAAGGCAAACTCCACGAGGGTGGTGAGGTATCCGAGGGGTGTTCCGGTATCATACACCTTTGCGTCTATCTTTAGGGCATAAACTACTTCCTCTTCAAGCAAAAGCTTTATGGCATCTGTTAGCTGTATCTCTCCACCTTTGCCGGGGGGTGTGATCTTTAACTTTTCAAAGATTTTCGGAGTAAAAAGGTATCTACCAACTATGGCAAGGTTTGAGGGTGCCTCCTCCTTTTTTGGCTTTTCCACAAGGTCATCTATGAGGTATATATCCTCCTCTATTAGCTTTCCATCAACTATGCCGTATTTGCTTACATCTTTTCGATCTACCTCAAAGACCGCCACTACGCTCTTGCCAAACCTTTCATATATTTCCAACATGCGTTTTATTACATTTTTCTCACCTTCAAGGATCACATCACCCAAGGCTACTATGAAAGGTTCGTTTCCAACTACGGGTTCAGAAACAAGAACCGCATGACCAAGACCTAACTGCTCCTTTTGCCTTAAGTATATTGGGTTTGTAAGTCTGCTAATTTCTCTTATGTTTTCTAGGAGTTCTTCTTTGCCCATCTGTTCCAAGTGTTTTTCAAGGTCCGTGTTTATATCAAAGTGGTGTTCAATGGGTCTTTTGTGTCTTCCTGTAACAAATATTATGTTTTCTACGCCCGCATGCAGGCACTCTTCCACTATGAACTGGATAACTGGCTTGTCAATGATCGGGAACATCTCCTTGGGCATAGCTTTGGTAGCTGGTAAAAACCTCGTCCCCCACCCTGCCACTGGCAAAACTGCCTTTCTTACCATGAATTTTATTTTAACACGAAGGGTGGAAAAATGGTAAAAAAGTTTGGCAAAAGAAGATTCCTTCATCCTCTGCTGATGGCTTGAAGTTCCCCAAGCCCGCTTCTTAGAAATTCCTTCACAAAGGGGTCTTGGCTTGTTAGGACTTCCTGTGGTGTGCCTATTAAAACAACCTCACCTTCTTTTATGATCATAATTCTGTCTGAAATGGTAAAGGCGGAGACCATGTCGTGGGAGACTACCAGGGCGGTGGATGAGGTTTTATCTCTAAGCTCTTTTATTAGGTTGTCTATTAACCTGCTCGTTATAGGGTCTAAACCAGAGGTAGGCTCATCGTAGATCACCAGCTTGGGCTGTGTAGCTATAGCCCTGGCTATTCCTACCCTTTTTTTCATACCGCCGGAGAGTTCAGAGGGATAAAGCCCAAGGGTATGTTCCTCCAACCCCACCATCTTTAGGTAAGTGAGGGCTATTTCCTTTAGTTCTTCTTCTTTCATGTGCGAATGTTCTAAGTAATAAAAAACCACATTCTCCCACACTCTCAGACTGTCAAAAAGGGCTGCACCTTGAAAAACGTAGCCGATCTCTTTCCTTAGACCATTTAGCTCCAATGGATTTATTTGAGTTATGTCTTTCCCAAAGACCTTTATGGTTCCGCTGGTGGGCTTGAAAAGTCCCACTATGCACTTGGTGATGGTAGTTTTACCGCTTCCGCTACCACCAAGTATAGTAAAGATCTCGCCCTTATTAACCTGAAAGGAAACATCCTTTAGAATGTGCCGACCTTCTATGATTAAATTGAGGTTTTCCACTTCCACCACTGGTTCCATCGCCTCTTATAGTATAATATTTCCCATGGCTGTGATAGTTAGAGTTCCTACACCCCTTAGAAGGCTTACAAATGGACAGGGTGAAGTGCAAGTGGAAGCCCTCACCATCAGAGAGGCTGTGGAAAAGCTGGAAGGTCTTTATCCAGGCTTTAAGGAACGCCTTTTGGATGAGAGCGGAGAGTTGAGAAAGTTTGTCAATATTTACCTCAACGACGAGGACATAAGGTTCCTAAAGGGTATAGACACAGAACTGAAAGACGGAGATGTGCTCTCTATTGTGCCCGCCATAGCTGGGGGCTTTTAACCTTGAGGGAATTTCTAAAAAAGCTCTCCGAGTTCAAGAATTTAACCAAAGAGGAGATGATACAGTGCCTTGAGGATATTACGGAGGGGAGGGCTACCGACGCCCAAATAGGTGCTTTCATAATGGCTATGAAGATGAAGGGGGAGACGGTGGAGGAGTTAGAGGGCGCTGCCAGCTTTTTTAGAGAAAAAGCCACCAAGGTGGATGTGGATGACCCAGATAATCTGGTGGATACCTGCGGAACGGGCGGAGACCTTTCGGATACCTTTAATGTATCCACCATAACTGCCTTTGTGCTGGCGGGTGCGGGTATAAGGGTAGCAAAGCACGGCAATAGGTCTGTCTCTTCCAAAAGCGGTAGTGCAGACCTTTTGGAGTTTTTGGGGGCAAAAATAGACCTTGGACCAGAGCAGGTTAAGAGGATGATAGAGGAGATAGGCATAGGCTTTATGTTTGCACCACTCTTCCATCCTGCCATGAAGAGGGTGGTGGGTCCCCGAAGGGAGGTGGGCATAAGGTCTCTTTTCAACCTTCTAGGTCCCCTATCCAACCCGGCTGGTGCCAAAAGGCAACTTTTGGGAGTTTTTTCAGACCAGTTTGTGGAAAAAGTAGCCCGCGTTTTGCTTAGGCTTGGTGTAAATAGGGCGGTGGTGGTGCACGGAAGGGATGGCATTGACGAAGTTTCAATATCCGCCCCCACCGCGGTGGCGGAGGTAAACGGTGGGGAGGTATGCATATACGAATTTACACCGGAGGAGCTTGGTTTTAGGCGTTATCCTATAGACTACATAAAAGTAAAATCTGTAGAGGAAAGCGCAAAGGTGGCTATGTCTGTTTTAAAGGGAGAACCATCTCCCGCCCTTGATATGGTTCTTTTGAACTCCGCCTTTGGGGTGCTTGTCTCTGGCATGGCTGATGACCTAAAAACCGCCTTGGAGGTGGCAAGGGACTCCATAAAGGGTGGTAAAGCCCAAAGGAAGCTCTCCGAGTTTATTGATCTATCAAAAAGGCTTTAATGTTTAAAGTAGGCAAGGTGTCCTATCTCAACACCGTTCCCCTGTTTTACCGCTTTGAGGACCCAATGATTGAACTTGTAGAGGGCGAGCCGTCCTATTTGGTTTCTCTGCTGAGAGATGGGAAAATTCAGGCGGGCATTGTTTCCTCGGTGGAGTATCTCTTTAACCGCTCCCAATATAGAGTTGTGCCAGGGCTCTGCATAGCCTCCAAGCAGAGGGTTTGCTCTGTTCTTTTGTTCTCAAAAAGACCACTGTTGGAGATAAAGAGGTTGTATCTTACTCCCGCTTCTTTGACTTCAAAGCTACTGTGCAAACACCTTTTAGAGGATGTTTATAAGCTCAAGCCCGAGTATGTGGAAAGTAGAGAGTCTGCGGATGCCCTTTTGCTAATAGGAGACGACGCATTATATGAAAAAAGGTTGGGCAAGTTTGAATACATTTATGACTTGGCTGAAGAGTGGCACAAGGTTTATAGCCTACCCTTTGTGTTTGCCCTATTTTTGGTGAGAAAGGATGCAGACCCTTCTTTGGACAGGCTCATAGAGGAGTTAGCCCTTAGGTCTATAAAAGCCTTTTATGAGGATTTTGCACAAGAAAGGGTAAAGGTGGAGGGTTTCTCAAGGGATGAGCTAAAGGATTACTTTTATCACTGCATTGACTACTTTTTGGACGAGGAAAAAGAGAGGTCCCTTGAACTTTTTGAAAGTTTAGCCTATAATCATAGGTAAATGCTTACTTTCAAAGAGTTAGCCCTCTTTCTTCATGTGCTTTTTGCATGCATCTGGGTGGGGGGTATGTTAGCTTTGGTTTTTGTTGTGGCACCTGTGTTGAGAGGACTTAAGAACAGAGAGGAGCTATTTTTAACCTTGGGGAGGCGCCTTAGCTTTTACGGCACCTTTGTATCCTTGGGAGGGCTTTTCATAACTGGCTTGATAAACATACATTATCTTCTTGGCTTTTCTCAGCTTTTGGACCTTTCAAACCCATACACTAAAACCCTTTGGCACAAGCTCTTTGCCTTTTTTGGTGTGGTTGGCGTTTCCTTAGCCCATGACCTGTATTTTGGAAAGAGGGCTTACGAAAGAAAGTTTAACCTTTACATGGCAAAGTTTTTGGGCTTTTTGAACCTCATTCTTTCCCTTTTGGTCGTTTTCTTTGCTATAAAACTCAGGCTTGGAGGTTAAACATGGCACAGGTGGTATCTACCCAAGAGAGGGAGTTTTCTCCTCTGTCGCCCACAAAAAAAGCTATCCTTAACCAAGAGGGCTTGCGCTCCATACTCTTCTGCCTGAAAGAAGGTCAAATAATCCCTCTGCACACTTCACCTTATAGGGTGATAACATTGGTTCTATCCGGAAGAGGAATGTTCTTTTTAGGTTCTGAAGAAAACTCCGTAGAACTCAAAGGGGGAGATTATGTCCTTTATGAAAGACAAGAGCCGCACGGTTTTTACGCCTTGGAGGATATGGTAGTTTTGGCTTTTGTTTTTTAGAGTCTACCCAGGTTTTTTAAAAAATTCACAATGCTAAAGAACCAAAGCCTTGCCATATGCCAATCCACCGCGTCGTAGGTGTCGCACATAGTATGCCTTATTGGAAGGGGGTGGGAGCTCAGGAAGAGGGTCTTAAGCCCTGCCCTCTTGAAGGGTACGTGGTCGCTCTTTGCAGAAGGGACTGCCCTAAACTCTACCTCAAAGCCTATCTCCTTTGCACTTCTGTAGAAGGCTTCCGCTAACTGGTAATCATTATAGCCCTCTTTATCTTTGTAAAGGATGGCAGGATTTTGCCAGCCTATGCCATCCAAGTTTATACAGTAATAGGCATGCTTTGGCTTTTTTAATGTGTGAAACTTGGAGCCCTCCAAGCCTACCTCCTCTCCGTCGGTGATCAAAAACCTGAGCCTGAAGGGAATACTGTAATTTTCTCTCAGCTCTTCGTAAAGATAGGGCAAAAGCAAGGACGCCAAGCCGTTATCTATGGCACCTTGGGTTTTTGGCTTTGTGTCCATGTGGGCTACCACATAAACCACCGGACCCCTGCCCAGTTCAAACACAAGGTTGCTGAGCTTTAGCTCCTCCTCTCGGACATCCACTTTTAACTTAACGTAAAAGTCCCTTAACCTTGGAAGGTCGCCCCTTTTGATGGAAACAACAGCCATCTCTTCCTCCGTGATGCCATAAAAGACCTGGTCTAACTCCTTTAGATAACAAACTACTGCCTTTATGTTCTTTGTCTTCAAAGCGTTCCAGTCTATACCCTTAGCAGTCTGCAGTGCAATATCCCCCTCTATGAAATCTTCTTTTAAATATCCCTCAAAGCTTCCGCCTATGCTACCCACAAAGGGAAATGCCTGAACCTTCCTTCCCCCCACCTCCAAGCTGGCACCAATAGGGACACGCTTTTTTACACTAAAGGGCTCCTCCCAAAAGGGTATGGATTTTTCTCTAAGGAGGTTTTTTAAAAACCTCTTTGCTTCCCTGTGTCCGTTGGTGTTGGGGAATCGATTTAAAGTTAGATACTCATAAGCTTTTTCTCTTAGCTCTCTGTAGGTTTTACTTTTCATAAACGGGTGTTAGCCATCCCTTATATCTTTCTATCTTTCCTCTTACTGCGTTAAAGTATAATTCCTGAAGTTCCCTTGTGATAGGTCCTACCTCTCCACCGTTGATTTTGCGATTATCCACCTCTACCACGGGCGTAATCTCTGCGGCGGTGCCCGTTAGGAATATTTCGTCAGCCACGTAAAGCTCGCTCCTTGCCACCGGTCTTTCCTCCAATTCCAGCATGAGCTCATTCTTTGCCAGTTTTATGACCGCAGAACGGGTTATACCCTCAAGTATATGCTCCGAATAGGAGGGTGTAATGAGCCTTTTGCCCCTAACCAAGAATATGTTCTCTCCGGAGCCCTCAGCCACAGAGCCGTTTTGATTTAGCATTATTGCCTCGTCATATCCAGAAAGCAGAGCCTCCGTTTTAGCTAAGGCGCTATTCACATAGGCACCGGATACCTTCCACCGGGAGGGAATGGAGTTGTCATCGTTCCTACGCCAAGAGGAGACTTTAACCCTCGCACCCTTAGAGGTATCCAAATATCTGCCAAACCTATACAGGTATATGGCTACGGTGGGGGTAAAGCCCGTAAGCTTGGGTGTAAGGGCAAGGTCTTTAAAGTATGCGATGGGTCTTATATAAACATCCTCTCTTATTTGGCTTTTGACGAGGATCTCCTTTGTGATGCTTATGAGGTCATCCACCGAGTAGCTGAGCTCCATAAACATTGCCCTGCAGTTTTTTATCATTCGCTGGTAGTGTTCCCTTGCAAAAAGGATATAAAGCTGGTCCTCTTCTTCGTTCCAATAAGCCCTTATGCCCTCAAAGATGCAAGTGCCATAATGAAAGGAGTTTGTTTTTATACTTAGCTTTGCCTCCTCTACGGGGACTATTTGGTCTTCAAAGAAGGCGTATTCCATGGCATTTTATTATAATATCTTTTTCAAACTACCCTACGGAGGTTTTTAGATGGCTGTTCCCAAGAGAAGGACTTCAAGCTGGAGAAGGGATCAAAGAAGGGCACAGAACTTTTTTGCCAAGCTAAAGGCAAGGGCTCTGGCAGAGTGTCCCAACTGCGGCGAGATGACCATGCCCCACAGGGTGTGCCCCTACTGTGGCTATTACAAAGGCAAGCAAGTTCTAAATATAATTAAATGACTAAGATCGCTGTGGATTGTATGGGGGGGGATTACGCCCCCGAGGAGATCGTCAAGGGTTGCATCTTAGCATACAAAGAGCTTGGCTTGGGCACCTATCTGGTGGGGGACAGAAAGGCGATAGAGAGTATTCTGCGTAAAGAAGGGGTGAAGGAAAGTGAAGCCCTGACCATAGTTCATGCGGAGGAAAGAGTGGATATGCACGAACCCCCTTCGGCGGTGCTAAAAAGGAAGAATTCCTCCCTTTATGTGGCGGGCATGTTAGTGAGAGAGGGAGAGGCGGACGGTCTTGTTTCTGCGGGCAATACGGGTGCGGTGCTAACGGTGGGTAAGTTTGTGGTGGGCACCGCGGAGGAGGTGGAAAGACCCTCCATAGGGGTTCCCCTTCCAAACCCAAAGGGCAAAACTGTCCTTTTGGATGTGGGTGCCAACGTGGATTGTAAGCCCAGACATCTTCTGCAGTTTGCCATAATAGGGCATACCTATGCGGAAGAGATTTTGGGCATAAAAAAACCCCGGGTGGGCATTCTGAGTATAGGTGAAGAAGAGGGCAAGGGCAACGAGCTGGTGAAGGAAGCCTATCCCCTCTTAAAGAGGTCCAAGCTTCACTTCTTGGGTAATGCGGAGGGTAGAGACATATACGCGGGCACCTTTGATGTGATCGTGTGTGATGGTTTTGTGGGCAATGTGGTGCTAAAGGCAAGCGAAAGCCTCGGTTTTGCGGTTCTTCAAATGATAAAGGAGGAGGTTCAAAAGAGCCTTTTGGCAAGGCTCGGTGCCCTGTTGATGCTGCCCGCTTTGAACAACTTTAAGAAGAAGGCGGACTTTGCGGAGTATGGGGGCATACCCCTCTTGGGTGCAAAAAAGCCCGTCATAATAACCCACGGCAGGGCAAACGCCAAGGCTATAAAAAACGCCATAAGGGTAGCCAACGAGTTTCTAACCCATCACTTTAACGAAAAACTAAGGGAAAATCTAATAAAATTGGCTCCAGAAGGAGTAAAAGTCTGATGGGCATTACACTGCAAGGACTGGGCTACTATGTGCCGGAGGATGTGCTTACCAACTTTGATCTAGAGAGAATGGTGGATACATCTGATGAATGGATCGTAACACGCACGGGCATAAAAGAGAGAAGGATTGCAAAAAAGGAAAGCCTTTTGGACATGGCAGAAAAGGCAAGCAGGATGGCGTTGGATATGGCAAAGGTCTCTCCCCAAGACATAGACGCTATAGTCTTTGCTACCCTCACACCCGAGCTTGGTTTTCCCGCTTCCGCTTGCTTACTGCAGGGTAAACTTGAATGCAAAAGGGGCTTTGCCTTTGATATATCCGCTGCGTGCAGTGGCTTTTTGTATGGTTTGGAAATTGCCAGAGGTCTCATACAAGGAAATGGACTAAAAAAGGTTCTCTTGGTGGGTGCAGAAAAGCTCTCAGACATTATTAATTGGCAAGACAGGAGCACCTGTGTGCTCTTTGGGGACGGTGCGGGTGCGGTGGTGGTTTCTGACGAGGGAGAGGGTGAGATTTTGGCTTCTGTTATGAGGTCCGATGGAAATGCATGGGAGATCCTATACGCAGAAAAGTGCAGTTATATAAACATGAAAGGGAGGGAACTTTTTAAGCTGGCAGTTAAGAGTATGGAGGAGGTTTGCCTTGAGGTTTTGCAGAGGGCAGGGCTAAGCGTGGAGCAGATAGACCTTTTTGTGCCCCATCAGGCAAACATAAGGATCATGGAAGCCCTTGCGGAAAGACTAAACATAAGCATGGAGAAGGTTTATTCAAACATTCATAAATATGGAAACACAAGCGCCGCATCCATACCCATAGCCCTAACAGAGGCATACTTGGAGGGGAGATTAAAGCGGGGAGATCTGGTGCTCATGACCGCCATGGGCGGGGGGCTAACCTGGGGTGCGGTGTTGATTAGATTTTAAGATTATGCGAGTAGTTATAAACAGTAAAGAAGTTCAGGAGGGAGACCTTTTTGTAGCTTTAAAGGGTTCAAGACACGACGGACACGACTTTGTGGAGGAAGCCTTCCAAAGGGGTGCGGTGGGGGTAGTGGTAGAAAGGGAAGTTAAAGTGCCGGAGGGAAGGTTTGCCTTGGTGGTAAAGGACAGCCTTGAGTTTTTGAGGGACTTGGCAAGAAAAAAGAGGGAGGGCTTTAAAGGAAAGATCATAGCCATTGCGGGTTCTGCAGGAAAAACCACCACCAAGGAGATGGTTGCTTTCTTGCTCTCAAAGGTCGCAAAAACCTGCAAGACGACAAGGAGCTTCAATTCGCAAATAGGAGTGCCCCTTTCTGTGGCAAACTTTGAGGAGGATTGTCAGTTTTGGGTTGTGGAGGTTGGGGCAAGCCAAAGGGGAGATGTGGCAAGGCTAGTGGAGCTAATAAAACCTCACATAAGGGTTATAACCGCCATAGGGGAGGAGCACTTGGAGACCTTTGGCTGTTTGGACGATGTGGTGGTGGGAAACGGAGAGGTCTTCAAGGACATGAAAGAAGAAGATGTGGGCGTTTGCCCTAATGAGGTTTCCCATTGCTACCTTTTGCCCAAAAAGATCACCTTTGGTGAAGGCTCCGAACTGTCCGCAAGGGAGATAGACCTTAGCATGGAAGGGGTGCGTTTTAAGGTTTTGGATGTAGAGGTTTTTGTTCCCATTCCCAGCCTTGGGGTAGTGGAAAACGCCCTCTGCACCTTTGCAGTTCTACAAGCCCTTGGCTTTGATTGGAGGGACTTTGTGGGTTATCTGAGGGATTTCAGTGCGGTGGATGGAAGGTTTAAAACCTACCAAATGGATAACTGGTTTGTGATAGATGATGCCTACAACGCCAACCCTCCCTCTGTGCGGAAAGCTTTGCAGACCCTTTGTAGGTTTAAGGGTTTTAAGATAGCAGTGCTTGGAGACATGTTAGAACTTGGCATGGTGTCTGAGAGATTTCATAGGGAGGTAGGAAGGCTCTGTGCAGAGCTTGGCATAGACCTATGCTTGTTTTACGGTCCAAGTATGAGGTATGCATGGGAGGAGTGTAAAAGATGTGGGGGCAAAGCAGAGCACTTTGAGGACAAAGAAACCCTTACAAGCTTTTTATTAGGGCTTTTGAACAAGCCCGCGGTGGTTCTCTTTAAGGGCTCAAGGGGTATGCGTCTTGAGGAGGTCCTCCATGGGTTGCAAAATAAGAAAATTAGAATATAATAATATTCTTATAATGAAGATCTTGTGGGCTTTTGTCTTTATGGTTGGCTTTGGGTGGGCGGTGGAGCTAAACGTAGCAGACGTGCTCCAAAAGGCTCTGGAAAACAACAGAGAAATAAAAGCTATGCAAAGGGAGATTTCTGCGGGCAGGCTGGAGCTAAAGTCAGCAAGGGGGGCTTACTATCCACGTATAAAGCTTGAGGAGAACTTTACCAGGACAGATATACCCGCCTATGCCTTTATGAGTCGGCTAAACCAGGAGCGCATAACAATGCAGGATTTTGACCCAAACAAACTCAACAACCCAAGTGCTATAAACAACTTTGAAACAAGGATAGGCTTAGAAATTCCCATATGGCTCGGGGGGAAAGTTCAGGCTGGGGAAAGGCTGGCAAAGCTGAACCTCTCTATACTGCAAAGGGAGAACTTTAGAAAGAAAGAGGATGTAGCCCTGAGGGTCTATGAAGCTTACGGAGATGCAGTCCTTGCCAAGATGGCTGTTGATGTTTCCAAGCAGGCTTTGGAAAGTGCCCAGGAACATCAAAGGCTCGCAGAGGAAACTTATAAAGTAGGAATGGCATTGCTTTCGGATGTGTTCAGGGCAAAGGTGTATGTGGAAAAGGCAAGGGAAAGGCTCTTTGCGTCTCAAAAGGACTACGAAACCGCCAAAAAGGCTTTGGAGTTGGTGGTAGGAACTTCCCTCGGAGACTTTGATGTGGTAGATATAAAGGAGTGTCCGGCGGTGGAACTAAAGGAACTCAAAGAGACAGCCCTCCAAAGGAGGGAGGATCTGAAGGCTATGTATGAGAGGGCTAAGCTCTTTGATGAATACTACAACCTTGAACTTTCCAACAACCTACCTCAGGTTTATGCGGGTGCCTTTTACTCTCTGAACTCAAAGGACTTTCCCTTTGGTGCGGACGGAAAGGGCTACATGCTCATGCTTGGTATATCTTGGAGCTTTGATACAGGGCTTAGCACCCTAAACAAAGCCAGGGCACACTTGGAAAGAAAAAGAGCCCTGGAGGAAAGGACAAAGGGTATGGAGGAACTCATCTCCTTTGAGGTGGATCGGGCAAAGGCAGATTATGAGAAAGCCCTCAGTGCCCTTAACTCCGCGAGGGAGAGGATAAAGGCAAGCGAGGAAGTTTTAAGGGTCATGCAGGTCAGATACAAAAACGGTTTAGCAAGGATGGTAGACCTCTTGGATGCCCAAACGGAGTTGGATATGGCAAGGTTGGAGGAGGTGAAGGCTCTGGTGGATTGCTGGAAAGCCCACGCAAGGCTAAAGCACAGCGTGGGAACCATCCTTGAGGAGGTGCAAAGATGAAGGGATACATCAAGTATATAGCCTTTTTGGTGGTGATCCTTTTGAGCATCCTTTGGCTTGGTGGCTTTTTCTCCAAAAGGACGCCCACAAAGGAGATTGCCAAAGAGAGTAAAGTGGTGCAGGGGCTAACGGTGGGCACAGTGGAAAAAATGGACTATGTGGAGACTCCCTACATAGGGCAGGTGGTGGCAGACCAGAGGGCTGAGATCTCTACCCGTATTATGGGCAGGGTGTTGAAAGTGTATGTTAAAGAGGGGGAGTGTGTGAGGGCAGGAAGGCTTTTGGTTAGCATAGATGCATCCGATGTGCAGGCACAGGTCAATGCCATTGAACAGCAAAAAAGACAGGCGGAAAAGGCATACGAGTCTGCCCTCGCCCAGTATGAAGCTGTAAAGAAAACTTATGAAAGATACTCCGCCCTCTTAAAGCAGTCCGCCATCACCCAGCAGGAGTTTGACCAGGTCAAAGCCCAGCTTGAATCCGCAAAAGCACAGGTAGAGCAGGCAAAGGCGGGCGTAGAGGCACTAAATGCCCAAAAGTCAGCGGTTGCGTCCAATTTAACCTACGCAAACCTTACCACACCCTTTGATGGCTGTGTGGTTCTAAAGAACGTTGATGTAGGAGACTTGGCAGTGCCCGGACAGCCCATGTTGATTATAGAAAAGGCACCCTACAAGGTGGAGGTCTATCTGCCCGAGAGGTTTTTGGGTAAAGTCAAGGTGGGAAGTTTCCTGAAGGTGGAGATAGACGGAAAAATGCTTGAAGGAACAGTGATAGAAAGCGGTGTTGCTGTGGACCCGGCTACTAGGACCTTTAGGGTCAAGCTCTCAGTTCCATCCAATGGGCTCTCCAGCGGTAAGCTGGCAAGGGTGCTAGTCCCAGAGGATCAAAGGAGCCTGATGGTGCCCCAGTCTGCCGTCGTTAGACGCTTTGACTTCACCGGCGTTTGGGTGGTAAAAGAGGATAATACCCTTGAGCTTAGGTTTGTAAGGCTTGGAGATACCTTGGGAGACAAAGTTCAGGTGCTCAGTGGGCTAAAGGAGGGTGAGAGGGTGGTAATCCAAGGCATAGAAAAAGCCTGCGAAGGGTGTAAGGTAGGAGGCTAAAAAATGTACGGATTTGCCGGCAGGTTAGCTCACTATTTCATAGACTCCAAGCTCACCCCCGTTCTCATACTGGTCTCCTTAGCCCTTGGGCTCTTTGCCATAGTAACCACACCAAAGGAAGAGGAGCCCCAAATAGTGGTGCCCATGATAGACATAATGCTCTCCTACCCGGGAGCAAGCCCGGAGGAGGTGGAAAGAAGGGTAGTGGCACCCTTGGAGAAGAAACTTTGGGAGCTTAAAGAAATTGAATACATATACTCCTACGCGGGAGAGGGAATGGCAGTAGTTACCGCCCGGTTTTATGTGGGCACTGACCCGGTTAAGGCTCTGGTGGACCTAAACACCAAGATGATGTCCGCAATGGATTTGGCACCGCCGGGTGTAGTCCTTCCTCCACTTATAAAGCCCAAGTCCATAGACGACGTGCCCATCCTGACCCTTACCCTCTGGGGCAAAAACTACGATTGGTATGAGCTAAGAAGGCTTGCCGCAAGCATAGAAAACGAGATAAAGAAGATCCAGAATGTGGCGGATGTGTTCCTTGTGGGAGGAAGACCAAGGGAGGTGAGGGTGATCCTGGACCCACAAAGACTGGAACACTACAGAATATCACCCCTCTATGTGGCGCAGGTGCTAAGGTCTGCCAATGTGCAGATGCAGAGCGGGAACCTTTTGAGCCAAAACTACGAATACAAGGTCAGAACGGGCACCTTCTTTGAGTCAAAAAAAGATGTGGAAAACCTCTTGGTAGGCGTCTTTGGTGGAAGACCTGTCTATTTGAAAGATGTGGCGGATGTGGTGGATGGTCCCTCTGAGGTGAAGGACTATGTGCTGATGGGCTTTGGACCGTCCGCTAAAGCTCAGGATTTAAAAACGGGAGAGCTTTATCCAGCGGTGACCATCGCCGTTGCCAAAAGGAAGGGCACAAACGCCATAGATGTTGCCAATGAAGTTATAGGGTTGGTTGAACACCTAAAGGGCAAGGAACTTCCCAAAGACCTAAACATAACTATCACAAGAAACTACGGAAAGACCGCCAAAGAAAAGTCCGACGACCTACTTAAAAAGTTATTCATCGCAACGGGTTCAGTGATCCTTTTAATGGCTGTTGCCCTTGGTATCAAGGAAGCCATAGTGGTGGGCATTGCGGTGCCCGTTACCCTTGCCATAGCCCTCTTTATAAGCGAGGTTCTTGGCTTTACCCTAAACAGGGTTACTCTATTTGCCCTTATCTTTGCCATAGGTATTTTGGTAGATGACGCCATAGTGGTGGTGGAGAACATACACCGATGGTTTGAGCTAAAGCTGGCAAAGTATCCAAGGGAGGCAATAGTCAGGGCAACGGATGAGGTAGGAAACCCCACCATACTGGCAACCTTTACAGTCATTGCGGCGCTTATGCCCATGGCTTTTGTCAGTGGTTTGATGGGTCCTTACATGAGACCCATACCCATAAACGCCTCCGTTGCCATGTTCTTCTCCCTTTTGGTTGCCTTCATAATCACCCCTTGGGCAGGGTACATATTCTTAAAGGATCAGTTTGACAAAAAGGAACATCACGAGACGGACATTAAGCAAACCAAGTTCTGGAAGTTCTACGCACGCATTATGGCACCCCTACTGGTTAGCAAGTCAAAAAGATACATGTTCTATGGCTTTACCTTAGGTCTAATGGCACTCTCTGTGGGACTTCTGATCACCAAGGCAGTGGTGGTTAAGATGCTACCTTATGACAACAAAAGCGAACTGCAGATCGTCATAGACATGCCCGAGGGAACTCCAAAGGAGAAGACCTTAGAAACCGCCAAGGCAATAGCGGGCTACATAGCCAAGCAGAGCATAGTTAAAGACTATCAGATCTATGTGGGAACATCCTCTCCTTTCAACTTCAACGGACTTGTAAGGCATTACTACCTAAGGCAAGGCTCCAACATGGCAGACATTCAGGTGAATCTGGTGGATAAGAAGGAAAGAAAGGACCAGTCCCACGATTTTGCCAAAAAGATAAGACCCGCAGTCCATGAGATCGCCAAAAAATACGGTGCCAAGTATGTAGCTGTGGTGGAAGTGCCACCGGGTCCTCCTGTGCTCTCTCCCATAGTAGCGGAAGTCTATGGTCCTGACCTAAAGAGCCAAGAGGCGTTTGCTTTGCAGGTCTTGGATGTATTCAAAAAATCCCCCTTCATAACCGACGAGGGTATATACCTTGAAAGCCCCCATAAAATGCTCATCCTGAGGGCAAAGGATGATGTGCTAAAGCTGGTGGGCATGTCTAAGGAGGAGTTCGTGCATACTTTAACCGCCTTGCTTGGTGGCTACCGAGTGGGATTGCTTCAAAACACAGACACAGAGCATACACCCATAATAGTTCAACTGAAAGAAAACTACAGGAGCTTGGAGCTTTTGAAGACCCTCAAAATTCCCACCAAAGATGGCAAGCTTGTTCCTGTGTCGGAGCTTGTGGAGGTTTTGGAGCAAGACGCACCAAAAAGTATATATCGCAAGAATCTAAGGCGGGTGATTTATGTAATAGGAGATGTGGCAGGAAGGGAGGAGGCACCCTTCTATGGCATTCTTGACGTTAGAAAGGATGTGCTCTCCATTTCCACACCTTACGGTCCGCCTAAGGAACTCTGGATGAGCCTGCCTCTCGTAGAGGACGGTATATACGTAAAGTGGGATGGTGAAATGCACATAACACTTGAGGTCTTCAGGGACCTTGGGCTTGCCTTTGGCGTTGCCCTTTTTGTGATGTACGTGCTGATCCTGGGTTGGTTCAAAGACTTTAGAATTCCGGGCATAATCATGGCACCTATACCCTTAACCTTGGTGGGTATAATTCCCGGACACCTTCTGATGGGTGCCTTCTTTACCGCTACATCTATGATAGGTTTTATTGCCCTTGCGGGTATAATAGTCAGAAACTCCATCCTGTTGGTGGATTTTGCGGAAGAAAAGATAAAGGAAGGTGTGCCCCTCCACAGGGCGGTTGTTGAAGCGGGAGTTATAAGAACAAGACCTATAATTCTCACCGCGGTAGCAATAATAGTGGGCTCCTTTGTGATCATCTTTGACCCTATCTTTAACGGGCTTGCCATTTCTCTGATCTTTGGCACAATAGGTTCCACTACTCTAACTCTGGTCCTCATACCCCTTATGTATTACGCTTCCAAGTTGAAGACGCTAAAAGGAAAACCTTCAAAGGACGAAGTTTATAGGGAATTATTCTAAAAATTTTGGGTTATACTCCTAATATGCATGTTTTGAGGAAACAGGCAATCTATGACAAGAGGGGGAATGTAGCCTTTTGGGAAGTTTTCGTTCAGGATCCCACTACCGGTAAATATCCGGAAGACATTGACCCTTTCAAGGCTACTACCATAACAGCAGATGTGCTTGTAGAGTTGGGTGCTTACAGGGTTGGTGAAGGGAAGGTTGTCTTCGTTAATGTTCCAGCTATATTTTTAGAGGCTTCTATGTTTGACCTTCTCTCTCCAGAATATGTAGGCATAGAGCTTGTGGAGAACAAAAACATTACTACCCAAACCTATAATGCCATAGAACTTTTACTAAAAAGAGGTTTCAAATTCTGCATAGATGACTTTGGCTTTGAGAGGATAGATTATCTACCTTTGCTAAGCAAAGCTCACTTTGTAAAGATAGACCTTAAAAACAGTCCCTACGACTTGGATGAGCTAAAGGAGGTTATAGCTATAGTAAAGAGCTTGAAAAAAAGCGTAATAGCAAAGAACATAGAAACAGAGGAAGATTATAAAAGGGCAAAGGAGTATGGCTTTGACTATTTTCAAGGTTTCTATCTTTCGCCACCTGCTCTCGTAAAGGATGCACGAACAATTTCTTACCTTAAAGGCACTTTATTAAAGCTTTACAAAGCCCTGGCAGAGGGTGATATGAAACGGATAGTAAGTGTTCTTGAAAGGGATGTGGGTGCAGCGTATAAACTTTTGAAGTTCGCTAACTCTGCCCTGTTTCCGAGGATCAAAAATATAAGCAGTTTGGAAGAGGCTGTTGCCTATCTGGGTTTTGATAACCTAATTAAGTTTGCCATAGTGCTTGCCCTTTCTGAGATGTTCGCAAAGGGAGACGAGAGAAAGTATTGGGAAAGAGCCCTTTACAGGGCTTGTTTAGCTGAAAAGCTCTCAGAAATATACTCCCCCAATTTAAAGGCAAAAGCTCACACCGCAGGTCTCTTTTCCCTCTCCCAGGAGATCTTTGGTCAAAGGCCCGAGAATTTAGCCATTGAGCTGGGTTTGGACAAAGATATTGTGGAAGCCTTTGAGAAAAAGCCCAATGAACTGAGTTTTATATTATCTTTGGTAGAACTATTGGAGGACGCCCAAAATCCTGAGGTCTTGGAAAAGGTTGCAAGGATATTAAAAACAAGCCCCGATAGGGTCAAATCCGCTATAGAGAGCGCAAAAAAGGAGTCAGCGGCAATTACCCAAGAGTTCGCTTAATCGGTGGCGTAGCTGTGAAGCCCGGGGAAAAATAGATTAATGGCAAAGAAGCATATCAGAACGGTTATAAACCCAAAGACGAGCATCCACGCAGTTTTGATGCCCTTCCAACCCAGCATCTGTCTTGCATGAAGGTATGCCCCAAAGAAAAGCCATACGATCAAAGACCAAACCTCCTTTGGGTCCCAGCTCCAGTATCCACCCCAGGCTTCGTTAGCCCAAGCAGCCCCCAAGATTATAGACGCTGTCCATACAGGGAAAACTACCACCACAGACTTATAGGAGAGCTCGTCTAAAACTTCCAACGATGGTAAAAAGCTAAGGTTGTATTTAGCCTTCAAAAGATAAAGGACTGCACCACCAAAGGCTACGGTAAAACCTGCGTAGCCCACAAAGGCAGTTATAACATGGATGTATAGCCAATAGCTTCTTAATGCTGGCATCAAAGGCGTTATCTCTGCGTTTGCCTTTGTTATAGCAAAGAGGGAAAGACCAAAGATAATTGGAGTTATAAGAGCTCCCAAAAGCCTTACACCGTATTTTCTCTCCAGTAGCAGGTATATCAATCCCGCAATAAAGCTCCAAAAGGTGAGGGCTTCAAAAAGATTAGACCACGGTGGATGAAAGGCACCCATCTCATAGGTTTGCCAACCCCTTCGGATCATGCCAGTTAGATTTAGCAAAAGACCCAAAAAGAGTATGCCGGTAGCCACATTACCAATAAGGCGCTCTCTCAGGAAAAGAAAGGCAAGGTAAGAAATAGCTGAAAGCCCGTAGGCTAGCGTGGCGGATTTATACCAAAAGACATTATCGTATGGCAAGATTGCAAGAATCACAGAAAGCAAGAGCCCAAGGCTTGGAATTAGCCAGCCCTGCGGGGCAAAAGACCTACCGCTTTTTAAAGAAACTTCTTTCATAGCCCTAATAAATATAACGCCTACCCTTGAGGTTGCACATCCACTTTTATTTGAACTTCCACCTCGGGATGTAGCTTTATGGACACTGTATGTATGCCCACATCCCTTATAGGTTTGGCAAGGACGACCCTTTTCCTATCTATTTCAAATCCTTTTTCTGCCAAAGCTTTGGCGATCTCCGCACTGGTAACTGAGCCATAAAGTTTTCCCTTTTCGCCCACCTGATGCTTGATCTCCAACACCAAACCTTCCAACTTCTTTGCCAATGCAAGGGCTTTTTCTTTTTCCTTCTGTAGATTTCTTTGCTTTTGAGAGAGTATGCTTTGAACGTGCCTTAGGTTGGACTCGGTGGCAGGGAGGGCTATACCCCTCGGTATAAGGTAGTTTCTGGCAAAGCCATCTTTTACATTTATCACCGTCCCCACAGTGCCATAACCTTCAAGTTCTTTAATAAGCACCACCTTCATGCTTTCACCTCCTCAGGTTATGAGATAGGGTAGCAAAGCCAATTGTCTTGCCCTCTTTATCTCTCTTGCCAAAATCCGCTGATGCTTAAAGCATACACCCGTTTGCCTTCTGCCTATGATCTTGCCCCTTTCAGATATGAACCTTGCCAATTCTTCATAATCCTTGTAAGAAGGTTCCTTACCCTTCTCACAGAAATAACAGCTCTTTTTTGCACCTTTCTTTATTTCCATTTTCTAACCTCCTTAAAAGGGTAGTTCATCCTCCTCTGAGGAAAATGGCTTTTCTTCAAAGCCCACTTCCGTATCTTCCGGCAGGACCTCCTCCTCTATAGGTCCTTCTGCCCTTGGCTTTCTTATGATCCTGACCGCACTGGCTACGATCCTTACCTTGCTCTGGGTCTTGCCTTCTTTGTCAGTCCAGCGGTCCTGACGGAGGCTCCCCTCTATCACCACCGTGTAGCCCTTGGAGAGCCTTGTGCCCAAATCTTCCGCCAGCCTGCCGTAAGCCCTAACATCAAAATAATGGGTCTCTTCTCTCCATTCCTCATTGACCCTAAACCTTCTGTTGTATGCTATGGAAAACTCCACCACCTGCATTCCGGAGGGGAGATAGTTTATGGTAGGATCCCTCACCAGGTTTCCGATGATCAACACCTTATTGAGCATGGCTTGTCTCTTTTCTTACCTTTTGCTGGATGTTGAGCCACCTTATAACATCCTCATTGATCTTGTAGTAAAAATCCAGCTCGTCGGGTAAATTAGTGTTTTGGGACCTTATTTCAATGATGAAATACCTGCCGTGGGTGAAGTTGTTGATCCTGTAAGCAAGAGGCTTTAGCCCCCAATCTAACACCTGCAAAACCTCACCGCCCTTTTTGGTTATAAAGTCTTTGACCTCCTGAACCCGTCTGCTTACCTCCTCTTCTGAGAGAGTGGGCTTTAAGACCACTACGCTTTCGTAATGCCTTATGGTCTCATAATATCTCTTTGCCATCTTCTACCTCCTGGGCTAAGTTTAGGTCCTCACCCCTTGGGTGAGAACGAGGTAAAAACATTTTATCATTCCTTAAACCTTTTTGCAAGCTCTTCCATAACCTCCTGCCAAGTAGCACCCTTTACTACAAGGGAAAGGATCAAGGAATACAAAAGGTCTGCAGTTTCAAGGATGATCTGATCCTTTTGGGAGTTTTTGAGGGCTATGAGGGTTTCTATGGCTTCCTCGCCAAACTTTTGCAGAACCCTGTCTTCCCCTTCCAAAAATAGCCTGACGGTGTAAGAATTTTCAGGCTTTTGGGTAAGCCTATCCTTTATAACCTCCTCCAACCTGCTTGGTGTTTCAAAGGGCAAGGGTTTGAGCTTTTTGTTTCCTTGGAGGTCTCTAAAAAAGCAGTTTCTTTCTCCCGTGTGGCATGCCCTGTTTAGGCTTTGTTCAACTATGTAAAGCAGGACATCCTCGTCGCAATCAACGCGGACCTCTATAACCAGTTGAAGCTCTCCAGAGGTCTCTCCCTTTTTCCATATCTCCCCCCTTGAGCGGGAATAGTAGTGGGCATAGCCCGTTTGTAGGGTAAGCTGGAGTGCCTGCTGGTTAGCCCAGGCGAACATCCTTATCTCGCCCGTCCTGTAATCTTGGGCTATTACGGGCAGTAGTCCCTCTTGGTTCCATTTAAGGTTTTTTATAAGCTCATCCGAATATGTCAATGGGTTCCTCTCTGAATTCTCCATCTATCAACTCCCAACTTCTATAGGACACTACCTTACCCTTGCTAACAGACAGTATTATGTAAGAAAAGCCTTCAAAAGCCCTTTCCCTGTCAAATTCAGAGGGTCTGTCTGGATGGTCTGGGTGGGAGTGATATACTCCCACAATCTCAAGCCCAAACTCTTTAGCCTTTTGTTCTGCCTTGAGGTAATCCTTTGGGTCTATTTGGTATCTATCGTTTTTTCTCTCTGGATATGCGTTGGGTGTCTCATAGGAACCAAAGACTATGCGCACATCCTGTTGGAATTTGCCTAGCAATAGTCCGCAGGTTTCGTGGGGATAATCCCTCTCCGCTTGGAGGATCATCTTCTGAAGGGCGGAATTTTTAAGCCTTAGCATGGATCAAAAGCTCCGCTATTTGCACTGCGTTGGTGGCCGCACCCTTTCTTATGTTGTCCGCTACCACCCACATAGAAAGCCCCGGCTCAAAAACTAAGTCCTTCCTTATCCTGCCCACAAAGACCTCATCCCTGCCCGCCACATCTACGGGAGTGGGATAACCCTCTTTCACCAGCACCACACCCTTTGCCTTTCTTAAAAGCTCCATTGCGGACTCTGGCTCCAGCGGACGGTTTAGCTTTACAGAAATTGCCTCCGAGTGTCCGTAAAAGACGGGAACCCTTACTGTGGTGGCACTTACCTTTATGTTTGGGTCGTGCATTATTTTCCTTGTTTCGTTCAGCATCTTCATCTCTTCCTTGGTGTATCCGTTTTCTGTGAATACATCTATCTGTGGGATAACATTGAAGGCGATCTTGCGTGGGAGGTTTTTGACCTCCATCTGTTTACCCTGGCACCAAGCCCTCGTTTGCTCTTCCAGCTCTCTTATTGCCTTGGCACCCGCACCGGAGACAGATTGATAAGTTGCCACCACTATGGCAGAAATTCCCACCGTGTCGTATATGGGCTTTAGGGCTACCACCATCTGTATGGTAGAGCAGTTGGGATTGGCAATTATGCCCTTGTGATTTTCCACATCCTCCGGGTTTACCTCCGGCACAACCAGTGGCACATCTGGGTCTAACCTCCAGGCGGAGGAGTTATCTATAACCACCGCACCATCCTTGACAAAACGAGGGGCATACTTTTTGCTTATGGAAGAACCCGCCGAAAAGAGGGCTATGTCTATGCCTCTAAAGGAGGTCTCCTTGTTTAGCGCCCTTACTCTGAACTTCTCACCCCTGAAGGTCAGCTCAGTGCCCTCCGATTTTTCGGAGGCGTAAAGATAAAGCTCATCCACTGGAAATTCTCTCTCCTCAAGCACTTTTAAAAAGGTCCTTCCCACTTCACCCGTCGCACCAACTATGGCTACACGCATAGCATTATAATTTTAAGCCCAATGGACCTGAGCGTTAATCTTTTTGGGACTTCCTTTAAAAATCCTGTTTGGGTGGCGTCGGGTACCTTTGGTTATGGGTTAGAAGCCCTCAAGCTCTATGACATCTCTAAGCTTGGTGCGGTGGTAACTAAAGGGCTTTCCCTAAAGCCACGCATCGGTAATGAACCTCCACGCATAGCAGAAACCCCCTGCGGTATGCTAAACTCCATTGGACTTCAAAACCCCGGCGTAGAAGCCTTTCTAAAGGAGATATACCCCCAAATAGAGCACATAGACACTCACTTTATAGCCAACGTTTTTGGAGAAACGGAGGAGGAATACTTGGAGGTTTGCTTGGCTTTGGAAAGCGCAGACAAAATAGTAGCTTATGAGCTCAATGTGTCCTGTCCCAATGTTAAAAAGGGTGGGCTTGCCTTTGGGCATGACCTGAAGGTTTTGGGAAGGTTGGTAAGTAAAATAAAGGGAAAGGTAAAAAAGCCTGTGCTTGTTAAACTGTCTCCAAACACGGGAGATGTGGTTTTATTTGGCAAGGTCTGCGTGGATAACGGTGCAGACGGGCTCGTAGCCATAAACACCCTTTTGGGTATGAAGATAGATGTGGGAAAGAGGGTCCCCATTTTATCCACCGTGAAGGGTGGACTCTCGGGTCCTGCCATCCTGCCCATTGCGGTTAGAATGGTATGGGAGCTCTATCAAGCCCTTGGCACTTCTGTTCCCATCATAGGAGTTGGTGGCATTTACGATGTGGATTCTGCCCTTCAGCACATGCTGGCTGGTGCATCTGCGGTGCAGGTGGGAACCGCCAACTTCTTTGACCCACTCAGTCCCCTTAAAATCCTTGAAGGCATAGAGGACTACCTCAGAAGACACCAACTAACTTTAAAAGACCTGGTAGGCGGTGCCCACAGTGAATACAGACCTGATAGATGCCCTTGTTGAAAAGCTGAAGGGTGAGTTGGTGCAGACCCACGCCAGTTGGGTAATATTGACAGAAGACTTTGCCTACAAAATAAAAAAGCCCGTTAATTTTGGCTTTTTGGACTATTCCACCTTAGAAAAGAGAAGGGAGAATTGCCTTAGGGAGGTGGAGCTCAACAGGAGGCTCTGCCCTTGGGTCTATGTGGGCGTTCTTGCGGTGGTTAAGGTGGGCTCCGAATACTTTTTGGAGGGTGAGGGCGAAGTGGTAGAGTATGCGGTGAAGATGAGAAGGATTCCAGAGGAGAGGCTTATGAAAAATCTCTTAGACAAACTGACGGAGGAAGACCTCAGAAGGTTAGCGAAGCACCTTTTTGACTTTCATCAGAAGGCAAAAAGAAAAGATGAGTTCGGAAGGCTTGAGCTTATGAAGTTCAACACCGACGAAAACTTCATGCAAACCCAAAAGTATGTGGGAACAACCATAGAGGAGGAGGATTATAACTTTATAAGGTTAGCCACCGAGGAGTTTTACAAAAAGCACGCCCCTCTCTTTGAAAAGAGGATGAAGGAGGGAAGAATAAGGGACGGGCATGGAGACATAAGGCTGGAGCATGTAGCCTTTTTGGAGGAAGGAATTTGCATCTTTGACTGCATAGAGTTTAATGAGAGGTTCAGGTGTGGAGATGTGCTAAACGATATGTGCTTTTTGTCTATGGAGCTGGAATTTAACGGAAGGGAAGATTTAGCCAAGGTTTATGAGGAGGAATACAAAAGGCTGAGCCAAGACCCCGAGTTTGATCTGTTTTTGCCCTTTTTTAAGTGCTACAGGGCTTATGTGCGCGGAAAGGTGGAGTCCTTTATGCTTGACGACCCAAACCTCTCAGAAGAAGAAAAGCAAAAGCACAAAGAAAGGGCAAGCAAACTGTTTAAGCTTAGCAGAAAGTATGCAGAGAGCTTAGTCCAATCACCTTAGGACTACTTCTTCCTTAGAGATAGAAATATAAAAGGAGTTTTTGGTAAAGTGGTCAGATTAACTCCTTTGCCAAAGCCCAATTTTTGAGGAGCCTGAGCCCAACCCTTTGGCTCTTTTCTGGGTGAAACTGCACCGCAAAGATATTTTCATATTCTACGGAGGAGACAAACTCCTCTCCATAGTCGGTGGTGGTTAGGACAACCTCTGCCCTCTTTGGGACCACTCGGTAGGAATGGACAAAATAGACAAAATCTCCCTCTTTGATGCCCTCCAACAGGGATGAGTTCTTTTTCTTCCAGAGTTGGTTCCAACCTATGTGTGGGATTTTTACCTTTGGTGGGAGCAAGACTACCTCTCCCTCCAAAACCCCAAAGCCCCTCTCTTCTCCAAACTCGTAGCTTCTCTCAAAAAGGAGCTGAAGTCCAAGACATATCCCCAAAAAGGGTTTGCCCTTTTCTATATGGGAGAGTATAGGTCCATAGAGCTTCAATCGGTGCAAATTTTCCATTGCATCCCTAAAGGCACCCACACCAGGCAAGACCACCGCACTTGCCCCTTTTACCACGTCCGCATCTGATGTTCTGATAACTTTAAGTCCCACATGTTCCAAAGCCTTTTCTACGCTTCTGAGATTTCCCATCCCGTAGTCTATAAGTGCTGTATAGTCCATAGAGATAAATATTAAAGCTCCAAGAGTTCCCCGTATGTGGGTATGTATGCATCAAAGCCTAGACTTTCCTTTAGCTTCTGTTCAAAAATTGTCATTTTTTCCCTTTCCCCGTGGATCAGGAAGACCTTCTTAGGATTTTGGGTGTAAGATAGCCACTCCAAAAGTCCCTTTTGGTCCGTGTGGGAGGAAAAGCCGTTTATTGTGTAGACCTTTGCCCTAACCTCTATTTCTTCTCCGAGGATTTTGACAGGACTTTCCCCCTCTACGATCCTTCTTCCCAAGGTGCCTTTGGGCTGATAGCCCACAAAAACCAAAGCACATTCCGGTCGCCAAAGGTTGTATTTAAGATGGTATAGAATCCTTCCACCGGTCAGCATACCAGAACCTGCTATGATTATGGCACCGGAGGTTATAGAGTTTATGCTTTTAGACTCTTCCACATCCCTTGTGTAGTAAAGGTTGGGAAGTTTAAACGGATCCTTCTCAAGAAAGACCCTGTAGGTCTCTTCGTCAAAAAACTCCGGATGGCTTTTAAACAGGTTGGTTAAGCTTATGGCTAAGGGGCTGTCCAAAAAGATCCTACACTCGGGAAGTCTGCCCATCTCATAAAATTCCCTTAGGACGAATAGCACCTCTTGAGCCCTTTCCAATGCATAAGAAGGCATGATCACATTACCGCCCCTCTTGAAGGCGTAATTTATAGCATCCAAAAGCTCTTCCTTGGATTCTTCAAAGCTCCTATGGTTTCTGTCTCCGTAGGTGGTTTCCACAAACACATAATCCGCCTTTGATGGTCTTTGAGGGTCTCTAACTATGGGTTTGTTTTTGTTGCCAAGGTCTCCAGAAAAGATAAGCCTTTTACTCTTTTTGTTCTCATATACCTCTACTTCCACAAAGGCTGAACCAAGTATATGCCCTGCATCCTTGAGGGTTATTTTTAGGTTATTGGTGATGTTAAACCCCTTGTCATAAGGGAGGGTTATCCGAAAGAGTTCAATAGCCTCTAAAACATCGTACTCTTCGTAGAGAGGAGGGTTTGGAACTTTGCCGACACGTTGTAGCTTTCTGAGCTGAACCTTGTAGCTTTCATACATTACCTTAGCAGCATCCAACAGCATCAAAAGGGCTATCCTCTTTGTGGCTTCCGTGGAGATGATTTTTCCTTTGAAACCTTCTTTAACAAGTAGAGGAATTCTTCCGCAGTGGTCTATGTGGGCGTGTGTGAGCACAAGATAGTCAATTTCCCTTGGGTTAAAGGGAAATGGTTCGTAATTTTTTGGCTCCTCCAAACCCTGAAACAGCCCGCAATCAATCAAAACCCTTTTGCTATCTGCCTCTAAGAGAAAGCAACTGCCCGTCACTCCTTCCACTCCTCCGTAGAACCCTACCCTCATCTGTAAAGCCCTCTGTTTAGAATATACTCCTCCACATCCTGTGGCACCAGCCACCTTATGCTCTTTCCCTCTTTTATCCTCTGCCTTATCTCAGTGGAGGATATATCAATCCTCCTTATACTAAGGATGAGATAGTCCTCACCTTCCCTTAGCTCTGGAAATCTCTCTTTTAAGTAGGTTTTCACTTCCTTACCCTTGGAAGCTCTGTCTATGATTATGAACTTGGCAAGCTTTACCAGTTCGTCGGGATCTTTCCACAGATGCAAGGTTAGGGCACTGTCCGCACCTATCAAAAAGGTAGGTCTTTCCTTTAGCCCTTGGAAGAGTTGCTTGGCGGTATCCACCGTGTAGGATACGCCCTTTCTGTTTAACTCCAATGTGCTTATGGAAAATTTTTCCATCCCTTTAATTGCAAGCTTTAACATCTCAAGCCTATCCTCCGGGCTTGCCCTGTGAGGTTCTTTTAGTGGCGACTGATAGGCGGGCAAAAAGACAAGCTCTTCTATGCTGAGCTCTTCCAAGAGGTCCCTTGCTATGAGCAGATGTCCCAGATGCACTGGGTCAAAGCTTCCACCAAAGAAAACTCTCATTACTCCTCCCGAGACCTCAGGATCAGTCTAATGGGTGCGTGCTTTATGTTAGTGCATTCCCTTAACCTTCTTTCAAAGAACCTTTTGTAATGGCTTTTCCACTCTTCTGGATTGTTGGTGTATAGCACAAAAGTAGGTGGCTTTGTGCCCTCTTGGTATGCATAATAAACTTTTATCCTGCCGGGCGGAGCCTTTTCTGATAGAACCTTCTCCACGCATCTGTTTACAAAGGATGTCTTATGCTGTTTGCAGTAATCTTGATAAACCAATAGGACGTTGTCTAAGAGTTCTCTTACTCCCTTACCTTCTGTGGCTACGGTCAGCACAGTGGGTGCATAGTCCAAAAAGCTCAGCCTTTTTCTTAAGTATTCTTTGGCTTCCTCCTCGGTGGCGTTTATCAGGTCAAACTTGTTGCCCACGATCACACAACCCTTGTGCCTTCTTGCTATGAGCCCTCCGATCCTTTGGTCTTGATGAACCACACCCTCCGAGAGGTCCACCACCAAGCAAACCACATCGGACATCTCTATAGCCCTTATGGACCTTCCCACCGAGAAAAACTCAACCCCATAATCTACCTTGGAAGGTCTTCTTATGCCCGCAGTATCCACCAGGATCAGTGGATTTCCTTTGTATTCAAAATAGACCTCCACCGCATCCCGGGTGGTGCCCGGTATTGGAGAGACGATCACCCTATCGCTACCAAGCACCGCATTCACCAGAGAGGACTTTCCCACATTGGGTCTGCCTACGAAGGAAAGCCTCAGTCCTTCCCTTTGGACAACCTCCTCCTCTGGGAGCATACTAACCACATCGTCAAGCAGTTCTCCCACACCTTTTCCATGCTGGGCGGATATAGGATATACCCTCTCAAAGCCCAAGCTGTAAAAGTCGTAGAGGTTCTCCTTTGCACTTTTAACATCCATCTTGTTTACCACCAGGAGGACCTTTTCCCTGTGTGGATACAAAAGCTCCGCCACTGCCCTGTCCGAATGGGTAATGCCTTCCTTTCCATCCACCACAAAAAGGATCACGCTCGCTTGGTTTAAAAGCTCCTGAACCTTTTTTCTGATCTCTTGGGCTATGTGGTCTTTGTCCTCCAAAAGCCCTCCCGTATCTATCACCCAAAAGCTTTTATCCTTCCAGTAGGCAATTGCCTCCAAGGCGTCCCGGGTAATGCCGGGCATATCATGAACTATGCTCAGCCTCTTTCCCACCAGGCGGTTAAAGAGGGTAGATTTCCCTACATTGGGTCTTCCAACTATGACTACTTTATTCACTCTATATCTATTATAGCCATATCCGGTGGTGCAAAAAAGCGCATGGGAGGACCGCCTGTGCCAACACCTTTGCTAACAAAGAGGGCACTTCCCTTTCCCAATTCCACCCATCCTGCGTTAGCATCAAACAGCCTTGGAATGATGAACTTTCCCACAGGGTAATAAACCCCTCCGTGGGTGTGTCCCGCAAGCATAAGGTCAAAGAGCCCCAATGCCCTTTTATCTACCCTTGGCTTGTGCTTTAAAACAAGGATGAAATTATCCTTTGGCAGGTCTTTTAAGACATCATATTCGCTGAGAGGTCCTACGCATGCGTTAAAAAACCGGCAGTCGTCGTCATCCACTCCCACCACAATAATAGAGCCCAAATCCACCCAATCGCCCCGGAGTAGCACAAAGCCCGCGTTCTCGGTAAATTCTATAGCCTGCTGGATCCCCCTATAATACTCGTGATTGCCAAGCACCGCAAACTTACCCAAGGGCGGAGACATCTCCCTTAGGGCTTGAGCCAGTCCGTCCTTTCTCTTCATGTTCCCATCCACCAGGTCGCCCGTAGATACCAAAAGGTCTGGCTTGTATTTCTCATACACCTCTTTTATGAGTTTGACCTTGTCCATTCCCATAACGGGTCCCAAATGCACATCGGAGATATGCATGATCCTTATTCTCTGCGAAACCTTGTCGGTTTTTATATGAAAGTGATAGACCTCCGGCTTTAGGGTTTCGTAGTGGCTGTGAGCGGACAGGCTAAGGGCAAGCAAAAGGGCTATGACAATGGATAACCTCCTGTTTGGTCTTGGGAGAGGGTTTATCCCAAAGATAGAATGCATAGCCCTAACAAAGAGGGAATAGAGGTCCAAAAGAAGGAAGGATATAACCAAGTATAGCAAAGAGCCCATGTAGAGGAGGGTGCCAAGACCTATGATGTAGGAAAGGGAAGGAGAGAAGTTAGCGTCCGCATACCTCATCAAAAAGGGAGAGAAAAAGCCCAGAGCAAAGACGAGTAGGATAGCCCTGTGCCTTAACTTCATATACACATAAAGGTTCATAAGAAGGTATATGCTTAAAAAGACAAGGATAAACCATCTCATGCTTCTTCTAATTTATACCCCACGCCACCAATTGTTCAGCGGGTAAAATGTCATGCAAACACCAATTCTGCCTGTTCCAAAAGCTCATTTACTATTTCACTAATATAATCATAGTCATATTTTTTCAATCTCTCCCTAAGCACATCCCTTAAAGCCCTCCTGATCTTTGCCTTGATGGCTTCCTTATTATTCCAATCAGCAATCTTCACATAGCCTCCCAATTTTTCAACAATAAGCTTTGCTATTTCCTTTACTTCTTCGTAGTTTTCAAAGATCCTTTTACTCAAAAGCATATCATAGAATGCGAGTTCCTCCTCAGTCAGATCCAATCTTTTACCTTCTTGTATTTTTTCTCTGAGTTCTCTGGCAATTTCTACAAGCTTTTCAATTATCTCAGATGCCTCAAGGGTTTTTGCATTGTATTTTTCAATTAATTCCTTTAACCTTTCGTATAGTGTTTTATATCTGTGTGGATTTTTTCTCATCTTAACTTTTATTTCGTCGTTTAAAAGCTTAGCTAATAGTTCAACAGCATAGTTTTTCTGTTTTATCTCCTTTATCTGGCTAAGAAAGTCCTCGCTGAGAATAGATATATCCGGTTTTTCTTTATTGAGCAATGAAAAAACATCTATAGGTTCTTGGGCAGAGATGCTTTTGGATATAAGCTGGTTTATTTCATACTCTAAATCCCTTGCTATTTCCCTTGATGTTGTGGTGGAGTATTTTATTATCATCTTTTTTATCATCTCAAAGAACCTTATATCATCTTTGATCTTTATGGTCTCTGGATGTGGGCTTGCGAGGGTGTAAAGTTTTTTTAGGGCTAAAAAGTGTTTTATAAAATTTTTCTTCTTCTCTTCGGTGTCTAAAAGGTTATAGGCGGAAACGGTAAGGTTGGAAAGTTGCTGAGGGTCTAAGTTCCGCCAATTCTTGTAGTTGATCCCATAAAGCATTGAAGAAACAATATCGTATTCTTCCTTTAGTTGAGTTATAACGCTTTTTATATCTGTTAAGAATTGACCTATTGTCTCCAAGGTGTATTTGGCTAAGGATTTTTTTAGGTCGTCCGCAATTCCAATATAATCAACAATAAGCCCACCCGGTTTATCCTTATAAACTCTATTAACCCTCGCTATTGCTTGCAGTAAGTTATGGTTTTTCATGGGCTTATCTATATACATGGTATGTAGGCATGGCACATCAAAGCCAGTTAGTAGCATATCCACCACAATAACCATCTTTGGGTCTTTATCTGGGTTTTTAAAATTACTCAGTAGTTCTTCCATTTGGTGTTTATTCCTTAAGTGTGGATGGAATTTTTCTGGGTCTTTTTGTTTGTTTCCTGATATTACTACTGCCACCGATGGAGCATTGGGTATTTCTTTTATCTTATTGTAAAGTTCAACCGCCACCTCCCTTGATATGACAACCACCATAGCCTTTCCTTCAAACTCTTCAAGCCTTTTATTGAAGTGTTCCACTATATCCTTTGCTATTTTTTCCAACCTTTCTGGGTTAAGTATGAGTTTTTCAAGCCTTGCATATTTTGCCTTTAGCCTTTCCTTTTCCTCTTCCTCAAGACCTTCTGAGATCTCTTCAAACTCCTCATCTATAAACTCGTTGGTTAAGTGTAGTTCCACAAGCCTTGCCTCGTAGTAGATGGGAACCACCACACCATCCTTTAGTGCTTTATCTATGGAGTAAATGCTTATAGGTTCTCCAAAGACCAAGTAAGTATCCCTATCTTCGTATTCAATGGGAGTGGCGGTAAAGCCCAAAAAAGATGCATTGGGTATAGCTTTTCTCAGGTTTCTTGCCAGCTCTCTGTATTGGCTTCTGTGTGCCTCGTCCGCTATAACTATAATGTCCCTTCTTTCTGTCAAAAGTGGATAATCTTGGTCTCTTTCGCTGAACTTTTGTATTGTTGAGAATATTATTCCACCTGCAGTTTTTTTGATAGCATCCTGCAGGTCTTCTATACTCTCCGCCTGTTTTGCAATGGGCATTTGAGAAAACAGATTGTAAAGTTGCTCGTCAAGCTCTCTTCTGTCTGTGATAAAAACTAAAAGAGGATTTCCAAGTTCCTTTAGGACTTTTCTTGCATAAAAAAGCATGGTTATTGACTTTCCGGAACCCTGCGTATGCCATATAACACCTATTCGCCTTTCCTCCGGAGTTTTTCCCTCAAGAACGCACTTTTTAGTCCTCTCTATTGCCTTTTTGACAGCGTAAAACTGATGATAGCCTGCAATCTTTTTAACATAACCCTCATCTGTCTTATCGTAAAAGACAAAATCATTTATAAATTCCGTTATGTGTTCCTTTCTAAAAAGACCCTTTATTAGAATTTCAAGGGAGTTTAATTCTTTGCCCTGATAAAAGTATCTGTAATAGCCCTTTGTTATCTCTTCCTTTTTTACATCGTCGTCGCTAAAAATTCCCTCCCAATTAAAAAATCTTTCCCAACCACTTTGAGGTGAGCCATACTTTGTCTCGTATCCATCGGATGCCACTATAACTTGCGAATACAAATAAAGCTGTGGGATATCCTTCATCTTTACTTGGTGGTCGTTGTATGCATCCTTTGCAGTTTCATTAGAATTAAAGCCCTTTAGCTCAAAAATGGCAATGGGAATACCGTTTATAAAGACCACAAGGTCTGGTCTTCTATGAACGCCGTTTTGGTGATAATACTCAACCTCAAACTGATTTGCCACCAAAAATTCGTTGTTTTCTGGATTTTTAAAATCTATAAGTTTTACAAGCCTTGTTTTTTCTTCTTTTCCTTCTCTGTAAGTTAGCTTTACTCCTTCCGTCAGATATTGATAAAAGATTTTTCCCTTAACCACAAAATCCGGATGGTCTATATTCCTAACTTTTTCATAAACTTCCTCTGCGAGGTTGTCAGTAAGGAACGGGTTTAATGTTTTTATTGCTTGGATAAACTTTTTCTTTAAAATAACATCCCTATAAGATTCTCTTTCCCCATTCTCAGGGATCAAATCTGAGCCGGGAATGTATAAATAGCCAATTTCTTTAAACCAACTTATGGCGGAGTTTTCAACCATATAGCTTTCTGTAAGCTCCGCACTCATTTTATTTGCCTCCTGATTATTTCCAATACCTCTTTCATCAGTTCGTAATGTTCATGTAATTTATGATATAATCCTTCCGCCAAGTCTTCATCGTCGGTGTGGCTGGTTAAATTTCTGTCATCTGTCATTTCTAAAAGTTTGGTAGTTTTGTTTTCATCTATTAGTCCTACGGAAAACATCTCTCTGAAGCAGGATTTTGGAGAATTACAAATTATCCCTTCTTGATATTCAAGATAGATTTTAACAACTTTCCAAAATACTTCAAAAGAATATTCAAATCTTTGTATTGAAGCATCCCTTACAATTTTTGAATAGGGCTCTTTCAATATCTCTTCAAAAGTTTTCAAAGCCCTTTGTGCAGTTTCAAGCTTTGCCCTCAATTTTTCCATATCAAAACTCCATTTTTAAATATCTCTTTTTTAAACTTTTCAGATGCTTTGGATAGGTCAATAATTTCAACCTTGTATGGGACATTCAAATCCTCCAACTTGTATTTAAGAAGTGTTATGGCTTTGCTGTCTGCGTTTTCTAAAGCAATATCAATATCTGAAAACTTCTTGTAATCTTCTCTGACACTTGAACCAAATAAATAAGCTTTAGCGCCAGAATTGAGAGTTTCCTTAAAAAGTTCTATAATCATGTTGAGTGATTTTACAAAAGTTTCATCCTTTCTCATAATTTTATACCTCCTCCACTCTTAGTTTACCAAATACAAGCAAGGGCAAGAGGGTATCTCTGATTTTCCGAAGGGTCATTATTTGCTTTTGGTTGAGGATGATTTTTTGAAATAGTGGCTCAACGAGGGAGTGGAAGGATTGGAGGATGGGGGAGGGAGGGATTAAGATTAATTTTCCTGATAGGAAATTATTAATTATCAAATGCAATACATTGACTCCATTAGCAAATGTTGAATTTTCTTCTTGAGTATTTTTAAGGTAAATGTAAAGATAATATTTCAAATGCTCCGTTATCGGATCAATTTTCACACAATCTAAAGAGATTACACCCACCTTGAAACCTTCGGGTAAAGTGATAATAGCAGGTGCGCCAACAACTTGGGCATCCTGTGTCATATCAGTGAGAGCAATAATTAAATCGCTTTCTTTTACCAAATGTGATGGTTTTATTCTTTTACTTTTTATCCATGAATACTCGGTTTTAAATCCACCTCCTCTCATAAAATTATCAAGTGTTATAAAAACGTATGCCCCTTCTATGTATTCCTGATATTTTTCATCGCTTTTATAGGAAATTCCCTTAAATGTCCTTACCACTTCCCCCAATCTCTTTACCTCCCACCCCTTCGGTATTTCTTTACCCAACTCCTCACTATAAACAAACTCTCCATCCCTAAACGGCTCAAAATCAATAAACCAACTTTTAAAAATTGCCATTGCTGTCTTTTCCAAAATCTCATTTTGCCTTTTCTTAACTTCTATCAAATCATCAAACCAGGATAAGATGGTAGCAATGCGGGATTGTTCAGGGAGGGGAGGATAAGGTATGTCTAAATTTTTTAGAATAGGCAATCTTAGCGATTCAACGGTAGAACCTACCGCAAAATCTCTTAAAGTATGTCTTAAAATATGCATTGCAAAGAATAGATATTTACCGTTTAGCTCTTTGAAATCAAAAATTGCATAAGTCCGCTGATGCAGATCAAATTTCCCTTTATAATATCTCGGCGTAAAATCTTTTCCTTCCCCAGGAACAATTACAGCTTCGGTATCAAAAAGATATTTATTACTTCTCTTTATTTGATCTGATCTATCAAATAAAGGATATTCCCCATCCTCAACTGCGTCCTTGACATCAGTTTTTCCTGTTTTTATTGTTGCCATATCCCCTAATTTCTTTACTTCCCAATCCTTCGGTATCTCCCCAATCTCCGTTTCTTTAAACTCTGTCTCCCAGCGGAACTTTATTCTAAGCTCCTTCATCTTCACATAAACTTAAAATTTTAAGGCAAAAACCTTTATCCCTTTTTCCTCGAAAACTTGATTTATTATCTTTTTTATTTTTTCTTTCATAATATGTCCCTCTCGGTTATGTTTAGTTTCTTGAATATAAACTCTTTAACAAAAGTTGCGCTTTCAAAAGCATTTCTCGCTTCTTCAATTGTAGGAATATAAAACTCATCAGGATACCTTATATCAATTGCATAATCCGTTAAGTTTTTTGTTTTTTTCATATAGAGGTTCAAACTCCATATCAACAGTTGAACAAAGCTTGATCAAGTATTCAATTGTATGAACCTTTTGAAATTCTATCTTATTATACACAAGAAATGCTTTTAAAAGTTTCTCTACTGTCTGTTGGCAGTGAAAACATAAAGTATCAGTTATAATTTCATTTTCAGGAAGATTTATAAGTTTTTCTGCTGTTTTATAGTCATTTATTGCTTTAATAAGCCAGTTCTTTGTTTCCTTATCGATCATAACAAAATTCCTTCCTCCATAGCACTTTTTATGACACTTCCAATCACTTTTTGTCTTTCTTCTACTTCCTCCCTTGATCTTATAATCACATCAGATGGTATAAATTCATCTGCGAGTTTCCTTCTTATAAGATGTAAAATTTCTACTCTTTCATCCCTTGAAGGTTTTTCTTCAACTATAATGAGTAAATCCCAATCACTATTTTCCTTAAAATCACCCCTTGCCCTTGAACCAAAAAGAATTATTCTTTCAACCTTTATCCCTTTTTCCTCGAAAACTTGATTTATTATTTTTTTTATTTTTTCTTTCATAATATTTCCCTCTCGGTTATGTTTAGTTTTTTGAATACAAAATCCTTTACTTGTTTGGCAATTTCAAAAGCTTCCTTTGCTTCCTCTAAAGAAGGTGTATAAAATTCATCAGGATATCTAACATCAACCGCATAAAATGTCAAATCTCCAACATCTAACTTATCAAAATCCTTGTCTTCCTCGGAACAAAGCCTTAAAAGAAATTCAAGATTATGCGTCTTTCCAAAATCTCTTCCTTTTAGTGTAAGGTAAGCCTTTAAAATTTTTTCAACGAATTGTTGGGCATGAAAACAAACAGCAGAAGGAACAATTTCTTCTTCTGATAACTTAAATTCATTTTCTATGGTTTTATAATCTTCCATAGCCTTTATGATCCACTTCTTAACTCTCTCATCAATCATATTTCTACCCCCTCTTTCAATGCTTCCCTTGTGGTTGTTCCTATAAAGTTAGAATAATATTCTATTTCACTTGTAGATTTTATCAACACATCGCAAGGAATGAAGATTTCAGCAAGCTTTATTCTAATTTCTTTTGAAATTTTCCTTTTATCTTCTAAATCTAATTCATTGCTAACAATAATCAATAAATCCCAATCACTATTTTCCTTAAAATCACCCCTTGCCCTTGAACCAAAAAGAATTATTCTTTCAACCTTTATCCCTTTTTCTTCAAAAACTTGATTTATTATCTTTTTTATTTTTTCTTTCATCTTTACACCTCCCATCCCAAAGCCTTAAAAACCTCTCTAATTTTGTAATTTAATTCCTCCTCTCTTTTCAAAAGCTCCGATAATTCCTCGGAGTATCTTTTCATCTTCTCTTCAAAAGGCTCGTCCTCCTCATCAAGCTTTATTCCCACATACCTTCCGGGTGTAAGGACATAACCATTTTTTGCGATTTCTTCAATAGTGGCTACCTTGGCAAAGCCCACCTCGTTTATCTTTTCCTCTGACTCTCCCCTTTCAAACATTCTGAACTTTTCCACTATCTTGGCTATATGCTCATCTGTAAATACATTCTGCCTTCTTGATATGGGCTTAAATAACTTCTTCGCATAGATGAATAAAACCCTACCTTTCATGTGTTCCGGTTTTTCTTTCCTCAAGAACCACAAAGAAGCAGGAAGTGAAACGGTATAAAACATTTTAGGTGGTGTAGCAACGATGCCATAAATCAGGTCATCCTCAATTATCTTTTTCCTAATCTCTCCTTCAATTCCACCTGCGGACAAGGCACCATTTGCCATAACAAAACCCGCCTTTCCATTTGGTGAAAGATGATATATAAAATGCTGTATCCATACATAGTTAGCGTTGCTCTCCGGTGGTATTCCATATTTAAACCTTGGGTCTGTGGGTTTAACTCTGTCCCTTCCCCATGCACTGTCGTTAAAGGGTGGGTTTGAAACCACATAGTCTGCCCTAAGGTTAGGAAACTTATCCTCGTGATAGGAATCTCCAAACCCAATGTCTCCTTCCGCTCCCCTTATTACCAAATTCATTTTACACATTTTCCATACAAACTCCTTTGATTCCTGCCCGTATATAGAAAGATAGTGCTTTTCTATACCTTCCCTTTCCAGCTTTTCCAAAGCGGCAACAAAAAATCCTCCTGAGCCACAGGCTGGGTCAAAAATTCTTCCGCCTTTAACATCCAAGATTTCAACTATAAGCTTTGTTAAAGAGCGAGGAGTGTAAAATTCGCCACCCTTTCTGCCCTCTGCTTCTGTGAATTTCCCCAAAAAATACTCATAAATCCTTCCGAAAATATCTTTTCCTTTGTGGTCGTTGTCAAAGGTTATTTCAGAAAAAAGATTTACAAGATAAGCAAGGTCGTGGTGATCCAAGTTTGTTCTGGCATATACCTTAGGGATAACATCTTTTAATTGTTTTGGGTTTGCTTCTTCAAGGACTTTTATTGCCTTGTCTATAATTTCCTTGATGTCTGGGTTATTTGCGTTTTTCTTTATATAATCCCACCTTGCGTCTTCTGGAACATATAAAACTCCTTCTGAAATATAATCATTTCTATCTTGAAGTATTTTTTCTAAGTTTGGATCGTTTTTGTATTCTTCTTTTAGCTTTTCTCTTACCTCTTCAAAGGCAAAAGAGACATACCTTAGAAATATAAGACCAAGGACTATATACTTATACTCGTGCACTTCAACCTTCTTTCTTAACTTATCCGCCGCCTTCCAAAGTTTGTCCTCAAAAGTTATGTCCTTCATTTGGGCTACCCCTCCTCCAGTTTATACCCCACACCTCTAACAGTCTTTATCCACTCGCCCTCCTTTCCTAACTTTTCCCTAAGATTTTTTACATGAACATCTATGGTTCTATCATAGACCTCCTTTTTTAGGACCTGTTCCACCAAATATTCCCTGCTTACTGGCTTTCCATAGTTTTCCAAAAGGGTTTTCAAAATGGCAAACTCCGTTTTTGTTAGGTTTATGGGCTCTCTGTCCCTTCTCACCTCCATCCTTTCCATATCCACCGTCAAACTGCCGAGCTTTACAATCCCACCCTCCCTTAAGGCACCATACCTTCTCATAACCGCCCTTATTCGCGCCAAAAGCTCTTTTATAGAAAAGGGTTTGGTAATGTAGTCATCTGCCCCAAGCTCAAAGCCCCTTAGCTTGTCCTCCTCCGCAGTCTTGGCTGTCAAAAAAATCATGGGCACATCCTTGGTTTCTGGAGAGGACCTGAGGATGTTTGCCACCCTAAAGCCGTCCAAAGAGGGCACCATTATATCCAAGATAAAAAGGTCCGGCTTTTCCTCCTTTACCCTCTCCAAGAGTTCAACACCCTTGCTAAAGGAAACAACCTCAAAACCTTCCTTTTGTAGATGGTAGGTTAAAAGCTCCGAAAGGTCTGTGTCATCCTCCAAAAGAAAAACCTTCATGTTTTGGGCTTGATCCTAACAACCACCTCGTCGGGATTGACCGTCTCGCCCACCTGTGCCAAAACCTCCTCCACCACTCCGCTTATGGGTGAATGCACTTCGTTCTCCATCTTCATAGCCTCAACCACAAAGAGCACATCCCCTTCTTTCACCTCATCCCCCCGTTTGACCTTTATATTGACTATTTTGCCCGATATGGGAGATGCCACATCCCCCAAGGCTACCGGCTTGGACCTCTTGGGCTTTACCTCTGTGCCAAGGGTGGAGAGGTCTCCGCTAACCACCTCCGTTGGACTGAGCTCCTTGATGGGTCTAAGGAGCACCTCCTCCAACCTGCCGTCCAGCCTTATAAAGAATGTCCTCCCCTCTTGGGTGTGCTCACCCCTTCCTGCTATGTGCACATGGTACTGCTCTCCATGGACGGTAATCACAAACTCCACCGGGATGTTTTCCTTCTTTTCTTCTTCCTTCTCCTCCAACTCGGGCACATAGGGCTCGCCCTTTCCTCTCCACTCAAAGAACTCCTTTGCCACCAATGGGAAGAGGACATAAGAGAGCGCATCCTCTTCGCTCTTTGCTCCAACTTTTATGGCTTCTTCTCTTGTCTTTTCCAGCTCAGGCTCCAAAAGGTCTGCAGGTCTTATGTGATAGAGAGGTTCCTCATCACCCAAAACCTTCCTTAGAACCTCCTCCTTTATGGGTGCGGGCGGTCTGCCATAAAGACCTTTCACATAGTCTTTGACTTCCTTGGTTACCACCTTGTATCTCTCTCCGTGAAGCACGTTCAAGAAGGCTTGAGAGCCCACGATCTGGCTGGTGGGCGTTACCAAAGGTGGATAGCCAAGGTCCTCCCGAACCCGGACCACCTCCTCCAAAACTTCTGGAAGTTTTTCTTCCATTCCCTGTTCCCTAAGTTGGTTTATAAAATTGGTGATCATACCGCCCGGAATTTGATGCAAAAGAACGCCCACATCGGGATATGGTGGCAAGACATCAAACTTTTTGTATTTTTTCCTTACTTGAACGAATAGGTCTCCAGCCTTTTGGTATAGCCTTTCATCCACATCCACTTGATAGCCAAGCTCCCTTAGCACATATATCATGGTCTCTCCCGCAGGGTGGGAGGTCTGGGAAGAGAGGGAGTAAAAGGCAGTGTCTATCATGTCTGCGCCAGCCTCTATGCCCTTTAGCTGTGCCATCTCTGCCAAATTGGCGGTGGTTTGGGTATGAAGATGAACCGGATATTTGGGAAATTCAGACTTCAGGGCTTTTACAAGCTCATAAGGGACCCTTGGAGATAAAAGCCCTGCCTGGTCCTTTATGGATATTATGTCTATGCCCATATCCACCAACTGCCGGGCTATTTCCACATAGTATTCCACTGTATGCACAGGGCTTATGGCGTAGGAGAGAACCCCCTTCACAATGGCACCCACCTTTTTGGCAGTTTCTATTGCCTTCCTCAGGTTTCTGGTGTCGTTAAGGGCATCAAAAATTCTAAAAACTTCTATACCGTTATCGTAGGCTTTTTTCACAAAGGCTTCCACCACATCATCTGGATAGTGTCTGTAACCTACCACATTTTGACCTCTCAAAAGCATTTCCAGTTTAGTGTTTTTAGCCCTCTCTTTGAACTTCCTGAGCCTCTCCCAAGGGTCCTCCTTTAAGAACCTCAGGCACACATCAAAGGTAGCCCCACCCCAAACCTCCAAGGAGTAAAAACCACACTTATCAAGGATTTCAACAATATCCAGCATATCCTCCGTCCTTACCCTTGTGGCAAGGAGGGACTGAATGCCATCTCTCAGAGATACATCGGTAATTTCTATCTTCCTCATGTGGTAAAATTATAAAGCCATGGCGGTAAGGATAGACATAAACAGCATACAGAGGGATATGTTTATTGAGCATAACGGACAACCCCACAGGGTTTTGGACTATGAACATGTGAAACCGGGCAAAGGGCAAGCCTTTGTGCGGGTAAAGGCAAAGAACATGAGCACGGGCAATGTTATCGAGATCACCTACAAGTCCTCCGACAGCATAGAACTTGCGGACTTTGAGCAGGTGTTTGCGGAATACTCATACAACGACGGTGATTATTACTACTTTGTAAGCAAGACCACCTACGAGATGCTTGCTGTCTCCACCAAGAACATAGAAAACGAGGTAAAGTTCCTGAAGGAGGGTATGGAGGTTGTAGTTTTTGTCTATAAGGGTCAGCCCATAGGTATAGAATTGCCAAGACATGTGGAGCTAAAGGTGGTGGAAACGGAGCCTGCCTTTAAGGGAGATACCGCTGCGGGTGGTTCTAAACCTGCCAAGTTGGAAACTGGCGCGGTGGTGCAGGTGCCCTTCTTTGTGGGAGAGGGGGACATAATAAAGGTGGATACAAGGACGGGCACTTACATAGAAAGGGTCAAGTGATGGATAAAGATTTTATAAGGGACCTTATAAACCTTATAAAAAACAGTGATATAAAACTGTTTGAGATAGAGCATCAAGATTTTAGGCTAAGGATAGAGACCCATCAGAGGGAGTTAGTGCACAAAGTAGAAACACCAAGGGAGGTAAAACATTTTGAGGTGGTTCCTCCCTCCGAGGATTTGGAGGAGAATAAGCTACATGTGATTAAGAGCCCTCTGGTGGGAACCTTCTACAGGGCACCCTCTCCCGGGGCACCTCCATTCGTGGAGGTAGGCGACATAGTGTCCCCCGGTCAGGTGCTGTGCATAATAGAAGCCCTAAAGGTGATGAACGAGATAGAGAGCGATGTTAGGGGCAAGGTGGTAAAGATCCTTGCGGAAAACGGAGAGACGGTAGAATACAACCAACCTCTCTTTCTGATAGACACAAACGTTTGAAGAAGCTTTTACTATACCGAAGGGGTGGGCTTGGGAATACATTGCTAACTTTCCCTCTCTTAGAGGTCTTCAAAGGGTAGGGCTTTCACATAACTGCAGTAGGGAATACCGATTACTTTGAGATAGCCAAGTAAGTGGGCTGGGCGGACAGAGTTTTATCGGAAGAGCCCAAGGAGGGCTTGGGGCTGTACTAAAAAATCCCTCATCGGGACGTCCCCCAACGGATAAAGGAACTAACCTAATGAGCTTTTGCTTACCTTCCCTCTTTAGCTTAAGCTTGAACTACAGGCTAACAAACATCAAGTTTAGATTTTAGCTTTAAAACTCTTGTGTGTCAATGGTTTGTATTTTTAGAACATCCTCTTTGGGAGATTAACAAAAACTTGCACTTTTTTTGTCTGGGGTTATAATTACATATATTGAGCTGTTCTATGGAAGGGAGGGCGCCTAACCTTCTGTAGTTCCGCTCTAAGTAAATTTTTAAGGAGGTTTTTAGCACCATGATGTTGAGAGGCACCGTTAAGTGGTTCAGCAAAGAAAAGGGTTATGGCTTTATAACCCGCGATGACAACAAGGGGGATGTTTTTGTGCATTTCTCCGCCATTCAGCAGAGGGGTTTCAAAACCCTTCAGGAAGGTCAGAAGGTAGAGTTTGAGGTGGAACAGGACGAGAAGGGACCAAGGGCAAAGAACGTAAGAGTAATTCCCTGACACACCTTTCCCCCTTTGGGGGCTTTATATATTTTTTTCTTTATGAGAGGGATTTTGTTTGAAAAGGGTATAAAACATACCCTTCACGGTTTGAACTTTTACCTTTCTTACTTTGACGATATTGCAAAAGTCCTGCCAAGGGATTGCTATTGCTTTATTGTGGGTGGATGGATAAGGGACAGAGTTCTTGGGGAACCAGTTGGCTACAAGATAGACATAGACCTACTGCTTACCTGCGACCCATTAAAGGTTGCATCAGATTTTGCAAAGCTTGTGGGGGGTTCATACTTTGAGTTTGAAAAGAAGGGGCTTCTTAGGAGACCAACCATAGCCACAGTCATAATAAAGCTTCCACCTTATAAGTACAGGTTTGACTTTGCCCAGATAAAGGGAAGGGATGTGGAGAGAGCTCTAATAGAGGACCTTCTTTCAAGGGACTTTACCGCCAACGCTATGGCTGTCAGCATTGATGATGTTCTTAGCATAGGTGCCAAGCAAACGATCCTCTATGACCCAGCCCACGGTATGGAGGACCTGCAGGAGGGCATCCTTAGACCTGTATCCTTGAAGAACTTAGAAGAGGACCCTATCAGAATGCTGAGGGGTTTTCGGCTCAGCGTGGAAAAAAGGTTAGACCTAACTCAGGACTTTTTGGACTTTGTCAAAAAAAAAGCGGAGCTTATAAAAAAGGCACCCATGGAGAGGGTCTCCTTGGAACTGCTCAAGGTTCTAAGGCACAGAGAAAGCGGAAAGGTTATCCGGCTACTTTATGAAAACAACCTGCTCCAGCAGGTCATCCCAGAAACGGAAAGGTGGAAGGAGATCACAAACCAAGGGCAACATCACAAATACCCCCTTGATGAGCATATGCTGAGAATTATGGAGTTTATAGACCAAGTGGTGGAAGAGAGGGAGAGGTTTTTGCCCGCAGAGCTTTTGAAGGAGGTCGGAGAGAAAGACTTTTTGGGGGAATTCTCCGACTTGGAACTTCTCAAGCTCTCTGCCCTTCTTCATGATATTGCCAAACCTTACACTTTTGAGCTAAAGGATGGCAAGGCTATCTTTTACAATCACGACAAATTGGGAGCCCAAATGTCAAGGGACATTCTCAAGAGGCTAAGGTTGGGGGATGATGCAATTCAGTTTGTTTCCAAGTTAGTGGAACATCATCTGCGACCCTTTTATCTGAGGGAAGCCCTCAAAAAGGGTGAGCTTACGAACCGAGGAAAGGCAAAGTTTTGGAGGAATTGCGGAGATATTGCAGGTTGGCTCTTTTTGCACGCCATTGCGGACGCCTATGCCAGCGGAGATGAGCAGGAGGAAATCAGTTGGCTTTTGAAGACCATCCATGAGCTTGAGGATTTTAGAAAAAGGGAGCTTAGCAAAATACCCACAGAGCCTCTGCTCTCCGGAGATGAGATCATGGAAATTTTAGGAATAGGTCCAGGTCCAAAGGTAGGGGAGATAAAGAGGGCTTTAGAGCAAGCCCAATGGGAAGGCATTGTAAAGACCAAAGAGGAAGCCATAAACTTTGTGAAGTCTCAAAAGCTTTAAGACTCTTTCATCCAAGGTCTGCACTCCATCACCTGCTCAAAGGTATATGGACACTTTTGTGGGAAATCCTCCTCCGTAGGAAGTCTGCCAAAGTATTTTTTGGCTAAGTCTTCCGCCTCTTCAAACCAACCTACAAGGTTTATAACCGCATACTGCCAAGCTTTTTCCAAACTCTCCTTTTGCTCAGCCTTTTGTCTGAGGGAAGGAGTATCTTTAAAGAGCTTTTTGATCTCGTTTCTTGCGTTGATTATGCTCTTTTTCCAACTGCCACCCACATAAACCTCCTCCTTGAAGTTTTTCCACTTGTAAAGATGCTCCATTATAACTGCCATAAGGCTTATCAGGCTTTTTAGTTCTCTCTTTGCCATATCCTCTATCTCCTCCAGGAGGTTTTCCCAGTCCGCAAGGTCGTATTCTCTGTTTTTAAGGAGCTTCAGATTTTCCATGACCCAAAGGTAAAAGTCCTTTTCGTATAGCTCTTTTAGGTTTTGGGTCTTTAGTTCCATGATTTTTTTAAATTTATTCCTTCACAAGCTCAAAGTTTATCGGAGAGCCGTCTTTTAGTCTCAGTTCAAAACCTATGCCACAGTCCTGCCCTTGCTTTCCTACCTTTCCAAGCACCTGACCCGTTTTTACGCTTTCCCCCTTCTTCACAAAGACCCTTTCCGCCCTTGTATAAACGGTTATGTATCCATCTTCCTGCTCTACCATAACCACCCAACCGTAGCCTTTCAGGTCATCTCCCGCGTAGAGCACTTTGCCCCTTTCAATAGACCTAAAGAACTCATCGCAGGAGCTTTTTATAAAGTAGCCCCTTTGGGATTTTATTGGAACACCTTTAACGGGCATTGGTACTTTTGGCACTTCCGCGGTAGGTGGTTTTACTTCAGTAGGTGGTTTTACCTCCTGTTCCTTTGCTGGTTCTTTAGGCTTTGGTATTTCCTTTGGGGGTTTGGGCGGGGTCTCTTGTTTTCTGTACACTGGAGGTCTTCGGTCCCTTATCTCTATTTGCACGCAAGAGTTAATAGAGGTAATTAAAAGGAAGGTTGTAATTGCCCATTTCCAAGCTCCTGTATGCATTTGGTAGGTATTCTATCAGATCAAGGGCTCGGACACTTTCTGTGTGCTTTTCTCTTTCTGCGACCTCTCCAGCCAGTCCATGGATAAAGACACCCAACTTGAGGGCGTACTCCACCTCAAAGCCCCTTCCTACCAATGCAGACAGAATGCCAGAGAGTATATCACCCACTCCACCCTTTGCCATGGCAGGAGTTCCCCTTGTGGATAGAAAGCACCTCCCATCGGGCGTCCCTATAGCGGTCCTTGAGGACCTTAGCACCACATAGCATCGGTTATTAACCGCAAACTCCAAAGCCCGGTCCATAAGGTTGTGGATGATCTCCTCCTTTGGTAGACCGGAGAGCCTTTCAAACTCTCCCACATGAGGCGTCAGAATGGTGGGACTGCCTCTTTCCTTCAAAACCTCCAGCCTTTTGCTGTCTGCCAAGTTATTCAGGGCGTCCGCATCCAAAAGGATGGGCTTTTCCCAAACTTCCAAAAGCTTTAGCACAAGCCTTTGTCCCTCCTCGGTCCTTCCCATACCCATTCCAATCCCTAAGATGCTAAACCTATCCTGTTCTTTAAGGATAGTCTCCCAAGCACTGTAAGAGAGAAAGTTCTCTCCGGGCAAGGGAATGCTCATTTCTTCAGTGAGGGCTGCCTCAAAGATGGGATTTAAATTCTGCGGAACACCCACGCTAACGAGCCCAGCACCAGCCCGGGTAGCAGACTTCGCCGACATAATAATAGCCCCTGTTTTCCCAACGCTACCACCCACCAAAAGCACATGCCCAGCCCTTCCTTTGTGGATGTCTGGCTCCCTCTTAGGCGGTTCAACCCTCAAAATCACCTCCCTTCTTACATCCTCTACAAAAACCTCGGGTATTCCTATGTGGGCTACGTAAAGCTCCCCACATTGTTTTGATGCGGGATGCAAAAGGTGGCAGACCTTTGGAAACTGAAAGGTAACGGTTATATTGGCTTTAACGCTTGGGGTGTAGAGCTTTCCACTGTCTGCGGAGAGTCCGGAGGGAATATCCACAGAAAGGATGGGCACCTTTGTTCTTTCTAAGATTTTTATTATTGCCTCCGCGGGTGGTTTCACCGGCGGCTGAAAGCCCGTGCCAAAGATGGCATCTACGACAAGGTGGTAATCTTCCAAGGGTGGAAGCTCCTTCAAAGGCTCCACTCCTAAAGCACGCAGGAGGTTGAGTTGGAATAGTGCATCTCCCTTTACCTCACCAAACACAAGGAACACATCCACCCGGTAGTCCCAGAGCTTTAAATGCCTTGCACAGGCGAGCCCATCTCCTCCGTTGTTTCCCTTGCCCACTAACACAAGGACCTTTGAAGTTTCTGAAAACTTCTGTTTGATGACCCTTGCCACCGCCAAGGATGCGTTTTCCATGAGCACAAGGGAAGGAATGCCAAGCTCTTGAATAGTCCTTCTGTCCGCAAGGGACATTTCCTCTGAATTGATGACCTTCATGCTTAAAATATTACCCTATGATACTGTTTGTTTTGCTACTGTTCCCTCTTTTTGTTTTTGCCCAGAGCTTTGAACAGCTTGAAAAAAGGCTTGCCCAGATCAACACAATAAAAGTCTCCTTTGTGCAAAAGACCAAATACACTTGGCGCACCAAGGAAGATGTAGCAAAGGGCTTTTTTTATGCCCAAAAGGGTGGAAAGTTTCGCATAGAGTATGAACAGCCAGAGAAGATGATCCTTGTCTCCGATGGAATAGAGGTCGTTCTTTACTATCCAGCCCAGGGCAATGCCCTAATAGACAGTATGGAGAAGAATCAGTCTCCGGTGGTGGAGTCTTTGCTTTTGGTCTCAAAGCCGCTGGGGGAGGTCTTTGACTTGGTGGGAGAGATTGAAAGGGACGGGAGGAGGTTTTTTGTCTTAAAGCCCAAGGTTAATGATGAGTTCTTTCATAGGGTTTTTGTTCATGCGGACCGGGACGGAACGCCAAGGTTGGTTCGCGTAGAGGAAAAGGATGGGACGATTACAGAGATAGAGTTTTTGGAGGTGCGCACCAACTTTAGCCCTTCTCAGGGTCTTTTTAAATTGCAACTGCCACCCAATGTTAAAGTAAAAAGGGTCTACTGAACGTATGGTTAAGGTGGAAAGGGCTACCGCAGAGGACATAGAGGAGTTAGCCAACATATACTTGGAGGGCTACGCTGGACTTGAGGAATACTCTTACACCCACAGGGAGGATGTGCTTGCTTACCTTAACTGGCTCTTTAGGAGGGATGTGGCGGGTGTTTTTGTGGCGCAGGTAGATGGCAAAAAGGTAGGGTTTGTGGCAGCGGACGGAAATTGGTTTAGCAAGAGGGAAGGCAAGGTGGTGGGTGCCATACATGAGCTGGTGGTTCTGCCCGAGTACAGAAATAAGGGCATTGGAAAAAAGCTTTTGGAGAAAGCCCTTGAATACTTTAAAGAGAGGGGTCTGCCTCTGGCGGAGCTTTGGGTTGGTGATGAAAACAAAAGGGCTATAGAATTTTATAAAAAGCATGGCTTTGAAGAGAGGGATAGGTTTAACTATTGGGTCCGGATGACCAAACGGTTGGAAGATGAGGCTCGTGGTTAAAATAGGCTCAAACCTTATCCAAACGGAGGAGGGAGATATAGACCTCAGCCTCATCAGCAAGCTGGGCAGAGAAATAAAGAAGCTAAAAGCCTTGGGAAATGAGGTGGTCATAGTCTCCTCCGGTGCGGTGCTCTGTGGTCTAAAGAAGCTGAACTTAACAGAAAGACCAAAGAGTTTGGTGGAAAAGCAAGCTTTGGCGGGCATTGGGCAGGCTTATCTTATTCATCTTTACGACCTTGTCTTTTCCAACTATAAGCTGGTGCCCGCTCAGGTGCTTTTGACCTCCGATGTGTTCACAGACAAAAGTAAGTTTGAGAACGCTAAGAATGCTTTGGAAAAGCTCTTGGAGATGGGTGCGGTGCCCGTGATCAACGAAAACGATGCAGTGGCTGTGGAAGAGCTTCTCTTTGGCGACAACGACTTCCTTGCGGTGCATACCGCCTTTATGCTTCAGGCAAACCTTTTGGTGATCCTATCTACCGCGGGAGGGCTTAGAGACCACGAAGACCGAGTAATTCCCTTTGTGGAGGATGTGGATTTAGCCTTCGCCTTTGTTAGAGGGGTCAATTCCACCTACGGCACTGGGGGAATGCTCAGCAAGCTAACCGCCACCAAGATTGCGGTCCGTTTGGGAATTCCGGTGGTCATAACTGGAAAGGAAGACTCTCTGGAGGAGATCCTACAGGGCAGGACAAAGGGCACCTTCTTTAAAGCCCTACCTCCACCAAGGCAGGGTAAAAAACTGTTGGCTATGGTGGAGGAGCCAAAGGGTGCCCTTTACATAGACGAGGGGGCATTTAAAGCCCTCAAATCGGGCAAGAGCCTGCTTCCTGCGGGTATAAAGAGGGTGGAGGGTAGCTTTCAGCGTGGTGATGTGGTGGTGATATATACGGAGGATGGTCTGCTGGTGGGCAAGGGCAAAACCAACTTCTCCTCTGAGGAGTTAAAAAGGGTTCTTGGAAAGAAGGGGGAGGAGGTTAGGCGTATCTTGAGGACCAACAAAGAGGAGGCGGTGCACAGGGACTATATGGTGGTCTTTTAGAGTAGCTTTTGGGCAAGGGCAAGGTCCTCTGGGTATGTGATCTTTATGTTGATGGGCTCGCCCATAACCACGCCTACCCTGTAGCCATACCTTTCCAAGAGCATGGCGTCATCTGTGGCAAAAAAGCCTTCACCCCTTGCCCTAAAGTGGCATTCCAAGAGAACCTTTCTTAAGAAGGCTTGGGGTGTTTGTGAATGCCAAAGACCTGTCCTGTCAATAGTTTTTATCACCATACCTTCCGAGACTTGCTTTAGGGTGTCCCTGACGGGTAGGGCACAGATCTTTCCCTCAAAGTCTCCGAGCTCAGACACCTTTAAAAAAAGTTCTTTGCTGGCAAAGGGTCTGGCACAGTCGTGAATGATCACTATATCTCCCTCCGCCTCAAGGATGCCCTCAAGGACAGAGTCCTGCCTTTCTTTTCCTCCCGCTACCTTTTTAACCTTTGGTGGCACCTTTACCTTTTGTAGGTCCTCCTCCGGCAATACTAAGATAACCTCCTCAAAGAGGTCTAAAACCTTTTCCAAAGAGTGCATGTAAAGGGGCTTTCCGCCAAGTGGAATATACTGCTTTTTTGTGCCCAGCCTACTTCCTTCGCCTCCCGCAAGGAGTATAACGCTCCTTTTCATACCAGGTTCAAAAGCTCCCTGAGTTTTTTGACCTCATCCCTCAGCTTTGCCGCCTTCTCAAACTCCCACCTTTTTGCACACTCCCACATCTCCTTTTCCAAACGGTTGATCTTTTCTATGAGGTCTTCCTCGCTCTTTATATCCTTGGGTAGCTTTACCGGTAGGCGCACATAGTCCAGCTCCTCTATGGCTAAGAGTTCCTTTACGGGCTTTACTATGCTCTTGGGAGTTATTCCGTGCTCTCTGTTGTATTTCTCTTGAATTTCTCTCCTTCTGTTGGTTTCCTCCATGGCTTTTTGCATGGAGGGGGTTATACGGTCTGCGTAAAGTATGGCTTTGCCGTTTATGTTCCTTGCAGCCCTTCCTATCATCTGAATAAGCGAGGTGTGGCTTCTCAAAAAGCCCTCCTTGTCTGCGTCCAAAATGGCAACCAAAGAAACCTCCGGCAAGTCTAAGCCTTCCCTAAGCAGATTAACTCCCACTATCACATCAATGCTTCCCTCTCTCAGCTCTTTTACCACCTTTGCCCTCTCTATGGCGTCAAGTTCCGAGTGCATATACTTGGCTTTTATGTTCCTCTCCTGAAGGTATTCGGATACTTCTTCTGCGAGCCTTTTGGTGGTAGTTAGCACAAGTGCCCTCTCTTTTCTCTTCTTTCTCTGCTGAATTTCTCTTACCAGGTCCTCTAACTGTCCCATGGTGGGTCTAACTTCCACCTGTGGGTCCAAAAGTCCCGTAGGTCTGACGATCTGCTCCACCACTACGCCCGCACTTCTTTCTATCTCCCACGGTCCTGGTGTGGCGGAAACGTATATGGCTTGGTTGATCCTCTCCAAAAACTCTTCAAACTTTAGCGGTCTGTTGTCCAAGGCGGAGGGCAATCTCCAGCCGTATTCTACCAGCTTTTCTTTGCGGGACCTGTCTCCGTTATACATAGCCCTTATTTGGGGGACCGTTACGTGAGATTCGTCTATTATGAGCAGAAAGTCCTCGGGGAAATAGTCAAGTAAAGTATAGGGAGGTTCTCCCGGCTGTCTGCCTTCAAAATATCTGGAGTAATTCTCTATTCCTTTGCAGTGTCCAAGTTCTCTGATCATTTCCATATCGTGCATGGTTCTCTGATAGAGCCTTTGGGCTTCCACAATTTTTCCCTGATCCTTGAACCACTTGACCCTCTCGTGCAGGTCCCTCTCTATCTGCTCCAAGGCAGATTCTATGGTCTCCCGTGGTGCTATGTAGTGGGACGCGGGAAAGAGCACCACCTTTTGGAGTTCCTTTAGCTTGTTTCTGTTGAAGGCATCCAGAAGGCTAATGCTCTCTATTTCGTCGTCCCAAAACTCCACCCTGATAATTTGGTCCTCCATGTCGGAGGGAATGATCTCCAAGGCAGAACCTCTAAAGGAAAAGCTTGCCCTCTTTATGGAGTAATCGTTCCTTTCGTATCCTATCTCCACAAGCATCCTTGCCAGCTTGCTCTGGCTTATCCTTTTTCCCGCCTCTAAGGGTATTCTCATAGAGTAGTAGGCGTGGGGCGAGCCAAGTCCGTATATACAGGAGACGGATGCCACCACTATCACATCTCTCCTCTCCAAGACGGATATGGTGGCGGAGTGCCTGTAGCGTTCCAGTATTTCGTTTATGGACGCATCCTTTTCTATGTATAGGTCCTTCTCGGGTATGTATGCCTCCGGCTGGTAGTAATCGTAATAAGAGATAAAGTATTCAACCCGGTTGTGAGGGAAAAGCTCTTTTAGCTCTCTGTAGAGCTGTGCGGCGAGGATCTTGTTATGGGCGATTATAAGGGTGGGCTTTCCGTATTTGGCTATCACATTGGCTATGGTGAAGGTTTTTCCTGTGCCGGTGGCACCAAGGAGCACTTGGTCCTTTACACCGCGCAGGAGGTTGTCCAAAAGTTCCTCAATAGCCTTGGGCTGGTCTCCTGCGGGCTTCAGGTTGGTAGAAAGCCTAAAGGTCTCTTCCGTTTGAACCATCTTTTAATAAATTATCCCCTACCCGCATCCCTTGCCACACCCCTTTTACTGCTCTGTAAAAACTCCACCAACTTCTTGACCTCAGGACTGTCTGGGAACTCGCTGAGGACCTTTTCTATAGCCTCCTTCCTCAAAAGACCACTTCTAAAGATTATGCGGTAAGCCCTCTTTAGGATGTTTATGGTTTCCTTTGAAAAGCCCCTCCTTTCCAAGCCCACGGTGTTTATGCCGTAAAGGTGGGCATGCTGTCCGGACGCCCGGGTAAAGGGTGGCACATCCAAAGAAACTCCAGACACACCGCCAACCATGGCATAGTCTCCTACCCTTGCCCACTGATGGACTGCGGAAAGCCCACCTATGAAGGCATACTCCCCTACCTCCACATGTCCACCCAGGGTAGCACAGTTTGCCATTATGGCTCCCCTTTTCACCACACAATCGTGGGCTACATGGGCGTACGCCATAAGCATAACATTGTCCTCTACGATGGTCTTTCCAGTCCCAAAGGGTGTGCCCCTGTGGATGGTGGCGTATTCCCTTATAAGCACCCTGTTGCCTATTATCACTTCCGTATCTTCCCCTCGGTATTTCAGATGCTGAGGCTCCTCTCCTATTATGACACCGTCGTAGATTTTGCAGTTTTCTCCGATTTGGACCCTTCCCTTTATGCTGACCCTTGCACCCAACTTGGTGCCTTTGCCTATTCTGATGCTTCCCTCCAACAGGCAAAAGGGACCTATCTCAACACCCTCTTCCAAGTGCACATCTCCCAAAAGGATCGCCGTTGGATGGACCTTTATCATCGGATTACTCCCAAAAGAAATTTTCTAAGCAGGTTTAAAGCCAGTTGGGTTGCCAAAAAACGGTTCTCGTTCCTGCCAAGCTTGAGCAGGTGCTTTTCCACTATAACCTCCTTGTCTGTGCTCAAGGCTATGTAGGTTAAACCCACGGGCTTTGTGGGGGTTGCCCCAGAAGGACCCGCTATGCCGGTGATGGCAATGGAAAGGTCTGCGTCCGTTTCCTCCAGTGCGGATATACACATAGCCCTGCAAACCTCCTCAGAAACCGCACCATGCTCTTGCAAGAGCTCTCTTTCTACGCTCAAAAGCTTTGTTTTTAGTTCGTTGGAATAGACCACAAAGCCTCCCAAAAAGTACTGGCTACTGCCCGGCACGTTCACAAGCCTTGCGGACAAAAACCCTCCCGTGCAACTTTCTGCAACCGCAAGCTTTAGCCCTCTTTCTTTTAGAAGTTCTCCCACTACTTCCTCCATCTCCCTTCTGTCGTCTGCATAAACATAAAAACCAAGCTCTTGCTGTGCCCTCCTCCAATCCTCCTCCCTGTCAAAGTATATGTCTATACCACCCAACCATTCATCCATCCTTGGATAGTTAAGTTTTCCCCTCTCCAAGCCAAAGGTCCTCAAAAGGTAGCCTTCTTTAAAGGAACCCTCACACACTCCCACCCTCATTCCAAAACCTCAAACCTGTAATAAGGCTCTTTGGCAAAACTTCCCACGCTGTGCCCAGGGTCAAAGGGCTGAAACTCCTCAAAGGAAAGAGGCACATAAACTACATCCTCCGCCACGTTGGGTGTGATAACCACCTCAAACTCTTTTCCTCTTAGGGTTAGTCTGTTATTCACTCTTAGCTTTCTTGCGGTCCCTTCCGACATGTATGCCCTTTGGTGCTTTTCCATGTTATGGGTCCAAGGGTTCCAGTGTCCCAGTTCATCCACCAAACCATTGGAGGTGTAAAGCACTATTCCCTCCATTAACCGCCCACTTGCAGGCTCTTCTTCAAGGGATGGCAGTTCTAAGGGTATTCCCTCAAAACCGGGCTCCACCTTTAAAAATTCCTCCACCTTTACCTCAATACCAAACACTTCTCCCAAGAATGAGTAGGGAACTACCGCACCCTCCGGTTTTTGTATAGCCTGTGGGCAAAAATAAACCCTTCCAAAGCTGTTTCTGTATGCTATAAAATCCCTCTCAGAAAAGTTGGCACTGCCCACCACGAGGGTGGAATACTGAGAAGTTAAGTTTGGAAAGAGGGTAAAATGCACCGAGAACTTCTCTTTTATTCTTTCCCTGACCTCCTGCGGAAGCTGAACCAACGGATTTCCAAAGAACACAAAGCTATCGTAGTCCTCTATGCTACTCACAAGCTCTCGCAGTTCTTTTGCGGGCAGTGGCATAAGGTCTCCCACAAAACTGTAATCCACCCCAAAGCGTCTTTTTAGCCTATAAAGGATGCTGAGAACTTGGTTTCTGAAGGGTGACGCAAGAAGGTCTGTGCCCACCAGCAGGAGGGCTTTTACAAGGTGCATAGCCCTTTTTAGCTCCACCACCAGAGGGTCTGTGTGCTCTGGCTCCAAGAGGCTGTTCATAAAAGAAAGCTGTTTTATTGGGTTCAAAAGCACCTGCCTTTTGGCTTTGGCGCACAGGGTAGCATACCGGGAGCTAATGCAAACAAGGTGGGCAGACCTTTCCACCGCATCCACCAGATATCTCATAGACATAACCTCAGAGAATACAGGCTCCACCTCCCAGCCAATTATGAGCATATAGTTCTGCCACTGGTTAAAGAAGACCTCCGAGGGATTGTAGCCCAGCACGGGTGTATCCACGAAGACATCCCCCAACTGCCTTGCCAAAAGATACTCCTCAAGGCTCGAAAGATGTCTATCTAAAACTATGGCAACTTTTCCCCTGAGACGTTCCTTTATTAGCTCCTTGGCTTGTTCTTGGGAGATGTTTAAAAGTTCTTGCCCTTGCCACAGGTAAAAGCCCAGAAGCCGGAGGGGATTTTGGGCAACCTCCTGCACTAGGGTTATACCTTTGCTACAGAGACTTCCCATACCCTTTGGGTCCGCAGGATGTCCATAGAGGTCTACGGGCTTTCCCTGGGCTTTATACAGCACATAGCCACAACCACAACCACAGCCCGCACACTGGCTAACTACCTGCTCCTCAAAGGGCTTTCTTGTTAGTGGAATAGAGGGCGGTGTCATTGTAGGAGTTAAATTTTAATATACCTCGGGTGAGAAATTCAAGAAAGCTAAGAATCTCTTGAGAAAAAAGTTTTGGCAAGGGGAAAGGGATTACTTTACTTGCCTACCTTTATGGCTACGCTATAGGCTCGTAGCTTTTTCAGGAAGTCTCAAATATGGGGGTAATTCCTCACCCGACGTGTGCAACTTTGTTTAGTATTTCTTCTATTACTTGCAGTGCCTTCATATTTCTAAGCGTATCAGAATTGCTTCAGGTCTTAACCATTAGCCAATCCAGTCTATGGATACCAAAAGTTGGCATCTTCCAAGTAAGTTAGCAAAGTGGTCATTTATACCACTATGGAGCTAAAAAGTTGACATCCTCAGACTTTTTGAGTTTAAGAGAGCTTTCTACCTCAGCTTTAAACTAATTTCTCACCCGGCGTTTGTTTAAATAATTTCTCACCCGAGGTGTTAGTTAAGTATAATTATAGCATGAACCATTTGTCGGAGGAGCAGGTTGCACAGATAAAGAGTTTGCTTTTGGAAATGAGACAGAAGATTCTTGGTTCTGCCCAAGAGCAGATAAAGGACCCATCCAACATAGCCTTTGAGGGAGGAGACGAAATAGACAGGGCAAACATAGAAACGGAAAGATACATAAACCTTCAGAGGTTAAAAACGAGGGAACTAAAGCTCCTAAGGAAGATAGACTATGCCCTTTATAAAATAGAGATGGGAACTTACGGCATATGTGAAGGGTGTGGTGCGGAGATACCTTTCGAAAGGCTCATGGCAAGACCTGTAACTACTTTGTGTATAAACTGTAAAGAGTTGGAAGAGGAAGGCGAGCATGAGTGAGCTTATCTTCTCAAGGGTCCAAAAGCTTCCCAAGTATGTTTTTGCCATGGTAAATGAGCTAAAGACGAAGCTCAGAAGGGAGGGAGAGGATATTGTAGATTTGGGAATGGGAAACCCAGACCTTCCACCCGCACCCCACATAATAGAAAAGCTCTGCGAGGTGGCAAGGAGGAACAATGTGCATGGCTATTCTGCGTCAAAGGGCATACCAAGGCTCAGAAAGGCTATATGCGACTTTTACCAAAGAAACTATGGCGTGGAGCTAAACCCAGAAACGGAAGCTATAATGACCATAGGGGCAAAGGAGGGCTATTCGCACCTGATCCTTGCCATGGTGGAGCCCGGCGATTCGGTAATGGTGCCAAACCCTACCTATCCCATACACTATTACGCACCCATAATAGCGGGCGGAGATGCCATATCTATTCCTATAAACCTTGAGGAAAAGCAAAACTTTGAAGAATACTTTTTAAAGAGCATCCACGATACCGTCAAGGCTTCCTTCAAAAAGCCCAAAGCCCTTGTGCTTAGCTTTCCTCACAATCCAACCACCCTTTGCGTTAGCTCGGAGTTCTTCCGAGAGATCGTCAGGTGGGCAAAGAGGGAGGAAGTGTGGCTGATCCACGATTTTGCTTACGCGGACCTTGGATTTGATGGATACAAACCACTCAGCATTCTGCAGGTGGAGGGTGCAAAGGATATTGCGGTGGAAATTTACTCCATGTCTAAGGGCTTTTCTATGGCAGGTTGGCGTGTTGCCTTTGTCTTGGGCAATGAAATCCTCATAAAGAACCTTGCCCATCTGAAAAGCTACTTAGATTACGGCGTTTTTACGCCCATACAAGTTGCCTCCATAATAGCCTTGGATAGCCCTTACGAGATCGTAGAGAAAAATCGGGATGTTTATCAAAGGAGGAGGGATGTGCTGGTGGAGGGACTAAACCGTATAGGTTGGACGGTGGAAAAGCCCAAGGCATCCATGTTTGTTTGGGCAAAGATTCCCGATTGGGTGGGTATGAACTCTTTGGACTTTTCCCTCTTTTTGCTGAAGGAGGCAAAGGTGGCGGTCTCCCCGGGCATAGGCTTTGGGGAGTATGGAGAAGGCTATGTTAGGTTTGCATTGGTGGAAAATGAGCACCGGATAAGGCAGGCAGTCCGTGGCATAAAAAAAGCCCTTGAAAATTTCAGACAGACCGTGCAATAAAGAAGGCATGGGTCTCTTTGGCACCCAAGGAAAGTAGCAGTTGACAAAGGTGGGATATGGTCTGCCCTGTGGTTAGCACATCATCCACCACCAAGATTTTTTTATCCTCCAAGGCGTATAACCAATGCTTTCCCACCTGATGGCTCCGCACAGCTTTTAGCCTCTCTTGACTTCCGAGCCTTGCCATGGGCGGGTCAAAGCCCTTCCTTTTAAAAATTCTCTGGTAGGGAACATCTGCACCCTTCAGAATTTCCTCCAACTGATTGAAGCCTCTAAACCAAATCCTCCTAAGGTTGAGCTCGGGGAAGGTTATGACGTCCGGCTGGATTTCGTTTATGTATTGCCAAAGATAATCCTTTACCACCTTGCCCAGGAACCTTGCGGTGTATGGGTTGTTCTCAAACTTTGCGTTGAGGATCAAACTCTTTATTGCACCCTCATACCTTCCAAAAATTCTGTAGGAGAAAACATAGGGAATGTGCGTATATTCCATGGGATGCTGAGGTTTGAGCTCCTTTAGACAGTCTTCACACAAAAACTCTTCCCTCAATGCGGGTTTTTCACAATTTAGACAATTTCTTTGGGCAAGTCCAAAAAGTCTTAAAAGTCTTCTCATTTAAGGTTTATCTTCTCTTGGATTACGTAGGGCTTTGTATCCTTTGTCCTGTAGTATATCCTGACTAAAAGCTCCGCCAAAAGCCCGGTGGATATGAGCTGTATGCCCGCAAGGATTAAAAGGACGCTAAGGATCAAGAGGGGCCTCTTACCTATGGGCTCCTCCAGAAAGAGCTTTAAAAAGATCAGGTAAAAGAGGCTGAAAAGACCCAGCACAAGGAGTAAAAAGCCCACGCTCCCAAACATATAAAGGGGTTTGTTGATGTATTCATTGAGAAACTTTACCAGCATTATGTCCAAAAGGACCCGAACAGTCCTTCCTATGCCGTATTTGGACATTCCGAACATCCTTGGATGATGCCTTACCACTACCTCCGTGATCCTGGCACCTCCCCTTTTGGTAAGGGCGGGCAGAAACCTGTGCATGTCTCCAAAGAGCTCCAGATCCTTTACCACCTCCGCCCTGTATGCCTTTAGGGTGCATCCGTAGTCATGAAGATGGACGCCGGTGATTTTGGATATGAGCCAATTGGCAATCATTGAGGGAAGCTTTTTTGATAAAAATGGGTCCTTTCGGTCTTTTCTCCATCCGCTTACAACATGATAGCCTTCCTTTAATTTTTCCAGCAGTAGGGGTATGTCTTCGGGGTCGTTTTGTAGGTCTGCGTCCAAGGTGATGATCACATCTCCTTTTGCATGTTCAAAGCCCGCAGACATGGCGGCAGTCTGTCCGTAGTTTCTTTTGAACCTTATTACTTTCAGCCGACTGTCCTTCTCCGCCAGTTGTTTTAGCCTTTGATAGGTGCCATCGGTGGAGCCATCATCCACAAAAATGGTCTCATAATCCTGCCCCAAGCCATCCAGAACCTTTTTGAGCTTTTCGTAAAGGATGGGGACGTTTTCCTCTTCGTTATAGGCAGGGATAACCACCGAGAGCATGCTAATAGTTTATCAGATGTATGCCCCCTGCCCTTCCACTATTACCCTTATTAGCTTTCCCTTCTCTTCTATGTCCTTTACTTTGTAATCGTAAAAGTTTAGCCTTGATAACTCCTCTAAGCTCAGCCTCTTTTCTGCGATGGACCTCAAAAGGTATGCCCTGTGGGGCTGAGGGTTGATAACTTTCTGCCCTTTTTTGTAAAAGAGAAACCTCACCACCTTATGGGCGGTTCCAAGGTCCAAGAGCCCTTCCTCCTGCTTTCTCACAAGAGGGACCACCACTTGGTCTTTGAAGAGTTCCTTTGAGGTCTGTTTTAGGGACTCCTTCCACCAGTCTTTTAGCTTTGAACCTTGGCAATCGTCCTCCCAAGATTGCTCTGCGTAGGGAATGGGCGTATCCACCTTTAATAGCCCAAAGAGGGGAGAAAGGACCACCGCGCTTTCCACTATAAACTCCTGCACTGGTGGAGGCAAAACCCAAAACTCCAAGCTTTCCCAAAACCCTCCCTTTAGCCTCCTCCAAAGGGGCACAGGCTCATCCATGTTAATGCCAAGGCAGTTTATAACCTCTATCCTTTTTGGATTGAGCCCTTCAAAGGGATAAACCTCCAAGCCGACAGGGTATTTTCCCCTTAGCTTTATCTTTGACTGTCTTTTGGACCAAGGAAGGATAAACCGCACAAATGTTATTTTAACACCTTCTCCCGCAATTTATCTCCGTTGTAAATCAGCATGGAGGGTTAAAATAGAAGACTCTATGAAAGCACCTCTTATAAAACTCCTTGCCCTTTTGGGTTTTGTGGAGGCTGGGGGTTTAATCCAGGAGGGACAGCCCGCATACAACTTTAATCTCTTAAACGAGGAAGGCAAACCGGTTCAGCTTTCCCAATACAGGGGCAAGTGGGTAGTGCTTTACTTTTATCCAAAGGCGGACACTCCCGGATGCACCGCGCAGGGCAAAGAGTATTCAAGGCTTTATGATAAGTTCCTTTCCAACAACGCGGTGGTATTTGGCGTAAGCACCGACGATGTGCCCGCTATAAAGAGGTTCAAAGAAAAATACAACTTTAGGCATAGCTTACTTTCGGACCCAAAGGGCGAAGTAGCCAAAGCCTACGGAGTTAAGTTATTTTTTGGTATGTGCTCAAGAGACACGGTTTTAATAAACCCAGAGGGAAAGGTGGAGAAAATCTACAGGGGCGTGGACCCAAAGGGAGACCCAAACCAAGTGCTCAGCTACATTACATCAAAGGCTAAAAGTTATTGAGCGCTTGCAAACCTTGAAAAACGGTATTAAATTAGTATGCATGAGGGAAGTAAGCTTAAAGATCCTCAGCGTGCTACTTATCCTTATTGTCCTCTCCTTTGGACAAGAAGAAGACAGTATCCTCAAAACACCTCTGACAAAGAAGCTTGAAAAGTACAATGTAAGCATAGGTGTGGTGGGTATTGAGAAGCTAAAGGAAAGGTTCAAAAGGGCTTATGACTTACTTGTAAAGCATCATGGGGAGCCTTCCAAATACGACACCCATCATCTGGCGGTTTCCCTCTGGAAAGAAGAGGGGGGAAAGGTAATGTACCTTTCCAACTATAAGGTTGAAGCGGAGGTGCGCTCTCCTCTTCTTAGATCCCAGAGGAAGGTTTTAACCAAGTATCCCCATCAACAGGGAGACAACTACGGCGAATGGTTCCAAATGAACGACAAGGGGCTATACTCAATCACCATTTATATAACCGAGGAAAAGGGTAAGACCAAGAAGGTGCAGTTTGACTATCTACAACAATGAGGCTATACCTTAACGGAGAAGAGTTGGAAGTTCCTGAGGGTATTACTATTTCTGAGCTTATCAAAAGTTTAAACATTCAGGTGCGGGAAGTGGGCTTTGCTGTGGCGGTCAATGAGGAAGTGGTGCCAAAATCTAAGTACGAAAGCCACAAACTATCGGAGGGGGACAGAGTGGAAATTGTGCATCTGGTGGGTGGTGGCTGATCACATGTGAGGACCTGCCAGATACCTCCTCCTGCTTTCCACAGAAAAGAAGGCAATAAGCACAAGCACGAATATAACAAAAGCCCTTGCGATGAGGACGCCCGGCTCCGTTTGGGATAAGACCTCCGGTAGTTTGGTAACGCCCCAGAAATACAGGAGGATAACCAAAAATACCGGTGAAACAACCGCAAAGAAATAGACCAATGACTTTGGAATTTTTATAAAGCTGTTGGTGTTTAGCTCCCTGTGGAAGTTATGAACTCCAAAGACCCAAACAAAGATTATGATCTCCAAAAGACCAAAGAACAGGAGCATCAATGTGCCCGCCCAAAAATCCACATCGTCTATAAAGCCCGGCACAAAGGCGGACAAAAAGGCACCCGCACTGACCACAAGCATAGACACATTAACTGCCTTGGAGTGGCTCCACCTCATCTCATCCTCCAAGAGGGCAACCAAAGGCTGGGTTAGGGCTAAGGAGGAGGTAAGGGCTGCTATGAAAAGTAGGAAAAACCAAACAGTAGATAGCAAGCTCCCAAGGGGCAAGGACATTAAAATGGCTGGCATGGTTATAAAGCCAAGGCGGAATGTTCCCTCTTTTGCGAGCTCTGGAACCGCCAAAGCACCAAAGACCGCAAAGGCGGCCGGAATGGCTATGCTGGCACCGATAACCACCTCCACAAACTCATTAAGACCGGCAGTCCATAAACCCGCCTTTACCACATCCTCGTTCCTCTTGACATAGCTGGCATAAGTTGCAATGGCACCCATACCCAAGGATAGAGTAAAGAATATTTGACCCGATGCCTCAAGCCAAACCTGAGGATCCGAGAGCTTTGAAAAATCAGGGGTGTATATGAAAAGCAAGCCTTCCACACCCTTCCATCCGTTCATACTTAAAGATACAAAGCCCAAGAATATTCCCATTAAAATTAGCAACGGAAGACCATACTTAGCGGTTAGCTCTATGCCCTTAACTATACCCCTCTGAAGGATTACCCAGTTGATGGCTAAGGTGATCACCAAGAAAACAAGGGCAGTTAAAGAGGGTTGTGTGTAGCTTTTGAAGAAGGAAATGTATGGCTCCATGGCGGTTTTGTAGTCAGGGCTTTGCACCGGCTCAGGCATCTGCCCAAAGAGAGACAAAAAGGCAAACCCCAGGGTCCAAGATTCTATGTATATGTAATAGCAAACTATGAGGACGGGAATGGAAACTCCGATGGAGCCAAGAACCCTTGAGCCGTAGGAGTGATTGAAGAAGGAACCTATTATACCCGTCATAGAGCCATGCCCCTTTGCCCCCGCATACCTACCTATAACCCACTCTATGAGCATTAAGGGAATGCCCAGAAGGAAAAGGGCGACAAAGTATGGAACCATAAAGGCTCCACCACCGTATAGGGCTACCTTGGAGGGAAATCTAAGAAGGTTTCCGAGCCCTACAGCGTTGCCCGCAGCAGCAAAAATAAGCCCTATCTTAGTTTGCCAAGTTTCCCTCTTCATTGGATGAGCTTATCCAAATCCTGCTCTGTGGGCAAGCCCGCATGAATTTTGCCGTTCATACCTATGAAGGTGGGCGTTCCACTTATGCCATATTTTTCTGCAAGCTGTAGGTTGCTTTCAATCTTTTTCTTTCCATCCTCGCACTGATTGTTGGAGTTATATCCACTTTTATACTCTTCCCATCCCTTTTTGTCGCATACCAAGGCTACCGATTTGCCAAAAGCCTGCGGATGTATGGGTAGTGGGAAAAGAATTACACGAACCTCCACTCCCTTTTCATTAGCCCATTTTTCCACTACAGGTTCAGCCTTTTTGCAGAAGGGACAGTCTGGGTCAGTAAACTTATAAATATACTTTTGGGAACCTACCTTGCCAAAAGCAAAGTCCTTGTGCTTTTCAAGTTCCTTCAGAAGGTCTTGGCTAACCTTCATAAACTCCTGCTGTCTTTCTCTGGTAATGTTCTTCTTGTCCGCTAGGCTTATGAGATTGCCTGCCATTACATACTTCATCTCCCTGTCTGTGTAAAAGACAAGGGGTTGGGCTCCCACTTTTATAACCACTTCACAGAGTCCCGGAATATCCTTTAGTGCCTGAACGCTCTCTACCTTAAACTCTTGAGGGATAAGCTCCTTGACGCCCGTCTTTATCTTCTCCTCTGTGGGGCAAGCCTTGCTCTGCTGACAACTTACGAGCCCTGCAGACAAAAAGCTAACAAACAACCCAACGGCTAAAATCTTCTTCATAAAAAACCTCCTTTGCTATTAATTATAACAGCAACCGCCACCGAGTATTCTCTCTCGTGGGATAGGGAAATAAGGACATGTAGGTTTTTAAGCTCTTCCCTCAAAAGTCTAACCTTTGCGGGCTTTCCAAAGTCTCCCAAAATCTCAATCTCAGAGAACTTTAGGACCACCCCTTTACTCTGATAAACCGCCTTTAAGACTGCCTCCTTTCCCGCCCAACGGGCTGATAGGCAAGCTATCCAATCTGCCTGTTTTTTGCAGTATTCAAGCTCCGAAAGTGTGTATATGCGTTTTAAAAACCTCTCGCCGAACTTTTCTATTGCTTTCCTTATTCTTTCGTTGGAAACTATATCAACGCCTATCATTCATCCACTTCCACCCTATACTCTACCTTCTTCCTTAAGCTTTTTAGCTCCTCCGGAAGCTGGTTTATCTGTTCCAAGACCCTTTCCCTTATCTCCTTAAGGCTCGGCAGGGGAAGGCTAACTTTTTTCACCAAGCCACCCTCTTGAAACCTGCTGACCTTGTCGTAATCAAACTTTCCATCCTTTAAAAATCTCCAAACCTGCCTCTTGTATGGAAAGGTTTTCTTGCCGGGGCTCTCCTTGAACTTGGGCTTTCCCTCATACTCCACAAGCTTGTATGCTATGTCCAGATAAGGTGCATCCGCGGAGGTCAAAAGCTTTGTCCCAACGCCAAAGGCGTCTATGGGCACACCCTCGGAGACCCACCTTTCTATATCATACTCATCCACTCCTCCGCTGACCAAAATTTTCACATCCTTAAAGCCCTCCTGGTCAAAGATCCTTCTTACTTCCCTGCAAAGCTCCGGGATGTCTCCGCTGTCAATTCTCACACCCAAAACCTTTATACCTTCCTTTAAAAGCTTTACAGCCTTTTTTGCCCCTTCCACCGTGTCGTAGGTGTCTATCAACAAAAAGACCCTGTCTGGAAAGCTCCTTGCAAAAGCCCTGAAGGCTTCCTCCTCTTGATCAAAGACCATTATGTAAGAGTGTGCCATGGTGCCAAAGACGGGTATGCCATATAACATTCCTGCTTGAAGGTTGGAGGTGCCGTCAAAACCTCCGATGTAGCAAGCCCTTGCAGAAAGTAGCCCAGCCATGGGAGAGTGTGCCCTTCTTAACCCAAAATCCACCAAAGTTTTGCCCTTGGCGACAATATAATTTCTTACCGCTTTGGATGCGATTAAGGTTTCAAAGTGGACTAAGTTTATAACTAAGGTTTCTATGAGCTGAGCCTTTGGCAGAGGACCCTCCACCTGAAGGATGGGCTCGTTCTGGAAGAAGATAGTCCCCTCCTCCAAGGCATAAAACTCCAAGTCCAGCTCCAGCTCCCTCAGATAGTCCAAAAACCAATCCTTGAATATACCTAAACTTTTTAGGTATTTCAGCTCCCTGTCTCCAAATTTGAAGTTTTCCAAACTCTTCATCAGCGTTTCAAGCCCGCAGGCAACCAAAAAGTTTCTGTTCTCCGGGAGTTTTCTGACAAATAGGCTAAAGACCGCATTCCCAGTCTTTCCATGCTCTAAGTAGCTCTGGGTCATGGTTAGCTCATAAAGGTCTGTAATTAGGGCAGTGCTTTCCATGTTTAAAATTATAGGTTATGGAAAAACCTTGGGAAGGACGCTTTAGGGAAAAAACTGACGAACTTGTGGAGGAATTTACACAGTCTGTTAGCTTTGACCAACGGCTTGCCCTGCAAGATATTCGGCAAAATCTTGCCCACTTGAAGGCTCTTAGAATGGCAGGTATTGTTTCGGAGGAAGAAGAGAAGCTCTTAAGAAAGGGACTTGAGGAGATAGAGCGGGAGGTAAGGGAAAACAGAATGGAATTTTCCAAAGCTTGGGAAGATGTGCATATGAACATAGAAAGGAGGTTAATAGAAAAAGTGGGGGAGGTAGGTGGCAAAATTCACACTGCAAGGTCCCGCAACGACCAGGTGGCAACGGACGAGAGGCTATTTATAAAAGAAGAGCTACTGAAGGTATTGGAAGGCTTGAGGGAACTAAGAAGAACCTTAGTGCTCTTGGCAGATAGAACGGTGGATGTGATGGTGGTCTCTTATACCCATCTTCAAAGGGCTCAGCCTATCAGACTTGCCCACTACTTTTTAGCTTACAGGGAAGCTCTGCTGGCGGATGCCATGCGCTTTGCCCACGCCTACAGGTTGGCAGACAGCCTGCCCTTGGGTAGTGGTGCGTCCGCGGGTGTGGATTTTCCCATAGACCGGTTCTTTTTAGCCCAAGAGCTTGGCTTTAGGTCCCTAACAAGAAACTCCCTTTATGCGGTGGCGGAAAGAGACTTTATCCTTGAGGTTTTGTATGCCTGTGCGGTTTGCGGTATGCATCTTTCAAGGCTGTCTGAGGACCTGATCCTTTGGTCCTCTGAGGAGTTTGGCTTTGTTTCTCTACCCGATAGGTTCTGCACAGGAAGTTCTATAATGCCCCAGAAGAAGAACCCCGATGTGTTGGAGCTCATAAGAGGAGAGACCGGAAGGCTCTATGGCAACCTTTTTGCCCTTTTGACCGTCATGAAGGGACTGCCTTACGCATACAACAGGGACCTCCAGGAGGACAAGGAGCCCCTCTTTGACAGTTTGGACACGCTTAAAAGCATTCTGGTGGTCTTAAAGCCCTTATTGGAAGAGCTGAGCATAAACTCAGAGAGAACTTACTCTTCAGCGGGAAACTTTGCCTTAGCTACGGATCTGGCAAACTATCTGGTTTTAAAAGGTATGCCCTTCAGACAAGCCCATAAGGTAGTTGGTAGCTTGGTGGCACAGCTCTTGGAAAAGAAAAAGAGCTTGGAAGAGGTTAGCTTGGAAGAGCTAAAAGCCCTTTCGGAGCTCTTTGAGGAGGACGCCCTGAGTCTATTAAAGCCCGAGAGGGTAGCAGACAGAAGAAAGAGCTACGGCGGGACCGCAAAAGAGCAGGTGCTTTTGCAACTACAGGTTGCAAAAAGGGAGGAAGGACTATGAAGATGTTTATTTACTTTTCTTTACTTTTGCTTTTGCTTTTAGCCTTTGGTTATGTGGTCTACTTAAACAGAAGCCCGGTGGAGCTGGTGCTAACCCCAGAGTTTAATGGAGAATACTACCGTGTACCACCCATCCCCCTTGGACTTTTGGTGGTTGCTGTGCTCTTTTTGGGATTTTTGCTTGGGTATTTGATCGCTTGGCTTACAAGCCTTAAAAGATGATCAGCGTGCGTATGCGTGCAGAACTAAAAGGTCTCCATGTATCTGGGGCGGAAAGGATCGTGGACGAAGGGCAGGTGGAGAGGGTGATAAAGGAGCTACTAAAAAGACCAAAAGATTATGACAAGATGGTTATAACCTTGGAAAAGCTGGAGGAAATATCCATAATTCCCAAGGCTCTGACTATATACAGCTACGACTTTGACAGCGTCCAGTCTGCCCGGGACTTTGCGGTAAAGAAGTTGGAGGAGGTGGGTATAAGAAAAGATTTAGCCAAAAAGGCGATAGAACTTTTGGAAAAGGGTGCAAACCCAAAGGGTGGGAACATGAGGGGTGCGGTCCTTATGGATGTCAGAACTGGAGAAAGACTTGAGCCAGACCAAGAGAGAGGAATACGCACCGTTAGGGTTGATTGGAAGGACAGAAAAGCAATAAAGCTTGCCCTTCTGAAAAGGGGAATAAAAAGACAGTATTTACACAGGCTTTTGGACGCTTTAGCCCTTGCCACAAAAAACGTGTACTGTGGAGTTCTTGCAGAGCTCTGCTGGAGTGATGACCCCGATTACACCACCGGGTATGTGGCAAGCAAAAACTCAGGTTATGTGAGGATCAAACCTTTAAAAGAGCCAAATAATCCACTGGGTGGGAGGGTGTATTTTGTGGAGAGGGATAGGGTGGAGAAACTAATAGACTGTCTTGAGAAAAGGGCAGTGTTGGTGGAGGCGTTGTAGTATAAAGATAACCGTTGACGGAAATTTTTGAGATTGTATATTAATATTAATACTCTCAGGAGGTGAAATCGTGCTGGAAAAGGTAGAGGTGGGCAAGAAGGTTAAGGTTTTGGACATTGAAGGGAAGGAGGATAGCCTAAGAAAGCTTCAGGCTATGGGCATAAGGAAGGGTAAGGTGTTGGAAGTGGTGCAGAAGTTGGGTAGGAGCATAGTGGTCAAAGTAGACCACTCTAAGATAGCCATTAGCAAGAGCTTGGCACAAAAGATAAAGGTTCAATGAAGATCAACGTAGCCCTTGTGGGAAATCCTAATGTAGGTAAAACGAGCCTTCTCAATCACATTGCAGGAACTACCCTGCGGGTTGGAAACTGGGCGGGCACCACTGTAGAAAAAAAGGAAGGCAAAGCCTTTTACAAGGGTTATGAGATTTACTTGGTGGATTTGCCCGGCATTTACAGCCTTGAGCCCTTTTCCGAGGCGGAGCAGGTAGCAAGGGATTACCTTTTGAACCAAAAGCCCGATGTGGTGGTAAATGTGCTGGAAACTCCCAACATGGAAAGGGACCTCCTGCTCACCGCGGAGCTTTTGGAAATGGAGATGCCTGTTGTGATTGCCCTGAACATGTGGGACGAAGCCCAAAGGCTTGGCATAAAGGTGGATAAGGAAAAACTTTCTGAGCTTTTGGGAATAAAGGTAGTCCAAACCAACGGCAGGACTGGAGAGGGAAAAGGAAAACTTTTGGAGGCTATAGTCCAAACTTACGAGCAAAAGACAAAGCCCATTCCTTTGAAATACTCCCAAACTTTAGAAGAATACCTTTCCAAGGTAGAGGGAAGTACCAAATTTGAAAAGATCAAAAAAGCCCAAGAGCTTTACGGAGAAGATTTTGACAAACTTTTGAAGGATGAGAGATTTGCCTTTGCCCATGGCTTGTTCTACAAGGTGGTAAAAAAGGTAAATCAAGGTGCCTTTGAGCTGACGGACAGTTTAGACAAATTGCTTTTGCATCCAATCTTTGGTCTGTTTTTCTTTTTGTTTTTGATGTTTTTTATGTTCAAGCTTGCCTTTGATTTTTCTGCCCCTTGGATGGAATGGCTGGACGGTTTTATGAATAACTTTATTTCTCCTTTGATAGTTTATCTTTTGGGCGAATCTTTGCTTTCAAGGTTTTTATCCGAGGCGGTTGTAGGTGGTGTGGGCTTTGTGCTTACCTTTTTGCCCCTGATCGCAAGCATTCTTTTTATCCTTTCTCTGCTTGAGTTTTCTGGATATCTACCAAGGGTTGCCTTTTTGATGGATGGTTTGATGCATAGGCTTGGACTGCATGGCACTGGTTTTATTCCTCTCCTTTTGGGCTTTGGTTGTAATGTGCCAGCCATAATGGCGTCAAGGGTCATGGAGACAAAGAGGGACAAGCTCTTGGTTCTTGCAATGGTCCCCTTTATGAGCTGTCCCGCAAGGCTTGTGGTTTTTTCTTTCTTTGCGGTGCTCTTTTTTCCAAATCCCGCCCTTGTGATTTTCCTGCTCTATCTTTTTGGTGTTTTGGTTGCCTTTTTAACCTCCTTTTTCCTTCAAAAGTTGGTTTATAGAGGCTCTTTGCAACATATGATCTTGGAACTTCCACCCTACCGTTTGCCCGCCCCAAAGCTGGTGCTTAGGATCACCTGGGCACATGTGAAACATTTCATATACAGGGCTGGAACCCTAATATTTGCGGTTTCTGTGATCCTTTGGGCTATGCTAAATTTACCCCCGGGCGTTTCCAATCCAAAGGACAGCGTTGCGGGTTATGTGGGCAGGGCGTTGGTGCCCATATTCAAACCAATGGGACTTGAAGATTGGCAGATCACCACATCCCTTATTCCAGCTTTTCTCGCTAGGGAGGTCGTTCTTAGCTCTATGGCAGTGATCTACTCGGTGGAGGAAGAGAAGAAAGAAGAGTTTGAACCCAAAAAGGCACTGCAGGAGCAAGGAGTAGCCTTTGTCAACGCCCTTAAAGAATCTGTTCTTAATGTTTTAAATCCAATGCCAAAAGCCTTTGAGGTGGAGGAGGAACATTCTCAACTAAAGTCTGCCGTTAAAAACTCCCTGAACCCAGCCCAAGCCCTTGCCTTTATGGTCTTTATACTCTTATACACCTCCTGCTTAGGCACGGTGGCAGTTTTGCAAAAGGAGGGAGGCACAAAGTTCGCCCTGTTGTTCTTAGCATACAGCTTTGCGGTGGCATGGGTCTCGGGGGTTATTGCTTATAGATTAATGAGCCTTTTAGTAGGTTAGAGTATAGGTATAGGTGGAAGATATTTGAAAGGTTTCCCTTTTTGCATTATACTATCTAAAGAAATCAAAAAAAGGGGGTGAGTCATGATAGAACAAGGCAACTTGCCCACTCAGAGGGTGAATATATCTACCCAGAAAATGCTGGGTGGCATCGGTTATATTTTGATGCTATTAAGTTGGATGCCGGGAATAATAGGGATTCTTTTATCCCTAGTGGGGTTTGTTCTATGGTTTATAAGCATGTACCAGCTGAGCAATATACTAAGAAAGCCAACTATTTTTCAAAAGGTTTTGATATCTTTCATTTTAAGCATAGTTGGTGCGGTAATAGCTTTTGCCTTTGGGCTAATGGCATTGATACCATTATTCGTTTCTCCGAAAAACGAAACGGGTGCCATTTTAGGAGTAGGCTTAGGAGTTGTTGTTGCTATTATAGTTGGATACGCCATTGTTATAGCCATTTCCTACTTCTATAAAGAAGCATACGAAATCCTTGCCCAAGCAACAGCTCATAATCTTTTTAAGATTGGGGGAATTTTATTTTTTATAGGTGCAATTACAATAATTCTGTTTGGGTTGGGTCTTTTGCTGATAGTCGTGAGTAATGTAGTGCTTGCGGTAGCATTCTTTACAGCACCAAACGAGGTGGAGGTCCAGGGTGCATAAAATAGGATGAGGTAGGATTATTCAGTGAGTTAGGTCCCTATCTCCCAAGAGGAAAGATAAGCTATCTGCTCCTGCGTTAGCTGGTCTATTTCCACGCCCATGCTTTTTAACTTTAAAACCGCCACCTTCCTGTCTATTTCATCGGGCACCTTATAGACCTTCTTCTCAAGGTTTTTGTAGTTTTTGGCGATGTATTCTGCGGAGAGGGCTTGGTTGGCAAAGGACATATCCATTACCGATGCAAAATCCCTCATTGGGACGCCCTCCAGCGGATAAAGGAGCCAACCTAATGAGTTTTTGCTTACCTTCCCTCTTTAGCTTAAGCTTGAACTGCAGGCTAAAAAACATCAAGCTTAGATTTTAGCGGAAAAGCCCTTGTGTGTTAATGGGTTTGTATTTTTGGAACAGCCTCTTGTCTGTTGGTGCCGGAGGCGGGAGTCGAACCCGCACGCCCTTTCGGGCACTGCCCCCTCAAGACAGCGCGTCTGCCAATTCCGCCACTCCGGCTTTACTATTTATTATAACATACCTCTGGGCTTTTGGTTTGTGGTATAATAATACAAACACCATAGGTAAGGAGGTTTAATTATGGACCTGGAAACTAGGATTAAGGAGATCATCGCAGACCAGCTGGGCGTAGAAATTGAAAAACTTAGAGAGGACGCAAACTTTGTGCAGGACCTTGGGGCAGACTCTTTGGATGTGGTGGAGCTTGTGATGGCTTTTGAGGAGGAGTTTGGCATAGAAATACCCGACGAGGACGCAGAAAAGATCAGAACAGTGGGGGATGTTATTAACTATCTCAAGGAGAGAGTGCAGGCTTGAGCAGGAGGGTTGTTATTACGGGCCTTGGGGTGGTAAGCCCTATAGGCACGGGAGTTGAAAAATTTTGGAAGAATTTAACGGCTGGTGTAAGCGGAATAGACATAATAAAAAGGTTTGATCCAGTAGAGATAGGTCTAAGCGTTCATATAGCGGGAGAGGTCAAAGACTTTAACCCAGAGCTATACTTTGACAAGAAGGAAGCCCAAAAGGTCTCCGACTTTATAAAGTTTGCGGTGGCATCGGCGGAGGAAGCCATAGGGGACAGCGGGCTTTTGGAGGACAAATTTGACCCTTACAGGGTGGGTGTGATAATTGGCACGGGTATAGGTGGGCTCAGGGACATTGAAGAACAGCAAAAGGTCCTTATGGAGAAGGGTCCCAGAAGGGTATCTCCTTTCTTTATTCCCTATGGCATATCCAACATGGCAAGCGGGCTCATAGCCATTCGCTTTGGGCTGAAAGGTCCTAACTACTGCGTAGTCTCTGCCTGTGCCACGGGCAACCATTCCATGGGGGACGCCTTTAGGCTTATTCAAAGGGGAGATATAGATGTAGCCATAGCGGGTGGGTGCGAAAGTGCCATCACGCCCTTGGGAGTGGCGGGCTTTGCATCCATGAGGGCACTATCCACCAGGAACCACGAGCCACAGAAGGCATCAAGACCCTTTGACTTGGAAAGGGATGGCTTTGTTATGGGAGAGGGCGCGGCAGTGCTCGTCTTGGAGGAGTATGAGAGGGCAAAGGCTCGGGGGGCAAAAATATACGCAGAGCTTGTGGGCTATGGTGCCACCGACGACGCCTATCACATAACCGCCCCCTGTGCGGATGGTGAGGGGGCATACATATGCATGAAGTTGGCTTTGGAGGATGCGGGCATTCCACCCACAGAGGTAGATTACATAAACGCCCACGGCACCTCTACCCCATTAAACGACAAATCGGAAACATTGGCAATAAAGAGGCTCTTTGGAGAGCATGCCTACAGGCTAAAGATCAGCTCCAACAAATCCATGGTAGGGCACCTTCTGGGTGCAGCGGGTGCCTTGGAGGCGGTGACAACGGTCAAAACTATCCAAGAGGGAATTATTCCACCCACCATAAACTTGGAACATCCAGACCCAGAGTGCGACTTAGACTACACTCCCAACGTGGCAGTAAAGAAAGAGGTAGCAGTGGCAATCTCTAACTCCTTTGGCTTTGGTGGTACCAATGCATGCCTTGTCTTCAGAAAACTATAAGGAACTTGAAGATAAAATAGGTTATCACTTTAAGAACCCACAGTATCTGCAAACAGCCCTCACCCATAGGTCCTACCAAAACAGCCGAGAAAACTACGAGCTTTTAGAGTTTTTGGGAGACTCCATAGTAAATTTTTTAGTGGTTAGCTTTTTGGTGGAAAACTACCCCCATTACAAAGAGGGAGTTTTGGCAAGCATTAAGGCTTATTTGGTTAGCGAAGAATTTTTGGCTTCTATGGCAGAAGAGCTTGAACTGGATAAGTACGTCAGAATATCGGGTAAGAGAAGAACTGTTAGCAGTTCGGTGCTATCGGACCTCTTTGAAGCCCTCTTGGGTGCCATATATATGGATTCTGGCGGAGATATGAACAGCTTAAAAAAGCTCTTCCTTGAAAGGTATGAAGAGAAAATGAAGGAAGTCATAGAAAAGGGGGCATACAAAAAGGATTACAAAACGTTGCTACAGGAACTAACCCAAGGCAAATGGAAAGACAGACCCATCTACAGGGTGGTAAGCGTGAGCGGTAAAGAGCACGAAAAGGTCTTTGAAGTGGAATGCCAAATAAGGGAATACAGGGCGATAGGAAGGGGTAGGAACAAAAAGGAAGCCCAGCAAGAGGCCGCTAAAAGGGTTTATGAAATGCTTCAGAATACGTAAGCTCCCCCTGCCAACTTTTGATTAAAAGCCATACCATGTTCCAAAACCTCCCTGTAAACCCGAAGGGGTGTGAGTATAACTTTTGTTCTCTCATCCCAATCTGCCAAGTTCAGTATATCTTCGAGCATCTTGGCAAGGGTCTCTAAGTTTTTGTTTATGCCGTTTACTGCGTCCAACCTCTCTATTTCTCTGCCCAGTTCCTCGGGTATGTTTGAGAGAAAGGTAATGTCAAAGTTGAAAAGCTCGTAAAGGTCGTATATGTAGTCTAAGGCTTGAACTATCAGATTTTTAAAGTTAGCCTCAAAGTCTGCCAAAGTTTTTAATAGGCTTTCCCTTTCTTCCTCCTCAAGGCAGGATTCCACAAGGATCTTTATCTCCTCTATGTCTGCCCTTATTTCTCTGAGAAGTCCTTCCAAAAGGTCCAAGTTAAACTTAATCAGCCTATCCTGAACCAGCAGGCTTTTTAGCACCTCTAACTTTCTCATACAAATCCTCCACGCATATCACTCCGTACTCTTTGAGCTTTTCCCTAAACTCATCTATCAAAATATAACCCTGAGAGGACAAAATTGCCACTATCTTTTTATGGATTCTCTTTCCGTGCTCATCCAAGTCGAAAAGAGGAATGACCTGCGGAGTACCCTCGAGGATGTCTGCCAGGTCTGTTAGCCTTTTGCCCGCAATGGTGATCACATTTTCTATTCCCAGCTTTTTTAGGGCTTCTTTGTCCCTTTTGCCCTCCACCACCACCACTGCTGTCTTTGAAAGCTCTCTAAGCCTGTCTAACAGCTCACTCAGACCCATTTAAGTAGCTATTTTTGTATGCTATGTAGTTTTGGGCAGACTGTTTTATATGTTCTATCTCTTCAGGCTTTAGGTCTCTGACCACCTTGGCGGGAAAGCCTGCCACCAAAACGCCGGAGGGGAATTTTTTGTTAGGGGTCAGCAGGGCACCAGCACCCACCAGAACATAGTCCTCTATCTCCACACCGTCCATAACCACCGCCCCCATACCTATCAACACATAGTTTCCCACTTTGCATCCGTGCAATATAACCCTGTGTCCCACCGTTGTGTAGTCTCCTATGATGGTGGGATGGGTATTGTGAGTAACATGGACTACGGAATTGTCTTGGATGTTTGTTCCTTTCCCTATCCGAATGTAATTGACATCTCCCCTAACTACGGTGCCAAACCACAGGCTTGAGTCTTCACCTATTTCCACATCTCCCACTACAACCACATTCTCGGACATATAAACGGAGGGATGAATTTTGGGAAATATACCCTTGTAAGGTTTTACAATAGCCATCAGGGCAACTCCTTTACCTTTGGTTGTTCTGGTAAAAACTTAGGTTCCACTATGTCCTCAAGCTCATCCTTTTTTTGTTCCTGTCCTTGGGAACACACTCCCTCCGTGCCGGCGACGAAAGCCATGGGAGTGGGGCAATTTACAAAGATAACACCCTCCGGCACTGGGAAGTCCTCCTTTGGAAACATGTATGCGGCCAAAGACATAAAATCAATCCACACGGGGAGTGCTACCCGGGCACCAGCCATGCCTTTGCCCATGCTCCTTTTTAGGTCAAAGCCCACCCAAACACCAGCGACTATTTGAGGGGTAAATCCCACAAACCACGCATCCATGTAATCGTTGGTTGTGCCCGTTTTTCCTGCCACAAACCTGTCTATGGAAGAGGCGGATGCCCCCGTTCCCTCCAAAACTACAGCCCTGAGCATATCCACAAGCACCCTTGTTTCTTGGGGGGGCAAAACTTGCTCGCATTGGGGACTGTTCTCCTCCAAAACCCGCCCGTCCAAAGAGACTATCTTGACTATAAAGTAGGGCTTACACCGGATGCCAAGGTTTGCAAAGGCTTGGTAGGCGGAGGTTAGCTGTAAAGGTGTTGTTTCTATACTACCAAGAGCCATAGAGTAGTAAGGTTTTAGCTCCAATTCTAAGCTTCTCCCCGCCTGTAGTGGCAGGTCAAAGCCTATGTCTGCTAACAGATTTACAGTGGCGGTGTTTATACTTTTAGCTAAGGCAGTCCTCAAAGAGACGGGTCCATACTCCACCCCCTCGTAGTTCTTTGGTGTCCAATCTTTGCCTGTGGATGGGTCGTAAAAGCTCCTGGGTGCGGTGTCTATTATGTGGGCTTGCGTGTAGCCCTTCATAAGGGCGGAGAGATATATAATCGGTTTTATGGCAGAGCCCGGTTGCCTTTTGGCATACACTGCCCTGTTGTAGGGGCTCCTCATGTAAGAATATCCCCCAACCATTGCCCTTATGGCACCCGTCTTTGCATCCAAAGCCACCAAGGCACCCTGAAGGTCTGGCAGAACTTCCCACCTTAGCTCCTTTTTTGCCTGATAAAACCTAACAAAAACATAGTCTCCCTTTTCAAAGGTAAGCTCACCCTTTTCTGCCTTAAACTCTTTGTCTCCTATTTCCACCACATACTCACCACCCTGCACATCCTTTATCTTTCCTATGAGCACCTTGCCCGGTTTTATATCCACCTTCTGTTCTTTGTAGAGCTTTTCTGCAGTGTAGTAATCCGCAGGAAGGGCTGGTATGCCGTTTGCCCTTGCCACTCGGTATATACCCTTTTCTAACACCTGTCTTGCATGCTCTTGAAGGTCCTTGTCTATGGTGGTGTATATGGCATAGCCCCCTGCCAAAATGGCTTCACCGTATTTTTCCACTACATAATCCTTTACATAATCCAAGAAGTAATCCATGCCGTAATATCTGTTCTCAAGCCTTAGCCTTAGTGGTTTCTTTGAGTAGGTTTCATACTCTTCTTGGGTTATGTAGCCATCTTCTAACATTCTCAAGAGCACATAATTACGCCTTTCTAAGATCCTCTCTGGATTTCTAAAGGGATTATACTTGGTGGGTGCCTTTGGTAGGCTCGCCAATACCGCCGACTCATCCACCGTTAAATCCTTTACCGATTTGCCAAAGTATATGCGGGATGCTGCTTCCACCCCGTAGGCTCCCTGTCCAAGGTATATGTAATTAAGGTAAAGCTCCAAAATTTTGTCCTTTGAAAACTCCCTCTCTATCTTTATCGCCAACAGGGCTTCCTTTATCTTCCTTGTTAGGCTTCTCTCGGGCGTTAAAAAGAGGTTCCTTGCCAACTGTTGGGTAATGGTGGAGGCACCCTGTTTTATGTCTTTGCTGTAAATGTTTGTAATAAGTGCCCTAAAGATGGCAATGGGGTCTACGCCAAAGTGTTTGTAAAAGTTTTTATCCTCTGCGGATATAAAGGCGTACCTTGTATGGACGGGTATTTTATCAAGGCTAACATAGTATCTTCTCTGGAGGGCTATATCTCCAAAGGGTCTTCCTTTGTAGTCGTATATAACCGTTGCCTCTGGGGGTTTCCAGTCTTTTAATGCCTTGGGTGAAGGTAGGTTGGCGGATAGAGCTAAAAGGATGACGAAAAGTACAAGAAAGGAAACACCAAAAAAGATAGCCAGAATTAATCCAATTTTACGCACCGCTCTTATAGACTATTTTACCATCCTTAAGGGTCATAACTACCCGCCCTTTGAGGGTTTTTCCCCATAGGGGTGTGTTTTGGGATTTGGAAAGGTTCGTTTCCTCGTTGAGGACCCACTCTTGGTCTGGGTTAAAAAGCACCAGGTTAGCAGGGGCACCTACCTTTATGCGTCTTTCCAATCCCAACAGCTTGGCAGGGCTTATGGAAAGCATTTCCACCATTCTTTTTAGGTCTATGATCCCCCTTCTTACCAACTCTAAAGCCATAGGTAGTGCAGTCTGCAGACCTATCATACCGGGCATGGCGCTTTCCAACAGACCCTTTTCCTTTTTGGCATGTGGTGCGTGGTCTGTGGCTATGCAATCTATAGTGCGGTCCTTTATGCCCTCCAAAAGGGCTTGTCCATCCTCCTCCCTTCTCAAAGGCGGATTAACCTTGGCGTTGGCACCACCCTTTAAAAGCTCCTCCTCTTCAAAGAGCAGATGGTAAGGGTTAACTTCGCAGGAGATGGGTGCGGATTTTTCCTTAAAGAACCTTATTATCTCTACAGAGAGCTTGGAAGAGAGGTGTTGGATGTGTATTCTTCCTTTGGTGTGATAGGAAAGGATACAATCCCTTGCCACCAAAACATCCTCCGCGCTTGGGCTCCTGTGGGCAATGCCGAGCAAAGAGCTAACATACCCTTCATTTATGTGCCCCCTTGCCAAGCCATCGTCCTCGCAGTGGTTCATCACCAAAAGCCCAAGCTGTCTTGCCAACTTTAGGGCTTTTTCCATGAGCCTTGAGTCCATCAGAGGAGAGCCATCATCGGTCAGTGCCACACAGCCTGCGTTCTTTAAGGCAAAAAAGTCCGTCAGTTCCTTTCCTTGCCTTCCCTTGGTTAAGGCACCGGCAGGCAGGACTTCGCACGATCCTACCTCCTTTGCCCTTTGGATCACATACTGGGCAACCTCCGGGCTATCTATGGCTGGCTGTGTGTTGGGCATACACACTACCGTGGTAAATCCCCCCGCTACCGCACACTTGCTACCGCTTTCTATGTCTTCCTTGTAAGTTTGTCCCGGGTCCCTAAGATGCACATGCACATCCACAAAGGATGGACAGAGGATCAAACCTCTTCCATCTATTATTTCCGCATAAGGAAAGTTTAAGTTGTTGCCTACTGCTTTTATTTTTGCGTCTTCTATTAGTAAGTCTCCCACTGTGTCCAAATCTTGGCTTGGGTCTATTAGTCGGCTTCCCTTTATAAGAATTGGCTTCATGTCTTCAAGCCCTCAATTGCCCATTTTAAGGCATCCAGCACTTGGTCTATGTGTTCCCTTTCTACCACTAAGGGTGGCATCAAGACCATCACATCCCCCAATGGTCTGAGGAACACGCCTTTTTCCCTGCATTTGTAAGCTACCTTAAAGCCCGTCCTTTCTCCGTAAGGAAAGGGTATTCCCTTTTCCTTGTCCTTTACCAGCTCTATGCCCGCCATAAAGCCAAGCTGTCTGACATCTCCCACAAAGTCCAACTCCCAAAACTCTTTGAGCCTTTGGCTCAGGTATTCAATCTTTGGCTTTAGATTTTCTAAGGTTTTCTCCTCCTCAAAGACCTCAAGGTTTGCCAAGGCTACCGCACATGCCAAGTTGTTGCCCGTGTAGGTATGCCCATGGTAAAAGTGTTTCATCTCTCCAAACTCACCAAGGAATGCATTGAAGACCTCCTCCGTGGTCAAGGTTGCCGCCAGAGGAAGATAGCCCCCCGTTAAGCCCTTCCCCAAGCACATAAATTCTGGGCATACATCCTCCTGCTCGCAGTAAAACATAGTTCCCGTCCTTCCAAAGCCCGTGGCAACCTCATCCACGATCATTAAAACCCCGTACTTTTTGGTCAGTTCCCTAACGCCCCTAAGGAAGCCCTTCGGAAAGGGCAACATCCCCGCTGCACCCTGAATGCCCGCCTCCAAACTAACTGCCACTATATCGTCCCTGCTTTTTAGAATTTCCTCCAAGATTTCCAAAAGGGCATTCTTGCAGTTTTCAGAGAGCCCTCCGTAATTTTGTTTGCAGAAGATGTAAGGAGAGGGCAGTTTTATGGTTTCAAAGAGTATGTCTTTGTAGGTGCCATGGAAGAGGTCAATCCCACCCAAGCTAACCGCACCGAGGGTGTCTCCGTGATAAGCCTCAGAGAGGGTGATAAATGTCTTTCTCTTTTCTCCTTTGTTTCTCCAATACTGATAGGCAAGCTTTATGGCAATCTCCACCGCTTCTGCACCGTCTTCGGAGTAAAAAACCTTGGTTAAGCATTTGGGAGAGATCTCCACCAATCTTTTGGCTAACAGAATGGCGGGCACATTGGAACTGCCCAGCGTGGTGGTGTGGGCAACCTTTTTAAGCCAGTCTATTAGGGCTTGGTTTAGCTTTGGATGATTGTGTCCATGCACATTGCACCAAAGGGAAGAGATGGCATCTATAAACCTTCTGCCCTTTACATCGTAAAGATAAACACCCTCTCCTCTTTCAAAGATCAGGTTTTCTTCCTCCCTATAGACCTTCATCTGAGTGAAGGGATGCCAAAAGTATTCCTTATCCCACTGCTCCAAAGTGCGCCAATCCATAAGAAAAGAATTTTACATTAAAGGTGCTCGTCTAAGAACCTTTTAAGTATTATGTCGCCCTCGGTTTTCATCCTTCTCTGCAGGCACTCAAGGGCGTCTGCGGTTCCTATGTTCAAAAGGGCTTTTGCAATTTCAATAAGCTCAAAGGTGTCCCTGTCTTCAAAGAGCATTCTGCAAAGCATGAGCACCGCCCCTTGCGTTTTTCTCCTGCGGAGCACTTCAATAACAAACATTCTGCTTTGTATTATAGGACAATCAAGGGCAAGAATTAGTTTTTGGTCGTAATCCAAGGAACTAAAACCCTTGAGGTCCGCACCGCAATGAGGACAAACTTCGTCCCTTTCATCCGCCTCATCCCAACAGTAAGGGCAAAACCAACGAACCATAGGGCATTATGGAATATATCTTATAAGCTGGAAGGACATCCCAACAAGGGATTTTTTTAGTACAGCCTCGAGAATAAATTAATTGAATTATGAAAAGCCTTGAGGAAGTGAAGAAGATTTTGGCAGAGCATAAAGAAGAAATACTGCAAAGATATGGAGTCAAGATCATTGGAATTTTTGGTTCTTACGCAAGAGGAGAGCAAACGAAAGAGAGTGATGTGGATATTTTGGTTGATATAGAGGACTCTGTTGGCTTGGAGTTTATTTCCGCCATGTTAGAATTGGAGCGGTTGCTTGGCATGAAGGTTGATTTGGTATCTATAAACGCAGTAAAACAAAAGCCTTTGCTTTGGGAAAGCATAGAGGAGGATTTGGTGTATGTCTAAAAAGAAAAGATACTGGACGCTTTACCTTATGGATATGTTGGAAAGCATCAGAAGAATAGAAGTGTATACCAAAGATATTGGTTATGAAGAATTTTTGAGGAACAATATGATAAAAGATGCGGTGGTAAGGAACATTGAAGTTATAGGAGAAGCAGCAAGAAATATCCCTAAGGAAATCCAAGCTAAATATAGCCACATACCATGGGCTGAGATAATAGCTACGAGAAATGTTATAGCTCACGATTACTTTGAAATTGATTACAAGATAGTTTGGAATATTATTTGCAAGCACCTCCCTACCCTCAGGAAAGAACTTGAACTCATACTACAAGAAATTGATAACACTCCACAACTCTGAACCAGAGCTTCTTTTCACTCACCCAAGTTGTGGCATTAGTGTGTTAATGAGTTTGTATTTTTAGAACAACCTCACTTTTTAGCTCCATATAGGCTGGAATGGTGCCTCAATTAGGGATTTTAAAAACAGCCTCAACGTATAACACAAAAAGGGAATAAGGGGTTATAATTTTCCTGTGCGTATTAGGATTGCCCACAGCCCAGATTCGGACGATGCCTTTATGTTTTATCCTCTCACTGCGGGGGTCATAGACACGGAGGGTTTGGAGATAGAGCACGTTTTGGCGGATATTGAAACCCTCAATCAACGTGCCCTGGAAGGAACATATGAAGTTTCTGCGGTTTCTTTTCATGCATACCCATACATAGCGGACAAATACTTGGTGCTTCCGAGCGGTGGTAGTGTGGGGGATGGCTACGGTCCTTTGGTTGTGGCAAGGGAGGAGTTAAAGGGTTTGAAGGGGGAAAGGGTCGCGGTGCCGGGGAAATTGACCACTGCCTACTTGGTTTTAAAGCTGTCCGAGCCGGACTTTGAGCCGGTGGTTATGCCCTTTGACAAAGTGCTTGATGCGGTGCTTTCGGGAGAGGTAAAGGCGGGCTTGGTAATTCATGAGGGACAACTGAGCTACAAAGATAAGGGACTAAAGAAGGTGGTTGATTTGGGTGAGTGGTGGAAGGAAAGCTTTGGTTTGCCTATGCCCTTGGGTGGCAATGTGGTTAGGAAGGACTTGGGAAGGGACATTATCCAAAAGATACAAAGGCTTATGAGAAGGAGCGTAGAGTATGCCTTGTCCCACCCGGAGGAAGCCCTAAAATACGCAAGGGAGTATGCAAGGGACATAAAAGAAGACACGGAAAAAACAAAAAAATTTGTAAGCATGTATGTGAATGAGAGGACAATAGATTACGGAGAGGATGGCAGGAGGGCGGTGAGGCTACTTTTGAGCCTTGGCTACCAAAGGGGGATTATACAGGTTCCTCCACCGGAGGTGATATTTTCCGATGAGGTTTAAATTTTAAACCATGCCCATAGACCAGCTTGGAAGGGAACTAAAGGACCTGCGGATCTCGGTGACAGACCGGTGCAACTTTAGGTGTCAGTTTTGTATGCCGGAGGGGGAACATTATGAGTTTTTCAAAAGGGAAGAAATTTTAAGCTTTGAAGAGGTCGCAAGGGTGGTGCGTATAGCCAAAGGGCTTGGGGCTAAAAAGGTAAGGCTTACCGGCGGAGAGCCACTCCTTAGAAGGCATTTGGAGAACTTAGTAGCCCTCATAAGCCAAGAGGTGGAGGACATAGCCCTTACCACCAACGGCTTTTTGCTAAAGGACAAGGTCCAAGATTTAGCTTTGGCGGGGTTAAAGAGAATAACTGTGAGCCTTCCTTCTTTGAGGGACCAGACCCTTTCTAAGCTTGTGGGAAGGGATGTTAAAGTAAGCCAGATTTTAGAGGGCATACACAGGAGCTTGGAGCTTGGGCTTTCGGTCAAGGTCAATGTATGCGTGGTGAGGGATATAAACGACGATGAAATTTTAGACTTTATAGAGTTTTTTAAGCCCTTGGGGGTGGAGGTTAGGTTTATAGAGTTTATGGATGTGGGGACTTTAAACGGATGGTCCCTTGAACGGGTCTTTTCTGTCAAGGATATTGTCAACGTCATCTCCCAAAGGTACAAAGTGAAACCCATCGGAAGGCAAAAGAGGGGAGAAACTGCGGAGAGGTTTATGCTGGAGGATGGCTACAAGTTTGGGGTAATAGCGTCTATAACACAGCCTTTCTGTGGGGAGTGCAACCGTTTAAGGCTAACTGCAGATGGCAAGCTTTTTACATGCCTCTTTGCAAGCGACGGCTATGACCTGAAAAGCCTTCTAAGGGGCGGTGCAAGGGATGAGGAGATAAGGGATTTTATAATGTCCATTTGGGAAAAAAGAAAGGACAGGTATTCAGAGGAAAGGCTTGAGCTTTTGAAAAAGGGCATAAAGCCCAAAAAGGTGGAGATGTTTAAGCTGGGAGGATGAAGAGAGAAAAGACAGTCTTTGTCTGTCAGGAGTGCGGATATTCTTCCACCAAGTGGTTTGGAAGGTGTCCTTCTTGCGGTGCTTGGAACAGTATGGTGGAAGAGAGGGAAAGGGTTGCCACCAGGACCCTTGGTCCTGCCATGACCTACAAGCCCTTGCCCATGTGGGTGGAGGAGGACCTAAAAAGGCTATCCACGGGCTTTGAACAGATGGACTTAGCATTGGGCGGAGGGCTTGTAAAGGGGCAGGTTTTGCTGATGGCAGGGGAGCCGGGCATAGGAAAATCTACCCTACTTTTGCAGTTGGCGGAAAAATACTCAAAGGCTTACGGAAAGGTGCTGTATGTATCGGGGGAAGAGTCAGGCAGTCAGATAGGAACGAGGGCAAAAAGGCTAAAAGTGGAAGGAGAAAACCTCTACCTTTTGCCCGAGACTGAGCTTGAGTGTATTTTGGAAACCATCCAAGAACTAAAGCCAAGCCTTTTGGTGGTGGATTCCATACAGACCATCCATTCTTCCCAGTTGGAATCCGCACCCGGTTCGGTGGCACAGGTTAGGGAGTGTGCATACAAGCTGGCAGAGTTTTGCAAAAGAAGGGACATTCCAGTGTTCATAGTAGGACAGATCACCAAGGAGGGGAGCATTGCGGGTCCAAAGGTTTTGGAACATCTGGTGGATACAGTCCTTTACTTTGAAGGAGAAAGGTTCAGCTTCTACCGAGTTTTAAAGGTGGTTAAAAATCGCTTTGGTGCAAGTGGGGAGGTGATGGTCTTTAAAATGACGGAAGGGGGATTGGAGGAGGTGCCCGAGCCCTCAGCCCTATTTTTGCAAGAGAGAAGGGCAAGCCCGGGCAGTGTGGTATTTCCTCACACGGAGGGCAACAAGCCGGTGCTTTTAGAAGTGCAAGCCTTAGTCATAGACGCCCTATACACAACACCTCAGAGAAGGACCCAGGGCTATGACATAAACCGCCTTGCCCTTATCCTTGCGGTCCTTGAGAAGGAGGCTAAAATATTCACAAGGGATAAAGATGTCTTTGTGAACGTGGTGGGGGGTATGCAGATCGTGGAGCCTGCGGGGGACCTGGCGGTAGCCTTAGCCATAGCATCCTCCGTGAAAGGAAAAGAGCTGGGGGATGTGGTGGTCTTTGGAGAGCTGGGTTTGGGTGGAGAGGTTCGGGCGGTGCATTTTCCGGAGATGAGACTAAAAGAGGGCAAACGCTTTGGCTTTAAAAGGGCAATGGTTCCAAGGGGCAACGTCCTTGAGATGGATGATATGGAAATATACGCAGTTTACCACATAAAAGAAGCCCTTGAGCTTTTGCTATGAAGGTGCTTTTGGTGGAGGATGACCGGCTTTTGGGGGACAGCCTAACGGAATACTTGCAATCGGAAGGCTTTATTACAGATTGGGTATATGACCCAAGGGAGGTTATGGACCTGTTGGAAGTATCCCGCTACGATGTGATCGTCCTTGACCTGATGATGCCGCACATAGGGGGTGAGGAGCTTATAAAGGCTATCAGAGAAAAGGACAAAGAAACTCCCATCCTCGTTCTTACCGCCAAGCACAGGCTTGAAGACAAACGCACCTGCTTTGAGCTTGGGGCGGATGACTATCTAACAAAGCCCTTTGAGATGGAGGAGCTAACCTTGAGACTAAAAGCCCTATACAGAAGGAAAAACCCGCAGGATGTGGTGGTTATTGACGAAGTGGAGGTCTGCTTTAGCAAAGAGATGGTAAAGGTGAAAGGAAAGCCAATTTCTTTGAGCAAAAAGGACTGGCTTGTTTTGAAGTTTTTGGTGGAAAACAGGGGGCGTTTTGTTTCCCATGAAGAGATCCTTAACTATGTGTGGGGTGACGAACCGGTGGGGGAAGATGTAGTGAGGGCACACATAAAGAACCTTAGAAAGTTGCTACCGGAGGGGTTTATAAGGACCATGAAGGGAAGGGGATACCGGGTTGGGTGAAAGGCTAAAGCTTATGCTGATTTTCCTTTCCCTGATCACCGTCGGCTTTATAGCCTTGAACATTCTCATGTTCTTTGAACTAAAAAGAACAGTAGAAGAAAGCATCTACTTTAGGGCATACTCCCATTATCTTCTTTACACCATAAGCAAAAACTACAGAGGGGATGAAAACTTCTCTGTCTCCGAGCAAATTCCGAGGGGCTTTTCCTTTTCCTTTAGGGACCCTTCCGACCCTTCTAAAAACGTCTATGTGGCTGTAAGGGAAGAGTATTTAACGGAGAGCATAAAGCCAAGCCTAAAGAGATTATTCTTTTTTCAATTTTTGCTGATCTTTTCTTTGATTTTGGTCTATCAGTTGGCTTTGGACAGACTTTGGAAAAATGTGGAGGAGGGTAGGGAGTTTGGTATGTATTTAATAAAGTCCATAAGCCACAAGCTTGGGAACTTTTTGGCGGTCCAAAAGACAAACCTTAGCCTTCTGCAAAAAACCAACTCTCCTCAAGCCTTAGGTAGGATGCAAAGGAGTATAAAGAAGCTTGAGAAGGACGTTAGCTTGATCCTCGGGCTATCGGAGGAGGAGCTAAAGCCTGTCAAGGTTTGGGTGGATTTCTGGAGTGTTCTGGAGAATGTGCTTAGCCTCTTTGAGGAGGAGATAAAGGAAAAAAAGTTTATCTTCAGGAAAGGGAAAGATCTTTACCTGTATGCGGACGAGCGGGTTCTGGAGGATGTGCTTTATAACCTCCTTAGCAACGCCATAAAGTATTCAAAAAGCTTTGTCCATCTGAGGGTCTTTGTGGGCAAGGACCGAGTGCTCTTCAGCGTGAGAAATGACTTTGTGGAAAATGCAAAAGGAGGCATGGGCTTGGGGCTAAGGCTTTTGCAAAGGCACGCCCAAAGGATGGACAGTCAGTTAGTCATCCGCAAAAAAAAACACTACACCGTCCACCTTTGCTTTGGGGAGTTTAGATTATAATCTTTCTATGAACTTTATCAGGGTTCAGCTTATTTATCCGGAAGACAAGGTAAAGGAGCCCTTGCTCTGTGCCCTGTGTAAGAACTTTGATGTGGTGGTGAACATAAGAACTGCAAAGGTGTCAAAGGATACGGGTATTCTAACCGTTGAAATTGACGGAGAAGCAGAGGAAATAGACAGGGCAATAAAGTTCTTGGAAGAGAAAGGGGTGATAGTTCAACCCATAGAGGGGCAGATATTCACAGAATGAAGGTCTCCCAGCTCGGTGAGTTTGGGCTCATAGAGTATCTGAAAAGCCGGTTTTCCCTTGAAGAGGTGGGAGACGACACTGCCTGTGTGAAGGTGGGAGAAAACCTCTTGCTTTTGAGCTGTGATACCCTCTTGGAGGGGAGGCACTTTTTAGGCTCTTATCCCATGTCCGCGGTAGGTTGGAAGGGGGTAAGCGCCTGCGTGAGCGACCTCATAGCCAACGGTGGAAAGCCTCTTTATTTGCTGATTACCCTCCTCCTGCCCGACGTGGAGTTAAAAAAGGTGGATGAACTTTATGAGGGTATCACAAGGGCTTGTGAGTTTTACGGGGTGAGGCTTGTGGGTGGTAATGTGGTCAAGTCGGAACGTCTTGGCATAGACCTTTTTGGGGTGGGCTTGGCGGAAAGGTTTGTGGGAAGAAGTGGTGCCAAGGTGGGGGATGGTATTTTTGTAAGTGGCACCTTGGGGGACGCCCTTGCGGGTTTGGAGCTGATTTTGATGGAAAAGAAACACTACGAAGACTTTGAGCTCAGGCTTATAGAAAGACACCTAAGACCTACCGCAAGGATAGATTACATCGCCCACATTTCCAAGTATGCCAACGCCAGCATGGACATAAGCGACGGACTATCCTCGGACATCCAACACATGGCAAAGAGAAGCGGTTTAAGGTTTTCTGTCCAGAAGGAAAAACTGCCACTTTCAAGGGAGTTGTTGGAGTATGCCAAAAGGCATCGCAAGGACCCATACAGCTATGCCCTCCGGGGCGGAGAGGACTATCAACTGCTTTTTACACACCCTCCCTCTAAGCTAAACCCTTTTTTGGATATGACCCAAATAGGCACTGTGGAGGAGGGAGAGGGTGTGTTTTTAGACGGAGCTCCTTTGGAGGCACGGGGCTTTGACCACTTTAAATCCTAAAAGCAAGCTCCTTTTGGTGGAGGATGATAAAAGCGTAAGCCAGGCTTTGCGAACCATCCTTCTGGAAGAAGGCTACGAGGTGGGCATAGCAGAAAGCATAGCAAAAGCAAGGGAGTTAATTCAGAGGGAGTATTTTCATGGAGTTCTTTTGGACCTTTGGCTACCGGACGGCAACGGCTTGGACTTTATAAGGGAACTGAGGGAACAACTGCCCCTCTCACCCATAATCGTGATCACCGGGCACGGAAAGACAGAGCATGCGGTGAGGTCCATAAAGGAAGGTGCTTATGACTTTCTTGAAAAGCCCTTTTCTATGGAGAGATTGCTTTTAACACTAAAGAAAGCTTTAGAGTTCTCCTTTGGTGAAGAGGAAGGGGAGGAGATGGTGGGAAACAGCAGGGCAATAATGGCGGTCAAGGAGCTCATAAGAAAGGTAGCCAAAAGCGAACTTAGCGTGCTGATCCTCGGAGAGAGCGGAGTGGGAAAGGAGCTTGTAGCAAGGCAGGTGCACAGGCTCTCAGGTAGGAAGCGTTTTGTGGACCTGAACTGTGCCAACCTTTCCGATGAGCTTTTTGAGGCGGAACTATTTGGCTACGAAAAGGGTGCCTTCACCTCCGCCCATTCAAGGAAGGAAGGAAAGTTGGAGCTTGCCCACGAGGGCACCCTATTTTTGGACGAGATCGGAGACCTCAGCCCAAAGGCACAGGCAAAGCTACTTAGGGTCTTAGAAACCAAACAGTTCAGTCGGCTCGGTGGAAACCAAATAATAACCTCCAACTTTCGGCTCATAAGCGCCTCCAACAAGGACCTAAAAGCCATGGTGGAGGAGGGAAGCTTTAGGGAGGACCTATACCACCGCATCGCGGGCGTGGTCATAGAGGTCCCACCCTTGAGGGAAAGAAAGGAAGACATTCCACTCTTGGTGGAATTCTTTTTGAAAAAATACCACTGCAAAAAGCACTTTACAGAGGATAGTCTAAGACTTTTGAAATCCCACCGATGGAAGGGCAATGTAAGGGAGCTCAAAAACTTTGTGGAAAGGCTCTGCATACTTCATGAGAGAGAAGAGGTCTCAAAGGCAGATGTGGAGAGATTTTTGGGTATAACCTACCAAGAGGACCTAGGAGAGCTCTTTGAAGAGAAGGACTTGAGAACCGCAAAGCAGAAATTTGAAAAACTCTTTATACAGAAAAAGCTCAGGGAATACAACGGAGACGTAAAAAAGGTGGCAGAGGTAATAGGCATAGACCTTTCCAACCTTTACAGAAAGCTAAAGCTCTACGGGATAGAGGTATAATAAAACACTCCATGCGAGCCTTAATCTCTGTCTATTACAAAGAGGGTGTAGAGGAGCTGGCAAAGGTTTTACAGGAGCTTGGCTATGAGGTCGTATCCTCTTCAAGCACAGCAAAATACCTCAGGGAAAGAGGGATAAGGGTAAAGGAGATAGAACAGATCACAAACTTTCCCGAAATACTCGGCGGAAGGGTAAAGACCTTGCATCCTTTCATTCACGGTGGAATACTCATGAGGGATTGGGTGGAAGAGGATAAAAGACAGGCTAAGGAGCTTGGAATAGAGCCCATAGATGTGGTGGTGGTAAATCTTTATCCCTTTGAGGAAAAGCTCAGAGAAGGCTTAGAGGAGAGGGAACTTATGGAGTTTGTGGATATTGGTGGTCCCGCATTAATAAAGGCAAGCGCCAAGAACTTTTACAGGGTTCTGGTGGTCTGCGACCCTGCAGATTATCGCTGGGTTGCCCAAAAACTCAGAGAAAAAAGCCTTACCTTAGAAGACAGAAAATACTTGGCGGTAAAAGCCTTTTCCTTGACCGCCTATTACGATGCTTTGATCTCCAACGCCCTGGCAAACCTGTTTGGCATTTCTGATATGTTTTCACAAATGGCAATTCCCTTAAAGCTTGCAAAAGGTCTAAGGTATGGAGAAAATCCTCATCAAAAAGGGTGGCTCTTTAGCGATCCTTTGGAAGACCTTGGGATTGCCAACTCGGAGGTCCTGCAAGGAAAGGATATGTCCTTTAACAACTACCTGGACGCGGACTCCGCTTTAAAGCTTGTCTTTCAGTTTGAAAAGCCTGCCTGTGTGATCGTAAAGCACAACAACCCCTGCGGAACCGCCTTGGGAGAAAGTCCATCAGAAGCCTTTTTGAAGGCAAAAGAAGCGGACCCAGAGTCCGCCTTTGGTGGCATTGTAGCCTTTAACTGCAAAGTGGACGAAGAATGTGCCAAAATTTTGACGGAGATGTTCTTGGAGGTGGTGATTGCCCCTGAGTATGAACCCAAAGCCCTTGAGATTCTGAGCACAAAAAAGAACCTTAGGGTAATCCGTAGTTTAGGATTTTCCTACTACTGGGATATAAAAAAGATCTCTGGTGGCTATCTTTTGCAGGAGGAGGACGCTACAAACTGGGAAAGGTGGGAGATGGTAAGCAAAAGGGCACCCACTGAGAGGGAAGTAAAGGATTTGGAGTTTGCCTTTAAAGTATGTAAGTTTACCAAGTCTAACGCAGTGGTCCTTGCAAAAAATGGGCAGACCTTGGGAATAGGCACGGGCAACACCTCAAGGGTAGATAGTCTGAGGTGTGCCATTGCAAAGGCTAAAAGGTTTGGCTTTGACCTAAAGGGCGCGGTAATGGCTTCGGAGGCTTTTTTGCCCTTCAGGGACAGCGTGGATATATGTGCCCAGGAGGGTATAACCGCCATAGTTCAGCCCGGTGGAAGTATAAGGGACAAGGAGGTTATATCCGCCTGCGACGAGCATGGGATAGCCCTAATATTCACAGGAACAAGGCACTTCAGGCACTGATCAAGGAATACCAAAGCAATAACCCATCGTAATAGCCCAGAAGGTCTTCGCAAGCCCTCTCGGGGTGTGGCATCAAACCAAAAACATTAAAGGTTTCGTTGCAAACGCCCGCAATGTTGCCTACTGAACCGTTTGGGTTGGCTTCCTTTGTGATAGAGCCGTCCTCCTGGCAGTATCTAAAGAGAATTTGTCCCCTCTCTTCCAACCGCCTTAACTCATCTTCCGGCACATAAAACCCTCCCTCTCCGTGGGCTATGGGCATTCGGATAACTTCTCCCTTTTCTAACTTTTTTGTGAAGTGGGTTGAACTGTTTTCCACCCTCAAATAAACATCCTTGCAAACAAACCTCAGATTTTCGTTCCTAAGCAGGGCACCCGGCAGGAGGTGAAGCTCAGTGAGAATTTGAAAGCCGTTGCATATTCCCACCACAAAGCCACCCTTTTGGGCAAAATCCATTAGAGCCTTTGCGATGGGTGTTTTGCTTGCCAACGCGCCAGCCCTAAGGTAATCTCCAAAGGAAAAGCCCCCGGGCAAAACCACGCAGTCTATGTTCTGTATCTTGGTCTCCCTAAAGTCCAGAAACTTAACCTCTACCCCCACCACATCCCTGAGCACATAGTAAGTGTCATAATCACAGTTGGAACCCGGAAAAACACAAACACCAAACTTCATTCTATTACGTACTCCTCTATAAGTGGGTTGTATAGGAACTTCTCCACCATCTCTTTAACTTGGGATGGGTCCTCCACCTCCAACTCAACCACCTTGCCCACCCTTACACTCTTAACCTTGTATCCGTTATCCTCAAGAATCTCCTTTACCGCCCTCCCCTCTGGGTCCAAAAGTCCCTCCTTGGGAGTGATCAGAACTCTAACTCGCATAGCCTATATTATAATGCTCCTTGATACCTTGGGTGAGAAATTTAGAAAAGCTGGAAAAATCTTCTGACAAAAAGCCCTTAGTGGGCAGAGGTTTATAATACCCTCAAATCCCACTAAGGAGGTATAAAAATGAATTACCTTAATAGTTTATACCAACAAGTCCTTTTGTCCATCTCTACAGTCTTATCAGACTGCGAAAAGCAAGTAAAGAAGATGTCAACTTTTGGTATCCATAGACTGGACTGGTTAATGGTTAGGACCTGAAAGGGTTTTGATACCCTTAGAAATATGAAGGAAGCAACAGGAGAAGTACTAAACGGAGTTTTTGGGTGTAGGACTTAATACCTGTGGCTTGCGGTAGACGAAAAAGGTTTGCCTGTGTTTGTGCATCTTTCAAGAAGAAGGGGCTCTTGGACCGCTAAATTGGTTCTTTACAACACAAAGGCAAAGGGATGCACCACTGACAAGGGACCTTGGTATGTGAGTGCAGTCAAAGAGCTTCCGATGGAATGGGTACATGAGACTTTTGGGAAGAGGAATGTGGTAGAGAGGTGGTTTTTCTACATCAAGCACAGAATAAAGAGGTTCTACAAGAGGTTTCCTTGGAATGCTAAGTATGAAACCGTCTATAGATGGTTCGCCTCTTTTATTGTCATTTATACCATCATGGAACTAAAAAGTTGACATCCTCGTCAAGGGAGTTTAGATGGGCGTCCCGACGAGGGATTTTTTAGAACAGCCTCGAAATCCCATATGGTGGGCTGGGAACTTGGGAATAGGAGGTGGTATAAATCCGTCTCCCTCAGAATACACCATATCGCTATGGCTTTAATTCTCTAATTGAGTTTGCGGAAGCACTTCACAAGTTTTTAAGCAAAGCCAGTGTTAATAAAAAAGGCTATGGAGGAAGTCAAAGGCGAAAAGCTAAATATCTCTTCTCTTTTTATAGGTGTTTGGTTTTAGTTTGGCTAATCCCTCATAGGCTATAATCGTAAGGCGTTAGCCTTGAACAAGGGAGAAGAGCCTATTTATTGGACAATGCCCGTAGAAATCAACCAAACAACTCTTTAAAAATATCCGGGCGTCTTTGTTTGAGTTTGTTTAAATACTCGTTGAGGGACATATAATCGGGCTCGCTCTTTACAGCCCTTGTTCTTATGTAAAATCTTACCTCTTTTCCCTCAATTTCAAAGAGTATGAGCCCTAACCCAAACCTTAGACACAAAGACTCCAGCCTTCCGATCTCCTCAGAACCTTTCGGCACTACCAAATAAACCTTATGGCTGAACAGCTTGTAGGCACACGCCTGACCAAAGGCGACCACTAACTGATTGGGGTCAAGCTTTATCTCTGCACTAACGATTTCTGGAACGGGCAACCTTATGGGCTCATAATCGGGAAATCTATATATCCCAAAAACATCGGGAGTTCCCCACTTATCCTCGAAGACTTTTCCACCCAAGGGCACTGCCTTGGAACACTCTTCCAACTCGTCGGTCAAATATTGAGCAAAGGGCTGGTATAGGTCCTGCTCTCTTATTCCCTCCACTGGCTTTGGAGGCGCCTCTTCCCTTACAAGACGGAACAATCCCCTCTCGGGTATAACTATATCTTTTATATCCCCGCTTCTAATTTTTTCTCTTAGGCTATGAAGGGCACCATGTATAGTGTTTTCCTTTATCTCCGGATGTTTTTCTTTGATATACCTCACCAGCTCGGAGTATCTCAATCCCTCTTGGAATGATGCTAAGGCTTCTCTAATCGCTCTCTCTATTTTTTCTCTGTTGGTTGGCACAAAGGCTTAGTATATCATACTCCAAAGATAACGACGCTTATATTTATAAGAAATGCCACACTCTATAACCGATCACATTATAGAGCTTAAGCTAAAAAAGCTATACCACAAAGACAAAGCGAGCATAGAAGAGCTTTTAAACAGTAGAGCGGGCAGAAACCTTTTACCCTATGAGATCGTTTTCAACGACCAAGTGGACTGGGAAAAACTTAAAGATTCTGTCCCTGAACTTTCTGAGTACTACCACAAAGCCTGCGTTATCTATTCAAACTACAGATATCTCATAAGAAGGAAAACACCACTGCCCACTGTTAAAGAAAAGATACAACAAGAGGATATAAGAAAGTTTTTTGAGGTTTTGAGGGCTTTGGAATGCTAAATGTTGTTGAAATTTTTAAAGAGATAGCAAAAAGCACTGGCAAATCTATTGAGATTATTCTGGTTGGAGCGCAAGCTTTGCCATATTATGGAGTTGGAGCAAGGGTAACTATGGATATAGACGCAGAGATCGTTAGAGGTGATTTGGAGGAGGTCTACTTTGAACTAAAAAAAAGAGGTTTTGAAAGCGACCTGTCTGAAAATATAAGCGGATGGAGTGTGATCTCACTACCAAGAGGCTATCGGGATAGGGCTATAACGATCTATCAGGACGACCAGCTAAAGGTCAGCGTGCTTAGCCCTTACGACTTCATCATAATGAAACTAAGGAGAGGCACGGAGCAGGATTTGGAGGATTGTTTAAACGTAGCCTTAGCAAACCAACTGTCCATTGAGGAATTGGACAGATACTTTGAAAATGCCATAAGCAACTCTATCAAGGACACTGCAATATTGAACTTCAGGCTAATTTACAACCACTTTAGACAAGCTTTAATGGAACTTTTGTCCCAAAAATCTGAGCGAACTCCAGATTCTACCCAGGGCTAAAAATTTAGGAAAAGCACGCATTAAATATATCCTCGTATGTTTCCCGCCTTCTTATTACCTTTACCTTTCCCTTCCCCACCAATAGCTCGCACGCCTTGGGTCTTGCGTTGTAGTGGGAAGACATGGCAAAACCGTAAGCCCCGGCAGAAAGCACTGCCAAGTAGTCTCCTCTCTCTACATAGGAAATTTCCCTGTCTAAGGCTAAAAAGTCTCCCGTCTCGCAAATAGGACCCACCACATCGGTCTTTATGTATTTCACATCCCTTTCCACCACCGGCACTATGTGGTGGTAGGCGGAGTATATGGCAGGTCTTATAAGGTCGTTCATGCCCGCATCCACGATCACAAAGTGCTTGTGCCCTTTGTCCTTTAAAAATTGCACTTGGGTTAGGAGTATGCCTGCATTTCCCACTATAGACCTTCCTGGTTCTAAAATAAGCTTAGCTTGGACCCCCCTTAAGCTTGGCATGATCGCCTTTGCCAAGTCCTCGGGTTCTGGGTTTGCCTGGTCTGGCTGATACTTTATACCCAAACCGCCCCCAAGGTCCAAGTATTTAATGTCAAAGCCATCTTTTGTTAGCTCCTCATAAAGCCCTACCACCTTTTCTACCGCCTCTATGTAAGGAGAAACATCCAGAATTTGAGAGCCGATGTGGCAGTGTATTCCCACCACCTCCAAGTTTTTCAAGCTCCTTGCATACCTGTATTCTTCCTTTGCCTGCTTTATGTCTATGCCAAACTTACTTTTTTTCATGCCTGTGGAGATGTAAGGATGGGTCTTTGGGTCCACGTCTGGATTTACCCTTATGGCAACCCTTACCTTTTTGCCTAACCTCTCGCCCACTTCATTTAAAACATCCAGCTCCATGTGGGATTCCACATTGAACATAAGAATGTCCTTCTCTACCGCAAAGGTGATCTCCTGCAAGGTTTTTCCCACGCCCGCATAGACAATCTTGGAGGGCTCCACACCTGCCTTTAGGGCACTATCCAGCTCTCCTCCAGAAACCACGTCCGCACCAGCCCCCTCTTCCTTTGCAAGTGCCACAATGTGTGGGTTAAAGTTTGCCTTGACTGCGTAGCATATTAGGGCATTGGGAAAGGCTTCTTGGTAAGCCCTGATGCGATCCCTTATGTAAGAGGCACTGTAAACATAAAGAGGAGTGCGGTAATGCTTGGCTAACTCTTGCAGGGACACTCCTTCTAAGAAAAGTTCTCCGTTCCTATATTCAATGTATGGGTTATACTCTTTTAAAAGCATAGATTTTAATTTTACCATGGGACTGAAGGAACAGCTTGTCCAGGTTCAGCCTTTTGTCTATAAACTGCCGGAGAATACGGTTCAAGGGCAAAGGGTGCCCGTCTATTTCTATCTCAGCGATAGACTCTTTGAGATCTTGGAGGAGGATGCTATAAGACAGGCGGCGAACGCAGCCACCTTGCCGGGAGTAAAAAAGGCTATATATGTGATGCCCGATGTGCATGTGGGTTATGGCTTTCCCGTTGGCGGTGTGATGGCAACGGACCCTGAGGAGGGTATAATCAGCCCTGGTTCAGTGGGCTACGATATAAACTGCGGAGTAAGGCTCATAGCTACAAACCTTACTGCGGATATAGTCTACCCGGTTAGAAGGGGGCTTATGAACGAGATACTCAAAAACGTGCCCGCGGGCGTGGGTTCCACAGGAAAGATAAAACTGACCAAGTCTCAGATGGAAGAGGTGGCGGTGAAGGGTGCCCGTTGGGCGGTGGAGCAGGGCTTTGGCTTTTTGGAAGACCTTGAGCATATAGAGAGCGGGGGTACCCTTCCGAACGCGGACCCTTCTAAGGTTTCAAAGGAAGCCTACGAAAGAGGCTCCGATGAGCTTGGAACGGTGGGCTCGGGCAATCACTTTGTGGAGGTGCAAGCAGTAGATGAGGTCTACGACGAGGATATTGCGGAACGTTTGGGACTGAAGCTTGGTCAGGTTTGCATCATGGTGCACTCGGGTTCAAGGGGCTTTGGACATCAGGTCTGCGTGGATCATCTAAAAGTCGCAAAGGATGCCCTTAAAAAATACAACATAGACATACCGGATATGCAACTTGCCTGCATGCCCTTTAGCTTTCCCGAGGGTCAAGCATACTTTTCTGCCATGAACAGCGCCGCCAATTATGCCTTTGCCAACAGGCAGATCTTGGGCTTTTTGACTGCAGACACAATAAGGCGATTCTTCGGTCTCTCTTGGGAAGAACTGGGCTACAGGCTTATTTACGATTTAGCCCACAACATAGCCAAGTTGGAAAGGCACAAAGTTGACGGAAAGGTTTTAAAGCTGGTGGTTCATAGAAAGGGCGCCACAAGGGCTTTTCCTCCCTTCAATTCGGAGGTGCCACCTGCCTACAGAGAACTGGGTCAGCCCGTGCTAATACCCGGTGATGTGGGGAGGTATTCCTTCCTGTTGGTGGGGCAGGAAAAGAGTATGGAGACTACCTTTGGGACTGCATGCCACGGTGCAGGTAGGCTCATGTCCAGGACCAAGGCAAAGGAGTTTGTAAGAAGGGAGGGCTTAGAAAAGGTGCTGGGAGACTTGGTGGTGGTGGCAAGGGGCAAAGGAACGGTGGCAGAAGAGATCCCGCAGGCTTACAAGGATGTGTCCGAAGTGGTGAGGGTGGTGGATAGCTTGGGCATTGCCAAGCTTGTGTTAAGATTAAAACCTGTGGGGACTTTAAAGGGATGATGCGCACAGTGGATGTATCCTTAAAGCCAATAACTTTAAGGCTGGCAAGGGCTTACGGCAGGATCTCCTTAAAGAAAGAGACCGTTAAAAGGATCCGGGAGGGCACGGTGCCCAAGGGGGATGTGTTAAGTGCTTGCAAGGTTGCTGGCTTGATGGCTGTGAAAAAAACGGGGGAGCTTTTACCCTTCTGCCATCCCATTCCCTTGGAACATGCGGAGCTTGATGTCAAGCTGGGCGAAGACCATTTGGAGGTCTTTTCCTTGGTGCTTGGCACCTCAAAAACGGGCTATGAAATGGAGGCACTTACAGCGGTATCCGTAGCCCTTCTGACGGTCTACGATATGTGTAAAGGCTTGGACGATAGCATGGTCATAGAGGAAATCAAGCTATTGGAAAAGTCCGGGGGAAAATCCCAATGGGGCAAACCCTTGAAGGGCAAAAGGGTTCTCATAAATAGTGAGTTTAGGGAACTCATCAAAGAGTATGTTTTAAAGCTTGAGGGGGATGTGGTTGAAGGTGGAGACTTTGACCTACTTATCAGCACATACAGGGAAGAAATGGAAGAGTTCTCTGGTCTTTCTGCGGTTATAAACAACCATCTCTTTTCTGTGCTTCCCACCGAGTTAAGGGAAGGTGTGCGGGTTGGAAGGAGGGATGGCTACACGGTGGTGCAGTTGCAACCCTCCGAAAAGCTGATAAGGGCTTTCTTTGAGGGCTTTGGAAGCCTTTTAGGAAATTGGTAAATAGGCGCAGGCGGACTCGAACCGCCGACCTCTGGCGTGTCGGGCCAGCGCTCTGCCTACTGAGCTATGCGCCTTAGTCTATAATTATAAACCAAATGCAAAAAGTTGCTCTAATAACCGGTGCAAGGCGTGTGGGCTTTGAAGTTGCCAAAGGGCTTTTGAAGGAAGGCTGGCAATTGGCGGTGGTTTATCACACCTCCCAAGAGGTAGTGGAAGAGTTGAAAAGATACGGAGAGGTGGAAGGAATAAAGGCTGACCTTTCGGACTTTTCCTCCTACCAAAGTGTGGTGGCTCAGACGGTAGAGAGGTTCGGAAGGGTGGATGCCCTTTTGCACTTGGCGAGCCCTTACTATCCCACTCCCTTAGAGAGCATGGAACTTGAGGATCTTATGAACCACCTTATGCCCATAGCCACTGCCTTTTTGTTTTTGACTAAAGAATGTGCCAAGTATATGCAAAGGAACAGCCAAAGTCCCAAGGGGAGGGTGGTTGCCTTTGGCGATTGGGCTACCAACACCACTCCCTACAAAAATTACTCTGCCTATTTCCTTGCCAAGGGGGCATTGCATACTGCCATAAAGGTTCTGGCGAAAGAGTTGGCACCGCACATTTTGGTAAATGGCATAGCCTTGGGTCCTACCCTAAAGCCTCCTGACTTTTCCCAAGAAAGGTGGGACGCCTACATACAAAAAACGCCCTTAAAGAGGGAGGTATCTTTGGAGGATGTTGTGGAGCTAACAAAGTATTTGCTAAGGGTGGAGACCATGACCGGCGAGATCATAAACTTAGACAGCGGAAGGCACATTGCGGGCGAATGCACTTAAACCTTTTGGCTGTTTAAAAACTTCTGAATTTTCAACTCCATCATATCCCTGTGATATAGCCTTTCCTTTTTGAGTTTTTCCAGTTCCATCTCCAAGTCATGGGTCATGGGATGATGCTTTTCCAACTTGTCTATTTGCTTGTCAAGCTCCTCGTGCTTTTCGTAGTGATACCTAAACTCCTTGTCCTCTTGGAGAAGCTTTTGGATGATCTCTTCCCTTGTCATATTAGGTCCTCCTCTCTTGGTCTTAATAATATTAAACCAGAAACCGTTAGCAGGTAGCCTTCAATCAAAAGGGCAAGGCTCGCAAAGACTATAAAAACCAAAAAGCTAAAGGTAAAGGGAATACCTACCAAAAAGTAAAGCCAAAAGTAGCGGGTGGTCGCCCTCTGGCTCCAGTAGGGCTCTTCTACTTTGATGGGAAACAACCTTTTACGCAAAAATAGGGCTAAGGTTATAAAGATAGTTCCCAAGAGCAGGTTAAAGGCGAGCATACCCAAAACCAAGTTGGGATGCAAAGGCAGTTTAAAATAAGGATACAGGGGAAAGCACGCAAGGAAAACAAGGCTAACAAAGCCCAAGGTGGCAAAGAAGAACTGTCTTGCCCTTTTAAAATACAACTCCTTCATAGAAAAACCTTCTCTAAGGTTAAGCCCTTTGCCTTTGCGGTGTAGGGGCACTTTTTTCCCTTTAAAAACTCTTTTATGTCCTCCAAGGAAAGCTTGCCCATTCCCAAGTATATAAGGGCACCCGCCATACGCCTTACCATGTATCTTAAAAATCTCTTCGCCCTCACCCTTATTTCTACTATGCCTTCATCTTCCACCACCTCGCACTCTTGAATCTCCACAAAGGGGTCCTCCTCTCCCTCCAGCTTGGCAAAGCCCGAAAAGTCATGCCCACCCAAAAATAACCCGCAAGCCCTTCTCATCTCCGCAAATCTTAAAGTATAAGGTATCCTCCAGAGGAAGGGCTCCAAAAAGGGATTCCTTGCGTGGGAAGGATAGACCCTGTATATGTAAAGCTTGCCCTTTACCGAATACCTTGCGTTAAAGTTTTCTCCCGCCAGCCACACCTCAGAAACTCCCACATCCTCGGGCAGGAGGGCATTTAGTGCTTTTAAGAGATTATTCAGAGGAAAAAACTTTGAAGCTTTGAAGTTTGCTATGTAGTCTTTGGCATGGACGCCTGCGTCAGTCCTGCAACAGCCCGTCGGTCTTATGCCCTCTCCAAACAACCTGCCAAGCGCCTGCTCTATAACTCCCTGCACCGTTCTTAAGCCCGGTTGCACCTGCCAACCGTGAAAGTTTGTGCCCACAAAGGAAAGCCGAAGGCAGTAATTATACATTCCCCCTTCCCCTGAGCCTGACGGGGTCTTTCTTGCTTCTTATCTTTTCCAAACTAACATCCTCCTCCACCCTTGGGTCTGGCACCAGCTTTTTTAGGCTCTCCTCAAAAGCCCTCTGTGGGTCATAAAAGCCCTGTCTCTTAATCTCCTCGGGGACAAGGTGATAGTCTCCTCTGATTATGGCTTCCGCCAACTCCATGGCGTAGGGAGAAAGGTTAAGCTTTTTTAAGAGCTCATCGCTACCAAGCCCCATGTATAGCCCATAGAGGAATACCTTTTCGTGGTAGCTGAGCTTTTGTCCCTCCCTTGAGCTTTCCAAATACCTTTGACGGGAGAGATGCTCTCTGGTCTTTTCCCTTAGAACCGCCATTGGTAGGTTTGTTTTTTTTGAAAGCACGCTCAAAAGTTCCATCTGTCGGACTTTGTCCTTTACAAAGGCACAAAAATAAAGGTAATCCTCCAAGGCTTGCTTGCTGTTTTCTTTCAAAAGGCTTTCAAAGATCTCCTCCGCGCTTTCTATGGATTTTCTCAACTCACTGGCAAACTTTTTTACGTAGGTGTCTGGGTCCTCTCCCTCTGGGAGCAAGAGGACCTTTACCTTTAGTCCTTCCTTTAAAAGGTAGGGTGCGGTTTGCCTTATTGCCCTCCTGCCCGCTTGGTCTCCATCAAACAGTAGCACCACCTCCTGCACATAGGCGGACAAAAGCTTTGCATGCTCTTGCCCAAAGGAGGTTCCCATTACCGCCACCGCCTCCTGAAAGCCCTCTTGATGCATACTCATCACATCAAAGTATCCTTCCACAAGGATCGCCCTTTTCCTCTCCTTTATGTAGTCAAGCCCTTCATAAAAGCCAAAGAGAATTTCCCTTTTTTTGAAGAACTCCGTCTCGGGAGAGTTTATGTATTTGGGACCAGTGCCCGTCAAAGTTCTACCACCAAAGCCCAAGATGTTTCCCTTTTGGTCCCTTATGGGAATGATGAGCCTGCCCGCAAAGAGGTCCTTGTAATGTTTTTCGTCTATCTTCAGAAGGTTGCCCGTCTTCTCGTAGGTGGATAACAGCTGGTTTTCCCTCAGAAAGTCCAAAAGCTCCTCCGAGGAGGGCGAGTATCCAAGCCTGAACTTTTTTATAGTCCTCTCTGATATGCCCCTCTCTTTGAGGTAATCAACCACCTTTGGATGTTCCCTTAACTTTCTGTGGTAGTATTCCGCCACCAGGTTAATGGCGTTCAAAAGGTTTTCGTCCTTTTTTTTGCGCTCCAGCTTGACGGGGAGTTTATACTTCTTTGCCAGTTCCAAGAGGGCTTCCGTATAGGTCAGGTTTTCGTAGAGTGCTACAAACTTTACCGCATCGCCCCCCACACCACAACCAAAGCATTTCCATATACCCTTTGAGGGAGATACATATAAAGAGGGAGTATCGTCCGGGTGAAAGGGGCACCTTGCCTTGTAGTTGTTGCCACTTCTCTCAAGGTCTATGTAAGAGGAGATCACATCCACTATGTCAAGTTTTTTTACCACCTCCCTGAGGTCCATACTAAACCTCTTGCAATGAGGCGCGCAGTTTCTCCTCCATCTCGTGCTCCTCTAAAGCGGAGATGATCTCATCAAGCTTTCCTTCTAAGATGTCCTGAAGGCGATGGGAGGTGTAGTTGATGCGATGGTCTGTAACCCTGTTTTGTGGGAAGTTGTAGGTTCTGATCTTTTCGCTCCTTTCCCCAGTCCCCACCTGCTCCCTCCTCTCCTGTGCGATCTTTTCTTCTTTTTGCCTCTCGTAGTAATCCTTCAGCCTTGCGTAGAGTATTTTCATAGCCTTTAGCTTATTCTGAAATTGGGAACGCTCGTCTTGGCAGGAGACCACTATCCCCGTGGGTATGTGGGTGATCCGGACTGCAGTCTCAGTGGTATTCACATATTGCCCACCCGCACCACTGGCACGAAAGGTTTCTATCTTTATGTCCTCTGGGTTTATTTGCACTTCCGTCTCGTCCGCCTCTGGAAGAACAGCCACCGTGGCGGTGGAGGTGTGTATTCTTCCTCCCGCTTCTGTTTTTGGCACCCTTTGGACCCTATGAACCCCACTTTCATACTTTAACTTTGCGTAGGCGTCCTTGCCCTCAATTAGGGCTATAACCTCCTTGTATCCTCCGAGCCCTGTCTTTTGGGCATTCAGTATGGAAAACTTCCAACCTTTTTCCTCTGCGTACTTTTGATACATGTTCAGCAAGTCGGCAGCAAAAAGGGCAGCCTCTTCGCCACCGACCCCCGCCCTGATCTCCAGTATAACATTTTTAGAGTCCTTTTCATCTTTTGGAACCAAAAGCCGTTTTATCTCCCTTTCTATCTCCTTCTTTTCTTTCTCTAACCTTTTGATCTCCTCCTTTGCTAAATCTTCAAACTCCTTGTTTTCCAAAAGCTCCTTGGCAGATTCTATTTCCCTCTTTACCTTTGCATATTTGTTGTATGCCTCGTGGGCGGGCTCCAACTCCTTGAATTCTTTGCTGAGCTTGGAGTAAAGGTATATGTCCTTTAGGGTCTCTGGGTCTGAGAGCTTAGCCTGAAGCTGAAGATATTTTTGGTGTAATACCCTTAGCCTTTCCTCTAAGTCCTTATGAAGCATTGACGGACTTTCCTGCAGTCTCCAGCAGGAAGGGTTTGATCCTCAACTTGCCCGTATAGAAGGGGTGGCAAGCGTTGCATGCTTCAAGATAGACAGTGCCACCTTTTGTGGAAAGCAGTGTAAAGGTGTTCCCACACCCACACACAAAGGTGGTAGGCTTCAATTCAGGATGAATACCCTTCTTCATTTTTGCACCTCCAAAAGAGTGAGAGATATATATTATATCCTTTATAATCAGAAAACAAGGAGGTTTAGTATGCTGACACCAGAGCAGTTAAAGGTTTTAAAAGAAAGGCTTGAAGAAGAAAGGGCAAAGCTTTTAGAAAGGTTCAGAAAAATTGAAGACACGCAGAGTAAGATCGGAGAGCAGATAAGGGAGCCGGGAGACCAAGAGGACCTGAGCCAAATGACTTACACCCAAGAGGTCCTTGATAATCTTTCCGCAAGGGAGATGTTCATAATAAGGGAAATAGACTATGCACTGCAAAAGCTTCAAGCGGGCACCTACGGTGTATGTGAATACTGCGGAGAGTATATAGAGTATGAGAGACTGCTGGCTATACCTTGGACCAGATATCATGCGGTCTGTGCAGAAAAAGCAGAAGAGGAGGGCATAGTGCCTACCTATACACCCATTATCTTTGAAGGCACACTGCCTGAGGAGATGGAAATTCAGAGGGAAGATATTACGGAGGCATGAGGTTTGATTTTTACCTGCCCGTCGAGGTCCTCTTTGGAAGTGGGAGGTTAGATACCTTAGGAGAGGTTGCCAAAAGATACGGCTACAGGGCAATAGTCATAACAGGTAAAAACAGCACCAAAGAGAACGGAGCTTTAGAGAGGGCTATCCATTCCCTCAAAAGATGGGGTGCGGAGGAGGTGATCCTTCACGACCGGGTGGAGCCAAACCCTACTGACCATATGGTAAGTGAAGCGAGCGCCTTGGTGGTGGAAAACAAAATAGACTACATAGTGGGCTTGGGGGGCGGAAGTGCCTTAGACACCGCCAAAGCGGTTTCTCTTGTTTCCTCCAACGAGGGCTATGCATGGGATTATGTGAATTATCCAGAAGGTCCAAGGCTCATTCCCTACCTCAACAGACCGGTAATATGCATACCAACCACTGCGGGCACGGGTAGCGAGGTAAATAGATACTCGGTTATATCAAACCCAAAGAGAAAGGAAAAGCTGGTCATCTCCCACTCCCTAAATTATCCGAAGGTTGCCCTCATAGACCCAACCCTGACCCTTTCCATGAGCCCAAGGCTAACCGCCATCACCGGAGTGGATGCCTTTTTCCATGCCCTTGAATCCTTTACCAACAAGGTGGAGAACACCTTTGCGGACGATTTAGCAGTAAAAGCCCTGAGGATCATAAAAGAGTGGCTACCGGTGGCGGTTAATGAGCCGGAGAACCTAACCGCGAGGGAGTGGATGAGCTATGCGTCTATGCTGGCGGGGATAGCCATAGACAGAAAGAGGGTAGCCCTAATACACGGCATGGAACACCCAGTTTCTGCCCACTATCCGGATATAGCCCATGCGGAGGGACTCGCAGCGCTTGCACCGGCAATAACCGCCTTCAACTATAGAGGGAACCCACACAAATACGCCCTCTTTGCGGAGATTATGGGCTACGAACCAAAGCCCGAAAAGGCTGTGGATGCGGTTGTTGAGCTTTTAGAAAAGGTGGGATTGAGGGTTTCTCTCAAAGGGCTGGGCGTGGAAAGGGAAAAGTTAGAGAGGCTAACAGAAGATACATACATGCTCTCAAGGGGACTCTTTCCCATAAACCCGGTGGAGCCCACCATGGAGGACATACACGAGCTCTATGTGAAGGCTTATGAAGGCTTTTGAACCTCCGCCAAGACGAAGTTTAGCCTACCCCTCTCTTCATCCACCGATATTAGCTTTACCTTGACCTTGTCTCCCAAGCGATAGACCTTGCCCGTTCTGTAGCCCACAAGCTGATGGGCTTTTTCGTCGTATATGAACTCATCCTCCTCCAAAGACGCCACATTGACCAAACCCTCCACCAAGTAATCTTTGAGCTCCACAAAAAAGCCAAAGGATACCACGCCCGTTATTATGCCCTCAAAGTCCTCCCCTATGTGTGCCCTCATGAGCCTAACCTTTAACCGGTCTATGGCTTCTCTTTCCACATCCTCCGCCAACTCCTCTTGTAGGGAAAGGTGCTCTCCCACCATTTCCAAGTAGCTAACCGTCTGCTCGTAGTCTATGCTTTCCCCTCTGAGGGCTTTCTTCAAAAGCCTATGAACCACCAGGTCCGCATACCTCCTTATGGGGGAGGTAAAGTGTGCGTATCCGTCGCTGGCAAGCCCAAAGTGTCCCAAATTGTGTGGAGAATACCTTGCCTTCATCATACTACGCAATGTTAAAAATCTAACCAAGTGCTCTTCATCCCTGCCTTCAAAATCCTCGATTATCTTCTGGAAAAACTTGGGCTCAAGGGAAAACCTTTTGACTTTGTAGCCAAGCCCCTCTAAGATCTCCAACAGATTTTCCACCTTTTTTGGGTCTGGCTTTTCATGAACTCTATAAAGGCAGGGGTAGCCCATGCTGGCAAGATGCTTTGCCACCGTTTCGTTGGCGGAGATCATAAAGTGCTCTATAATTCGGTGGGCTATGTGGCGCTGATAGGGCACTATGGCGGTAGGTTCCCCATATTCATCTACGATCAACTCTGCCTCGGGCAGGTCAAAGTCTATGCTACCCCTCTCCCACCTCCTGTAAGAGAGAATCCGGTATAGGTCCTCCATGAGCCTGAGGGGTTCTATAAGGTCTGGATACTTCTTCTCAAGGGCTGGGTCCCCTACGATAAGTCGCAGGGCTTCGTCGTATGTTAGCCTTGCCTTGCTCTTTATTACGCTCTCGTAGATGTCATACCATAGCAGGTCTCCCTTTGGGCTAAAGACCATCTCACAGGTAAAGGCAAGCTTGTCTTCATTGGGCTTTAGACTGCAAAGGTCCGCAGAGAGCCTCTCGGGTAGCATGTGAATTGCCCTGTCGGGCAGATAAAAGGTAAAGCCCCTCTCAAAGGCGCTTTTGTCAAGGGCGGAGCCCTCCTTCACAAAGTAAGACACGTCCGCTATATGCACCCAGAGGCGGTAGTTCCCCTCGGGCGTTTTTTCTATGGCGACCGCATCGTCAAAGTCCCTTGCCTTTGGTGGGTCTATGGTAAAGCATACCTGATCCCTTAAGTCCTTTCTGCTCTTGAGTTCCTTCTCCCCATCTATGGAGAGATTTTGGGCTTCCTTTAGAGCTTCCGGCTCGTAATCTTGAGGTAGCTTATACTTGTGGATGATTATATCCACTATGAGGTTCTTTTCTGCCGGGTGCCCAAGGACCTTTTTAACTTTGCCCAACATTGGGCTTTCTTTGGAAGGGTATCGCACAATTTCCGCCAATATTACGGTGCCTTCCTTTAACTCCTTGCAGGCATCCTTTGGCAAAAAGACCCTATGAAAGCTGTTCTGGTCCAAGGGAACTCCCACACACTGTCCCTTTTCTTTTTTTATAGAACAGACCAACTCCCTTGTGCCCCTCTTTAGAACCTTTAGAACCCTCACTTCCTTTTTGCCTTTGAATTCCACCACCTTAGCCTTTACCCTGTCTCCGTGCAAGAGCCTCTCCATCTCAAAGGGTGGTATGTATATATCCTTTTTACCTTCTCCCACTTCAAGAAAGCCAAAGCCGTTTGGGTTTGCTGAAACTGTGCCTACCACCACCTCCTCCTGTGCCAACCTATACCTTCCGCCATCCACCATAATGGTTCCTTCCTTTTTTAGCTTTTTTAACAGCTTTTTTAACGCCTTTCTACCCTTTTTGTCCAAAGACAAAAGGTGGGCAAGCTCGTTAAAGTGCAGAGGCTTCTTGCTAAGGGCTTTTATAATATCCTTCTCCTCAAGGGAAATTTCAGCCATGGCCTCTGCCGAGGTTTAAAATTTTATACTACTTTTGCGGAATTCCTCCCATCCCATCCATAAACAGGGACCAAGCTCGGTTATAATCCTTTCAATGCCCAGCGAGGCTTTTCAAAAAAATCCCTCATCGGGACGCCCCTCCAGCGGATAAAGGAGCTAACCTGTTCCTCACCCTATCCCATACCCTTTCTACCATTTAGCATGTTGTATGCAACTCGGATGGCGGAAGATTGCTTACGCATCAACTCTATAAGTTTTTCTTTGTCTTCTTTCCTTAGTTCAAGCTTAAACTGCAGGCTAACAAACATCAAGCTTAGGTTTTAGCGGAAAAACTCTTGTGCATCAATGGGTTTATATTTTTAGAACACACTCAGAAGGACTTTGACAAAAGGATAGTAATCGGAACTGATGGAATAGACCCGTTTCCAAAGGAAAGGGTGTGGCTTTTGGAACACTATCTAAAACTTTTAGGTCTTCCTTCCCATTATTCCCAAACACTGCCCCTTGACGCAGACCCAAACTCACCCTTTAAGGGAAAGGTGGTTTTGCACCCATCCAGCGGTTCTCCAAAGAAAAACCCACCCATTGAGTTGTTTTTTGAGATTGAGAGCTTCCTTGTGGGACTTGGCTACCAATGTGTGTATTTAGTTGGAGAGGCAGACCAGTGGCTAAAGGCGTATGTAAAGAACTTTGTGGAGATGTACCAGCCTTTGCAAATTGCCAAAGCTTTGAAGTCTTCCCTGTTTTTTGTGGGTAATGATAGCGGACTTTCGCACCTTTCTGCTTACCTTGGTTTGCCAACCTTTATTTTCTATGGTTCTACGGACCCCGTAGTATGGAAACCTATAGGAAAGAGTGTTTTTCAGATAAGTTTGAACCTCAGTTGTAGCCCATGCTTTCCAAACACTTGTCAGGAGAGGCTATGTTTTGATGTTAGGGCACTTTTTGAGAGGTTTTTGAACTACTTTAGAGGCATGAGCCTGTAGGGCTTTAAAAAACCGCCCTCCAACAGACCCACTCCAAGAAACTCCTCCTCCCAAAAGACTCTAACATAGCCATAGTGCTTTGCCTCTGCCCTTATCTTTGCACCGTTTCTAAAAAGCCTGGCTTCTCTTGTCCGCAAGCTAACCGCCGGCAAAAAGCTCAGGGCTTCCCATATGGGAATTAGCACACCCCACAGATCTTCAAGGCTGTTTAGTCTCTCATAAGAGAGAGCCATATTGACGCTAAAGTCTCCTACCTTTGTCCTTCTCAACTCAGAAACATAGGCTCCGCATCCAAGGGCTAAACCTATATCGTGCGCCAAGCTTCTTATGTATGTTCCCCCAGAAACCTCAAACTCAAGGACCAACTGTGGAAGGTTGCACTCCAAAAGCTTGGCACTGTATACCTCCACCTCCACGGGCTTTAGGGGAGCCTCCAAACCTTTTTTTGCCAACTCGTAAGCCCTAACTCCTCCTACCTTCTTTGCGGAATAGGGTGGGGGTTTTTGGAGAATTCTACCAGTAAAATTGGGCAAGACCTTTGCCACATCCTCGCAGGATACGCCCACATCCCTTCTTTCTAAGATGTTCCCCTCCGCGTCGTAGGTGTCCGTTATGGCACCGAGAACTACTTTCGTGATGTAAGTTTTTGGAAGTCTAACAAAGAACTCCGCAAAGCGGGTTGCTTCCTCAAGCAAAAGGATCAAAAGCCCCGTGGCGAGGGGGTCTAAGGTGCCCGTATGTCCCACCTTGTTCAGCTTGAACTTCTTTTTAACCGCATCCACCAACTGAAAGGAGGTAATCCCCTTTGGCTTGTCCAAAAGCAAGAGAGAGGGGATCATGCGCTTAGAAAGTCTTTTAGGTGTTTTTTTATTGCCATGTTTCTTAGCTTTCTTAGAGCCCTTGTCTCCAACTGCCTGACCCTTTCTCTTGAGATGTTTAGGATCTCTCCTATCTCCCGCAGTGTTTTTGGCTCTTCTCCCCTCAATCCAAACCTGAGCTCCACCACCCGCCTTTCCTTTTCCGGGAGTTTATCCAGCATTTCCTCTATTTCTTTACTTAGAATTTCGCCCATAACCTTTTCTTCTACATCTGCGGTGCCGTGCTTGCTGAGAAAATCCACAAAGAAGGTGTCCTCTTCCTCTCCGACGGGTGCATCAAGGGATAAGGGCATTTTGGATATTTGCAGAGCCCTCTCAACCTCCGCAGGGTCAATCTTGTAGCCTTCTTTTTCTATTCTCCTTCGGATTTCCTCCTCTGTGGGTCTTCTTCCCAGCTCCCTTTCCATCTCCTTTTGCAAGACCTCCTTGGTGTATTCCTCTGCTATCTCCTCTGCTGTTGGCTCCCTCTCGTATTCCTTGTATAGCTTGCTGTATGTACTGTTGATCTTATTGATCAGGTGGGACTGTTTTAGGGGTATGCGCACCGCACCTGTCTGTTGGGATAGGGCTTGCATTATAGCTTGCCTGATCCACCAAACTGCGTAGGATATGAACTTGACACCCTTGTCGGGGTCAAACCTCTTTGCTGCCTCCATAAGCCCATGATTACCTGCCGCTATCAGGTCTGAAAGGCGAAGTCCATAACCTAAATACTGCTTTGCTATGCTTATAACAAAACGGAGGTTTGATTCTACAAGCTTTCTGTAAGCCTCTTTGTCTCCCTCCTTTGCCCTTCTTGCCAACTCCTTCTCCTCCTCGGGCTTAAGGAGGGGTATTTTCGAAACCTTCTTTAAGTATTGGGCTATGAGCTCTTGCTCGCTGTCTGGGATCATACCTTCACCTCAAATAGAGCACCACATACAGGTTGCTTCCCCCTCTCCTTATCAAAAGGAGCACCCTTGTCCTCTGTTCGCTTTTTGCCTTCTCAATATTTTCGTTAAACTGGGAGAGGCTCTCCACGGGCTCGTTATTAACCGCAAGGATTATGTCTCCCCTTCTTAAACCGCTCCTCTGGGCTAAACTGCCCGGTGCCACACCATCCACAAAGACACCCTTTACTCCAAACCTCCTTACCTCCTCCGGTGATAGATCCCTGAGGGACAGACCCAGCTCGCCAGCTTGCTCCCTTGGTTGCCCAAAGCTGACTTCCTCCGGCATTTCGCCCACTTTTGCCTTAATGGTTTGTTCTTTTCCTCCCCTTAGGATGGTTAGGGTTATCTCAGTGCCGGGGGGTGTTTTCATTACCCTAAACTGTAGCTCCCTCACCTCTCTTACCTTTTCCCCGTCAATGGCAACTATTATGTCTCCAACCTTGAGCCCAGCCTTCTCCGCAGGGCTACCCGGTGCGATCTGGGATACGAGTATGCCCTCCTTCACTCCTATGGTTTCGGCGATCTCCGGCGTGATCTCCTGAATGACCACACCAAGCCATCCCCTAACCACTCTACCTTTAGCCATAATCTGGTCTGCCACCCACTTGGCAAGGTTTATGGGTATGGCAAAGCCCAGACCTTGACCCTCCGCCACTATGGCAGTGTTTATGCCAATAACTTCACCTTTTATGTTTATCAGAGGTCCTCCCGAGTTGCCCGGGTTTATGGGTGCGTCCGTTTGAATAAAGCTCTCATACTGGGTTATACCTATGGACCTACGTAGGGCAGAGATCACCCCAAAGGTTACAGTTCTTTCAAGACCGTAAGGGTTTCCTATGGCGATCACCAACTGACCTACCTTCAACTTGTCCGAATCTCCCAGCTTTGCTACCCTACCCTCGGGTTTTTCTATACCCTTTGCATCCACCTCCACCACTGCCACATCCGTTTTGGGGTCTCCTCCCACCAGCTTTCCGTCCTTTTCTGTATGCGGGTCAAACCTTACCCTTATACTCTTTGCCCCTTGAACCACATGATTGTTGGTCAGGATGTAAAACTTTCCGTCCTTAAGGGAAATGATCACACCGGAACCTAAGGACCTCCTCTCCTGTGGAACTTGGAAGGGAAAGAAGAAAGGAAAATCCTCGCCAAAACCCCTTGAGACCTCTTGGGTGGAGTATATGGCTACCACAGATGGAGAGACCCTTTCCACAAGCTCCGTTAGTTCCTTTTCAAACTGTGCCAAAAGCCCAGACCCAACGGAGACCTCCTGCCCCTGGGGTGCAGTCCCAGAAGGAGAGGTCGTTTTTTGCGCCTTACAACCTTCTATGCTAAAAAGTAGTAGCAAAAATAACAAAGATAGAAAAGCCATTGCGACCCTCCTCACTGTGGAACCTCGCAGGAAAAGAATAACACCAAAAAGCTAGGTTTGTCAATGGAAAAGATGAGCCTTTCAACGCTCTTTTTAGCCCTGAGAATGTCCCCTTTTGAGGGATTGTAAGAAGAACCCGTGTAGTGAAAGAACCTTAAAAGGTCCCAACCCTTGAAGGGAATTTCCAACCTTCTTAGCTCAACCTTTCGGAGCTTTCCTCCAAGATGGTAAAGCCTTTCAATGATATCCTCCGGATAGAAAAAGGGAAAGTCCAAAGGTTCAAGACTTCCCTTAACGGGCATGGCACAGAAGAATTTCTTCCTGCAAACCCGGAATATTTCCCTAAAGCTCTGGTCTATGGAGGTCCAGTGCAGGGCAAAGTTGCTTACCACACAGTCAAAGCTTTTGTCCTTAAAGGGTATTGCCTCAGCCCTTGCACAAAGACCCAAAAAACCTTTCTGTCTGTATATCCTCAGCATGCTCTGAGATATGTCAATACCCACCACCTTTTCCAAACCCTCACTACAAAAGCCGGTGCCACAGCCCACATCAAGAACAGAACCCTCAATTGTGTCTAAGCACTTTAAAATCTCCGCACTTTGCCTTTGGGGGATCGCCCAATCTTCATAGGTATTCGATGCCCTTGAGAACCTTAAGGATAATAGCTTCATTTTCCGGGAAGTGTCCTCCAGCAAAGGTTATTAATTTAGCGCTCTTGCTCAGATTGTAAAGCTCAATGGAACCTATGAAAGGAACGATAGGGTCCTCTGTGCCATGAAGTAAGAGAATGGGTTTATTTATATGAGGGACATAGCTTCTTAGGTCCGCAGAAAAGTAATCCTCCAAAAGCTCAAGGGCTCCCTCCAGTTCCACCTTTACATCAAAGGGCTTTGGGTATGCCCTTTTTCTGAACTCCTTTAAAAACTCCTCCCTTTCCTTCCTGAGCCTTAGCAAAAAGCCTTTTAGGTTTTTCCTGTCCCAAAGGCAAGAAAAGCATGCGGTGGCACCTATTAAAAGTAAAGCTTTTACCTTAGAGGGAAAGAGCAGAGCCAAAAGCAAAGCTAAGGTGCCACCCATAGACCAACCTACCACCGTAGAGTTGTTGGGAATTCTAATGGCAATCTCTTGGGCTAAAGCCCTAAGGTTATTGCTTTTTAGGTTAGAATTTCCGTGAAAGGGCAGGTCTATCTTTACGCCGGGAAAGGCTTTAAAGACCTCTGAGGAAAAGCCAAAGCCATGAAGAAAAACAAGCGGGTCCGGAGGGACTCGAACCCCCGACCTAGGGATTAGAAATCCCTTGCTCTGTCCAGCTGAGCTACGGACCCTCGGGGCGACAGGACTTGAACCTGCGACCTCTGGCTCCCAAAGCCAGCGCTCTTCCACCTGAGCTACACCCCGTGATAATATATTTTAATCAATGAAAATCTTGCTTGCAACCCAAAACTTGGGAAAGTACAAAGAGATCAAGAGAATGTTGGAACCGCTCTCGGTGGAGGTTATACTGCCACAGGAAAAGTTGGATGTGGAGGAGAAAGGGAATTCCTTTATGGAAAACGCATACATAAAGGCTATGGCATACTTTGAAAAATACCGCATTCCCACATTGGCAGATGATTCAGGGCTTGTGGTTCCATCCCTTGGGGGTTATCCGGGGGTCTTTTCCAGTCGGTTCTATTCCATAGATTGGGGTGGAAGGGAGGAGGTTCAAACTTCAGAGGATGAGGCAAACATAAAAAAACTCCTTAGGGTTATGAAGGATGTTTCCGATAGGAGGGCATACTTTAAGGCGGTTCTGTGCCTTGTTTTGGAAGAGGGGCTGAGCATCTTTTCCGAGGGCATCTGTGAGGGGGAGATCGTACATAGTCCTAAGGGCTCGGAAGGCTTTGGCTACGACCCTATTTTCAAACCAAAGTTCTATGAAAAAACCATGGCGGAGCTGTCTCCACAGGAAAAGGACCTTATCTCCCACAGAGGCAAAGCCCTGAGAAAGTTAAAGGAGTTCTTAGAGTTTTGGAAAAAGTGCAGGTAGGAGTTATATTTGTATATGATGGATCGCATATTTGTGTGGGGCTACAACTTTAAAACCGCCCCAGTGGAGATAAGGGAGCTCTTAGCCTGTAGTAAGGAAGAGCTCTGCGACCTCTTGACTGCGGTAAGATCTTACTCCGGGGTAAGGGAGCTTGTGCTCCTAAACACCTGTAATAGGGTGGAAGCCTACGCAGTGGGAGAAGACTATCATCAGATGCACCTCTTGGTGTCTGCCTTTTTGGAGCTAAAGAAGGTAAGCCCCAGCTACAAAAAATACTCCTTCTTTTTGGAAGGGAAGGAAGCCTTAGCGCACATATTCAAGGTTGCCAGTGGTCTTGATTCTATGGTGGTGGGAGAGAGCCAGATAGTATCCCAGTTTAAAGAAGCCTTTAGGTTAGCCAAGGAGTGTGGAGGACTTGGGAAGATCCTAAACAGGGTCTTTGAAAAAGCTCTGCGAACTGCCAAAAGGGTGCGCACAGAAACGGGCATAGGCAAGAACGCAGTATCCGTTAGCTATGTGGCGGTAGAGTTGGCAAAGCAGATCTTCGGAAATCTCAGCAAGGCACAGGTGCTTTTGATAGGTGCGGGAGAGATGGCGGAGCTTGCTTCAAAGTACTTTAAAAAGCTAAAGTCAAGCATATTTATTGCCAACAGAACTTACCAGAGGGCTTTGGAACTGGCAAGGGAGCTGGAGGGCAACGTGCTAAGATACGAGGAACTGCCAGACCATCTTCATAAGTTTGACATAGTTCTTGTATCCACAGGTGCAAAGGGCTATGTCCTCACCAAGGAAATGGTAGAAACCGCAATGAAAAGGAGAGACTACCGCCCTATGTTCATCATAGACATCTCCGTGCCCAGGAACGCAGACCCGGACATAGAAAGCATAGACCAAGCCTTCCTGTATAACATTGACGACCTTAAGGGTATAGCCCAAGAGAACCTAAAGGGTAGGCTCAGGGAAAAGGAGAAGGGGGAGATCATCGTCTGGGACGAGGTGGAAAAGTTCTTCCGGTGGCTTGAGCTTCTCCCCGTAGAGGAAAAGATCGTGAAAATCAAAAGCTATTGGGCGGATGTGGAAAAAAGGGAACCAAAGTTTAGGAGATTTTTGCACCTTGCCCTTGAGGAGATAAAAAGAAATCCTTCGGAGGGTGAAAAGTTGATTAAAATACTCCTTGAGGAGGTTAAAGAAGATGGAAACAAGGTCAGAGAACTATCCTATGTCCATAACCGAGCTGATGGAACTGGAGTCTGAATACTCCATAAAAGCATACATACTCATAAAGGCTGACCCAAGGGAGATTCCATCAATAATGCTCGCCCTTTCCACCTTTGACGGCGTCAGAACCGCGGATGTAGTAACAGGTCCCTACGATATTATTGTCTTTGTGGAGGTAAAAAATCAGGACGAGCTGGGAAGGTTGGTTATAAACAAGATCCACTCCTTAGAGGGAGTGAGGGAAGCCCTTACCTGCGTAGTGGTCAGAATATGAACTACCCAAAGGTTGTGGAAGAGGAGGACAGGATAATCGTTATATACTCGGAGGAGCCTCACCACTATGTGGAGGAGGACGACGGCGTTTTAATATATTACTCTAAGCTCTGGGAAGTGGTTAAAATAGTTATCAAGAAGGATGAAAAGTATCACATCATCAGGCTCTGACTTTCTTGTAATAAGGGGAGGTAGAAAGCTAAGGGGAAGGGTAAAGGTCTCGGGTTCAAAGAACGCAAGCCTTCCCATACTCATAGCAAGCCTCTTAACCAAAGAGCCCTGCATTGTAAAAAGGGTGCCCAATCTCTTGGATGTTAAAACTACCTTTGAACTCTTGAACACCCTTGGGGCACGGGTGCATTTTGAAGAGGGGAAGGCTGTGGTCCATGCTCACGCATTGAACTCTTACCTTGCACCAGACCATATAGTCAGAAGGATGAGGGCTTCTATCCTTGTGGCTGGTCCCCTTTTGGCACGGTTTGGTCGGGCGGTGGTGGGCATGCCCGGTGGCTGTTCCATAGGGGCAAGGCTCATCGACCAGCATCTAAAAGTCTTTGAAAAGGGAGGGACAATTATAAACATAAAAGAGGGCTACCTTCATGTGGAGGTCCAAAAAATAAAACCGGTGGAGCATACCTTTGAGGTTATAACCGTTACGGGCACAGAAAATGCCCTTATGTTTTTGAGCAGATGTCCAAAGAGAAGTGTTCTCAGAAACATTGCCTTGGAGCCAGAGGTGATGGACCTGGTGGATGTTCTCAGAAAGATGGGTGTGGAAATAGAGGTGGAGGGAAGGACTGTGGTTATAAAGGGAAGGGAGGATTTGGCAGGTTTTGAGCATGAGGTAATACCGGACAGAATTGAGGCGGGCACCTTGGCGGTGGCGGGCTTTTTGACGGGTGGAGAGGTGCTCTTAGAGGGCGTTAGGATAGACCACATGGGTGCCCAGATAGAAAAGTTAAAGGAGGCGGGTGCCAAGGTGGAAATTTTGGGCATAGACCGGGTCAAGGTCTGTGGGGACGGAAGACCGGAACCTTTAGAAATATCCACCGCAGAGTATCCGGGCTTTCCCACAGACATGCAAGCCCAGTTTATGGTACTGTGCACAGTGGCAAAGGGTATCTCTCACATAACGGAAAACATCTTTGAAAACCGCTTTCAGCATGTCAATGAACTTCAAAGAATGGGGGCAAACATAAGCCTTAGGGGCAGGACTGCCATCGTGCACGGTGTGGAAAAATTGAGCGGGGCGGAGGTCTTCTCCACAGACCTTAGGGCAAGCGCCAGTTTGGTTTTGGCAGGGCTCATTGCGGAGGGAACAACTACAGTCAGGGACATATACCACTTAGACAGAGGTTATGAAGGCTTAGAGGAAAAGCTAAACCAACTTGGTGCAGACATAGAGAGGATAAAGGATGCAAACACTGTTGGATAGGGCAAAGATTTTACAGTCTGCACTTCCTTACATCAGGGAGTTCTACGGAAAGGTCTTTGTCATAAAGTATGGCGGTTCTGCCATGGTAAACGAACAACTAAGGGACAGTTTTGCCCGCGATGTGGTGCTCTTGGCTTACGTGGGTATAAAGGTGGTGGTGGTGCATGGGGGAGGTCCTCAGATAAGCCAAACCCTGGAAAAGTTCGGTCTAAAGGCGCATTTTGTGGGTGGCGTCAGAAAAACGGATGAAGAAACAATGCATGTGGTGGAGATGGTGCTCTCGGGGGACATAAACAAGGACATAGTTGCCCTCATAAACACCCACACCAAAAAACCTATATACGCAGTGGGGCTCTCCGGAAGGGATGGGGAGCTGTTGAGGGCAAAAAAGCTTGACAAGGAAAGCTACTTTAAAGAACTTGGTTTAGAAGTGCCAGAAGAAGACCTTGGCTTTGTGGGGGAAGTAGAGGAAGTAAATGTGGAGCTATTGCAGACCCTCCTTGAAAGAAACTACATCCCAGTTATTGCACCGGTGGGTGTAGGCGAGGGCGGTCAGGCTTACAACATAAACGCAGACCTCTGCGCATCAAAGGTAGCACAAGCCCTAAAGGCGGAGAAGGTGATCTTTTTAACAGACACGGAAGGTGTAAAAGACAGAGATGGTTCGCTCATATCCACCCTGTCCGCCCAAGATATTCCAAGGCTTATCTCCGAGGGTGTGGTAAAGGGAGGCATGATCCCAAAGCTCAAAAGCTGTATGTCCGCCCTGAAGGAAGGAGTAAAGAAGGTGCATATAATAGACGGGCGTGTGCCCCACTCCATACTCTTGGAAGTATTCACCGACGAAGGGATAGGAACACAGATCGTTCCGTAGTCTAAGCCCTTTTGTTCCAAAATCCTCTCTCTTTTCTCTCTTTAAAGGTTAGTTCTGTGCTATGAAGGGAGAGCTCTTTTAAAACCCTCGCCCTTTCCTTTTCCGCTTTCTCAAGCCTTCTTTTTGCATACTCCACATACTCCTCGGAGATATCTATGCCTATGTATTTCTTTCCCAAAAGCTTAGAGGCTACAAGGGTGGTTCCAGTTCCACAAAAAGGGTCTATAACAATTCCATCCTCTTCCTCAAGCAAGCTTGCTATGATCCGTGTGGGAAGTTCTATGGGAAATACTGCAGGATGTTCTTTATGTCCTTGCTCTGGGCGGATTTCCCATATGGATGTCAATTTAGCGTGCTTGGGCTTTAACTCTTTTGGCTTTCCTTTCACAAGCCAATAAATTCTTTCTTCCACCTGCCAAAACCTCCATCCTCTTATGTTGCCCGCAATTTTTCTGTTCCAAATGATCTCCTGCCATATGTTCCACTTGGTTCTAAGTAGCCACTGTAAGGGATGGATCATTTTTCCGTCTTCGTAGCGCACTTTATGATTGTAGAAAAAGGACCCTCCTTCCTTTATCACTCGGTAGAGCTCATTTAAAACCTCCACCTGCCAGCTTTGATATTCCTCCTCTGGCATAACATCCCTGTAGCCCTTGTATTTGACCTTATCCACTAACCAACCACCATGCTTTTCTTTTTTGTTGTATGGTGGAGAGGTAATGCCTAAATGTAGGCTTTCATCTGGCATTTTCCTTAAAACTTCTAGCGCATCACCACATATAACTTGGTTGATAAACTTTTCTATACCTTCCATTTTTTAAGTCCCTCAAAGTATTTTGTCAGGTCCCTTTAGAGGTAATCCTTAAAACTGTGCCAATCATCCCTTAAATAGGCAAGTTTCAAAGAAGGACAATCTTTGTAATCCCTAAAGGAAAATCCGGCTGAACGTAAGTATTCTCCCTCTCTTCTTTGTCCCTCCGGAAACCGGCGTTCAAGCAAACCTTTAAGCTTTTCCTTTAAGCACTCAAACTTAAACTCAAAAATGTATATAAGCTTCCCTCCCACAAAACCGCTAACCAAAATTATAGGATTATTTTCCAAATCCCTACTAAACCTTTCCAATGTGTAGTCGTTAAAACTCCCACCGCCGTTTAGTTTTTTCCTAGGATCATCCGTATTTTGAGGCTTGACCTCACAATCAACTTTTCCTCCAGTATCCACATCCATTCTGTAACCGTTGTATCCAAGCTTTTCCGAGTTTGGTTGAAAGCCACACATCCACAAAGTGGTTAGTTCTCTGAGCTTTGATGAGTTTTTGTCATTAAAGTAAAGGGTCAAGAGGTCTATACAAAGGGCTATCAAGGAAGGTTTTGAAAGTCCGTTTAAGAATTGGACAAGTTCCTCAGAAGACCTCGTTGAATATAGCTCAATAGTCTTCCTTAAGTTGGGGTTTGTCATGCAAGCTTAATTATAATACCGACTAAGGGATAGGAACGCAGATAGTCCCTTAAAAAAGGTTAGCTTGGCAAAGTATAGCAGTAAAATTAGGTATATAACCGAGGAAACTAAGCTCGCTGGGTGTGGGAGTAAGCTAAATAGCAAAAATAAAAGGTAAAAGACTATGGAGAATTTAAAGAATGTTGGAAAGGCAGGTTCGTCCACTAAGTCGCTAATAGAAACGCCCTGCACGCCGGAAAATTTCCAAGTGTAAAGTATCCTTGGTAGCAAGTGGGCTACCCCTCCAAACACAGTAAAGACGGCAAAACCGTAAATGAGCAAACCGTAGTGTATGCCCACAAGGAAGGGGGTCAATGCCCTCTCAAAGGACATTACAACGCCCACCAACAGACCAAAGGGCAAAAGTCCCATACCAAAGAGGAAAAACTTAACCACCATAGGCAATGGAACCTTTATCCTTCTCTGTTTTAAGAGCCTGTAAATCTGAAGTAAAAACAGAAGAGAGAGGGCAAGTTCCACAAGAGAGGCAAAGGCTAATAGGTTAATGGTAGTTATGTAAAAGGAGAGTAGCATAAGTAATGTGGAAAATTGCTTTGCGTAGAAAAACCTTAGGGCATCCTTGAAATTTAATGTGGTCATTGTTAGCATGGGAATCCAAGCAAACTCTACCCCATAGACAGCGTTGAGCAGAGAGCCTATAGTAAGGCTATGCACCGCCAACTGAAAGGGGACAATTCCCACCTGGGACAAAAGCAAAAACAAAGCGGAGATAATAAGAAAAAACCAGGAGGAAAGAAGAAATTTAACTGTTATGGGTTGCCTGTTCTTTACGGTGGAAAGAATACTTACAGAGAAAAGAATATAGGAAAACAGCAAAAATACAGAGCCCAAGAGCTTTTGGGACATGAGAAAAAGAAGGAGGGCAATAATGTTCAAAAAGAAGGTAAAGTAAGAAAGCTGGGGTAAAAACAGCTTCCTGTTTTGGGAGTTGGGCACGATCTGATACATAGCACCAACAAGCATTGACGCAACAAAGCCATATATCAAGAGCATCACAAAAAGGGTCCAATCCTGGCTATACCTTAAGAAAAGAGAAAGTCCAAGAAAAACAAAGGCTTTAAAAAAGAAAAAGGGCGTTATTTTTGAAAGGTAATACATGGAAGTAATTATATACTTACTAAACCTATACGGCAACCCTCACGGGTGCTTTTGAGAAGTATTGCCTTTTGCAAACTGTTAGCTTAAACTTTCTATGGTTATGGGTGAAAAAGTTTATGTTTATGACACCACCCTAAGGGATGGTTCCCAAGCGGAAGGGGTGAATTTTTCCATAGAGGATAAGCTGAGGATCATAAAAAAGCTTGACGAGTTTGGTATAGATTACATTGAGTGCGGTTGGCCAGGCTCAAACCCAAAGGATACACTCCTATTTGAAAAACTAAAAAACATCAAACTAAACCACTCAAAGATTGTTGCCTTTGGTGCCACAAGAAGACCGGGCAAAAGGGTAGAGGAGGACCCTCAGCTTGAAAACCTGATAAAAGCCCACCCGCAGGCAATAACTATCTTTGGAAAGAGCTGGGACCTGCACGTGTTAGAAGCCCTCAGAACAACCTTGGAAGAGAACTTGGACATGGTGGCTGAAAGCATAGCCTATCTAAAAAGGTATGTGCCGGAGGTGATCTTTGATGCGGAGCATTTTTTTGATGGATACAAAAGAAATCCCGAGTATGCCCTAAAGGTGTTCCAGTATGCCCTTGAGGGTGGGGCGGATTGGATAGTTTTGTGTGATACCAACGGGGGATGTCTGCCTCACGAGGTCTATGAGATCACAAAAAAGGTGGTGGAGAGCTTTCCTGAGGCAAAAGTAGGCATCCATGCCCACAACGACGCAGACACGGGTGTTGCCAATTCTTTAATGGCAGTTTTGGCTGGGGCAAGGCAGGTGCACGGCACCATAAACGGCATAGGTGAAAGGACGGGCAATGCCAATCTTTGCTCCATAATACCCAACCTTCAGCTAAAGCTTGGCTTTAATGTGGTGCCCGAGGAAAACCTCAAAAGGCTCACCGAGCTTTCTCACTTTGTGGCGGAAATATCCAACATGCCCGTGCCCAGAAACATGCCCTACGTGGGAGAAAGTGCCTTTGCCCACAAGGCTGGAGTGCATGCATCGGCGGTAATGAAAAGGAGCGATACCTACGAACACATAGACCCATCTTTGGTAGGCAACAGAAGGAAGATCACCGTCTCGGACCTCTCCGGAAAGAGCAACATAGTTTATAAGCTAAAGGAGATGAGCATAGAGGTGGATGAGAGGTCTCCGGAGGTTCTAAAGCTTGTGGAAAAGATCAAGGAGTTAGAAAAAGAAGGCTATCACTTTGAGGCGGCAGAGGCATCCTTTGAACTGCTCTGCAAAAGGCACTTTGGACTTGTTAGAAACTACTTTGATTTGGATGCCTACAGGGTCCTAATAGCCAAAAGGAGCACCGACGAGCTACCAGTTTCCGAGGCAACGGTGAGGCTCTCTGTGGGTGGTGTGAAAGAACATACCGCATCTTTGGGCAACGGTCCCGTCAGTGCCTTAGACAGGGCTCTTAGGAAAGCCCTGGAGGAGTTCTATCCAAACCTAAAAGAGGTGCAACTTATAGACTACAAGGTTCGCATCGTCAATGAATCTGAGGGCACGTCCGCCAAGGTGAGGGTTCTTATAGAATCCACTGACGGCAAAAGAAAATGGGGCACGGTGGGCGTCTCGGAGAACATCATAGAAGCCTCTTGGATTGCCCTAACAGACAGCATCGTGTTTAAGCTAATGAAGGATGAGGAGGAAATGGAGTGAAATGGGTAAGGTTAAAAAGGTCAAAGATAAAGGTCTTTGGTAAAAAAGGTAAAACTCTACCAAAGGGCTTTCAGGAGGAACACACCTCCTTTTTACACAGCCTGCTAACCAACGACATAAAGGGTCTAAAGCCCTTTAGCTTTAACTACAACCTCTGGCTTAGGCAAAACGGTTCCCCCATAGAGGACTTCTTTGTGTATAAGCTGGAGGATGCATACCTTTTGGACACAGAGGGAGATGCAAAAAAGATTATAGAGGAGTTTGAAAGGTTAAAGCTCTCTTTGAAGGTGTATTTTGAAGACTTAACTACACTTGGGCACGTTTTTGTCTTTGGAGAATCCGCCAAAGATTGGGTGGAGAAGACCTTTGGCATGGTGCCAGAAGAGGGCAAGTTCTTTGAAAAGGATGGTGTTTTTGTGGCAAACAATCCTTTAAGGATCAGAGAAGAAGGTTTTGATGTTTTTGGCAAGCTGGACGGACTTGAACTTCCCAAGGAGGGAGAGATCACCGAGGAGGACTTTGAAGACCTAAGGATAGAGAGAAAAGTCCCGAGGATAAGGAAGGAATTGAGAGAGGGCTACTCACCCCTTGAGGCTGGGCTTTTGAACGTTGCCATAAGCCTAACAAAGGGCTGTTATGTGGGACAGGAGGTTATAGCAAGAATTCACTACAAGGGCAGGCTTCCCAGAACCTTGGTTCTTTTCAAAGGAGAAAACCTTCAGGAGGAACAAAAAGTCTTTGACGGAGAAAAGGAGGTGGGTCTGATAACATCCGTGTCAAGGAAAGGCTTGGCGTTGGGCTATATCCTTACTAACAAGCTGGAAGAGAAAAGGGATTTTTCCACAGCCACTGGAAAGGTTGTTGTTTTAGATTAAATAAAGCCAAGCCTTAAAAAACAGCTTTTTGTAGCTTTCCTCCCCTCTTAAAAGCCTGTAGTAGGCTTTCAGTGCCCCCTTCTTTCCCCAATTGTAAGAAAATCTCTGAAAACGATAGGCTATCTTTGCGATCCTTCCTGCATAAACAAGCTCTTCTATCATGGGTTTTGAAAGTCTGAAATACTCCTCCGCCGGATTGTTTGGGCAGTTAAGGATTGCTTGCACAGCATTTTTTGCTCCCCAAAGGGCATAGTATATACCCTCCCCTAAAAGCGGGTCCACCGAGTTGGACGCATCGCCCACCAGCAGAATTCTACCCCTTCCAGCATGAAAATCCTTTTTATTTTCTAAATAGGGTATGTGCCAGCCATGAACCTTGCCATCCATCTTCAAACCCAGTCTAATTGAATAGTCCTTAAGTAGTTCCAGAAGGTTTTCTTTGCCTGTGGAAGCGATGCCTACATTGGTGGGGAAAACCCATGCGTAGCCCTTTTCCACGAGCCCCACATCTATGCGCACACCCTCTTTGAGGTTTGTAAGGCATTGGAATTCTAAGGACCGAAAGAACTTCTTCTTTTTGTAGCCCAAAAGGTCAGCGGTCTTTGAATAAAAGCCGTCCGCACCTATTAGAAAGTCCGCCTCCACTTCCCCTTTGAAAGTATAAACCTTTATCCTTTCTCCCTCTTCAAAGCCCAAAAGTTCGCACTCTTGCCAGAGCTCCACGCCTACCTGCTGAGCCTTCTGCACCAGAAAGTAGTCAAACTCCGCCCTATCTACTATGTATGCCAAGGGCTTTTCGCTTGGAAGACTAAAGCTTTCTTCTCCACGGTAGCCAAGGGTTCCCTCCCTTATCACTGCCTTTATCAAACCCTGCCAGCCTTCCGGCAGGAGAGAGACCACCCTTGCAGAAAGACAACCTCCGCAAAGCTTAAACCTGGGAAGTCTTTTCTTTTCCAAAAGCAAAACCTTTAAGCCGTTTTTTGCAAGCCAGTAGGCGCTGAAGGCTCCACCCGGACCTGCACCCACAACCACCGCATCAAAGTTCATCTTTCCTCCACAAAAAGGGAGAACACACCAAACCCAAACTTCTTTCTAAGCTCACCTTTTATCATAAAACTAAGGGCGGTTTTATCCTGCTTAAATTGGGCATACTTTTTAAGAAGGGCTCTTTTCTCTTCCTCTGGCAAGTTATCCCAGAGGCGTTTGTATAGTTTGCTCTCCAAGTCTGCCAAAATTTCCTCTGCGGACATTTTGTCCTTTGGTTCCACCTTTGGCACCTCAATAAACTCTCCGATCTTTTCCAAAAGACTCTTGAACCTTTCCCTCCAGTCCTCTTCCTTCCCTGCGGAGTTTTTTATTGCCCTTTTCTTTAACCTTTCAATCTCACCAAGGGCAAAAAAGGCGGGGGTCTTTTTTCGTCTTTCCGGTGGAAGCTTAGCGTAAAACCTCTTTATCCCCTCCTCTACCAACTGCCAAGGGTAGGCGGACTCTTCTAACCTCTTCAGAAACCATCTTTCCCTAGGAGACAAAAATAGCTCTCCCTTTAACTTAAGGATGAGCTCTGCCACCTCTCTGTATGAACTCATGCAATCTCCTTAAAAACTCTCCATGCTCAAGAGATGTCCTAAAGCCCTCCGGGCTAAAGTGGGTGGGTATGCCCTCAAAGAATTTTAAGAAAAACTCCTTTGGGGGCAGGTGGGCAAGTTTGAAGGTTTTTGCTATGTAGGAGGGACTGTAAAAGCCAAGGCTATTGACCCTTGACTCTTGCCTGATCTTTTTTAATAACTTGGCGGTCTCCTCCGAAAGTTCTATGGCACCCCTCAAACTCCAAACCCTCTCTACTGTTTCCTTCTCCCAAAGCCCTCCAAGCCAAAGGGGACCAGCTACCAGGAGCTTATGTCCGCAGTGAGGACACTGCCCTCTTATACCCTCAAGGGGAACACCCTCCCTGTATAAACAATGGGCGCAGTAAAGTAGGTAGCCTATTTTTTCAACGAGTTTGTCTGTTCTCCTTGCCCCTATGTCCTTTCTAAAAAAGACCTTAAAGTGATGTTTGTAAGAGTATGAAAAGATAGGCTTTAGGGCATAATCGTGCTTGGCGCCCTCCTCTATGACCTTCTTTATGAGGATCCTTATACCCACCTCGTGGTAAAACTCACACTCCAACAGAGGCTTGCTGAAGTATCTCCTCTGGCACGTGCTGGGGTAGGTGCCCGAGAGCACCGCAGTATCCGTTGCAGTAACGGACAGAACACCACCCCTCCTGACAGGAAATACTGCAGAATCCAAAAAAGGAATGGGTGAGCCGTAGGGGTCTATATCCACATAATGGCAGTTTCTTAGCTTTCTCAAAAGCAGGCTGGCGTCTTCAGAGTATATCTCTACCTTCTCCTCCGGCACTTGGTTGAACCGCAGATGATCCTTGAAGCTTTCCACCGCCCTTTGGTCTATGTCGTTGTATATGACCTTTTTTACCTTTGGCACCTCCAACAAAAACCTCAAAGACCTAACACCGCTCGCACCCATAGGGTCGCAAACCACAAGCTCCTCGCCTTCCATAGCCCAAAGGATAAGCAGGCTTATGTCTCTGTTTACAACCATAGCTGGGTTGTAAAAAACGGGCATTTCTGAGGAAACAACCTTTGGAACTTCCACCTTGAGAAGGACCTTCCCCTCTTTTATCATCCAACCCTGTAGCCTTTAACCGTATCCACCAAAAGCTTTACCTTTTTTAGTTCCATATCGGGCGAAAGCCCATGTCCCAAATTGAATATGTATTTGGTTTTCCTTGGCACCCTTTTTAAAAACTCCAAAACCTTACGCTGAATAACATCCTCCGTGCAGTAAAGAATGGATGGGTCTATGTTTCCCTGAAGGACCCTGTCCTCCTTTTCCATCCAGGAAAGTATGTCCACCGTCCAATCCACCGAGAAGGCATCCACAGGTACATGTCTGAGCAGTTCCAAATACTCTCCAGAACCTCTGTAAAAGTATATAACGGGCACTCTGAGTTCTTTTTTCAGCCTCTCAAAGAAAGCCTTCAGCAGGACTGCATACTCCTTTAAATCCTCGTAGGGCATATGCATAAGCCAGCTGTCAAAAACCTGCACCAAGTCCGCACCCGCTTTAACCTGCCCCTTTAAATACTCCACTAAGTTTTCCGACAGCAACCCAAGAAACTCAAGGTATTCTTCCCTTCTTTCCCACATAAAGAGTTTGGCTTTTTTGAAGTCCGCCTTTCCTTTGCCCTCCACCGCGTAGGCAAAAAGGGTCCACGGTGCCCCACAAAAGCCAATAACAGGCACCCGATCCTGTGTTCTTTTAACTTCTTTTATTATTTCATTAACAAACTCTGTGTCCTTGCTTGTGATCTTCCTAAGCGCCTTAACGTTTCCATCCCACTCCAAATGGGGACCTTCCCCCTCTTCAAAACGCACGTTTATGCCCATAGGCTCAAGGGGGACCAAAATGTCTGAAAAGATGATAACAGCATCCACATCCAAAAGCTCCAAGGGAAGCAAAGACACCCTTACCGCAAGCTCCACATTTTTACAAAAGCTCAGAAAGTCCCTCTCCTTTGCCCTAAGCTCCCTGTATTGGGGCATATACCTACCCGCTTGACGCATGAGCCAAACAGGAAATCTCTCTATCCTTTCGCCCAATAGACTTTTCAGAAGAAGCATTTTGAGTATTTTACCACTAAGACTGTGGTGTTTCCGAGTCCTCCTTTATTTCCTCAAGCCAAGGTTCGTATTCCATAATTTGTTCAAAGGTATAGGGACATTCCTTTGGAAAATCTTCTTCTGTGGGAAACCTGCCAAAGTATTTTTGGGCTAAATCCTCTTCCTCTTTAAACCAAGTAATAAGGCTATTAACCGCCCTTCTCCAAGCTTTGTTCAAACTATCCTTTTCTTGGGCTATTCTTTTCAAAGATGGAATTTCATCAAAGAGGTTTATTAGTTCCTTCCTTGCGTTGAGGATGCTCTTTTTCCAACCGCTACCCATATAAGCGGATTCCCTGTAGTTTTCCCACTTGTAGAGATGCTCCATAATGACTGCCATAAGGTTTATTAGACTTCTCAGTTCCCTCCTTGCCATATCCTCTATTTCCTCCAGAAGGTTCTCCCAATCTACAAGCTCATACTCCTTGTTTTTGAGAAGCTTCAGGTTCTCCATTACCCACAGGTAAAAGTCTTTCTCATAAAGCTCTTTTAGACTTTTGGTTTTTAGCTCCATGAGTTTTAAATATAAACTGTTGGTTCGGCTATAATCCACCAAGTTTGAAATAAGGTTCTAAGTTCTCAAAGTCCTTATGTTTGCTTTTTTTGATTTATCTTTTCTCAAGCCAAGGTTCGTATTCCATAATTTGTTCAAAGGTATAGGGACATTCTTGTGGAAAGTCTTTTTCTGTGGGAAACCTGCCAAAGTATTTTTGGGCTAAATCCTCTTCCTCTTTAAACCAAGTAATAAGGCTATTAACCGCCCTTCTCCAAGCTTTGTTCAAACTATCCTTTTCTTGGGCTATTCTTTTCAAAGATGGAATTTCATCAAAGAGGTTTATTAGTTCCTTCCTTGCGTTGAGGATGCTCTTTTTCCAACCGCTACCCATATAAGCGGATTCCCTGTAGTTTTCCCACTTGTAGAGATGCTCCATAATGACTGCCATAAGGTTTATTAGACTTCTCAGTTCCCTCCTTGCCATATCCTCTATTTCCTCCAGAAGGTTCTCCCAATCTACAAGCTCATACTCCTTGTTTTTGAGAAGCTTCAGGTTTTCCAGCACCCACAGGTAAAAGTCTTTTTCATAAAGCTCCTTTAAGTTTTGGGTTTTTAGTTCCATGAGTTTTAAATATAAACCGGTGATTTGGCTACAATTTAACCCAAGGTTTGTATTCCATAACCTGCTGAAAGGTATAGGGGCATTCTTGTGGGAAATCCTTTTCTGTTGGCAACTTTCCAAAGTATTTTTTAGCAAGGTCTTGGTTTTTAGGTTCTTTAAACCAGTCAATCAGACTATAAACTGCCAACTCCCATGCGGTTTGTATATTTTCCTTTTCCTGAGATTTTGCCTTTACGGACGGATGTCTTTTAAATATTGTTCTCAGCTCCTTCCTTGCATTGTTTATGCTCTTTATCCAGCCGTGTCCTGCATACTCTCTGTATCTGAAGTGTTCCCACTTGTAAAGGTGTTCCAAAATTAACGCCATCAGGCTAACCACACTGTCCAGATATCTCCGTCCCATATCCTCTATCTCCTCCAAGAGGTTTTCCCAATCTACAAGCTCATACTCTTTGTTTTTGAGAAGTCTTATGTTCTCCATTACCCACAGATAAAAGTCTTTTTCATAGAGTTCCTTTAGGCTTTGGGTTTTTAGCTCCATAGAATTTAAGTATAAGCCCAAAAGGACAAACGGCTTGGCGCTGTCTAATACACTTTCACTGCTACGATCCTTTTGTATAGATTGGTAAGTCCATCCCTTTCCAAAAGGTTTTTAACCGCCGCCTTTGGATAGATCATCTTTCCATCGTCCCTTTTTATGCCATAGACCGCATGATAGATCACCGGGTCCTCTCTCTCAAAGCCTCCAAAGATCATTATGTGCCCTTTCATGTATAGCACTGTCCGGTAAGGTGGAAATGTTTTCAAGAGTTCCTTTAGCTCTTGGTAGCCGTTAAAAGCTCTCTCCACACCCCTTCCGACGGTAGCTTGCTGGTTGGAGTTTCTTGGAAGTTCTATACCAAAAACACCAAAAAAGGCACGCACCAATGCGGAGCAATCATAAAAGCCTCCCCATTCGTAAGGCATCCCAAGAAGGCTATCAAGGAGAAGCTTTGCCTTATCTTCTGAAAATTGCCAATAGCCTTCTATAACGCCTTCTCCCTTTACCCACTCAACGCTTCCATCGGGCATCAAAACCAAGTATCTGTCCTTTTCCTTTGAAAGATAGGGAATTTTTGCGGACATTGAGTATTCAAGCCCCCCTATCTTAACCTTGGGTTTTACCACTACCAAAAAGGGAAGGTCAAGAAGTCTAAAAAATTCTTCCTCTCCCAACCATCTCACATCCTCAGCCTTGAGCCATCCTCTCATTATGGGACTCTGAACGTAGAGCCATCTTCCATCCTTGGACTGATGGAGCACTGCCAAAGGCGTAAGAGGGTCAAGGGCGGTGTACTGATTGTAATCTATCTCCGGGTTTCCCTTATGGACTGCCAGCTCTGTGGGAAGGAGCTTTAGGTCTGTTTTCCTTAGTGTTATGCCATACTTTACATCCACCTGCTGTGGCACTGCGTCTAAATTAGCATTGTCAAGGAGTTTTTTCATAAACCCTTCCGTTAATGGCACATTGCCCAGGTAGAGCCTGGTTTTTGGATAGCCGTCCTCCAAGAGCCAAGCCCTGAGCTTTTCTCCCTCCAACTGACGGGGGAAGCTCCTCAGGTTTGCCATCTGAGGGAAAAGCTCAAGGGAAAAGGCAAAGGAAAGGCTCAAAAGAAGGGTCAAAAGTCTCATACCTTTCGTTCAAACTTAATTTTTTGGGGAAGTTCTTCCAGCCAACCTAAGGCAATGTGAAAGTTTCTTTCCAAAATCCCCTTTATCTTTGCCATCTCCTCCTCCAACTCCAAGAGCTCCTCCCTCTTCATCTGAGGAATTTCCTTTAAAAGCTCCTCCAACTCCTTTAATACCTCCTCCGGTTTAAAGGGGTCTGTTAGCAACTGCTCAAGCCTTTTTAACCTTTCCCTCATGTCTCAAAACAAACATCAGAGCAAAAGCAGACAAAACCATAAACAGAGATACAATTTGATTCCACGTTAGCCCTATGGGTCCTATGGGTGGAGTAACGCCCCTGTAAAACTCCAAAAAGAACCTGAAGGCACCGTAAAGAAGAAGGTAAAGGCTAAAAACCGCACCATCAAAGGGTTTTTTCCTGTAAAAGAAAAGCAGAATAAAAAAGATCACCAACAGTCCGAAGAACTCCATAAGCTGTGTGGGATAGAGGGGCATGTAGGGAGGTGCCACAGCACCCTCTGGAAACACCACATAAAAGAAGGGGAACTTGCTTGAAAGGTGTATGCCGGGTGTAATGTTGTCCTCAAGGAAGGGTTTTCCATAACAGCATCCCGCTGAGGTGCATCCGAGCCTCCCTATGCTGTGGGCTATGGCTAAGGCTATGGCGCTGAGGTCTGCTGTCTTCCAAAGGGGTAGTTTGTATCTGTGTATGCTAAAGAGGGCACCCAAAAGACCCCCAATTAGACCACCAAAGAAGGAAAGCCCCCCTTGCCATATGGCAAATATGTCCAATATTTTCCCTACCTGCTCCGGATGTTCTAAGATATAGGCAATTCTTGCGAAAACTATACCAAAAAGCAATGTAATGAGCAAGGTGTTTTCCAAATGGGCTGTATTTAAACCCTCTTTTTTGCCAAGTCTCAAAAGCAAAAAGTAGCATACAAAAACACCAAGGGCAACCAAGACTCCGTAGGTGTATATCTTTATACCAAAAAATTCAAAGAGCACTGGGAACATTAGAACTTAACCTCCTCCACGTTTATAGTAAAGGTAAAATCTTCCCAATTGACTTTGACCCTTCTGTAGTAGCCCTCGGGCACCTTCTGTCCGTAGCTGAGGGTTATCAGTCTATCCCTTTTTTTGTCAAAAACCTCCACCTTGGCAAGTTGGTTATCCACAAAGTAGTGTTTAACCAGGTAAGCATCCGCATCCCTACTCAATATTAGCCCCTCAGAGGTGCAACTGGGTTTTTCCTCACCCGTTAGCATTCTTCCAAAGATGATGCCGTCGAGACTAAAGGGTAGGTCAATGCATAGACTGTTCAAACATAGACCCTTTCTGTCAAAGCTGAACCCTCCAAACCTCGCAGATTCCACCCTGTATTTATCTTTGTCCTTTTCTACCTTTACGGGCACTTTTAAAACACCGTAGGATATAAGCAGTTGGCTTGTGTATTTTTCTGGCGCTCGGTCTTCCAAATGGTTAAGGAGGAGTGTCTGGTCTGGTCTGCATAGCAAAGGGGCACAGGATAAGACAAAACCAAAAGCCAACAACAGAGCAAGCTTCTTCACTGCTTTCTCCTAACCTCTACCGCCCCATAGTGGGCTATGAGCCCCTCCGCCTTTGCTATATGCTGGGCATACTCCGCCACCTTTTCAAAGCCCTCCTTTGACACATACATCAAAGAGCTCCTTTTCAGAAAGTCATAAACTCCAAGGGGTGAGAAAAACTTAGCGGTGCGTCCTGTGGGCAGTGTATGGTTTGGTCCAAGGAGATAATCTCCCAAGGGCTCTGTGGTGTATTTACCCACGAATACTGCGCCCGCATGTTTAATCTTGGGTAGGAGGGCAAAGGGCTCTTCCACCATCAACTCCAAGTGCTCCGGTGCTATGTAGTTGGCAACTTCACAAGCCTGCTCCAAGTCCTCCACCAAGAATATGGTGCCAAACCGCCCAAGGGATTTTTGGGCTATGTCCTTTCGGGGGAAGTTATCAAGGATCTCCTCCAGCTTTAGCTTAACCTCTTGGGCATGCTTTGGGTCTGTGGTGATCAGAAAGGCGCCCGCAAGTTCATCGTGCTCCGCCTGAGAGAGCAGATCCCAAGCCACCCAACTGGGATCTACGGAGCCATCAGAGATCACAAGAACCTCAGAGGGTCCGGCGATCATGTCAATATCTACCACTCCAAAGAGCAGTTTTTTTGCGAGGGCTACGTATATGTTGCCCGGTCCCACCACCTTATCCACCTTTGGCACCCTCTCGGTCCCATAAGCCAAGGCTGCAACAGCCTGAGCACCACCCACCCTAAAAACCCGGCTAACGCCCGCAATGAAGGCAGACGCCAAGGTGTATTTGTTGGGCTTTGGAGAAACCATAATCACCTCTTCCACACCTGCTACAACCGCCGGCACCGCGTTCATAAGTACGGTGGAGGGGTAAGATGCCTTACCTCCGGGCACGTATATACCAACCCTTTCTAAGGGAAAGACCCTCATTCCCAAAAGGATCCCATCCTCTTCCACCAAAAAGGACCTCTCCAGTTGTTTTTCGTGAAATCTCCTTATTCTCTCGTGGGCTACCTCCAACGCAGTTCTTACCTCCGGCTCAATCTCCTCGTAGGCTCTTTCCAACTCCTCGTAGGGAACCTCCAAATCCTCTTCCGTTAGCTCCTCCCCGTCAAATCTTTTTGTGTATTCCAAAAGGGCAGTGTCTCCCTTCTCCCTTACCTGCTTTATGATCTCCTTGACCGCAGGCTCGTACTCTTCCGCCATCACCTCCCCCCTTGCCATAACAAATCTTAACCTGCTGTTAAAACGCCATGCAGAGTTCCTAAGGTCTTCTATGTGCATGGGTAATATATTAAACCATAGGTCTCTCAAGTGGCTTGGCAAGTTCTGAGGGTGGGTATTTTCTTCACTCCAAGGTCAATGGATTAACGGATTCCTTTATTTACTGGAGGGGTGCCCTGATGAAGGATTTTTTATAACAGCATTCTCTCTTTCCTCTTGAGACTATCTTTATATCTTTATAAAATAGGAGGCTATGGAGATGTTAGACTGGGAAAAGCTTTTGGAAGAGGATGTCTTTGAAATTGCAGGCAGACGCCTTAAGTCTCGGCTTATCATAGGTTCGGGTAAGTTTAAGAGTTTTCAAGAAAACAAGGAGGTTCTTGAGGCAAGTGGGGCGGAGATGATCACCGTGGCGGTCCGGAGGGTCAATATTACAGACCCAAACAAAGAGAACCTTTTGGATTACATAGACCCCAAAAAATATTTGATCCTTCCCAACACCGCCGGTTGTTATACCGCGGAGGAAGCCATAAAAACTGCCATGCTGGCAAGGGAGGCTACGGGCATAAACTGGGTCAAGCTGGAGGTGATCGGAGACCAAAAGACCCTTCTGCCAGACCTGGAGGAGACCTTAAAGGCGGCAAAGTTTTTGGTAAAGGAGGGCTTTGTGGTCCTTCCCTATATCTTTGATGACCCTGTCTATGCCAAGAAGTTTGAGGATGTGGGCTGTGCGGCGGTGATGCCCTTGGCAGCGCCCATAGGCTCTGGGCTTGGGCTTCAAAACCCTTACAACATAATGTTTATAAAGGAGGCGGTTTCTGTGCCCGTCATAGTGGATGCGGGTATAGGCAGTGCCGCAGACATTCCACCAGTTATGGAGCTGGGGGTGGATGGTATTTTAACAAACACCGCTTTGGTGGAGGCTAAGGACCCAATAAAGATGGCGGTTGCCATGAAGTATGCGGTCATAGCGGGCAGGCTCTCTTACCTGGCGGGTAGGATGCCCAAGAGAACCTACGCGGTGCCCTCTTCACCTCTGAAGGGTGTTCCATACAAGTCATGATTGATGTGGCGGTGGTGGGGGCGGGTATATCGGGGCTTTCGGTAGCCCTACGCCTCCAAAAGGCTGGGGTTAATGTAAAGGTCTTTGAAAAGGAAGAAAAGGTCGGTGGAAACGTCCAAACGGAGGAAATAGAGGGATTTTTGTGCGAGTTGGGACCTCAGACCATTTTGGCGGACAAAAAGGTGGAAGAATTCCTCTCCTTGGCGGGCATAAAACCTTTGTATGCAAGGGAAGAGGCTAAGATAAGATACATCTACAAAAAGGGCAAGCTTGTGCCCTTGCCCATGTCTCTTCTGAGCTTTTTCACCTCTCCTTTACTCTCCTTGAATGCAAAGCTTAGGGTTCTGAAGGAACCCTTTATTCCCAAGTCTATAAAGAAGGAAGAGAGCATCGCAGAGTTCGTTAAAAGACGCCTTGGGCAGGAGTTCCTTGACTACATCTTGGAGCCTTTTGTCAGTGGAGTCTATGCTGGGGATGTTAATAAGCTGTCGGTGAAGTATGCGGTCAGAAGGGTCTATGAACTGGAGCAAAGGTTCGGTAGTCTCATAAAGGGTGCAATAAAGCTAAAAGCCCTTGGTCCGGGCGGGAGGCTCATATCCTTTGAGGGTGGAAACTACACTTTACCTTCCCACTTAGCCAAAGCTTTGGATGTGGATGTGGAGAATGTGGTGCTAAAGATCAGAAGAAAGGATGAGCATTTTGTGATAGAAAGCAGAAAGGGCAAGTTCTCCGCAAGGGCGGTGGTGGTTTCCGCACCGGCAACCTCCGCAGGATACCTACTGAGGGAACTCTCTTGGAGCGTAGCCCAAGAGTTTGACAGTATATACTACGCACCTGTGGTTGTTGTTCATGCATACACAAGGGACTCTATCCCACCCGGCTTTGGCTTTTTGGTGCCAAGAAAGGAAGGCAAAAGGATCCTTGGCGTGCTTTTTTCCTCTAACATCTTTGAAGGAAGAAAAGGAAACCTCCTAACCATCTACCTGGGCGGTGCCACAGACCCACAGGTGGTAGAAGAGGACGATGACCTAATAAGCGGTACAGTGGAGAAGGAACTTAAGGAAATTTTGGGTGTAGATGTAAATGTCTTGAAGATCACCAAGTGGAAAAAAGCCATCCCACAGTATAATTTGGGCTATGGCAGATTTTACGAATTGGCGGAGACCTTGGAAAAGGAACACCCGGGGCTCTTTCTAACGGGAAACTACTTAAGGGGTGTTTCTGTGGCGGACTGCATCAGAAATTCAGAAGAGGTAGCAAACAGGGTTTTGGAGTTTCTCTGATGCCTCTGTTTCCAGCCTTTATAGACTTGAAGGACAAAAAAATTTTGGTGGTGGGTGGCGGAAAGGTTGCCACCAGAAAGGTCCAGAAGCTTTTACCCTTTGGTGCTAAGATAGAGGTTGTATCACCAAGGATCACAAAGGAACTGAAAAGGCTTTTCTTAGCTGGAAGGATCTCTTGGAAGAAAAGAAAGTTCCTTATAAAGGACCTCAGGTCCGCTTACATGGTGGTAGTAGCGGTGGATAGCATAGGGCTCCAAAGGATGGTGTTTAACTACTGTAGCAAGAGAAAAATTTTATGCAACGCAGTGGATAGTCCCGATTACTGCAATTTTATATTCCCTGCCTTGGTTCATAAAGGGGATGTGGTGATAGGTATATCAACCTCGGGTAAGGTGCCAGCCCTGTCTGCCCTGCTGAGGGAAAAAATAGAAGAATGCATACCAAAGGATGTTGATAAACTTTTAGAGGATGCATACAGGCTAAGGTCCTCTATGAAGAAGGGAAAGAGAAGACAAAGGGTCTTAAAGGAATTTTTAGAGAAAAGGATGAAAGGATGCGATACAGAGTAAGCTTAAAGATGTGGGAAATGAACGAAATGGAAGATATGGAATACGAAGAATCAGAACAGTTTGCTGGCTTTGAAGAAGACCCAACGGATGCATACAGAGGGTATGTGCCAGAAGAGTTCACCATTGCCTTTGTGGATGGAATAAGGCGCATAGACCACAGTGCTTATGTGTGGGACGAGTCAAAAAACTCATCTTACGAGGCAGTCTTTGCTACTCTGTCTGCTGGTGCCATAATTCTCAAACCAAAAAGCATAAACCTTATAGAGCAGTCCTTTCGCATGCAAAGGGTCAGAAGGGTCTTTTTGGTAAAGGGCGATGTAGAGGAGACCGCTTTCTCTGGATTGGGCTATGAGGTTAAAAAACTGTTGGAGGATAAAGAGTTGTCCCTTGAGTTATTAAGGCTACTTAGAAGGGAGGAAGTGGATACCGCAAGGGAAGTCTGGAAAAAGGTAAAACCTCAGCTGTTGGTTTGCGATGGCACTTTGACCAGTGAGCACAGGGGTATCACCTGCGTGGGTTTTGTAAAAACCATAAAAAGGCTCTTTATAAGCAAAGAGTATGCCCACCTTCTTCAGAACCTAAAAAAGGGCTACCGCACACCTCTTATAAGGGTGCACTCCCAAAGAAAGATAGAGGAGCAGGCAAAGCTTGATAAATACACCTGGTATGTAAAATTAGTGGAGGGAGAGGGAATTGGCACCTTGGCAAGGCTGGAAGTCTTTGGCAATTTGCCAAAGGAAAGGGTTAAAGAACTTGCGGATTTAACTGCGGGCGTCCTGCCTATGTTTGCCAGCGCACCCTTTCAGGACCCAAGGTCACCGCAGAATTTACTACCCATAAAGACTTTAGAGAACACCCTCAGAAAACATCTTGGAGCACCAGACATAGCAAGAAAAAGACTTCAGGAAATCTTTTTAAATGCTTGAGGTAGTCCTGCCCATAATCGGTGGCAAACTTCTAAGGCACTTTGGTGTTTTCCAAAAGGAGCAAGAGAAGGTCCTTATAAACTATGTAATGCACTTTTCCCTTCCCATCCTTGCCTTTAAGGCAGGACACCAGATCAAGCTTGGGGCGGAGGTTATAAAAGTCTCTTTCTTGGCTTGGGTTTCAATAGTTTTATGTATGTTAGTGGCATACATTATAGCCCGGCTTTATAAGCTTTCTAACAAAGACCTGAGGACCTTTCTTTTGGTCTCCTCCTTTGGAAATACCGCCTTTTTGGGCTACCCTTACGCCTTTAGCTACTTTGGACAGGAGGGACTACAGATCGCCATCATTTACGACAATTTGGGCTCCTTTCTGATGGTTTCCTTTTTGGGAGTGATGGTTGCAAGTGGAAAGCCAAACCTAAAGGAAGTTCTCCTTTTTCCTCCCTTCTTGGGCTTAGTTTTTGGCTTTGTCTTTAAGGGAATTCCTTTGCATCCCAGCTTAGATAAAACCTTAGACTTTGTTGCCCACTCCACTTTGCCGGTAGTTCTCTTTGCCCTTGGGCTCAGCCTAAGCCTTAGTGGTATAAGGGATAACTTAAAGTTCTCCTTGCTTGCCATCCTCATAAAGGTCTCTGTTTCTGTCCTTGCGGTCTCTTTGGTGGGAAGATTTATGGAACTATCTCCCATTGCCTTCAAGGTTTCCCTGTTGGAGTCTGCCATGCCACCTATGATGTTCTCTGCGGTGCTTGCCCTTAGGTATAACCTTAATCCAAACCTCGCCTTTGCCAGCGTGGGGCTTGGTATGGTTTTGAGCTTTTTCTATGTGCCTCTTGTGGTTAAGTATTGCGGGGGCGGGATTTGAACCCGCGACCTTCGGGTTATGAGCCCGACGAGCTACCAGGCTGCTCCACCCCGCGTATATAAATATTATAACTCAATCAAGTCAAGTGGCACCTCAGAGAGCACCTCACCCACACCCTTTACAACTGCCACTATGTTTTCAAGCCTCACTCCAAACTTGCCCGGTAGGTATATACCCGGCTCAATGGTAAAGACCATCCCCTCCTCTACGGGGTCCTCCGAACCCTTTCCTTTGTAATAGAGCCTTGGATGTTCGTGAATTTCTATACCCACACCGTGCCCTGTGCTGTGGGTAAAGTATTTGCCAAAGCCCTTCTTTTTTATGTACTCCCTTGCGGTTCTGTCTATTTCACCTACGGGGGTTCCCACCTTTACCTTCTCCAATGCAAAAAGGTGGGCATCTTTAACCACTTGATAGACCTTTTTAAATTCATAGCCTGCCTTTCCCAAGTAGATCGTTCTGGTAAAGTCCGTGCAGTAGTTCTTGTATAGAATGCCCATATCTATCAGCAGAGGTCCCTTCTGTTCTATCCTTCTCTGGGAAGTTTCCCAGTGAGGAACCGCAGAACCCTCCGCAAAGGCAACTATGGCAGGAAAGCTCTCGCCCATTGCACCCATCTCAAAGGCTCTTCTAACTATAAAAGCCCTCAGGTCCAGCTCTGTCATCCCCGGCTTTACAAACTCAAGCAGTTCCCTGTAAATTTGGTCTGCCTTCAAAACTCCCTCTTTCATTATCTTTATCTCATCAGGACTTTTTATAGCCCTCAGTTTTCCAAGAAAGTTGCCAAAGCCCACCCATTGGACGTCCCTTGAACGTAGAGATTTTCTAAAGGCACAGCTTACCCTGTCCTCCTCGTAGCCCACCCTTTTTATTCCCAGCTTTTTTATAGTTTGCTTTATAGTTCTGTGTATGGAAGATTTTACCAAAACCGCCTGCCATCCCTCCCTCAAAGTTCCCTTTGCCCTCTCGTGATACCGAGCGTCTGTAAAAAGGTAAAAGTCTTCCTTAGTGGCAAGCACATAGGCGTTGGAGGACCTAAAACCCGAAAGATAGAGCACGTTTGCCTGAGAGCTAAAAAGGAATCCGTCTAAACCCTTTTCCTCAAGTAGCCCTATAACCTTCTTTTCCCTCATAGCATTCTCCTGTATTTGCATACGGTCCTACGGGAAAGCTCTATGCCCTTTTCCTTCAAAAGCTCCGCCATTTTGGCATCGCTGAGCTTACCGTGTTCTTGAAGGATTTCCTTCATTGCCCTGAGGACCTGCTCCCTGCTGTAGCCTCCCTTGGACCTTCTTTGAAAGAAGAACCTAAGAGGATAAATGCCAGCGGGTGTCTTTACATATTTGTTGGATGCAAGTCTGCTTATAACAGAGATGCTAACGCCAAGCTTTTGTGCAACCTCTGTTAGCTCCAAAGCCTTAAGAGGACCAACTCCCAACAGAAAGTCCTCCTGCCTTTCTACCACCAAGTTTATGCACCCTCTCAAAAGATTTCTCCTTAAGTCCAACAGTCTTTTCCACCGGAGGGCTCTCTCCTTCTCTTCCCTTTCTCCCTCTTGGACCTCAAAGTCTATAAAATCCTCCATCAAAAGCACCAGCCAACCGTCCTGATCCCTCTCAAGGATCACATCCACACTACCCACTTTGTAAGGGCTCTGCTCTCCTTCAAAGGGTGTTAGCCTTAGCCGGGTAGCAATGTCCTTTACCCTTTGATCTCCCGCACCTGTCTTTAAAAACTCCAACACCTTCTGACAGAGCTCTGGCTCCTCTGGATAAAGCTCCCTCAGTTGGGCGCAGAAGAACTCTTCATAACCTTTGGAAGCAATGCCCACAGGCTCAAGCTCGGTCATTATAAACTCTCTGAGGTCCTCTACGAATTCTTTGGAAGTTCCAAACTCTTTGGCGATCTTGGCTTCATCGCCCACAAAAAAGCCCCTGTGGTCCAACTGATGGAGAATTGCCAAGGCAACTTCCAGTTCTTCCTCATCAAGCTCAACCTTTAGTTGGTTCATTATGCTTTCCCATTGGCTTTGGCTGAAAGGTATCTCCCTTTGTTGCGCCTCTTCAGAAAAGAAGAACATTGGCTTTCTTCTAACAAAGTGCGTTATGCATCTGTTTTTTTGGGCTTCTTCTTCCAACTGCTTTAAAAGGCTTTCGGTGGGCTTTTCCAAAAGACCCACAAAGGGACCAAGCACAACGCTTAAGTTTGGCTTGGTTTTGATGGTAGTCTTTAGCTTCATAGCTTTATAGATTAATGCCCAGCTCCTTTAAAAGCAAGCTCTTTAGAAGCTCCTGGTCCAAGTTCCTGTGAAACTTACCACCCACTGCCACAGATATTTCCCCCGTCTCTTCGGAGACAATAACCGCTATGGCGTCAGATTCTTCCGATATTCCAAGCCCAGCCCTGTGCCTTGTGCCATACTTTTTGGGAATTTCCGAAGACTTGGATAAGGGTAGCACGCAGGATGCATAGGCTATCCTATCTCCCCTTATTACAACCGCACCATCGTGCAAAGGAGTAAGAGGGTCAAATAAGGTGATAAGAAGCTCCACCGAGACCACTGCGTCAATGGTCACACAGCCCTCCAAAAGAGGTTCCAAGTCTTGATTCCTTTCTATAACTATCAGGGCACCTATCTGCCTTTCGGACATGAAAGCACAGGCACGCACGAGCCTTTCCACGACCCTTTCCTCCAAAGGTTTGGAAGAGGTTAGCTTGGTAGCCTGACCCAACCTACTGAGGGCTTTTCTGATCTCTGGCTGAAAGATCACCACCAAAGAAAAGAGTCCCACCGTCCAGAGTTTTTCAAAGATGGTGGAAACCGTTTTCAGGTCCAGAAGGCTGGACAGAGCCCATATTAGCGCCAGTAAAACCAAGCCCTTGAGTATTTGAATACCCTTTGTGATCCTAAGAAAGTAAAGCACACCATACACAAACAGAGAAACGCCTAGTATATCCAAAAGGTCCTTGTAGGATATAAACTCAAAAATCTCCATAGGTCCTTACCGTGTCCAAAAGGGCTAAAAATTCCCTCGTCTCCTTCACATCGTGCACCCTGACTATGTGGGCACCTTTCACCACTGCGTAGGCGAGGGCACCAAGGCTTCCGTATAGCCTCTCTTTAGGCTCCGTCTTTTTCTTCAAAAGCCCCTCTAAAACAAGACCAACAAAGGATTTCCTTGAAACCCCCACCAATATAGGTGCCCCAAAGACCTTGTATTCGTTCAGGCGCTTGAGAATTTCCACGTTGTGCTCTGGGAGTTTCCCAAAGCCTATGCCTGGGTCTATTATAACCTGCCCTTTGTAGCCCAATGCCTTTAGCCTACCAAGCCTTTCCCACAGCCACCCAATAGACTCATGAACCACATCCTCATAGACTATGGGCATACTTTTCCAATCCTCCGGTCTTCCCTTTATGTGATTGAGAACATAAGGGCATTGATACTGAGAAACCACTTCAAACATCCTTGGGTCAAAGGTTCCCCCGCTTATGTCGTTTATGATATCCGCACCCTCTTCAAGGCATGCCTTGGCAACCTCCGCCTTGTATGTATCCACCGAGACCCAAACCTTTGGAAGTTCTTTTCTGACCTCCTTTAGAACAGGCAGAACCCTTTTTAGCTCTTCCTCCGCACTGACCCTTTGGGAGCCCGGCCTCGTGGATTCTCCCCCAATGTCTATGATCTCAGCCCCCTCTTCCGCCATCTGCACCGCCCTTTTCACCGCAGAACTTGTCTCTAAGTAAAGCCCACCGTCAGAAAAAGAGTCAGGAGTTACGTTAAGAACGCCCATTATGGCAGTCTTTATGCCCAAGGGCAGGATTTTGTAATTGAACTGAAGCTTAAAGGACTTTTTCCGATAATTCATAAGTGCTTGCAAAATCTCAAGGGCTAAATCCTTGTGGAATTGGGAAAGACACCGACAGAATTCCTTTATTTGGGCTTCTGTGCCCGAAAGGGCAAATCGGTTCTCGCTTTGGTATGCGTGCAAATAGCCCTGCCTTGCACACTCAAAGAAAACCTGAGGGTTTATCTGTCTGTTCTCAAAATACAGCACCCTATGGACTCCTTCGTGGCTCCTTTGCTCCGCCTCCCTAAAAAAAACGCCCACCCTGTCCTTTAAAAACCTGTAAAAGTTGTCCTTGTCTCCAAACTCTTTTAGAACCAACATCAGGCTGGCACTTCCTTTAGGAAAAATCTTTTTATATCCAACACAAGGGCACTTGCCACAAAGATAGAAGACAGGGTCCCAACCACCACACCCACCACAAAGGCAAACATAACATTAGACAGGGCCGGTCCCCCAAGCACAAAGAGGGCAAAGGATACCACAAAGGTTGTTAGGGAGGTCATCAAGGTCCTCGAAAGGGTTTGGTTTATGGAGATGTTTATCAGACTTTCAAAGTCTGTGCCCTTTCTTAGCCTTAGGTTTTCCCTTATCCTGTCAAAGACCACCACCGTATCCGTCACTGAATATCCCGCCACAATAAGGAGAGAAGCTATAACATCCAAGCCAACCTCAAACTGGGTGAGAGAGTATGCCCCCACCACTATAAAAACATCGTGGGCTAAGGCAAGAATGGCACCCAAGCCCCAAATGGGTTCAAAGCGGTAAGCCAAGTATAGGAGTATGCCCAAAAGGGCTGTTATTATTGCCCAAAGGGCTTTGTTTCTCAGCTCCTTGCTAACAATACCCCCTATGGTCTCCACCCGTAGAAGTTGATAGCTCCCCAAAGATTTTAAGGCGTTCAGTGCCTTATCCCTTGGCTCATCCACCCTCAACCTTACGATCACGGTTCCCTGCGCGGTATCTTGCACCTGAAATGCACGTAGTCCAGCATCCCCCATAGCTTTCCTAACCTCTCCCAAGGACACTTTCTTTTCAAACCGAACCTCCAAGAGGGTGCCACCGGTAAAGTCCAGTCCTAAGTTCAAACCCTTCCAAAACAGTAAAAACACAGAAAGTCCAAGAAGAAGCAGAGAGACCACGTAGGCATAATATCTGAACCTCATAAACTCAATCATTGCCAATATAGTTTATCATTAAAAGGATTTAGCCCCAAACCCCAGCTATCTCAAAACCACACACCTCACACTTACCCTCCCTGAGCTTTACCTTTACCCGTTCTCCCAAGTATCCGCTCCTTTCTATAACTATGTGCCCACAAGATGGACAGTAAGTGGAGGTTAAGCTTTGGTCTGCGTAGTTCCCCACATACACATATCTGAGCCCTTCCTCTTTCCCTATCTCATAAGCCCTTTTAAGGGTGGATACTGGTGTGGGTGGTAGGTCTCCCATAAGATAGGCGGGGAGGAACCTGGATATGTGCCAGGGGATGTCCGGAGAAAGCTCTTTTATGAACTTTGCTATCGCTCTGATTTCACCTTCTGAATCGTTGTAGCCGGGGATCAGGAGGGTAGTGATCTCTATCCATATACCCAGCTTATAAGTCTTCTCTATGGTTTTCAGAACAGGTTTTAACCTTGTCCCACATATCCTTTGGTAAAAATCATCGGAGAAGGACTTTAGGTCTATGTTAATTGCGGAAAGGAGTGGCACAGACCTTTCAAACACCTCCTCCGTCTCATAACCGCTGGAAACGAATACGTTCTTTATGCCCCTCTCATAAGTAAGCTTCATAATATCGTAGGCAAATTCAAAGAAGATCACGGGCTCGTTGTAGGTGTAAGATATAGAGGGTATTTTAAACCTCTCCGCAATGCTCACAATCTCCTGAGGAGAGTATTCCTCTCCAAAGACCTTGTAATTGTTCAGTTTGGGATACTGGGAGATCTCCCAGTTTTGGCAAAACTTACAGGACAGGTTGCATCCTACGGTGCCTATGGAAAGGGTGGCAGTTCCGGGAAGAAAGTGATAGAGGGGCTTTTTCTCTACGGGGTCTATGTTCAAGGCTGAGACTAAACCATAAACAGTAAGATAGAGCTCTCCTCCTCTGTTCAGCCTCACCCCGCATTTGCCATACTCTCCCTCCTTCAAAACACACCTTTGCATACACGCCTTACAGAGTACCTTTTGGTCCTTCTTTTCCGACATCCAAGCTATCGCCATCATCTGAATTAAATTTATCCCTGTGAAGGTAAGAAAACCTGCAGTGGCAGGAAGTTTTTATCCAAAGGATCCAGAGACTCTGAAAAGCTTGGTGGATAAACTACTACAAAAGAACACCAAAGAAGAACCTGGCGGGGTCATATCTCCCCATGCGGGATATATATACAGTGGCAAAGTGGCGGGAAAAGTTCTTGGGCTTTTGGGTGGAAAGGAACTAAAGGTACTACTGGTGGGACCATCGCACTTTGTGGATTTTGAAGGCATATCCTTCGGGGATTACCAATTTTTTGAAACACCCTTGGGAAAGGTAAAGGTAGATTGGGAAAGAATTGAAGAGTTCTTGAGGCTATACCGGTTGTCCCACGCTTTGGACAATAGACCCCATATGTGGGAACATTCTTTGGAAGTTCAACTGCCCTTTTTGCAGAGACTTTCTCCAAACTTAACCATAGTGCCCATTGTTTATGGTAGGATTGACCCAGAAACTTTAGCGGAGTTTATGGAATTCTTTTTAGAGGATGACACACACTTTGTGGTGAGCTCTGACTTAAGCCATTACTATCCGGAGGAAATCGCAAGGCGGATAGATGAACACTGCCATAGGGGTATTGTTGAGGGAGATAGGGAAAGTCTAAAAACATGCGAAGCTTGTGGTAAGGTTGGCATCCTTGCATCCCTCATAATAGCCCAAAGGAGAAAGCTAAGGCCCAAGCTGATTACTTACGACACCTCCGCCTCCGCCTTTGGAGATAAAAATGCAGTGGTAGGCTACGGAGGTTATGCTTTTTTCCAATAGGCTTATATTTAAATCCATGGAACTGAAAATCCAACACCTCAAAGGGCTCTACGAAAAAGATTTCCTCCTTTGGTTGGAAGAGAATTTAAAGCTTTTGGAAAACAAAGAATACGACCTGGTGGATTGGGAGAACCTTTTGGAGGAGATAAGGGACATGGGACAAAGGCATTTGGATGCAGTCATAAGCCAAATGGCTCGGATTATGGAGCACCTCTATAAGTGGGAAAAATACAGATACAGAGAGTACGTGGGAAATAGTTGGATAAATAGTATCCACCAAGATAGGGGCAAGTTAGAGCTTGCCTTTAGAAGATATCCATCCCTAAGGGCAAAGTCTCGGGATAGGGAAAATATCCAAACCGCTTGGGAAGTAGCGGTCTCTAATCTGATCCGATGGTTTGAAAACCCCACAAACCATGACCTTGCCAGAAAATACTTTGGGAGAATTCCCACCGAGAAAGACTTTCCTAAAGCTTGCCCTTACACCTTTGAACAGATACTTGAATACAAACCTTGGCTGAAGGATAAAACTTAGCCTTAAAATATTTCCCTCCTATGAAGGCACCTCTGAGTTGGCTTGCTGAGTTTGTGGATTTAAAAGGACTATCCCCGGAGGACATAGCCCACGGGCTCACCCTGAGGAGCGTGGAAACCTCCGTGGGCGTGTGGGAGCAATCGGTGGATGGTGTAGTCTTTGGAAAGGTTCTAAAGGTAGAAAACCATCCGCAAGGGCAAGAACTTAAGGTCTGCAAGGTGGATGTGGGAGATGTGGTGCAGGTGATCACAAGGGACCAAGGGATAAAAGAGGGGGATGGTGTGCTGGTAGCACTGCCGGGGGCAAGGGTGGGCGATAGGGTTATCTCTAAAAGGGACTTTTTTGGTGTGGTTTCTGAGGGTATGCTCCTTTCTGCACAGGAACTTGGTTTGGAGGATAGTAGTCAGGGGGTTTTGGTGATTGAAGAAAAGTTCAGCCCCGGAACGCCCGCCAAGGAGGTCCTTGGCTTTGGTGAGTATGTTTTGGAGGTGGAAATCACCCCCAACAGGGGAGACCTGCTAAGCATCTTAGGTCTTGCCAGAGAGATCTCTGCCCTGTTTGATTTGCCCTTAAAAGAGCCCCAAGACAAAACCTTTGAGGACTTTGGCTCGGTGGAGGTGCGCATAGAGGACCCAGACTGCAAAAGATACAGGGCGGTGCTGATAGAGGGCGTCCAAGTAAAGCCATCTCCCCTCTGGCTCAGGCGTAGGCTCTGGCAGTGTGGAATAAAAAGCATAAACAATATGGTGGATGTAACCAACTATGTAATGTTAGAGAGGGGACAGCCCTTGCACGCCTTTGACTGGGAAAAAATAGAGGGTCCGGTGGTAATAAGGAGGGCAAAAAAGGGAGAAAAGATCAACACCCTCATGGGTGTGGAGAAGGAGCTCTCGGAGGAAAACTTGGTCATAGCGGACGGTGAAAAAGTCCTTGCCTTAGGGGGCGTTGTGGGAGGTTTGGAGAGTGGTGTGAGGGAGCATACAAAAAGCATTCTCCTTGAGGGTGCATACTTTGAGCCCTTTAGGGTAAGAAGGTCTGCCAGGTCCTTGGGTGTGCAAACGGAGAGCTCCTACCGATTTGAGAGGAATGTGGATATCCAGTCTCTAAAGAAGCATCAAGACAGGGCGGTGGGGCTGATCCTCCAGCTGGCGGGCGGTGAAGTGAGGGCGGTAAAGGACCTATATCCCCAACCCTACGAACCCAAGAGAATTTTTCTCTCCTTTGGAAAGTTCAAAAGGTATGCGGGGGAGGAGTTGGACCCAGAGAGTGGGCTAAAGGTTCTGCAAAAACTTGGTTTTGATGTAAGGGTGCAAAATTGCGGCTTTGAGGTGCTGGTTCCAGCCTTCAGAAGCTTCGATGTGCAGGGGGATGCGGATATAGTGGAGGAACTTTTGAGGGTAAAGGGCTACGACAGCCTCAAGCCAGAGCGTCTCCTTGTTCCCTCCAAGCCAAAGGTGAAGGAAAAGCTGGAGAGGGAGATAAAAAGTTTCCTGAAGGCAAGGGGCTTTTTTGAGGTGCTCAACTTTTCCTTTGAGGGGAAAAGGCTCTATGAAACCTTGGGTCTAAAAAGCCCAACCCTTGAGATCATCAATCCGCTGGTAAAGGAGGAAAGGTTTCTGCGCACATCCCTGGTCCCATCCTTGATCAACTCCTACCTAAGAAACAGAAGAAACTTCCTCCAACAGATAGCCCTCTTTGAGGTGGGCAAGGTATTTTTTGAAAAGGGGGAGGGTAGAAGGCTTGGCATCCTTTCTAACATGCATACTCTACAGGAGTTCAGGGGCTTGGTCTCGGACCTTTTGCACTCGGTGGGAGTTTTTCATACCTCTCAAGGGTCTAAACTTCCCTTTTTACATCCAAACCTACAGGTTAGCCTTTTGGTGGAAGGAGAGGAAATCGGCTTTTTGGGGCTCTTGAACCCCCTCTTGGAAAGGGAGCTGGACCTTAAGGAAAAGGTCCTGATAGTGGAACTGGACCTTGATAGGCTCAAGCCCAAAAGGGCTCAGTATGTGCCCTTTTCCAACTATCCGCCGGTGGTCAGGGACATTACCCTGGTTATGGACAAAGGGCTATCGGTGGATAAATTAATCATGCATATAAGGAAGCTGGAAGAGGTGGAAGATTTGAAGGTGGTTAATGTTTGGACAGAAGAGCGAGTGCTTGGGGAAGGCAAGAAAAGCGTTAGCTTTAGGCTCTTTTTGAGAAGCTTGAAAGGTAGTTTGTCCGACGAGGAAGCCAACCAATTGGTATTTGGGTTGGTAGAGGATTTAAAGAGAGAGTTCAATGTGAGCTTAAGGTAAAACAAGCCTGCCCTGCTCGTAGTGGAGAGGACTAAATTGGGGTCCACAAGGTGAGCCAATAGGGAGTCCGGGCTCCGGGGCTGTCCCATCGAGGACGTCCCGGGAGGACACCCACCTAAGGGAACTGGGGGCCCACCAAAGCCTCTCCCTCTACGGCCGGGTGGGTTTTTCTTGCCTTCCCCTCCTCAAAAGGAGGCGGAAGAATGAAAGTTTTGAGCAAAAGAGAGTTAAGGTATAGACTTAGAAACCTACGGAGGAGCCTGCCCACCCAAGAGCACCAACAGCTCTCAAAGGCTATAGTTGAAAACATAAAGGGCTTGGAGCCTTTTAAATCCGCAAGAACAATCTTAGCCTTTTGTCCCTTTGACGGAGAACCGGACATATCACCCCTTTTTGAAGAAATACTCAGAGAAGGCAAAGACCTTTTAATCCCAAAGGTAGAGCAAGATAGTATGAAGCTGTGCAAGATCAGGTCCTTTGATGGCTTAGCCCTTGGAAGTTTTTGCCTTCTTGAGCCAACCCAGTGTGAGGAGGTGGAGCCGGAGCTGGTGGATTTTGCCCTTGTGCCCGGGGTTGCCTTTGACCTTAAGGGTTGTAGGCTTGGGATGGGTAAAGGTTTTTACGACAGGATTTTGGGGAGGATAAGAGGGTTCAAGGTGGGAGTAGCCTTTAGCTTTCAGGTTTTTGAAGAAATTCCCTGCGACCCTTGGGACCAAAAGGTGGATGCCATAGCCACCGAAGAAACCATAATCTACAGGAGGTAAAAGCGATGAGTGAAGTTGTGTTGGCGGTTGTCATGGCTCTGTTTGCCCTACTTGGAGGCTTGGGTGTGGGTGCTTTCCTTTTTAGAAGGAAGGAAAAAGAACCTACCAAGACCTTTGAGGAGGATGTGCAAAAAATTTTAGAGAATGCCCAAAGAGAAGCGGAAAGGATCATAAACCTTGCCAAGGAAGAAGCCCAAAGAGTAAGGCAGGAGGCGGAGGAGAGGAAAAGGGAAGTGGAGGGCTTGCTCTCTCAAAAGCGTGCAGAGCTTGAAAAGAAGGAGCAGGAGCTTGAGCGTAAAATAAGGGAAGCGGAGCAGAGCTTAAGCCAAAAAGAACAGGCTTTAATCCAAAAGGAGCAAATGGTAGAAAGAAGGTTTGAAGCCCTTGAAAGAAGGGAGGAGGAGTTCTACAGAAGGGAGAAGGAACTCAAGGAATTGGAAAGGCAGGTGGAAAGGGCACAAAGGGACATAGAAAATAAGCTAAAAGAGGTTCAAGAAAAAGAAAGGGAAGTGGAACAATTAAGGGAAAGGGAACTCTTAGAACTTCAGAGGATCGCATCCCTAACTATGGAAGAAGCTAAGGCGGAAGTGCTCAAAAGGGCAGAGGAAAACGCAAGGATTGAGGCTATAAGGCTCGCTAAGAAGCTCGAAGACGAAGCCAGAGAAATGGCAGAGATGCGGGCAAAAAGGATAATAACCACCGCAGTCCAAAGGCTCGCCTCAGAGATCGCCATAAACTACACCACCACCACGGTAGAGCTTCCCTCCAACGAGTTTAAGGGCAGGATAATAGGAAGGGAAGGTAGGAACATAAGGACCTTTGAGCTTCTGACGGGAGTGGATCTGATCATAGATGATACACCCGATTTGGTAACCATATCATCCTTTGACCCTCTTAGGAGAGAGATTGCCAAGGTCGCCTTAGAGAGGCTCATAGAGGACGGTAGGATCCATCCCGCCCGCATAGAAGAGGTGGTCAACGAGGTAAAAAAGGAAATAGACGAAAGGATCAGGAAGACTGGAGAGGAAGCCTGCCTTGAGCTTGGGCTGTATGATATAAACCCTGGGCTCTATTACTACATAGGCAAGCTCTACTATAGAACCAGCTACTCCCAAAATGTGCTCCTGCACTCCAAAGAGGTAGCATACATTGCGGGCATGCTGGCGGAGGAGCTAAAACTGGATGCTAAAATGGCAAGAAGGGCTGGGCTACTTCACGACATTGGCAAAGCCATATCCCACGAGCTTGGTGGTTCCCATACGGACATAGGCGTTGAGCTGTGCAAACGCTACGGAGAGCCAGAGCCCGTCCTTAACGCCATAAAAGCCCATCACAACGAAGAGCCAGTGAAGTTCCCAGAGGTTGCCCTTGTGTGCGCTGCAGACGCCCTATCCGCCGCCAGACCTGGTGCCAGAAGGGAGACCCTGGAGGCATACCTGAAACGTTTAGAAAAGCTTGAGGAGATCGTAAAATCCTTTAAGGGAGTTGCCAACGCGTATGCGGTGCAGGCAGGAAGGGAAGTTAGGGTCATGGTCAATCCAGAGGAGATCACCGACGAGGAAGCCTACCAGCTCTCAAAGGATATCGCCAGAAAGATAGAGGAGGAGCTTGAATTCCCGGGTCAAATAAAGGTCTTGGTGATAAGGGAAAAAAGGCATGTGGAATACGCCAAGTGAAGACCTAACACCTATGCTCGCCCAGTATCATGCCCTAAAGAGGGAATACTCTGACTGCCTGCTCTTTTTCCGCCTTGGGGACTTTTATGAGCTCTTTTATGAGGATGCCCAAATAGGTTCCAAAGAGCTCGGCTTGGTGCTAACCTCAAGACCCGCCGGAAAGGGCAAAGAACGCATTCCTATGTGCGGAGTGCCCTACCATTCTTCCCAGTCCTACATAGCCAAACTGGTAAGCAAAGGCTACAAAGTTGCCATATGTGAGCAGTTGGAGGACGCCTCCCAAGTTAAGGGAATTGTAAAGAGGGATGTAATAAGGGTCATCACACCCGGCACCTACTTTGAAAAGGACTTAACTGGTTTAGCTTGCATATATCCAAAGGGAAACAGATATTACCTTTCTTACCTTTGCCCATCCACGGGAGAGTTTTTGGCGGGCACCTTTAGGGGTGAGGACTATTTGGAGTTTCTGCTGAGGTTCCAACCCAAAGAGGTTTTAATTCCCAAAGGCTTTGAGGGAGATTTGGATAAACTCCTTAGGTGCTTTTTCACCCATTACGGGCAGGAGGAGGTCCAAGAGGGTTTAAGACTTTTAAAGGAGGACTTTGACATATTCCGTGCCATAGCCTTGGGCTTTGAGGAGGAAGATTGCCTGACTCCATGCGGTGTGGCTTATTTTTACCTGAAGAGAACTCAAAGGTCTTACACACCCTTTTTGAAAAAACCCAAACCTTACTCGGGAGAGGGCTACCTTAGAATAGATTACCGCACCCGGAGGGGGCTTGAACTTTTGGAGAGCTACGAGGGAAGGGAGGACCTTTCCCTCTTTGGAACCATAAACAGAACACTAACGGGCATGGGAAGACGCCTGCTAAAATTTCGCATAACCCATCCCTTCCTGAGAGAAGAGGACATACTAAGGGTGCAGGAGGGAGTGGAGGAACTAACAAAGAACAGGGAGCTTCTCAGGGAAATAAGAACATGCCTTGAAAAAATGCCAGACTTGGAGAGGCTTGCATCACGCATCAGCGGAAACTTAGCCACACCCAGGGACTTTTCCCTGTTAAGGAAAGCCCTGCTCTCTTTAAAGGAATTGAGGGAAGTGCTAAAGGACGCCAGGTCTTCTATCATTGTAGAACTCCTAAACCAAATGGTGGATTTGGAGGGGTTATACTTGGAATTGGAGAGGGTTTTGGTGGAGGACCCGCCCATCCATCTAAAGGAGGGAGGGCTCATAAAGGATGGTGTAGACTCTCAACTTGATGAGCTAAGAAGCATAAAAGCTAAGGGGGAGATGGTTTTAAGGGAGTATGAAGAAAAACTCAGAAAGGAAACGGGTATTCAAAGTTTAAAAGTAGGCTACAACAGGGTGATAGGCTATTACATAGAGGTTACAAAACCGAACCTGCGATACGTGCCCAGCTATTTCAGAAGAAGGCAGACCCTTTCTAACGCAGAGAGATTTACCACTGAAGAGTTGCAAAGGTTGGAGGAGAAAATCCTGTCTGCAGACAGCAGAATTAAGGAGTTGGAGTATGAGCTCTTCTTAGCCCTGAAGGAAAAGGTCCTGCAAAGCATAGACAAAGTCTTCAAAAACGCACAGATTGTTGCGGAGATAGACTACCTTCAGGGCTTGGCACAGATAGCCATAGAGGGGGGCTGGGTAAAGCCAAAGCTCTCAAAGGAAAAGGTTTTACACATAGAGGAGGGCAGGCATCCAGTTATAGAGAGTTTTTGCAGAGACTTTGTGCCCAACAGTAGCTATATGGATGAAAAACAACTGGTTCATATAATCACAGGTCCCAACATGGCGGGAAAGTCCAGCTACATAAGGCAAGTGGGCATTTTGGTCTTGCTTGCCCACATGGGCAGTTTTCTGCCCTGCAAAAGTGCAGAGATAGGCTTAGCATCTTCCATTCACGGGAGGATAGGCTCTGGGGATATACTCGCCTTGGGCATTTCCACCTTTATGAACGAGATGATGGAAGTGTCTGCCATACTGAACTCCGCCGACGAGAGAAGTTTAATAATCCTTGATGAGATAGGAAGGGGCACATCCACCTACGACGGCATAGCCCTATCAAAGGCTATTGTGGAATACATAGCCAAGAACATAAATGCTCGCACACTGGTTGCCACCCACTACTTAGAACTAACCCATCTGGAGGAAGAACTGCCCATGGTTAAAAACTACCACATGGCAGTCTCAAAAGGTGATGAAGGCATTAACTTTCTTTATACCCTCAAAAGGGGAAGGGCAGAGGGTAGCTTTGGCATATATGTAGCCAAGAGGGCAGGCTTGCCCGAAGAGGTGATCCAAAGAAGCCAAGAAATTTTAGCAAGCTTTGACAAGCAGGTTCCCATGCTGGAAAAGGTCTATCAAGAATCCGAGAAATTAGAGTGGGAAAAGGCTTTTAGGGAACTGCAAGAATTCTTGGAAGGCATAGACATAGCCCAAACTACGCCATTGCAAGCGCTTATACTTTTGGCAGAGATAAAGGAAAAGGTTAAAGAAAGGAGCGGAACTATCTGTTAGCTTCCTTTTCTATAATTTCAGCTATAGGGTCGGACTTTACCTCATCTTTAACCTCCACAACCCTTTTTGCAAACAAAAACCTCTGCCTGTAATAGGGCTCATGTATGCTACTGACCATTACCTGCCCGCCCCTTGTGGCAGCGTGGACCATCTTGCCATCCCCTATGTATATACCCACATGGGATACATCCCGCTTATAGGTCTTGAAAAAGATCAGGTCGCCGGGTTTTAGTTCCGAGAGGCTAACCTTATATCCATACTTAGCCTGTGCCCTTGAGTCTCTTGGAAGCTCTATACCGTTTGCCCTGAAGACCTTTTGAACAAAAGCGGAGCAGTCAAGGGCGTGGGAGCCACTACCTCCAAACCTATAGGGAGTGCCGTAAAAGAGCAAGGAAGACAGCCTTATGGCATCAAGGTCTCCCTCAAAGGTTTGTCCATCTCCATACCTTGAAGCTATCTCCCTTAGGCTAACTGGTTTGGATTTAACCTTAGCCTTTTTGTGGCTTATGCTTTGCCTTTTCTGGGCTTTGGGCTGAGTGGCAAGCACCGTCCCAGTAGCCAAAAACAAACACAGGATCGCAAGGGTCAGCCTTCCCATCCTTTCACCTCCCTTGGGAGAGTTTCATAAAAGTATAAACCCTCTGGATTAAGGTCAAAAAGGAACCTACTACCAAAAGGATCAAAGCCAAAAATATCTGCTGTAAAAGAACGCCTGCTAAAAGAACAACCCACCTTTCTGTCCTTTCAAAAAAGCCCACCCTTAAATCAAAGCCCAGTCCATCCGCCCTTGCCCTTGCGTAGCTAACACCAAAGGAAAAGACCAATACCGAAAGGGAGAGAAAAGACAAAACCTTATCTTGTGAGGAGAGGGCTATGGCTATGAAGGGTAGGGCGTCAGAAAATCTGTCGGTTAGAGAGTCCAGAAAGGCACCAAAGGGGCTATTCTGTTTGGTTTTTCTGGCTATGGCACCATCCAAAGCATCACAGAGGGCTCCCAAGAGCAAGAATACAAAGCTAAGAAGATAAGCCTTAAGGTAAAGGAAATAGGAGCCCACCGCTACAAGAAATAAGCCAAAGATTGTTAAAAAATTGGGATGGACCTTAGCCTTGCTGATGGCGTCAATCAAGGGCATAAAGCTCCTTTCAAAGTAGGGTTTTAGTTCTCTCGTCAAATAACTCATGGTTAAACCTTTTACGGCGAGGGAGGGATTTGAACCCCCGGTGGGCTTTGAACCCACAGCGATTTTCGAGACCGCCCCGTTCGGCCACTCCGGCACCTCGCCTACACTACAACAAGAGTATTATAATACTAAGCAGGAGGAGTAAAAATGGGGTTGCGAGGAAAGATCGGCCTTAGGGTTTTTGGTTTTGCGGTAGTTTTAATAGCAGTAGCGATCTTGACAATGGTCTTAGTAATCAGATACGTTAGCATAAAAGCAGTTAGAGGGGAGGCAGATACCGTATTGGAAAGCATGAGAATAGGTTTAAACGCCCATATGCTTTTGGGAGCAATGGATAAAAGGGACTTCTTTTTGGACGCAATGGCACATTTAGGAAAGGATATAAAAGATGCATATGTGGTGAGAGGGGAGCCAGTCATAAGACAGTTTGGTCCTCCAAGGGATAAAGAGAAACCAAGGGATAGGTTAGATGAACTCGTCTTAAAGGAAGGAAAACCCGTAGAAGTCCTAAAAGAGAGCTTAGGGAGCGTAGAGTATAGAAGAACGGTCCCATTGATAGCAAAAAACTACGGCAACATAAACTGTATGACCTGCCATGTGGTTAAAGAAGGTGAAGTGTTGGGTGCGCTTACCGTTAAACTTGATATAACGGGTCTCCAGAGTTATGCTTTGAGAGTTGGAACCTTGGCATTAAGCGTGCTTATTGGTATAACGCTACTGATGCTCTTTTACATATACCTCTTTTTCAACAAATACATAGACATACTCTCGCGCCTTAAGGAATCCATGAAGAGTTTGGCAAGTGGGAATTTTTCTCAGAGGCTTGCCATTAGGCTGAAAGATGAGGTGGGGCAAGCGGTAGAACAATACAACCAGTTGGTTGAAAAGCTTGGCAGGAGCTTTAACTACATAAAATCTGTTATGGAAAGCCTATCCCGTGGGGACTTAACCGTAAGAATTGCTGAGAGGATGGAAGGAACCTTTGAAGAGATAAGAACAAGCCTTAACAGTTCTGTGGATAGTTTAAACCGCACTATTAAGGATACAACTCTTACCTTTAACCATGTGAAAGAGAGTTTTAGGCTTTCAATAGAAAAATTTGCACATATACGCGACAACATAAAAACGCAAGATGAGCTTATTTCAAGGGTAAGGGACTCCTTTGAAGGGTATGTGCAGACCCTGAAAGAACTCGGAGAAAAAGTGGAAACCATTCAAAGATTGTCCAAGACTGCCACCCTTTATATCTCCAAGGGTGCAGAGAGCATGACGCACTTTTTGAATGTGAGCAGTGAAATAAAAGCTATCGGTGAGCAGGTATCCTCCTTCGTGGAAAGGATCATAGACATCTCCGAGCAAACGAACCTCTTGGCTTTGAACGCAGCCATTGAGGCGGCAAGGGCAGGAGAAATGGGGAGAAGCTTTGCAGTGGTGGCTGACGAAATAAGAAAGCTGGCAGAAAGTGTTCATAACAGCGCCGCTCTTGTCCAAGAATCCGTTGGCAACATTCAAAGCACCATAGAAAATATACTCACAGCCACCAAAAACCTGTCTGAAAACTTTGGGTTCATAGAAACCAGCTACTCGGAAATATACAAAGTGCTGGAACCACTCCTCTCCCACATACAGGAAGAGCTTGCGGTTGCGGATGGCATACTGCAGAAGCTAAACGAGTTGGCAAAAATCTCAGCTACAAACTCTCAAGAGATAGAAAAACTTTCTGAAGAATACAGTGAGCTGATTAGAGGGATAGAAGGGATAGAGGTTCAGCTCAAAAAGTTTAGGTTCTAATATAAAAAAACAGTTGCAAATTATTTTTATGTGCTTTATATTATTAACTTGTTATGATGGTGGATCAGAGGGAACGGCTTGAAGAATTTGTGAAGGTTTGCAAGGAGAAGGGGTTAAAGATCACCCCTCAGAGGTTGGCGGTTTATGAGATCCTTTTGCGTAGAGAGGACCACCCCACCGTTGAGGAAATTTACGAAGAGGTTAAGGAAATATATCCCTTTGTCTCTCTGGCTACCGTGTATAGAACGGTGGAAACTTTGGAGGAGTTGGGTTTTATAAGAAGGGTTGCATACTGGGGAAGTTCAGTAAGGTATGACGCCAACATCCAGGAACACGACCACTTGGTCTGCGTAATGTGTGGAACCATACTGGACCTAAAAGCAGATGCTGGATGCAGGGTGCCCGAGGAGGTAAACCGCTTTAAGGTATTATCCCACTCCCTTTATATTTATGGGGTGTGTCCTTCATGCCAGAAGAAGGATTAAAGCACTACAGCCCTGAGGAGATCCTTCAAAAAATACAGGCCGAAATCCCCCAATGGAAATACGAGGATGGATACATTTGCAGAGAGATCACCACCAAAAACTGGAAGGAAACTGTCATGCTCTTCAACGCCATAGCATACCTGGCGGAAAGCCTATGGCATCACCCGGATGTAGAACTGGCTTTTAAAAGGCTAAAGATAAAGCTAATGACCCACGATGCAAAGGCAATTACAGACAAGGATTTTAACCTTGCCAAGTTGATTGAAAGGCTCATCAGTTTATCTTTTTAGCACTTACGCAGAAGAACCCTCCTTCCCTCCTTTGCCTTGCCAACTTTAAAAGCTTCATTGAGGGGTCCAATCCATATGAAACTCCGAGGGCTTGGGAAAACCTACCGCTCCCTACCCCCACCTCAAGGGATAAAGAAAAGGGACCTATAAATCTCTTAAGGCAAGCTACCTCAAGCCCAAAGGCAGAACTTCCAAAGGGTCTTTCGTACCACTGATCGTAGCTTTTGGCGTATTGGTTAAAGATTTCCATACATAAAAATTTAAGTCTCTACTGAGGATGTGAGGATGCCAACTTTTTAGCGAGGCTGTTCTAAAAATACAAACCTATTGACACACAAAGGTTTTCCCTCTAAAATCTAACCCTGATGCTTGTTAGCCTGCAGTTCAAGCTTGGACTGAAAAATATGTTCAATATTAGAACATTCTAATATCTATACTCTAAAAGTTATCCTTTGAAAATTTCTATGGTTAAATAAAAGCCTTTGAATTATCCTTCAAACACGAGGAGGTGCGAAAAATGGAGCTTACCAGAAGGACTTTCCTTAAGGCTTCTGGATTGTCTGTTGGTGCCAGTGTGGCTGGCGTTTTGGGCTTTGATATAAAGCCCGCCTTGGCAAGGGTCCAGGAGTTGAAAATCTCCAAAGCCAAGGCAGTTAAGAGCGTATGCCCCTACTGTTCTGTGTCCTGCGGTGTGCTCATATACAGCCTTACGGATGGCGCAATGAACGTAAAGCCGAGAGTGATCCATGTGGAAGGAGACCCAGACACACCCGTCAACAGAGGGACCCTCTGCCCCAAAGGTGCTACTCTTAAGGACTTTATAAACTCTCCGAGGAGGCTTACAAAACCCCTATACAGGGCGCCCGGTTCCAAAGAGTGGAAGGAGATCAGCTGGGACGAAGCCATAGAGAAAATGGCAAAGCTTATAAAGGATACCAGGGACAGGACCTTTATTGAAACAGACCAAGAGGGCAGGGTGGTAAATAGATGCGAGAGCATCTTTTGGCTGACTGGCTCCATAATGGAAAACGAGGCAGCTTACCTATGGATCAAGCTGGGTAGAATACTTGGCTTAACAGCTTTAGAGACGCAGGCGCGAATATGACACGCACCCACGGTGGCCAGTTTGGCCACAAGGTTTGGCAGGGGTGCAATGACCAACTCTTGGGAGGACATAAAGAACGCAGACCTTGTGTTTGTTATGGGAGGGAACCCGGCGGAAAACCATCCCTGTGGTTTCAAATGGGCAATAAAGGCAAGGCAGGAAAGGGGTGCCAAGATTGTATGCGTTGATGTGCGCTACACAAGAACCGCAGCGGTCTCGGACGTATTCGTTCAAATAAGACCCGGTTCCGACATAGCCTTTATGGGTGGTTTGATAAACTATGTTCTCCAGAACAAAAAATACAACGAAGAGTATGTAAGGCACTTCACCAACGCCACCTACATAGTGAAGGACACCTACAACTTTGACCCTGAAACTGGGCTTTTCTCCGGCTACGACCCAGAGAAGAGAAAGTACGACACCAAGCTTTGGGAGTATGAAAGGGACGAAAAGGGCATGGTCAAGAAGGATATGACCATGGAGTATCCAAGGTGCGTCTTCCAACTCCTTAAGCAGTTCTATTCAAGATACACGCCGGAGGTTGTAGAAAAGATCACGGGTGTTCCAAAGGAAAAGTTCTTGGAGGTGGCAAAGATCATAGCGGACACTGGCGCGCCAGACAAATCCATGACACACCTTTATGCCTTAGGTTGGACCCATCACAGCTGGGGTTCGCAGGTTATAGGTTCTATGGCGGTCCTTCAACTGCTTTTGGGCAATATTGGTGTGCCCGGAGGAGGAATAAACGCGCTCAGAGGACATTCTAATGTGCAGGGTGTGACGGACTTGGCGGGTGAGGGTAGGTTCCTACATGGCTACCTCAGACCACCCAAACCCGAACAGCAAACACTAAAGGATTACATTGAGGCGAACACACCCAAGCCTTGGGACGAAGGCTCCATGAACTACTGGTCCAACTACTCAAAGTTCATGGTCTCCCTGCTAAAAGCATACTACGGAGATGCGGCCACTCCCGAGAACGACTTTGCCTATAGCTTCCTGCCAAAGCAGGATAAGGTCATCGCTTGGGATGAATCCATCGACAGGATGTATAGGGGTAAGATGGAAGGTTTGGTCTCTTTGGGTGTGAATATTTTGGCTAACACGCCCAATGTGAATAAGACCGTGGAAGCCCTGTCCAAGCTCAAATGGATGGTGGTGGTGGAACTCTTTGAAACAGAGATGGCATCCTTCTGGAAGCATGCCAAAAATCCAGAGGCGGTAAAGACGGAAGTTCTGCTCTTGCCCTCCGCCCTCTTTGCGGAGAAGGAGGGAACAAAGACCAACAGCGGAAGGCGTCTATCTTGGCAATACAAGGCGGCGGACCCACCCGGGGATGCCAAGTCTGAATACTGGATAGCTGGAAGGCTCTACATGAAGCTAAAAGAACTCTATCAAAAGGAGGGTGGCAAGTTCCCAGACCCAATACTGAAGGCGCGCTGGCCCTATAGGAACCCCTACGAGCCCACTGCGGATGAGGTTCTTGCCCTGGAGATAAACGGCGTAGCCCTTGCGGACTTGACGGACGATAAGGGTAATGTGGTGGTGAAGAAGGGCGAAAGATTGCCCAGCTTTGCCATGTTGAAGGATGACGGAACCACCGCCTGCGGTATGTGGCTGTACTGCGGAGTGTATCCTCAGTCTGGAAACAGGGCAAAGAACACAGACCTATCCGACCCCTCTGGGCTGGGCATATATGCCAACTTTGGCTTCTCTTGGCCCGCCAACAGGCGGATCTTATACAACAGGGCCTCTGCGGACCCAATGGGTAAGCCTTGGTCTCCTAAGAAGAAACTGCTATGGTGGGACGAAAAGGAAGGCAAGTGGGTTGGGCACGATGTGCCAGACATAAAACCCGACCTGCCACCGGAGTATGGTCCCTTCATAATGCTACCAGAGGGTAGAGGCAGGCTCTATAACTTCTTCCTTGCGGACGGACCATTCCCCGAACACTACGAACCCTACGAATCACCCGTCCAAAATGTGCTACATCCTAAGACCTCTACCAACCCAGTAGTTAAGATCTATAAGTCTGAGCTGGACCTTTTGGGAACCCCCGACAAGTTCCCCTACGCTGCCACCACCTACAGGCTTACTGAGCATTTCCACTTCTGGACAAAGCATGTATATGGAGCATCTGTTCTATTCCAGAAGATCTTTGTAGAAATGCCAGAGGAGTTGGCTAAGGAGCTTGGCATAAAAGAGGGAGATAAGGTCAGGATCGTAACCGCAAGGGGTTCTGCGGAAGCCTACGCCCTTCCCACCAAGAGGATCAAACCTCTGACCGTAAACGGTAAAAAGGTCTATACTGTTGGCATACCCATTCACTGGGGATTTGAAGGCTTTGTAAAGGGTGCCCTTGCCAACTTGGCAACGCCCTATGTGTGGGACCCCAATTCTCAGACGCCCGAGTTTAAGGGGTTCCTATGCAACATAGAAAAGGTGAAAGCATAAAGGAGGTAATGCTATGAGCACAGCTACCGTTGGAGGAACTGTTGGAGCAGGGCTAAAGCGGGTGTCCGCCTCCAAGGCACCCGCGGAGGTAAAGTCCGCGGATAGGTTAGCCATATTGGTAGATGTTTCCTCCTGTATAGGATGTAAGGGTTGTGAGGCGGCATGTGCCCAGTGGCACGACCTAAAGCCTCCACTTTTATCGGAGGAACAGGCATCTGTGGGATATCAATCCTATCCGGACCTAATGCCCAGCACATTTATGATGATGAAGTTTAGGGAGGAGGAAACAGAGAAGGGGCTAACCTGGTTTATAACAAAATACCAATGCATGCACTGTGGGGACCCCGGTTGCCTAAAGGCTTGCCCTTCGCCGGGTGCGGTTATTCAATACCAAAATGGCATAGTGGATTTTGACCATTCCAAGTGCATAGGCTGTAAATTCTGCCTCTCGGGCTGTCCTTTTGATATTCCAAGGTACGACGCCAACAACAAGCCGTGGAAGTGCAACTTCTGCGTGGATAGGGTCTCTGCGGGGCTTGAGCCTGCCTGCGTGAAGGCCTGTCCTACCAACTGTCTGCACTTTGGCACAAGGGAGGAGATGCTAGATAGGGCTAAAAAGATCGTAGCACAGCTAAATCAGAGGGGCTTTGAAAAGGCGACCATATACGACCCACCCGGCGTAGAAGGAACTGGATACATCTATGTTCTACCCCATGGAGATAAGCCGGATATGTATGGGCTTCCCAAAGAGGCGAGCATATCTCCCCTTGTTAGTCTGTGGAAGGGTCCCGTAAAGCTGGTGGGAAGCGTAGTCCTGTGGGCTTCTCTGTTGGGTGCCTTCCTACAGCTAATACTCTTTGGACCCATAAAGGTGGGTAAGAAAGAAAAGAAGGAGGAGTAAGCCATGGAACACACAAAAAACCTTGAGGATGTGGAAGTTCAAAGGTTCTCAGCCTTTGAAAGGTTTATACACTGGCTTGTGGCAATATCTTTCCTGTATCTGTTTTTCTCGGGTCTTGGTATATACTCTCCCAAGTTTAGCTGGCTTTTGACGGTGCTGGGGGGTAAGGAGTTTTCCGCATGGCTACATCCCATTGCGGGCATTGTCTATTCGGTGGGAGTGTTCTTGATGTTCCTCAAATGGGCAAAGGATTTTATCTTGGATGCGGACGACATAAAGTGGCTGAAGGGCGTAAAACACTACATAAAGGGAGAGGAGGAAAAACTGATAGAGGCAGGGAAATATAACGCAGGGCAAAAACTCTTTGGGTGGATCGTGTTCATAGGAAGTGCGGTGTTCCTGATTTCTGGCTTGGTTATGTGGTTTCCGAATAGCTTTTCAATAACCCTGGTCAGGTGGGCTATATTGTTGCACGAAATTGCCTTCATAGTAGTGGGTGCGGGCTTTATAGTGCATGTGTATATGGGAACCATTGGGGTGCCCGGTTCTCTGAGCAGTATGATAACTGGAAAGGTATCCGCCCTTTGGGCAGCCTCCCATCATCCCAAGTGGTTTAAGCAAATTATTGGGAGGAGATAACCATGAGGGCTTTAAAGCTTTTGACCGCCGCCCCGGCGGTCCTTCCAACTGATGATTACAAAACAGACCCGGCGGGACATGCGGGACCGAGGATCGCCTGCGGAGTAATAAAACAATGAGCATTGTGAGGTTAAAAGAAAGAGAATACAGCATAAGCAGGCTACAGCACCTAAAGGCTAAGCACCCGGAGGCGGAGGAAATTCTTAGCTTTATGGAAAAGGTCCTCCAGTGGCAGTTAGACCTTTACGAGAAGCTTGAAAACAAGGGGGAAAGCAACTGGAGAATGGGTTTAAAAGAATTTTACTCCCTATTGGAACTGTGCAAAAGCTACGGCTCTGAAACCCTTAGGGAAACCGCGCAAAGTTTGATGGCTTTGGGTAAAGAAGAGATAGAAAAGCTCATAGCAAAGTTTCTCAAGGAGAGGTGGGCACCGGAGGAGGAGAGGTTCATATTTTTGTCCTTTTTGAACCCTTTTTTCTCCATAATGGCTGAAAGCACGGACGCAGACCTTAAAAATTGGCTAAAGGAAAAGTGCCCCGTATGTGGTTTTCGTCCTTCTGTTTCTTACATTATGGATACGGAGGATGTGGAAGGGGGGAGGTATCTGGGTTGTGTGCTGTGCAATACCGGTTGGCTATACTACCGGACCAAGTGCCCAAAATGTGGAAATGTGGAGGACGATCACTTTGAATACATCTACGAGGAAGGGAACAGGTATGTTCAACTGCATGTTTGCAAAAAGTGCAACACATACCTGAAGGTAATAGACCTAAGGGTTGATGGGTTGGCGGTTCCCCATATTGACGACCTTGCCACATTAAGTTTAGACCTCTGGGCAAGACAGCAGGGCTTTGAAAGGTATGAAAAAAACCTCTTGGGTTTATGATAGACAGGCGGTTTCTTTTAAAGTTCTTGAGTTTTTCCTTTCTGGCGAGGGCTAACGTGGAAAAGGATATTGATGTGCTCGGTTGTAAGCTAAAAAGGGATAGGCTCTACAGGATAAACGAAGACAGGATGATCTTTCAGTGGATAAAAAAGGAGGAAAAGAACATTTATTCGGTGGGCTTTACACCCATCCTTTCAGCCCTTGTGTATCCCCTTTATTCGGTAAAGATCAAGCCGGTGGGCACGGTGGTGGAATACGATGGAAATTTAGCGGTAGTGGAGGCGGGCAAGAGGGTATCCACCTTCCCCTCTCCCTTGGGTGGGAAAATCGTGGATAAAAATTCCAAGCTTGAAAAGGACCCAAGCCCCCTGATCAGCGACCCTTACAACGCATGGCTTGTTAAGATTGAACCTGAAGATACAGAAAGCCTCAAAAGGCTCAAAAGGGCTGAGGAAGTGGTTGATACCATAAGGCAGTTTATAATCAGAGAACAAATAGAGTGTTTGCCGAGGAAATAGGGAGAGCGTGGCAGGCTGGTGCCGCCCCGGGACTTCAAATCCCGTGAGGGGTTGCTCTGGCAATCCCTGGAGGGTTCGATTCCCTTGCTCTCCCGCTATGTTTTAATAACTTCCAAACCTTCGCCCTCCTCAACCCAACCTATATGCCACAGGCTAACCTTTAATTCTTTAGCTAAAGCAAGCACATCTCTTTCTCCTTCCTTGGGAACTGTAAAAAGAAGCCCGCCGGAGGTGGTAGGGTCCGATAGAAGGATCAGCTCCCATCTTTCCAAGTCGGAGAAACTAAGGGAGGGCTTCACAAAGTTAAAGTTATCCACCGCACCCTTGGGATATATGCCCATCTTCGCAAAGTAAGCGGATTGCTCGTAAAAAGGCACCCTTGAGAAGTTTATTATCAGCTTTACTCCCGATTTTTTGGCTACATTGTAGACATGACCCAAAAGCCCAAAGCCGGTTATGTCTGTGCAGGCATTGGCATTCACCCTTAGGGCAAGCTCGCCCGCTTTATCGTTCAAAAGCAGCATGTTTTGAATTGCCTCCGGGACATCTTTCTCTTCAATCTTCCCTTCCTTTATAGCCTTGGTTAGTATGCCCACGCCTACGGGTTTTGTAATGTAAAGAAGGTCTCCGGGTTTGGCACCATTCTGTGTTAAGAGCTTTCCAGATGGGCAAACTCCAAAGACCGCCAACCCAAACTTGGGCTCTTGGTCGTCTATAGTATGACCGCCCAAAAGGACAGCCTTTGCCTCCCTTAGTTTGTCCGTGGCACCCCTAAGCACCTCCTTTAAGATATCCGAGGAAAGCTGGCAGTGGTTAAAGCCAAGCACCGCAAGGGCTGTTAAAGGAACTCCTCCGGTGGCGTATATGTCGCTAAGGGAATTGGCGGCGGATATAGCACCCCAAAGGTATGGGTCATTGACTACGGGAGTTATAAAATCCACCGTATGCAAAAACACTGACCCATTGTATTCATACGCCCCCGCGTCATCTCCCACACCCAAAAGGGTATACTCATCCGTGTATAGGTTTAGCCCCGCCAGGAGGTTTTCTAGGTCCCCCGGACCTACCTTAGCCGCTCAACCGGATGCCCTGACAAGCTTTAAAAGTTCCATCTTTTTATGATTAATCAGCCAGAAAAAATTTTTCATCAGAAAGTTTGGAAGGGTATCCACCTTTTCGTTTTAAAATTTAGAACTCTAAACCCTTAAGCACCGAAATCAGAGGCTTTATATCCTCCTCAAGGACCGTTCTCATGTCAAGCAGTAGCAAATCATCCCTCAACCTGCCAACCACTGGAGGCTCCTGTTTTAACAGCCACTTGTATAACTCTTGAGGGCTAATCCTTTGATGCTTTATTGCCACGCAATAGGTAGGTAGCTTTAGCTCCGGTAGGCTTCCCCCTCCGCACACTGAGAGTTCTCTAACAATAGATACACTTAACCCCTTTACATTTTTTAAGTATTTTGCCACTTTTTTGGCTTTTTTCTTTAGCTCCTCCTCCGCTGTGGAAAGCATACGCAGGGTGGGTATCTCCTCATACCTCTCTTCCCTGTAAAGTCTTAGGGTATGCTCAAGGGCTGAGAGGGTAAGCTTGTCAATCCTGAGAACCCTACTAAGAGGATTTTTCTTCAAGGGTTCCACAAACTCCCTCTTTCCTAAGATCAGCCCCGCTTGGGGACCGCCCAAGAGCTTATCTCCGCTACCCGAGACCAAATGCAGACCTTTCTTTATAAGCTCCTCAAAGGAGGGCTCTTCGTAATTTATACCGAGCTTTCTTAGGTCCATAAGAAGACCACTACCCGCGTCATAGTAGACAGGCAGACCCAAACTCAAAAGCTCTTCCGCCTTCACTTCTTCTACAAAACCCTCCATGTAAAAGTTGCTCTTATGCACCTTCATTATCAGGGCAGTGTTTGGACTGATGGCGTTTTTGTAATCCTGTAGCCTTGTTTTGTTGGTGGTGCCCACTTCCACCAAGATTGCCCCAGAAGCCCTCATAATGTCCGGGATACGAAAGCTTCCCCCAATTTCTACAAGCTCGCCCCGGGAGACTATAACCTCCCTGTCCTTTGCGTGGGTGTTCAACACTAAAAAGACCGCTCCAGCGTTGTTATTTACCACATGGGCGGACTCACAGCCAATCAAATCTACCAATAGCTCCTCCACCAAACGCACCCTTGAACCCCTTTTCCCCTCCTCCAAGTCAAACTCCAAATTGCTGTAATGGGTGGTGATTTCTTTTATAAAGTTAGCGGTCTCCTCCGAAAGGACAGACCTTCCTAAGTTTGTGTTTACGACCACTCCCGTGGCGTTTATTACCCTTCTTAGGTTTGTTCTTTTTAGCCTTTTTAGCTCTTCCTCTATAACCAACCCAAGGTCTTCCAGATGGTTTCTTTTACCCTCCAAAACCTCCCTTCTTACCTTATCTATCGCACTTTTTATTGCCATCCTAAGCAGTGGGCTATCTCCATGGACCTTTCTATACTCCTCTATGAGCTTGGACACCTGTGGGATCTTTCTCAAAAGCTCTTTCAATTTATGAACCTCCTAAAATTTCCCTCTCGCCTGGTGTATCCAAGGTGGTCTATGTATTCCAAAAGCGGGATCAAATACTTTCTACTCAATCCAAGCAGTGCCTTTGCCTGCTGAACCTCAAAGCCATCTCCCAAAGACCTGAGTTTAGACAAAACTTCCCTTAGGTCCTCATCAAGTATGTAAAGCCTTTCTCCCAAGCTATGAACCTTTCCCTTCCTTACTGCCAAGGGAAGAACTTCCTTGAACCTCTCCAATTCAGCCTCCTCCTTTATAGAATCCTTCATAAACTCCAAAAGTTCCCGAAAGCCCTCCAACTCTTCCAAGTTTGCCCTTCTCTCGTCTAAAATATAGCCCTCTACCAGTCTGTAGCCCTTCAGTTGAGACAGGACATACTTCAAAAGTTCCTCGCTTATTCGGAGAGAGCTTTTCAGCTCCTCCAAGGGCAAAAATCCCCTCTTGGTGCTAAGGATGGCGCTTAGCTTTTCCTTTAGCCCTTCCACCACAGTAGGTGCAAAGAGTTTATCCCCTATCCTTACCGCCCTAAGCTTGCTCGGATTTATATGCACGCCAAAGAGAGAGCTGAGCACTTCCAAAGGGAGCCCCCTAAAACCAGCCTCAGAAAGAAAGTAAGAAATTGGGTCTTCCTTGAGAACATCCAAATGTTCTTTTATAAATCTTTTCCTTTTTACTGTGGGCTTTGGGTGTATCACCCTATAGCTGGCACATAGTTGTCCGGACGCATCAAGGATGGGTCCCTTATCCCCTAAGATAGCACACACCGGCTCTTCCAAGGTAAGAAGATAGACCTTTTCGGAGACCTTTTTTCGTTTGAACTTTATTTCCCTCATATAAAAGAAAAGGCTTCCTTCACCCTTTGGCATTTCTCCCTCCACCTCCACCAAGAGATGCCTGCTCTTTGCGATCTGTCCCTTTTTAACAAGCACAAAGCCCCTTTCCACCTGAGAGGGTTCAACACCAGCCACCAACAGAGCCAACCTTTCCCCTTCTTTTCCCTCCTTCACAAATACACCGTGGTTTTGAATTTTCTTTACTCTAACTTCAGAGTCCAAGGGCTCAAGGCTCAAACTGTCTCCCTCTTCAATCCTACCAGATACACAACTACCCCTCAGAACAGTTCCGTAGCCCTTTACATTAAAGGCTGAATCCAAAACTATGCGTAAAAATTCAACGCCGGAGCTTGAAATCTCCTCCGCATACTCGCCTATTGTCTTCTTCAACTCCTCCAATCCACTACCGCTCAAAGCGGAGACCGCACACAGCCCATAAGCCCTTAGCCCCATATCCTTCAAAAACTCAGAAAGCTCCATTCTTGCAAGTTCTAAGGTTTCCTCATCCACCCTGTCTGCCTTTGTTAGAACCGCCACGCAGTGGTATATGCCAAAGGCTTTGATGAGTTGGGTATGCTTTATAGTCTCCGGCATTACGCCCTCCACTGGGTCCACCACCAAAAGCACACCCCTTACGCAAGCCAAACCCGCTATGGCGTTCTTTATGAACCTTTCATGACCGGGTATATCTATGAGCTCTACCCTTAGCCCTTTCTCGGGATAGTCCAAGTATGCAAAACCAAGGTCAATGCTCATACCCCTCCTTTTTTCCTCAGGCAACCGATCTGTATCTATGCCCGTCAGGGCTTTCACCAAGGTGGTTTTACCGTGGTCCACATGTCCCGCAATTCCCACGGGCACAAATCTCATGGGCTCACTTCCACAAAGCTACGCCTTTTTAACTCTTCCACAAAATATCTAACCGTCGGTGGCATGGGTCTCTCTTCATCAAAGACTAAGTAAAACTCCCTCTCTATGGGTTCAAAGCCCTTCACCTTTACCTGCCTTATGCCTCTGTATTTTCTGAGTGCTAAGGAGGACATAAAGGATAGGGCTTTGACCTTTTTTAGCACATCCAATATGACCTCGTTCTTATCTGTGATCATAAGAACCTTCAGCTCCTTTAGATTTATTCCAAGCTTGTAAAGGGCTTCTTCCAAGAGCCTTCTTGTGCCGGAGCCCTCTTCCCTCAGAACCCAAGGCAAGGTCTTTAGGTCCTCCAAGCTCAGCCTTGGATCCACTCCATTGCCACCTACAATGTGGATCTGGTCCCACCATAGATTTTCATACTTGAGCATACTAACGGGTATCTTTGCACCAACTACACCTAAATCCAACTCGCCCTTTGCTACCTTATCAACCACATCCTTAGAATCGCTAACATAAAACTCTATCATTATATGTCTGTTCTTAGATAGAAAGTCCGATATAAGGTCGGGAAGTATGTAGCTTCCGGGAGCTGAGCTCGCCCCCACCTTTACAAGTCCCCTGTAGGAACCAGAGAGCATCTTTATCTCCTCTATTACCGCAAGCTTTAGCTCAAGAACCTTTTTGGCGTATGGGTAGAGCATTTGGGCTGTGCTGGTGGGAATGAGCTTTCTGCCCTTTTTGTAAAAAAGCTTAAGTCCTATTTGGTTTTCAAGCTGATGCAAGTGAAAGCTTATGGTAGATTGGGAAAGATGCAGGCAGTTTGAACTTTCTGAGATGCTTCCCTTTTCATAAACACAGCAAAAAAGCTCAAGGAGTTTCAGGTCTATGTCTAAATTTTTCACGCCTTAAATATTATCCGAACCTAACAGAACATTCAATACTTTAAATCATAGATTTTTAGCTACTTAGCCAACTCCACCGCTTTTTGGGCGCCGTCCCACATGTCCTCGGCGGTTATGAAGTTCAGCCCAGATTCCGAGAGAATTCTTTTACCTTCCTCCACATTGGTGCCCTCCATCCTAACCACCACTGGCACCTTTATCTCCACCATCTTTGCCGCTTCAATGAGCCCGTTGGCAAGCCTGTCGCACCTTAGAATGCCACCGAATATGTTTATAAACACCGTCTTTACATTCTTGTCTGCCATCAAAATCCTAAAGGCGTTGGCGATCTGTTCCACATTGGCACCGCCACCCACATCCAAGAAGTTTGCGGGCTCACCACCCGCCAGCTTGATTATGTCCATGGTGGTCATGGCAAGCCCTGCACCATTTACCATACAACCTATGTTTCCGTCAAGCTTTATGTAGTTTAGGCTGTAAGTTTTTGCCTCCACCTCCAATGGGTCCAGCTGGGTCAGGTCCTCCATCTCCTCCAGGTCCTTGTGCCTAAAGAGGGCGTTGTCGTCAATCTCCACCTTGGCGTCCAAAAGGACAAGCTTACCATCCTTTGTAAGCACCAAAGGATTGATCTCCACAAGGCTGGCGTCCAACTCCTCATAAGCCCTATACAAACCCAGGGCGATCTTTACAAAATCGTTGACGGGCAGACCCAGCTTAAAGGCAAGATTTCTTGCCTGAGAGGGCATGAGACCAAGGTCTGGGTCAATGTGTAGCATGTGGATGGCTTCTGGCTTTTCCTTTGCCACCTCCTCAATCTCCATACCACCCTCCGCAGAAGCCATCAGCACAGGCTTAGAGACTGCCCTGTCTAAGGTTATGGAAAGATAATACTCCTTCTCTATGGGCGTTGCCTTCTCTATCCAGACCCTGTTTACGGGCTTTCCATCGGGACACTGAAAGGTCTTTAGCACCTTTCCAAGCATACCCTCCACCGCAGTTTCAAGCTCCTCCATACTTTTTACCAGCTTTACACCGCCTGCCTTACCCCTTCCACCGCAATGCACTTGGGCTTTAACCACCAAGGGAAATTCACCCAGCTCTTCTGCCACTTGCTTGGCTTCCTGCAAACTGAAGGCTACCTTACCCTCTGGAACAGGAAGGTTGTATTTTTTTAGAATTTCCTTTGCCTGATGCTCGTGCAACTTCATACTTACCCCCTAAGAGAGTTTGTTAAATTATACCACTGTTGGCTTAAAATTGTTCTGATGATGTGATTTACCAGCATGCCAAACACTGCCAAGGGCGCCTTCTCATTGTGGTTTTCCCTCCTCCACGCTATGTAGTTGGGGACCAACTCAAGGAGAGGTATAATTGAACCCACCAAGAGCAGAACGTCGCCTATGTAGAAGGCTGGGTGTGCGGTAAGGGGGAGGTAAAAGGTATAAAGCACGTTTGCCTTGCCTGCAAACATTGCCCAAGCATCCATAAGGGTGCCCACCACCATCAGAAGGGAGCTTGTCCATTGGATTGCCGGTCTTAGCGGCTTTTTAAGGTAGTAGAGAAAAACTGCGTTGCCCAAGGCTACGATCACCATTTTGGTGAAAACTATGGCGTTTATAACTCCGTGAAGGGTAAGTCCTTGATAATATTCAATGCCCCAAAAGGACATATCCTTTATGATCTCCGCTCTGTAAAGAGCTTGCAACAAGCCATGATACACACCAAACACTAATAGCAATAATAGAATGCATAAAATAATGCTATGATTTACATTTTCCTCTTTTTGCTTGGTGCGGTGCTTGGCTCCTTTTACAATGTGCTCATATATAGAATCCCTCGGGGTATATCCATTGTTAAGCCTCCTTCTAACTGTCCGAGCTGTAAAACACCCATAAAGTGGTATAACAACATCCCAATAATTTCCTACATCCTTTTGAGGGGAAAATGTCCAAACTGCTCTGCCAAAATATCCATCAGATACCCTTTGGTAGAGGCTTTTAGTGGCTTTTTGGCGGTTCTCTCTTATTACAAGTGGGGCTTTAGTATTACCGCCCTTGGGCTTTATGTATTCTTTTCCCTACTGCTGGTGCTTAGCCTGATAGATTGGGATACCTTTAGCCTACCTGAGCCATTGATGTTGGGTGGGACAGTTCTTGGTGTGATCACCTCTGTCTTTAGGGAGGACTTTAGCCTTTACGAGAGCCTTTTGGGAATATTGGCGGGTGCTTTGCCCTTTTTACTTATATACCTTTACTACAAAAAAGTCAGAGGGGTTGAGGGGCTTGGCTTTGGAGACGTGGAGCTTATGGCTCTTATAGGTAGTTGGACGGGCGTATGGGGTGTGGTCAGTGCGGTCTTTTTGGGCTCCCTCTTTGGGTTCGTTTATGTGCTTCCTATACTGATAAAACACAAGAGCATGAACTTTGCTATTCCCTTTGGTCCCTTTCTTGCCCTTGGCTGTTTTGTTGGAGTTGTTTTTGATGGCTGGCGATTTTTTCTAACAGGCTTTTGAGAGAAGAGGATATTTCCCTTAGCAGTGGTTCAAAATGGTCTTTGAGTTCCATTAATTCTTTGTATAGGCTTTCCAAATCTATGTCCCAAGTGCTTATAAGCTTGTTTTTTAAGTTCATCATTTTAAGCAGAACTGGGTGATACTGAGGGGAGATTATACCGCCTTCCACCATCTTTAAAAGACAATCATCGCCGAATTTTTTTATGCCAAACTTTGGTGCAAGGTGTTTGCAAATGTCAAAAAGGGAATCGTAAGCCACCTGATAAAAGTATTTGACCCTGTCGTGATACATGGGCTTTTTTTTGAACTCCTCCAAGCCCACCGATAGGACGAAGTTTATTTTATTTACAGAATCCTTAACAAACTTTGCCTTTTCCTTTAGAAGTTCAAAGTCTATGAGAAGATAATTGCCGGTGGTTTGTTTAACATACTCTACCACCGCCTTTGCATAATCCTTAAAAACATGTAGGTTCTTTTCCAAGAAATCGTATAGTTCCTCCGGCTGGACAGCCTCCTTTAGGTCCCTGTATTTAAAGTAAAAATCTGTAAAGGCTTGGAGGGTTTCAAGGCCCTCGTAGCCCACCTTCTCTCCAAGTTTTACCAAGCAATCCTTTGAAGAGGTCTTCAGACCAAAAACCACCGAAAGGTGCCTACAAGGTCTCATACAGCTTTCAAAGGCTAAGTTGAAATCTACTCTAACCTTGTCTTGGATAAGTTTGTTTTTAACAAACTCTTCCTTGCCCAAAGAGATAAGCTTTTTCAGGTCTGCGTAAGCCTTCTCCAAATTATGGAAGCTTTCCAAAAGGAGGCTTATGTTTATCTTTTTTTCCATCAAGGATATAATATTAGCACTGTGTGGCTAAATAAGGTGTTTCTGATCACCTTTTTAAGGTTTTTGCTCTTTATGTTTTTTATCCTCCATGCCCTCCTTTACCTTCCGGGATACACCCAAAAGGCGGTGCTCGTGGTTATATCTTCCCTTTATCTTTCTACTGCTCTGGTGAATTATTTTTACTCCTTCAAGCTCAGAAGGCTAAACGACTACATAGACTTCGTCTTCCTTCTACCCTTGGCTTTCTTTTCGGGAGAACCTTTGGCTATTTTTTCCCTTTTGGTGCCCTCCCTCTTTAGCTTTCCCAAAAATCTTGTCCCCTTTTTTATATCTGTTCTTTCCGCCACTGCCCTTGGCATTTATAACTTTGGCTTGAAGGGGCTTTTGGTTTTTCCTCTAACTTTGGCATTGGGGCTTTCTCCCTCCTCTGTAGAACTGCTTAGGAGCCTTCAGAAGGATAGAAGGTATTTTTTGGAACTGAGGAGGGCATACAGAAGCATTCAAGGGGAACTTTCAGCACTTGAGAGGGAAAAAAGACATAAGGAAACTCTGCTTAAGCTATTAGAGCTTCTTGACAGCAAAGGACCAGAGGAATATCTTAGTGGTGTTAAGGAAATGTTCCAGTTGAAAGCTATAAAGGTTTTTTCTTTGAAGGACAGTTATGTAAAAGAGTGCCTCATAGACAAAGACAGTTTAACCATCTCTGTGCCAGTGGGCTTAGAAGAGGGCAGTGCCTTGGTTGTTTTCTACCTTAACCATCCTGCAGAACTTATGGATGCGGAGCTAAAGGAGAATTTAAGTAGATGTGCCAAGATGTTGAGCTTTTATATAACGGGCTTTGAAAGCAAAGAACAAGCAGTAAAGATCGCAGTGTGAGGTGTTGCCATGGAGGTTTTGGAAAGGGAAAAGGGAAAAGTTTTAGACCTCTCTGGTCTTATGTGCCCTTTGCCAATAGTGATCACCTCCGAGAACATAAAAAGGTTAAAGGAGGGCGAGGTTATAACAGTAATATCCACGGACCCGGGCTTTGAAAGGGACATATTCAATTGGTGCAAGCAAACGGGCAATCAACTTCTTAGCTTGAAAAAGGAAGGAAACAAGGTCATAGCACAGGTTAAAAAGGTCTCCGGGGCAGTTGAGCCATCCCTCTTGTATTGGATAAAGTTTCATTCTCTTGGAGTGAAGCTACATCTAAGGCACATTTTGATGATGTTGAACCCCTTTGCGGAAAAGCCAGACCACTTTATAACCTTTTCTGCCATATCGGAGGGCACAAGGGCTGAAGAATATCTAAAAGGAAGGGCTAAGCTTATACCAATTCCAGACGAGATAGACCCAAGGTGCGGTGTGGTGCTTGCTATAAAGGGAGAGCAAAAGGCAAGGGAAATCTATGAGGAGCTATCTGAAAATGGCTTTTTTGTGGAAGCCATCTACAAAAAGGAAGGTAAAAACTACAGGAGGGTTTATCCCTGAGCTTTCTTGAGGAGGTACTCTCCTACAAAAGGCAGACCCTCAGAAGGGACAAAGAATACGAAGAATTTCTTTGGGAGAAGGTTAAGGAAAGGGAAAGGTTTTATAGTTTTGAGGATGCACTAAAGAGCTGTAGGACAAGGATCATAGCGGAGGTTAAAAAGGCATCCCCCTCCGCTGGTCTTATAAAGGAGGTCTCCCCAAAGGATCAGGCAAAACTTTACTGGGAGGGCGGAGCGGTTGCCATATCGGTTTTAACTGAGGATAAATACTTCAGGGGTTCCCTGGAGGACCTGTGGGGGGTAAGGCAGAACTGCCCACTGCCACTGCTGAGGAAGGACTTTATCTTTGACCCATTGCAAGTGCTTGAGGCAAAAGCCTTTGGTGCGGATGCGGTTTTGCTGATCGTCAGAGCACTTGAGCAAAAAGCTTTAGAGGAGCTTATTAACTATGCAAGGGAGATTGGTATGTCTGCCCTTGTGGAGGTCTTTGACCTAAGGGAAGCAGAGAGGGCTTTAAAGGCTGGCGCCCATATCATTGGCATAAACAACAGGGATTTGGAAACTTTGAAGATAGACCTTAACCTATCAAGGGCTTTGGTGCCAAAACTTAAAGAGCTTGGTGCCAAGTTTGTGGTGGTAGAAAGCGGAATAGAAACAAGGGAGCAGGTGCTCAAGTTTGAGAACCTTGGTGCGGACGCCTTTTTGATAGGTACAAGCTTGATGAAGAGCCAAGACTCCGTAAAAAAGCTGAGGGAACTTCAGGGTTTTTTGGTTTAAACTTCTTTCAAAGGAGACGATATTAAAAGGTGAGCCATGTTTGGAGGAACCTTCGGAATAGTTTCTCAGGGACTTGAAATAGTCAGGAAATCTATTGACATAAGAAACAGGAACATACTGAACGCCAACAACCCGGACTATGCACAGGAAGACCCTGTAATAAAAACCTTTGTTCCATATGGTATAAGTTTAGAGACCATCGAAAGGGTTAAAAGCCTTCACTATGTTCAGCAGAGGAACACCCAGCTATCTTTGGTCTCCTCTTTGGATGAGAGGATAAAAAATAATACAAGGGTAGAAGATCTCTTTCAAGAATTTACCCAAGGCTTGGGCGGTTTAGAATACTTAAACAGCTTTTTTACAAGCTATCAGGACCTAATGAAGGATCCAACCAACGAAGGGGCAAGGGCTAAACTGGTTCAGTCTGCAAACTCTTTGGTGGGCTATCTAAAGGACAGAAAGAAGAATTTAGATACCATCTCTCAATCCATTGACTACAGCATGCGTCAGTATGTGGATAAGGTAAATTCTATAACTAAGAAGCTTGCCAAGTTAAACCAAGAAATTCTTGTCACCTACGCCCAGACCTACGCAAGGGGGCAGGACTACAAAAACATCTTAGACGAAAGGGATCGGCTTTTGAGGGAGATTTCTGATTATATCAATATCAAAGTGCAAGAGGATGACATAGGCAGGGTTAAGGTGGAAACATCAAAGGGCTTTGTGTTGGTGGAGGACAAGTTTAGCTGGGAGATAGCCTACGACGGTGCAAACAAAAGGGTCCTTTGGAAATCTAAGGACGGTTCCCAAGTGGATATATCGGGTGAGATATCAGGCGGTAGGCTAAAGGGTGGTTTGGACACCATCGCAGACCTGCAAGATTACCAAAACAGGCTTGACCAGCTGGCAAAAAAGCTCATAAGCGAGGTAAAGCTACCGGCAAGAACTGGCATAACAGAATATTATTATTGGACTTTAAACTATGCCAACTCTACAGACCTATTAGGCATCTCCGGGACCATCACGCTGAACGGTTCTTCTTCCGTCATCATCACCTACAGCTCAACGAACACCCTTACGAACCTGGCAACCGCCATAAACTCCGCTGGGGTGGGCTTTAGTGCGGAAGTTGTTGCCAATCCAGATGGCACCTACACACTTCGGATCACATCCTCCGACCCTTCTTACACAATAACAGACAGCAACGGTATGGTGGGTGGAAGGGTTTTTGAGGGTGTGGGTATTTCAGACATAAATGTGGCGGGCAATATTTCCACTCAGTTGTCTAACTTGGATTATTCAAGGGCGGACGAGTTTAACCAATTTTCAAGGCTCTGGTGGGATAATTCTAAAAACATCTATCAGGGTCTAACAAATGCCATCGCAGGTAATCTTAACAGCTATAAAAAGCAGTATGATATTGAGAACGCTATGCTGGGTTCTCTGAACGCTAAACTTCAGGAGATGCAAGGTGTTTCCATTGATAAGGAGTTTATGGAGGTTTTTCAACTTCAAAGGAGCTATCAAGCTTTGGCAAAGGTGGTTAGTGCCATGGATGAGCTTATCCGGACAACTTTAAACATGGTTTGAGGTGAAGGGCTATGAAGGTGCCAGATAATTTGCTTTTCTCGTTGTTTATTGAACAGGATGCGAGGATAAAAAAAGAGTTATCAGAAAAAACTCTGGATGTTTCCACGGGAAGACGGTTGAGGGCTCTCTCCGATGAGCCTACTGCCACATACAACGTGATTGAGCTAAAGAAAGAGATCGCCCAGCTTTCCCAACACTCCCAAAACAGGCTCTTTGCAGACACAAACCTTACCTACGCAGACTTTACCCTTGGGAAGATGTGGGATACACTAAAAGGGCTTTACGCAACTACCCATAGGGCAAAAAACAGTGCAACCATTACTCCGGACCAAGTTTCTGCCTTGGCTGAGCAGTTTGATAAGGGCTTAGGACAGCTTTTGGACAGGGCAAACGACAAACTTGGACAGAACTATCTCTTTGGTGGCTCCTCCCTGACGGTAAAACCCTTCGACCCAAGCACTTTGGATTACACCGCCAGTTTCCAAGACTTTGAGGTTTGGGTGTCGGAGAACTCAAAGGTCTCGGTCTTTCTCAGAGGAAATAGGGTTTTTGGAAGCAATCTTTATATATCAAATGTCTCTTATGCCTCTCCCACCACAAACTTTACCCCCCCCGGTGCTATAACCTTGCAGGTTGGTTCAAACACCTACACCATCAACTACGGCGGTGCGGGCGAGCCTCAAAACACTCAGGAGTTGGCACAGTATATAAACGACAATTTCGGAGACGAACTGCATGCCTTTGTCTCTCAGAATCCTGATGGTAGCTACTCCCTTGCCCTATCCACAGTGGAACTGTCCGCAAGCGTTCAGTTTGATATCATAACTGGAGAGCTATCTATGGGCTTTGAAAACCCAAACATCCTTCAGGTAGTCGAAAGGGTCAAGGAAAAACTGCAGGGAGGGTTTTACCCAGATGACTTTGACCTCTTTTCTTTAAACAGGGCGGGCGAGCTGGTCTCCCTGAGGAGGTCCGAGGTGGGCTCCGTGCTTTCAACGGTCAAAAACTTACAAACCACCCAGGAAAACCTTGATGTGTTTCTCAAAAAGCAAAAATCTGACCTTGAGGATGCGGACCTCTCGGAAAGCATCATGGAATACACGAGGTATAGAATAGCCTACGAAGCCCTAATGCGTATGGTGGCAGACCAAAAGGACCTAACCATACTAAGGTATCTTTGAACCTCTAAGGCTAACCTCCCCTGCGTTGAACTTTAAAAGCCCTTGGGCAGTTCTTAGCAGTAGGCTACCCTCTTGGTCTATGTCCTCAAAGATGCCCACTACGGGCTCCTGAGAATAAACAACAACCACCTCTCCCAAGAACATAAGCCTTTGCCTTATGGCAGACCTAAATTTTTCAAAGCCAAAGCTTTTGAATTCCTCCAAAACTCTGTTAAGGGTTTCCAATGTCTCAAGGAGAAAGTCCTTTTTTTCAAAAACCTCATTCCTCAGCATATAAAGGGATGTCGCCATAAGGTCCGATGGAAATTCCCTCTGATTTAGGTTTATGCCCACCCCTACCACTACCTTTTCTTTGGACCTTTCCACGAGCACGCCGCAGACCTTTTTACCCCTTATATACACATCATTGACCCACTTTAGCATGGGTTTAAATCCTTTTCTTTCAATTTGCAAGAGGACGCCGTAGCCCACCACCAAAGGCAGCGGCAAAAGCTCTTTAAAATCCTCTGCCCTCAAAAGAAAGCTAAAATAAAGCCCACCTTCTTCTGAGTTCCATCTTCTTCCAAACCTTCCCCTGCCCTCCCTTTGCCTGTTTGCCACCACTACAGTGCCATAGGAAAAGGAGAAATCTTTAAGAATGTTTTGGGTTGAACCAACATCCTCAAGCCAGAGCATAAAATCCCCGATCATGTTAGCAGGGCAAAAAGTAGCATTCTTTGAGAGGTTTTGTCCCTCCGGTGGGAAGGAAACTTTTCATTACATATGGTGCATTCGCCGTAAACAAAGAGCCTTTTTAGTCCGTAGTCCTTTAGCCTTTTTAGGACCTCCAGCTGGGTGTCCATGTAGAACCTTCCATTTTTGTAGTGTAGCACTTTAAAGTCCTCTTTGAATTCCTCACTCACCTCATAACAGCAAGCCTTAGCAGAGGGTCCCACGAAAACAAAGGGTTCCCTTTCAATGGGCAAGAACCTTTCTAAAAATCTCTCCACAATGCCCGCCTTTATGCCCCTCCAACCCGCATGCACCACACCCACCGCCCTCTCCCCCAAAAAAGCCAAGGGCACACAGTCTGCGGTCCTTACACCTACGGGGAAGTTTCTTCTCGTAGTTATAATAGCATCCCCCTCCTCCTGGCTTTCTTCATCCAAGAGGACCACCCTGTCCGAATGAATTTGCCTAAGTGTGAATATGCCATCCTTTGGGTCGTATGGCTTTAGCCCTGCCAGGGCATTCTTGAACCTAAAGCTCAGCCAAGCTGTTTGCATCTGTTGGTGGTTTCCCTTATGCATTCCATTAAGATCCCTGAGAAAGCCCTTTCTTCCAAAACCTTTATGCCCTCTATGGTGGTGCCAGAGGGAGAGGCAACCTTGCTTATCCACTCCTCCGGATGCCCTCCAAAGGTCCTAAGCATAAGAACTGTTCCCTCTATGGTGTCCAAGACTATGTCCTTTGCCTGTTGGTAGCTAAAGCCCTCCCTAACTCCCGCCAAGCAAAGGGCAGATATAAACTTCATCACAAAAGCGGGACCAGAACCTGCCAAGGCAGTAAAGGCATCCATCAAGACCTCTTCCACTTTGTGCAAACTTCCACACTTAGAAAAACCCTCCTTGAAATTCTCTTCATCCCTTTCTTCCACAAGCTCGTTGCACACATAGGCAATAGCACCTTTACCCACCGCCACAGCCAAGTTGGGCATGCATCTTATGACCTTTTCCCTTCCCAAAAGCTCTTCAATCTTTTTTAGAGATAGCCCTGCCACAATGCTAACCAGAACCTTTCCCTCCATCCTTCCCCTGAGGTTTTCAAGGACATTTCCTGCATCCTTCGGCTTTACCGCAAGCAGTAAAAGGTCTGAGTTTGCAACCAAGAATTCCAAGTCCCTCGCCCATCCTATTCCCATCTCCAAAGCCTTCTCCTTTTTGCTTGCGTCCGTGTCAAAGGCTACCACCTCTGCGGACTTTTTTAGTCCCTCCCCAAAGGCACTTCCCATATTTCCAAAGCCTATTATCCCAATACGCATGACTAAAATTATATGGGATGGTAAAGCTGAGGGAAATGGAAAAGGAGGACCTACAGGAGGTTTTCAGGATCAACAGAGAGAACTTTACCACCGACGCATGGAGTATGGAGGGCTTTGAGGGGGAGTTTAAGCTTCCTTACTCGGTTAGGTTTGTGGTGGAGGTGGAGGGCAAGCTTGTGGGATACTGCATCCTTTGGCTGATAGAAGACTGTGCCCATATTATGACCTTTGGAATAGAACGGGCTTACTGGGGAAGAGGTATAGGAAAGGAGTTTTTAAGGGAGGTTTTAAACAGGCTAAGGGGCAAGGTTAAAAAGGTGCAATTAGATGTTAGAAAGTCAAACCTGAGGGCTATAAGGCTCTATCAGGCTTTAAACTTTTACATCGTAGGAGAAAGGAGGCATTATTATTCCGATGGAGAAAATGCTATTCAGATGGAGTATAGCTTTGATGTTCCTTAGCCTCTTTGCCTTTGGTTCTCCTTCTTTGCAGGAGGCGGAGGTTATATACCTTCCGGAGACCCACGACAACCTCAAGGACCATAAGTTCCAAGAGGAGGTTATAAAAAGGCTCTATCAGGAGGGTTATAGGTTTGTCTTGGCAATGGAGATGTTCCAGCAACCCTTCCAAAAACATCTTGACGATTACATTGCCTGCAAAATTTCAGAGGAGGAAATGTTGGAAAGGACCGAATACAGAAAAAGATGGGGGTTTCCCACCGAGTATTACTCGCCCTTGTGGAGATTTGCCAAGGAAAAGGGCATAAGGATATACGCCCTTAACATACCCAACGAGTTGGTCAGAAGAATTTCTAAGGATGGCTTGGAGAATGTGAAAGATGACCTTTTGCCCTCCAAGGTCTATGAACACACACCGCAGGAAAAGGAAAGGTTAAGAGAGGTACTGAGAGAACACCCAAAGGTAGATGAGAAGAGGTTTTTTGATGTGCAGTCTGCGTGGGACAACGGTATGGCTCTGAGGATCGTGCGCATACTTTCGGAAGAGAAATCCGCAAAGGTGGTAGTTATCTTGGGTAGAGGGCACGCACCCGATTTAAACTCCGGCGTGCCGAGGGTCGTCCAGCTTCTCAGAAGGGGAACAAGACAGCTCATTATGGAAAACCCGTCCTCTTCTCAATGGACTTCTCCAGAGACAGCTCATCCGCTAACTCCACCAAGCTTCCAAACTGCAAACCGTGAGAGATCCTGCTCACCTTAAGTTTGCTAAACCTCTTCTTTAGAAGCTTTATCAGATAGTTGGCGGTTGCCTCTCCCTCCAAGTTGGGGTTTGTTGCTATTATAACCTCCTTAACTGCGTTTTTCTCTATCCTCTCAAGGAGCTTATCTATGTTCAAATCCTGAGGGGAAACACCTTCCAAGGGTGCGATCCTGCCACTCAGCACATGATAAACGCCAGTATATCTTTCAATCCTCTCTATGGAGTAGGCGTCTTGGGGTTCTTCCACCACGCATATAAACCTTTTGCTCCTTTTTGGGTCCTGACATATCCTGCACGGGTCCATATCTGAGACCAAACCGCACTCACTACACACCCTTATCTGTTCGTTCAGAGAAACCAAGCTATCCAAAAGCTTATCCCTTTCCTCCTTTGGAAGTTTAAGGAAGTTATACAAAAACCTTGAGGAGGTCCTCTCTCCGTAGGTGGGAATTTTTGATAGCTCTTCCAAGGCTTGTTTTATAACCTTAGGAAAGTAGTCTTCAAACATAGAAGTATTTTAACGGAAATCCCTATACTTACGGGTAGTGTGCCAAAGACCCTTGAACAGGGGTTTTTTATCCTTGAAAAAAGATTTGTTAATCATAAAATAATAAGTTCAAGTGTGTAGTAAGGAGGTGGCCATGATAGACTTGATCAAGGAGTATCTGTCGCTATCAGAGATAGCTTTGCACAATGCAAACCTTGTGTATTCAATCCCAGCCCTCTCAAACATATTAGCTGGAGAGGCTTTTAAGAACTTCATGCTGAAGGAGATCCTTACAGAAGGAGAGGCAAGGATGCACACGGAGGGATGGTGGTATCAACATCAGCTCTCTCTTCTTGGACCCTACTGCCTTGGATTTTCCGCAAGGGATATCGCCATGAACGGACTTTCCTCCGCCTCCGCTATTGCACCCAGGTCAGGACCTCCAAAAAGGCTCAGAACCCTTTTAGACCAGTGTGCCAATTTCATCTGCTTAATTTCTCAGGAGGTGGCAGGAGCGGTAGCTTTGAACGACCTTATAACAATAGCATCCTCCTATGTGTGGTATGAAGAGAAGATAAAGGGTAGGTCCTTTTCCCAAGAGGACATATACCAAGCTTTCCAGAGCCTTTTGTATAATGTGAACCTACCCTTCAGGGGTGGAAACAGCCCCTTTACTAACATCACCCTAGAATTTGGAAAGCCCGCAGAATGGCTGAAGGATGAGTTTGTGGTCATAGACGGACAGCCTTTACCTTACAAATACGCAGACATACCCTCTGAATATTATCAAAGAACCGCTTTGGGTTTTTTGCAGGCTATGTGGGAGGGAGACGCGGACGGAAGACCATGGACATTTCCCCTTATCACCGTTCAAATAACCGACAGCTTTGACTTTGAAGACCCAGTTTTCAAGCAGTTTATGGAAAACTTAGACAAACACGGCGGGGCATACTTTGAGAACTTCATGAGCAAGCCCTTTGTGGAGATGGGTCTTCCACCTAGGGACACTTCCCTCCAAAGGAGCTTTTGCTGTAGATTTCAGGTGGATATAAAGGAGGTGTTAAAGGTTTCCAATTTAGGTTCTATATTTGGGAAGGCGTCAGGTGTGGGGTCCATAGGTGTAATATCCATAAACTTCAACAGGCTTGGATATCTACACAGAGGAAACAAGAGAACACTTTTTGAGCATTTAAAGGACATTCTGCTGAAAGCCCGTAGCGTGCTTAACAAGAAAAGAAAGTTCATAGAGGAAAACAAAAACCTCTATCCTACCTTCTTCTATTACATGAAGGACCTATCCACCATGTTCAACACCATTTCACTACAGGGAGGGCATGAGGGTCTTATAAACTTTGGCTATGCGGTTTATGACAGCGGAGGCAAGCTGGCGGATGAGGAGTCCGGCATCTTCCACAAGGAGGGTATTGCCTTTGCCAAGGAGGTGGCAGATTTCATTCTAAGCATGCTGGAGGAGTTCATGAGGGCGGATGGAGTGCCCCGGAACTTTGAGTATGCCCCCGGTGAGACTGCGGGACCCGTCTTGGCACAGAAGGACATTGACTTTTTCTCCGCCTTAGCCTCTGGCGACTACTCGTCCTTCAAGCTTTACAGGGAGTATTTCAAAGCCAATGGAACGCTTATTTATGTTGGTGGTTCCCTTGAGGGCTCCGGAGTTTTCCTAACTGCGGGATTTCAACCACCCTTTGGAAAGCAGTTTCTTGCAAAGCAGATAGAAGTTTCTTCCCAAACCCAGAGATTCGCCACTGGGGGTCCATCCAGCATATATTTTTAAACGAAAAGGTAAGTGGGGAGGTTCTTATAAGGTTTGTTAAAAATCTGTTCAGCAATAAGCCAATAATATACATAACGCTTACGCCCACCCTTTCTGTGTGCAACAGCTGTGGGATGAAGATCGTGGGAGAAAGGCACAGGTGCCCTTATTGCGGTTCGGAGGATACTACCATATATTCCCGAGTGATAGGATACTACAGACCTATAGCGAGAAAAGTAAAGGCGGTGGATAGGGAAAGGTTCCTGTTTGAAGGGGAGGAAAACTACTGGCAAGGTGGAAGAAGGGCTGACTGGGTTGTTAGGAAGAAGGTTTTAGAGCCGGAGCTTTTGGAGGTGCTAAAGTGGTAAAGCTCTCAAACTTTGTATATTCTACGGTAGATGTGCCAGGGAGGTGGAGCATTGTGCTCTTCCTTCCCTATTGTAATTTTCGTTGTTTGCACTGTTATAATTGGCGTGTAGTTCTTGACATTGCGGGTTCTGTAAGCTTGAAAAGTGTATTGGAAGAGATAAAGAACAGTCCCTTTCTAGAATGTGTGGTACTATCGGGAGGTGAGCCTACGGTCCATAGAATCGGAGACTTGCTCTATCTGATAGAGGACATAAAAAGGGCAAACCCATCCGTGCAAATTCGGATAGACACTAACGGTTCAAGACCTTACATGGTGAAAAGGCTTAGCAAGTATGTGGACGGTTTTGCTATAGATATAAAGGCTCCTTTGGATAACCATGAAAAATGGAAATACACCACTGGGGTTGATGTAAAACCGGAACACATAATGGAGAGCATTTTTATAGCAGATGGTATGCCCCTAACCCTTTACAGAACTGTAAAATGCCCCTGGCTTGAGGAGGAAGATATAGAGAAAATAAGAGAATTTACCAGCCAGCTAAAGTCTCCCTGGCAGTTAAATCCCTTCCTTTGGGTTGAAGACTGCCCCTTCAACGAGCGTATAGCTCATACCACTGATATAACTCTTCCGTAAAATACCTTACCCTTATCTTTTTGAATTCCATAGTAGAATATAAGATCAAATAGTCTTCCACTCCGCTTTCTTCACTGACCTTCCTAACAAGACCTTCAACCTCCTCCCTGGTCCTTCCGTGGATCATTGCGTAAAGATTGTAATTCCATTTTGGATGGGTTTCCCTTTCATAGCAGTGGCTCACACCTTTGAAGCTAGCTAGCAGGCTTCCAAGGGTGGACATCCGAGCGGGCTCCACCTTCCAAGCATACTGGGGATGCTTCACTGGGTCTGTGCCTAACTACTTGAAGACCTTTTTCATCCCTACCTGGAAAAGTTGTTTTCCTTTGCCTTTCTGTTTGTGATTACCTCTTACACCTTTAAGATCGCACCCCTTGTATGGAAATTGAGAGATTAAAATAATGAGCCATTGTGAGCATAATGCTCGTTGTTATTTTCTGGCTTTTTATTGCCTTTAAAAGCTCTATGGCGGAGGTTATAAGGGTCTTTGCAGCGGCGGACCTCCAATACGCCCTAAAAGAAATAGCCCAAGAATACATGAAGGCTAACCCTCAGGACAGGGTGGAGCTGATCTTTGGCTCTTCGGGTAAGGGAGCCATCCAGATAAGAAAGGGTGCACCTTACCACCTGTTCTTTTCCGCAGACATGAAGTATGTGGAGGAACTCCACAGAGAAGGCTACATAATAACACAGCCCAAAGCCTACGCAATGGGAAGGATTGTGGTTTGGGTAAGGAAGGGTTCGGGCTTGGACCCTTCCAATTTTCCGGACATACTTTTTAGGGCAAACAAAATTGCCATAGCAAACTGGGAACACGCCCCATACGGGCAAGCAGCAAAGGAAGCCCTTGAAAGCTACGGAGTTTTTGAAAAAGTAAAAAACAAACTGGTTCTTGGGGAAAACATATCCCAAACAGCCAGCTATGTTTATTCAGGTGCGGTGGATGTGGGTATAATAGCCCTTTCCCTTGCCCTATCTCCCACCATGAAAGAAAAGGGAAAATACTGGCTAATTCCCCAAGAGAGACACAGACCCATCGTTCAGGGCTACGGAATAACCAAGTTTGGAGAAGGCTCTCCGTCTGCAAGGAGGTTTTACAACTTTGTAGAAACCAAAACCGCAAGGGATATATTACTTAAATACGGCTTTTTTGTGCCAGAAGGTCGCCAATGAACACCATAAAAGGCACCGTGATCTCTGTAAATTCCGCCAACGGTTTATGTGAGGTGGAGGTTAAAACTCCCTTGGGAAACATTTACGCGGTGGTGCTGGAACGCCCTGGGGAGGCAGAGTTTGTGAAGGAAAACAAACAAGTAAAATGTATCTTCAAAGAGACGGAGGTTTTACTTCTGAGGGAGAAGATCTCCCAGATAAATCTTTTTGAGGGAACTATAAAGTCCTTAGAAAAAGGTCGCGTGCTCTCTACGTTGGTGGTAGATTGCAAAGGGGAGGAAATAAGGGTCATGCTCACAAGCAGGCAGGTGGCTACCCTTGGACTCTCTCAAGGAACAAAGGTTTATATGCTCCTTTTACCCATGCATGTGGTTTTGGAGGCAGAGGATGAATAGCTTGGACCTTACACCCTTTTGGCTTACCTTGGAACTTTCCTTTTGGACTACCCTTATACTGCTCTTTTTGGGCATTCCACTGGCGCACTTTTTAGCACACGGCAGGAGTAGATGGATTTCTTTGGTGGAGGCTTTAGTTTCCCTGCCCTTGGTTCTTCCTCCCACCGTTTTGGGCTTTTATCTGCTTTTGGCTTTGAACAAAGAAGGTTTTATTGGCTCCCTTTGGTATAGGCTCTTTGGAAAGCAACTGGTTTTTCATTTTGAGGGTATTTTGATCGCCTCTGTGATCTACAGCTTGCCTATGATGGTTCATCCTCTCACTGCAGGCTTTAGGTCTGTGCCCAAAAATCTCATAGAAGCCAGCTATACTTTGGGGAAATCCAAGTGGGAGACACTTATTAAGGTGATCCTTCCCAACATGAAGGCATCGGTGCTTACGGGTATAGTTCTCTCCTTTGCTCACACATTGGGGGAGTTTGGTGTGGTTCTGATGGTGGGCGGGAACATTGAGGGAGAAACAAGGGTGGTCTCCATAGCCATATACTCTGCGGTGGAAGCCCTTGATTACACTACCGCCCATGTTTATGCCTTTGTGCTCTTGCTTTTTTCTGTGTTCTCCCTTACCGCATTGTATGTGCTAAACAGGAGGTGGAGCCTTCTATGATAAGGTTCAGCTTAAAAAAGAAGCTTCACGGAGCTCAGGGGGACTTCCTTTTGGAGTTGGAATTTGAGATGGGGGCAGACGAGCTTATTGTGATCCTTGGACCATCTGGCAGTGGAAAGACAACCCTTTTGAGAATGCTGGCGGGCTTGGAAAAGCCAGAGGAAGGATACATAGAGGTAAAGGGTGAAGTCTGGTATGACTCAAAAAGAGGGATAAACTTACCACCGCAGAAGAGGGATGTGGGCTTTGTCTTTCAGGATTATGCCCTATTCCCAAACATGAGCCTTTTTGAAAACATAGCCTTTGGAATGAAGAAGAAGGACCCACAGAAGGTTATGGAGCTCTTGAGGTTAGCAGGCTTAGAACAGCTAAAAGACAAAAAGCCAAGCGGTCTTTCAGGAGGACAAAAACAGAGAGTAGCCTTGCTGAGGGCTTTAGCAAAAGAGCCAAAGCTGTTGCTGTTGGATGAGCCCCTCTCCGCCCTCGACCCGGAGACCGCCATAACCCTCAGAGAAGAAATAAAGAAGTTCCAAAGGAGCTTTAACATACCCACAATTATGGTGTCCCACAACAGGGAGGATGCCCTGAGCTTGGCAAGCAGGGTGCTTTTGCTCTCCGAAGGAAAGATAAAGTCTGTAGGAAAGCCAAAGGATGTGCTCTTTTCAAGGAGAGAATCTCCTAAGTTTTCTTTGAACGGCATAGTTCTTGAAAAAGAAATTGCAGAATATGCTTGTATTCTCAGTGTGGCGGTTGGGTCTGAGGTGGTTCAGGTGGTGGCGCCAAAGGATCAGGAGAAGGAGTTCAAGCCGGGTGATAGAGTACTTTTATCCACGAAGGCTTTCGTTCCCATAGTTCGTAAAACTGAGGCTGTTCTAAAAAAATCACTCTAATATGTGCTTCAGGGGGCAAATTCCTCGGAGGGAATCGTCCAAGAATAGGCAAAAGGACGGCTACCCTCAAAACTTGCCAAGCACTTTAAGAAGGGGAAGTAGGGAATGCTGTCAGTGAGTTAGGTCCCTATCTCCCAAGAAGAAAGATAAGCTATCTGCTCCTGTGTTAGCTGGTCTATTTCCACGCCCATACTCTTTAACTTTAAAACCGCCACCTCCCTGTCTATGTCATCGGGCACCTTATAGACCTTCTTCTCAAGGTTTTTGTAATTTTTGGCAATGTATTCCGCCGAGAGGGCTTGGTTGGCAAAGGACATATCCATCACCGACGCAGGATGACCTTCTGCGGAGGCAAGATTTACGAGCCTACCCTGTGCCAATAGGTATATGCGTCTGCCGTCCTTGAGGGTGTATTCCTCTACAAACCTTCTTATCTCTTTCTTAGATACAGACAGGCTTTCCAAGGCTTTTTTGTCAATCTCTACATCAAAGTGCCCTGCGTTGGAGATTATGGCGCCGTCCTTCATCACCTCAAAGTGTTCTCCTCTTATGACGGAAGTGTTGCCCGTAACGGTAACGAAAAAGTCCCCGAGCTTTGCTGACTCTTTCATGGGCATCACTAAAAAGCCATCCATCTTAGCTTCCAGTGCTTTGATTGGGTCCACCTCTGTTACGATCACCGTTGCTCCCATACCCCTAGCCCTTTGGGCTACTCCTTTGCCACACCAACCGTAGCCAGCTACCACAAAGTAAGAGCCCGCTATGAGCCGGTTGGTAGCCCTTAGGATGCCGTCTATGGTAGATTGACCCGTGCCATAACGGTTGTCAAACATGTGTTTGGTATAGGCATCATTTACCGCAATAATGGGAAAGCCCAAAACACCTTTTTGTGCCATAGCCTTGAGCCTTATTACGCCCGTGGTGGTTTCCTCCATACCGCCCATCACCCTACCTAACAAGTGCGGATAGTCTTTATGGATAGTAGATATTAGGTCTGCTCCGTCGTCTATTACTATGTGGGGCTCCTTTTCTATAACAGCCCTTATGTGGGAATAGTAGGTTTCCGTGTCCTCACCTTTTATAGCAAAGACAGGAATTTGATAATACTTTACCAAAGCACTGGCAACATCGTCTTGAGTGGATAGAGGGTTTGACGCAGTAAGATAAACCTCCGCACCACCTTCCTTCAGGGTGATCATCAGGTTAGCGGTTTCTGTGGTCACATGCAGGCATGCAGAGATCCTTAAACCCTTAAAGGGCTTTTCTTTGCTGAACCTTTCCCTTATGCTTCTCAAGACGGGCATATCCCTTTCTGCCCACTCTATGCGGTTTTTCCCTTCCTCTGCCAAGCCGAGGTCTTTCACGTGGTATTCCATAAGCTTTAAGTTTATCATATTTTTATGCTAAGACCTGTTCTTGTTCTTAACTTTGGTTCCCAGTATGTCCAGCTAATCGCCAGAAGGATAAGGGAGTTAGGAGTTTACAGTCAAATTGTGCCCTTCTATGAGAGGGTGGAAAAGATCCTTGAAAAGAAGCCCTACGCCATTATTCTGTCCGGAGGACCTGCCAGCGTCTATATGCCAAAGGCTCCACTGCCCGATGAAAGACTGTATGGGTTAAACATACCCATACTTGGCATATGCTATGGGCTTCAGGCAATAACCTTTCAGTTGGGTGGTGTTGTAGAAAAGGCACAAAGGCAAGAGTACGGCAGGGCAAAGCTACAGGTTCTGAAGGAGGAAGACCCCCTCTTTGAAGGACTCCCAACGAGCTTTGATGTGTGGATGAGCCATGCGGATAAGGTCTCCAAACTGCCACCAGACTTTGAAGTTTTGGCAAAGTCGGAAAACTCTCCTTACGCGGTAATTCGGCACAGAGAAAAGCCCATTTATGGCGTTCAGTTCCATCCTGAGGTTGCCCACACCCAGTATGGAAAGGAGATGCTTGCCAACTTTCTCTTCAGGGTGGCAAAGGCAGAAAAGAACTGGCAGATGGAGGACTTTATTGAAAGAAGCATAGAGGAAATAAGGCAGAAGGTAGGAAACAGAAAGGTTATATGTGCCCTCTCTGGCGGTGTGGATTCTACGGTAGCCTTTGCCCTAACTTACAGGGCTATCGGAAACAACCTTTTGGGTATATTTGTGGATCATGGACTTTTAAGAAAGGGCGAAGCCCAAGAGGTGGAGGGCTATTTTAGGGCAATGAACTTTCCCTTCAAAAAGGTAGATGCAAGCCAACTATTTTTGGAGAGACTGAGAGGTGTAGAAGACCCAGAAGAAAAGAGAAGGATTGTAGGACATACCTTTATTGAGGTCTTTGAAAGGGAGTCAAGGGACTTTGGGGCGGAGTTTTTGCTTCAGGGAACCCTCTATCCCGATGTGGTGGAGAGTGCGGGCATAGAGGGAGCCCAAGTAATAAAGACCCATCACAACGTGGGAGGACTGCCAGAGAGGATGTCTTTGGAGCTTTTGGAGCCCTTGAGGGAGCTGTTCAAGGACGAAGTTAGAGAAATAGGTAAACTTCTGGGAGTTCCCGAGGGCATACTTCGGAGGCATCCATTCCCTGGTCCCGGTCTTGCCATCAGGATCTTGGGAGAGGTAAAAGAAGAAGACCTAAACGTCCTCCGGGAGGCGGACGCCATATTCATAGAGGAGCTAAAAAAATGGGGACTTTATGACAAAGTTTGGCAAGCCTTTGCGGTGTTATTGCCAGTAAAGAGCGTGGGGGTGATGGGGGATGTTCGGACCTACGAGAGGGTAGTGGGTCTACGGGCTGTGGATAGTGTGGATGGCATGACCGCGGACTGGTCTAAACTGCCCTACGAGTTTTTGGACCATGTGATGCGTAGGATCATAAACGAGGTAAAGGGTGTAAATAGGGTGGTGTACGATATATCCTCTAAGCCACCTGCCACCATAGAGTGGGAATGAACATAGAACTAAGAAGAAAGCTATTTCATATATTTTCCATCCTTCTGTGGCTTTTGCCACTTTTTTTACTTCCAAAGCCCTTACTTTTACTGTTATGTCTTTTGGTGATCCTTTTAAATCTTTCGCTGGTTTTTAAGTTAGGCAAAGACCGACTAAAGCCCATATACGATCTAATTTATTACTTTGAGAGGGAGAAGAACCTTGAAAAGCCATCCATTCAAGCCCTCTGGCTAAACTTGGGCGTATTTTTAAGCTTTCTTTTCTTCCCGAAAGAATGCAGTGCGGTGGGCGTGGTAATTACCGCAGTGGGAGACGGCTTTGCGGGCATGGTGGGCTATCACTTTGGAAAGACAAAAATAGGAAACAAGAGCTTGGAGGGTGCTTTGGCTTTCTTTGTTAGCACAAGCTTGGTTCTTTTTCCCTTCCTTGGTTCAAAGGCTTTCTTGGTAGCCCTTGCGGGTACATTGGTGGAACTTTTTTCCAAAAGGGTAGATGATAACTTTCTGCTTCCCTTGGTGGGTAGCTTAGTTGCCTGTCTTTAAGGGTTCAAAAAAACGGCAGATGGTAGTTTTTAGGACTTTGTTGTTAATATAATTGCCATTATGTTAACACTTCTCCCATACCATCCCTTGACATTTCTGACAACAATTTGCTATCATTTATATCAAATGTCAAAACCTTTAAAAGGAGGGTATCATGGATACTGTCAAAATAAAGGCAAGTGAGTATGCAAATTTGACAGGAGTGTCTTTGAACACGGTCAAGAACCGTATAAGGGCGGGGGTGCTTCCCGGTGAAAAGGGGGAGGACGGCATATGGTATGTCCTTTTAAACCGGGAGGAGTATGAGTTTTTAACCCAAAAGGAGGAAGAGAGGTCCAAGCAAGAGGCTAATCTTTCTTCCAACTTGGAAAAGCTAAAGGCGGGCTTTGAAGGTAGCTTGATAGCTACCTATTTGGAGATGCTTATGCAAAAGGACAGACAAAGGGAAGAGCTCTTTCACGAGCTTTCCAGCTTATACACCCTTTTGGCGGTAAAGGAAAAGGAAATAGAACTTCTAAAGAAGGCTTTGGAGGATCGTGAGAAGGAAAGGACCTTGGTGGAAGAGCTAAGGAAGGAGCTCAAGGAGAAGGAGAAAGAGGTCCACAAATTGGAAGGAAAGCTCAAGGAGAAGGAGCTTGAACTGGCACAGAAAGATATAGAAATCCAAAAGCTACTTCTGGAAAAAGAAAGGGAGATGCTCTCCTTGAGGCTTGAGCTTGAACAGTGTAAAAAGCAAAGGGAGACAGAGTGAGTCTCATTCTGTTATACTGAACATATACTAGGACTCTTTTCGAGCTATTCGTTAAAATAAAAAATCATGGAATTTGAACCGGTTATAGGGCTTGAGATCCACGTGCAATTGGACACCCAAACCAAAATGTTCTGCGCGTGCCCTGTGGAGTTTGGGGCAGAGCCCAACAGCCTCGTGTGTCCTGTATGCCTTGGTCTGCCCGGCAGTCTTCCCGTGGTCAATAAAAGGGCTGTTGAGTACGCCATAAGGGCAGCTTTAGCCCTCAATTGCAAGGTGCATACCTTTTCTATCTTTGCCCGAAAGAACTACTTTTATCCGGACCTGCCAAAGGGATATCAAATATCTCAGTATGAACAGCCCTTGGCTACAGATGGATGGGTGGAGGTCAACGGCAAAAAAATTCGCATAAGAAGACTACACTTAGAAGAAGATGCGGGTAAAAACATTCACGAGGGCAACAAAACTTACATAGACCTAAACAGGGCTGGCACGCCACTTATAGAGATCGTTACTGAACCAGACATAGACTCTCCAGAGCTTGCAAGGGAATTCTTGGAGACCCTCAGGAACATACTTCGGTATGCGGGTGTCTCTAAGGCGGATATGGAAAAGGGACAGCTAAGGTGCGACATAAACCTTTCTCTAAGACCTAAAGGCACAGATCAGCTTGGCACAAAAGTAGAAATAAAGAATGTGAATTCCTTTAGGTTTGTTCAAAAGGCAATAGAGAGCGAGATAGAAAGGCAGGTAAAAATTCTCTCTACTGGTGGAAAAATAGTGCAGGAAACCCGCACCTTTGACCCATCCACCGGGCTCACCCATCCCATGAGAACCAAAGAAGAGGCAGAAGACTACAGATACTTCCCGGACCCAGACCTTCTACCTTTGGTAATAAAGGAGGAGTGGATAGAAGAGATCAGGGCAACCATGCCTGAACTTCCCAAACAAAGGTATGAAAGGTTTATAAGGGACTATGCCCTTTCCTCTTACGACGCAAAGGTTCTAACGGACTTAAAGGAGCTTGGAGATTTCTTCGAAAATGCCCTCAGCTTTTACTCTGAAGACCCAAAGCTAACATCCAACTGGCTCTTGAACGACTTTTTGGGACAACTAAGAGACCGTGGGCTGAGCCTTGAGGATTCGCCCGTAGACCCAGAAAAGCTCTCCAAACTAATAAAACTTATAAAGGAGGGTGTGCTCTCTTCCAAGCTTGCCAAAGAAGTGCTTGCCCAAATGTTTGAAACCGGAGAGGACCCAGAGGTAATCGTAGAAAAGAGAGGTCTAAAGCAAATAACCGACGAGAACTCTTTGGTGGCTATCGTGCAGGAGGTTTTAAATGCCCATCCAAAGGAGTATGAAAGACTTAAATCGGGAGAGACAAAACTTATGGGCTTTTTTGTGGGACAGGTTATGAAGGCTACAAAAGGAAAGGCAAACCCTCAACTGGTGAATAAAATCCTTAATGAGGTGCTGTTTCAATGAAAATCGCCATAGGTTCAGACCATGCGGGCTTTAGCCTAAAGGAAAAGATAAAAGAGTTTTTACTATCCAAGGGCTACGAAGTCTTAGACTTTGGGACTAATTCCACTGAATCCACCCACTATCCCATCTTTGCCAAGGAAGTGGCAAGGGCTGTTCAAAGAAAGGAGGCAGACTTTGGTATCCTTATCTGCGGAAGCGGTATAGGAATGTCCATAACTGCCAATAAGTTTAAGGGCATTCGTGCAGCCCTGTGTCTGAACGAATACATGGCACGCATGAGCAGAAGACACAACAACGCCAACGTGCTCTGTCTTGGAGACCGAGTTTTGGGGGAAGAGTTAGCCCTTTCCATAGTGTCCGCTTGGCTCAGTGAGGAATTTGAGGGCGGAAGGCATCAAAAGAGGCTGGAGCTTATACAAGAGATAGAAGAAGGTATATGTTAAAATACCTATCCAGGAGGCTAAGATGGAAGTCCAGCAAGCCCTTTATCCGAACATAACTTTGTTTGTGCAGGTCCTTCTTTTTCTGATCTTCCTGTTCATAATAAGGCAGGTTCTTGTAAAGCCCTACAGTGCGGTAATAGAGGAGAGGGAGAGCATAACCACAAAGAACTACGAAGACGCAAAGAAACTCCAAGAGGAAGCCAGCAAGTTTTTTGAACTGGCAAAGGAAGAGTTAGAAAAGGCAAGCTTGACCTCCAAGGAGATATTAAACTCCGCCAAGAGGGAAGTGGAAAAGATCAAGGCGGAAAGGATCGCACAGGTAGAAAAGGAAGCCCAAGAGGAAATAGAAAGGGCATTGGAGGAGATAAGAAGAAAGCTTGAAGAAGAAAAGCAAAAACTCCAAGAAAGGCTAAAGGACATTGCGGAAGAGATCGTAAGAAAAATAGAAGAGGAGGCGGCGTAATGGCAGAAGGGCATCACACTATAGAGCTAATTTGGAAGGGGATAAACATACTGCTCTTTTTGGCAATAGTCTATTACTTTGGTAGAAAGCACATAAGCCAAGCCTTTGAAGGCTTTTTCTCCAAACTAACGGAAGGTCTGGAAAGCTCCGAGAGGGAGCTGAAGCAGGCAAAGGAAACCTTAGAAAGGGCAAAGGCAGAGTATGAGGATGCCAAAAGACGCCACACTGAGCAGATAGAACTTGCCAAGCAAACCGCCCAGCAGATTAAGGAAGAGGAGCTCAAAAAGGTAGAAGAGGTAGCCAGCAGGATAAAGGAAAAGGCAAAAGAAACCATTGAGTTGGAGACCAAAAGGGCAAAGGAAGAACTCCTGCGGTTTGGAATGAGGCAGGCAAAGGAGCTTGCCCTCCAAAGGCTATTCCAAGATTTTGAAAACCCGGACATCCAGAAAAAATACGCAGAGAAAATGCTCAGGAAACTGGAGGTGCAAAAATGAACAAGGAGCTTTCAAAAAAGCTGGCTAAATCCCTGCTGGGCAAACTTCCCAAAGAAAGGTCTGTTTTGGTTCAAGCCAGCGAGTTTCTTGGCTTTGTTTATAACCTATACCGAAAAGAGAGGCTCTTTAGGGACTTTATGCTTAACCCACAAGTTCCCAACGAAAAAAAGGTGGAGTATTTAGCGGAGCTCTCCTCAAAATTTTCCTTGCCCTCGGAACTAAGGGACTTTATAAACTACTTGGTGGAGCTCAACGCAATGCCTGTGCTGGGGGAAATCAAAAGGCTCTATGATCACGAAGTAGAAAAGTTCCTAAGGCTTTCAAAGGCTTTCATACTGACCGCCAAAAAACTTGATGAAAATACCTTAGAGTCCATAAAATCAAAGGTCAAACAGATCCTCAACAGAGAATTGGAGTTTGAGGTCCAAGAGGACCCATCCCTCATAGGGGGCTTTGTGGTAAAAACAAGCGGTTTTGTTTTGGACGCCTCAGTAAAGAGGGCTTTAGAAAAATTAACATAGGAGGTTCTAAATGGCAGTGGAAAGAACTTTGGTAATTGTTAAACCCGATGCCTTTGAGAAGGGGGCAACTGGCAAAATAATAGACAGGTTCCTATCCGAGGGTTTTAGACTTATTGCCCTCAAGCTCTTTAGGTTCACCACAGAACAAGCAAAGGGCTTTTACATAGTGCACAAAGACAGACCCTTCTATGGGGAGCTTGTGGAGTTTATGACTTCAGGACCTGTGGTCGCCATGGTTTTGGAAGGAGAGGATGCCATAAAAAGGGTAAGGGAGATCATAGGTCCTACCGACAGCGAGGAAGCAAGGAGGGTTGCTCCTAACTCCATAAGGGCACTGTTTGGCACTGATAAGGGTAAAAATGCGGTGCACGCCTCAGATTCGGTAGAATCTGCCCAGTATGAGATTCCCTTTATATTCTCAAGGTTGGAGATGGTAGAGTGATGTTTGACTGGAAGAAATATAAAGAAAAGCTCTTGGCTTTGAGGGAGCTTATTGAAAGGGAAAGACCCTTTGGTGCGGATGTGGATGTTGAGCTTGTGCTTCCAGAGGACCCTCAGTTTAAGCTACATAAGGAAGTTCCTTACCTCCTGGTGCGGTTTGAGGTTTCAGAAAACATAACCAAGGAGAGGAAAATAGAGCTCTTTGACTACTACTTGGAAAAGGACATGAATGAGCTTATAAAACTTATAACCGATATGATAGAAGAGTTTGTGGCGGAGTCGGAGAGCTCCGAATACGGCGGTGGGTAGCATGCGTAGTATGACAGGGCTCGGAAGGGCTACCGCGGAGGATGAAGAGAGAAAGGTAACAGTTTTTATAAAGACCTTAAACGGGAAGGGACTTGATGTCTCAATAAGATCCAACATAAACCTTTATGAGTTTGAGTTCGAGGTAAGGAATAAGATAAAGGAGTATCTGCAAAGAGGGACTGTTAGCGTTCTCGTGCAGGTAGAAGCAAAAAAGCCAAGGGGGAATGTGGTAAATCCCGACGCCTTGCTTAGCACTCTCCAGTTTTTTAAAAATTTAGCCCAGCATTCTGGGTTTAATCTCTCTGATGATATGGCTTTTTACGCTTCTTTAAGGTATGTGGAAATGGCAGAGGAAGAGCTGGAGGAGGAGACCAAGGTACTCATAATTCATGCATTGACCGATGCAGTAGGGGAAGTCATAAAAAGCAGGGAAGAGGAGGGAACAAAACTAAAGGAGGAGCTTCTTTCTAGGCTGAAGGTTATAAGAGAGCACCTAAAAAGTATCCTTGAAAATAAAGATAGTATTTTAGAAAGGACAAAGAAAAGGGTCTTGGAGAAGGCAAAGGAGCTAAACCTCCTGGAGGGAAATCCCACCGTTCTAAATGAGATCAGTCTTATCCTCTCAAAGATGGACATAGAGGAGGAAGTGGCACGCTTTAAGGTTCATCTTGAGAGGTTTGAAGAGTTGTTGGATGCGCAGGGAGAGGTAGGAAGGAAGCTGGAGTTTTTGCTCCAAGAGATGCACAGGGAGATAAACACCTTAGGAAACAAAATGCCCGAGCTTTCCCAATGGGTGGTGGAGATAAAAACAGAGATTGACCGGTTAAAACAGCAGGTGGCAAATATAGAGTAGTTTGGGTTATAATATACTCTATAGCGGGCGTAGCTCAGAGGTGGAGCGGCTGCTTGCCATGCAGCAGGTCGCGGGTTCGAGTCCCGTCGCCCGCTCTTAGGCAACGTGGCCGAGTGGCTAGGCGAGGGACTGCAAATCCCTTTTACGGCGGTTCGAATCCGCCCGTTGCCTTAAGAAAACCAACCAACAATGGAAACCTACCTAATACCAATACTCGCTTCCATCGTAGCTGGTTTTATAAACGCCATAGCAGGCGGTGGAACCCTTATAACCTTTCCCGCTTTGATCTTTGCAGGCTTAGACCCACTCTCTGCCAACATAACAAACACCGTAGCCCTATGGCTTGGACCTTTTACCAGCGCCCTGAGCTACAGAAAAACTCTGAGGGAAAACTTCCCTATTCTTAAAACCTTTTTGCTTCCATCTTTGCTTGGTGCCTTGCTTGGTGCTTTTTTGCTCATACACACTCCGTCCGAGACCTTTAAAAAGGCTGTTCCCTTTTTGATAGGCTTTGCCACCCTTTTGCTTGCCTTCAGTGAGCTGATTCTCAAGTTCATAACAAGGCTTGGCAACTCCTCAAAGCTACTTCCTATCTTGCTTCAGTTTCTCACAGCCATCTATGGGAGCTACTTTGGTGCGGGTATAGGTATAATGATGGCATCCTCCATAGTGCTTTCCGGCGTTTCAAACATGCAACTGACCATAGCCCTCAAGAACTTTTTGGGCTTTGTGATAAACCTTTTGGGTGCCCTTATCTTTGTGTTTAGTGGCAAGGTTGCCTTTGACTTTGTGCTTGTTATGATGCCAGCCTTTATGCTGGGTGGATACTTGGGGGCAGTGGTAGCCAAAAGGCTAAACCAGAAAACTGCCAAAGCGGTGATCGTCGCTTGGGGATTTTTGCTTAGCTTTGTGTTCTTCATAAAGGAATTTGGGCTTCTTTGAAGGCCTCTTCTCTTTCTTTGCACTTTATACACCTTCCACAATGAAAGACCTTCCCATTTCGTAAAATGGGATTGACGCAGGAAAAGGTCCGATGCAGTGGCACCCATTTTGAAAATCTCTTTACAACCTCGCCCTTTTCCATGCCAAAAAAGGGAACCTCTATTTTTAACCTTTGCTTTGAACCTTCCGCTATTAGCCTTTCCACCTCTTTAAGGTAGGCAAGGTTGTTATCAGGAAAGGGATACAGTCCCAAACTCCCTATGCCTATACTCTCCGCCCTCTTTGACAGGGCATATCCTGCCACCGCAGTTAGCAGGGTTAAATTTCTCAAAGGAATAAACAGCTCTTCCTCTGTTTTTATGACTTTGTATTTTTTATGATAAGTTTTTAGAGACAGAACCTTTATAGGCATCAACTTTGAAAACCTTCCTTTTGTCTCTTGCCATAGCTCAGTAGCTTTCACATACTCAAGCTTTTCCCAGGACATTTCGCATTTAACATAAACCGGGTAGACAACCTGCCCTTCCAAGAGCTTAAGGTATAGAACACACGTGCTTTCCACCCCTCCACTGAAAAGAACAACGCTTTTTTTCATGGCTTAACCACCGCCAAATAGACCACCACTAGACCACCTACCAGCAAGGGCAGGGCTACGATGTAGTTAAAAAGGTCGTATCTTTTGTATGCCTTTTCTTTGTCTTGGCCCTTTGGTATGTGTATATTCACAAACCAGAAGTTTAGGACCTCCAAGGGCAAAAAGATAAGCAGGACAATGGGCAGTTTGTAGTTTAACCAGTTTATGTCAAAGCGATATTTAAGTAAATGTAGCATATAAAAGCCCATAGCGAGGGCAAGAACAAAGCCGGCTATCTCAAGGTTTGTCATCCATCGGTAAAAGTTTCTGATAATGTGCTTATCGCATTTGGTGTCTTTGAAGTTTCCGTAAATCATAAAAAGCCCCAGGGAAGAGGAGGACGCAACCCACAGAAAGACGCCTATCAGGTGGAAGAACTTGGCTGTCGTGTATTCCACTTTACCACCCTTCTTATGTAAGGATACAGAATTTTACCAATATAGGGAACCCTCTTAATCCGCACTAAGTCCTTTTTGGAGGATTTAACCAAAAAGAAAACAGCCAACAGCACAAAGGGAACCGTTGGAATCAGTGGCAAAAAGACACCCACAAAAGCAAGCAGTAGCAAAATCCCAGCAATAGCCCTGTAAAGGAACTTTCTCATGTTTGCACACCAATCATACTTATGCAAGGATGAATATGAGGCTGTTCTAAAAAATCCCTCATCGGGACGCCCCTCCAGCGGATAAAGGAACTAACCCGTTAGAATGCCTCACCCTATCCCATACCCCTTCCACCAACACTGGCTTCAGAGGGGACAAATCCCTTGGTAGAATTCGTCCAAGAATAGGGAAGAGGAGGGCTACCCTCAGAACTTGCCAAGCACTTTGAAGGGTA